>Ga0207646_10000002_pt1 | contig 550880 bp, 588 predicted proteins | sample KBSK5502metaG_FD_184343 | JGI IMG/M metagenome (GOLD analysis project Ga0207646, IMG submission 184343) | Corn, switchgrass and miscanthus rhizosphere microbial communities from Kellogg Biological Station, Michigan, USA - KBS K5-50-2 metaG... | ecosystem: Host-associated > Plants > Roots >... | reverse complement strand
GGAAACGGATGGAACAACTCAAGTGGTATTAATGGCGTTGCTCGGGCGATATTGAGTCATGAAGAACTCGTCTGAGACGCGACTCAGAGCCTATCCCCCGGCGCATACTTCCGATACCACCAGCACTAACCATCTTTGACCGGCGTGTAATTGACGTTGGTATCATCCGGCAGGAGCATATCGGCAACGATGCGCCGCACTTGTCCTTGCCGTGGGTCTGGATTGTAACTTTCTTGCCGAAGACCAATTCCGAAGCCGCCTGCCTGGCTCGTTTGCCCTAGGCTTGGCCTTTCTCTGGGCAGTCGATCCCACTGAGGCGGATGCGTTCGGATTGTTGATTGTGCAGGACTTCGATGGTGTCACCGTCTATGACCCGAACTACCTCGCCTTCATACTCAGAGACAGCGGCAGCAGGAGAGGGCGTCAGGAGAACTAGAAGCAGAACGAGGAACCATAGTCGCGCCACAGGAGGGGCTCAATCGTCCACGCAACAGAGGGCCCGCCCCTTAAAGTAGCCACAGACCCCGCCATGATGGGAACAACACCCTCGTCGCTCGACCGAAGACGTGCTACCTTCCGCTGAAACCACGCTGGGGCATTCTCTAAAGGCGCTTCCTCCGAATAGGATAAGTCCAAGGAGTACAACACTGGAGCTCGTTACCGGCTATCCATTCGGACACAGCGACTTCTTCTTCGCTATGATCCATAGCTCAGCATGACGCCGCCCAAGAGGGTCAGTCGTAGAAAAATCAGACATCCTGAAGCGTCGGATACCAATCCACAGTCATGTCCGTCTGTGACTCCTGCCTATGGATGAAAGGATTTGGTCCGATGCTTTCGATCGCGGATGACGAGCGAGGGGGACCCGTCTTGGTCTACCGAAAGCACCAATCGTGTTTTGCCATCCACATCATGCACGGCGACGCCGGTCTCCGATGAGATGCCCACCCACACCCGATCGGTATCAAACTCATCGCTCATATGGAGGAACGGCTGCCCTTCTTCGTTAAAGGAAAGCACGGCCCGTGTATGCCCCTGCCGATCTACGAGACGGAACTCCTTGGCGCTGATGACGGCTGGCACCTCTTCTGCCGGCTCCTGCGCGCTCACAGGAACTCCGCCGACAAGATTACCCGCGGCAATCCCCCCCAGTAGTCCTGACAGAGTACTGACCGCGATGAGTGCCCCGAGATGCCATGTGATCATGAATCTTCTCCTTGTTGTGTGGTCGTCAGTGCTATCGTGTCGCCCGCTCCATTGTTGGCTGCTCATCCGACGCTCTCCGCAGACTTTTTCCGCACCAGTCGCATGATGTAATGCTGGAGCCGGATGCAAGCGTGCGGCCTAGCCCTGAGATTCTCAATGGCAAACTCTTGTCCTGTCGACCGGCAAGCAACAGCTTTGGGAATCTCAATGCGTTGCTCATTCGGCAACGTGACGGTCAACGAAAGAACTTCGCTTGGACGCATGGGCAGATTGCCAGGGACGAATTGTGAAGGGTATCGGGGCCTCGCAAGGAGGTGCATTCTAATGCGGGATCCGATGGAGGCGCAAGACCAAATGGCTCTAACCGCACGTCTATGGCCTAGTAATGAGGCATTGGTTTTCAGGGGGTTCCACCAGTTGGCCTAGGCCTATGCCTTGAATAGCATGTGAACATGCAGAATAATTATCGTGTGACTCACGAAGTAGGTGCCCTGATGTGCACCTGCGGGGAGCTATTTAGCCGCCTCATCACAAATGGGAAGTTGACGACGCTCGGCAGAGATATTTGGGAACACTATGCAGGAGAGTTACAGAAGCATCTTCAAGACCCAGGCGAGAAGCACGTTCCAGCCGGTGTCCTTGAGATAGCCACATCTGAGCAGCACGTCGCGGACGCCCCCACTTCCTCTCCGACATTCGTAGGGACACCACTTCGCGAGCAGATAACAAGGAAGAAGCCGGACATGCCCAAGCCGTAACCACCGTGCTCCTTGCTCGGATTGAAAATACCTGACTCACGACGAGCCAGGTATATAGAATCCAGGGCTGATCATTATTCTCAACGGGAATGCACGTATGGCAATGAGTGAACGCATACGGCTTGAAACCTTATGTGCACGGGATGGGATCAAGGGAGCCATGCAATGGGCAGAACGCACTGCTGGCGTGTATCATTTCTCAATCAGGGACATGAATCACTACGCGTCTCAGCCTGATTGGCGTCCATTGTTCGAGCAATGCATTCATGAGTTGAAGCTGTTTGCGGAAACCGGGGTAACTCCAGGACCTACGGCCGGCAATAACATGTGAGGACTGACAGATCTCACTGAACTTGCTGGCGCGTTCAGTCAGGTGTTTGTTCGAACAAGCGCCACAATCTGTGCAATCCGTTGGATGATTTCTTGGACAATAGGTTCCCCCTTCGACTGAGACCCAAACAGAGGGCTCGCCGATCCTCGATTGAGGTCGGGTGGCGACCCATCGCCTGCGCACTAAGTCCTGGGCCACAGGTACGATCGTCGGCTGCTGACGAGGTGCGCAGGCCACGACTATTCGATCCTGACCGTGCCCCCGATCCTCGTGGCCTTCCCCGTCGCGGTCTTATTCGTTCGCAGCTCATAGCTGTACGTCCCTGGAGCTGAAAAACAGAGACTGACGTAGTCGCGACCGTGCAGCCTCGCAATCACCAGAAAATCGGGCTCTGACGATCCGAATATATAGCCCCATCCAGCGGAGGCGAATCCTTTCTCACAGGAGACAATCCCATCGAGCGTTTGGTCAAAAGAAATGTCCACCGGGATGCTTGTCGTATTGACCCACCGGACTTCATCGCCTGGTTTGGCAGTGACCGCCGTTGGGGTGAGGGACTCACCCACCGTCACCTCGACGATCCGTCCCGTGAGGGAAGCGGCGGGAAACGGAGGAGGACTCGCGCAGCCCCCCGTGACGAGTACTCCAAGAATAAGAAGCACATGCATGCGTATCAGGTTCATCGCCGGGGTTCCTTTTCTGACGTGTGTCTACACAATCTGATCTGTTCTTGATGGTGTCATAGATCGCCTGCTGCGCATCGAATTGACCTGCGGCTAATGCCCCCACTCATCACCATATTTGGAAAGTTCAAGCGGTTTCGCGAAGACGCTCTCGAGCGAGGGCAGCGCAGCATGGAGCGTCAGGCGCACGAGGGCGATCAAGACCTGCGTATCAAACGGTTTGGGAAGGAAAGGGAGGCTCCCACGGCGCATGCCGTAGCCTGCCAATTCCTGATCGATATTGCCAGACATGAGGATCACTCGGAGGTCTCTCCGCATGCGGAGCGCCCGGACCGCCAGTTCATGACCGTGGACGTTGGGGAATTCGATGTCGGCCGACGCCACCGAAAACATCGGAGGGGGGATGACTAGATCAGTCAACAGGACATGAATGGGGCCAGGGTGATTCTTGCAGATCCTTAGGACCTCCGCGCTACTTGTTGCCGACAGGACGGAAAAGCCTGCTGGTTCAAGGGTTGCGGCACATAGCTGGACAATGGCCGCCTCATCGTCGACCACTAAGACGGTATGTTGGGTGGATAAGGGTGGTATACCCTCGAGGTTGGACATGCCGAAGCCCCTTCGCTGACGTGAAGCAGATGACCACCTCTCCGTCAAAGTCGTTGTGACGAGCAACAAGGTTACACGAACACATAGGTGTCGTCTGGAGGAAGGCAAAATTCGATCAAATAGAGAGGGTTCTCAAACCAACCGAGAGTATCATTAGTCCGCGAAGAACCGAACGGAACCCTATACGAAGATTGTGGAAGCGCTTCCACAGAGGGGACATTCTGCCTCCTATCGGGAGTGAGTCCTGTTTTACTTTGTAAAGCCGAAGAGCCGGTTGGCACGGGACAGCTCGTAGAGGTCAAGCTCACTCCGGTGACTACCCTGGCGGTGGGAATACGCGGATCCTGAAGAGGTGGAGTGAATGGTGACGCTAGTGATAAGGGATGACTAACAAGGCACAGCAGATGATCCAATAATAGGCCAGTGCGATGAGAAGAAGACCCGTCAGGACTATCATGAGCGTGGCGCGAGAAGGCATTATCTCTGAGGCGGCTCCAGCGGTCCGGCCCATTTGCCCTCCAATCGAGATGTAGGGCTTGTCACCATCTCAACAGCCAAAAGCCGAGGCCTCCTATCGAGGCGACACTCAAGCCAAACAGTGTCCAGTACCCTATTTTCTGGACCCGACTCATACCCTCTTCCTCCGATGGTAGTGATCGTACTCATCGTGCATGGAGTCCTCTCCTCAATCTCTCTGACTCTATGTCTGTTCCTCTCATGATCAAAGTCGTTGGGAACCGCAAAAAGGTTACACGGATGGAAGCGCGGGCAAGGGGGAAAGCAACGTTTGATCGGATAGCGACCGACCTGAAGCCTACCGAGAATATAATCAGGCCGAGAAAACCCGAGCGGAACCGTATACGAAGATTGGTGAGGAGCTACTAGAGATGAGACGAGAGACGGTGGAGCTCGTCAGGAAGGCCGTAGCCGAGAACCGGAGAGCCTATGTGTTGGTGAACAATCGCTCAGAGGGGAATGCGCCGCTGACAGTACAGGCCTTGTCAGATTTACTCGTGAATGCGGTCTAATTTCGAAGAAGACGCAAGAGTCGAAGTGGGGAAAACGGTAGTAGTCACATGGGGATGGCTTTAGCCATTCTTCTTCCCCAACCTTCCACTTGAGTGCCAGTCACGAAATCTACTTTAAAATCATTCTTAAAAATCCTTCTCGCCTTGTTAAATAGAGGCAGTTTGCCAACTGGCGGCAATGCGAGTACGGCAAGAGGCAGTTTCTTGTTTGCTTTTCTAATATCCTCAATTACCCACAATGCTGCATCTGCCTCTTTCCTCATTTCCCCCGGGTACTGTCCCTGAAACGATAGAGCTTCGGCGGCAAAAAATGGATGTCCATTCCCAACAACTAGGTCAAGAGAATGTTTATCCCTAGCCCCTTCAAGAAGGTGATGTCTCTTTATTAAATTATCCGGCAGGGGCTGATGGTGACGATGAAAAAATGATAGAGTCAGCGCCTCCAGCCCTAACCTTACAACATACCGCTTGTCTTTGTGCTCACGCCGTCGATGCACCTGTTCACGGATGTAACGTGAACTGATTTCTTTCAAAAGTTCGTGAGGAGATTGGAGCGAGGCTTTTGGTTCAGACAGCTGGATACTGTTTTTCCATTGCTTTGAGATCTGATGGAGCGTGTCTTCATCCCACTGACACCCCAGCTTAAACAGATTCAATTGCTTACGCTCAATATCATCTGCAAAGTCTCGTAGAAAACGGACATCTTCCCCGCCGAAAATCCTAACTTTTGTCCACTCACCTATGAATTTGCTCAGGACCTCGCCTTCTCCATATACAACGACGCCAATATTCAGTCTTTCATCTGTAATGGGATCGGGGACATACCGAATGATTGAAAAATATGATGGCATCGCTCTACCCCCTCAGCCAGCTAGACGCATTGGCAAAATTTCCGAGTGTCGTCGAGTTAGATAGTCGACCATCGCCTTACGTTCATCACGAGTAATACCCCATCCTCCGAGGATACCATTCACAATGGTGGTCACGTCGGATAGATTAATGGCTCTAAAAACGCTTGCCGGTTTCCGAATTTCGCCTGAGGTCAGGTTACAGGCGGCGAAAGCCGGATCTGCCACCGCAGAAGGTGCACCACGCAAACTCGATATCGTCCAGGCCGGCCCAGAGGGGAAAAAGTGTCCATGGTCGACAGAGTACACATAATGTGGATGGGCCTTGCGGTAAATAAATTGGTGATCACTCCAACACCCTGCCCAGGAGTACAGTGTAGCTAGCGAGGCGAACCTATGTCGATTCTCGGGTAACTGTGCGAGTTCAAACGTCAATCGTTCTGAGCAATCAGGAATCCATCGTGCTCCGTGAGAAATCCCTGTGGGCATATAAGTTAGTTGAGGCTCCATATCGATCAGCATCTGCGGCAAATCTATAAATGCAGGTGTGGTCACTGGGGCACCTATCAACCCTCCAAGCCTGGCAACAAGATGATCATTCACTAACACTCGTGGGTTGTGTCGTCCTTTTATGACGCACAGGTTTCCATCGTTGGCGGCAAGTAGTACGGGGCGAGAATGTGTAGATCAACTCTTGTGATAGGTGTGGGCTGTAACTTTGGCAATTGGAGCGATCGCCATACTCCTGACTCACCGCCCCAGGTAATTCATTATCCCTTGCTCTTCGGCGGAAGCCCCGTCCGCTCTAAGCTCCTGAACCCGCCACTGCTCCCGGTACGTGTTGAGCCGGTCATCGGCACTATCGCTTGCGGTCGGATTGTGCATCCCCCGAATCCGATGCACTGGAGGACGGGGCGCTGCTGCTCTTGCTGGGCAATGGAATGGTCACCCCCACCCCGAGCCAACCAGAACGTTGTGTACCATGCCCAATCACTTGGGTCTTGGGATAGTCTTTCTTGTCCTCCTGACTAGCCGTTCCGCAGCCGGACACGAAGACGCCTAGACAGATCCAGCAGAACAGAACTATGGGTAGGCTCATCATCGGACCTCCAACAAGGCTAGGCCGTCCCCTTCGGCAAGATCCCCTTCCGCCCAAGCTCCTGAATCCGCTCCTCGATCAGCGCGAATGGCATTCTTTGATTGATGCATTTTTCACCTGTTGTCTTGCGGGGCCATTGAGTTAGCGTCCGGGATTCGAGTAGCCGCGCCAGGTAAGGTCTTGAACCTGACCGCCACGCCTTTCACGGACGTGCAAGTGAAATCATAGACGTTATAGATGGGAATGAAGCCGTACAGACTGCTCATCACTGTGACATTGATCAGAGCGTCGCCTCCTTTTTGTGCGAGCGCTTCTTCCACGGCCGTGGAGAAGGCAGAGTTGCCAAATGGGATTATGCCCAGAATAAAATGCCTACAGGCACTTCCCTCCGCGGGTCCCAACTCTTCAAACGCGACGCCAGATTTCAGGAGCTCTGCATTGTTCGCGGAGGGCCTCGTAACCAGTCCAAGATTGCCGACTGAGGTGCATCCCACTGACATCAAAAAGAGCACGCACGCAACGCCCAACCGTCGATGCTTCTGCATGGTTCCTCCGTTGGTCAATCTTCGGTGGCCCGGAAATTAGTCCAAGCAGGTTTCTTGTTCACCACGCTTTTCAGATCCTGATGTCATGTTCATCGATCGGGCTTACCATTTCCCTTTGGCAGCAGTCCCTTCCCAGTAATTTCCGAGTCTTCTGCAAATCATAACAGTCTAGTGGTGAAGCGCGTACTACGCTATTCCTGCAAACACACTCAGGAAAGCCGATACGGCACCGAGGAGGCCGAGGAGATACCAATCGATCCTCATGCCTTCTGCTCGAGCGGCTTCGCGTATGGACCATCGATACCGGGGACAGAGGCACTCCTCGAACTGCCCGGTCTTGTCGAATGGGTTCCCGGTGACGCTGGTATTGCCTTGTGCGTCTTCGACTCTTTAACATTCGGACCTCTTGGTTCCTTGTCTTAGACTAGAACCTATCTCACAATGGTTGTCTCGATGAACACAACCACCTACAATGCGCCCGCATGCTGCGCTTGCGCGACGAACCATGGGCACGAATTCGGGAACATTTTCCCGAGGAACACATCCCCAAAGGACGCCCCGGGCGCAAGCCCCTGCCGGCGCGAGACATCGTGGAGGCCGTGCGGTGGATGCTGAACACCGGCGCGCACTGGCACCTGCGGCCCCAGTGCTATACCAACGACAACACGGTGCATCACCGGTTTCAGCCGTGGTGCGAGCGTGCGGTGCTGCGCGAGATGCTGACACCGCGGGCGAACACGTTGCGCGAGGAAGGGGAGCTCGACGAACGAGAGCGCTGCATCGATGCGACAATTGCCTCGGCCCAAGGCGGTGGCGACGGCTTCGGCAAACCCCGCCGTGGTACAGGCGTGAAGAGCCTCGCACTTGTGGATCGCCATGGGCTGCCGCTCTCCGTGAGCCCGCACGCGGCCCATCATCATGCGGTCACGTTCGTACCACTCCGTTTCGACTGCTCCCTGCTGGAGGCCCAGCCCGAGCACCTGATTGGCGATCGCGCCGATGACAGCGCTGGGCGGGATGATGACCGCAAGCAAGATGGGGTGACCAGGATCGCCCCACACCGGTCTACCCGGAAACTCAAGACCCCAGACGGTCGTTCCCTCCGCCGCGATCCACGCCGCTGGCTCGTCGAGCGCGTCTTTGCCTGGCTGCAATGGAAGAGGCGCTGGCTCGTCCGCTGGGAGTATTACGCGGCCAACGTCCTGGGCTTTGTCCACCTCGCATCCATCACGATGCTGCTCAAACGATTTTGAGATAGGTTCTAGTCAGTTCCTTGTCGTCACTTTCCTTTCGGCTTCTCTCGGTATTTCTTCAGCAGGTCCTGCAGCGCTTCTTCCGTCATCTCATTAATGAACCGGTCTTGATCCAGCGCTAAGTGTTGGACCTCTAACATCAGCTCACGGTTGAGGCTAATCGCGTAGGTTTTGCGGGACTCTTCCTTCTTACGCTTGCTCATAGGGCGGCACTCTATCGGCCTATTCAAGCCTAGTCAACAATAGCCATTTAAATATAGTAATATATTAGGATATATTTATTTATGGAGGTGCCTAAATGAAAATGGATGGGAGAATGTTCAGACGATGGAATGCGGCCGCGTTCTGCACGCTCTGGAGGCGATTAGCGAGCGATGCCAAGGTCACTGACCTTCATTTTCACGATCTTCGTCACACCTTCGCGACCTGGCTGCAGAATCTCGGGGTGCCACTCGAAGTACGAGCCACATTGCTCGGACATCGCCTGCGAGGGAGTGGGACCGATCAGCTCGGCGGAGAAGTCATGACGAGTCAGTATTCACATGGCGGATACGGATGGAATCAACACTCCGACACGCGGTGACTCTCCTCCACACCACGATTTTGTCCTATGGTTTGTCCTATGGACGATCAGCCGACGACGAGACTTCGCAACGCAAAGTTGTGAACGCCGCGAATGATGGAGAGAAAATGTGGTGGTCCCAACGGGATTTGAACCCGTGTTTTAATCCGACTACGACTTCGCCCTTATTCTTCATAGGCTTCGAACATTTTCTTCAAGTCAAAAAGGGGTGCGACTAAAACAAGAGAGCGTCAAGTCGCATCGGTGATCTCCACGTTGCCACCTAACGATTAAGCTAGGGCCGCGCCGCTATGCGGCGGCGTGCCTTGACCGATTGGTTAGAAGGGCTCTTACGCCACGGCACATCGAATATCGTCATCCAGTCGTATGTAATAACGAAGTTGCCTAGATCATCTGCGACCGGTCTACCCAACAAGTCCCCATACTTCGCCGCAATCGATACAAGCTGCTTGAGCAGGTCGTAGAGTTCGTCGAAGTTCGTTGTCCGTTTCCTACGGCGCCGATCTAAGTGCGCGACGTCTTTATTGACGAGAATGCAGATACGCTTCGAGAGACGCTTGAGCAGGTCGATATCTTGAAGGGGTACGGATTTTGGAAGCTGCGGCACACTCTTTCCACCGACATACTTCGCCCAATTGTCGGCTGCTATCTCGCGGTGATGTTTTTGATAGGCGGCGACGAAGGAACGCTTGGTTATGTTTTCCGGATTGTTCGCGATCTCTCCCAACAGTTTTCTAAGGCTGTAGGTGCGCGAATCTGAATCAACAAGCTTGCGGACCTGTAGCATGAGCGAACATCCATGATTCTGAAGGACCCAGCGATGGAAATTCCATGGGCTGCTAATTGTTTTGTTGGATTCGACAAGTGCGTGGTAGTTGTCAAAGACCAATTTGTCTTCTCTGATTGAATCAAAGATCACTTGATCGATCACTTTGATCCAGCGTCGCCACTTTTGTTTTCCTGACATGGTGGCAACTCTCAGTGCTTCTAACGGGTCACCAATCAGCCGCTGCAGACCGCGTAGTGAGCTGGCATTAGCTGTATTGGCTTACTATGTGGCGTGTCGGCGCTTCTCGATTCATGACTATGCGCGAAAAGGCAACGGTTCGTCACTTCGTGCATGGATACTTTTTTTTCAATTCGTCTAACGCGGCAACCGCAACGATGTTTGGCTCGTGGGGGCCTTTTAGTGCCTTGGAAGCCAAATCCCAGAGGAGCCGGCCGTTTACGCCGACGCCTGGTGGAGTGCAATAAAGTTTTGGCTTGCCGTCAATGAGAAGGGTGGCGTTGAAATAGGTTACGCCGTAGCCCATTCCGCCCATGAAAAGCTGAGCAGCATCCCAATCTAGGCCTTGGATAGAAAGAGGTTGTTCAACTTCTCCACTGGTCGCGGGAGAGGAAACCGCGAGACAAATCAGAGCCGTTAGGATTACTGCGAGTCGGAGCACTTGCTTTCTCCTTGCTTCTTGTTCATACCAATCGCCTACTCCGCCGAGCCGCATAACTATGTATTATCTGGGTTCGGATAAGATCCCAAATCGTCGTGCGACTCTGGATAAGACCCGTACAATATTCTGGCAGAATGAGAGCCTAAGTCCAAGATAGTTCTTAGGGATTCGTCTTTGCTTCCTTTGCCCGTGGGGTCTTATACGGAACCGCATAAGACCCTCTGACTTATATTCCGTCAGGGGGAGGGAATGGGGTCGGGAGCCTCTGTTGACTCTGAAAGAGAGCACTGTCCGGGACACCTATTTGACGTAAACCACTCCCGGCAGCTCCTTCAGATCTGCGTCGCCTGTGACCACCTCAGCTTCTTGATCTTTGGCGGTTGCATACACGATCGCATCGGCCATCGCCAAGCCGTGGCGCAGACTTAAATCAGCTGCCAGAAACGCAATGGAGTCTGTCAGTTGTACCACCTGGGTCGCATTGAGCCGTCCCGCGAACAATAACGCGGTCTCCTCACCCCGCTCGCGCTTGATTTTCTTATATACCTCGTACAAGACGATCGTTGGGGTGATGAGCTGATACCGAGGGGTGAGATAGGCGGCATAGCGGTCGGCCAGCGGGCCATCGGTGAAGAATTCGATCCACCCGCTGGAATCCATCAAGACTTTCACAGCCGGTCCTTCTTCTCCCGAAGATCCGTCTTGGACATGCCCTTGAGGGCACCCTTAAGCGATTTCAGGGGCACTTCCGGGACCAGGGTAATAACTCCGCCCTTTTCCACCACCTGCAAGCGCTGCCGAGGACTCAGATGGAGCTTGTTTCGAACTTCCTTGGGAATCACAATTTGGAACTTCGGTGAAATCGTCGTCGTAGCCATCATAGACCTCCTTACAATCTCATGATCGATCATAGTCTCGTCATACGCCCTGAGTCAAGGCAACCATGTTCCTCCGCTGCCTCACAGGATGACTGATCCTTCGTCAATCACGGACCGGTTGCCCCCAACTGTCCTAAACAGCCCTAAACAGTCCTAAGCTGCCTAATTCCCTTCTCACTGCATCTGCCCTACGCTCGTGATCACGCCGAGCGGGTGCAGGCTCGATGACCTGAGCGCGATGGAATGCGCACTAAAGCGCACCAAAGCATCCATAAGCAGACATCTGCCTAATTCCCAGGGCAGGATCTCCGGCGTAAGGTGGGGCCACGTTCTGAAACTGAGGAGGGCGTATGAATACATCGGATCTGTCGATCAAAGAACTCGCGGCCTTCATTGGCGTGAGCACGGACACCATTCGGCGGGCTGTTCGCAACGGTGAGATTCCGGCGACACGGGTCAGGACCGCGTTACGGTTTGATCTACACAAAGTTCTCACGTGTATGCGGCGGAACGCGGAGGCCAAGTTTGGGGCACGCTCAGCCAGCGCGCCGGGCGGCATTGCCGGCCGCGCGGTGGATGACCCGCCCCCGTCTGGTAACACGGGGGCTTGGCTGACAACATGAGTGACGCATCGCCAGAGTCGAATACCCACGTTTTCACCCTGACCATGGATTGGCTGGCATTCACATTGCCTGATGTCTCTGCACAAGAAGTCATGCGGCAAATCGGCGGCGAATGGACGAAAGGCAAAGCCGGATTTCGAGGCTACCCCCTGTCGTGGATTCTGACCGATACCTCCCGAGGCGTAGGCCTGTTGGGGACAGGTGCCCCGCGTCAACCTCGAGAGGTGCATGCCGATCTCTCCGCCGGCATTGTCTCCCCATGGGATCTCAGCCGAATGCGGAACATCCTCCAGTGGATCAAACACCATGAAGGCCATGTCACACGCATCGACTGTGCGTTGGATGATCGTCAGGCTGTGGTGCCGCTCCAACTCGTCACTCAGGCTGCCGAAACGGGGCAATGCATCAGCCGCGCGGACCGCGTTCAGGTTATTCGCTCCTTCTCGTTGCACAAAGGTACGGCCTCCGGGGAAACCATTTATTTCGGGAGCCCGCAAAGCCAGACGCTCTTGCGCGTGTATGACAAGCGTCTGGAACTCCTGGCGAAGAAGCGTCCTGGTGCTGAGGAATACGGTATCCGATGGGAACTCGAATTCAAACAGGACCGCGCGCAGCTCTGTGGCCAATCGTTGATTGGTCTCGAAGAACCGGACTGGAAAGGTTTTCTCATCGGCCTCCTCCGATCCTATGTCGATTTTCGAGACACGACGCGGGATGCGGAGGATGAGGAACGCGCCCGCGCACCACGACTTCCCTTGTACGAATCCCTCACCCGAGGGTTCATGATGGCACGTTTAACCATCCCGCAGGAGGAGCCGGAAGAAGAACGGGTCAAAGCGTGGATCACTCGGTCAGTCGCCCCGATGCTCGCCGCCCTCTGCGCCTTGCCGAACGGCCAGGCCTGGGTCGAAGGCGCGATTGTGGAGGGGGCAGACCGTTTCAAGGATCGGCATCGGCAGCTCATCAAGAAGGGAACCCGTAAAGGCAAGATGCCTTCTTCATGACGACTCATCCAATCACCCTCTCACGCCGGCGAACCCGCGGGCGCATCCTGGGGGCGCGGGGGTGTCGTGAGACTCCCCCGATTCACTCTGCATGGGCGAACTCATGGATACTGAATTGATCGCAACAGACAGCCCCCTGGTACCCCCCAGAACGCTTGACGGGTGGGTTGTCCCTCCGCATACTCTCCCCCGGCGAAGTCGTGGTCGTGGCAGGGACCGGAGAGGCAATGCCATGACGCAACAGTTAGTGGACCGCGTGGAGCAGTTTTGTCAGTACCAGCTCAAGCAGCGTGGCAAAACGGAAGGAGGGGTGCAATGCTATCGCTGGGTGTTGGAGCAGTTCTTAATTTTCGTGAGAGTCCGGCAAGGACGGTTGGCCAGAGTGACCGACCTGACGCTGTCCACCATTCAGATGTGGATGGATGACATGGCCAGCGGTGATCTCGCCCTCAGTACGATGCGCACACGCCAGTCAACGCTGTCGAGCTTCTGTAGCTGGCTCGTAAAGCGGGGCGTGCTTCAGGCGAATCCCGTCGCGGCGATGGACCGACCACCGCACCGAATGGAACCACCACGACAAGTGCCGACACCGGCCCTCATGGATGCGCTGATCGCCGCGGCCCAGCAACGGCAACGGCCTCGTGATATCGCGATCTTTCTCATCCTGCGGTATACGGGGATGCGGCGGGAGTCGGTCGCCACACTTCAAGTCCGACACCTCGATGGCACCTGGGGCTTGCGACGGGTACGCGTTAAAGGCGGGCAGGCGCGGGACATTCCGTTGCCGGAGAGCGTGATGGCCTATCTCCATGCGTACGTCGAACGGTTGGCTCTCACCGTGGCTCAGATCGGGCCGGAGACGCCCCTCTTTTGGTCCCTGTGGGGACGGCGGACCATCGGGAAGAGTCGAGCGCCGATGCAGGGGAAAAACATCTGGCGGCTCTGCAAAACCTATGGGCGGCTCATTGGGTACCCAATGCTGAAGCCCCATGATCTGCGTCATGGGGTCGCAATGGAAGTGCTGGAGCAACAGCATGACTTGGAACAGGTTCGGGCGTTGCTCGGGCATGCGCGCATCGACACGACACAAATCTACACCATGATTCGGCCCTCACAGCTGAAGCATGTGGTGTCGTTTTATGAAGAGCCGGCGAGACGGATGCTGACGAGTTAGAGCAGCGGTGTCATTTCATGTTTAAGGACCAACCCAATGGTCCTCAAACATGAAGACAAAAAACTGAAGAATAACAATGTGGTGGTCCCAACGGGATTTGAACCCGTGTTTAAGCCTTGAGAGGGCTCCGTCCTAGGCCAGGCTAGACGATGGGACCAGACATCAATGACGCAGGATTGAATTTGGCACAATAGCACAGGGGCCTTTCACTTTCAATTCCTGATGATTCTGAAAAATATTCGTGCCTCTACACCGACAGTTAGCCCTCGACTTGACAGAGACGTTGGCATAGCCTAACTTGCAGGAAATCCGCGCAGCGGGCCTCTGGGAGGGGGTATTCTTCGACCCTGGATCTCCTCTTCCCATTAAAAGACTCATGGTAGAATATGAATAAACCGCTTCAAGTCAAAACCACCGGCATCACAGACTCTCCGGAATTGATCGACCTCGAGAAGCCCGAACAAGGCCTTGAACTACATGTCGGTTCGAATGTGTTTCGAAATACGAACGGCGTCGTCAAGCTTCAAGGCAAGGAGCAGGTGGTGTTGGAAACGCAACCCGATCCTTTGGCGTTATTCCTAACCATGGACCTATATGATGAGCAGGGAACGCGTGTCGGCCATATCCGAAGGAATGCGCTCTCGGCGCACAGTGCGGGCCGCTTCACCATCAACATGAAGGTCAACGACGACTCAACGCCTGATGACCAGCCTTCGGTCACCGTAGCAGACCGAACGACCGGGCACACGGTGCTGGAAGCGTGTCTCGTGCAAGGACGAAAAGTGAGGATGACCGTGGGACACCTCTACACCCATAAAGGCGAATTGGTCACCATCAGCCCACACTATTGCCGCATCGGCACCGGCCTCACCTTGTTTGGCGATGTGGCAGAAAGCCGCGGCGGCGCGGCGGCAATCGGGTAATCTGTTCATCAGACACAGGTTCAGCCTCACGTTCTTCGCTCCGCTCTCCTACAATCAGGAAAACAACCACCAGTAACTACCTCCGGTTCCATGTTGAAAAACATATCCCTTTTGACAAGCCGCAGGACTCTCGTACAATGGCAGCATGTCAAACGTTGCGAAACCAAGCGTGCAAGCCTTCTTGGTCTGCGACCAGGTCATCGAGGACAGCAGCACCAAGAAGAAAAGCCTTATCGGCCTCTTCACACACCTCCAAGCCGTAAGCTTTCCCTTCCAGCACTCACAAATGGGGCTGTATTTCTGCATCACGGATGCCGAAGGGACGTATCACTTCGACATCGATTTGATCTATCTCAACAACGAGCAGCTTGTCTGCCGTGCCACTCTTCCGAATATTGTCATCGCCGACCACCTTCAAATTTCAGACTTCGGGATCAATATACCCTCCCTGATCTTCCCCGCCCCTGGACGCTACGAGTTTCGCCTTCGCATGGAAGGTCATCTCATCGCACAGAAAGACTTCAGCGTGATACAGCTGCCGACTCACCAAACCACTTAATGCTCGGTTCGCTCCGAGCTCCCCCTTCTCCGGATAAGCCCTTCTCCCGTATGCCACTCTTGTGATAGAACAGCCCGCGACGACTTGGCTCGCACATTATTCTGTCTATAAAGGAGTCATCGCTCTATCGTGTCTGAATCGACTGGCGCTTCAAACTTTATCCGAGACATCGTGGCCGCCGATTATGCAGCCGGGAAGCATGGCGGCCGAGTGGTCACGCGTTTTCCACCTGAGCCAAACGGCTATCTCCATATCGGCCACGCGAAATCTATCTGCCTGAATTTCGGCATAGCGAATGACACCCCGGGTGGCATCTGCCATCTGCGATTCGACGATACCAATCCGACCACCGAAGATCCTGAATATGTGCGTGCGATCCAGGACGACGTCCGTTGGCTGGGGTTCGACTGGCAGGATAAGATGTTTTTTGCCTCGGATTACTTCGAGCAGCTGTACGACTTTGCCGTCCGGCTTATCCGCAAGGGTAAAGCCTATGTCGATAGCCTAACAGCCGATGAGATGCGTACCTATCGAGGCACATTGACTCAAGCGGGAAACAACAGCCCTTCTCGAGACCGTTCCGTTGATGAAAACCTCGACCTCTTTCGACGCATGCGAACCGGGGAATTCGCTGACGGGACCCACGTCCTCCGGGCCAAGATCGACATGGGGTCACCTAATATCAACCTACGCGACCCAACTCTCTATCGCATCAGGCATGCGACGCATTATCGAATAGGAAGCACTTGGTGCCTGTACCCGGCCTACGACTATGCGCATCCCCTCTCGGATGCGCTCGAGGGGGTTACGCACTCAATCTGCACTTTGGAATTTGAAGATCACCGGCCTCTCTACAATTGGGTCGTCGAGCAGGCTGACGCGCCACACCGGCCACAGCAGATCGAATTTGCTCGCTTGAACCTGACCTATACCGTCATGAGCAAACGGAAACTGCTCGAGTTGGTCGAAAAGAAACTGGTGAACGGATGGGATGATCCGCGACTGCCGACGATCAAAGGACTTCGCCGACGCGGGTATACCCCGGAGGCGATTCGAGCCTTCTGCGACCATATCGGCGTAGCCAAGCGCGATGCCATCGTCGAGATGCAGCTGCTCGAATACTTTATTCGTGAAGACCTGAACAAGCGAGCGCCCCGAGTGATGGCAGTGTTGCGACCGCTCAAAATCATCCTCGACAACTATCCCGAGGACCAGTCCGAAGAATTGGAAGCCGTCAACAATCCGGAGGATCCGTCTGCTGGGACGAGGAAGGTTCCCTTCTCACGCGTCCTCTATATTGAGCAAGACGATTTTCGTGAAGATCCACCCAAGCATTTTTTTCGGCTCGCCCCCGGACGCGAAGTGCGGCTCCGCTACGCCTATATCATCAAATGTGTCGGAGTAACGAGAGATCCGCAGACCGGGGAGATCACCGAACTCCATTGCACCTACGACCCTACGACAAAGAGCGGCGCCTCCCGGGAACAGCGCAAGGTCAAGGCCACCGTCCATTGGGTCTCCGCGGCCCATGCCGTGAAAGCCGAAGTCCGTCTCTATAACCCGCTCTTAGTGACAGACCTGGCAAAGGTGCCGCCAGAACACGATTGGACGACTTACCTCAACCCTAATTCATTGGAGCGAATTGCAGGTTGTTTGGTTGAGCCAAGCTTGAGAGAGACATTGCCCGGTACACGGTACCAATTCGAACGCCTAGGATACTTCTGTACCGACCAGGACTCGGTCTCCGGGACCTTGATTTTCAACCGCACCGTGTCACTCAAAGATACCTGGGCCAAGATCGAAAAATCTCAGCCCGCCCGATAACGGCGCCGTACCTTCCTCTGTCCATCCCCAAACGGTTTTCATGTTTTGCTTCACCCTATCTCTGGGTTTGCTAGACTAGCCGGAGTAACGAGTCTCGCCATGAAGAGGACGCTAGGACAGAACGGAGGACTGCATGATTGAGTGTCGAGAATATCCACGAATCCCCGTTGATATGCAGGTCTTCTTCTCCAGCACCAACAAGACAGACATCCGCGAAGGCACCATGTTCGATCTGTCTGCCAAAGGATGCGCCGTCACCAGCATGTCGTCGGTTCAGCCAGGCTCTGCAGTGAGAATCCTCATCAGGGCGACCGACCTTGGTTCCCCCATCACGATCGAGTCCGCAGCGGTCCGTTGGAGTGAAGGTGGCGAGTTTGGAGTCGAATTCCTTGGCCTCTCGGAGATCGATCAGCGCCGCCTGCACCGATTGCTGCAAGTCGCCACCACGCACAAGATCCGCCCGAGTTGATCGCCGATCGAATCTCAGATTCAGCATGGTACAATACCGAGCATGACCTGTCCCCTCTGTCACCATCCCAGCACCTGGGAAGGTAACCCCTGGCGCCCGTTTTGTTCAGAACGCTGCCAGATCACGGACCTGGGGACCTGGGCGGCGGAAGGATATCGAATTCCCGGCACGCCGCTGACGATCGATACGGAACTGCACACGGAAGAAGATTCAAACGAGTAACGTGATCGGTTAATCAAACAAGACAGTTCACAGCTTGGTACTCCTTTCGCACCACTCCGGTTCCCGGAAACCCCCACCAGCTCCTCGTCACAGTGGCATATAAGTTCCGATAATCGACCTGATATTTCAGATCGCCTTCCTGCAAATCACCCAGAAACGGCGTGGCCCCGTACAAGCCACCTTTAACTGATCCACCCAGGAAGAAATGCGGTGCAACGGTCCCATGGTCGGTTCCCGCGCTGGCGTTTTCGCCAACCCGACGGCCGAATTCCGAGTAGGTCATGATCAACATACGATACCAGAGTCCGGCCTGCGCCAGCGCCTGGCGAAATGCGACGAGACCTTCTGCACGTTCTTTCAACCGCCGTTCATGATGTCCGAGCTGATTGGCATGCGTGTCGAAACTGCCATGAGATACCTTGATCACGGCCACCGGAACCTTCGCCATAAGCAACTGTACCGCCGTTTCCCACTGGCGCCCGATCGGTGAAGCTGGAAAGGTCGTCTGTAGCGGCGACGTGTGCTGAAGCCGTTCAGCCAGATCGCCCGCCGCATGGGTGAGCTCTCGCTTCACTTGGAGAATATGAGCTAGCGCCCTGTCGGACTCGATTGGTCCATCGCCTTTGACCCGACTCGCCTGTTGGAGAAACTGTTGTGGGTCCTGAAGGGCAATCGCTCGCACTGTCTTCCCACTCAGCGGCCCTCCATCCCGATTCCCGAGGATAATTCCATCGCTCGCGTACTCGGCCGGCAGCGGATAAGTCCCGAACAGGCGCGCAAGCCAACCTTCATCGAGAATCTGATTACTCGCAGAAGCCATGTTCCAGATCTCAATCGACCGGAAATGAGATCGATTCGGCTTCGGATATCCCACTCCCTGCACGATCGCGAATTCCTGCCTCTGCAATGGCGCGAGCCTGATAATAGCGCTCGTCCGCATATGGAACGAGCGTATTGAGGCCGTCATTGCCCCCATGCAGCTCTATCAAGATCAACACGCGATCCCCATCGGCCTCGGATCGCTCCAGCCGGCGCTGCGAAAAGATCGAACGGGCACGGCGCGAGCAACAAGAGCGGCAACGCTGTTGCCAGCTTGAAAAGTTCTCGACGCGTCATGACTCTCCCTCACTTCAATTGATGGGTCGAATCCATCACTAGCTGATTGACTAGCTACCACCTGTCGGCCCCGTTCGCAATCTGATTCACCGGAGGAACCGGCGTGAGCACTGACTGCACCGTCTCCACCTCTTCCTCTGAAAGCCACGAGACTCCGTGCATCTCGTCCATGCCAGCATGGTGATGCATGTAGCCGTTCATCTCGGAGACCCGCAGACTGCGCTGCAGCAACTGCCAGCGGTTCAACAATGTCGTGCTCGTAATCCAGCGGGTGCCCCCTGGCCATCTTTTCACATTGGGAAGATCGAAGAGATCCTGCTCCAATCGCTGCCCATACTTCGCAAGGATCGTCATGTCTTTCATCGGCAGGTTCAGGACCCGGATGGTGCCCGCCAGCAATTCAACCGGCGACTTCACGAGCACTCCGCGACTTTCCGGCGCCCAGAAGTGAGGGGAGGTCAACAACCCAGATAGGAGCGGCTTGATCTGGTAGCCGCTGTTGCGAAACAACATAGCCAGCCGTTCGACTTCCGTGGGATCAGCTTGATCGGATACAAATCAAATTCTCGCCAGAGTTTGGCCGTCACATACCTGGCACAGGCCGGCTGATCCAGAGCGAGAGCCAGAATGTCGTCTCCTCCGAACGCGCCGATTTTTCCCAACACGTGTTTCAGCCCGGCATCGTGATGACGGTGATTGAAGATAACGCTTGCGCCCAGGTGTTTCGTCACATGCCAGCCAGTGAAAGCCCTGGTCGCTTCCTTAATGTAAGTCTCGGTGTAGTGACCTTCGCCGAGGGTGAACAGTTCAGAACAGCTCGCGGGCGAAGTTTTCGTTCGGATGGTCCTTGTGGTTGGTCTGGGTATCCAGATACAGCACCATCGTTGGATCTTTCGCGATCTGAAAAAGCAACTCACGAAAAGACCCCCATGGCATGGTGCCGAAGCAGAACATTTTGGTGATACAACAAGACCGGCCATTTCACCTTGTGAAAACTGGACGTGAAATGGTGTACCAGAACAGTGTCATACGTTCCGTCAGGGGGGACGATGGCGTGGTGAGCGAACTCCTGATACCACCAGCCTTTCAACTCGAAGGCCTCATCACGTCATTCCTGCTGCAACGCCTTCTTCTGCTCGAAGATCATTCCCTTCATACCCTCAACCGGCGGCAACGCGGTCAATATATCGGGTGGAGGACTCATCTTCGCCGCTCTTCCGGTCCCATCGAGAAGCCGCTCAACCGCAGTCTCGTGATCGAGTTTCGCCAATTCGCGAATCTCAGCCGGCGTGCCACCGAACCCTGTCCGAACCAAGAGATGTCGTGCATCCTGAAAAGTCATCGCCATCGCCAAGGGTCCATCAGTCCGAGCGAACCCTGACTGCATGATACAACGAACGTTCCAAGATGTGGTTGACGGCCGCCCGGCGACTCTTCATAGTTGGCAGCTCCTGTTCGTCTTGCTAAGGTCATCTTGCCCCCGCCCTCTCACCAGGAGTACGTACCATGCTTCCAACAACAGGCTATGCCGCCATGACAGCCAAGACCCCGCTGACGCCCTTCTCATTCGAGCGTCGCGCCGTTGGATCCCACGATGTGCTGATCACGATTACCCATTGCGGCATCTGTCATTCGGATATTCATCAAGCCCGTGATGAATGGGGCGGCTCAATTTTCCCCATGGTGCCAGGACACGAAATTGTCGGCACGATCACGCAGGTGGGAAGCGCGGTCAAGCAGTTCACTATGGGCGAGACGACCGGCGTCGGCTGCTTTGTGGATTCTTGCCGAACCTGCACCGCCTGTCGTGAGGGATCGGAGCAATATTGCGAAACCGGCATGCTCCTCACGTATAGCGGCCGCGACAAAGACGGCCGGCCCACACAAGGCGGGTATTCAACGCAGATTGTCGTGGATGAGAACTACGTGCTGCGGATTCCGTCAGCCCTATCGCCAGCCGGAGTTGCCCCGCTCTTGTGCGCGGGAATTACCACCTACTCCCCGCTTCGCCATTGGGGCGTCGGTAAGTATCACAAGCTTGCGGTGGTGGGATTGGGTGGGCTGGGCCATATGGCGGTGAAGATCGGCAAGGCGCTCGGAACCGAGGTCACCGTTTTGAGCACATCTGACCGAAAGCGAAAAGATGCAGAGAGGTTAGGCGCCACGGACTTCGCGCTCACCTCACAGCCAGAGACCTTTATACGACTACAACGGCGTTTTGATTTTATTCTTGATACCGTTTCAGCCCCCCACGACTACAACGCCTATGTGAACCTGCTCAAAACCGACGGGACCATGATTCTCGTGGGGGCTCCGGACAAGCCGGCACCGCTCGAACCCTTTCCACTGATTTTGCATCGCCGCAGCATCGCCGGGTCGGTGATCGGAGGCATCCGCGAAACCCAAGAGATGCTGGACTTCTGCGCCATCCACCACATCGAGTCCGATATTGAATTGATTCCGATCCAACAAGTGAACGAAGCCTACGAGCGAGTCCTGCGCGGAGACGTACGGTTTCGCTTTGTCATCGATCTGGCATCGATGAAGTGACTGCTCTGGTACTGGCCCTATGACAACAGAAGAGCACGGAGCTTTGAAGTTGCGGTTGGACTGAGGACGATCAGAAAAAAGTGGCTGGGGGACTAGGAATCGAACCTAGGTAGCCGGCTCCAAAGGCCGGCGTCCTACCGCTAGACGATCCCCCAGCGCGGTACGGAAACCGAGGCATAGATCTGAAAGGACGGGGCGAGGAATATTATTGGCTGGGGGACTAGGAATCGAACCTAGGTAGTCAGATCCAGAGACTGACGTCCTACCGCTAGACGATCCCCCAACCGACGCCCACAGTAATATACGGCTCTCGGTTTCGTCAAGATCGGTGCTGATTTAGAGGCAAGAACTGTTTCCCGCTCGGGAGGCCCGTTCGATCCCCTGGCGAAGCCGAAACAACGTCCGCTCTCGCCCCAACACTTCCATCACATCGAAAAGGCCAGGGCTGGCCGTGCGACCGGTCAGGGCAACGCGAACCGGCTGAGCCAGGTGCCCCATCTTCAGCCCCTCCACCTCAACCAGCTGCTTGAGAGCCTCTTCCCAATGCTGTTTTGAGAAGGCAGGGAACGCCTCGAAGCGAATGAGCAGTTTACCGAGGACCGGCGCGATGGCCGGCGTCAGAAACTTCTTCGCCGCCTCTTCGTCATACGTCACAGCCTGCCCAAAATACGGCCGCACCCAATCCACCATCTCCACGAGCGTCTTCGCCCGTTCTTTTACGAGAACGACGAGTTGCGCGAGCCACCCAGACGAGACAGTCTGGACTTCACTTTGTAATCCTGCTGCTTTCAAGAAAGGCATAAGCGCCTGAGCGACCTGCGCAGATGGACTGATCTTGATATATTCAGCATTGACCCAGAGGAGTTTCTCTGGATTAAACACAGCCGCAGACGTTTGAACGTTTTTCCAGGAAAATTTCTCGATCAGCTCCAGGCGGGTAAAGAGTTCCTGGTCCCCATGTGACCATCCAAGCCGAACGAGATAATTCACCATGGCATCCGAAAGATAACCCATCTCTTTATAGGCCATGATCGAGGTGGCCCCATGTCGCTTCGAAAGGCGGGCTTTATCCGAGCCAAGAATCATCGGTAGATGCCCGAACTGAGGCACTGGAAACCCAAGGGCTTGGAAGATCGGGACCTGCCGCGGCGTGTTGGTCAGGTGATCGTCTCCCCGCACCACGTGGGTAATGTTCATTAGCGCATCATCAACCACCACTGAAAAATTGTACGTCGGATAACCGTTCGACCGGAGAATGATCAGATCGTCCTGCACATTATTATCGAAGACAATGTTGCCCTTGATGAGGTCGTCGACAACAGTCTCTCCATCTTGCGGAGCCTTGAAGCGCAGAGCCGCGGCGCCGGCTGGATTGGTGAAACCACGATCACGGCAACGGCCGTCGTATTTCGGCGACAGCCCCTTGGCCTCGGCCGCCTTACGCCGTGCGTCGAGTTCTTCTGCTTTGCAGACGCACCAATAGGCCTGCCCTTTCTCAAGAAGCTGCATCGCATGACTGCGATAGAGATCCATGCGGTCGGTCTGACGGAAAGGGCCCTCGTCCCAATCGAGCCCGACCCACTTCAACCCCTCAAGAATGGCCTGGATCGACTCGTCGGTCGAGCGGCCCTGGTCCGTGTCCTCGATACGGAGGACAAACACGCCTTTCTGCTGGCGAGCAAAGAGCCAATTGAACAATGCCGTCCGGACACCACCGATGTGGAGAAAACCCGTTGGGCTGGGCGCAAACCTGACTCTGACCTGACTCATAGGATGATCCTGCATCGTTGGCGAAAAGGTCGGTATCTATAGCACGGGCTGAAAACTGTTGTACAGAATCGGTTGCCGTGCGCCCTTTTATCTGGAACGCCTTATAAGAAAGCAAGAGGGAGATCGTGCTGGCGGAACTCACATAACCGGCAACAGTCCTTTCAACCACGGATCTCACGCCCCACGTTCGCCCACTGTGTTATCCTAACCCAAGACTAAGAAGATCGTATTCCAACCTAGCCCATGGATCTCCTTGCAGTTGCCGGTGGATGTCAAACCACCCCTCAACCGCGCCGACTCACTGTGGAAACCCCTTCCCTACTGAGCAATTTACCGTTGTATTTGATCAAGCCCCAATGGAATTGGTTCGAAACTATCCTACGGGCTTAAGAACTGCTGCTACCTAGTACCTATGTAAACTTCCTACTGCCCCCTCACTTGATCGAGATCTGCTCTCGTCTGTCGCTATGCCGGCTTGGTCTAAATTCGCTGCATGTTGAAACAGTTGGCATTATCGGGCGCACTGTCGGTCCAGCTGAGGATGAACTGCTCTACCGCAATGAGCCGCTCACCTTAGCTGCGGAACATCACTCGTTTCTCTATCGACCCATAATGGCAAAGTGGGACGGAGCAGGAGGTTGTCGAGGCCACTATGAATCTACTTCGTCCCCTCGTTACCGAGAGAGCGAAAGTGACGCTACTACATTTACATTGCGTACATTGCGGGGTCAAAGGATTCGTAGACCGTTGCGGACTTATCTCATGGAGACAGGGTACGACGGAAAGAAGTGAAAACTGAAAACCTACGACTAGTGCCCCTCTCTCACAAGGTTTTTGTTCACGGCTGGGATCTCGATGACAATATCTTTCGTGCCATTCGGCACACATTGGCAACCGAGCCGTGACTGTAATGTGGTAATCGGCGCTTCGTCCAGCTGATCGAATTCATCGTCTGTGCCTTCATTACAGCTCTCAAGTCCCTGTTTCACAATGACGTGACAGGTCGAGCAGGCACAAACACCTCCGCACACGTGTTCCAACGCAACCCCGTTGCCCATGGCCACGTCCAAGAGACTCCCTGGAAGCCCAGTCGGGCCGTAGGGGATCTTGGCTGGATCGACCTCAACCTTCGTCACCACGCCGTCAGGAGCAATAAATGTGACGGTATAGGCTCGCTGTGGCAACTCGTAGTCAGCTTTTTCAATATAAGGATTAGTCCCGCCCATATGCCCGTTCCTTTCTCAACCTGATTCTGACTTAATTCCCGCGTTGACAGCTTCAAAACCTGTGTGCTATCCTTAGTCCGACCTTATTGATCGGAGATCATTATAGTCTCCGACCTTGGAGATCGGCAATAGCAATGTTGAAGATTTCAAAAAAAGCAGATTATGCCCTCATGGCCCTTCAGCACATTGCTGCAGTCCAATTCGGCGACGTAACCCCAGGGCGCGTGGTAAACACGAAAGAGATCGCCGAGGAATATAACATTCCCCTCGAGCTGCTGGCCAAAGTGCTCCAGACTCTTTCAAAGAATGCACTGATCGAAAGTCATAATGGTCCTAAAGGTGGGTACCTGCTGGCCCGTCGCGCACATCAGATTACGATCGCACAAATTCTCGAGACCATCGAAGGCCCATTGGGTATTACCGATTGTTCGCATGAGAAGGATGGGGAGTTCTGCATGCAGCGGGGAAATTGCAATATTCGCACGCCCCTCTTGAAAGTCCAGGACAGTATCGCCCAATTGCTCAATAATATGACACTGCAAGACATGATGGGTGGTACACCCCTCATTACGATTCAGTCTCCCACGGCACAAGGAGTTGAAAGATGAAGCTTCCGATTTTCCTTGATAACCATTCCACCACCCCCATGGATCCACGCGTATTGGAAACCATGCTCCCCTACTTCGTCGAGAAATTCGGGAACTCGGCCAGTCGCAACCATGCCTTCGGATGGGCGGCGGAAGAAGCCGTTGAAAACGCCCGGAAGCAGATCGCGAAGCTGATTAAGGCCGATCCGAAGGAGATCGTCTTCACGAGCGGTGCCACTGAATCTGACAACCTCGCGATCAAGGGCGTACTGGAAATGTACAGGGAGAAGGGCGATCACATTATTACATCGTCCACCGAACACCGCGCCGTACTCGATACCGTCAAAGCATTGGAGGGCAAGGGCAAAGCGACCGCCACTTATCTCCCCGTCGATAAATTCGGGATGGTCAGTCCGCAGGACGTACGGAATGCGATTACAGAGAAGACGATCCTCATCTCGGTCATGTTGGCGAACAATGAAATCGGCACGATCAACCCCGTTAAAGAGATCGGCAAAATTGCCAAGGAAAAGGGTATCCTCTTTCATTGCGACGCAACGCAGGGCGTCGGCAAGATCCCGGTCGATGTGCAGGACATGGGGATTGATCTCATGTCTTTTTCGGGCCACAAGATGTATGGGCCCAAGGGGGTCGGGGCGCTCTACGTGAGAAAAAAGAATCCTCGCGTACGGATCGCGGCGCAAATGGACGGCGGCGGACACGAGCGCGGCATGCGCTCCGGAACGCTTCCGGTGCCCTTAATCGTAGGATTCGGCAAGGCCTGTGAACTCTGCGAGGAAGAGATGCCCAAGGACACCGCACGATTGATTGCGATGCGCGATCGGTTGGAGGCCAGTATCATGAAGGCTCTCGAAGAAAGCTATCTAAACGGCCATCCGACCAACCGGCTTCCCGGCAACCTCAATATCTCTTTTGCCTATGTAGAAGGCGAGTCGCTTCTGATGGGCATGAAGGATATCGCCCTGTCATCCGGTTCGGCCTGCACTTCGGCCACGCTGGAACCCTCGTACGTGCTTCGCGCCTTGGGGGTCGGGACGGAGCTGGCACACTCCTCGATTCGATTCGGCCTGGGCCGTTTCAATACGGAAGATGAGATCGACTATACGATCAAGAAAGTGATTGAGATCGTCACGAAGTTGCGCGAGATGTCCCCGCTATACGAGATGGCAAAAGAAGGCGTCGATTTGAAATCAGTCCAATGGGCTGCCCACTGACCCGGATAGTCAAGAGGAGGATGAACCATGGCCTACAGTGACAAAGTCGTCGATCATTTCAATAACCCCCGGAACATGGGGAGCTTCAAGAAAGACGAGGAAGGGATCGGCACCGGCATGGTCGGAGCCCCTGAGTGCGGCGACGTCATGAAGCTCCAGATCAAGGTGCAGAACGATACGATCGTGGACGCAAAATTCAAAACCTTCGGCTGCGGGTCGGCGATCGCCAGTTCGAGCCTCGCCACCGAGTGGTTGAAGGGTAAGACGATCGAAGAGGCCCAGAAGATCAAGAATACCGACATCGTACAGGAGCTGAACCTGCCGCCCGTGAAGATCCATTGCTCCGTGCTCGCCGAGGATGCGATCAAGGCCGCCCTCGCAGACTACCAGAAGAAAGCCGACGGAGCACTGACTGACGCGAAGTAACGTGAACAAAGGGAGTGCGCCATGGACACGACGAACGCAGAAACCCAAGCTCCGGTGATTACGCTCAGCGAGGCGGCGTTGAAGGAGGTGAAACGCCTCATCAACGTGCAGGGCCTCACTGAAGGCGGGCTACGCCTCGGCGTGAAAGGCGGTGGCTGCTCAGGCCTCAGCTATACGATCAACTTCGACGAAAAGATCGGCCAGCACGATCAAGTCCATGACTTTGACGGCGTGAAAGTCATTGTCGACGCCAAGAGCGCTATTTATCTTCAAGGCACGCAATTGGACTTCCAAAAAGACCTCATGGGCGGAAACTTCAAATTCGTCAATCCGAACGCCGACAAGACCTGTGGCTGCGGAGAGTCTTTCTCGGCCTAACGAAGTGTCAGCAGAGCACAGCGCTATCCTACGGGCATGGCAGGCCGCCATGCCCGTGCTGTCAGAGGAGACCGCATGGACCATCACACCCACAGCACCGCCGGTCCACGTGAACTACAGATGGCCCGCAGCATGTGCTGGCACTGCCAGTCTGAAGTGGCAGGTGAATATTTCTGTGACCGTTGCGTCAAGGTTCAGCCGGTTTCGAAAGAACTCGATTACTTCACCTGCCTGGGCTTCCCTCGTCGTCTCACGATCGACCAGCACCAGCTGGAAGCCAAATTCTATGAACTGAGCCGGGCATTCCATCCCGACTTCTATCAGAACAAGAGCAATGCCGAACAGACCATCAGCCTCGGTAATTCCGCCATGTTGAATACCGCGTACCGGACGCTCCGTGATCCGATCGAACGGGCTGAGTATCTCCTCGATCTGGAAGCCGGGTCGGTGAAAGAGATTCGGAACTCCCCTCCAGCCGACCTCTTTGAAGAAATTCTTGAGCTACAAGACACATTGAACGAGTACCGAACCGCTGGCCGCGCGTCGGAAACCGAATCGACGCTCCGCGCGAAACTCCAATCGGAACGGAACACGCTCGAACAACGCCAACGGGACATGGAAGCCAACCTGCAACAGCTCTTTATTCAGTGGGACAAGCTTCAAGATCGCGGGGAGGCGACCGACCAAGCGAGAACCGAGCGCGACCGTATTCTGAAACAGATGCGCGAAAATCTGTCCAACCGGACCTACGTCAAAAACATCGTGAGCGACCTCGTCTCAACCATCGGATAATCATCACCATGGCACGTATCGTCGGCATTGATCTCGGCACAACCAATTCACTCGTGGCCTATATGGCCGACGGGCGTCCGCGTGTCATACCGGGCCGGAACGAGCGTATGATGGTTCCCTCGGTCGTGACAATGACCGATAACGGCCTCATCGTCGGCGATCCGGCGAAAGAACATTTGACGCGCAGCCCGGAACGGACCGTCTATTCCGTGAAGCGATTCATGGGAAAAAGCCTTGAGGACGTACAGGGCGAGCTGGCCTATTTCCCTTATCACTTGACGGAACAAGGTGGAGTGATCCGGATCAAGCTCGGCGAGAAAACCTATTCGCCTCCGCAGATCTCGGCCATGATCCTGAAGGAACTGAAACAACGGGCCGAGGTGTATCTCCGTGAGAGTATTACCAAGGCCGTCATCACCGTCCCTGCCTATTTCAACGATAGCCAGAGGCAAGCGACCAAGGATGCGGGCATGATTGCAGGGCTCGACGTCTTACGGATCATCAACGAACCGACCGCTGCCTCGCTGGCCTATGGACTCCAACAGAAGACTCAGGGCACGATTGCCGTCTATGACCTTGGCGGGGGAACTTTCGATATTTCCATTTTGAAACTCAAGAACGGCATCTTTGAAGTTCTGGCAACCAATGGCGATACGCATCTTGGGGGCGATGACTTCGATCGTCAGGTTGCGGATCTCTTTGTCAAAGAGATCCGCGAACAACATGGTCTCGATGCGAGCGCCTATCCCGACCATATGCAAGCAGTCAGACTGGAAGCCGAACGGACAAAGATACGACTCTCTGATGAGCTGAAGACTACGGCCACCCTCGACCTGCCGGAAGGCAAGGGCCGGTATTCGAGAGATCTCACGCGCGATCAACTCGAACTCCTTACGATGGAATTGGTGGAACGCACGCTCGAGCCTTGCCGTCTCGCCTTGAAAGACGCAGGCCTAACCTCGAAGGATATCGATGAGGTGGTCCTCGTCGGAGGCTCAACTCGTATGCCTCTGGTCCGCCACCAAGTCCAGGCCCTCTTCGGAAAACAGCCCCATTGCGAGTTAAACCCTGACGAAGTCGTCGCTCTCGGCGCAGCCGTCCAAGCTGACATTCTCAGCGGCGGAACCACCGACCTGTTACTGCTCGACGTGACCCCCCTCTCCCTTGGTATTGAAACCATGGGTGGAGTGATGAGCAGTTTGATTCGGCGCAACACGACCATCCCAGCAAGCGCCAAGGAAATGTTCACAACTTATGTCGACGGCCAAACAGGTGTGGATATTCATATCCTCCAAGGCGAACGCGAACTGGTGAAGGACAACCGTAGTCTTGCCCGCTTTCGGCTGAAGGTCCCCCCCCTGCCCGCCGGCGTCCCACGCATCGAAGTCACGTTCTTAATTGATGCGAACGGAATCCTGAATGTCTCGGCGCGGGATGTTCGCACCGGCGAAACCCAGTCACTCGCCGTGAAACCGTCGTACGGCCTGAGCGACGACGAGGTGGAACGGATGATCGGGGAATCGTTCAAGTTTGCCGCCGACGATTTGAAAGTGCGCCAGCTCATTGAAGCCAGAACCGAGGCTGAGGCCATTCTTATGGCCACGGAGAAGGCCCTCAGGCAAGGCTCCCACCTGGTGGGAGTGGAAGACTTGTCTTCAATCAAGACCTCGATGGCCGCAGTCGAGGCGGCCAAATCCGGAGAAGATCACAAAGCCATACGAGCCAAAATGGCTGATCTCGAAAAGACCACCCATCATCTCGCCGAAGTCTTGATGGATACATCATTGAAGGAAGCCTTGGAGAACAAGAAGCTGTCTGAAATAACGTGAAGCGTTTCTGCAAGCGCTTCAAGAGGACGAGCGACGGGATACGAGGGAACACTGATGGATCTGAAGTGGCAGGATACCGAGGATATTGCGATCCGTTTAGTCGAAGAACATCCGGAGTCGGACCCGCTCACAGTACGATTCACTGACATGCACGCCTGGATCGTCGCACTCCCCGACTTCACGGACGATCCAAAAAAATCGAACGAGAAGATCTTGGAAGCGATTCAGATGGCCTGGCACGAGGAATATCAGGACTCGAAGTCCTGACTGCTGGACACTAGTGCCCCCTCGATCACTCCCCCCCTATAGCGCCCCCTCGGGAATTTGATCCAACTTATAGAAATCAATCGGGTCCAGTCGGCGCTGAGTCGCTTGAGTCGGCTCACTGCCCTTGGTAAAAAGCTCGACGGTGCTGGCCTGTCCCTCCTGCTCGCCTTCAAGCAACCCTGTCGCCGGATCGACCTTGACGAACGTGACGCCTTCCGGAATGGTAAAAGCCATGACCGGTAGCGGCTTGAGCGCTTCATTCATGAAATTGATCCAGATGGGCAATGCGGCATGCGCCCCCGATTCCGTCTCGCCGAGTGAGCGTCGATCGTCAAACCCGACATAGACACCTGTCACCAAGTTCGGCGCACCGCCGATAAACCACGCATTGATAAACTCGTCCGTGGTTCCAGTTTTTCCCGCAATCGGCCGACCGATCACTTTGGCCGCCTGACCGGTCCCCTTTTGGATCACGTCTTCCATCATGTTCGTGATCAAGTAAGCCGTTTCTTTGGAGACCACTTCCAGCGCTTGCGGCTCCGTCTGCTCAAGGACCTTCCCCGCGTTGTCCTTCACGAACAAGATCACATATGGCTCCGCACGGCTCCCCTGGTTGAGCAACACACTATACGCCGAGGTCAATTCCAATAGCCCGACGGAGGAGGAGCCCAATCCCAGCGACAGATCTGCCGCCAGCGGACTGGTGATCCCGACCGTTTTCGCAAACTCAATCACATTCTTTACACCAACCTTGTCCAGCAACCGGACCGTTGCCAGGTTGTGAGATTGGGCTAGGGCATCCCGCAAACTCACCATGCCGTGGAATTTCTTCCCGTAGTTTTCCGGCTTCCATGTCTTCTCATCCTGCTCCTGCTCATAGACAACCGGCGCATCGAGAATCACTGACGCGGGGCTCATCCCCTGATTCACGGCCGTCGCATAGATGATCGGCTTGAAGGCGGACCCGGGCTGACGGTGGGCCTGCACGGCTCGATTGTACTCGCTGCGACCGAAATCATAGCCTCCGACCATGGCTCGAATGGCACCGTTGCCCGGTTCCAGCGCAATCACCCCTCCCTCGACGAGTGGAGTCTGTTCCAATTGCACGTGGACGATGTCACGATCCAGTTTCTTCACCATTACCTCGATGACGTCACCGGGCTTCAGCACGTGCTTGAGATTCGGATTGACGACGACATCTTTCGCCGTATCCGACCCGGTAAGACGGCGCTTCGCCCATGCCATGTCGTCAAAGGAAAGTTTGGCGACCGTCGTGCCGACTTGCACCAGATAATGGTCCTTCGCTACTTTATTGACGAATCCCTCGCGATAGTCTCCCACCTTCACCGCTTGATCCGTCGTCACTGTCACAGCAGGCGGGGTTGTCACATCGACCGTTCTAAGAGGACCACGCCATCCTTGGCGTTTATCCAACTCGCGCAGGCCAGCCGCAAAAGCTGCTTCCGCAGCCTTCTGCATCTCCATGTTCAGCGTCGTGAAGACCTTGAGCCCGCCCTTGTACACCATCGCTTCGCCATATCTGGCAATCAGCAGCTGCCGGACATACTCTACAAAATAGGGTGCAGCCTGTTCACTACCAGGACGACGAAAACTGAGGGTCTCCGCTACGGCCTGTTCGCGTTCTTCCGCCGTAAGGAACCCGGCCTCTTCCATCCGCGACAGCACATGCTCCTGTCGCTTTTTCGCGCGATCGTAGGCCTTGAACGGCGAATAATGGTTCGGCGATTTCGGAAGCCCCGCCAGAAACGCTGATTCCGCAATCGTGAGAGTGGAAAGGTCTTTCCCAAAATATGTTTGGGATGCCGAGGCAATACCGTAGGCGCCCTGTCCGAAATAAATCTGATTCAGGTATAGCTCGAGGATTTTATCTTTCGTCAGAACCAATTCCATCTTATAGGCCAGAATCAACTCGCGGACTTTGCGGTCGAAGGTGCGTTCGGAGGAAAGGAACAGCGATCGCGCCAACTGTTGGGTGATCGTACTGGCCCCCTCGACTTTTCCTCCTCGACGTACATTCGTCCAGGCCGCACGGAGCATACCGATGTAGTCGAGCCCGGGGTGTTCAAAGAACCGGACATCCTCGACTGAGATGACCGCGCGACGGAATCGTTCAGGAATTTCTGCCAGGGGGGTCTGGATGCGACGCTCAATGAAAAATTGACCGATGCGTTGCTGATCGCTCGAATAGACTTGCGTGACCAAACTGGGTTGGTAGGTCTCGAGCTGGTCTAACGCGGGAAGGTCTTTCGAGAGATGCCAGACCAGCCCGACTACTGCCAGCCCTCCTATCAAAACTGCCGCCCCGAGGCCTAGGAGCGAGATCTGCCACCAGCGCCATGAACGTCGGGGCTGCGGTCCACGAAGCGGATCCTGCATGTATATCGGCCGATCCATCATAGTTACGCGGGGTTACCTTGAAGGAGGCTTGAATCCCGAATAAGAATACCTCGGTCACCATACCGTGGACACCTTCAGAACTCAAGGTGTCGTCGGTGCGCCTGTTCTTCGCGTCTTCCTGCGCAGATCGCTTGTGCCAGACATCCTGCTTCAGGTATACTACCGTACGACGCCTGGATTCCTGGGCGTCTTTTTTTTGGAGCATGCAGCAATATCTATGGATCAGACAGCCATGTCAGAATCAGAGTCTCCCGTCACAATGCAACTCGAACCCAAAGATCGCAGGAGCGATATTCGGAATATTGCGATCATCGCCCATGTCGACCATGGAAAAACAACACTCGTCGACGCCGTGCTCCGACAGACGCATGTCCATCGCAAGATCGACGATATGGGCGAGCGGATCATGGACTCGATGGACCAGGAACGCGAGCGTGGGATCACCATCCGGGCCAAGAACGCCAGCGTGATCTATAAGGGCGTGAAGATCAATATCGTCGATACACCGGGCCACGCTGACTTCGGTGGTGAAGTCGAACGGACCCTTCGCATGGTGGATGGGGTCCTCATCCTGATCGATGCGAAAGAAGGACCCATGCCGCAAACGACCTTCGTGTTGCGGAAGGCCTTAGCGCTCGGTCACAAGGCCATCGTGGTCATCAACAAGATCGACCGGCCGGATGCGGTCATCGATGACGTCGTGAATCGGACGTTCGACTTGTTCGTCCATCTCGGTGCGACGGATGAGCAACTCGATTTCCCGATCGTCTACACGGCGGCGATCAGGGGCACCGCGACGCTCGACGTGAATAAGCCCGGCACGGACATTACGCCGCTCCTCGACACCGTGCTGGAGAAGATTCCCGCACCGGCTATCAACGCCGACGCGCCGCTCCAGATCCTGGTCCTCTCCTTGATCCAGGACCTCTACAAAGGCAAGATGGGAGTGGGTAAGATTCAGTCCGGTTCAATCGCCCGCAGGCAGAATGTGACCGTACTCGGAAAGGATGGCGCACACTTCCCTGGAAAAGTGTCAGACCTCGCGGTTTACTCCGGTCTTGAACGGACGGATATGGAGCGGGCCGAGGCCGGAGAGATCGTCGCGGTGGCCGGCCTGGACGAGGTGAGCATCGGCGATACGATTGCTGACGCGGAACATCCGGTCGCCCTGACGCGAGTCACAGTCGACGAGCCGACCGTCCAAATGACCTTCTCCGTGAACAATAGCCCGTTCGCCGGACGGGAAGGCAAGTACCTGACCTCGCGGCATTTACGCGATCGACTCTTCAAAGAACTCGAAACCAACGTGTCGTTGCGCGCGCAAGAAACGGATAGCGCGGATAAGTTTCTCGTTGCCGGCCGCGGCGAGCTGCATCTGGGCGTCTTGATCGAACAAATGCGCCGGGAAGGATACGAGCTACAAGTCTCGCAACCGGAAGTAATTGTCCATCGGGAAGGGGATAAGGTACTCGAACCCTATGAGGAACTGACCATCCAGGTGCCGGAAACCTACCAGGGCGCCGTGATTGAAGAGCTCGGCAAACGGCGCGGCGAGTTGCGCCACATGCGACTCATCCATTCCGACGCCGGACCGAGCGAAATGCACCTGGAGTACCATATCCCCACCCGCGGCATCATGGGGCTCAAAAATCTATTGGTCGCCAAGACTCGCGGCACCATCATCATGCACCATGTCTTCGTCGCGTACGAACCGATGGAGGAGCGCGACCTCGCGGTGGCAACACACGGATCACTCGTCGCGCACGAAGACGGAACCAGCACCGGCTATGCCATCTTCATGACCCAGGAACGGGGTACGATGTTTATCGGCCCTGTCGTGGAGGTCTATCGCGGGATGGTCGTCGGCGAGAACAGCCGGGACGAAGACATGGACGTCAACGTCTGTAAAGAAAAGCACCTGTCCAACATGCGGGCGTCAGGCACCGATGAAGCGTTGGTCCTCACGCCGCCACGGGAAATGGGACTGGAGTTCGCCCTCGAGTATATCGGCCCGGATGAACTGGTTGAGATCACGCCGAAGAATCTGCGTATCCGCAAACGGCTCCTCAACCCGGATGACCGCCGCAAGGCCCGCAAATCAGGCAAATGACCCCTCCCTTGCAGCGATGAGGATCAGGAAGAAAACCCCCAAACCTTCCGCCCGTCGTCCCCCGCTCTACTTTGTCGGCTATCGGGGGACCGCGCCGGCTCCCGAGGAGCTCAAGGCCTGGTATGACCTCGAATACGGCGGGCCTCTGACGCTACGCTCCGACGAGCAGGCCGCGGAGTCCTGGCATGCGGGGCATGGGCCATGGACGGCCCATATCGTGATGCCGCTCCCGGCCACTCATGTTGCAGGTCTGAAGGAACAACTCGCGTGGGAGCACGAGCATGTCGGTGCCGTTGCTCCATCCATTGTGCCTCCGCGGGACATGCCCGACACCATTCTGTTTGCCGCTCGACTCGCCCGGGGCCTCACGCTCCTCACACAGGGCACGGCCTATGACATCACCACCAACCAGTACGTGAACCCGTCGGATTGGCAGGATCGTCCCCTCACCCACTTTGTCGTCAGCGATCACATCCCGATCATGCAAGGCGACGATGAACAGAGCCGCCGGACCTGGTGCTACACCCTCGGCCTCAGCAAGTTCGGGGTGGATGAACTCGAAATGTTTCTCGCCCCAGGTCTCCCGGACGAGGCTATGCGCGATGTGCTCAGAGAAACGGCAGATGAATTGACCAGGACCGGACAATCGCCAAAAGTTGGAAGCCACATCCGTGTAGGACTCTTAGGTCAGGGTGTTGAAATTGCCAATCACCGCACTGCCGCCCCAGCCGGACGCATGCTGAGTTTCAGAGAAATTCGTCCGTTACGATAGTTTCCAGCCTTATCGGCCACTTATGGGTTAACCAGGTCTCTTCTAGGTCTTCAGGACCGTTGACAAGGTTTCAAGGCGCACGGTACAAAAATACAGATGACTGTGTCAGCGGTCGGACTAAACCCAGTGAAGGAGGCATGCAGATGAGCGACGTAGCAGCAGAAATTAAGGTGGGCGATACCGCACCGGATTTTAACTTAAAGGATCAGGACCAGAAGGACGTGAAGCTGAGCGACTATCGCGGCAAGAAAAATGTGGTGCTCGCATTTTATCCTTTGGATTGGAGCCCGGTCTGTCAGGGCGAAAACAAGTGTTTGACCGACGACTTCCCCAAGTTTCAATCGGCCAACGCGGAATTGTTCGGCATCAGTTGCGACAGCTTCTTTTCGCACAAGGCTTGGGCTGATTCCATGGATCTCAAGCACCGCCTGTTGTCGGACGTGCATCGGACCACGGCGAAAGCCTACGGTCTGTACTTTGAGCCGTTGAACTGCTCGAAGCGTGCGACCGTCATCGTGGACAAGCACGGCAAGGTCGCCTACGCAAAGGTGCAGGAAATCAAGGTGGCGCGGGATGACAAGGACATCCTCGCAGCCCTCGCCAAGCTGAGCTAGTTCAATACAGGGGAGGCCTCCAAGGAGCGCCTCCCCTGTCGATCTTCTTCAGATGGGAGTGGCACTCGTGGCAGGAACAGTGGAAGACGTCAGAGACGAGAATTATAAGGATTTCACAGACGCACCGGCCGCGATCGTCGCCTATGGGCTTGCGACCTGTGAGCCCTGCAAAACCTACGACCCGATCCTGGAAGAGACGGCCGCCAAGTTTCCCGACGTGAAAGTCGGCAAGGCTAAGATGCATGTCCCAGGCCGCTGCCGCGAGATTAAGAAGAGCTACACCTTCGAGACCTATCCCACGACGCACTTCTTCTCAAAGGGGAAGCTGCTGCTCACGCGCGAAGGCGTCGTCGAGCCAGCCGAACTTGCCGCGCTGATTTCTGATCACTTACTTCAATAATCAGAGCAGGGACGTCTGAGGCCGCAGGTCACGATCTTCAAATCTGCTTAGCAGACGTACACTGTCACTTCGCAGTCCTTGGCTTCGAACAATGTTCATGGAAAATCAGCCAGGCGGGGCCTTCCTTACGCAGGAGGGCGGTGCATAGCCCCGAGTCCTGCGCTTCGAGTTCGCCTTTCCTGACCGCCTGAAATACATAATCGTAAGTCGTCCAGGCCGTCTGGCCCATCACCCGGACATTCAAATTTGAAACGACGCCGATAAAGCGGAGGGTGTTGCCTTTGTCGAGTTCCGATTCATAGTCCGACAGCCACTTCTCGATAGAGTCCCGCATCTCCGTTTCGCCATCCTGAATACCGACGTAGTCCTTGCTGTACAGCTTCAACACCGCCTGTTTGTCTCTGGTTTCTGAGAAGGTCGCAGCTGCCATGGCGGCTTCCTTGACGGTCCTCTCAATCGCCTCCCCTTCATCGGCAGGCGAGGCTGCCGCCGACCACGAGAGGCCTACCATCAACAGCGTAAAGATAAGACGTGTATTCATCAAATGCTCTTGATCGAACTATGAAAACGCGTCATCTTTGTATTCGAAGGACAGGTCCCGAGACTGAACGAGACGAACATTCGTCAGTCGTTCCGAAGAAAAAGACGAGGCAAGTTGTTTCCAGATGTGTTCGACTAGCTGCTCGCCGGTCACAGTCTGAGTTCCAAGAGCCTGACGAAGATCACGACGGTCGAACAACTGCACCACTTTTTCCTGGACGACACGGTTGAGAGCACCGATGTCGGTCACCATACCGGTCACAGGATCAATGGTGCCATGGACTGTCACGAAGCAGTCCCACTCGGGGCCTTGGTTGCTATCCTGCATCGCCGTGAAGGCGTAGCGTCGTGTGACGCTAGCGACGCCGAGGCCGGCCTCAGACGTCACATCGGTATACAGGTCTTCATCTTCGTACAATCGAATTGCATGGAGCGTACCTATGTCTTTTTGTGTGTCCAGCTTGTCCCAAAGGACACGTGCGAGGTTTTCCGACGTGGGAATCCGACCTTCGAAGTAGGGCATATCCAGATTCAAGTTCTTATGGTCGAATTCTTCGAGCACATGGAGCAAGATGCGCTTCAAATCGAAGAGATTCACGACCATGCCGGTCTTCGGATCCACCTCGCCTAAGACCGTCACCTCGGCCATATAGTTATGTCCGTGCGCCGGCGGGTTGTAACAGGGACCGAACACCGCACGGTTCTTGGCCTCATCCCATTCAGCTTTGATATAGCGATGCGCCGCCGCAAACTCGATACGTTTCGTCAGTAGGACCGGTGCCATGCCTACCTCAAATCCTTGAGCCACTCTTCGCGCATGCTCCCCGGAACAGGCGATTCGGCGTGATATTCGTGATGGTGCGCCGTCAGCGAGACCGGCACATGCAGATCGGCGAAGATGGCTGTCATCGACGCGGTCGGCCTGAACCGGACGAAATGCACCGCGCTGATTTTGGTTTCATGACTGTGGCCGCCTTCGAACAACCCGAAGGCCTGCTCGGTTCCGGCGCGGATCGCGACTGTTTCCCCGTGATCGAGTCCCATGAACATATCGAGCCATTCTTTCATCCGGCCCTGTTCCGTAATCTCAATCAGCAATGTGGCGCTCAACTCCCCGGTCTCTGGCATGAGGGCATTATAGACGTCCAATTCTTCTTGGACTTTATGGGGATCGAGGATGTGCTCGACCCGGATCATTTCCTGGGTCTGAAAGCGCAACGTTTCACGATTTTCGAAAACGAGCGTCATGAGCGGCCCAACGGAAATCCGGCGCCGTTGTTTGAGTGCAATGATCCGTGAGCGGAACTGCTCCCGCTGCCGTTCATACTCTTCCGGGAGCAAGAGGTCTTGGGAAGTCAACAGGTTCATGACCGCAACCCATAGGCATCGCGCACGATTTGAATCGGATGCTTCGTCGACCTGCCGCCGGCATGGGCCATGGCGCCCGCTTGATCAAGCTGCAACGCCGCCAGGGGACAATCGGACGCAACGAAATCCGCCGGAGTCTGTTCAATCACTCGAACAGCCTTCTGTGCGATCAGCATCGAGAGGGGGAAGAACTCCGTCTTGGCGGACCATGAGCCATCGTGGCCTGAGCATTTCTCAATCACTTCGACCTGCGCGCCTGCGCACTCCATGAGTTCCTTGGATTTGAACCCGATGTTCTGGTCCCGCAGATGACATGGAACCTGGTAGGCCACTCGCCCGGGCTTCTGCTGGAAGTCGGTGGCCAACGCGCCCTCCCTCTTCAGCTTCATCAGATATTCACAGATATCGGACGTCCGTTCCGCGACGCGCCTCGTCTCATCGCCACCGACAATCTCGGGGTATTCCCGCTTCCACATCAAGCTGCAGCTGGGCACCGGTACGACAATCTCATAGCCTTTCTCCACCCAAGGCAAAAACGACGTGACATTCGCCGAGGCGGCCTTCTGAATCGCCGCCGTATCCCCGATATCGAAGGAGGGCATGCCGCAACAACGCTGTTCGGGTATCACGACATGTACGCCATTTTTTTCCAGGACTTGAATCGTCGCTTTCCCGATATCAGTCGCTTGATAATTGACTAGGCAGCTCCCAAACAATGCAACCTTCCGCGGCGCAGAGTCGGGAACCTGTGCCGCCCCCCGACGCTCCCACCAATGGGTAAAGGTCTCCGGAGAAAAGTGCAGGACCCGTCGATCTCGATGCACGCCGACCAACCACTCCATGATCCCTCGAAGGAATCGAAGGCTCAAGGCCCAATTAGCCAGCAGCGCCACCAGGCTCCCGAGGGTACCGATCACATCCGTCTTGATCAACAGCCAATCACGCCATCCCACCCCGCGCGTCGCGGCCAGGTGCTTCTTCCACCCGATCATCAAGCGTGGAAAATCGAGGGCATATTGATGCGGCGGCGTATAAGGGCAGTGGTTGTAGCAGAGTTTACAGTAATAGCACTCGTCGACGATCCGATGGTGGTCGACGGGTGTGAGCTTGGCGACGTCGCCGTCATGACGATCGATGCCGTCGAGCAGCGTGTTGAACGACGGGCAAAGACTGAAGCAGCGCCGGCAGCCATCGCAGACCTCATAAATGCGCTGCGTCTCTTTTTTTAGCTGTGCGGGATCAATGGGATTGATCAGGGTCAGACCATTCACGATGTCCATTGTCTCCTGTGAGGTCCTATGAATACAAGATCGGAACGCACAAGGGTGAGCCGGGTCATCCCCGGCTCACCCTTGTGATGTCAGACAGAGAACAGAACTAGAGCTGCTTCAGGCTGTCGAGCCCCTTTGTGAAGCGATTCGCATGGGACCGCTCCGCCTTGGCAAGCGTCTCGAACCATTCAGCCAGTTCAGGAAATCCCTCGTCCCGAGCCGTTTTGGCCATGCCAGGGTACATCTGCGTGTACTCGTAGGTTTCCCCTTCGACCGCCGACTTCAGATTGGCTTCGGTATTGCCGATCGACACCCCGGTCACCGGATCCCCAACTTCCTTCAAGAAATCCAGATGGCCGAACGCGTGGCCCGTTTCTGCCTCGGACGTATCACGGAACAAGCCTCCGATATCAGGAAAGCCTTCAATGTCCGCCCGTCTGGCAAAATAGAGATAGCGCCGATTGGCCTGAGACTCGCCGGCAAAAGCGCCCTTGAGATTGTCGTGGCTTTTGGTACCCTGCAAGCTTTTCCCCATTGCATCCTCCTTCATATGCTAAGAAATCGTGCCCCGTCACCGGGATCGTACCACTATGCCCTCGGTGAATAACATAGCCATCCTCGTGGGATCAATGGGACGGAGCGGTTTCTCATCCGACCGGCCGATACTGCGGCAACTCCGACCCCATCTCGGCCAAGGATTTGTACGCTTGATCCTTGGCGGACAAGATGGGTGTCGCAACCGGCCATGAAATGGCGAGGGCCGGATCGTTCCAGATGATTCCCCGCTCGTCGCCCGGCGCATAATAGTCCGTGCACTTATACAGGAACGAGGCCCGGTCGCTGGTCACGCAGAATCCATGCGCACAACTTGACGGCACATAGATTTGCCGCCGATTCTCGGCCGAGAGCTCGACTCCATACCACCGGCCGAAGCTCGGCGATCCCTTTCGGATATCCACCACGACATCGTACACGGCTCCTTCTGTCGCCATCACGAGCTTCCCTTGGGCGTGCGGCTCCTGATAATGCAGCCCGCGCAACGTGCCCCGCATAGACAGTGAATAGTTATCCTGAACGAAGGGGCCGGGAATGCCGGCGTCCGCGTACCGACGTGCATGGTACGTTTCAAGAAAGACTCCTCGTGGATCGCGGAACACATCCGGTTCAATCAGCAATACGCCTGGGATATCGGTTGTAGTGACCCGCACGATCCTCCTTTTCGCCCGCTTGTCTGGCGCCCTTTGCCCGGCTTATCAAATATCGCAATCGGGAAAACATATGTCCATCAACCAGACGCCGGATTTTCGGGATCGACGATCTCGGGAGGATCGGGGTACAATTGTGCGATTCGATCAATCAAAGGCTTCGCGGCCGGAGTGCTATCATGAGTCGGCGCACTTACCGGATGGTCCCAGATGAGAGTGCGAATATTAGCATCCGTCAGCAAGGAGCGGATGGTGGACAGGCAGGCCTCCAGTGTCAATTCCGTCCCCCCACGGAGGTCGAGCACACGCTCTTTGGGATCAGTCGGTGGCGCTTCGGTATGGATGAGCGCCCAACAGCGGTCGAAAATAGTAGCTCGGAGTTCCGACGGAACGTTGAGTGTCGTGAGATCAGCCGTGCAGAGTGCCGATACAAACAGGACGAATTGCAAATCCGGCATTCCGGGATTCTGGATATCCAACGATGGCATAGCCGAGCATTATCGATGGCGACCGGTACGGAGTCAACGGGCACCATGCTTCCGAAGCCAGCGAACATTTCACGAGTGAAGATGAGGAGCGTCCGACCATGATCACCATTTCTTTGATGGGTCAGCTTCAAACAGTCGATGGGGAACGGGACCTCGCCTGCGAAGTCCCGTCTCCTATGTCCGTCCGCCAGGTGATCCAACGGCAGGGAATTCAGTTGCGCCATCTCCTCCAACTCATTCGCGAGAAGAAAGTTCTGGTGACCATCAATAAAAAGATTGCCAGCGAAGACTCACTGGTTCAGAACGGCGATGCGATTCGGCTGGTGGGACACGACGGGATGGGAGGAACCGGGCTCGGTCCCTCCATGTAACGAGGCGAAAACAGTACAGGGCCGGCGCCCCTGTGGGGGAGCCGGCCCTGTGGTTCTTCACGCGGCGCGAATGAAGCCTGAAGAAGGCACATCATGTTCGAGCTGCGCCGAACGATCTCCGCTTACTTCTTTCCGAGGATCGCATCCTTTGCGGCTTTGGCCACACGGAACTTGACCACACGCTTGGCTGGGATCTTGATCGGTTCACCGGTCTGTGGATTCCGTCCCATGCGAGCCTTGCGGTTCGCCAATACGAGCTTCCCGATTCCAGGCACCACGAAGACATTCTTCGCTTCCTTGTAGGCCAAGGCGGCAAAATCGTCCATGAGCTGGACGGACGCCTTCTTGGTCAACCCGGTCTTCTGGGCCAGGTAATCGGCAATCTGCGACTTGGTCATTGATTTAGCCATACGAGCAACCTCCTTAAAGAACGAAGATGGTGAAATGCAGCGAACTCGCCCCTATTGACTCCGCTCAGATTCGTTGAACATTGCATGAACGAACAGTCGTGTCGCTGGAAGCGGCGAAAACCTGCGGGAGTCTATCCAAGCGCTTGGAGGCTGTCAACCGGAAAAACACAGTCCAGGCGTAGGAAATCGCCTTCACCGGCCTCTTGCAGTTTCGAGACCAGCGAGCGTACAGTACAGGCTTGCGTCATATTCGTAAATCAATATTGCCCTATCAATGGAGCCGCTAGCATGGCGAAAGAGCTACCTATTCTCCCCTCGACCGCTCAACCGGGCGACGCGGCGCAGGCAGAGCAGCATCTCTACTCCCGCGTATTTTGTCAGAAGGAAAATTCACCTCCGCTCCGTTTGCTCGTGGAATTTCTCAAGTCACGCGGCCAGACGCCGATTACTCCGCCGGACATGGACGACGCCATGTTGGATGAATGGGCCTGGGTCCAGGTGACGCTCGGGTACGATAACAGCCGAAAACCGATTCAGGTGTTCTGTGTCAGAGATCGAGGCAGCTATCAAGATGTGTTCGCCGAAGAGAAGAAACAATTCTTAGAACTCCTCGTCGCTCACGACGATATCGAAGCGGAACTCGTGCGCGAGTCCGTGGAGCGCGCGCGGTTCATACTCACGACCCGATTCGCCCCGAATGATATGACCGATGAGGGCTACGACTTCAACGGATGGATCCTGGAGTTCTACCAGGACCAGTGCAATGGAATCGTCCAGATTGATGACCAGGGCTTTTACTCGCCCAAGGGTCACCTCCTCATCGACCTCTCCATCAACGAGGAATGAGCGACCATGGCAGACCCAACTCTGCCCAACCCTGCTCCGCTATATGAAAAAACTGACCACTGGTTCCAACGGGCTGCCGCAACCTTGCTCGGTGAAGTTCCCTGCCGACTTGGATGCACCGGCTGTTGCATCGGTCCCTTTCCGATCACCCTCCTCGATGTTCGCACTCTCCAACAAGGACTTGCCGGCCTCCTGCCGGATCACCGCCGTCGAATCGAACAGCGTGCTATGGAGCATGCCGCCGCAATGGAGGCAGCTTTCCCACAACTGACCCGCACCGATTCTCTCGACAATTGGTCCGATCAGGAGATCGACCGGTTGGCCACAGAATTTCACCATCATCCCTGTCCAGCGCTGGAGACGAACGGATGCTGTGGCGTGTACCAGCACCGTCCTCTGGTCTGCCGATCGATGGGCATCCCGATAGAAGATCGCGGTCTGGCCCATGGCGCCTGCGAGGTCCAAACCTTCATCCCAATTCTGCGCCTCCCCTCCGTATTCCGGGAGGAAGAAGATCGATTGATGCATGAAGAAGCCGCCTCTCTGGACGCGCTTCGTCAGGCCACCGGCTCCACAGGAGAAGAGGTATTCCTGCCCTATGGGTTCTTAGCCGGACGCAAGCCAGAAGGTTCGTAGGGTGCCGCTAGACAGGGGCTAAAACCCTATGCTAATGTCACAAACCTTGGTTGCGGGAGCGCCTGTAGCTCAGCTGGATAGAGCATCAGCCTCCGGAGCTGAGGGCCACAGGTTCAAATCCTGTCAGGCGCACCAGCAAACAGGCAAGGACAGCAGCCACACAGATATCCGCCACATATATACCCGGTGGGCCGTTAGCTCAGTTGGTAGAGCAGCTGACTCTTAATCAGCGGGCCGTAGGTTCGACCCCTACACGGCCCACCAAAACAATCAATAGGTTAGGCGGGCACAGATGACCTTCCCCCGCGCCACATCCTCGGCTCGTAGGAGTGTGACATAAGGTTTCAGTTGGGCAAGCAACCCGTCACTGAGATCAACCCACCGTGTTTCTCCTGTCTTGGTATTCTTTATCGCCCCATTGAGTGTCGCGGCACGTTCAACCCGAAGGCGTCTCCCTAGGAAATCAATGTCTCCCACCCTTAACGCTCGCCCTTCGCCCAGTCGTAACCCTGCCTTGAGGTACATTCGTAGCAGCATGGGATGGAATACGAAGGTGTCAGGGCTTCCTCTCGTTCCATCTCATTAAGCTTTTGTTCAAACGTCTGTTTCTGCTCCCAATTCAAAGGGCATACATCCGAGTTTGTCATTTGACATTACTAGTGCATTGGCTGGGTCAAACCGAATAACTAGGATAGAAGGATACGGCGGGTTCAGATTTGGAATGACGCTAGAAGAGGCGGATGCAGTAAGAGAAGACGATGTGATTAATAGAGAGTGTGAGTTCGCAAGAGTGGAGGCCCGCATCGAGAGGAGGGCAATTTTCTTTGGAGAAGAAGCGATAATAATTGCTCAGATATCGTCAGTATCTCACAAGCTAGAGCAGGTGATCATACAATTCAAAAGGATGGAAGACGCTAATACCGGCGCTTGCAAAATGGTCTTGTCTCAAATTTCCAACCCTTTAATCGAAGCTTACGACCCTGACTTCAAAAAAGAAGGGACAGAGTTTGTTTGGTATCTTACTCGCGGGGGGAAGTGGGGCTTACGAGGCTATGCTTAACCGATGACTATGGTGTAATCATTGTCAGCTACCGGCAAGCGGATGTATTTTAACCGAACTCTTTCCTCATTCATTCTGTTTTGTAGTGCCCTAATATTCCCATTTCTGACCAACGCCGACTTTTCTGGTAAAGTTGTCTCCATCCTCGATGGCGACACCATCGAAGTCCTACACAACCAACACGCTCAGCGCGTCCGGCCATGCTGTGCGTAACTCGCATTGTAGCTGCTACAACCATAGGGGGCAGGTCAATCTCTGTGTGCAACAGGCTCACGCATTTGTTATTAGGCAAAAATTGATGCCCCCCTTCCCTCCATTACTTACGGCAAAAGTTGAGGCAATGCACTCACCAGCGCACGTTCCAGTTTCGGTTTTGCTTCTTCAGGCGTGAGGCGCATCTGTCTAGCCCAGAGGACAAGCCGGTTCTCTTGCCACAGCATGTTATCTTCTTCTTGCACTTGCTGCCTGTTATCCAGTGTGGTCGACCGTCCGCCCGCGACAACACCACCGGCCATACTCCCCCCTGCAGCACTCACCTGGCGGTCTCGTTGCGCCCCTGTGATCATATGTTTCACTATACCTTTCTTCCGTTGCGCAATACGCACATCCATAATGACGTTATACTCGATCACTTGGGAGTAATTGGCCATGGCATTGCCCATTGGAGACGCCCCTGCCGCGTTGCGCCTTCCTCCGGCATAGGCCGCACCACCGACACCACCAGTAATAGAACCCAAGCCTGCTGCCGTATTCTTGCCTCCGTCCAACTTTGGGTTCTCACCGAAAAAACGGAGTGTGTAAAAGACATGAAAATTTGCCTGGTCTGGATCGTCAATTATCTTATACCCCTGAGCAACAAGGCCTTCACGCAACGGGTTACGCAAATCGTAGCTTTGCTCTTGGGTGACATTCTTAAGAGATCCACGCCGTACGGTCATCGGGCTTAACAGGGGTGGCATCCGGTATCGGGCCTGCCCACCACTGTCCCGATTGCAACTCGGCATCACGGCTTCCCATCATCTGGTCCACATCCCGACAAGCACTCAGGCTTCCACTTCCCCAACGTCTTTTATGTGATCGTGTAAACTGATAACGAAGAAATGGACTCCGTCCCCCACTTATTCCTTATGCTGTCGCGATTCTTGGTTTTCTGACAACGAAATGATAAACAATTGCCCCAGGCAAGTTGAAGAAAAACACGACTAACGCCCAGACTATTTTGTCTTCGCTTTGTTTCGTCAAAACATCGATCAACATCCAAAGCCAAAAGACGCCTGCGGCCAGAAACATTCCAAAAACAAGTAACAACCAGACGCCGCCAATACCGAGTAAGGCTTCAATCATGAGCCACCTCCTTGTGGGTGAAAAAGAATGGGTACTGGCTACTTTTTCAGGTGTTCCCGTCTTGAACCATCACCGCTTGGCTTGGCACCTTCCGTTGAGCAGCCTTGTCTCGCATCATCTGTTCATGCCTACTCTTATACCGCTTGGAAAACTCTCTAGTTTCCTCAGTCGCTTCGTAGGTTCCCCAAGCATCTAGTGCTACCACATTCAGGCCTACAACCATGTTGTTCTTTATTGGGAGCGAGGTTGGTGCTTAAGCGGGAAAAAGTGCGTGAGTGTAAGCCAAAAACCAGGAATGTTCCGAGATGACTATATGTCTGGCTTTGGATCGACATTGGAGGTCGCTCCGAACAACCAAACGGCTCTCGCCTGCCGTACAGGAGCCACTGTATGGACCACACCCTCATCGCTGTCAATGTTTATTTTTAGGCAAATGGGTCTAGGGCTAATTTACAAGAGACAGACCCTGCACTTTGATGACTCGTTGGAACAAATCGATCAGACGGGTTGGCCATGCATGAAACGTATGTGAACAACTGCGTGCGGAATTATTTTTCTCTAGATATTCACCGACTTCGCGAATACGTGTATTTCCGGCCACCTTCCCACCGACGAGCTTGATGGTCTAACCGCAAAACCGTTTCAGCCTGAAATACATGTATTAGTCTGATCGTCACTTGCGGCATTTTTAGTCCTAGCCTAAAATGTGCCACCCTACGAGGCTCCCATGCCCTTCACCATTCGTCCCTTTCGTCGCTTTCCTGTGCAATATGCTGCCACGTACAACGCCGGTCCATTCATAAGCATCAGCGTCCTCTGCCTACTAATTTTCCTATTGCCTTTATCCTCTGTGGCCAGTGGAAAGACACTTACTGCTGTGTGCAAGGAGCCAAAAGGACGGGTCATTGGAATTGAGGGAAAAAGTAGAGGCAATAAATCAGTGGATGAGCAAGAAGGTATGCGTCGTGGTCAGTTCACGCTCATCTGGGAGACCGGAAAGGACGAAGCGCAAGGAGTAATACAAGGCGCAGATGGGGGACCGCCTCTGAATGAAAAGGCGATACATATCCACTCATCGGCTGATTTTGACACCTTCCTCGTTACCTATCAATATGTAGTCTGGCTATACTCTATCTTTCCTAAAGCAAATCGGTTGCTAATGACCACGCATACGAATGGGTATTTTCTGGATACTGACGGTGCTCTGGCTAAGTCTATGGAAGCTCGCTGCGAGATTGGCCTAAAGTAACTGGGTGCGGTTCATGAGCTTTTCGGGCAAGCGGACCAATCAACATGCCAAATGCCAAGCAAAAGGCTCAAAAGAGCACAGGCCCTACACAGCTAGGGCTGATACTGCAATTACATGGCGACTATCGAAGAAGCCTACAGCCGATTGGGGTGACGCCCCTACAGGCCGGGGTATTGTGCTATCTCCATCGACATACAGATGCCGGGTCGAGTGCCGTAGCAAATGCCCTGTGCGTTAAGCTGCCAACGTTAACGGAAGTGGTACAGGCCCTAGTGCGCAAGCGTTGGATAACTGACCGGCGTTCAGTCGAGGATCGCCGCGCAGTGTGTTTGCGGCTGATTAGGAAGGGAGAGGCTCTTGTTCGAGAGGTCACGCAACAGATTGCGGAAGTTGAGGGCTTCTTGAGCGAACACGCTTAGCCTTTTCCGCCACCAGGTCAGGGCTTGCGCCCTTCAATATACAGGGAGATGTGGTCCCATTCGTACCTGTTCTACCGCCATCTGCCCGTATGCTCCTGTCAATAAATGCTCTTGCTCACCTCGTTTGAGGGGAGGCTCTCAACGCCACTGGCGTTATAGGCTGTCACAACAAAATAGTAGGTATTCCCCAGGGCTAGATTGCTCACCACATAAGAGGTCACCTTCCCCACGTTGATGGGTGGTCCGTAGACTCCCGAGGCCGTCCCCAAATGCACGTTATATCCGGCCAGGTTGGTGCTGGTAACGGGGTTCCAGGTGAGCGTTGCGGTTGTGCTTGTACCGGTCACGGTGGGTGTCGTCGATGAACTAGTCGTCGCCGCCGGAGCCACCGTCAGTGTCACAGGAACCGACGCACTCCCTCCTTTATCCAGGGTGATCGTGAGCGTTGCGGCATAGGTGCCTGCTGCCAACCCGGTTGTATTCACAGCCACTGCAATCTGTGCACTGCTTGTGATGCTCCCTGCCCCGGGGGATACCGCGAGCCACGTCGCGTTATCCGTTACTGTCCAGTTGACCTGATGGTGATTCGATTTGGACACATTCACCGTCTGGCTGGTCGGATTGGCTGCGCCCTGAACCGCTTGAAACGTCATAGCCGGTGGACTTACATTCAGCGCCCACGCTGCTTCAGGGGATGTCCAGATGCCGATCTCGAGCGCCAGACCAATGACCCACGAGAGTCGGAATGACAGGACACACATCGCACCTGGCCGGAAAGCTAAATCTTGAGGGGCTTGGTGCATGTCAACCTCAATCGTTGTGCTACTCGTCGTTTCTCGAACCCCTCGCGGAGAAACGGGCTGTGGCGGTGCTTCCATACGATTCGACTGTTGCTTCTCCTGATAAGCAACAGCGATGCCATCACGAGACACAAGCGGAAGTCATTGGCTGGCAATGAATTACAGCTGATTGGCCCATGTATGGAGGGCAGAAGCTTTTCCTAACCCGTCCAGTGTGTAGGCCTAATGATTCACGGAAGGATGAAATTGTTCAGGTCAATTGGAGGTCCCTTCTTATTATTGCCAACACTCGACAATGATTTTTCGGACCTGCACCCGATTATCCATGAAACGACCATCAAACTTTCTGGCCACCGTGGCGACGCAAGCGGCCTCTGTTAGGTGAGAACATTACGCATCACGTCGAAGAAGAAGGCCAAAACTTTCCGCAAGCTGAGGAAGCCGACATACACTGGAAAAATTTATTGCAGAAAGCAACGAGCGAAAGAAGAACTCATGGCCAGGTCTCAGACAGGAAAAGCTCGCGGCTTAAGGCAGGCCACCTCTAGAGGGAGCAATCATCCCGAGGACAGACGCGGCTTGAGGCACCGACATCCCCACACATGCTGCCTCCCCTCCTTTCGAAGTACTTCGTTGAGGTCTAGTGCGCCTTGATCCTTCGAGATACGGTTGCAGTATAGGGTCTTAGACGAAAGGATGAGCCAGTGGCCAAACGAAAACATGCTCGTGTCGTGGTGCAACGGCCGGTGGAATATCGACATGCCCAGGGGCAGGGCGACGGGATGCTCATGAACCTGTCTCTGCATGGATGCGGGATCAACGGCGCGCCCCCGTTCTCGGGTGGGACGCGGCTGCGGCTGCGACTCTGGCTACCGGACCAGGCGCAGCCCCTGGAGGTCGAACAGGCCATCGTGCGCTGGGTCAAGGACGATCAATTTGGGGTAAGTTTTCTGAAGGTGCATCCAGACGCGCAGGCGCGCCTTGCGCAGGTGTTTCAGTTACTCCATGAGGCTCAGCAACCGGAAGTGAAGGTCATCCCCCGGTCTGCTCTAGCACACTACGACGGCGCTCCAAGCGTCGAAGGGAATGCTCCGGATTGGAGCCGACGAAACTGAGGCCCCCGACGAGGCCATTCGAATGATTGTCTTTGATCCATATAAATGGTTACGTCCATGACGCTCCAAACACCCTTGCAGGAGCGGCCTCCTCTGACTCCATCGATCAAGAAAGAGGACAGGCAAGTCTACACCACCGGGTGATGCGAATGCCGGGCAGACCATTCGTTCAGCAAGCATTCACCGAAGGGAAAACTATCGCGGTATGCGGCGCGTGCGCGTGCAATTCCGGACCACATTTTCTGGACCGACCCTGCTCGAAGGAAACGGGACGGTTCGGGACCTGTCACTCGGAGGCTGTTGCATCGAAACCACCACGCCCATACTCCCCTGCTTATCCATGGAACTCCGGATCCATGCCCCGGACCTCTATTGGGCGCTCATGATCGACGGGACGACCATAAAGTGGGTGTATGGACAGACATTCGGCGTTGTCTTCTCCAAAATCCGCGAGAGGGATCGGGAACGCTTACGCCAGGTGATTGCACGATTGGCAGACGAAGAAGAGGACTGAGTCTGACGCCGTCTATGTTGTACCTGGACTGAACCCATAGATTGAGACACTCGAAATGAGCACACTTGGCACAATCCACAAAGACCTCGAGCATAGCCGGTCTATAAAAAAAGCATAGGCTGCCCTTCCCTCCTTCCGAGTTACTTCCTTCTGGTCTATCCCTATTCCAAGACAGCCTCTATGCTTTCTCTAGAGGAACCATCCACCGAACTACAAAGTCATCGACGGGAGGTTAAGGGGGCCGCATATGGCAACAATACTCGTGGTTGATGATCAAAAACCGATACGCTCTCTCCTCCGTAGGGCACTGGAAGGGGCCGACCATGAAGTTCTTGAAGCATCTAATGGCCGTCTGGGACTTGAGCTGTACCGAGAGAGATCAGCGGACTTAATCATCACTGATATTTTCATGCCTGAGATGAACGGCCTTGAAATGCTGCTGGAACTGACCAGGAACTTCCTGAATGTCAAAGTCATCGCCATATCCGGCGGCCTGGAGAGCGAGGGTGCGCTAAACGTGGCCAAGCTGTTGGGTGCTCGTCAGACGTTTCGAAAGCCGTTGGACATAGAAACATTTCTCAGTGCCGTTCAATACGAATTGGCACATCGCTGACAAGAACGATTTCTATTTGGCCCGCACACCGGTCACTTTCATCAACTGACCGTAGGCGCGACCCCCTGCACGGCCCACGAAATTTTCCCCTCCTCCTTAATCTGTTTCTCGGTTCGGCAGCTGTTGGCGTCATTGGTTCCATTCGACTGCACCGAATCCGCTGTTCCCGAGCAACACATACATCAGGCTGACGGTCCCCACCGTCTGGTTCCTATAGTCCACGTTTGGATAGCTCGCATCCCGATGGGAGGCGACATACCGTATGGCGATGCCATGGCGGTCAAAGACCCGCAAGGTAAACGAGGCGTCCCCTCGAATAACATTTTCCCTTCCTTGGGGTTCTGGAGACAGCACACCAGTGACATAGTACTCGCGCCCTGTGAAATCGAACATGGCCCTATTTCCCAGGATGAGACGGAGGGCTAGAAGAGCCTGCGGACTGGCGCCATAGTGATAGTCCCGGTCACCAGTGCGTTGGATGCTGCCGGCTGCGCCATAACCAGCACCACCGAGGGCAGTCCCCTGAAGCGCCACGTCCTGGGAAAACCACGTTTGCCAGGTGGTTCCAAGTGAAAGCGCCGTGGTTGAGACACGAAAGACTTGAGGCGAGATATAGTCATAGCTCCCGTAGAGTCCCCATATTCCGCGCGTAGAATTACCGGACGCATAAGGAGCTCCCACAAGAAGCCCGCGGGTATCGAGACTCTCTAGGGTGTTCGCGGTGACAGTCGTGACGTGGAAGTCAAAATAATCGAAGGGTCGCGTGTATGTATAGCCTGGTTTTCCGGGAAGCCCGTATGTCACGGTCAAATCCCCGATCGCTCCATGCTCTTTGACGGTGGATGAGACATTGTTGCTACTGGAGGTCAACGTCCCGCCGGCCTGGAGTCGCATGAACGTAGCCGGACGGTTGCTAGCGTAGACCTCGTCGAACCGATTGCCGAATACGAGGCGGTTAAAACCTGTGGGCGGCGAGATGACTCCCGCGGCGAGTTCCCGCCAGAAGCCAGGTTTGCCTTCGTCGTCGCTCTCTAGCAATAGATTAGCCATTCGGAAGAGCGGCTCGCCCAGAAAGGTTCCGCCAAAGGTGGTCGCAATCTGGTCATTGATGGAAGGTAGCGTCTTCTCGCCTCCTAACTCCCAGAGCGTGCTGCCGGCTGCCGCATAGCCCAATGACTCCCAGAAGTTCAGACCGGCGGACCGTGCCACCCCGAAATAGATCGTCCCACTGTACGGATGCAGGAACTGGTTCACCGAAAACTGGTCATCGTCGATCACCCACTTGCCATCCGTGACATGCTGTCGGAACGTATTGCCGGTGACGCGGTACAGATCCTTTGGTTCGACGAAGTGCCGGTCGTACTGATTCAGCAGAAAGAGGTACGCCAGGAGCTCACCGGCCGGGATGACATAGCTTCTACCGGGCCTCGTTTCCCAGGACATAAATTTCTTGGGTTCTTCGGGGGCAGGAGGGCCGATGGGAGCGGTTTGTGGCGGGAAGGGCGACGTGGGCGCCTCAGCAGAGGTGCGCTCCTGTGCGAAGCCTGAAGTCGGCGTCACGAGGGCGAGGATGAGAGCGCCGGCAAGAAGCGCCCAAAGACCATGTGTGCCCGCTTGTGAGGGATAGTCAGACTTCACCTGCCCTACCGCAAGAAGTTTATTCGATTCTTGCACCCCCTCTCTGGTCATGTACCTCCACAATCTCAACACATCCCTCAATGGCACCCCGCTCTGATCACCAAGCTTTTGAGGTCTTTCTTCAAGGTCCTACTGAAAACTTTGCGTATGTTGATCGCACGATAAAGGGTCAAGATCAGACGATGCCTTATGGGCCGCCCCTGCACGAATCATGCAGATGGGGATGGAGACTGTGCATGCGCCGCTCCACGATCAACCGACTCGATAGCAGCCTGGATCTCAGCGAGGGCACTCAATTTTTGTGTCATGTCTACACCCTGGGATTCCGCGAGATCCTGGGCACAAAACTGCAACAGGGGGACGAGCACCCGGCACTCTTCCCGGAGATGTTGATCGAAGGTGAAACGCCGCAGGGTGGGTTCGACCAGCAGGCGGGCTTCGCGTTCGTACAGGGGATCGGAATGATCGAGCCGGCGCAGCGTCTCCACTTCCTGCTCCAACGAGACCCCAAGCTTTTTGATCAGGGCAAGAAGAAAATCAAGCCTCAGGCGGCCTTCAATCCATTGAGTGGCGATGTACGCGTCGAGAGACGAATCGGGCACGACCGCCCTGCCAATCGTACCTTTAGTGGCAGGATTCCATCGTCTCATCCATTCCTGTGCGATCCCGAATGAATAGCATGAACAATAGATCGCCGCGATGGCGACAACAGCACCCAACAACAAATAGAAAACGGAGGCCATATCGAGACTCCGCACAATAGGATACCCGTGATTATGGCAGCTCGCTTTGAAGACCGGTCAAATTCTTGCGTGCAAAACAATTTCGCCGCGTCGATTCATTTGCCGTCCTTCCCGGACATATTGCTCGCGGTCTGTCCGGTTCTGCGAGTCCATCCCATCCAACTCAACACCCGTACCGTATGGGTCGCACGTGCTTTGAATCGTCATGCCTTCTTCTCGCTAGACAGCCGATCACGCTCCCGCTGCATGGCAGTGCGCCCGGCTTCGAGCGCCTCGGTCACGACCGCCTGTTTGTCTTTGAGGAACTCACGTCCCTTGTCCACCGTCTGGTTCAAGACATCGGTGGCCGTATCTGCCAGTTCATGGGCTTGCCCTTCGGCTCGCCGCGCATACCGTTGTAACTGCTCCCGCGATTTCCGCCCTGATTGCGGTGCCAGCAACAGCGCTACCGCCATTCCCACCAATCCTCCGCCCATAAACGCCAATCCCACAATTCCCGGTGAACACCCTCTGTCGTCTCTCATCGGACATCCCCCCCTTTCCTTCATGACTATTTCGTGTCACTGTGCTGGTCAGGTTGGACCCGCACCCTCTCCGCTTTGGCTTTCACAATTGAAGGAATGCCCAGTTCTATTTTGCGGATGACGAATCGCATTATGGATTTTCTTCTACCCTCGGATTGCTTCCACGAAAAACCGGCTCGCAGTGCTGCGTCTGTTTTCGCAGTGATTTCCAAACGATGGAGGAGAAGGGCATCTCATCTCCGGTCTCCCTGTGGATGCAGTATGTCTAGAAGACGAGCAGCGGTCTGATCAAAATTGCTCAGATGGCTGGAATTGATTCGACGCAGCTTGGCGCTGTCTTACTCGCGGTGCGCCTGGAGTGAGGCTCTGAGTTTCGCTTTTCCAGGGAGGCGCCTGGTCCCGGGGAGGTCATATCGAGCGAGGCAGGCGGAGGTCGAGCGAAGATCTGACGTTCTTCATCTCAGCCTTCAGATAAGTAGGGGGGGACCACTGGGCGGCTCGACAGGTCATGTTGTCACCTCTGTATAGTTCAGAATGATGTCGCGCCAGACCGTCGGATCGGAATTTCGATATGAATTCTTGCCTGTCCTTCCGTGTTAATTGCTACGGCTTGCATTTCACCTGAACCAAACGCTCCTGACCGTCGTCCACAAGGGGAATAACTGCGTCTGGGTGCTCGACACCATCGACCATTACGCGGGTCTCGCCGTTCTCGGCGCTGACCTGTACGGTGATATGGTAGAGAGTTTCCCTGTATCGGTAATGGATCGTGAGCTCCTTCCAATCCGCCGGGAGGCAGGGAGCAACGTGCAGGATGCTTCCTTCAAGCTTCAGACCAAGAAGAGATTCCACGATAAGCCGGTACATCCATCCGGCCGAACCCGTATACCACGTCCATCCACCGCGGCCGGTGTGCGGCGAGAGCGCATAGACATCGGCTGCGACGACGTAGGGTTCAACTTTATACGTCGCGACCTCCTCCGGAGATCGCGCATGGTTGACCGGATTGATCATGCCCAACAGTTCCCATGCCCGCCGTCGGTCTCCCAATGCGGCGAATGCCATCGCCGCCCAGATTGCCGCGTGCGTATACTGCCCGCCATTTTCTCGCACTCCCGGGACATACCCCTTGATATAACCAGGATTCAAATTTGACTTGTCGAACGGCGGATCCAACAATTGAATCAGCGCATGCTCCCGGCGAACGAGGCGCTGATCCACCGCATCCATGGCCATGCGTGAGCGCGTGATATCCCCTGCCCCCGAGAGAACGGACCAGCTTTGCGCAATCGAATCGATTTGGCACTCGGAATTATTTGCCGACCCAAGTGGCGAGCCGTCATCAAAGTAGGCACGGAGATACCATCTTTCATCCCAGCCATGCTGCTCGATGTTCTGGCGCACGTCACCCGCCTCCCTCTGACAACGTTGAGCGAAGGGCAGATCGCCGCGCAACCGTGCCAACTCAGTGAATCGCATGAGTACGTCATACAAGAAAAATCCCAACCAGATGCTTTCCCCTCTGCCTTGTTCGCCGACCATGTTCATGCCGTCGTTCCAGTCGCCGGAGCCGATGAGCGGGAGGCCGTGCTCTCCACGTGCGAGGCCTTTCAAAATGGCCTGCACACAGTGTTCGTATAAACTGGCCGCTTTTTCAGACAGGCCTGGCAGATCGTAATACGAGTCCTCCTCCTGATTGACCGGGCGGCCTTCGACGAAGTGGATAGGTTCATCCAAGATCCCGCTGTCCCCGGTGCTCAGCACATAACGGCATGTCGCCAGGGGCAGCCAGAGGTAATCATCCGAACAACGTGTACGCACGCCTCGGCCTGCGGGAGGATGCCACCAGTGCTGGACATCGCCTTCCTGAAACTGTCGGGATGCGCAGAGCAAGAGATGCTCGCGCACAAGATGCGGTTGGGTGTGGATGAGCGCCATCGAATCTTGAAGTTGATCGCGGAAACCGAAGGCCCCTCCTGATTGATAGTATCCACTCCGCGCCCACAGACGGCATGCAAGCGTTTGGTACAAGAGCCAACCGTTGGTCAACACGTTCAACGACTGGTCAGGCGTCTCCACCTGTACAGCACCGAGCGTATGCTTCCAATACTGCCACACGGCTTCGAGCGCGCCGCGTGCGGCGGCAGATCCTCGGAATCGATGGACCAGGTTTTCCGCATTATCAGCGTCGTGCCCAACGCCGAGCCGGAAGATGATCTCGCGCTCCTGCCCGTTGGCCAGCTCGAAGGGAACCTGGATCGCGGCGCAAGGATCCAGACCGCCTCCCACTTTGCCCGACAGCCGAAGCCGGGTCATCGCGGCCGGGCTTCGAAGCGTGCCGTTGCGCCCGATAAACTCAGTCCGGTCGCCACTGATGGTCCGGGTCGTCTCGTTCACGTCAAAGAAGGCCATTCGACCGGCAAACTCCGTGTTATAAGAATTTCGCGCAAAGACCGCACCGCTCTTAGGATCCAGTTCTGTCACGACGTGCATCACCGATTTTGGCCGCAGATCTCCCAGCACCCATTCTACGTAACCGGTCACCGACAGCTTGCGCGATCGGCCTGACTCGTTCCGCACCTTGAGCACCATAAACTTGATCGGTGCATCCAGGGCCACGTACATCCACAGCTCCGAGCGGATACCGCGCTCCGTATGCTCGAAGACGCTATAGCCGAAGCCGTGCCGGCATACATACGGTGTTGCTCCGCGACCGGGTAGAGGCGTAGGGGACCAGAAGTGGCCCCGCTCTTCGTCACGCAGGTAGAAGGCTTCTCCGCTCACATCGCTCACTGGGTCGTTGTGCCAAGGAGTGAGGCGGAATTCGTGCGCATTCTCGCTCCAGGTGTAGGCCTGGCCGCTCTCCGAGACGACAGTGCCAAAGTACGGATTGGCCAGGACATTCACCCACGGTGCCGGCGTCACATGCCCGTGCGCGGTCGTGATGACATATTCACGGCCATCAGGCGTAAATCCTCCCAGCCCATTGAAGAATGTGAGATCGTGACGCGGCAACGCGGCGGACGGCAAGGGTTCGGCGCGGCGGGTTCGTGTGGGTGTCAAGCGCGGCGTGGTGACTTCCACACGTCCGCGACGGGTGAGCTGATCCGCCAACGATCCCCGTTTGTCGGTGATGATGGCACGGGCGACCGATTGCAACAGAACACGGTCCTCGTTCGATATCTGATCAATGGGCCGGACGAAGATGCCGCCTGGTCGATCCATCACGTGCGCTTCGAGGCCAGCGGCGATCAGCCCCATGATCTGTTCGTGGAGCAGTTGCCGGTAACCGGCATGATCTTCGTTCCAGATCACCAGGTCCACGGTCAATCCCTTGGAGCGCCAATAAGCATGGGCCTGGACAAGCTGGCGGACCAGATCGATATTGGCCGGATCTCCGATCTGCAACAACACGATGGGCAAATCGCCGGAAATAGCATAGCTCCAGAGGCCCGATTGCCCGCGGCGGTTTTTTATCAGATCACCCGGGTCAGCCCGCAGGGAGGAATTGGCGTAGAGGATAGAGCCGGCCAGCCGTCCATAGAGTTGCGCGTCGGCCTCGGTGGTGTTCAACTGCCGCATGACCACCTGGCTATGGGTCCAGGCCAGATCGAAGACACGATCGGCGAGACGTCGGTCCTGATATTTCTCGATCAAGCCCAGGCATGCGTCGCGGGTTTCACCGATGCCGGACACCATATCAATCGTGACCGATTCTTCGGGATCGAGCGTAATCCGACAACGGATGGCGACAATCGGATCGAGCACGGAGCCTTCGCTGCCGGAAAGTGCCGCAGCATCGTGCGGTTCTTGTCGTGCGCCGGAGCCGTTCATCACTTGCGGGTCGGCGGCTGTGCGGCCACGGCCGATGAACTGCAGGCGGTCCGTCTCGTAGGACATTGTTCCGATGTCCGCTCCATGCACGGCCATGAGATGACACATCCATGGCGATTGCTCGTCGAGGGAGCGGGGCCGGCGCGTACATAGGATCGCGTGCCGCTCGCGAATGATTTCGGTCTGCACAAAGAGATTGCTGAACGCCGGATGCAGCACGTCCGCGGCAGAGGGTGCAAGCACGACTTCCGCGTAACTCGTGATCTCGATCGTTCGGCTGGTCCGCGAGCCGTTGGTGATCCTGGTTCGACGCAGTTCGATGTCATCTTCCGGCGACACCACGATCTCGGTATACGTTTCGAACTCGTGGTCGCGTCGGCGAAACTCAGCGCGTCCCTCCGAAAAGATGACTTCGTACTGTTTCGATGGCTGGAGCGTCGGCTGATGGGCCGTTGACCAGAACTCCCCGCTTGTTACGTCGCGGATGTAACAGAACGTGCCCCAGTTATCGCGGGTACTGTCTTCGCGCCAGCGTGTCACAGCCATGTCCTTCCAACGACTGTAGCCGCCGCCGGCATTCGTAAGCATCACGTGGTATCGGCCGTTCGACAATAGGTGCACTTCCGGAATCGGCGTGTGAGGGCTGAGGAACCGGCGCACCGGCATCTCTACACCGCTGGAGGCCGTCTGTAAGTCGGAGAGTTCAGCGGTGTGTGAATAAAATGCCGTAGCCTTTGGAATCCGTTCCTGAAGCAACAACATGGTCGCCTGGAACAACGGATCAGACTCGAACCGCTTCTGCATCGGACGATCCAGGATCAGATAGGCCAGAGAGAGCAAACTCATGCCCTCGTGATGGGCCATGTAGGACCGAACCACCGCGCTCGATTGTCCGCGCGGGAGACGGGAAGGCGTATAGTCGATCGCTTCATACAAACCGTATGGTCCTTCCAAGCCTGTCGCAGCGAGCCGCTGCAGGTTCAGGCAGGCTTCCTCGGGCGCCACCATCAGCGCAAGCGCCGAGGCGTAGGGCGCGATGACCAGGTCATCGGCCAGTCCACGCTTAAGTCCTAGGCCCGGTACACCGAACGCGCGATATTGGTAATTGAGACGAACGTCGACCGTGTTGTAGCCGGATTCCGATATGCCCCAGGGAACGTCGCGTTGCCTTCCATACTCGATCTGCCTCTCCACCGCAGCCTTACAGGTCTGGTCGAGCAGCGTGTTATCGTAGGTCGGCATCACCAACAGCGGCATGAGGTACTCGAACATCGACCCGCTCCATGAGATGAGCACCGGCCCACCGCCGGCGGTCGTGAGGAGACGCCCGAGAGCAAACCAGCTCTCCTGCGGCAGTTGTCCCTGCGCAATCGCCACGAAATTGCACAATCTCGCTTCCGAAGCCAGGAGATCGTAGTAGCTCGAGTCCCGCCGGCGCTCGCCGACGTTGTAGCCGATCGCCAGCAGATGGCAGCGCTTGTCGAACAGGAAATCGTATTCCATGCTGGCGAAGCGACTCGATTGATGTGCCAGTCCTTCGACCGAGGCAATTCTTTCTCTGGCACGCTGGCTGGCTTTCCCAATGAGTGCATGAAGACCATCAACTCCCGGGCTCTCCTCGTGCGTCGCCTCCGAGCGCAAGCGATGTTCGATCGCCGGCAGACAGGCCACGTCAAGTCGTGCCAATTCACGTAGGGTGGGGATCCCATCGATGGAGCCACATTCGTTGAGCCTGTTCTGTGAGGCCGAGAGCATGGCCCACGGAGCGAGAAACATGAGGTCAGCGAGGGCGTCCCGGCATTGCCGGACAAGTGCGTCCGCCCACCAGGTCGCTTGGCTTTCAGGGGCGGCCTTCACGCCGGCGAGGACCTCCTCGGCGGTCGTTGCCAGCCGGTCAAGGCAGAGCCGCGCCGCCGTGAGCGTCGTCGGCGGCGACTCAAATGCAGACTCTAGATCCTTCTGAAATTGAGCGAGTTGATTCGGAGCCGTTCCCTCTACTGCGTTCTTGAGGACCCCGAGTGCGTCGCTGAGCCCGTCAAAGAATCGCGACCCTAGAATCCTCTGATCGGGGAGTGCGAGCAGACCCGGCCGCAATGTCAACAGATGGCCTGCAAGATTCCCGCTGTCCACGGTCGACACATAGGTCGGCAGCAACGGTTTCAGGGATTGCGTGTCATACCAATTGTAGAAGTGACCTCGGTGCCGTTCCAACCCTTCCATCGTATGGAACGCATTGGCCGTGCGTTCGACGAGTTGTCCGGCCGAGATGTAGCCAAAGTCGTACGCCGATAAGTTTGCGAGCAGTGCGAGTCCCATGTTGGTCGGCGATGTGCGATGCGCAACCGTCGCAATGGGATGCTCCTGATAGTTGTCCGGTGGGAGCCAGTGATCGCCCGGACCGACGAACCGTTCGAAGAACGCCCAGGTCTTTCTGGAAAGTCTCCGAAGAAAACGTCTCTGATCATCCGTCAGATTTGCTGTGCGCCGGGCGAGCGGCAGACTGACCCACCATGCGATTGCGGGAGAAGCACACCAAAGGCCCAGGATAGGCAGCGCCACAGGCACGGCGCTCGAATCAGACAGCGTCAGATACATCATCACGGCACTGGCAAGAACGGGCCCGATCCACATCGTTCGACAGAAGGCCAGGAGGGCTGTGCATCGACCGCGAGCCGGATCGCTCGAAGGATTCCATTCGAGCAATCGTCTACGCGTGACCAACATCCGCCAGATCGTGCGCACGATCGCATCCAGACTGAAAAAAGCCTCGTAGGGAAGGAACATGACCATCAACAGCGCCTGAACGATATGCCGCCCGGCCGAGCGGAGCGCGGCATCGACATGCTGCCCCGGCAACACATCCTCCGGCTTCTGACACAGATCAAGGGCTGAGGCAAGCAATGGAGGAATCAGGATGATGCCGATCGCTGCCAAGGCCCACAACCAGGACGGAGACAAAACGGTCCAGCCGAGCAGCAAGAGGACGGTCAACGCTGAAGGCACGAGACTACGCCGAAGATTGTCGAAGAGTTTCCATCGGGACAGTCCAGAGAGCGGATTCTTCTGGCGACATGCGCCAGGACCGGGAACACGCGGCAGCAACCAGCCGGCCAGCTGCCAATCTCCTCGGATCCACCGGTGCCTCCGTTTCACGTCCATGCCGTAGCAAGAGGGATACTCTTCGTATAACTGCACATCGCTCAGCAACCCGGCCCGCGCATAGCACCCCTCCAGCAGATCGTGGCTGAGAATCCGGTTCTCGGGGAAACGCCCGGCGAGGGCGCGTTCGAACGCATCCACCTCATAGATCCCCTTACCGATGAACGAGCCTTCACCGAACAGGTCCTGATACACATCGGAGACGGCGCGCGTATAGGGGTCGATGCCCGGCTCACTGCCGTTGAGTCGCGCATACCGCGACCGGTTCGTGCCCGGCAGACTCGCGGCTACGCGTGGTTGCAGGATGCCATATCCCTCAGTGACCCGCTGTTTGGCTTCATCGTATCGCGCTCGATTCAGCGGATGCGCCATCGCGCCCACAAACTGCCGCGCCGCATCGCGCGGCAACTGTGTATCCGTGTCAAGGGTGAGCACGTACTTCACGGTCGACAACACCGCCGTCTGACCGACGATGAGTGAAAAGCGATCCCGTGAGCCGCCGCGCAGTAACGCGTTCAGGTCCGAAAGCTTGCCTCGTTTCCTCTCATATCCCATCCACCTCCTCTCCTGAGGATTCCATTGTCGTGGGCGATGAAACAAAAAGAATGCATCGCGTGTCGCCTCTCGATACTTCTCATTCAGTTCTTCGATCCTCTTGTGGACCAGCTGCAACAGAGACGAGTCTTCAGGAAGCGTTTCTTCCTCTGCATCCCGAAAATCAGTCAACAGGGAAAAGTGCAGGTGATCGTCCTGATTGGCCAGGAACCGGACTTCGAGGGCCTCGATCAGCTCCTCGATGTATTCAGCGTTGTGCAGCATGGTCGGGACCACGACCAACGAGCGTGATTCCTGGGGGATGCCTTCGGAGAAATCCATTTGCGGTAGCGCATGCGGCGTCACGAAGACTGTCGACAGCCAGTTCACCAGCGCGACCGCCAGTTGACTTGTACAGAGCAGTAACAACAAGCCGGTCAGCGCAAGTGACCAACTCTCCGCATCTTCGGCATACGCCTCGGCCAGTAAGCTGCCGGCGAAGAGTATCGTCATCAATACGATCGTACCGACATAGAGCAGCAACGGAAACCGGCTGCTCGTTCGCCGGAGCGCGTCGACTGTGTGGTAGCGCACCTCCGCCATTCGTTCGAGTTGCGGCACTCCTTTGTCGATCAGGTAGAAACCAACATGGGCTTCTCGGTCGTCGACCCCGTTCCTGTCCGCACCCTGCCGCGCCAGACGAATGGCATGCCGCGCCACTTCACCTTCCGAAAACCGGCTCCTCCTCGCCATCTTCTCCACCACGTGACGGTAGCGATCGCGAGCGGCGAAATTCATCTCGCCATAGGCTGCACCCGGGTCCTCACGCAGCGTCTGCTCCACCACGCTCATCGTCTCCACGAACTTACGCCAATCCATCGCGCCCAGAAACCGGAGACTGCCGATGCTGTTGCTGATGGAGACCTGGTCGACGGCCTGCTGTTGGTTTTCCAATTGCACCGACTGCTCAATCGTCAGGCCGGACTCGGAGAGCCTCTGCTCGATCCAGGTGAGTGGCAATGCCAATGCGGGACTCTGTCCCTGCAGCCGCCGTGCGAACTCCGCAACAAACGCCGTTGCCATCGGCGGGCTCGACCGCGCCATGTCCGCGATCACCAAGATCAGGCTCTTCGGATCCTTTTCGGCAATCTCCATCATCTGATCCGCCCAATAGTCGGCGCGGTTGCGGTCGATCCTGTGGGCGGCAATCCGCGTGGCCGCACGCCGGAGGTTCTCGATCAGCGCCAGCCGGAGCATGATCGGGATCGCCCATAATTCGCCTAACGTGAGACCGGTGGAAGTCTGGTAGGCCGCCACAAAACTACTGAGGCTCCCCGGATCGACTCGTCCGTCGCCGTGTGAGATCGTTTCGAGCGCAATGTCATACACACGAGGATGCCCAGCCAATGGGCCATTCAGTAAGCGCGGCAACTCCCGGCTATACCCCTTGGGCAAGTGTCTCTTGGCTGTGCGGATCTGTTCTTCGATGAGATAGAAGTTATCGAGCAGCCATTCCCCTGCCGGCGCAATGCGGCGGTTCTCCTTCACCGCCGCCGCCAATAGATCGCGAACTCCGATCAAGACGCCTTCATTCTCAGCCAGCCTGCTCAGAAGCTGGTCTGAAGCCCGCTCCAGGCTCAACTCGTGCGAACCAGCCAGGATCTTGCCATGTTGCTCCATTTGATCGGCGCTGAAGAGCTCAGCACGCAACGGTGGCTCGCCACCGGCGTACTGTTCCGCCAAGTCGTTTTCGGGGAAGCTCGCCCTCAAATGGAGCAAACTTCCAAGATTGATCTTGCTGCTGACCTTCATGTGTAAGATCTCTCCCATTGTGCCACCGCGCGAATTATCGAATTTTAGCGTGTCAGAAGAGTGTTTTCGAATCCTCTTAAAGGGAAGTCTTGCGAACCAGCTCTTGATCAGGCCGGCACTTTTCGTTGGGCAACGGCCGGTTCGAGACGAAGATCTCAAGACCAACGTGCTTGTCGATGTCCAATGCGAAACCGAAGGTCGAGCGCTGGCGAGTGAGCTGGAATGAGGAGCGGCCGCACCGCTCCCTTGGAAGGTTGATCCTGCCGAACGTGCCCAACGGCAGATTCAAACCAGACCGTAGGAGTCCCAGATCCAATGTGTAACTATATCAGCCCAGTCGCGCAAAATCCTCTATGAACTCTGTCCAACCAGATAGAAGGCATTCTTGTCAAAACTCCTCAGTTTGAAGAAGGATCCTATGGCGCGGGATGTGACTCTGAAACCCACCATTGTGAAGAAAACATGGTTACCGGAGTATATTCATCAAGAAAACTGGTTCGTAGCCGAACGGTTTCCTTGATGACTGCAGAACGGTTGTATTGAGATACCGAGCCATGGCTGTCCCTTTGCCGGGCTCGTTGCCTTCCTTGACAGGGTACAGACCGAGTTGGTAGAAGGACCCGGCCCACGCGAGCGGGCCCGGTCCGAACGGGAGGAGCCGATCCGTGCCTGATGTATCACCTCTGGAAGCGGAAGTTGCGAAACTCATTGTGCGGACGCTCACTCTAAAGGTTGACCCTGCTCAGATTCAGCCGGAGGAACCTCTCTTCGGTGACGGCCTGGGGCTCGATTCGATCGACGCGCTCGAACTGTCTCTCGCAATCTCTCAATCCTATGGCCATCAGATACGATCGGATGATCCGGAAACCGTCGCCACCTTCGCCTCACTCCGTTCGCTCTGTCGATCGATCGAACAACATCGCACGAAATAGCAGCAAGGGGCTTTATGAACACCGCCGCGTTGCTCGGCCCCTACCACGCTGATAGAGTGTTGGCCTGGGAGAACGGCCATCCGATTACCTATGGCCACTTTCTTTCAGATCTCACAGCCCTCGCTGACCAGCTGCCTGAAAAACCCACGGTCATCAATCTGGCTGAGGACCGTTATCGATTTCTCGTCGGGTTCGCCGCCGCATTGGTGCGGGGGCAGACCACGCTGCTTCCTCCTAGCCGCGCGCCGGGTGTCTTGGCTCGGATCGCTCGAGAATATACCACCAGCTATTGCTTGATAGATGGCACGGAACACATCGAAGATCTTCCTTCCTGCCAGATCCCAAAGCACACCACGAGTCAAACCGGCAATGGGAAGGTTCCCCAGGTCTCCGTCGACCACCCGGCCCTGGTGGCTTTTACGTCTGGCAGCACGGGGAGGCCCCACCCTCATTCCAAAACCTGGGGCTCGTTAGTCGCCATCGCTCGGAGTACGGGAACCAGGCTTGGTCTCAGGACTGCCCATCATGCAACCATGGTGGCAACCGTTCCTCATCAGCACATGTACGGGCTGGAAACCTCCATCATGCTGCCCCTTCAACATGGGATGGCGTTCCATGCCGGGCGGCCGCTGTTCCCCGAAGATGTGCGGTTCGCGTTGGCGGAAGTCCCACCGCCGCGCATGCTTGTCACCACGCCGCTCCACATCCGGGCTTGTGTCACCGCTCACTCGCAGTTTCCTCGCGTGGAGTGCATTCTTTCTGCGACCGCGCCCCTCCCCACCTCGCTGGCGCAACAAGCCGAGACCTTGTTCCACACCAGTGTCTATGAAGTGTATGGGTTCACGGAAGCAGGAAGCGTCGCGACAAGGCGGACCGTCGCCGAGAAGGCGTGGCACGTATTGGATGGGATCACGCTGCACCAGGAATCAGCAGGCTGCTCCCTCCACGCGCCATACTTGCGCGAGCCGATCCTTGTTCCCGATCTGGTGTCGCTGCAAGAGCCGCATCGGTTCCTGTTGCATGGGCGTGGCACGGATCTGGTGAACATCGGTGGGCACCGGGGTTCGTTAAGCGATCTGAACCAGAAACTGAACGACATCGAAGGTGTGCAGGACGGCGTGTTTTTCCTTCCAGATGAAACGGGCACCTCAGTTACCCGTTTGGTTGCCTTCGTGGTTGCCCCTGGGAAAGTGGCCGAGCACATTCTGTCGGCGCTTCGAACAGTCATCGATCCCATGTTTCTCCCCAGACCGCTTCATCTGGTTCCCAGCCTTCCCAGAAACGAGACCGGCAAGCTCACGAAAGAGGCCTTGCTAAGGCTGCTGCAAGAACTTCACAGCGGGGAGCGACATGGGACCTGAGCGGATTATCACCATTGATGAGAACCATCCATCGTTAGCCGGGCACTTTCCCGGCCATCCTGTGGTCCCTGGCGTCGTCATGCTGGGAGAAGTCATGAACGCCATCCGCGAGATGACCAAAGAGACCATCGAGTTTGTGGAGATACCGTCGGTGAAGTTCCTGTCGCCTCTGAACCCTGGAGAGGCTTTCACGATCAGGCTGGACCAGCAGAGCGACGGCGCAACGGAGTTCACGTGTACCGTCGGGGCCCGGCTCATTGCGAGTGGCTGCTTGCGCTACCGCATCGCCGCCAGTGATTCCACGGGTGATTCATGACTGTGGGATGGCTGCGACAACGCGAACGCGGCAGTCGAATCGTGAGTCGATTCATGATCTGGCTGGCATTATCCGTCGGACGTCCAGTCGCGCGCGCCTTGCTCTATCCGATCTGTGTGTATTACCTGATGTTTTCGAGGCACGCACGTCGTGCCATCCGCCCATTTTTGATTCGAGCCCTGGGACGTCCGGTTGGCTGGCGCGACCTCTATCGGCAATATCATGGCTTCGCATCGACGCTCCTTGACCGTGTCTATCTTCTCGCCGGGAAGAGCAGCCACTTCGACATTGATGTACGGGGAGTCGACATACTCAAGGACCGCTTGGCCCGAGGACAAGGATGTATCCTGCTCGGGGCGCACCTAGGGAGCTTCGAGATCGTGCGTGCCATCGGACTGATCCAGCGAAACGTCGAAATCAAGGTCCTGATGTATGAACAGAATACACCGATGATCCGTGACCTCTTCCGTGAATTGAATCCCGCGGTCGCCGGTGCAGTCATACAGACGGGCTCGCCAGACGCGATGCTGCAAGTCAAGGAGTGTCTGGACCGCGGAGGGGTGGTGGGCATTCTTGCAGATCGTCTCGTGAAGCAGGATCAGACGACGCCTTGCACCTTCTTCGGGAAGGTTGCACGATTCCCCGCTGGAACCATGTGGCTCGCGAACATCTTACAGGTACCGGTCATTCTCTTCTTCGGGCTTTACCGCGGTGGCAATCGCTATGAAGTCCATTTTGAGTTGTTCGCCGAAAGGGTGATGATTGACCGACGACGGCGAGACCTGGAAGTGCAGCAATGGACCCAGCGCTATGCCGACCGCCTGGAACACTACTGCCGCCTGGCGGCCGACAATTGGTTCAACTTTTATGACTTTTGGGAAGAACAACGATAGCAAGTCATTGAGGCTGCCGTCTCTGATCCTTCTCTGCTTCTTCTTGCCGGATCTTGCTCCGATGTCCGTAGCCCAGATGTCGCCACAGTCCGAGCTCGAGGCAGGATCAACCGGCTGGAATGAAGAACAGCTCATTGAGAGCCTTGCCAAGAACCGGCAAGCGGAAGTGCGGTTTGAAGAGACCGCGTATTCGAACCTGTTGACCCAACCGTTGAAGACTCAGGGCGTTTTGCGTTTCACTCCTCCGACGAGACTCGAGAAACACATCACTGCTCCCCAAGACGAACGCTACCTCGTTGAAGGCGATACGGTCTTCTTCGAGAACAAGACAAAGGGCACGAAGCGGACCCTTTCATTGCACGACTACCCTACGCTGCGGGCTTTTATAGAGGCCTTCCGGTCCACGCTCGCCAACGATGTCATCACTCTACGACGTTTCTACAGCGTGACGCTGCAAGGGGAGCCACGACGATGGGTGTTGGTGCTTCGTCCACTGGACCAAGCTGTACAGGCACTGGTGGAGTCCATTCGGTTCTCCGGAGAACGTGCGCAGATCAGGGGCATTGAGGTCCTCGCACCGGACGGAGACCGGTCTGTCATGGTCATCGCAACGGACGCACCATGACCAGAGGATCCCGGGTCATACTGTTGATCTGGTGCCTGGGGTTGGGGTTCGGAACATGGTACGCGACTACGCGCGCGCATGTGGAGACCGAACTCTTCCGCTTGTTTCCCGAGGGTACCACGTCAACAGAACGCCTGCTCCTCACTGAACTGCGAACAGGAACGACCGGGCGGCTCATCCTGATGGCTCTGGAGGGAGAGGATGCCGATCGCCTGGCAGGGACCAGCAAACAGTTGGCAGCCTGGATGCGCGGGAGCGGCGCGTTCCGCTATGTCGGCAATGGGGAGCAAGCCTGGACAAAGGAGGAGCGGGAACGCCTCTTTCAGTATCGGTACGTGCTCAGCCCAGGTCAGCAGGAATCCACGTTCAGTCGGGATCATCTCCACGATTCTCTTGAGCTGCGATTGAGCGACCTCGCCTCACCATTGTCATCCATGGTCAAAGAGCTGATCCCCGCGGATCCCACCGGCGAGTTCATGAAAATCCTTCAGGCCTGGACGACATGGACGACTCCGGCAAGACACCAAGGAGTATGGTTCTCGTCGGACCTACGGCGTGCGTTGCTTTTGGCCGAGACACAAGCGGCCGGTTTCGATATGGAGGCCCAGGAACAACTGCAAGGAAAAATCAGAGAGGCTTTCAGCCGGGCCGCCGGAATTCCCAACGGAAGCAGTCCAGTTCAATTGGTGATGGCGGGACCCAGCGTCATTGCTGTTGAGATGCAGCAGACCATCCAACAAGACGTGTGGCGATTGTCCTTGTGCGCGACATTGCTGGTCACCACGTTGCTCCTTGTCAGCTATGGATCAGCCACTATTCTTGTCCTGAGTTTCCTTCCCTTGATGAGCGCGATCGTCGCCGGGATCGCGGCCGTGGATCTTACCTTCGGATTCATTCACGGCTTGACCTTGGCATTCGGGATTACGTTGTTGGGCGTCGTGGACGACTATCCCATCCATCTGTTCAGCCATCTCACCAGGGAAAGCCGGGCGCCGGCTGTCATGAAGGAGATCTGGCCGACGATGCGCCTCGGAGTCGTGGCGACGGCGCTCGGATTCTCCGCACTACTCCTGAGCGGGTTTCCCGGCCTGTCGCAATTGGGGTTGTTCGCGATGGTCGGCTTGCTCACGGCCGCCTGCGTGACCCGTTGGCTGCTCCCTCACGTCGTTCCGATAGGATTTCATGCGACACGCGAAGGGGTGCAACTCGCTCTCTGGGTCGATGCGCTGACCAGGGCACGATTCATCGTCCCGCTGATGCCCGTCCTTGCTGTGGGCTCCTTCATCTGGTCAGATACGCCACTGTGGGAGCAGGACATTGCCAATGTGAGCCCGATCTCCACGGAGAGGAAAGAACGGGATCAAACCCTTCGCAACGAACTCGGAGTGCCTGATGTCCGGGATCTCATCGTGGTGAAGGGCCCAAGCGAAGAAGTGGTGCTTCAACGGAGCGAGACGTTGGCGCTGGCGTTGGAGCCACTCGTGGGAAAAGGGGAACTGGCAGGATACGACCTCGCTGCTCGCTATCTTCCCAGTCGCAGGACACAAAAGACACGTCAGGCCTCGTTGCCCGATCGCGAGACCTTGGAGCGGAATCTCGCGGCAGCCATGAAAGGCTTGCCATTCAAACCCGCCCTGTTTCAGCCCTTCCTGGACGCAACAGAAAAGGCCAAGACGCAGGAGCCGGTCGACCTCCAGGCGTTTAACGGGACGGCGTTGGGGCTCAAACTGAACTCGCTGCTGTTCAGGTATGAGGACCGCTGGGTTGCAGTCGTGCCGTTGCGTGGCGTTACTAATAGAGGGAAGTTCGGGGAACTTCTGACGCCATGGCGTGACCAGGAGGTGAGCTATTTGGATCTGAAAGAAGAGTCGAACCGCATGGTGACCGCATACCGGAATGAGACGCTGCGACTCTTGGGATGGGGGGTCCTGTCAATCGGTCTCGTGCTGCTCGTCGGACTTCGCGCTCCCCTCACCGTCCTGCGCGTGATGCTTCCGATCGGGAGCGCCGTTGTGGTGGTGACTGCCTCGCTCCACATGTTCGGCGAACGGTTTTCACTCTTTCACATCGCGTCCTTCCTGCTTGTCATCGGGCTGGGGTTGGACTATGCCTTGTTCTTCAATCGGAGACATGGGACCGTGGCTGAGCGAGGACGTACCGTCTATGGCCTGGTCGTATGCAGCATGACGACGATCTTGGTCTTCGGAGTACTGGCGCTCTCGCAGATTCCCGTGCTCCGGACCATCGGAATGACGACGGCGTTAGGATCGTTGGCTTGTCTGGTTTTTGCCGCGCTCCTAGCGGAGCCGCCTGGGAAACCACCTCTTATCGAGGCGACTTCCTCTTCGTGAGCGGTTTTGCACAGATAATTTTCCCGCAACCTGTTAATTTCCCTTAGAACTGATTGCTCAACAACGTGGAGGAGCATCGGCAATGGCTCAGGGTCTGGTTGATGAGCGAACAGAGGAGGATCGATCTCGCCTCATTTCGGATCCTTCCTCGATCAAGACCGTCGGCGGGGATCCGCACGATCTCCAGTGCGCCGCCACGCGACATCAACAGATTCGAAGTAAAGCGATGGTCCCCCTCATTCTCAATCGCTACACCCTTGTCTCGGCGCTGGGAAAGGGTCTCGATGAGACGTATCGGGCACTGCGGAATCGGCGCTCCGGTTTGCGACCTTGCGACTTCGAAGATGTCGGAATCGCCACCTGCATCGGCCGAGTCGATGATGTGGAAGACATGCTCGTCGGCAATGGTTCGACCTCAGCGGGATTGGGCCGGTTCGACTGCCGCAACAATCGGCTCGCGCTCCTCGGGCTCCAGCAAGACGGGTTCATCCAAGCCGCGACAGAGGCCCGGGAGCGCTATGGCGCGCACCGCGTGGCGGTGATCCTCGGCTCGAGCACCTCGGGTATCCAGGAGACGGAACATGCGTATGGCCATCGTGACCCGACAACCGGTGCCTTGCCTTCGTCGTACCTGACCTCTCAACGTTATACCCATAACATGTTTTCGTCTGCGCATTTCGTGCGCACATACCTGGGGTTGCGGGGACCGGCCATGGTCATCTCTACGGCCTGCTCGTCCAGCGCAAAGGCATTTGCAACGGCGGCACGGTTCATCGAAGCCGGATTCTGCGATGCGGCGGTGGTCGGCGGAGTGGATAGCCTCTGCCTGACGATTCTCTATGGATTCGCTTCGCTGCAGCTGATGTCGAGCGGCCTCTGCCGTCCATTCGACGGGGATCGCGACGGACTGACGTTGGGCGAATCGGCTGGCTTTGCCTTACTGGAAAAGTCCGAGCATGCGCACCAGCCCGGAGCGGTGGCCTTACTGGGCTATGGGGAAAGCTGCGACGGATTCCACATGTCGCATCCCCATCCGGAAGGAACGGGGGCAATCAAGGCCATGCAAGCTGCTTTGATGCGGAGCGGGATGACCGCTACGGATATCGACTACATTCATCTCCACGGCACCGCGACGAAGGCGAACGACAGCATTGAAGATACTGCCATTCACTCGGTATTCGGCCCCTTGACTCCCTGCAGCTCGACCAAAGGCTGGACGGGACATACATTGGGAGCGGCGGGAATCACTGGAGCGGTGATTGCTGCGATATGTCTTACGCGTAGTATGGTCCCCGGGACACTGAACACGACTCGACTCGATCCCGGCTTGAGCAGTCACGTGCTGCTGGAGCATCGAGACCAACCTGTTCGACGGGTGTTGAGCAATAGCTTCGGGTTTGGCGGCAACAACTGCAGCCTGGTTTTCGGGACTGTCTGATGACACTGTACGTCAATGGGATCGGCATGTTGGGACCCGGGCTCGCAGGTTGGGCGGAAAGCCGGCCCGTGCTGGCAGGCGAAAGTCCTCTGCGCGAAGCAGCCACCCCGGAGCCGAGCGCAAGCCTGCTTCCGCCGAACGAGCGGAGGCGCAGCAGCGACAGCGTGCGCTGGGCTGTGCATGTGGCCCAGGAGGCTCTGCAGCAGGCTGAGGCCGATGCCCGTGAGGTCGCATCCGTCTTCGCCTCTTCGGACGGCGAGACCGTCGTCCTGGATCGTCTCTGCACGGCCCTCGCCATGACCCAACGGACGATTTCGCCCACGCTGTTCCACCACTCCGTCCATAACGCTGCATCCGGCTATTGGGGCATCGCCACGGGCTCCCAACAATCCTCAACCGTGCTGGCTTGTTATGATTCTTCCTTCTGTGCCGCCTTATTAGAGGCGGCGGCCTACGCGCTTATCGAGGAGAGGCCTGTGCTGCTGGTAGCCTATGATCTGCCCTCTCCTCCTCCCCTCCATGCTGCGAGACCCCTGCAAGGAGGGTTCGCCGCCGCGTTGTTGTTGACGCGAACTCCTGCGCCGCGCAACCTGGCTCAACTCGACCTCGCTCTTTCCAATGATCTCTCTGAGGAAACGACGAGCATGGATGATGAATGGTTGGAAGCTCTTCGGCACGGGAATCATGCCGCGCGATCCTTGCCGCTTCTGGCTGCCATTGCGAGGCCGCGTGGCACAGTGGTCCGTCTTGGGTATTTAGAAGACCAACAACTGATGATCCGGGTCATGCCATGCTGATCATCAACAAAGCCGCTCTCTGCCGATTGATTCCGCATCACGGCACCATGTGCCTGTTGGATACGGTTGAGCGGTGGGATGACGCCGGCATTATCTGTACGACTGCATCGCATCGTGACGCGACGAATCCACTCCGGCGAGACAACCAATTGGGGGCGATCTGCGGACTGGAATATGCGGCACAGGCGATGGCGGTGCATGTCGGGCTTCTGCAGCAGAGGAAAGAGCGTCGAATCGCCTTGGGGTACCTGGGAGGCGTCAAGAATCTGATGCTTCAGGCCACTCGTCTCGACCATGTGAAAGAAGACTTGACGGTTCAGGCGACCCGTTTGGTCGGCGAGGCGGGCAGCTTCATCTATGCCTTTCGCGTATCGGCTGAACGACGGGAATTACTGGATGGGCGTGCATCCATATTCCTCAAGTACCTCGACCATCCATCATGAAGCGAGCGTTGATTACAGGGGGCAGCGGTCAAATCGGCGCCGCAATCAGCCGACAACTGGCTCAGGAGCACCTGCACGTCATCGTCCATGCGCATCGCAATCGCGCTGCGGCTGAAACGGTGACCAATCAGATCATCACAGCAGGCGGGTCGGCCAGCGTCGCCTGCTTTGACGTCAGCGATGCCATGGCCACCCAGCATGCCCTGGCGCAGATCCTGGAAACCGGCCCGATCCAAGTGCTCGTGAACAATGCAGGCATCCACGACGATGCCCCGATGGCGGGCATGCGGTTGGACCAATGGAACCACGTCCTGGCTGTCTCGCTGGGCGGTTTTTTCAACGTGACTCAGCCGTTGCTCCTTCCGATGATCGGTACCCGCTGGGGGCGGATCATCACCATTTCGTCGATCTCGGCCCTGATCGGCAATCGAGGCCAGACGAATTACGCAGCAGCCAAAGCGGGACTCCACGGCGCCTCCAAATCGCTGGCACAAGAGGTCGCCTCCCGTGGCGTGACCGTCAATGTGGTCGCGCTGGGCTTTATCGAATCGCGGATGATCGAGCAGAGCTGCAAGCCTGAAAAGATCGAATCCCTCGTGCCGATGAAGCGAGCCGGCACACCTCAAGAGGTGGCAGACCTTGTTGGATTCCTGGCCTCCGAGAAGGCAGGCTATCTCTCGGGCCAAGTGATCAGTCTCAATGGGGGAATGGCATGAACACTCGTCCATATTCTGGGACCCACGTCCTGGCCGCATACTGGCTGGTGATACCTGCCTACAACGAAGCCGCAACGATCAAAGAGGTAACCTCGCGGGCCAGCCGGCAAATCAAGAACGTGATCGTCGTGGACGATGGGTCTACCGATGGCACGGCAGAAGCCCTGGCGGGGTTGCCTGTGGCAGTCTTGCGAAATCCCACGAACCGGGGGAAGGCCGGCAGCTTGTGGCGGGGCTTTCAGCAGGCATTGGCTGCTGGAGCCTCCGGTGTGGTGACCCTGGACGGCGATGGCCAACATACGCCGGAAGACATCCCAAGGTTGCTCGCCGAAGCTGCCGTCTATCCTGACTCTGTGATCATCGGTGCCCGCTGTCGAGAGCAGCGACGCAGGTTTTTTTGGCGCTACGTCGCAAACCGCGTGGCGGATTTCTGGATTTCCTGGGCAGCGGGCCATTCGTTTGCGGATAGCCAGTCGGGCTTTCGCGTCTATCCCGCGTCCTTGTTGAATCGCGTGAAGATCAACCATGGAAAAGCCAAGAGCTTCGTCTTTGAGAGTGAAATCCTGATCGAGGCCACGCGCTTAGGGCATCGAATCCTGGCAGTTCCCATTGAAGGCCTGCGCCGTCCTGGAGCCCGACCGAGTTATTTTCGGCCGGTGCTTGATATCGTTCGCATCACTGGCATGGTGGGCTGGAAACTCATGTCGAGGGGTATGTACCCGATCGGACTATACCGCGCGCTCTTCGGGCAGGCCTCATGCTTGTCGAGTGGGTATCATGGCGTTCAGAAGGTCGACGCCGCCTCGATGCGCCCACACCGCTCATCCGAGCCGGGGACCCCCAGCCATGTCGAGGAAAACGAAGAGGCCCTCCGGCGGACAATACGTGTGGTTGAGATTCCGCATCCAGACCCCGTTGCCCGCCTCGGCCTGCCCTGATGCCCTCGTTTACGTCGGAGTCCTTGCTGACGCCAGTCCGATGAAATCTTGGCATTGAGTGAGGAGTTGTGCGATACCGATGGAGCCTCGCTCGTGCCACGCTTGAGTTCTTTCGTGTCTCGATCCACCAACATGCTTCCGCCGCCATAGATCCGGAGCCAGGAGGCCGGCTCATACGCCACCTTCAGGTCCAGTTCCTCGAAACTTAAATTGATTCTATTGATGGGCGTCTTACTATTCAGAATGAATTCGTCGCCCAGGTGTGAACTCTGATGGGTGGATACGGAGGAAACCGGAAAAGGGTCCAGTCCGATAGCTGGTAAGAAGCCCCACGGTATAGTCAGCGTTCTGGAGATCTGCCGATGGTTTCCCCATATTGAACGTGCTGAAGACCCCGGCCTGGAGGGCGACTTCCCATTGGCCATCCAAAGGAGCCGCGTCACGATAAAGCGCAAACGTTTCCCCGAAATTGGCTGAGCCGGTATTACTCGGCTCCTGGCCCAACGACACTTGACGAGACGCTACGGAGAAATGCGGCCATCGCGGGTCGGCATGGAAAGGAGCCACGAGGAGACCGTGAGGAAGAAATTTTGACCCGGGTTTAGGTACCTCTTGTTGGATGACCGCCTGCGGCGGATTCGCTGGAACAGCGGGAGGGCTCTCTCCCTCTTGGACTTCCGCACGCACGACGCCGGGAATCTTTTCCAGTGCCGCGAGGACTTTCTGCCGGTCTACCTGCCGAGTGAGTCTGCGGTCACGATCACCACGCCATCCTGCACCTGTAATACTGCGCCTGGCACATTGAATTCGTGTTGGAGAACGGCGGCGGCATAGCCAGCGATGTAAGAATCGTCCGCCGCGATCGCTGCCGACACGATCCCCAAACTGAGACACAGCACGAAGACCACGCCCACCGTCACGAGCCTCGCGGCGCGACGATCAGAGTGTTGGCGGGCGGGCACGGAATCCAGCGCGCCAAGACTTTCAGCCACGAGATGTCTCCCCGAGTTGAGGCCGAGCGAACCAGGCTGTGAGCGACAATATGACGAGAAAACAGCATGTGGTCTGATCAAAACTGCCCAGTCGGAAGAGCGGATGAGGCAATCATTTGACGCTCTGCGTGAGGGTCAGCGGAAATCGAGAAGATACGTCGTCTCGGACGATCGTGAAGAAGGTGTATATGCGTAATCCCCTATTGCGGGCAAAGAGGTTCAACATCCACATCCATGTGTATCGACGCCATCGATCGCATCGGGAGGAGTTCGCATAGTCGCGAGCGCCTGTTTCATCCTATGAAGCACGCAACTTGCTGAACGAGTCCGCAAATAGAGCAGGAGAATATCCTTGCCGTCTCATGTGTTCGACGAATCCGTCAAGGAGAGAGAAGTTCTCCGGTGTCATGCCCTGCATGTTCCATGTGGACATATTGCGCGGGAATGATTGCCGATGGGACTGCACGAATTCATAGGGGTGGCAATAGAACACCAGCCTCGTCGCACGTCGAGAGATCCGGTGGACCATCCACTTCATCACCGGCAAGCCGAGTACCCGGAGCGTGGCCATGTTGATGGGGAAGAGAAATGCCGAGGGGGCCATCTCGATGATTGAGCTCTGGCCAGGCACGCGCAGGTGGCTTGATGAGAGGCGATAGGGTTCGCTTGGAGCGCGAAAATATTTCAAGTAATGCACCCGGCCGAAGCCGCAATCAAATCGCCTCGCCGGAACAGAGGAATCATAGTGGTACCCCTCGTCTTCGAGCGCATGCAGAGTCGTTTCGCTGATCCACAGGCTCGGTGCACGGAAGACGACGGGACGAACCCCTGAGGCCTTCTCCACCGCCTCCGTGGCCATCCGAATCCATTCTCGCTGTTGCGCATAACCGGCAGACCTGAAGTCCTCATCGTTCTCGAGACCCCCGTGTTCCCATCCATGAGTGCCGAGTTCGTGGCCTCGCCGCCGACACTCTCCGATCAGATCCCCGTAGGTTTCCGCAAAACGCCCGGCAACAAAAATTGTGGCCTTGAGCTTTCGTCGGTCACAGAAATCCAGCAATGCTTCCAGCCCGACCTCGGACCCAGGGACCCAATCAACATCGATGGTGAAGTGCCATGGCATGTGAGAATGAAGACGCATGTGAAGTCGATGTGGAGATTACCCCGAGGCACAGGGGAAATGCGTGACAGAGTCCGGTGAGAAGACGATCTTCACGCTATATCAGGTCGCGCATGCCGGGAGACCGCAGATTGTTGGAAACGGACAGGGGTCGGCGACACCGTTTGCCTCACATCAATGGTCTTCTCTTGACCGAGAATGCCCTCGACCTCAAGCAGCAGCTCGCTTCGGCACATTTCTCCTTGCAGGTACAGGACCTGGGTGTGGGAAGGCAGCTGTTCCTTCAGAATATCGCGAACCGTGGCGAAGTGTTCCGCGTGCCGGATATAAATCTTGAAGAATGCCTGCCCATACCATTGTCCGCGAACGACTCCGTGCAGTTGCTCAGTATGTGCGATCAGTGCGCGCAAGTTGTGGAGTATTTCCATCGTTTGTTTATGAGGCTCGCCGATGTGCTCACTCACATGCCCGACCACGCTCGCCGTACCGGAAATCAGCAGGTGGGATCCGGAAAGGGATGTCCGTAGCGTGGCTCTTGCGAATGACGGGCTGCGCAACCCATAGATACGAGGATACTCATACGCGCTCACCTGTCGTGGATTCTCGACATGTATGCCAGGCTGCCGAGCCGCCAGGAAATGGATCCTCAAGGGGCCAGACATCGTCCCCACGGCAGTCGCCGCAGGCAGGGTTCGAGGAAAGCCTAAAAGACACTCGGCCAGAGCCTGGTATCGGCCGGCACAAAAGCGCCGATACCGTTCCAACCCGTCGGATTCATGGTTGATGCGGGGGAAGTAATTCCACACCCGCAATAGGTGCGGATAGCCCAGGGCACGAGCCTGGACAAGCAAGCGGCGATACGCGGTATACGTCACGGTATCCAGCAACATGCCCGGGCTTTCTTCCAATTCCAACGAGCCAAAGAGCACTTCCTCGTTCATCGCGCAATGGGTTCCTTCGGCCCGGTGATAGGTAACCGGCAGGCTGCTCGTCCATACCTCGGCTAATGGAGGGCCTTTGAATTGCGGCAGATCGAGATAGACAATCGGACAGGTGCCTAAGCCACGAGACTCTCCCGGGCTCCGGTCGTGACGGACAATAGCCAGGAAGTTCGATGACGAGGCTTTCCGAAGCATGTCCAGCCGGGCAGTCTCCACGTATTCCACGCGGAGAGCATGGGCATTGAACACAGGGATACGTTGAGCGGACGTGACCGCGGGCAATCCCACTCCCCGCTCCACAAGACATTGGCTTGATTTGGACCGGCTCACGACAGTGATCTCCACCTATAGTCGACGCTGCAACGAACCTTCGAAATGTGCTTCGTCCGAGTTAACCTCAGTCAATTCCCAGAAGGGATCCCGGATTGTCCTCGCGGCAGGCCATGCGGACCCTTCTTCAGAGATACCCGTGAAAGAGGCCGCACCTGACGTCGCGTTAAGGAAGCAGCGCATCTCCCGCGACGTTTGTGGCAACCGGGGTGAAGATGAACCCCAGGACCGGGATGAGATACCACATGGTGGCCTCGTCCGACTGTACGATTCTTACCTTCGTTGCACCGACTTTTTTGGCCTGGTCGGCGAAACTCTGGACTGTGCTGTGCAGTGTGGCATCTCCCCAGATCGGTTTGGTCATGAAGAGGTGAATCGCATAGTTCCTCGTGTTGATATGCGTCAATTTGTCGCCATCCACGCCTTTTATGCCTCGCAAATCAGTAGCGGTGCTGGATATTGAGCAGCCTGCGGCTACTCCCATGACAAACACGAGCGTCGCCATCGCGGAATATCTCATGGTTTCCTCCTGTGGGTGCACACACGTCTATTCGTGTGTAGATTCGGGGCAATCCTATCCAAATGGACGGCTCGCATCTGATCAAAAATGCTCACTTTCGGAATTGCTGCAATAATGAACGTGCTTCTTGCCGACGTCAGTCATCTTCTTTCGCCCGGAACAAAGGCGACGTCCGTCACTTTGTTTTCTTCGTCCACCAAGAGCATGGCGGCATCGCCGGTGGAGAGCTTTGCCAGCCTCGGCTGAATGAGCGGACGCACCTGGTACGAGTGCTCTTTGCCATCCTCTGTACGAATGACAATGGTATTGTCCTTCAAGGGCTTCAGGATCTTGCCCGCGACCTGGCCAAGATTGCCCTTGAGGGGAGATTTCAGTTGCCCCAGTTCGGCCGCCCGATGAACCGATTCCACGCTCCCCATCGTCACATCGACGATCTTATCCAACTCGTCGATGAGGAAGATGACATCTGCCTCGACGGGAATGGAAGCCACCTTGCTTTTCGCGACCGGTCGTACGAGGTGAGACTCTTCTTTCCCATCCGTCGTACGAATCACCGCCTTATCGTGCCCGGTTTCCATGGGTTCGGCGAGTTGCCCTCGAACCACACGATGGTGGCTGGCCTCACCGACTTTATGCACATCAACCAGCAGATTTTGATCATTGACGGTAATCTCGACCAGATCTCCTTTTTTGAGTTCCGTCAGTCCCTTATCTTTCCGCACGTTCATGGGAAGATACCGAGGTTCTACCTCACCGATATTGATTTTTGCCTGATCGCCTTTGACGTCCTCTACTGTGCCAAGAACGACCCGTTCCCCGGAAAGACGCTGAGGCTCAGTCCCCGTTACCTCAGAAGCGGCATCAGCAACGGGTACCGTTCCGATGAGCCAGACCGTGAGTATCGCTAGTCGCCATAGAAGAGCCTGTTGTGTCATGCACTCTCCTTTCGATTCCGCGAGATCACATATTGTGGATATCTTGAAAACAGAAGGTATGCTCGAGACAGGTGATAATCTGCTCAAAAGTGCTCAATGTGAGGAATTGATCTGCCGTTCATATGAGGAGGGAAATAAAAACGCAACAATCCGAAGGCCTGGCAGTCGTAGTCGAGTCCTGTTTTCCGAATAGGCAAAGGTGGAATACGAAACATTACTTATGGTCATTGCGTTCGTTCAGTTGTTTCTCGAGAAAGCCAGAGACGTGACGTCGACCTTCCCGGGCTGTCACGATATCCATATGTCCCGCCTGCAAGCGCTGTACGGTGACCTGAAAGGCCTTCTCATAGGCCGGCGGCAGTAAGGAAGATTCGACCGTGACGGATCCGTCTCCATCTTCATCCACGATGGTTGGATCGAGATGAGGAAGCCGGCTATCGATTTGATCCTTGTCGAACACCACATTAACCTGATGCTGTCCGGCCTCCTCCGGGATCCATACCCCTGTTGCAAGCGTCCGCTGCCCTTCTCCATGGAGATAGAGCAATGGAATCGGTCGTTCGGCCGGCGTAGCAAGGGGAGCATGGAGCAAATCGAAAAATCGTCGCGATCGATCCAGCCAGTAGGACGTATAGGTCTCGCGCCGCTCGACGATCTGAGCAGGCGTCGATCGTGTCTCCTTCAACAATCCCCATCCCTGTTGCCGCCAATTGGTCGTCGCATGAATCACGTCCCTGACTGGTTGCTTGGCAGGTGTCAGCAGAACATCGGCCTCCAACACGGGCAACGTGAAGTAGGAGGCGGGAAACGACGCCATCGCCTGTTGGTCTAAGAGTGCGCTGTTGAACCCGATCAGCCGGCCGTACTGCATGTTGCGAAAGGACCACATGGACCCTAGATAAGGGACGCCAGCCATCACCACCTTGTCTATGTGCTTGGCGCCTTCCCAGGTTTCAATGGCCTTCTCCAACTCTTGATCGCCGTATCGAAGATAATAGCTCACGATCAACCCGCCCATGCTATGGGCAACGAGCGCGAGATGAGCGATGCCTTCGGATTTCAAACGTCGGATCTCCGTGCCCAACAGGCGGACGGCATCCATGAGATCCAGGCGCCAGTCATAGTTCAATTGGTAGATCGACACATGCCCGCCGTGCAACTCGCTCAACTCGTCGAGGAGCGGCTTGTACAGCTCAATCGAATAGAGCCAGGGGATCACCCTGACCTCGTCCAAAATCCCACTCGGTTGGAGGTTCAGTCCGTCGAACGCCAGATCGGGCAACGGGAGAATCAAAGATTGCTTGCCACCGAATGCTTGCGATGCCGTGACCCAGAGGAGATCCCCGTTGTCGATACGCGAGAGTTTGGTCCCATAGTAGCCCGTCACCACGATGACTGCAGAGCATGACGTCCCGGCGTGGGAGCCATGAGAGCCGGACGAAGTGCTGCACGCCCAGGAGGAACAAATGAGGAAGCCAATGACCGCGGTATACCGCTGCATGGGTTCGGACTCAGCGTTTTTCAACTGAAAAGGATGTGGCGTGGCAACCCGATATCGGTCATCCACGCCCACTCACGGGATTGATTGCTCGGACTGCGCAACTCATTTGTTCCCACAACCCATACAGTGGCCTTACACGCTCAGGACGGAGAACCGCAATGCCCATTACGCTGTCATCGTATTCGTGTTGAATTGAACGCGACGAGACTTTCCGCCCGTCTATTCCGAGGACTCTTATCTGGCAGGTCCTGCTATTCTCCGGCGAACGACAAGAATCAGGATGGCGCCCAAGAGGGCCATTAGAAAACCCACTGGATCGTCTTCTCGATACCACCCTAATCCACGTCCTATGAACCCTCCGAGGAGCGCGCCCGCAATGCCTAACAGAACCGTGAGGACCAACCCTCCAGGATCCGGCCCCGGTGTCAAAAACTTTGCCACGACTCCGACGATCAACCCGAATACAATCCAACCTAAGATACTCATGAAAATACCTTTCTTCAATTGCCCGGTATGAGTCTCATGGTGCGCTTCACTCCGGCACTCCCAGCGAGGCTTTCATCTTCCGCGTGAGTTTCTGTTTGATCGTAAAATAATCCCGCCACGGATCCCGCTTCAGCCCGTTCAAGCGCTCCAGCACATTTGCCACTGTAAAATGATCCGACCGCATATCGGCCGACAATTCCTCCCATGCGATCGGGACAGAAACCGGCGCCCCTGCCTTTGCCCTCGTCGAATAGGCAGCAATCGCCGTGGCTCCCTTGGCATTGCGCAGATAGTCGACGTAAATTTTCCCTTTGCGTTTCTGTTTCGACATATTTGCAATAAAGCGGTCCGGTATCAGGTGCACCAGATGATCCGCCACACCCTTGGAAAACGCTTTGACCTCGCCCCACGTATGAACGCGCTGCAGCGGCAATACAACATGCAGGCCTTTCCCACCCGTCGTCTTCACGAAACACTCAAGATCCAACTCGTTCAACAACGTCCGAAGAAGCCGGGCCGCCTCGACGACCAATTTCCACGGGACCGTTGGATCCGGGTCCAGGTCCATAATGATGCGGTCGGGACGGTCGAGCCCATCCCGCTTTGCTCCCCACGTATGCAGTTCCAGCACACCCATCTGGACAAGCCCGATCACCGCCGGCACAGAATCGGCGATCATGTACCAGGACACAGCCTTTCCTTCGGAAATTTTCACCCTCCCGATCGTGTCGGGAACCGTGTCGTTCGCATGTTTTTGATAAAAACATTCCTTCTTATGTCCTTCCGGGCAACGCACCAGCGTCAAGGGCCGACCTTGCAGGTGAGGCAAAAGCCATGTACTTATGCTGTCATAAAATCGGGCCAATGCGAGCTTGGTGAATCCCTGGTCGGGAAACAGGACTCGATCGGGATGACTCAAGATGACGCCAGATACGGCAGCCGGGCCGTCGGCAGATGCCTCATTCTCCTTGGACGAACGCCTTGGCGTGCGTGCATGACGTCGAACGGAGGTCTTCGACGCTCCCCTCGACACGGCTCGCGTGGACGTGTGATTATTCGCCTCTTCCTTGATGACCGACTTGGCGGGTTTGTCTTCGCGCAATCCCAGGAATGCCGCCTGCCTGAGGAGGCCCTCATTGGTCCATTCGGCAAACGACACCTCAGCAACCAACCGGGGCTTCACCCAGTGAACCCCGCGCGCATCGACACCGCTCGGAGGATTCACAAACGGGGGACGGACCTGCTCCAGTTCGGTCAACCGCTTGTGCAACTCTTTCAACGAGCGTTCTGAAAACCCCGTTCCCGTCCTCCCGGCAAACCGAAAGTGGCCTTGTTTATCGTAAACCCCCAGCAGCAAAGCCCCAAAAGCCACGCGCGAGCCTGACGGATTCGTAAAACCTCCAATGACGAATTCCTGGCGGCTACCACATTTGACTTTTACCCAATTTCTATTGCGGCCGGCCAGATAGACCGCGTCAACCCGTTTGGAAATCATGCCCTCCATTCCCTGGTGACAGGCCTGAACGAAGACCACCTCGCCCAGGCCGGTGATGTGGTCGCTATACCGAACCAACCCGGACGCATCGCTCGGTACAATGGCAGCCAACGCTCGTTTACGGTCCAGGAGTGGGACCTGTCTCAAGTCATACCCGTCGAGATACAAGAGATCGAACACATAGTAGACCAGATTCGCTTCCGATCGTGCATCGAACGCATTCTGCAGGGCTTGAAAACTTATGCTTCCGTCCGGCAGCAGGGCGACTACCTCGCCATCGAGCCACGCATTCTTGACGGGCAACGCCGCAGCCGCCTCGGCAATCCGCTGTAGTTTGGCTGTCCAATCATTGTCATTTCTTGTCAAGAGCGTTGCTGACTTATTCTTCACGCGACACAGTATCCGATAGCCATCGAATTTGAGCTCGTGCACCCAATCATCACCAATCGGAGGCCGATCCGCCAAGGTGGCCAATTGGGGAGGAGTCCATTCATCCTGAGGCGCACGGCGTGCCCCAGCCAATCGTGTCGCTCCCGTCCCTCGAAGTGATGAGGTCGATGTAGCTTGCTTCCCCGCCGGACGATTCGATTGCCACACCCGGTGACCGTTCGACGCAATCTGTTCGATCGTCTGTCCGCTCTCCACGCTTTGGGTGAGTATCTGCGTCACATCGCTACGTTTTCCGCTTCGCGCGTCGTCATCCTTTTCCTTGATCAGCAGCCAATTCTCCTTGCCCGCTTCCTGACGTCCACCCATCCGGACAAGATTCCAGATGCCATGCAGCCTTTCCCCCTCCAAGCGGAATTTCAGTCTTCCCTTGCGATAACTCGACCGGGGATCGCCGATGGATGTCCAGTAGCCCCGATCCCAAAGAAGCACCGTGCCGGCGCCATATTGCTTGGCCGGGATAATTCCCTCGAAACCGGCATAGTCAAGCGGATGATCCTCCACATGGACAGCCAAACGCTTTTGTCCCGGATCAAGGCTGGGACCTTTTGGAACGGCCCAACTCTTCAATGTTCCGTCCAGTTCCAACCGAAAGTCATAATGCAGACGGCTTGCCGCATGTTTTTGGATCACATACTTGAGTCGTCCCGCACGAGCCTCGGTTGTCCCCCTGGGTTCGGGCGTCTCTTCGAAATTTCTCTTTTTCCAATAACGTTGAAGACCCACAGGCTGCCCTTAATCCAGGAAATACCGCATCAGTCGTCGTTCTACACGCAGATTCGCGGAGGGGCCGGCTACGAACAGACGCGGACCCGTTTCGCATGGGGAAGCCGGCGCCTATCACCTTCAACCGCTCGTGAAGGCAAGCCAAGACGGCCAGTTCGTCGCGAGGCAGTTCCCGGCATGAGCGAGCCAGTTCATTGTCCACGCGCTGGCGCAGCGACTGGAGCAATGTCCCTTCCATATAGGCATTGACGATTTCCGGATGCACCTAGCATTTTCGGCAGACCGTTTTAGTATTGCCGAGGCGTTTGGCCACCGTTTCAATCGCCGAGACCACATGACGCTTGCTTGCGCCGTCGACTTGGACAATTCGCATTCCTGCAGGGCCCGCGCAGCCAATACCGTCCCCGCCCAGGTTCGAAAATCTTTCGCGGTGGATTCCTGCCCGTCGATCCGCTGGAGACAGGCATTGACATCGGCCGAATCGATCGACCTGCGTGCCCCCTGGTCGTCGATGTACTGAAACAACTCATAGCCCGGCAGATCCTGACTCTCCTTGACGATGCGTGCCAGTCTGCGATCTGTGAGATCCACGGCATGTCGGATCCCGCTCTTCCCACGAAACTCGAAGCGCAAGCAATGCCCCTTCACCTTCACATGCCGGTCTCGCATTGTCGTGAGCCCGAACGACTCATTTGTGCGCGCATACTCCTCATTCCCTACCCTGATCAGGGTGGTCCCCAGCAGGCGAACCACCGTGGCAAGAATTTTATTGCGCGAGAGGCCCGGCGTCGCGAGGTCCTTCGCGACCCGTTTCCTGCAAGTGGCCGCCGGGATCAGAACAGATCGAGACATCCTTCCAGGCCGGCGGAATCACGAGCGACCTGACGCGACGCAGGGGCGTTGAATCGCGCAGAATCCTGCCGGCGAAGCCGATGTAATGTAATAGAATCCCGCTCCCGGATTTTTCCTGCGAATGATCCCATGATGTCCGTCCGACACATACCGCAGGCCCGCCGTTTTTGCCGGTCCAAGGGATTCGATCACCTGCTGCCGTCGCAGTGTGACGGCAGGCTCCTTCGCAACCGACGATCGCGCCAGCAACTCCCTTTCATGCACTCTTACGGCGAGGACTCCGTTCCTGTGGCTTCGATGAACGCCTCGATTGGGATTGCGACTGTCCCTTGGCCTGCACACTGCGCTTCAACAGCGCCATCAGATCGATGACTTCGCCCTTGGCCGGGTTGTTTTGCTTTTCCTCGGTCTCGGCCTCGGTGATGACTTCCGTTTTCCCCGCCTTGATGCGTTTATCGATCAGCTTCATGAGGTCTTCGTGATAGGTGTCCCGATAACGCTCCGGCTTCCAACGGTCGGTCATTTCATCCACGAGCTTCTTCGCCATCTCAATCTCGCGCGGCGAGACGCCGGACGCCTTCAACTTGCCCGACGGCACCTCGAGGTCCTTCGCCGACTTCATTTCGTTCTTATACCGCAGCGTGTTCAACACGATGACGTCGCCGGTGGGGATGAGGGCGGCCACATACTGCCTGGTGCGAATCACGACATTGGCGATGGCAAATTTATTGGTTTCCTTCAAGGTTTCCCGGAGCAAGGCATAGCCTTTCTCGCCGTGCTTGTCCGGGGCCAGGTAATAGGGTGTCTCGAAATAGGTGGGCTCGATCTCTTCTGCATCCACAAAGGCGACGATGTCTACCGTTTGGGTCGCTTCAACGTTGGCGCGCTTGAAGTCCTCCTCGGTGAGGACCACATATCGTTCCTTTTCGTATTCGTAACCTTTGACGATGTCACCCCACCCCACCTCTTTATCGGTTTCCTTGTTGTACCGTTTAAATCCGACCGGCTTCATGTTGCGGCGATCCAACATGGTCAAATCGAAACTATTGCGGTTTTCTGCCGGATAGAGCACCACGGGGATGTTGACCAACCCAAAGCTGATGGCCCCCTTCCATAATGAACGTGGCATGACGAGACCTTCTTGTAGTGCGCGCCGGGAGACTATGGCTCGCTATTGATGCACATCACACAGAATGTCGAATACTCAACGGTGACAAAGAGCGTTCCACACCCCTCACAGGTGTCCATCATTTTCTTCCCTGTGCGCTCGCATCCTTCCATGCGGCACTCTGGTTTGATGCACACCGTGCAATCATACGGACAGATATTCACCCCAGGCTTTCCTCCACGCTCTGAGACACCGGGAGTGTCTTGCCTTCCTCGCTCATCAATTTATTTCTCGCTGCTCCGACCCTGGGTATGCCCTGCATACGCCGGCACTTCAATGTGAAGACGTTCATCAACGGTCTTCCAATGAACATTTGAAAAGAACGATTCAATATAGGCTTTTCGCTCTGAAGGCTTGTAATCCAATAAATATGCATGTTCCCACACGTCCATGACGAGCGCTGGTACAAATCCAGCAATGTTTCCGTTTTCATGCAGACTGACCCAATGATTGGAGAGCCGGCCATTGCGTGGATTCAAGTAGCAAATGGCCCAGCCCACCCCTCGCATGTTTCCCACACTGGAAAAGTCCAGTTTCCACTGATCATAGCTGCCGAAACTGTCTTCTGTTGCCTTCAAAAATGCAGAGCCTCGATCGGGCTTCTTTGCTCCGGTCTTGCTCAAATTCCCAAAATAATACTCGTGCAGGACCATGCCGTTGTATTCGAACCCTAACCGACGTGTCAGCTCCGAATAGGCAGGCATTTCCTCCTGATCAATCTGCCCATCTTCGAGGATCTCTCCGATCTCAGATGTGAGTTGGTTCGCAGCTTTCACATAACCCTCATACAGTTTTAAATGCATTTCGAGCGTCCGGTCGGAAATCCCGATGAGCCCGTTTAAGTTGAACGGTCTGACGTCGTAGGAATCTCCCATTTTCATATGCCTGCTCCTTTCTTTCAGTGGCCAGAATGTGTCGCCGTTTCTCCATCTCTAGAGCACGCGTAGAAATGCCACGAGATCCAGTTTCTCTTCCGCCGTCAACTGGCTGCCCAACACGAGGTTAAAGAATTCCACGGTATCCTCCAATGTCAGCAACCTTCCATCGTGCAAGTACGGAGACGAATCCTTGATGCCTCGCAACGGGAACGTCTTGATCGGGCCGTCACCGCTTGCCATGCGCCCATTGATCATGCGCGGGTTGTAAAAACGCTCGGCCTTCAGATTGTGCATGGAATTGTCCGTGTAATAGGGCGGCTGATGGCAACTCACGCAGGCCGCTTTGCCGAAGAACAGGTCCTGTCCCCTCTTCTCCGACACGGAGGCCTTCTTGGGAATCAGTTTGCCGTCAATGCCAAGCTTGGGTGCAGGCGGAAAGTCGAGGAGTTCCTGGAACTCGGCCATGAAATGCACCTGGCTGCCCCGTTCAAGAATATTGACTCCTTTTTTCGTCGCGATCACCGGGTCGCCGTCGAAGTAGGCCCCGCGTTGTTCAAACTGAGTAAAATCTTCGACCGTCTTGAGCGCCCTCTGCGAGCCGAACAACCGCTGAATGTTCACACCACGCAATGTGGGAGTATCGATCCGATGGCGGAACTCCTGCGGGCGGTTGTCTCCGGCCTGATGGGTACTGCCGTTCGTATGGCCATTCGCATGACATTCGAAGCAGGTCACGCCACGGCTCGGTCGCGCGCTCCGACGGTCTTCCGTCTGGTTGAACTGCTGCTGCGGGAAGGGCGTGACCAACAACCTCAGACCATCGAGCTGTTTCGGGTTCAGAATCCCGTTGAAGATTTCATAATAGTTGTCAATGGTGATCAATTTGCCCCGGGACACGTCCCCAAGATCTGTCCTGGTCGTGAGATAGATAGGCGCAGGAAACTCAGGCAATACATGGTCCGGCAGGTCAAAATCCAGGTCGAAGCGAGTCAGATCCCGGCCTTCTTGCTTTTGAATCTCCTCGATATGGAATTTAGGAAACACCATCCCCCCTTCAGGGTGATTGGGATGTGGAAGAGGGAAAAATCCGGCCGGGAACACGTCCTTCTCGCGAATCTCTTCGGGGTTCATCGCCTGAAGTTTTTCCCATGTCATCCCCTGCGGAAGCTTCACTCGTATCCCTTCCTGAACAGGCTTGCCGCGAGACATCGTGACATCTTTGGCGGGGCGGTTGGCAAGGTCGTATCGTTCCTTCAGCAAGTCCGTCTGCCGCTTCATAATCTCAGGCTTCGCGGCTTTCATCCGGGACATGACGACGGAAAAGTCCTCCTTGAGATCAACCGGAAGATAGCTTGTTCCCTTCGGTTGAGTTTCTTCTGCATATGGGAAGCCCAAGGCAATGAAGACTGTCGTAAGAGCGCCCAAGAGCACCCGTTGCCGGTTTGAAAGATAGGTCATATCTGTCCCCCCATGAGCCATGCCAAGGCGGGGCAATGACTGGTTCGGGAGTTTCTCATCTCGCGTCTTGAAATTGCTCCGAACAGTTTCATCGTTGCTTAGGCAAGTCGCACAAATTCACATACAACGCAAATGCAAGAATGAATGATGGCTCAAGTATGCCCCTGAGACAACATATGGTCTGTTCAGAATTGCTCATGGTCTGCGTATTGAAGGCTAGGGGGAAGGGTGTCGGCTCAGTGAATGCCGGAGGGCGGGTCGTTCGTGAAGAACGATATTGGCAACTTGGTATTTACCTATAATCCACCGTGAAAGTCGATAAAGAGCAGCCTCTGGGATTCCTCACACAGATTCTTCACCGAATGGTGTTAACCTTTCCCAGCATGACGGGCTCAGATAGGCTTGACATGGCCAATTAGCTTGGCGGGAGAAGCCCTCAACCAGGCTCCTCCCCCGTAGGTTTCGCCGGTGGGCTACTTCCCGCAGGTAATCTTCATCGATTCAATCTCATTGGACATGTCCAACTTGGACAGGCCAGGCACGCGCTGGCCCGGCCTGAAGGCGAGCTCCGTGCCCTTGAAACCCTGCTTTGAAAAATCACGGCCTGCAAGGCGGAACAGGAATGCTCAGTCTGGCAGCGGCGCCTGGGTCGTCAACATGGCCAATAGTCGTTCCGCCGTGCGCTGGTCCGACGCGACAAGCAGCGGATAGGTTCGCTGCGCGCGCGCGCGGAATTCGTCCTGTTGCCCCGCGGGAATATGCAACAATACCGCTAAGGACGAGAGATATTCGCCCTGCCCCCGAGCGATGTCCTGTTCAAGATTCTCGAAGGCGACTGCAGCAAACAAGCGGGCCTTCTCGTGGTCCTTGACGAGGCCGTCAGCCGTAAGCCATTCTCCCGGACTCGTACTCGAGGTGAATTTGGCAAAGGTGTCGATGGTGGCTTTGGACGTGTTACAGGCAGCCAGCACGACGCCGACGCTGACCAGCACCATGGCTCCCATGAACCTCTTGAATGTCATGATCCGCATGTGACAATACCTCCTGGTGTATTAGCCCTCCACCCTCGCTGATGACGAAGAGGGACTCCCTCACGCATGTTTAAACATCTGCCAACAGCTTCGACGCCTTGCCTCTTCCCTTGCTGTAGGAACAGCTTGAACATGGCCTGAGGATCGAGTTCTGCTTTCCTGAAAGAGTTGTTCTCTGCTTGGTCATTTCGGATTGGGCCAGTCCAAGGGACTGGCCCAATCCGCGTGCGCCGACTTGCAGTCTTCTTATTTCATCTTTGGATCGACGTGTCGCATGGACACAGCGTGATTCTTATCCGTGGCCTGGACCTCGACTTTGTCCCCGGCTATGAACGGCGTCCCATCGAGCTTCGAGGTCTTGTCGACATGGAGGCGGACCTCGTGGCCGGACATATCGTGCACGGTATAAAACTCCCCCTCGATCTTCAGCAGGTCTCCACTAATCGTCTTGGAGCCTTTAGATTCTGCCATGTCACCAGCCGCATATGACAATGAAACCATCCCGCCGCTGAGGGCCATCGCAAACACGAATAGACCAACGAACATTTTCATGACAACAACCTCCTTCTCAAGAATGATATCGCCTGGTAGTACGCCGTGCGTTTCTGAAAGAGCCAACATGAGCAACCAAGAAAAGAAGCGCCAAATTTACTTGCTGCCAGGGGAACGCTCCACACCCCCCCCACCTTTTGTTTCCTCGCCCATTGGTCCGGCAGCGCCTTTGTTACCCATATTGAGGCCTTGTCCTTCCCGCGCTCCTGGGTTCGCCTCACCCTTTCGCAAGGTCTGCAGTTGATCTTGCAGGGCCTGAATATCAGGGGAGAGATCGGTCGCCTTCGTCTGGAGCTGCTCCTTGGTCACGTTGAGTACAACGTTTCCTTGCTCCTTGTTAACCTTGAAGGAACTCCAGGGATAGGCTTTCAATTCACCGGTATCTCCGATTGAGATCATCGCATACTCAACTCTCTTGGTCTCGGAATCCATGATCAGTTGTTCCAACTTGCCAAGTTCCTCACCTTTGGGATTCTTGACCGTGTCGCCGATCAATTCGCTGTTGACTTCCACCTTCTTTCCTCTGGCAACGGGCATGACCGTATACTTGCCCGGGATAGCGCCTCCTTGACCTTTGGTGTCGGTGATATCGACCTGACCAGGCTGGATCGTTCCCCGCTGCGTTCCGGTCTCGCTCGGGGCGGACGGTGTATCCGACTTCATCTCGGCATTCGAATATGTGGCGAATGGGAGAGTGAGCAATCCCATCCCAATACATGCCATGGTTATCTTCCTCATAATTTGGCCTCCTCTGTTTGTGATTAACTCCTTAGTGGAGCGATATGATCAATGCAGGTTACGCGATGCTACGGTCGCCGTCTGGTCAATATTGCTCAGATGACAAGATACTCATCCGCTGGCGGCATGACGCTGGTCCGCGCACGATCAGGATCGTTGCGATCGGTGGCTCGGTCATGAACGCGACTGCCCTGCATACCACCACAGGCACATGACTCTATAGCCTGCCGGTCAACAAGAGAATCACCAGGACCAAGAGGACCACGCTGAGCCCGCCGCTTGGGCCATAACCCCAGTTCGCGCTGTGAGGCCAAGTTGGCAATGCTCCGACAAGGAGCAGGATCAGGATGACAATGAGTATGGTGCTCATGTTTCACCTCCGTTCAAAGTGTTTTGGCAAACAAAATAATAAGGTATGCACATACCGTTATGCTCAAACCGGTCACTCATATCCCAGGTCAAACCCCGGACGAGGTCCTCGCGTCCCAGAGGCAATCATTCTTGTGGCATCCTAAAATTCAAGACGTTACACGAAGGCTTTTGGTCGAGTTTATTATGAACTGAGAGTCGGTCGAAATCTGGTCACAATTGCTCAGATCTCAACATGCGAGGGGCGATTGCGTCCTTCCCGCCCGCTGCCTGAAAAGGCATAGCTGGGGTCTCTGTTGATTTGAGCGCGCCGCCTTGTTCACCCAACAGCACGACTTTTCGGTTGAGCGTCTCGAAAATTCGACGGAGGAGGTCTTGGCTAGAGGCAATGACAACCACGTGTATTTCGATTTCGTAGGAATTGACCTCCATTTCAGCCCGTAGACTTGAAGGAATGACGGAACACAGCGAGGATAGTCCTCAACTGATTTGCATTCGGCGATGAAAGCCTCACGCCAGCAAGGACACGGTCACGCATCACCAAAGATATATTCATGAGGTCAATAGATAGGCCCCACAAGAGATCATCCTGACACTTTCCCTTGTGCACAGTGCGTCTTGAGCGAAACCGCGCTTCCCACGAACATCCTCAGCTACCCGGTACATGATTTTGCTCGGATTCCAGATGCGTACAGTCTGGCATTGGCATTGCTCTGTGCAATCTCCATGAGTCCAGAATTGAAATCTCCAATTTGCAAGAAGCAGAAGCTCTCTCTTACTGGGAAAGGCACGGTCATGGAATTTAAAAACCATACAATCGAACTGACCAATTTTGACCAGACTGCCTCAATCGAAAAACATAGAGTATGAAAGATCCATTGAACCGGCACATTACGATGGGATCACAACGCCTTGACTATTCGTGAGTTGCGGTCTCTGAGGGCCATGACAATCCAGCATCTCGCGTTGCGAGGAGGAAAAGACTCCTATGCTTGCCACCTTTCACGGCCGTGGGATTAACAATCTCTTTGTAACCCTTCTCGCGCTCGCTGTCTGTCACAGCTTCCTGCAACCGGTAGCCGCATACTCCGGAGCGACAGGGGCCAGTGGGCACGTGGTCCTGCTGCCGGATGATCGGCTCGTCCAAGGAACAATCGAAGACGTTAAATCAGGACAAATCCAGGTCAACATTGGAGAGCTCATGCCGGTGTTTCTATCGATGGAAGCCGCGAGTGAAAAGGGTCTGCTTCCGCTACAGCCTGGCGATAAGCTCACGATCATCGTCTCCAGCGAAAACGAGTTCATCGACTTCCACCTGGCTGATCAACCCGGTTGGGATCGCGTGCTAAAAGGGCACCTCATCCAACCTATGGTGGGCGACCAACGGTGGGCCGTGATTCGCACGATGCAAGGCACGAAAGAACCCTAATGAAGTGGCTGACGGCGCGCGACAGAAAATGCTGAATATTCCGGTGGGCATGCCGGCCATGTACCCCCTGAATAAAGACAACCTTGTTATCGATGCGACTTTCGGGAATGAACGGGCACTGATGGAAACCCTGGCGGCATGGTCGAAGGGCCGGCAACGAGTTATCCACCGATAAAGCGCCACACTTTCCTCCGTAAACTTAATAAGGTCAAAAATCCCATGCTTTCCGGAACTCGAACCAATGTTGATTCATTAACGGCTCGAAAAGAAGGAGTTCCTATGACGAACGCGGAAAAGGAGAAGCGCATCCGTCCATGGATTGACCCGGAAGAGCGGGTCACGGTGAATTTTCTCGATGCGGCCGACCTGAACGCGAAAGTGACAAACTGCACCGACCAATTGGTAGACCTCGCCATCGAGACTCACGTGCCCCACATGATGCAACAGATTTCAGTCCCGCTCAGCCAAGTTGAATTGTCAGAGGATTCTTCACACTACACGCGCGATCCCGAGCGACCCCTTCAACTTCAACGACTGATGCTTGTCATCGGAAACAAACGCCCACCCATTATCTATTAGATGAATATGGACGGCCCAGTAAGAAAGCATGTGCCGGAGCACCCACGCCTAGTTCGATAGCGAAGTGGAAGGAGATTGCAGCAATGGCATCGCCGAGTTCGCCCTCTGACCCGGACAAGGTCTCCCAGGCAGAATCGCCGTCACAGGATACTCGGAGGAGTTTTTTTTCCTGGATGATCGGAATTGCCACAAGTGTGATCGGTTTGGGTCTGGCGATTCCTTTGGCCGGCTACGTGATCTCTCCTTCCATGAAGCGGAGAGAAGCCTTGTGGGCCGAGGTTGGACCGACGGGTGATTTACGGACGGGCGAACCGGAAGAACTGGAATTTGCCAGCACGGTGAAGGATGGCTGGCGGACAGACACGGCGAAAAAAGCGATTTGGGCGGTCCAGCAACAGGCCGGCGATCTTGTTGTGTTCTCTCCGATCTGTCCTCATTTGGGCTGCGGCTTCCGATGGAATGCGGAAGACCACAAGTTTCACTGTCCCTGCCACGGCAGCGTCTACGACGTGACCGGCAAAGTATTAGCCGGACCGGCGCCCCGGTCGTTGGATGTGTTGCCGTCTAAAGTCGAACAGGGAAAACTATTGGTCATCTATAAGGAGTTCAAGACGGGCCTCGACCATCCGGTCGAATTGTAACGGATGATGTCCGGTGCCATGAAGGACGGCCAGTCATGCATCGGCGGAGGAGCGGCGAAGATAGCCAGAAAGAAGCGGGGTGATGGCGGGAAAACTCTATACATGGCTCGACGATCGACTGAAGCTTAAACCGCTGGAACACACGCTGCTGGATGAACCCATCCCCGGCGGGGCGAGCTGGATATATGTCTTTGGTTCGGCCACGCTCTTTCTCTTTTGCCTCCAAGCGACGACGGGAATGTTTCTGGCCCTCTACTATGTCCCGTCGGTGGACTCCGCCTATGACACGGTGCAGTTCATCCAGCATGAGGTGCAGTTTGGATGGTTTGTCCGGGGATTGCATCACTGGGGCGCGTCGGCGGTGATGGTAGCGATCGGACTGCATCTGTTGCAGGTCTATCTGTACGGCGCCTACAAGCGACCCCGTGAACTCATGTGGATGGTCGGCGTGGTCTTGTTGCTGCTGATGATGGGCTTTGGATTTACCGGCTACCTGCTGCCCTGGGATCAAAACGCCTATTGGGCTACTCAGGTGGGAACCAACATGGTCGCCTCTGTGCCGTGGATTGGAGATGTTCTCGTACGTGTGCTGCGAGGAGGAGACACCCTGGGGGCCCTCACCCTCTCGCGGTTTTTTGCCCTCCATACCTTGTTCCTGCCGGCTATGATTGTCTGCGGCATCGTCTTACACCTCTTCATCCTGCGGCGAGTCGGTCCGGCTGGCCCATGGAGCATTGAACAAGCCAGGCAACGAAGGGAGGCATTTTACCCGCGTCAAGTCTTCATGGACGCCATGGTCATGTTGGGAGTGTTCCTCCTGGTTGCCACGCTGGCAGTGACGGTGGAGTTCCCGCTTGCCGACCGTGCCGATCCATCCGACCACACGTTTACTCCAGTACCCGAATGGTACTTTCTCTTTTTCTATCAACTCTTGAAATACATGTCCGGCCCGCTTGAGCCATTGGCAACATGGGTGCTGCCGGGCCTATTCATCCTGGGACTGCTGCTATGGCCGTTCATAGACCGTAATCCGGAACGGCGACCTGCTTCTCGACCCATGGCCCTGGCATCGGGGATTGCCTTCTTAACAGTAGTGCTCTCATTATTGGGTATTTCGCTGTGGAACTTACATATGACACCCAAAGTCGATCCCTCTGTGGCGCGGGGAAAGGTCCTATTCTCGAAGCAGCACTGCATGGCCTGTCACAGGATTCATGGAGAAGGAGGCAAGGTCGGTCCCGATCTCTCCTATGTCGCGGATCAACGTCCCGATCGTCAGTGGCACCTGCGGCATTACCGCGACCCGCGATCCGTATCTCCGGGCTCTATTATGCCGGCCTTTGCCTTACAGGAGAAAGACCTGAATGACTTGGCCAGTTATATGTTGAGTTTGAAAAGCGAACCCTCCACGGACACGGGAAATCGCTAGACGCACTGCAATCCGCGCGAGGAGAAAGAGTGATGAATATGAGGAAGTCCTGGCCGTTCACCCTTCTTACTGCCTCGCTTTTATTATTATGGGGATGTCCAAACCAACCCGACACGTCGAAGCCCGGACCTGATAAAGCATTACAAGCAACGGGGAGACCGGGGAATGCGACTTCTTCCCCTGAATCTGCGACGAACACATCGACCCAGACCAAGGGCCCCAGCATTGTGCATCCTCCGAGCGATCTTCCCCGTGCCATCGGAAAACGGTCGCCTCAACACATCCGGGTAGACCTGGAAGCCGTCGAACTCGAAGGCCAATTGGCCGACGGCACCACCTATACCTATATGACTTTCAATAAACTCGTCCCGGGTCCCCTTCTACGAGCACGTGTGGATGATACGGTCGAAATCCACCTCAAAAACCTGGCGGCCAATCAATTGACCCATTCCATCGATCTTCATGCGGTCACAGGGCCTGGCGGCGGGTCGGCATTGACCCCTACGCCCCCGGGAGAAGAGAAAGTCTTCACGTTTAAGACCATCAAGCCGGGCTTGTACGTCTACCACTGTGCGACGGCAATGGTGGCGGAACATATTACCAGCGGCATGTACGGGTTGATCGTAGTCGAGCCGGCTGCAGGCCTCCCGCCCGTCGATCGGGAATTTTATGTCATGCAGGGTGAGCTGTATACGGACCGGCCATTCGGCGAATACGGCCCACAGAGGTTGAGTCGGAGCAAACTGCTGGCCGAGACGCCGGACTATCTGGTGTTCAATGGCGCGGTAGGAGCGCTTACGACGGAACATCCCTTGAAGGCGAAAGTCGGTGAAACCGTCCGCATCTTTTTCGGCGTGGGGGGCCCCAATCTGATCTCCTCCTTCCACATCATCGGGGAGCACTTGGACCGGCTGTACAATCTGGCATCCTTCACGAGCCCACCGCTCACCACCGTTCAGACGGCCCTGGTGCCGCCGGGAGGCGCCGCAATGGTCGAATTAAAGCTGGAAGTTCCGGGGCGATACCTGCTCGTGGATCATGCATTGTCCCGGTTCGAGAAGGGCTTACTCGGTTTCCTCGAGGTCGAAGGGCCGGCGCGATCGGACCTCTTTCACGAGGGCGGAGCGAGTGCATCTCCGGCCCACTGACTCCTGGAAGACCGGGAACGAAAGAGGATCACTGAGAGGATTGGCGCGGAAACGCTTGGGCGCCAATAAAGAGAACATTCGAAGCGAGAGGAGCGCGCACATGAATACGAGCGCTATCATCGGTTTTGGCCATCCGATTCTCGGCGATCTTGATCCGGTCCGGCAAAATTGGAAGTGGATCCTTGCGTCGGGCGTGGCCTTCGTCATTCTCGGCACCGTGGCTTTAGGCTATTCGGTCCTGGTGACGCTGGCGTCGGTGTTTATGTTGGGGTGGGCCCTCCTCTTCGGCGGAATATTCCAGGCTGTTCATGCCTTCAGAGTCTTTCAATGGAGCGGCTTCCTCCTGGAACTGCTCTTGGCTATTCTCTATATGGTCGTCGGCCTGGTGATGGTGGCGCATCCCGATGCGGGAGCCTTGTCGATGACACTCTTGATCGCGGCATTCTTTCTGGTCGGAGGGCTCTCCAGAGTTTTCGCTGGCACGATTTTTCATCCCCCTGGTCAGGCATGGCTGCTCTTGAGCGGGGTCGTCACCCTCCTCTTGGGCATTTTGATTTGGGCAGGGTGGCCGGTGTCCGGCCTCTGGGTGATCGGGACATTCGTCGCAATCGACATGGTCTTCAGCGGTATCTGGCTCACCATGCTCGCGTTAAATACCCGTCGTCTTCCGTTCTCGAGAATTCCAGGACGCATGACAGTTCGGCCGAACTTAACATTCGGGAAACAGCCTGGTCGCCCCTGAGAAAAGCATCCGGGAAGAAGCAAGGGCGCTCTCGGTAAGGGCCTCGAAGGATGGCAGACAAAACGAAACGCAGCAGAACGTGGATCCTAACGAGAAAGCGAGGTCTGACATGGCACGAAAGCAGATTAAGACGAAATCAACGGTCTCTCGTCCGGTTGTCATATCAAAGGAGGACCCACTTGCGTACGAAATGTGGCTGACGAGGGAAGTTGAACATGGACCGGTGGAGGAGCGGGATGCTGCGGAAGGTCTCTTGCTGAAAGAACTTCAACGTCGAGGACCTAGTAAAAAATCGAAAAACAAGACAGTGAAGGCAAACGTCTCGAAATAACCCATCACCTCACCGGGTGGCCTCGCCCCAAGCCAAATTCGTCGCGGTGAAGCAACCACGGGAACTCGTCAGGAAACATACAATGGACACCACAGGCACAACAAACCTTAGCCCTGCACAATTGGAACAGTTATCGATCAACACGATCCGCTTTCTGTCCGTAGACGCGGTGCAGAAGGCCGACAGTGGCCATCCAGGCCTGCCGCTGGGCGCCGCTCCGATGGCCTATGTTTTGTGGACCAGGTTTCTCCGGCATAACCCGGCCAATCCGCACTGGGTCAACCGGGACCGATTCGTCCTGTCGGCCGGCCATGGATCGATGCTGCTGTATAGCTTGCTCTATCTCACTGGCTACGATCTGCCGCTCGAACAGATCAAACAGTTTCGCCAATGGGGCAGCCTCACGCCCGGACATCCCGAGCGCGGCATGACGCCCGGCGTGGAAACCACCACCGGGCCGCTCGGCCAAGGATTTGCCAATGGCGTCGGCATGGCAATCGCGGAAGGCCATCTCGCTGCGCGCTACAACCGGACGGGTCATAACATCGTCGACCATTACACGTACGTGCTCGCGAGCGACGGCGACCTCATGGAAGGCGTGGCGGCCGAGGCTGCATCGCTCGCGGGCCATTTGAGGCTCGGCAAACTGATTTGTCTCTACGATGACAACCACATCACGCTTTCCGCTGGAACTAACATGACGTTTACGGAAGATCGTGCCATGCGTTTCGCAGCATACGGCTGGCAGACGCAGACGGTTGACAATGGAAACGACCTCGCGGAGATTGACCGTGCGCTGTGTGCTGCACGAGCGGAGAGTGAGCGTCCTTCCCTGATTCTCGTGCGCACGCATATCGGGTACGGTTCACCGAACAAACACGACACGTTTGAAGCCCATGGCTCTCCGCTCGGCGAGGACGAAGTGACATTGACGAAACAGGCGTTGAGCTGGCCAGTCGATCCACCGTTCTATGTTCCGGACCAAGCACTCGCGCATTTCCGCCTGGCAATGGAACAGGGCAAACGAGCCGAAGCGGAGTGGGATCTGCGATTTTCCGATTACTCGAACGCATTCCCCGACCTTGCCAAAGCATTGCAGCAGAGAATGGCGGGCGAACTGCCTCAAGGCTGGGACAGTGGCATCCCAACCTTCCAGGCAGATCTGAAAGGCCTCGCGACCCGCACCGCATCGGGCAAAGTGCTGAACGCGATCGATCACAAACTTCCCTCGTTGATCGGCGGATCCGCGGATTTAGATCCGTCCACCCGCACGGCGCTGACAGCGATGGGCGATTTTGAAAACCCGCAAGACGAGGCAGGTAACCTGCAAGGATCGACAGGCGGCGGCTGGAGTTATGCGGGACGCAACCTGCATTTTGGGGTCCGGGAGCATGCGATGGGCTCCATCTCGAACGGGTTGGCTGTGCATGGCGGCGTCATTCCGTTCACGGCGACGTTCCTCATTTTCTCGGACTACATGCGGCCGGCGATTCGACTGGCAGCGCTGATGGAACAGGGGGTGGTCTTCGTGTTCACCCACGATAGCATCGCGCTTGGCGAAGATGGCTCAACGCACCAGCCGGTCGAGCAATTGGCCTCCCTGCGCGCGATCCCAAACCTGCTCGTCATCCGCCCATGCGATGCGAACGAGACGGCCGTCGCGTGGCGCGTCGCCATTGAAAGCCGGAACCGACCGGTCGCGCTGATCTTGACGCGGCAGGATGTGCCCACGCTTGACCGCACCACATTTTCAGCGGCAGACGGTCTGCGGCGCGGTGCCTATGTGTTGGCCGATGCTCCCAATGGAAAACCGGATCTCATTGTGGTCGCGACCGGGTCGGAAGTCGGCTTAGTCGTTGCGGCCGCCCGAAAAATGACTGAGAACGGGATCAATGTGAGGGTCGTATCCATGCCGAGCTGGGAATTGTTCGAGGCCCAACCCCGAAGTTATCGCGACTCGGTATTCCCTCCATCGCTTCGCGCGCGGCTTGCGGTTGAAGCAGGCGCAACTCAAGGGTGGTGCAAGTATGTCGGCGACGAGGGTGATGTCATTGGAGTGGATCGTTTTGGCGCCTCCGCTCCCGGGAGGGTGATGATGCGCGAGCACGGTTTCACCGTTGATCACGTGTATGAACGTGCCATGAAATTAGTCCGTGCAGTCCCTCCGGGACACGTACGTGATTGATAGGAGTCGACGCGCCATGACGAACTACCAGTATTTGATCATCGGCGGTGGGATGACTGCGGCAGCCGCGGTGGAAGGGATCCGCCAAGTCGACTCAGCCGGCGGGATCGGGCTGATCAGCGCGGAGCCGGACCCTCCATACGATCGCCCTCCTCTCTCCAAGGCGCTATGGAAGGGACAACCCTTGGACAGCGTCTGGCGTAAGACGGAGAACAAGGGCGTGACGGTTCACCTTGGCCGTGTCATCAAAGAACTTGTTCCCAAGCAGAAACGCGTCGTGGACGACAAGGGAGAGGTGTTCACCTATCAAAAGCTCTTGTTGGCCACGGGCGGCAAACCCCGACGCCTTCCGTTCGGCGATGACCGGATCATGTACTTCCGTACCCTGTCGGATTACCGGCGCCTTCGCGGGCTCACCGAAACGAGTCAGCGGTTTGCCGTGATCGGTGGCGGGTTTATCGGTTCTGAAATTGCTGCAGCATTGGCCCTGAATGGGAAAGAAGTGGTGATGATCTTCCCCGGCAAAGATATTGGAGATCGTGTGTTCCCGCGTCCTCTCGCTCAATTTGTGTCCAACTTCTATAGACAAAAGGGTGTAGAGGTGTTGGCAGGCGAGGAAATTATCGGGTTGGAAACACGTGGCAACCAGCATGTCTTGAGGACAAGGACTGACCGGGAAATCTCAGTGGACGCGGTGGTGGCGGGGGTCGGCATCGAGCCCAACGTTGCGCTAGCGAAAACAATCGGCATCGAGGTGGAAAACGGCATCATCGTGGACGAGTTCCTGCGCACCAACCATTCCGATGTCTATGCGGCAGGAGATGTGGCCGCATTTTTCAACCCTGCGCTGGGAAAGCGCATCCGGGTCGAGCACGAGGACAACGCCAATGCCATGGGACAGTCAGCGGGTCGAAACATGGCGGGAAAATCCGAGCCCTATCATCACCTGCCGTTCTTTTACTCCGATCTATTCGATTTGGGATACGAAGCCGTGGGCGAAGTGGACACGCGCTTGGAGACGTTTGCGGACTGGAAGCGACCAAATGAAGAGGGTGTCATCTACTATTTACAGAACAGTCGCGTGCGAGGTGTGTTGCTCTGGAATGTGTGGGAGCAGGTGGAGGCCGCCCGCCGACTGATTGCCGAGCCTGGTCCATTCACAGTCAAGGATCTCAAAGGACGGTTGCCCGCTACGACTTCAAGCCCGAAGCTGGATTCATAAGGCCGGCTTTCCGGAAGGTCTCCCAGAGCGGGCTAGGAAATCACACCGATGAAACACGAATTCAAAATTGGGGATCATGTGGAGTGGAACTCGGAAGCGGGCCGGGTCCGCGGAACGATCAAGAAAAAGGTCATCTCCGCCTTCAAGTTTAAGACCTACACTGTCCGCGCCTCGAAGGAGGAGCCACAATATTTGATCAAGAGTGACAAAACCGACCACATGGCCATGCATAAAGGTGCGGCACTCACGAAGATCAGCATAAGCACTGGCTCGCCCCGGAAGAGTCGAACCCGAAAAAGAAATACAGCGTGAGAGATGATGACGAAGAGACCTTTAGGGGAAGGGAAAAGAATGCGAAAGATAGCACGCTCGCCCATCGTGCTGACGATCGGTCATTCCACACGCACGATCGAGGAGTTCATCCGCCTGCTTCAGACCCACGGTGCGACTTGCGTAGTGGATGTGCGGACGGTGCCGCGATCCGGACACAACCCTCAGTTCAACAAGACCTCGCTCCAAAAGTCATTGGGAAAGACAGGTTTGGGCTACGTGCACCTGCCGGGACTCGGCGGACTGCGTCATGCCCGGCGCGACTCGGTCAATGCGGGCTGGCGCAATGCATCCTTCCGAGGGTATGCGGATTACATGCAGACGCCTGAATTTGAACAGAGCCTCCACGAACTTGTCCAGCTGGCGGACCAGGAGAGAATCGTCTTGATGTGCGCCGAAGCGGTGCCGTGGCGCTGTCACCGTTCGCTCATTGGAGACGCCCTACTGGTTCGTGGAATCCGTACGGAGGACATCATGAGCTCAACACGATGTCAGGTCCATACTCTCACGCCCTTTGCTCTGGTCCGCGGCACCACGATCACTTACCCAGCCGAATACTTGCAGAGTGCTCAAACGAAGTCGCGGCGTAAAGATTCCGGGTCACAGTCGGCCAAGAAAACCCGACATCTGAAAGAACCGAAGATAGCCCGTCAGAGGGTCAATGCTTTATGACGATCGCTGTCCTGTCGGCTGACACCATGTCGGTCGGTCGACCCAACGACTCATCGATGGAGCTCTCACCGAACACAACAAGAAGAGAGTGATGGATCAGGAAACAGCAGGATTTCCGCTCTGGCTTCGGATCAACCATGTCATCAATCTGTTTTGCATTTTGTAGTAGAAACGTTTGCACCATCGGGGAAGGACCTGGAGACTACAGAGAAGATCTTCAGTACTACGACAAGGTGGCTGCTATGTGATTCAGTGCTTCGCTGTCGGATCGCGAGCGGAGGAAAACATGAGCGATGATAGTGCCAAAACTGGAAAACGAGGAGACATGATGATGAACGCCAATCCTTTGAAGACATTGGGAACATTCGGTCAATCCATCTGGTTGGACTACATCCGACGCGATTTGATCACCAGTGGACAGCTCCGATGCCTGATTGAGGAAGACGGCTTAAGGGGGATGACCTCGAATCCCTCCATCTTTGAGAAAGCAATTGTAGACAGCCATGAGTACGACGAGGACATTCGAGCGATGGCAGGTGAGGGGAAAGACGTGAAATCTATCTATGAAACTCTTAGCCAGCGAGACGTGCAGAGCGCCGCTGATGAGTTCCGGTCGGTGTACGACAAGACTGACGGCCACGATGGCTATGTCAGCCTGGAGGTCAACCCCCACCTGGCACATGACACCAAAGGCACTGTCGAGGAGGCGCACCGATTGTGGAAGATGCTGGCCCGCCCCAACGTTTTCATCAAGGTCCCTGCGACGACCGAGGGGCTGTCTGCCATTCAAGAACTCATCAGCGAGGGCATCAACGTCAACGTGACACTGCTGTTTGGGTTGCCGCGGTATCGCCAGGTGGCGGACGCATATCTCGCAGGCATCGCCGCACGGGCGGCACGCGGTAAGCCCGTGAAGCACGTGGCCTCCGTAGCCAGTTTTTTTGTGAGCCGTATCGACGGACTGGGGGATCCATTATTGGAGAAAGTCATCGCGCAAGGTGGGGAAAAGGCAGATCTCGCGAAGACCGTGCGCGGGCGCGTGGCCATTGCCAGTGCGAAAATGGCCTACCAACTCTACAAGGAGATTTTCGGCAGCGGTCGGTTTAAGTCACTAGCGGACCAGGGGGCTCGTGTTCAGCGCCTGCTCTGGGCCAGCACCAGCACCAAGAATCCGGATGACAGCGACGTGAAATATGTAGAGGCACTCATCGGACCGGACACGGTCAACACGGCGCCGCTCGACACCCTCGACGCATACCGCGACCATGGTGATCCGAAACCCCGCCTCGAACAAGATGTCGCGGAAGCCCGATCGGTTTTGGAGCGATTGCCGGAATTGGGCATCGACATCGACCAGGTGACCCAGCAACTGGAGGACGACGGTGTTGTGAAGTTCAACAAGCCATTCGACAAGCTGTTGCAGACCTTGGCGAGCACGTCGCCGCGCAGGTGAGGAGAGAGCTATGAAGTTGGGAGCAAAAGTGGCGCGCCTATGACGCCGGAGTCATAGGATGAATATCGTCGTCAGCAGTGCTCTCACAGCGGCCCAGCAGTAGCTGTCCATGTCACATCTAAAAGAGGGCTCATGAGCAAACAAATACCTACTAATAAGCCGTTGTATAGAACTTTACATACTGACGTCGAGGGATTTGATGCTCTGGCCGAACTGGCCTTGGATCTGCGCTCGTCGTGGAATCATGGGGCCGACGCCGTATGGCGGCAGCTGGATCCCTCGCTGTGGGAGTCCACGCACAACCCGTGGGTCGTCCTGCAGACGGTTTCCCGCGACCAGCTCCAGTGTCTGTCGGTTGACCCCGGTTTTCGGAAGCAGGTCGATACGCTTGTGCAAGCCAGACGTCAGGCAACAAAAGCTCCCGCGTGGTTTCAGCACGAGCACCCACAGTCGCCCCTGACCTGTGTCGCGTATTTCAGCATGGAATTCATGTTGAGCGAAGCGCTGCCCATCTATTCGGGCGGCCTCGGCAATGTGGCGGGTGATCAGCTCAAGACCGCCAGCGATTTGGGCGTTCCGGTGGTCGGCGTCGGTCTGCTCTATCAGCAGGGCTATTTTCACCAGGTGATCGACAAGGACGGGGCGCAACAGCCCCTCTTCCCATACAACGATCCCGGGCAGTTGCCGATCACGCCGTTGCGCCACCCGAACGGAGAGTGGGTGCGGTTGGAGATCGCCTTACCCGGATACCCGGTGTGGCTGCGCGCCTGGCAGGTCCAAGTCGGCAGAGTGAACCTGTACCTGCTGGACAGCAATGACGCGGCGAATTTCCCCGCTCATCGAGGCATTACCAGCGAGCTATATGGGGGGGGGCCTGAGCTGCGCCTCAAGCAAGAATTGCTGCTCGGAATCGGCGGATGGCGACTGCTTGGTGCGCTTGGCATTCAGCCGGAAGTCTGTCACTTGAATGAAGGGCATGCGGCATTCGCCATCCTGGAACGCGCCAGGAGTTTCATGGAGGCAACCGGACAACCCTTCGACGTCGCGCTGACCGTCACACGAGCGGGCAACCTCTTCACGACACATACGGCGGTGGCAGCGGGTTTTGACCGGTTCACCCCGGCCCTCATCGAGCAATACCTCGGTGGGTATGCCGAGAAACAGCTCGGCCTGCCCCTTCACGACTTGCTGGCGCTGGGCCGCCAGAACCCGCATGACTCTTCCGAGCCGTTCAATATGGCGTATCTAGCGCTCCGCGGGAGCGGGGCGGTCAATGGCGTGAGTCGTTTGCATGGACAGGTGAGCCGCCATCTTTTTCGGTCTCTTTTTCCGCGCTGGCCGGAAGACGATGTGCCCGTCCGACATGTGACGAACGGAGTCCATATGCCGAGCTGGGACTCGGCGACCGCCGACGAGCTGTGGACGGAGGCCTGTGGAAAGAACCGCTGGCTGGGAACGACGGAACGCCTGGAATCTACCATTCGACACATCTCGGACGCGCAGCTCTGGCAGTTACGAACTACCGCCCGTCACTCCCTCATCAGCTATGCCCGCGAACGATTGTTTCGTCAACTGACGGCGTCTGGAGCGTGGCCTGAGGCCATGGAGAGGACCACGCAACTGTTTGACCCCAACGCGTTGACGCTCGGCTTTGCGCGGCGCTTTGCGGCCTACAAACGCCCCAATCTCTTGTTAAACGATCCAGCGCGGCTCCGTCGCCTGCTCACTCATTCGCAGCGCCCGGTGCAGCTCATCATGGCCGGCAAGGCCCATCCCGCAGACCAGGCCGGGCAGGCCCTGATTCGGGAATGGATCCAATTCATCCGACAACCAGAGACCCGTTTCCACGTCATGTTCCTGAGCGACTACGACATGCGGCTGGCCGAGCACCTGGTGCAGGGGGTAGACGTCTGGATCAACACGCCTCGGCGTCCGTGGGAGGCCAGTGGCACGAGCGGCATGAAGGTCCTCGTCAACGGCGGCCTCAATCTGTCGGAATTAGACGGCTGGTGGGCGGAAGCCTATACGCCTGACGTGGGGTGGGCCCTGGGGGACGGCCAGGAACATGGCGACGATCCGGCCTGGGACGCGGTCGAAGCCGACGCGCTCTACGACCTGCTCGAACGCGAGGTGATCCCGGAGTTTTATACCCGTGACGAGCGCGGCATTCCCACCGCATGGGTCAAGCGGATACGGGAAAGCATGGCGCGGTTGACACCGGGCTTCTCCGCCAACCGCACGGTGCGCGAATACACCGAGCAATACTACCTCCCGGCAGCTGCAGCCTACCTTGGGCGGGCTGCCGATACAGGTGCGGTAGGCAGAGAATTGGTCAATTGGGAACAGACGCTGAAACAGCAATGGGCCACGCTCCGCTTTGGCGACGTAAAGGTGCAGACAACCGCTGCGCAGCACCTCTTCGAAGCAGAAGTGTATCTCCATGACCTCGATCCGAAGGCCGTGCGCGTTGAGGTGTACGCCGAGGGAATCAATGGCAGCGATCCGATCCGACAGGAGATGAGGCGTGTCCCGCCGGTGGCCGGCGAATCGCGCGGGAATGTCTATCGGGCATCGGTCTCGGCGGCCCGGTTCGCAACGGACTATACGACGCGCATCATCCCGCACTGCACCGGCGTGGCGGTGCCCCTGGAAGTCAATTCCATTCTCTGGCAGCGGTGAATCAAACTCGGACTGAAACAGCACGACGGAAGACAACCTATGAAAGAGTCAAAAAGACTGAAAAGAAAGTCTCCGCCGACAGGTCTGATGCGGTCCGCATCAGATCACGACGCAGAAAAATCGGAAGCGACCCGGAGTCTGACGACGTTCGTACGCCCTCTGCATGATTATGTGAGAGAGGTATGTGAGCGCACTGATGTTCGAGTCGGGGTGCCATTACCGATGGGCCCCTATGCACGCGGCGAAGGAGCGAACTTTTCGCTCTTTAGCCGGCACGCCAGTCGCGTTCGGCTGGAATTGTTCGATCATCCGGAAGATGCCACTGCCGCCAGGGTGATCGATCTGGACCCCGCGCGCAACCGCACTGGTGACGTATGGCACGTCTGGGTTGAGGGAATTCGCCCAGGCCAACTCTATGCCTATCGCGTGAACGGCCCGTATCAACCCAAGGACGGCCATCGTTTCAATTTCAACAAGCTCCTCCTGGACCCCTTCGCCACGGCAATCTCGAGGTTGCCCATCTGGGAGTTCGGTCCTGCTCGGGGATATGACCCGTCTGTGCCAGGGGACTCGGTATGTTCGACAATCGATAATGCCGGTGCCATGCCGAAATGCGTGTTCACACAGGAATACTTTGACTGGCATGAGGACCGTCCGCCCAGACATCCCTGGTCGAAGACGGTCATTTATGAAACACACGTGCGTGGCTTCACGATCCATCCTACCTCCGGTGTCGAGCATCCGGGCACGTACCGAGGCCTGATGGAAAAGATCCCCTATTTCAAAGAACTGGGAGTGACGTCCGTGGAACTGATGCCCGTGCAGGAATTCAATGAACATGAGGTGATAGGCATCAATCCGCACACAGGCCGGCCACTCAGGAAATACTGGGGCTACGATCCCGTCGTCTTCTGTGCGCCGAAAGCGTCCTATAGCAGTTCAGGAGGCGTAGGCCAGCAGACGTTGGAGTTCAAGGAAATGGTCCGGGCCTTCCACCATGCTGGTCTCGAAGTGATCCTCGACGTGGTGTTCAATCACACGGCCGAAGGGAACGAACTGGGGCCGACGCTGTGTTTCCGCGGGATTGAGAACCAGGTCTTCTATATGCTGACGGAGGATAAACGTTACTACAGGGACTACACAGGGACCGGCAACACCATCAACGCCAACCATCCCGTGGTGCGGGATCATATCTTGACCGCGTTGCGCTATTGGGTGGTGGAGATGCATGTCGATGGGTTTCGTTTCGACCTGGCCTCGGTGCTCGGTCGTGGCCGTTCAGGCAACGTGCTACCTAATCCCCCGCTGCTCGAACGGATCGCCGAGGACCCGATCTTACGGGATGTGAAGATCATCGCCGAGGCGTGGGATGCCGCCGGAGCGTATGAGGTCGGAAGCTTCTCCGAACGCCGCTGGGCGGAGTGGAACGGTCAGTACCGTGATGACGTCCGACGGTTCTGGCGAGGCGACGAAGGCCTTCTCGGTCTCTTCGCCCAACGCATCTGCGGCAGCGCCGACATTTATTCCAAGTCCGGCAAAGGTCCCGAGAGCAGCATCAATTTCGTCACCTGTCACGATGGCTTCACGTTGCAGGACCTCGTGAGCTATCGAGAAAAACACAATGAAGCCAATGGAGAGAACAACCACGACGGGACGAGCGCGAACTTCAGCGAGAACTATGGAGTGGAGGGTGAGACAACGGATGGCCGGATCGAGTCCATCAGGAAACGCCAGATCAAGAATTTCCTCCTGACTCTCTTCATCTCACGCGGCGTGCCGATGCTATTGGGAGGAGACGAATTTCGCCGCACGCAACACGGCAACAACAATGCCTACTGCCAGGACAACGAAACCAGTTGGTGTGACTGGAGTTATCTGGAACAACATCAGGACATATGCCGTTTCACCCGCGGCATGATCGCTTTTCGTCGGGCGCATCGGATACTGAGTACCGAGCAGTTCTATACGGATGCCGAGATCCATTGGTTCAGCCAGCACGGGGACTTGCCCCACTGGACCGACCCGAGAGAAAAGCAGCTTGCCTGCCTGGTCTACGAAAACGATCACCAGGCGTTATACCTCATGTTCAATGCCGGCGCTGAGGTGGTCGACTTTTACCTGCCACCTATGCCAAATGGCGCCCGATGGCACCTCGCAGCAGACACATCTCACGAAGTGCCAGAAGACTTGTATGCCGCAGGCGATGAGCCGCTTTTGGACCATTGGCAGACATACCACCTAGGTCCACAATCCAGCGCCATTCTCGTCGCCCGCCCGCCTACCTAGCCACAGCGAAAGATTCGAGAAGGAAGGAATTTAATGAATAAGACCACCCACGGTCACCAGCATGACGGAGGACTGCATCGAGAGGAAAGCCATCCTCATGGTCCCTACTGGAAACAGGTACATCACCATTGGTATTTCTGGGCCGGCATGTTGTTGATGCTGGTTGCCATTGTGAACTATGTCATGACGGAGGACTTGTCTGGGCTGCCGCGCAGCCAACCGCAACAGCCGTTGTCAAGCATCGATGGGAAATAACGTGGTCCTCATATGCTCACGACGACCTGCGAATCGAAGCTTGAAGCCGCAAACACTGAAAGGGCAGTCCGTTGCTCCCGTCTCAATTTCGACTCAAATCGGGAGACTTGTACCATGAACACACCCGCTCTCACGCCTGACCTGCTCCACAAGATAGATGCCTACTGGCGCGCCGCGAACTATCTCTCTGTCGGCCAGATTTATCTGTATGACAATCCGCTCCTGAAACGGCCGCTGACGCTCGAGGATGTGAAGCACATGCTGCTGGGTCACTGGGGCACGACCCCCGGACAGAATTTCATTTACGCACATTTGAACCGGATCATCAAACAATACGACCTCGACATGATTTACGTCTGCGGCCCAGGCCACGGCGGTCCGGCCGTCGTAAGCCACACATATCTCGAGGGTACCTACAGCGAGATCTATCCCAACATCAGCCAGGATGAGGAAGGGCTGCGGAAGCTCTTTGTCCAATTTTCGTTTCCCGGAGGAATTCCAAGCCACGCATCGCCGGAGTGTCCCGGCTCGATCCACGAAGGTGGCGAGTTGGGCTATTCCCTTAGCCATTCGTTCGGGGCGGTGTTCGACAATCCCAATCTCATCGTTGCCTGCGTCGTCGGAGACGGCGAGGCGGAGACGGGCCCGCTGGCCACCGCATGGCATTCGAACAAATTCCTCGATCCAGTCACCGATGGCGTGGTACTGCCGATCCTGCATCTCAACGGCTATAAGATTTCCAACCCGACCCTCTTCGCGCGTATCACTCGTGAGGAACTGGAACAGTTGCTCCGCGGCTACGGGTGGACGCCCTACTTCGTCGAGGGTCACGAGCCCGGGCCCATGCATGAGGCTATGGCCGCGACGCTCGACAAGGCGGTGGAACAGATCAAAGCAATTCAGCAGGACGCCCGCGCTCACGGCCATTTCACCCGTCCGCGCTGGCCGCTGATCGTCCTCAATTCACCCAAGGGCTGGACAGGACCGAAGGTCGTCGATGGCCGGCAGATTGAAGGCACCTTCCGTTCGCACCAGGTGCCACTCTCCGACCCGGCCACCCATCCCGAACACCTCAAGCGGTTGGAAGACTGGTTGAGGAGCTACCGGCCGGAGGAACTCTTCGATGAAGCGGGTCGCCTGAAACCGGAACTAGCTGAACTTGCGCCCATGGGCGATCGACGCATGGGCGCGAATCCCCACGCCAACGGCGGCATACTGCTCCGCGACCTGCGGATGCCGGATTTCCGCGACTACGCAGTCGACGTGCCTTCGCCTGGGGTGCGCGGCATCGGCGACACGCATGTGCTCGGGCGCTTCCTGCGCGATGTGACCAGGCTCAACAGCGAGCAACGGAATTTCCGGGTCTTTGGCCCCGACGAGACGCTCTCCAACGGTCTGGAAGCCCTCTTTGAAGTGACGACACGACAATGGGATGCCGCGACCGCGCCGAACGACGAATTTCTCGCGCCCACAGGCCGCGTGATGGAAATGCTCAGCGAGCACCAATGCGAAGGCTGGCTCGAGGGATACCTGCTTACGGGGCGGCATGGCCTTTTCAACTGTTACGAGGCCTTCATCCATATCGTCGATTCGATGTTCAACCAGCACGCCAAGTGGCTGAAGGTCACGGCTTCCCTGCCGTGGCGGCGGAAGATCGCCTCGTTAAACTATCTGCTGTCCTCGCATGTCTGGCGCCAGGACCACAACGGGTTCACGCATCAGGATCCCGGTTTCATCGACCACGTCACGAACAAGAAGGCCGAGGTCGTGCGCGTATACTTTCCGCCGGATGCCAATTGCCTGCTGTCGGTGATGGACCACTGCCTGCGCAGCCGCCATTACGTCAACGTCGTCGTCGCGGGCAAACACCCGGCGCCGCAGTGGCTGACGATGGACGCCGCCGTCAAACACTGCACCCAGGGCATCGGCATCTGGCAATGGGCCAGCAACGACCAGGGCGTTGCCCCCGACGTGGTCATGGCCTGCTGTGGCGACGTGCCCACGTTGGAAACGCTTGCTGCCGTCTCCAGCATGCGCGAGCATCTTCCCGACCTGAAAATCCGCGTGGTCAACGTCGTCGACCTCATGAAGCTGCAGCCGCCGAGCGAGCATCCGCACGGGTTGAGCGACAAGGATTTCGACGAGCTCTTCACCAAGGACAAACCGGTCATCTTCGCCTTCCATGCCTACCCGTGGTTGATCCACCGGCTCACCTACCGTCGCACCAACCATGACAACATCCACGTCCGGGGCTACAAGGAAGAGGGCACCATCACGACACCCTTCGATATGACGGTGCTGAACGACCTGGACCGTTTCCACCTCGTAATGGACACCATCGACCGCCTGCCGCAAACCGGCGATAAGGGCCTCTTCCTGAAGCAGCAGCTCAAGGAAAAGCTGATCGACCACAAGCAGTACATCGACAAGCACGGCCAAGACATGCCGGAGATTCGTAATTGGAAGTGGGGCGCAGTCAACCCAGGCAAACCGGCCTAAACCGGGCAGGCACCGAGAGAGTGATGACGATACGAACGAGCCCAACGAGCCTACTTCAATCCGAAGCAGGATCCGCGTCTCCTCCTGAGCTTCATGAGTCCTCGTCCGAACCTCTGTCGCTCGTGACAGTGAAGGGACGATGATGGAAATCAATTCAAAGGATTTCCTGGTGCGGCCGGGAGAAAACGTCACGCTCAGGGAATGGCCGACGATGGTGAAGCCATTTTGCAAATCGAAAAAGCGGTACCACAAACTCCTGAGAGAACACGTTGAGGAGCTGAGCTCGCTGCAACGCCTTCACTACGCGTCCAACCGCCATGCGTTGCTGCTGATTTTCCAGGCGATGGATGCGGCAGGCAAGGACGGCGCCATCCGGCATGTGATGTCAGGGGTCAATCCGCAAGGCTGCCAGGTCTTCAGTTTCAAACAGCCGAGCGCCGAGGAATTGGAGCACGATTTTCTCTGGCGCACGACATGCCGGCTTCCCGAACGCGGGCAGATCGGCATCTTCAATCGTTCTTACTATGAAGAGGTGCTCGTCGTTCGCGTCCATCCCGAGTTGCTCCGCGGCGAAGGGGTTTCGGATGAGTCGCGCGACGAAAACGCCATCTGGCAAGGACGGTATCGCTCCATCGTGGACATGGAGCACCATCTCTATCGCAATCAAACACGAGTCATCAAGTTTTTCCTTCATCTTTCGAAGGAAGAACAGCGAAAACGATTCCTTGAGCGCATCGATGAACCGGAAAAGAACTGGAAATTCAACCTTTCTGACATTCACGAAAGGAAGTACTGGAAGCACTACATGGAGGCGTATGAGGCTTGTCTGCACGCGACTAGTACCCATCACGCGCCCTGGTATGTCGTTCCCGCAGATGACAAGGACAATGCCCGATTGATCGTGTCCCAAATCATCCTTGATGTGCTCACTACGCTTAAGATGGCCTACCCCAAGGCCACCGTGACACGTCGGAAGGAATTGAAATCCATCCGCAAGCTGCTCACGAAGTAACGTGTGGACTGCGGCCTTATATTGGACGAATGCCGCAAGGTCAACGGCCTCTATCGTGATGGACCTCGAAATGGGAGAAGGTGGACGACTATGAAGCCGAATGACCAACTCGAACCGACTGTATTGGTGATTTTTGGCGGAGCCGGCGACTTGGCCTGGCGGAAACTCGTGCCGGCCTTGTTTAACCTCTTTCGAGACCGCAGTATGCCCGTTGATTTCTCGGTCATCGCGGTGGATCGCGATGATTTGCGCGTCGAAAAATTTCGCCGGCGGCTCCATGACGGCGTCAAAAAGTTCTCGCGGAAAAGAATGGTGAAACCAGGCGAATGGAGCGAGTTTGCCAGGCACATTTACTATCAGAGGGGCGATTTCACGAAGCTACAAACGTATTCGGCGCTTGCGAAACAATGCGCGAAGCTGGAGAAGGAACGGGGTGCCAAAGTCCACCGCATCTTTTACATGGCCACGCCGCCCAGCATGTTCGGTGAAATCCCTAAATATCTCGGCAAGGCTGGACTCGCGCATGACCGGGAATGGGCGCGGATTGTGGTCGAGAAGCCCATCGGCTATGACCTGGAATCCGCCCGCGACCTGAATACGACCCTCGCCGTTAATTTCGAGGAATCCCAGATCTTCCGCATCGACCATTATTTGGGCAAGGAAACGGTGCAGAACATCCTGGCATTCCGCTTTGCCAATCCTCTCTTCGAACCGCTCTGGAACCGGCGTTATGTGGATTACGTGACCATTACCGCCGCCGAAGAGGTGGGGGTCGAACATCGCGGGGGGTATTACGACCATGCAGGAGCGCTGCGCGACATGGTGCAGAATCACCTGATGCAACTGCTGTGTCTGGTGGCCATGGAACCGATGGTGTCCTTCAATGCCGATGAGATTCGCAACAAGAAAGTGGATGTGCTCCACGCCGTGCGCCCGATTCACCCTGATGCGGTCCATCAATGCGTGGTGCGCGGGCAATATGGTCAGGGATGGGTCGGCGGCAAGAAAGTCCCTGGCTATCGCGAGGAGGACGGTGTCTCGCCTGATTCCCAGACGGAAACATTCGTGGCGCTAAAACTGTTCCTCGACAATTGGCGCTGGCAGGACGTGCCGTTCTATCTTCGAACGGGAAAACGGCTCGCCCGGCAGGCTTCGGAAATTGCCATTCAATTCCGCAGCGTGCCACACCAGTCGTTTCCACCCGAAGCCACTCTCGATTGGGAGCCGTCCCGTCTGACGATGTCTATCCAGCCCGGTGAGGGCATCGTGCTGCGTTTTCAGGCCAAGTACCCAGGGCAAAAAATGCACCTGCGGTCGGTAGAAATGAAGTTCAATTACCGGGACACGTTCGCCGCCCGGTCGCCGGAGGCGTATGAGACCTTGCTCTGGGACGTCATGAAGAACGACGCCACCCTGTTCATGCGCGCCGACCAGGTGGAAGCGGCCTGGCAGCTGTTGACGCCGGTGCTCAAAGCCTGGGCAGTGGCTCCCCCCAGTGACTTTCCCAATTATGCTGCCGGCACGTGGGGACCGGAGGACACCCAAAGTCTGCTGACTCAAGGGCACAGCTGGCCCCTCCCCACCGAATTGGCGGGACAGCGTAAGAGAAATGGAAAACATCCGTGACGTGACACCATAATATAGAATATCCGACCATTGCCCGGGCCTGGGTCAATGAGTCGCAAACCCAAGGGGAACCAGCATGAACGCAACCGCACCACTCACCACACGCGTAGCGTGGAAGGCCCTCGAAGCCCATTACTCAAAGGTCCGGCATCTCCATCTCCGGACACTCTTCGCGGACGACGCCACCCGCGGGGAGCGTATGGCGATCGAGGCAGTCGGCATCTATTTCGACTACTCGAAGCATCGGATCACCGATGAGACGCTCATGCTCTTGTTGCAATTGGCGGAGGAGTCCGGTCTGCGGGCCCGCATCGACGCCATGTTTCGCGGAGACAAAATCAATGTCACGGAAAAACGGGCCGTCCTGCACGTGGCCCTGCGCAGCCCCAAAGGACACTCCATCATCGTGGACGGCGAAGACATTGTGCCTCATGTCCATGCCGTGCTGGCAAAAATGGCCGATTTCTCCAGCCGGGTGCGCGGTGGAGAGTGGAAAGGCTATACCGGCAAGCCGATCCGCAACGTCGTCAATATCGGCATCGGCGGGTCTGACCTGGGGCCGGTGATGGCCTATGAGGCATTGCGGCACTATAGCCGGCGCGAGCTCACCTTCCGCTTCGTCTCCAACATCGATGGCACCGACTTCGCCGAGGCCACGCGCGACCTGGACGCCGAGGAGACCCTGTTCATCGTGTCGTCGAAGACCTTCACGACTCTGGAGACGATGACCAACGCGCGCACCGCGCGCGACTGGGCTCTCAAGGCGTTGAAACATCCCTCGGCTGTCGCCAAACATTTCGTTGCGGTCTCGACCAACACCGAAGAGGTGGCGAAGTTCGGGATCGACACCGCGAATATGTTCGAGTTTTGGGATTGGGTCGGCGGGCGCTATTCGATGGACTCAGCGATCGGTCTCTCGACGATGATCGCTATCGGCTCCGAACAGTTCCACGCCATGCTCGGCGGGTTCCATCAGATGGACAAGCATTTCCGCACGGTTCCGTTCGAGCGCAACCTCCCGGTACTCATGGGACTCCTGGCCATTTGGTACAACAACTTCTTCGATGCGCAGACCGTGGCGGTCCTGCCTTACGAGCAGTATATGAAGCGCTTTCCTGCCTACCTTCAGCAGCTGACCATGGAGAGCAACGGTAAGCACGTCACCCTTGAAGGGACAGAGGTTGCCTACCAAACCGGGTCTATCTACTGGGGGGAACCCGGTACCAATGGTCAACATTCTTTCTACCAACTCATTCATCAAGGAACCAAGCTCATCCCTTGCGACTTCATCGCGTTTGCTCAACCGCTGAACCCTCTTGGTCGCCATCACGACGTGCTCCTGGCCAACGTGTTCGCGCAGGCAGAGGCGCTGGCCTTTGGGAAAACGTCGCAGGAGGTCCAGGCCGAGGGCACACCGGCTTGGTTGGCCCCGCACCGGGTCTTCGAGGGCAACCGTCCATCCAGCACACTTCTGCTAGAGCGGCTGACCCCGACGACGCTGGGAGCGCTTATTGCCCTATACGAACACAGCGTGTTTGTGCAAGGGGCCATTTGGCATATTGACTCGTTCGACCAGTGGGGCGTTGAACTGGGGAAGGTGCTTGCCGGACGCATCATCCCGGAACTGGAGAACAAGACCGAGGGTACGCTCAAGCACGATAGTTCCACCAACTCCCTCATCCGGCTCTACCGGAAATACAAAGAGCGTTCAACATAACCATGAGTTTCACCCATTTATATCCCTCTTCTTCTTCGACCATCGTGAGCCGTCCCCGTGGGCAACGAAAGCGTGAGCCAGAACAGTTCATCGAGCACAAACAGCACGTGGGGGGACAAGGAGAAGATGTACCGTAGATCCTCGAATGGAAAAGGAACCGATGGGACTGACATGACGAGCCCCGGTCCGGATCGAGAGCACTCAACGAGATAACATCGCAAAGCCGCCCGATCGTTCAAGCATAAGGAGGTCGCATGGCATCGCCGACCGTCGTGTTCCTGCTGGATGTGGACAACACGCTCCTGGACAACGATCGGATCACGACGGATCTGAAACACCATCTGGAGCGGGAAGTCGGCCACGCCCGGGAGCAATTGTACTGGACCATCTTCGAGCAGTTACGAACTGCGCTGGGCTATGCCGACTACCTGGGTGCGCTGCAGCGGTATCGCATGGAACACCCGCGCGATCCACACCTCTTGACGGTGTCCCGGTTCCTGCTTGACTACCCCTTCGCAGACCGCTTGTTTCCCGGCACGCTCGACGTCATCACCTATCTCAAGCAATGGGGGAAGGTGGTCATCCTTTCAGATGGCGATGTCGTCTTCCAGCCACGGAAGATCGAACGGTCCGGATTGTTCAAGGTCGTCGACGGGAACGTGCTCCTGTACATTCACAAGGAGCAGGAGATGGACGACGTCGAACGCCGGTACCCGGCCGATCACTATGTGCTGGTGGACGACAAGCTTCGGATCCTCACTGCGATCAAGACACTCTGGCAATCGCAGGTGACCACCGTGTTCCCACGGCAAGGGCACTATGCGCGAGATCCACAGGCATTGGCAGGCTTTCCACCGGCAGATGTCAGCATAGAGCACATCGGCGATCTACGGAACTATGATCTGCAGGCACTCCTCGCGGCCGCGCAACCGGCGTGAAGCCCTTCCAACTCAGCCATGCGTGACCAACGGTCGTCAGGACAGCCGTGAACTGTCTGGCAGGCTGCGCCGCCTGTCAATTCACCAATCGAAAGACACCGATTCCCTCCGCGAGACATATCCGCACCGTGATGTGAGGGAACCGCCACTCCCTTAAGCCAAGACCCACCCCGCGAATTATCCGATCATAAGCACGAAATGGGACCTGACAGACAACCATTAGAGCTTCTTCACGGATGCTTCACAATCCGTTCATGCTTCGTCATTACACTAAGCCCATGACGACAAGCAGTCGTGGGAAACAGATTCTGAAACCGCTCGATGAGACGATCGAAAGCCACCCGTCACTCCAAACGGCCGAGAGATTCTCGCGAAGGAGGAACGCCATGATGACTGTCGCCTTGATTCGTGCCGTGCTGTAGGGGGGAATCTTGATCCTCTGTTTGGTTGGAATCTTGGTAATCGGCATGAGGATGGTTGAGGGTAGATGATTTCTCAAGGAAGTTTGAGCTTCCGCGCTCTCGCAGGATATCCTCTCTCACGGTTTCAGGCTGAGGACGGTCGCTCATTCTGCCACCGAGCTTCGTGCAGGCTCCGTGCAGACGCCTGCCGACCACGGCTATCCTCGCACGAAACCCAGCCGATCGAAGCTCGCTGTTCCCTGTGACTTACCAACCTCCACCGATAATCGGACTGTCCTCGCCGCATAGCGCAAAACGCCGTCGCTTTCTTTCGGAAGAGATTGGATTGATGAATGAACGCTGACACGGCTGTCGCACGGAGCCGATACGAGGAATGCCGATGATGTCCCGGCTGACTCGCGTTGGCGTGACCAGTGAGCCGAGAGATGCCATAATAGGACCGATAAAGGGATCCGCTCAGCCGATGCCGGACCATAGTCCGTGCAGGCCGGTCAGGACCCGGGAGTAAGAGAGCCTATGCGAATATTGCTGGTTGAGGACGACCTGGACCTCGCGCAGTTCCTTCGTAAAGGATTGAAGGAAGAGCAGTATGCAGTGGACTTCGCGGCCGATGGTGAAGAAGGCTTGGAGTTGGCCTTGGGGAATCCTTATGATCTCTTGATTCTCGACATCATGCTGCCCAAGCTCGATGGTCTCACGCTCTGCCGGCGTCTGCGCGCTGCCGGGAACAAGGCTCCGGTACTGCTCCTGACGGCACGCAACACCGTGGAGGACAAGGTGTCCGGGTTCGATACCGGCGCGGACCAATTCCTGACGAAGCCTTTCGCCTTCGCAGAACTGTTGGCTCGAGTCCGGGCCTTGCTGCGCCGGGGAGGCCCGCAACAGTTGATCCGTCTGAAAGCAGCCGATCTGGAGCTTGATCCGGCTTCTCACCGCGTCTGGCGGGCGGGACGGGAAATCGCGCTGACCAATAAAGAGTATGCCCTGCTCGAGTTCCTCTTACGGAACAAGAATCGAGTGTTGACACGAACGGCAATCATCGGACACGTGTGGGACATCAGTTATGACCCCATGACGAACATCGTGGACGCTCATATTCGGGCCTTGCGCGCGAAGATTGACCGTGATTTTTCACCCCCGCTGATCGCCACGGTACGCGGCGCGGGGTACATGCTGGAGGAGCCGGAATCCGTCGCATGAAGTCTCTGCATGGTCTGATCCGCCAGTCTGCACTCATCTTGGTGGCAGGACTCCTCCTGGTCTTTTCTGTTCTCATTTACGCCGGGGGCGACACCTTGTTGCGCCGCTTTGTGGATGGCCGGCTGTTAGGGTTGGCGGAGGCGCTGGCCAAGATCGTTGAGCAGCACCCCAACATCATCGAGAGTTCCGGTGAGGACTTTGCGCTTGCTGCCGAGGTGAGCCGAAGCAAGAAGGAACAGCACGAAGTGCAGGAGGTCACCCATTCTCTTCAGGTCTTTGCCCCGGACGGTCGGCTCGTCTGGAAAGGATCCGACGCGGTGGCACAGCAGCCGGTTCCCGATACGGTGTTCGAACGAGTTCGCCTCGGGAATACCGTGTTTGAAACCGTTGAGTCAGTCGATGGCACGCCTATCCGACACCTGTTCGTTCCCATTCCCCGTCACGGTGAAATGCGGTATGTGCTACAGGCCGAGGCCTCCCTGCTCCTTTACCGAGAGACACTCAAAGGCCTCGCGATCCTACTGATCCTTGGATCCGGGATCATCCTCCTCATCGCCTGGGCAGGCAGCGGGTGGCTGGCCCAAAAAGTCCTGACCCCTATCGAAGTGTTGAGTACTGGCGCCGAAACGACGTCGGAATCCGACCTGGGGAAACGATTAACTCTGGATTCACCTTATCAGGAGTTTCTTCGACTGACCCGGGCCTTCAACTCCGTGATGGACCGGTTCCAACGGAGCGTTGAAAGTCAACGGCGATTTGTCGACCATGCCGCTCACGAAATGCAAACGCCCTTGACCGTCTTGCAGGGCAACCTGGAGGTCACGCTCCTCAGAGCCAGGACCTCGGAGGAATATCGAGAAGCGCTCATCAACAACCTGGAGCAAGTGGGACGACTCATCACGCTGACGCGTTCCCTGTTGACGCTCGCGAAATTCACGAGCGACAAGCCTCCCGTTCATCTCGCGCCTCTTGCCTTGGAACCCTTGATCCACGATCTTGTGGATGATTTGACCATTCTTTTCAATGAGCGCCGAATCACGTTGTCGTTTGAATCCCAATCGGTCCCACTTGTCCTCGGCGATTCTCAGTGGCTCAAGCAAGCGCTGATCAATCTACTCGACAACGCCCTTCGCTACACGCCATCCGGTGGAAGCGTGACCGTCCGCTTGCAGGCGGTCGGGGAAGGGGTCGTTGTGGCTGTCGAGGATACGGGCCATGGGATCGAGCCGGAACATCTTCCCCATCTCTTCGAACGGTTTTACCGGACCGATTGGGCACGGGCGAAAGATTCCGGTGGCACCGGACTCGGCCTGCCTATCGTAAGGGAAATCGCGGAGGCCCACGACGGAGCGATTTCGGTTATCAGCCAGGTCGACAAGGGTTCGGTCTTTACCCTGCGTTTGCCGGCCCTCTTTCGCCCGACGATTCCTGCGTAGCCGACCAGGACTTCGAATCCCCCACCCCTCTTGCATCTTTCCGCCGACTCAGATCGTCAGACATGACTCCATCTGTGGCTGTCTGTCTCCAAGTAAGTCAGAGTTGATGAAGAATTCTTCATCATTTGTTCATGGACCGATCATGTGACGCGGGTAGAGTGACATCAACGGCTGAGGACACGTTGACGTTCCGAAGCCAAGCGCATCGCGTCGTACCAACAACCGGGAGGCCGCGTCATGGAACGGAGAATAGAATCGAAAGAGTGGAAGTGGGGCGGAACCGTGACACAGAGCGAGAATGGACATGCCATTCGGTTCCTCGCGGCAAGCGAGCAGTTCGACACGAGATCCTGTGCCCGTTGCGCGGGCCTGCTCGTAAGCGACTGGTGCTATGACTTAGCTAACAGCGGTGAACACGATGCCAACGTCCTGCGTTGTGTGCAATGCGGGCACCGTGTCGATCCTGTGATTCTCCGGAACCAGATCCGTCCGCCGGTCGCGAACGATCACGCGAGAGGAGTGCGGCCTAAGCGCGCCACGAGCATGGATCTGCCGATTAAAGCCGCATGATCCATAGTACGCAGGTAGAGGAAACGAGTCGTAGCAGAAGGTCGTTTCAACACGAACAGGAGGACGGAATGGAGCGGGGAAACGGACGGGGAAACTTGTGGTCGATTGTGCTGGCAGGCGGTGATGGGGTACGGACCAAGGAATTCATCCGGCGTTGGCTCGGCTATGAGAAACCGAAACAATACTGTGCTTTCGTCGGGTCCCGCTCGATGTTCCAGCATACGCTCGACCGAGCGGCCAGACTGACCCCCTGGGAGCGCGTGGTCGTGGTAGCGGCCCGGCACCATCAACATGAGGTCTGGCCTCAACTCGATGGACGGCCCGCAGGCATGGTGCTGTTGCAGCCGAAGAACTTGGACACGGCAGCAGGCATTTTTCTGCCCCTCACCTTCATCCTTGCACGTGATCCACAGGCAATCGTGGTGATCTATCCATCGGATCATTTCATCTACCCGGAAGACCCGTTTCTATCGATTGTCGATCATGCAGTATGGGGAAGCAACAGCCTGGGAGGTCGGCCGGTCTTACTCGCGGCCAAACCGGACGGCCTGGAACTGGAGTATGGGTGGATCAAGCCGGGACGATTTCTTCGCTGGACAGGGAAGGCATCCGTCCAGGCTGTGGAGAGGTTCATTGAAAAACCGGACGAGGCCACTGCCCACGAAATCAGGGCCACCGGCAGCCTGTGGAATACCCTGGTACTTGCGGCTAAAGGAAGGGAACTCTGGAACTTGGGATGGAAATGCTTTCCCGAGATGATGCCGCTCTTCGAACGGCTCAAAGAGGCTATCGATACCGCCGAAGAACTGAAGGTCCTCGACGCGATCTATGAAGCCATGCCGCGTCGGAACTTCTCTTCCCACTTGCTCCAATGCGCGCCGGAGTGGCTCGCGGTCATGGAAATGAGGGATGTCCTCTGGAGTGACTGGGGAAATCCGGAGCGTATCCTGTCGGGCCTCGAAAAGATCGGGAAACGGCCGGCGGGTTCTGTCGAACAGACGAGTTCTCCGTTCGGTTGCGACGACCAACAGCGACGGGTGCTGGGATCTCTTTCTGTTCGTGATGACGAACAGATCGTGACTCGCTAGAGCAGTGGAGCTGGGAAATACGGCACGCTGCGCGGAGGAAGCCGTAGAGAAGAATGGATCACCCGGAGAGTCTCTCTCAAAGGAGAACCGATGAACGCTCGATTGATGACACGAATCCTCTTTGCAACGGACTATTCTGATTGTGCCGCACGAGCTCAGGGGTATGCGACCTCTCTTGCCATGGCGTGGAACGCGGGCTTGGATGTTCTGCACGTCCTGGAAGGTTCTGCGTGGATGCCATCGAACGCGGCCATCGTCGCGTCCCTTGAGCGGATTCACAAGGATGTGACTCCGCAACTCGATGAGATACAAAAACAGATTGCGCGCAACGGAGTGGCAGCGACCGTGCGCCAGGTGAGGGGCATTCCGAGCGAGCAGATCAACCTGGCCGCGAAAGAGCGTGGCGTCGATTTGGTGGTGCTGGGAGCACAGGGGCAGGTCCGCTTGGATTCTGTGCTCCTTGGCAGTACGACCGAACGCGTGACGAAAACCGCGCCCTGTCCGGTCCTGACAGCCCGGGGCATTCGCGGAGGAGCCCTCCGGAACCCCACGGCGGTCCAATCGCCTGTTTCCATTCAACATATCCTGGCGCCGGTCGATTTCTCGAGTCCGTCCTTGGCGTCGCTCGAGTACGCCATTCAATTCGCCAACCGATTGGGAGCGACATTGACGCTTCTGCACGTGCTCGAGCCGGTGTACCACGACCTCGAGTTGGGGTTGGGGCAGATCGAACAAGAACCGGCAAAACGTATGCATTGGGAAGCCCACTTGGCGGAATTGGCCACGTTAGCCAGATCATTCGGGTTCTCGGCGGACCCCGTGGTCTGCGGAGGAATCCCGTCAGATTCTATTCTCGCCTGTGCGTTGCAGCGACAATGCGATCTGATCGTCATGGGAACTCATGGGCGATCGGACCTGTCAATTGGGCGCTTCGGGAGCGTGGCGGAAGCGGTGCTGCGCCAGGCGACGTGTCCCGTGCTGACCGTCCGAAGCCCAAAGTTCAGCCCCGGCCATCGCCGTGTGGTTTCCGAGACAGCTATAGCAATGGGAGGAAAGGAGGAGCATCAATCATGGACCCACGTGACATATACATCACCAAGTTCGACTTTGCCCGTCTGAGGGAACTCCTGCAGGTCGGCATCAGTTTTAAAGAGCGGGATCGCGACTATCTCGAGAGTTTGCAGAATGAGCTGGACCGGGCACATATCGTGGACTCCACGGCGATTCCTCATAACGTGGTCACCATGAACTCTCGTGTTTGCCTCAAAGAGATGGAGACGGGCGAGGAGAATACCTATACCCTCGTGTTCCCGTCAGATGCGGAGATCGGGCAGAACAAGATTTCGATTCTTGCTCCGATCGGCACTGCAATTCTGGGCTATCGAGCTGGTGACACAGTGGACTCGCTGGTGCCCGCTGGAGAACGGAAGCTCCGAATCCAAGGCATTCTCTATCAGCCTGAAGCAGCCGGCCGCTATGATCTCTAAGGTAGATGGCCGAGACACTCTCTGAATAAGCCGGAACAGATGGCGAATAGCGAGCACATTATGAGCATTTTGGTGGTTGGTGGGACCGGAATGGTTGGCAGTCACGTGGTATGCGGTCTCCTGACAAAAGGAGAAGCGGTACGCGTCTTGACCCGCTCGGCTGCCTATGCCGATGTTCTCCCACTTGGAGCCAGCGGCATCATCGGAGATCTGCGCAAACCGGAGACTCTTCGATGGGCGATGAAAGGGATCGATCGCGTGTGTCTGATCTCACCGCTCAGCCCGACGGAAAGAGAAGAAGGACTGGCGGCCGTGGCAGCGGCGAACCGGGCTGGGGTACGGCACCTCGTCTACCTGTCGGCGCACCATGTGGAGCAGGCTCCGCACATTCCTCACTTCAAGGCCAAGGTGGAGATCCATAAGGCCCTCAGGGATTCGGGGATGCCGTTCACACTGATCATGGCCAATAACTTTTTTCAAAACGATCTGATGTATCGCGAGTCGATTCTGGAGGAAGGCCTATATCCGCAGCCGATCGGAGACATCGGCCTCAATCGCGTCGACGTGCGCGATATCGCGGATGCCGTGGTCAATACCCTTACCCAATCTGGGCATGAGTTCCAATGTTATCCAGTGATCGGCATGGAAGTCCTGACGGGTCAGGAGGTAGCGGACATCTACCGCCGCTCCCTCGGGCACGAAATCCGTTACGGCGGAAACGACTTGGAGGACTGGGAGAAAAAGGCTATGGGTACGATGCCAGGTTGGTTGGTCCTGGGTCTGAAACTCATGTATGAGTTCTTTCAGAAACATGGTCTCCGCGCGAGCGAAGAGGACTTCGCCTTGCAGGCGAGGGTGCTCGGTCATCTTCCCCGTTGCTTCCACATGTTTGTCAGAGAGACGGTTACGGCATGGGAGCGGGATCGGTCTCGCGAGCACGCGAAGGTGAGGTAAAGAAACCCGATCCGTGAGGAGAACGAGGATGATCGTTACACGGTCGATCCGGTGAGGAAGTCGCTATGAGACTATATCTGGACATCGCGAACGCAAAAGAGATCCGGGAGGCGGCAGGTTTCGGCGTGCTGGACGGTGTGACGACAAACTCGTCGTTTGTGACAAATGAATGTCACAATGTTCGAGACACAACGGTGGGGGCATGTCACCTGGTCAAAGGAATTGCCAGGATCCAAGGTGACAGCTGACTAGCATCGAATCCATGCGCTGAGGAATTCTAGGAATCGCCACAATGAACCTGAAGAGCCTGATTCATCGAGAATTAGGGGAAGGGATGACGGAAAATGAACTGGCCTCGGCTGTTGAGGTCCCCGTACGGACGATCGCGAGCATTCTGGCCGACAATCCCCCTCAAGACCCTACCATCTGGGAGAAGTTTGCGCGATATTTTCGAATGGATGTGGATTTCCTTCGGACCGGGGAGCCAACACGTTCCAGAACGATGCTTGAACTCCCAGGTCGCGCCCAGCCGTCCACAGCCGGTCACATCCGGAAGGTGCCTCTGCTGAACTGGAATCAGATGAGTCAGCTGGTCACCAGTACACACCGTCCGGATGTCCTCCACGCCGACGCGGTGGTCGAGGCGACGGACGTGTCAGGGCCGTGCACCGTCGCCGTGAAGGTCCAAGACGACTCGATGGAACCCCTGTTCAGCATAGAGGAGATGATTTTCGTGAATCCCGAGCTCGAGTGGTCGCCGGGCGACTATGTCATTGCCCGGAGTCGGGAGAGACACCCGGACGCCATTCTCCTCCGCCAAGTCAAACGCATTGGCCGCCGCTGCATGCTCCACCCGCTGAACCGGAAGTATGACGACCTTCCGTTGACGAAACCAGAGGCAGTGTGGGGGAAGGTCGTCCGGTTGAGAAAGAATCTCTGAATGTGTACCTGGTCAGAAGGAAGATGTGAAAATGTGTGCCCAACCGCAGTCCAGGAAGGAATCATGATGAGACGAAACGGTCTGTGGCGACGGATGTCAGGAAGCAGCAGCAGCAGAGGCAGGCCGGGAAAGGAGCCTCTATGAGAAAGACAGCGTATTTCACGAGTGTCCATGATCCAAAGACCTTGACCGTTCGGGACGTGATGGAAGATGCGGTCTTCACGGTCAGCCCGCAGGCGAAGGGATACACTATCGCCAACCTATTGGCCGAGCGGGACGTTGGGAGCGTCCCTGTCGTGGATGGAGATCGGACGCTCGTCGGCTTGGTGGGTGAATTCGATCTGTTGCGGGTGATGGATGAGGGCAAAGACCTCGGTGAACTGGCAGCGACGGACATCATGACATGCGACATCGTCACCGTCACCGAAGAGATGCCGGTCAAGGATGTGGTCCATCTGCTTCAAGAGCGGCACTTGCTCCGAGTGCCGGTTGTGAAAGGCAAAACCCTCGTTGGCATGGTGGCTCGCCGGGATATCGTCTTCGCGTACGTGAGAGCCACGGCCGTCTATTGGCCATAACACAGGAGCTTGGTCGGCCCCCGATGTTGATGCCACAGTGAAGGAGAGTTTTCGGCATACTTTACCCCTGGACAGGACAGGAGGATGCCGTAAAACGGAAACGATTGAGCGTCGAGCAGATTGTCGCCGTGCTCAAGCAGGCGGAGACGGGATACCCGTCTTCGACCTCGTCCGTCACCTCGGGGATTGCTGAGTAGAGGTTCTACCGGTGGAAGCAGCGGTATGCGGGATTGGAATCGGAACAGGTCCAGGAGTTCAAACAGTTTCAGGACGAGAACACTAAGCTGAAGCGCTTGGTGGCGGACTTGTCGTTGGACAAAGTCAAGCTTCAGAAGGTCCTGTCAAAAATATTCCAAGGCCTCCGCGGAAGCGGATTGTGGTAGCGTATCTGTGCCTGCGTATGCGGTGAGCGAGCGGCGAGTCAAAAGTGGGAGATGACTCGGAAAGGCTCTTAGACAAGACGGCCAGCAGGAAGGATGGTCGGTAGCAGAACGTGGAAACAGAATAGAACGCATCGAGGAATCGGCAGGACACAAGGGATACGCGGCGGTACAAACGCGGCAGCCGTCACCATCAATAATCTCTGATCTCGCGGAATCGAAAGGAGAATTCATGACACAACAGGCTCTTCTATGGCGACTAGCGATGCTCACGGTCTGGCTCATCGGAACGGTACCCGTTGCTGATGCCGCTTCTGAGGTAACGGGGACTGAGCCTCAGCGTCTTTCCGGGGAACGGGTTCTTCTTGGCACGGTTGAGGAAATCAGAAGCGATCAGGCAAAAATCAATATCGGTGAGTTGGAGTATCGATATCTCCCTATGAACGTGCGGAAAGATAAGGGACTGACGGAACTCAAAAAGGGAGATCTGGTCGAGATTACCGTCAATGATCAAAATCTGCTGGTTGATGTGCATAAAGTCGGTGAGGCCAGCCACCATCGTGTGGTTCGAGGGCAACTCGCCGAACCCATGGAAACCGGGCACGACAAAGCGGTGATTCGTACGACGGATGGGAAAGAAGAGTCTCACCTCATACGACCGGTCGCGAAAAGCAAGGTGGCTTCCATTCCCGTCGGGGCAGATGTCATCTTCCTCATCGACGAGTTGGATAAGATCGTAGACGTGACGATGGGGAGCGTGGAATCGGTTCATCGCGCAGCCGAACTGGGGCAACTGAAATCTCCCCTCAAGGGCAATCTTGGCCAGGTCGCGGGCAAGATCCTGAAGCCCTTGAAGGACAATACCATTGTCATTCGTACTGAGGATGGCAAAGAGCACTCGTACCAGGTGCGTCCACTCATTCAGCCGAGGCTGGCAAAGCTCTCCACCGGCGATGCCGCCGTGCTCTTGGTGGACGAAGAAAACAAGGTGACGGACGTCGCCTTTCAACCGGGCGTAACAAAGTAGACAGGCATCAACGTGAGCATCTGAAGATGGAAGAACGCGTGAGTGCCCAAGGCATATCGGTTGGAGGAGTGAGAAGGCCGCGCCGGTCACCGTGGTTTCGTGAGTCGTACAGGCCTATTCAGCGACTGGACTATCGATGGGAATCATTCATGACACACCTCGTCTCCAGGTGCTCAGCGACACTGCCGCCGGACTCGCGGCTGCGTCGGAATCGGTGCGACACCAAAGAAAGACGATCAACGAGGCTGTTCAACAACCAAGAAGGAGGATTTCATGGCCATGCCGGGCGTTCCCGTAGGTGGGCTCAAGACCGTCGGTCAGATTGACGCCACGAATTCGTTGGTGTTTTCTGCCGGGCAGAACGGCCTGGAGATCGCGGTGGCGTTGTGTTCCACCCACACGGCCGGCGCGCCGGTGGTGGATGCGAACGGCAAGTATCTCGGGTTCATCAACGAGTTTGATGTGATGAATATGCTCGATCTGGGGCGGGATCTGAGTAAACTGCTGGCGGAGCATATCATGCGGAAGGATCGGCTGGTGATCACCCCGTCGACGACAATTCCCGACGCAGCCAAGACGATGGAACAACATGGGGTCGTGAGCCTGCCGGTCGAGGTCGACGGCCTGGTGACGTACTCCGTCACTCGGCACGATCTGCTACGGGCCCGGATTGGTCTGGGTGTGGGCATGGGCATTGACCCCTAGACGGCGCGAGACCTCGCTGATGGTCGGGTCCCTCTTCCGTATCGAAAGAATCCCGAATATGGGTGCGACTTGCAGGAGGTCGATTGTGCCGGCTTCGTCCGAGCCTGCGACGGGACAGGGTTCGCGATTGAAAACCACGCTGAATGAGAACTGGCTTCAGCATGCGCTGAAAGAAGATGAGAGAGGCGAAAGATGGCGACGATTGCGATCAACGGATTGGGGCGAATCGGCCGGGCGGCCTTCAAAATCATCCTTGAGACGTCCGAGTTGGAACTGCGAGCCGTCAACGACCTCAACGCTGCTGGCGACCTTGCGTATTTGCTGAACTACGACACCGTCTACGGACGTTACCACAAGAAGATTTCACCTGTCCCCGATGGCCTGCGGGTCGAAGAAAAGACGTACCCCATGTTCAGGGAACAAGACCCTGCCCGACTGCCGTGGCGGAAATTGGGAATCGATATCGTGTTGGAATGCACCGGGATGTTCAATCAGCTTCCGGACTTGCAACGTCATCTGACGGCCGGCGCCAAGACGGTCATCCTCTCAGCTCCCGCCAAAAGCCCGGAGATCGCGACCATGGTCCACCGGGTGAACACGTCGGATGGGCCGACGACCGGCGTCATTTCCTGCGCCAGTTGCACCACGAACTGCATCGCCCCCGTGGTTGAGGTCATGGGAAGACGAATTGGGATGGAGAAGGCCATCATGACGACGGTGCACGCCTATACGGCCACCCAGGCGATTATCGATCGACCGAATAAGAAACCGCGGCGTGGCAGGGCGGCCGCTGCCAATCTGATCCCCTCTTCCACCGGGGCGACCATAGCCACGACCAAGGCGATGCCGCAGTATGCGGGCAAATTCGATGGCCTCGCTGTTCGTGTCCCCCTGGCCATTGGCTCCCTCGCGGATCTCGTGTTCCTCACCAGCCGACGCACCACGGTTGAAGAAGTCAACAGAGTCTTTACAGAAGAAGCGAACAGTGACCGATACCGTGGCGTGCTCGGCGTGACCGATGAACCTCTGGTCTCTTCAGACATTATTCAGGATCCACGCGCGTCGATCGTGGATCTGGACCTGACACAGGTGGTGGATGGAGACCTGGTCAAAGTGATGAGTTGGTACGATAACGAATGGGGGTATACGTCTCAGATGATCAGGGAAGCCGTTAGGATCTCCAAGGCCTCGGGAGCGACCGCCATACGCCACTGACGGCAGATGCGGCATTCATGAGCCGCAGGCAGGTTTCGTCCGCCCGGTTCCGCCCTTCCGTCTCGGACTGACGATATGGGCTTGTTCTGCCATCTGCGCGATACGGTGGACCGCACCGTCGCCGAAGCGGCTAACCTGAGTTGTGGGCGGATGATGGTCAGCGATAACTCAGTCCGTCAGGATGAATGACGCTGGAAAGAACCAAGGAGATGTCTATTCCGTTTGTGTCCTATGGCCGGTCCCGGGTGGCGCGGCAGCATATGGGTGTGGTGGTTGTCATAGGACTATTGCTGGTTATTGCCGTGGGTCTGCTCCTTGCGCGGTGCCCGTGGCCTGCCTGTCGCTACTTGAACCTCAATACCTATACGATCACGACGCTAGACGAATATCGACGGTTTTTATCAAACGAGGCCGCCTTTAGAGCGCTTCACCGCGTGGCAGGAGTCAGGTGTGATTGTTCCGCACTACGCGATGATGTAGTGAGAGCCCTACAAAGCAGACGACTTATGCTCGAATTCAGCAAGCCGACTGTGCCTCAGGAGAATATGGTGCAATCTGACCTCTTGCGCGCGTGGCGCCAGGGTCGGATCCTGCATCTTGTGAATAATATGCTTGAAAGTGAGCAGGAACTGGAAACGTGGGCAGCAGGGGTTCAAGAAATGGTCGTTAGCCAAAGACAGGACGGATTGTCCTTCCTTCCTCGGTTGTTCGGGGGGCTGATAATCCATGTCCGTAACAAGCAGAAACCAATGGTACTGTTCTCTGACGAACAGTGTCGGTAGACAGCGGTTCTCCGAATACTCACCAGAGGCGGTGGCACGTACCGGGTCCTACAATGGCTTCTCGTCTGAGGCGAAAAAAGAAGCCGGATGACAGTCGAGAGTCCGACCAGTGTAGTGTCATCCTTTTGTGGTTCAGGAATACGTTATGTCTTGGTGTGTCGCTGTCAGCCCGAAATGGATCGTCATAGAGACACGGACACGGTCAATGCAGTATGGGTAGCCAGCGAACGGGATTGTGACGATCCGTATGGAGACATCCACGATGGGAGATGCTCCCAAACACCGGTCTATAAGACCCCCCTCACTTGCTCCACAAGAACGGCTACTACGGCTCGAACGAGCTGCTCGCACTCATGTCCGGTTCTTCCTGCACCCAAGGCTCCCGTTTCGATTGGATCTGACCGTATGGGCCTTGCGGCGTCGCCCAAGTAACGGGATCGATCGCTGGGATGGAGCGACGTACGGTCGCGTACTCGTCGTGGGAGACCAACCGCTCTTGGTGGCGCTGACACAGCAAGGGACTGGTCTAGAGGTCACCCTGACCGGACTCCGAGTGTCTGCCTCGGCTCAGTCTCACGTCACTACCGTTCTCGAGCGACTGTTGGGCCTTCGCCGTGATCTCCACGAATTTTACGCGTGTGCGGCACACGATCCGCGCTTGAACGGGCTTGCGCGGCGCTTCTCTGGCCTCAAACCGCCGCGATTGCCGACCGTGTTCGAGGCCCTGCTCAACGGCATTACCTGTCAGCAACTCAGTCTGACCGTGGGCATTCTCTTGCTCAGCAGGCTGGCTCAGTGCTGCGGTCCCGCGGTATTGGGCTTCCACGCCTGTCCTCGTCCAGAAGATCTGGCAGGGGTCGCCCCAGAGCGACTGCGCCGCTTAGGATATAGTCGCCAGAAAAGCCGGGCGATCCTTGATCTCGCTCAAACCTGTGTGGATCGAGCAATTGATCTTGAGGCGTTATCAGAACTCAACGACGCCGAGGCCGTGACACGGCTGCTGGAGCTTCGAGGAGTGGGCCGCTGGACTGCGGAATATGTTCTGCTCCGGGGCCTGGGGAGAACTCATATCTTTCCGGGCGACGACGTCGGCGCCAGGAACAATCTGCAGCGATGGCTGCACCGGTCCAAGTCGATGGATTACCAGGCGGTACACCGCGCCCTCGCCCGCTGGAAGCCCTACAGCGGGTTGATCTACTTTCACTTGCTGCTCGACCGTCTCGAAGAGGCGGGTGTGGTGTCATGACTACGGCTCTAGGCATACGTGGTCGACGAGCCATACGTATCGTCGGGCATTCGGCTCGGCCTATCGATGCATTCCTGGATCTCCTTCGAGCGCAGTGAATCAAGCGGGTGATGGATGTACGGACCATTCCGCGATCGAGGCACATTCCGCAATTCGACCGGGCATGGATTGGCCTGGGTGTGGGTATGGGCATTGAGCCGAACCGGAAGCTGATTGCCCTCACGGTACTCGCAGATCAGGTTCATGAACTTATCTAGGGTGTGATGCATTCCAAGTCTTTGGTGTGGCTCGTGTCGCTTGAGCAGACACCGGACTACCTCTATCCGCAAAGCCAGGAGGCCTTGCATGAAGTGGATGTCAGTGGGATGGCGCTCCACTTTCCTTTCGGTGCGGCACCACAAGGAGAAGCGATTGGGAGTTTGGGAGGCAAGGAATTGGTTCGGATCGGTAGGCGACAGAACAAGGAGCCAGCCATGATACGGATCAAACGTGTGTATAGTGAGCCGAGTGCCCGTGATGGCGTTCGTATCTTAGTTGACCGCGTGTGGCCACGGGGGATCAGCAAGGAACGAGCGCGCATCGTTGAATGGCGAAAAGACTTGGCACCGACCACGTCGCTCCGCAAATGGTTCGGGCATGAACCCGCCAGATGGGTCGAATTCCGCAGGCGGTATCGAATAGAACTGAAACGATCGAGCCAACTCGATGCGCTGGACACAGTGGCGCAGCGCTCCAGTCGCAAGACGATCACGTTGGTGTATAGCGCAGCCGATGAACAGCATAACCAAGCGGTGGTCTTGATGGAGTTGCTGGAAGAATTGCTCTCAAAGAGGAGGTCGTGACCAGGGGATGACATGCGATGCAGGGACATCTAGTGACTGCGTTCTGTTTCGGAATGGCTGCCGGTGCGCTCAACCGCGTCTCATACGGACGAGTGGCTGAATACCTCCACGTTCCTGAAGGATTCAAGGAATAGCAGCGCGTAGAGGATGACCTGTGAGTGGCGGGGATCGAGCGCCGACGTCCTGGCGCAAATCAGTCAGATGACGAAAGCGCGGACGACAGAGATGACAGGAAACAGGAGGTCGATGAAATGGCAGCGGGGCATTCCTTGATTAAACGAGTGCTGTTCGCCCGACGGCCTGTGACCTTATCGTGTCATGAGAACGTACGGCCGACGGGGGATTTCCCGCATACTGAATGGCAGCGTGGCCGAGGCCGTGCTACGTCAGGCACCCTGCCCCATCTTTGCTGTCAGAAACCAAATTCGCTCCCGGTCGCCAACGGATGATGCGGATGGAGACGCACCCTCCGAGACGGCCCACATGACAGATGAGCCGAGTTCGTTGGGGAGGAGGTCACTATGTTGAAGCCAGCGGCAAACATCGACGTGAAAAGACATACTTTAAAAAAAGAGCAATGCCTGAGCGTCGTCGTGAATCCGATCCTGTGCCGGGTGAGGTTGACGAAGCGCCATGAAGTCGCTGCGCGCACCATGGCCTTGCAGTGTGAGAAGCCGGAAGGCTGAACGTTCAAACGAGGTCAATCTGTCGATATGATGACACTCATCAATCCATCGGCAACGAATGGGGAAGGGAATGGACGTGCGTTTTTCATCACGAGTGCTTTCGAAAGGTATGCTGTCTGGTCCTTACCTGCTTAAATCGTCGGCCGGAAGATGTTCGTGCATAGAAGGAACTTCAGGTCTTGCACCCACACAACTTCGATGATACGTTCGCCGCAGTCATGCCAGACGCGGGCGGGTCGCCTCGTGCGTGGAAGGGGAAAACGGAGTCCTCGATCAAGAGATGCGTGTCACCTATCTGACGCGCGCGGTGCCGGCGATACTGATGGGGTCGGATCTTCAGGAATGGTGACGGGTCTGCACATCGTGCTCATCGAGGCGGTTCAACAACCGGCAAGGAGGATCTCATGACCACGCCAGGTGTCCCCATCAGTGGACGCAAGACTGTCGACCAGATTGATCCAACGAATTCGTTGACGTTTCATCCCGAGCAGAGCGGCCTGTCGGTCGCGGCCGCGTTGTTGTCCACGCACACGGTCGGCGCGCCGGTAACGGCTGCGAACGGTACGTATCTTGGGTTCATCAACGAGTTTGATGTCATGAAAATGCTCGAAATTGGACGGGATCTGAAGACGCTGCAGGCACAGGATATCATGCGAAAGGATCGGCTGGCGATCGCCCCGTCGACGACCATTTTCGACGCGCTGAAGATCATGGAGCAACATGGGGTTGTGGGCCTGCCGGTCGAGCGCAACGGCGTGGTGATGTACTCCGTCACTCGGCACGATCTACTACGGGCGTTGGTGAGCGGGGATTTGGGGAAATTGTCAGGAGATGAGGATTTCGATTGATGTGTCGGTGAACTCCGAAGCAGAGCCGTGTCAGCCAGGAAAGGGCATCTGAGAAGCAGCGAGACACATCGATGGGATGGAGCGAACGAGCTGTTCCCGCGGCGAGGGCACTATGCGCGGGAGCCTCAGACATTGGCGGGCTTACCACCGGCAGATCCCAGCATAGAGCACATCGGCGATCTTCTGAACTATAATCTGTAGGGGCTCCTCACGGCGGCCCAACCAGCGTGAAGCCTTCCCGCTTAAGCCCATCTGTAAATAACTACGTTGGTATGCGAGAACTACGAGGGTCGCATGGGGCGCAACAGGAGAACCGTCCCGCAAGAGTCACGGGAGACACTCGAATCAGGGCTTGCGCGTCGCATGCCCGAGAGTACTGGCGGACTGTTTAGCATCCTACTAGGACAGGTCATCGCCGGCTGTTCCTATCTATGACGTGGGCTTTTCATAACCGACAGCCGTTGCCTTTCTGAGAGGCTCACGATCGGACGGCTGATCCGGTTCTTCTGCAAGGATGAGAGACGATTCCATTATGCATGACGCGCTGGGAGACACTTCATGGATGCCACCTTCAGCTGGATTGCTCAGTATGGCTATCCTGCCCTCTTTGCATTGCTCATGCTCGGCATTGTGGGACTGCCGTTCCCGGATGAAACCTTGCTGATCTTCGCCGGGTTTCTCGTCTTCAAAAACGAGCTCGCATTGATCCCAACCCTAGCCACTGCGTTTCTAGGGAGCATCTGCGGGATTACAGTCAGCTATAGCATTGGTCGTGGTCTTGGACGGTATCTCGTCCCCCTAGTGGGCCATGCACTGAGAATTCGTGCAGAAGACCTGGACAAGGTGAGAGAGTGGTATGTTCGGTGGGGCAAGTATGCGCTCGTCCTTGGCTACTTTGTGCCTGGGGTTCGCCATCTGGTGGCATTGATAGCGGGATCATCGAAATTGCCGCTGGTCGTATTTGTCCCGTTCGCTTACACGGGGGGACTGATATGGTCTGGAACGTTTATCTCCATGGGCTATGCGTTAGGGGAAGAATGGGAACACGCGTCCGCGACCGTTCACCGACTCCTCATAGTCGTCGCCGGCATTGTATTCGTTACGCTCGCCGGCCTCTTCGCTCTTCGGATGAGAAGAACGTGATAAGGGCCTTTGAACGCGGGTGATTCTCGACATGAATGACCCCACCTAAACTACAGGCAGGTCGTGACAAGAACAGATGGTTCCCATGATAACCTTCATTATCCTCGACCTCATCTTGTGGCGGTCTAACACCCTCGTCCCGCATTATTCATAAGCCATTCTCCCACCACCGTGGATACGCTGCGGCAACGGTCTTCGTCGCTTGTCGTTCGTACGAGATGCGCTACATGAAACGCTCCATCAGGCATTTCCGATGATTCGCTTCGATTGATCTGGACGAACCGTTCTCCCTCGCGGCTACCTCTCCGGCCTGCTGTGAGGAGGCCCTCCACATCAATTTTCCAACCTGAGCAATTGTGACCAGACTGCGATCTGTCCCCCCGGCATACTGCGACGTACATTCGCTGTCCTGCACGAGGGAACCCATATGGGCGACGATGGAAGAAGGAGGACCTATGCTCTGTCAACGCTGTAAGGGACTGCTCGTCCATGAAACCTTTAGTGACCTGAGCGTGGAAACAGACCGCCTGTCTCCGCCAAGACGATGCGTCAATTGCGGGTATGTCGAGGACTCTGTCGTTCGTGCCAATCGCCTTCACCCTCCTGCTGCAAAACGTCCAACACGTCACGGAGTAGTCAGGAAAGGAGGAGTCATCAGAACTCACTCTGAACGATATGGCTCTATGTGAGCAGACGCTTCCGCGCAAGGCATGTCTGATGACAATGTGACCTTGCATGCTCCAATCATGGGTTAAGGCGGAATCATGACGGTGCTAAAGAAAACCGATATATCCTCGGCGTCTCAGACATCTAACAGCTTGATGAGCGATGAGGAGGGGCGACAGCCATGTCATCGGAAGCCGGTCGGGCTCACGATCACGGTGGAGAAGATCGATCGCATGCTGATTGATGTCCAGGCACAGCTCGAGGATCTTCGACGGCATAAGATCAATCTGGGCCTGGTGAGAGCACAATTGGCAGGCATGGAAGCAAAATGGAGGGGCGAATGAACGATGCGACCATATCGCCTCAATGGCAACGACACTGCCTTCTCGGCACGGCTTGCAAGCCGACGGGCATTGATCAGACCACGACCGGTCATCTTGAAGGAATGGAAGCACCTGATCCATGAGGCACACCTCCCGCCGTTGGTTGAATCCGGGAAAATGCATTCCAAGGGATACAGGTTATGAGCGATATCGCCGTGAAACCCATGACAATCGTGAGTCCTGACAATGCACCAGGAAGCTTGCCCCTAAGCCGAGAGAGGGCGTCGTTGCCGGATTCTGCTCCGCTCACAAACCGGGTGTCGGTGGACATGCGAGGCCTGGCTTTGGCCATCGTGACGACAGTCGTCATCGTGTTTGCCCTACAGTGGGGAGAAAAGTTTTTCATACCAATCCTCCTCGGAATCATCATTGCCTATACCCTGAATCCCGTCGTCGTGTGGCTGGAGCGGGTAAAGATTCCTCGAGTGGTCGGTACCAGCCTGGTGATGCTGGCCATCCTGGCTGGGAGCGCCTTTGTGACGATCCCGCTACAGGGCCAGATACAGACCATCTTCGACCAACTGCCCGAGGCGGCGACAAAATTGTCCGGCGCGCTCCGCAGCATGCGGGAAGGACAGCCCAACGCGATGCAGAAAGTGCAAGCTGCCGCGCGGGAAATCGAAAAAGCCACCAATCAGGCGTCGGATACCCAGTCGACGTCCAAGCAGACTGCGACGCACATCGTCATTGACCAGCCCTCGTGGAAGCTAGGCGACTTCTTGATGGCAGGTTCCATGGGTGCATTCGGATTCGTCAGTGAATCGATTATGGTGCTTATCCTGGTCTTCTTCCTGTTGCTGTCCGGCGACACGTTCAAACGGAAGCTGGTGCGGGTGACCGGCCCATCGCTCTCCGACAAGAAAATCACGGTGCATATCCTTGACGACATCAACTCGTGCATCCAGGGCTATATGTTTTCCCTGCTGCTGGCCAACGTGTTCCTGGCACTCCTGACCTGGACAGCGTTCAGCTGGATCGGCCTCGACAATGCGGCCGGATGGGCGATGGCTGCGGGGGTTCTTCACGTCATTCCTTACTTGGGACCCGCAGTGACTGCGATCGCAACAGGAATGGCAGCCTTCATGCAATTCGAGTCTTTCTCGATGGCACTCTTGGTATCGGGTAGCTCCCTGGCCATCGCCGCCTTCGTCGGCATATTTGTCCTTACATGGATGACCGGGAAAATGACAAAAATGAATGCCGTGGCGGTATTCATCGCATTGCTGTTCTGGGGATGGCTCTGGGGAGCATGGGGTCTGCTGCTCGCAATTCCCATCCTTGGTATTGCGAATGTTGTCTCCGAGCATATAGAAGAACTTCAGCCCGTGGCTGAGTTACTGAGAAAGTGAATATGTCACACGCCGTTCTAGGTTCCGCGGTCATCGCAATCGTCATGTTCTTGTCCATCCCTGCCTATCTATGCCGCTCCTGTTGCGGTGCGGTTTCAGGAAGGCGTGACCCACGGCTTTCTTCTCCTGCGCTCCCTTGAGGGGAAAATCATCGGCCAGGGTGAGATGACCCAGGTTGTCAAAGAGGCAGACCTGGTCGAAAGCCGGCTGGTGTTCCGTTTCAATGACGGTTCGCTGCACGATGAGAAAGTGGCCTTCTCGCAACAGCATGTGTTTACGATGATCAGCTGGTCCAACGAGGGCCGTCGTTTCCTGACCAGATCGACATTTCAATAGATCGAGGCACGATGGAGTATACGGTTCGATCAACAGCGGGGGAGGAGGGGAAACAAAAGGTCCTGATGGGGCAGTTCGATATGCCGGACGCGTCATTGACGGTGACGGTGGCTTGCATTGTGAAGCAACGTCATGCTGCCTGCTGTTAGTTCTTTCAACCTGTGCAATTCTGACCAGACCGCTGCCGGCCTTCCAGCCATAATCTCCAATTACAGAAAGATATGAAAGCGAAAGGCCAGGTCGAGATGAAACCTGCGCATGGCCATTTTACTTACACGAAGGAGGACACCATGAATGCAGAACAACTCAAAGGGAAATGGATGCAGTTCAAAGGCGACCTAAAACAAAAGTGGGGCAAGTTTACCGATGATGACCTACAGCAGATCGAAGGGAACTATGACAAGTTTGTCGGCAAAGCCCAGGAACGGTATGGCGATAAAAAGGATGAGCTCATGAAGTGGGCGGACCAATGGCATCGACAGCCGACCCCGGATGCCGTCAAGAAAAAGCCCCTCTGAAATCGAGGCCATCGATGAGGAACGTTCACCAAAATCTCAGCGAAGGAGTACATCATGAACACACGCGATGTTGGGACATTCTGCACAGTTCTTGTTCTCGGTGGAACATTGATTGCCGGACCGGCGAACGCGGCAGACAATGCGGATGAGAGGATGCCGGTCATAGGGAACAGTTACCAGAATCCCCGAGTGACCCAAGATAACGCATTCTTCGATCGATACATCGATAAAGCGGTAAAACATGCCCGAGAGGCAGAAATCGCCGGGAATCAGGGGCACGCACCGGAGCTGCTCGAACATGCCCAATTGTCGTTGGATCAGGCCAAAGAAGCCCAGCGCGCAGGGAACGTTCCGGGATTGAATGAGGGGATCGTCGCCTTGAGACAGGCGTTGAACCTTCCTCGGACGGCGGATGACAGGACCGGAAACGATAGAACAGCCTATGATTCCACGACTGGTTCCATCGCGTCCTGCACGTCTCGGACTGATGCCAATGGGACTGTGATCTATGACGATCCGACCTGTCCGACTCGATACCGTCAGCCACAAAGTGCCTCGTTGCAGGACGCCACGGCTCATGTCCGGGATGCGCGGATCAATTTGTCTAAGGCGGGTGGAATTAAACCAGTTGAAATTCGGACAAGTGCACGATAGCAGCCGATTCCGGTTCACTGCAGCTGCGATGATTCAAGCATGAGAGTGAGCGAGGCGATTGTCTTGCTCGCTCCCATTGCTTTATGGACGGTGAAGACCTGGAATCTACGACCATTGCGAGGTATCCTAGATGGAACCTCCCAACGTGGTGTCGTCCTACACGCGGGGTACGGCTTTCGAATCAGCGAGCAGCGATTCGCATTTGCGACCGGCTACGAGCCGCAGCGATACGTGAGGCAGAATGCTGGCTCTCTGAGGAGTACGTTTGCTTTGGTGAGTGAACCGTTCGACAATAGTGAAGGATGGCCGGACCGCTCACTGATATCGGAGCCGGTGCGGCCCTGCTTCTTTCTCCGCACGAGGTCGGATGACAGAGCGATCATAGGCGGTAACGACGTGCCTTATGCCACTGCTCACACGAATGACCAGCTGATTGCCAGGAACACACGAACGCTCCAACGTCGTTTGAGCGGGTTGTTTCCGCACCTTGTCCTTGCGGTATCATACACATCGGCGGGCAGGTTCAGCGAGACCAAAGACAGACTGGCTTACATCGGCCAGGTGCCCGAGTTTCTGCATGCGTGTTTTGCACTCGGTTCCGGTTCGATAGGTGGACGATGAAGTCTCGATACGCGTTCTAGGCGCCTTTCGTCGGAGATGGATCGATTGGAATAGAGTTGAGAAAGGAAGAGGATGCCACCCATCGACATACGAGAAAACACCCCGTTCGCTAAGCCACAACCTTCCCTTAATGAGCCGGCAAAGACGGAGAGGAGTCGGACCATGAATGGAGCAAGCAACTTTACCAAACAATGGCCCGGTTCCTCCTATCCCCTTGGCGCCACATGGGACGGCAAAGGGGTCAACTTTGCTCTTTTTTCCGAGCATGCCACCGCCGTGGAACTCTGTTTGTTTGATTCGCCGGAGGCCGAAAAGGAATCCGAGCGTATCCGTTTCACCGAATACACAGACCATGTGTGGCATGCCTATCTCCCGGAAGTGTTGCCAGGTCAATTATACGGCTATCGGGTGCATGGCCCCTACGAGCCTCAGGAAGGTCATCGTTTCAACCCAAACAAGCTGCTGTTGGATCCCTATGCCAAGGGCATTGGACGCGATGTGAAATGGGCTGACGAGGTTTTTGGCTATCGGCTCGGCGACCCGAAAATCGATCTCTCGTTCGACGACCGGGATAGCGCTGCATACGCGCCGCTCGGGATGGTCATCGATCCGGCCTTTACCTGGGGCAGCGATCGACACCCGCACACACCCTGGCACAAAACCATCGTGTATGAGCTGCACGTGAAAGGATTTACACATTTACACCCGGCTCTGCCAGAGGCACTCAGAGGCACATACGCCGGACTGGCTTCCGAGTCGGTTATTAAGCATCTGACCGATCTCGGGATCACTGCAGTCGAACTGGAACCAGTGCACTATTTTACCAACGATCGTCATCTGCTCGATCGGGGACTCACAAACTACTTTGGCTATAACAGCCTGGGGTATTTTGCCCCGGCCAGCCGATACGCAGCCACGCATATCCAGCAAGACGCTGTGCAGCAGTTCAAGATGATGGTGGCGGGGTTGCATCAGGCAGGGATCGAAGTCATTCTCGATGTCGTCTACAACCACACCGCGGAGGGAAACGAATTAGGTCCCACCCTCTCCATGCGAGGCATCGATAATACCGCCTATTACAAGCTTTCAGAAGAGGATCGTCGCTACTATAGGGACTATACCGGCACGGGCAATTCACTCAACGTTCGACATCCCCGCTCGCTTCAACTCATCATGGATAGTCTCCGGTACTGGGTGACCGATATGCATGTCGACGGGTTCCGATTCGATTTGGCCAGTACCCTGGCCCGGGACCTCTATGAGGTCGATCGCCTCGGCGCATTCTTCGACATCATCCATCAAGATCCCATCCTCTGCCAGGTGAAACTGATCGCCGAGCCGTGGGATGTGGGCGAGGGAGGCTATCAGGTCGGAAATTTCCCCGTGTTATGGAGCGAATGGAATGGCATCTACCGGGATAACGTCCGCCGGTTTTGGAAAGGCGATGGAGGACTCCTCTCCGAGTTCGCCACTCGTCTGAGCGGGAGTAGTGACTTATACAAGGACGATGGACGAAAGCCGTACTCCAGCATCAACTTCATCACCTGTCACGACGGATTTTCGCTCCAGGATCTCGTGAGCTACAACGACAAACACAACGAGGCGAATGACGAAAAAAACCAGGATGGCGCCAACGATAACAATAGCTGGAATTGTGGCGCCGAAGGACCGACCGATGATCCGGCGATCAATGCCCTGCGAGCGCAACAGAAACGAAACTTCATCGCCACCCTGCTCCTATCGGCCGGTGTGCCGATGATTTTGGCGGGCGACGAAATCGGCCATACGCAACAAGGCAATAACAATCCGTATTGTCAGGACAATGAACTGACCTGGCTGAATTGGGATATCACCGACGAGCAACGAGCGTTTCTCAACTTCGTCCGCTCCGTGATTAGTATCCGGCGTACTCAGCCGGTATTCCAGCGGCGGAAGTTTTTTCAGGGTCGCCGCATCGAGGGTGCCGACGTGCCGGACATCTCCTGGTTTCAACCGTCAGGCGAGGAAATGTCCGACGAAGACTGGAATGCCGGATACACCCAGTGTCTCGGGGCTCGTCTTCCCGGCGATCTCATCGGCGACGTCAACGAACGGGGTGAACCGATCACGGGGGACTCCATCGTGCTGCTGGTCAATGCCCACCATGAGGCGATACCGTTTACGCTGCCATCACGCGATGAAGAACTGGAATGGGAGCGGTTGATCGATACGGCTGAGCCCGAAGCAGAACCCATAAAGCGGAAGAGAGGAGCACAGTATGAGATCAAAGGCCGCTCTATGGTGATCCTACGGTCAAAACCTCGTCAACCAGCAGAGTCGCCCCGTCCTGACATCATTGCAAGCACGGCGATGCCGGGAAATCCGCCGAAGGCATCGCCTGTTCTTCCTCCGGTTCACGTGATTGTGAAGTGAAAAGAGAACGACTCCATGGAGCACGTATTAGGGAACACCGATACTCGATGCGGAGCCATCGTACAAAACAACGGATCAGTTCGATGGCGTGTCTGGGCTCCTAAGGCGGAACGTGTCGAGGTGGTATTGATCGCAGGCGACGCCCGGACCCTCCATACGATGACCCGTGAGGAACGGGGATTTTTCAGCTTCATCAAGAACAATGTCCTGAACGGACAACGATACGCCTATCGACTCAACGGAAACCGGGATTACCCGGACCCTGCATCGCGCTGGCAACCGGATGGGGTCAATCAGCCCTCTGCGGTTCTCGGCACCGATGCGTTTACCTGGTCGGATGAGCCCTGGAAGGGAATGCCGCGCCAAGACCTTGTGTTCTACGAACTCCACGTCGGCACATTTACGCCAGAGGGCCTGTTCGACACAATCATCCCCCGCCTTCCAGCATTGCGCGAATTGGGAGTGACGGCACTGGAGATCATGCCGGTCGGACAATTTCCCGGCACACGCAACTGGGGCTATGATGGAGTTCATCCCTATGCGCCACAACACAGCTATGGCGGGCCTCATGGGCTGCAGCGCCTTGTGAACGCCTGCCACCTGCAAGGTCTGGCAGTATTTCTCGACGTCGTCTACAACCATATCGGACCGGAAGGCAGCTATCTGGGAGAATATGGGCCGTATTTCACCGACCATTACCGCACTCCCTGGGGGGCAGCCGTGAATTATGATAGTCGCGGCAGCCAGGCGGTCCGTGAATTCGTCCTGGATAACGTGCGCATGTGGATCGAAGACTATCGCGTCGACGGCCTGCGTCTCGATGCCGTACACGCCATTTACGATTTCGGGGCCCGGCATATTTTGCAGGATATTAAGGACGCCGCGGACCGGGCTGCGCAAAAACTCGGCCGCCAAGTCCACATCGTGGCCGAAAGCGATCTCAACGATGTCCGCCTTCTGCTTCCTCCTCAGCTGGGCGGCTATGGGATCGATGCGCAATGGAGCGACGATTTCCATCATCTTATGCATGTGGCCCTCACCGGCGAGCAACAGGGATATTACGAGGACTATGGAGCGCCGGAACAATTTCCGCGATTGCTGGAGGACACATTCGTTTTGAACGGATGCTACAGCGCGCATCGCGACCGTTGTCACGGAGGTTCCGACGCAGGACTTCCCGGCGATCGTTTCGTCGTCTGCATTCAGAATCACGATCAAGTTGGAAACCGCGCCGCCGGCGAACGGCTGGGCGTGCTGATCACGCCGGCGGCGCAGCGCCTGGCAGCAAGCCTGCTGCTTCTCGCCCCTCATCTGCCGCTTCTCTTCATGGGGGAAGAGTACGGCGAAGAGCATCCGTTTCAATTTTTTTGCTCGTTCCACGACCCACAACTGATCGATGCCGTCCGCAGCGGGCGGCGTCGAGAGTTCGAGGCGTTCCATGCCAATGGCGGGGACGTGCCCGATCCTCAAGCAGAAGAGACGTTTGCTGCCTCCCGTCTGACTTGGTCATGGGAATCCGATCCGCATAAGTCAGGGCTGCGTCGCCTCTATCAGGACCTGTTGCGTGCGCGACGTGAATGGCCGGCGCTGCGCGATTATGCACAACGTTCCGCCCGCATCCTGTCCGACACCGGCTCCGGCATCATCCTGGAATTAGTCCGGGGGGGACAGCGTCCGGAGGCCAGTGGGACGATACAAGCCCTTTTCAATCTCACCGCTCGACCGCAGACAATCCCTTTGCGGGATCCTACCAACCCCTTATGGACGTCGGAAGCAGAGCACTATCATGGCGGACGGCGGGTCGATGTAGTCAAAGAATGTTTATTGCCGTATGAATGCATGGTCTTCGGTTCCACCCATTCATAGGGCTCGGACGACTTTCCAAGATGCTCTTTCAAGTTACCGATACCGGAGAAGCCAAGGCGATGAGTACGGATCCATGGGGAATCGATTCGACATATGAAGACGCCGCTGGGAAAAAACAAACGGTGTCCGAGCAGGCCATCGAAGAGATCCGAACAGCGATCGGACAGCCATCCAGCCCGGCCGGATCCCTCTATGACGAACGGGTCGTCGTCCTCCAGGAAGGCCAATCCCTCTCTTTGCCAGCCGCAGCCGAATTGACGCTGGAGGATGGTTCGGTACGGCAGGTGCGAGACCTGCTGCCCGACGATCTGCCGATCGGTTACCACCAGCTCGCCCCCGCAGGCAACGCTTCCTCCCCTATACGAGTGATCGTCAGTCCGGGACGCTGCCATTTGCCTTCCGGTCTCCGTATCTGGGGGTGGAGCGCGCAAGTCTATGCGGCGAGAAGCAACCAGAGCTGGGGAATCGGCGATCTGGCCGATCTGCGTCGCCTGGCGCTTTGGTCGGAAGACCTGGGAGCAGGAATAATCCTCATCAATCCATTGCATGCCGCTCTCCCGCTGCTGCCGCAGGAAGCGAGTCCTTATTCTCCATCGAGCCGGCGTTATTTGAATCCGCTGTACCTCAGGATTGAAGAGGTCCCTGAAGCCGCCCGACTCGTACAGGACCTACAACGGCTCACGACATTGGGTCGCGCGCTCAACGAAGATAGGCATATCGATCGGGATCGCGTGTTTCGCCTGAAACAAGAGGCGCTTCAATTGTTGTGGTCATGTTTTGATGGAGATTCCGGCTTTGAGCAGTTTTGCATCGCACAAGGCCAGTCCCTGCATCAGTTTGCGATCTTCTGCGTCCTGGCTGAAAAGCATGGCGCCCATTGGAGACAGTGGCCTCCTGTCTATCGCCGTCCTGATTCCCCCGATGTCGAACAGTTCGCACATGCCCATGCCGACCGCGTGCGATTTCATGAGTGGCTGCAATGGCTGCTGAACCAGCAATTAGCTCGCGCGTCCCGGCATGTGGCCCTGATGCAGGATTTACCAGTCGGGTTCTCTCCTGATGGAGCCGATGCCTGGGTCTGGCAAGATCTCATCGCAGCGGACATGAGGATCGGCGCTCCGCCGGACTTGTACAGCCCCGGCGGGCAGGATTGGGGATTGCCCCCTTTTATTCCGCACAAGCTGCGGGACGCGGCGTATGAGCCCTTCATCCAAACGATCCGTGCCGTGCTACGCCATGCCGGAGGACTTCGCATCGATCATGTCATGGGACTCTTTCGGTTATGGTGGGTTCCCAGAGCCAGGAAGCCAAAGGACGGCGCCTATGTGCGCTATCACGCCGGAGACCTGTTGGCGATCATCGCAATCGAAAGCCAGCGTGCAGGCGCGGTTATCGTCGGAGAAGACTTGGGCACGGTGGAGCCAGGGGTCAGGAAAACACTTGCCGATCGTAACGTGCTGTCGTACCGCCTGCTTTGGTTCGAGGACACCCCGCCTTCACAGTATCCGGAGAAGGCGCTGGCCGCGATCACCACACATGATCTCCCCACGTTGGCCGGCGTGTGGACAGGGACGGATCTCGAAACGCAACGGCGTCTGGGGCTGAACCAGGATGAGTCCGGCGGCCAGAAATTCCGGGATAAATTACTTGAGACAACCGGACTCGCTGCCGATGCCGATGTGACACTCGCGATCACTGCCACGCTCGAACAACTCGCCCAGGCTCCCTCGGCAATCGTGATGGCTTCAATGGAAGCAGCCTGTGCCGCCGTCGAACGTCCGAACATGCCGGGAGCGGACGGGAAGTATCTCAATTGGTCCTTGGCCCTCCCGCTTCCGCTCGAAGACCTCGAGTCTTCCGAGCTTCCCCGCGCGCTCGCGAAGATTCTCAACCGACGGAATGGGGCGCCGATGCAGGAGGAGGTTTCCCGTGCGGACTGAAATCGCCACGTATCGGCTTCAAATGTGGCGTGATTTTACGCTCGACGACGCGGCAGCCATTGCCGAGTATCTGGCTCAGCTCGGGATCAGCCATCTGTACAGCTCGCCCGTGCTGCAAGCCGTGAAGGGAAGCACGCACGGCTATGATGTATTGGATCATAGCCGTGTGAATGAAGAATTGGGCGGAGAGGCGGCATTCGAGCGTTTATCCGGGGTGCTCCGCCAACACGACCTGGGGTTTCTTCTCGACATCGTGCCGAACCACATGGCCATCGGCGGGAGAGACAATCGCTGGTGGTGGGATGTGCTGGAAAACGGGCAATCGAGCCGATACGCTCCCTATTTCGACGTAGAATGGATGCCCCCGGAAAGCAAACTGCACCATGTGGTCATGCTGCCGATATTGGGAGACCACTACGGCAGGATCCTCGATGCAGGAGAGATCCATATTGAGCGTCAAGGCGGGGCCTTCACCGTCCATTACCATGATCATGTGTTTCCCGTCGCCCCGCGATCCTTTCCGTTTATCCTGACGCGCGTCGAGTCCAGCGTGGCCTCCGACGACCTGGCGTTCTTTGCGGATGCGCTGGAACACCTGCCTTCATCCTGGTCCACTGACTGGGTCAGCCTGCAACGCCGTCATCGGGACAAAGGAATTCTGGGTACGCTGCTGGCCAGGTTTTTCCAGGAGAACCCCGCCGCAGCGGCGGCCGTTGACCGCACCATCGAAGACATCAACGGGGACCACCAGGCACTGCACGATCTGCTGGAACGGCAGAACTATCGTTTGGCGTTCTGGCGCACGGCCACGCAAGACCTGGGATACCGCAGGTTTTTCGACATTACCACGCTGATCGGCTTGCGGACTGAGGATGAGCAGGTCTTTGCCGATATCCATGACCTGGTGTTCCGATGGTTGAGACCGAACGGACCGGTCGACGGCGTTCGGGTCGATCATCCTGACGGGTTATTGGACCCGGAGCAGTATCTGATCCGCCTGCGCGAACGCGTGCCAAGCGGATGGATTGTGGTCGAAAAAATCCTCATGCCCGGTGAGCAATTGCGGGCGTCATGGCCCGTGTCCGGCACGACCGGCTATGATTTCATGAACCAGGTGATGGGTCTGTTCATCGATCGGGACAGCGAAGGGCCTCTGACCCGATTTTACGGTGACTTCACAGGCGAGACGAGGAGCTTTTCCGATATCCTGCGTGAGAAGAAACTGCACATACTGCGGCAGGTGTTGGGAAGCGATCTCAATCTCCTGACCTCCATGTTGCTGAATATCTGTGAGCGCCATCCTCACCATCGCGACTATACCCGGCAAGATTTGCACGACGCGCTCCGGGAATTGATGGTGGAGTTCCCGGTGTACCGAACCTACGTCCGCCCGCGCGCCGGCCGCGTCACCGAAGATGATGAGCGAATGGTCATGCTCGCGCTCCAAAACGTCGGAACGAGACGCGCGGATTTGGGAGGGGACCTGTTAGGCTTCATCCGCGATATTCTCCTCCTCAAGGTCGCCGGTGACCTGGAGAGCGACTTTGTGACTCGCTTCCAACAAGTCACGGGCCCCGTCATGGCCAAAGGCGCGGAGGACACGGCCTTCTATTGCTATCATCGGTTCATCGCGCTCAATGAAGTAGGAGGCGATCCGGGACGTTATGGAGTCACCGTGGACCAGTTCCATGCCTGGTGCCAGGACATGCAACGGCATTGGCCGAAAACGATGCTCAGCACATCGACCCACGATACCAAGCGAAGCGAGGATGTCCGGGCTCGCCTGGCCATTCTCTCGGAAATGCCGACTCGCTGGATGGACATGGTATCTGCATGGTCAACCCATCACATTCGCTATTGGGGGACATACACGCCTGACCGTAACTTTGAATACTTCTTGTACCAGACATTGGTGGGCGCCTGGCCGCTTGAGCAGGAGCGAGCGTGGGCTTACTGCGAAAAGGCCGTGCGCGAAGCCAAGACCCACACTTCATGGACCGATCCACATACGGACTACGAAGATGCCATCAGATCCTTCGTTCGGAGTCTTTATGAAGACGAGGCGTTTATACAGGGCCTCGATCGTTTCGTGGATGACCTGGAGGCGTATGGACAGCAGACTTCGCTCGCCCAGACCTTGATCAAACTGACGGCACCGGGCATTCCTGATTTGTATCAGGGCACAGAGTTATGGAATTTCAGTTTGGTCGATCCCGACAATCGGCGTCCCGTGGACTACGGCATACGACGGAAGTTGCTGCACGAATTGCCGGGATTGTCGCCGGAGGCCATCTGGCAACGGCGCCAAGAAGGGCTCCCGAAGCTCTGGATTATCCGTGAGAGCCTACGGGTTCGGCGTGAGCGGCCACAGGCCTTCAGCTACGAGGGACATTATTCCCCGCTGTCCGCGCGAGGAGAGAAGTCCGCACATGTGGTGAGTTTCATGCGGGGAGGGGAAGTTATTGTCATTGCTCCACGCCTGTTCCTGAACTTAAAGGACGGGTGGCATCACACCTTGATCGATCTGCCTGACGGGCGGTGGCGCCAGGAGTTCGATGGTCAGGTATTCGACGGTGGGGCCTGTCGATTGCACGATGTGTTGAGGACGTTCCCCGTGGGGCTGTTGTGCAAAGTCGAATAGCCTCTGCACGGAACACACTCTTCACGACGAGCGACCCGAATGCGTGAAGTATAACGTCGCGAGGGGCGGCAATGTCAGGGTCATTGAATGAGTACGCCCGTGGAGCGGAATCGGGACAGCCTCGATTCCCCCGAGATTACCCCATCCCCTCCCTCCATACTGAATCGCGTCGCTGTTGAGAACCTCCTTCCAGAACCCACCGTGGGGAACGCCTATCCGATAATTCGGTCTTGGCACCGGGGTGAAGTTACAGACGGCGAGCACCACCTCATCCGTGGATGTCCCTTTGCGGAGCAGGCTGATGACGCTCGACTCGACATCTGTACAATCAACCCATTCGAATCCCGCCGGATTGAAATCGCGCTCGTACAGGGCCGGTTCATTCCGATAGAAGCGGTTCAGGTCTGTGATCCATTGCTGAATCCCGCTGTGCCGGCCATCCTGGAGCAAGTCCCACTCCACGGTGCTATCGTGGGCCCACTCCCGCCGTTGACCGAACTCACCGCCCATAAACAACAGCTTCTTCCCCGGCTGCGCGTACATATGTCCGAATAGCAGGCGGAGATTGGCGAATTTTTGCCAGTCATCCCCCGGCATCTTGCCGAGCAAGGAGCCTTTCCCGTACACCACTTCATCATGCGAGAGAGGCAGAACGAAATTTTCATGGAAAGCGTAGAGCATGCGGAAGGTCAATTTGTCGTGGTGGTTCTTTCGAAAATAGGGGTCCTGTCTCATATATTCCAGCATGTCGTGCATCCAACCCATGTCCCACTTCAAGCCGAAGCCAAGGCCCCCCGCAGAGGTCGGGCGGGATACCAATGGCCACGCGGTCGACTCTTCGGCGAAGGTCTGAACATCAGGGTGGTTCTCATATACGGATTCATTCAACCGCCGGAGAAAGGCGATCGCCTCAAGATTTTCTCTCCCGCCATACCGATTGGGAATCCACTCCCCGTCTTTTCGTGAATAATCCAGATACAGCATCGATGCGACGGCATCGACGCGCAGACCGTCCGCATGGTACTTGTCCAGCCAAAACAAGGCACTGCTTATCAGTATGCTGCGCACTTCGTTGCGGCCGTAATTAAACACCAAGGTCTTCCAATCCGGCTGAAAACCCTGGCGCGGGTCAGCATGCTCATATAGATGCGTGCCATCGAAAAAACCGAGTCCATGACCGTCAGTTGGAAAGTGCGAGGGGACCCAGTCGAGGATCACCCCGATGTCATGGCGATGGAGTTCATCGATGAGAAACATCAGGTCTTGTGGGGTGCCATAATATCCTGAGGGAGCGAAATAGCCTGTAGTCTGGTATCCCCAGGAACCGAAGAAGGGATGATCCATGATGGGGAGAAACTCCACATGAGTGAAACCCATCCGTTGAACATACTGGGGCAATGTTGCGGCCAGCTCCCGATAGCTCAATGAGCGATTTCCGTCCTGGAGCACGCGCTTCCAGGACCCCACATGCATTTCATAGATTGACATCGGAGCATCCAACGCATTGCGTGTCTTCCGGCTTGTCATCCAGTTCTCATCTCGCCAGGTATAGTCCAGGTCCCACACGATGGAGGCAGTCTTGGGAGGAATCTCGTTAAAAAAAGCGAGGGGGTCTGTTTTTTCCACCTCGTAACCGTTAAATCGTGAACGAACATGGAACTTGTAGAGCGTTCCTTTCCCGACTTCGGGGATAAAGCCCGCCCAGATACCCGATTCCTCACGGCGGCTCAGGACATGCGCGTCTTTTTTCCAGTCGTTGAATGAACCGATCACCGACACCTGTGCCGCACCAGGAGCCCATACGGAAAAACAGGTGCCGGCGACGCCGTCACGTATGACAGGATGGGCTCCTAACTTCCGGTAGAGATGAAAGTGTGATCCCTCGTTGAACAGATATAGGTCTTCATTGCTCATCAGCATCATCTCGCCTGATACAATTGATTCCGTTTGACCGCTCTTCATTGGCACCTCGCTCGCTATATTGCTTTACGTGTGGTTGGCTCCAATATTTCCAGTACACCGCGGATCGGAATCCTCACCCAGTCCGGTCGATTGTTGAGTTCATAGCCGATCTCATACACGGCCTTTTCAAGAAGGTGCGCATCGAAGAGCACTTGGAACTCCGCTCGCGAGCCTGGCCAGAAGGACGCTCGCTCTGCGATCTCGAGATACGCTTTCAGGAATACCGCACTGACCCAGCCATACCAGAAGCGGGCCCACAGTTCGAGCCGGGCGCCAGGGTCCTCTGCGACCGGGTTTGACGGCCGGCGTGCCAGGACGGCATAGGGAGCGTAATGAAACGACCGCAGCATCCCTGCGACATCCAAGATGGGTATATGTTTCATTCGTCGTTCGCTGAGCGGACGGGCCGGCTCGCCTTCGAAATCGCTGATCACAAAATCCTGTCCGGTATAGAGCACCTGACCAAGATGGTAGTCCCCATGGCACCGGATCCGCAGCGCGCTGGTCTCTAGCTCTAAAAAGGCCTTGAACCGGGCCTGAATCCGAGGCTCATCGCTCACCACTCGTCGAGCGTCCTGTTCCGTGATAGACGGTAGATCCTTGAGTCGCCCCTTGAGAAGCGAACAGGTCTGTGAAGCCAACCGGCACATGGACTCGTAGCGAGACCGACGATACTCCAATGTAAACGGCTCAGGTGCGAAATCAGGGTCGTCTCGACCGTTCGCCAGCGCGACATGAAGTTCGGCCGTACGCTGTCCTATCCTCGAGGCTGAGTCCAGGTACGGACCGATGAGCTCACGCGTGAAGGGGGGTATGTCTTCCTTCGTCATCTCGAGCAGAGGCCCATTGAGCGTGAATGCATCCTCCCGCCCGGTTGGCTGAGCGCGACATCGCACCACGTAACGATCGAACGCCTCCAGGGTATATTTCCAGGCATCGCCCTGGTTGCGGACGAAGCCCTGAAGGATGGCCACCGTGACGGTCTCGCCATTGCTTCGAACATACTCGATGGATCCGGCTACAGGGGGAGTATAGGGAAAGTTCATCGCCGTCAGCATCCGTCCGATCTCCAATTCCGGATTTATTCCATTCGCAACACGCCGATAGAGCTTCAGGATGACGCGGTGGCCATATGCGACAGACGTATTGCTCTGCTCTGCCTTCATGACGGCGGGTTCCAAGGCGGTCTCGCCACTGATGAGGTTCCCATAGGCCTGCGTGGAGGACGCGATCAGGACGCCCGTCTCGCCCGGAAATCGATCTCCTCGCCCGATGGCAGACAAGAGCGTCTTCGAAAAGTCCTGGTTCCAGAGCGCGTCGTACAATACTCCGGTCCGTTCGCGATCGTTCATCCGGACCTTCAGCGCGGTCACGATGGTCCCGGGCAGGTCTTTCTGAACCTGATCAGCCTCCTCATCCAAGGCCGCTGTGACAAGGAACGTATATGTTTCTGGAGCGCCGTCCAGGTATTCCACCCGGAGGAAGAGGAGAAACACGGGGCCCGATCGGGAGGGTATGGGCACGGATTCGACGATGCGGACCGACTGTATGGCGCGGGCTTTCCCGGCGAACCATCGCCGCGTCTTCAGGACGTCGGGCAAGCGGGCTTCCAAATGGCTGCGGGCCGTTCCTTCCAGGATACATTCCCACCGTTCGTGTACCATCAGCATGATCAGCGTCCTGCCTCTTACATGTAATAGTCGAAGTCTTGCTCCCTGCGGAGCCAACGGCGCACGCGAAAAACATGGGCGGGCACAGCGTGCGGGTTGAGCTCTATGAAGTTCCGCGGTCCCTGCCAGCGATACGAGGCACTCGTCAGCAGATCCTGTACCTGGAAGGGATGCTGTGGATCGAGCGCCAGATGGGCGAGGTCCAGTTGAACCCAGCCGGAATGGATGTGATATGGACTCAGGTTGACCACGACTAGAATGACGTTGGATGCATCAGGCGAGCTCTTGCTGTAACACAACAGTTGATCATTATCTGTCGGGTGGAAGTGCAGGCTCTCATCCCCGTGAAGCGCAGGATTCTCTCGACGGATCCGATTCACGAGCGCGATGAATTCCTTTAAACTATCGGCCCGCTCGATCTCCCACTGCTTGATCTCATATTTTTCTGAGTCCAGATACTCCTCACTCCCCGCCTCTCGTGCGCGGCTCTCGCAGAGCTCGAACGCTGGACCGTAAATCCCATAGCTCGCGCCTAAGGTCGACGCGAGGACGAAGCGAGCCATGAAGGCCGGGCGGCCCCCCTGCTGAAGCCCCTCTGTCAGAATATCCGGCGTATTGGGCCAGAGATTGGGGCGGAAATACTCACGAACGTCGCTGTGGGTCAGTTCCGTGAAATATTCGATGATCTCTGGTTTCGTATTGCGCCAGGCGAAATAGGTATAGGACTGGGTAAAGCCCAGCTTCGCCAACCGGTACATCGGTTTGGGTCGCGTGAACGCTTCGGCCAGGAAGATGACGTCCGGATGGTCCTCTTGAATCTCGCGAATCAGCCACTCCCAAAACACAAATGGCTTGGTATGGGGGTTGTCCACGCGGAAGATGCGCACCTCTTGTTCGATCCAGTAGAGCACGACGCTTTTGAGCTCCATCCAGAGTGCCTGCCACTGGTCGTTCTCAAAATCCAACGGATAGATGTCCTGATATTTCTTCGGCGGATTCTCCGCGTATTGCACAGTATCGTCCGGTCGGATCTTGAACCACTCCCGATGTTCTTTGACGTACGGGTGGTCGGGGGAGCACTGAAAGGCCAGGTCCAGCGCGATCTCAAGCCCATGCGATTTCGCCTTGTCCACAAACTGCCTGAACTCCTTCGCTGTTCCCAGTTGTGGATGGATAGCCTTGTGTCCTCCTTCCGGTGAGCCGATCCCCCATGGACTTCCTGGATCGTTCGACCCGGCCGTAGGTGAATTGTTCTTTCCCTTCCGGTATGTGACGCCGATAGGATGGATCGGAGGGAGATACAAGACGTCAAACCCCATGGAGGCGATATACGGGAGGCGCTCTTCACAGTCTTTGAATGTCCCGTGCCCGCCGCTCCGGGAACAGGACCGTGGGAACATCTCATACCAGGCGCTGTACCGGGCCTTCTCCCGATCCACGACTACGAGTAATTCTCTTTCATATAGGGTCGCGAAGCGTCGGTCCGGAGACTTCCCCATCAAGGCAGCCAGGCCCATGTCCAAGGCCTGTTCAATGCGCCATGACTCCGGCACATCCGATGACAGGAGTCGGTCCGCCCATTCCTTCAGTGACTTCTCCTCAGCCTCCGGCGCACGCCGGCTCGCCTCGTCGATCAGCCGGGCACCCTGGAGCAACTCCACATGCACATTCTGGCCCGCCTCTATTTTCTTGTTGAGATCACGCCGCCATGTCTGGAAATGATCGACCCAACCGGTCACGGTATACCGATAGCGGCCCAGACCGGACACACGAAAAGACGCTTGCCATCGGTCATTCGTGAGAAGCGCCATCGGCGCCTCGATCCACTGCGTATCGCGGTTGCGACGATATAGGAGCGCCGCCCCCAGGAGATCATGACCGTCAGTGAAGACATCCGCCTCGACCACCACATCTTCGCCGATCGTCCTTTTGATCGGATAGCGCCCTCCGTCCACTTCAGGCGTCACTCGTTCGATCATGATCCGTTGTCTTCCGTCTACTCCCGTCATCTGCTCCGTCATCTCCCTTCTGATCCTGACTCGCATGAACTTCGTCCCGTCCTCTGCGATACGTCGATGCCTTCAGGAGGCTTCGCATCAAGCTGATTGGACCCGCCCACTCCCAGGTGTGTCATGAGCCTAGATGTGCGACATTTCGTCCTGTTCCACTGTCCTCCGACGAAATCTTTGTTCAAGAACCTCTTTCGCAATGCTCTGGCCTCCTAAGCCGACAGCGATGGCCAGCGCCAATACGAAACCGCCGAACGTGATCGAGAACGCGGCCACGACGATTTCTTTGGCGATCCCGAGTTGGGTCAGCACCATCGCGACCGTGAAGATGAGCACACCCCATCGAATAAAGGTGGCGATGGTTCGCGCTTCCTGAATCTGGGCGTTCACTGTGGCGATGAGGGCGGCCTCGGCGATGAAATTAGCCAGGAGCACCCCGAAGAACAGCAGCAGGACCGCGGCAAGCATGTGCGGCAGGAAGCCGATGATGGCGCTCATCATGTTCGCCGTAGCCGTCAGGTCCAACGCATCGATTCCCATGAACGCGAACAAGAGGAAGACGAGCCAGAAAGACAGTCGCCCGACCAGATGGGATGCCAATTGTTTCGTCCCCGCCTTGGCTAGCGAAGAACCTAAACCGAACCGTTCACACAACACATCGAAATGGACCGCCCTGAGGACACGCAGGAAGAAAAACTTGACCAGCCAGCCGATCGCTAAACCGAGCGCCAGGAACGTCAACAGGGCCAAGAGTTTCGGCAGAACATGCGCTATCCGCAGGGTCGTTTCTCGAAACGCTTCGAGCATGGCCTCCTGCCAGAGAATACTCATGAGAACCTCCATCGCTGAGTCAAATAAGGTTTCATGCTCTCGAACGTGCCGCACAGTGTTTCGATCGCCCGTTCGACGTCTTCCGGAGCCCCTTCCCTGGTCTCCAGGATGAGGGAGGCGGTTCGCCCGAGATAGAGAGGAGTCAGGGACTTGAGCAGGTGTTCACGATGCAGCGCCTTCTCATGATAGGCCAGGGCAAAGTCGTAGATCGTCTGGACCCATAGCGCCAGAGGAAAGCGGAATTCTTCCGTTTCTACCAGGCCTAAAGAGAGAATCCCGTCCAACGTTTCCGGCGCGAGGATGATCTCCCAGATGGGGAGAAGATCCCGCAGCCCCTGTTGGAATCCTCTCACCATCCGTTCAACATTGATCGCGCCGCCCTCCGGGCCAGGCTCATACGGAGGACCGAATCGCGGGACCGGACTCGATCCCGTTTTGCCTTCCCACACATCCTGATATGTTTCCATCAGATAGAACAATGCCCCCACCGCTTGCGCAAGCAATACCGAGAGTTCGATTCCCGGCAGCGTCGCATCATGAATCTTCGTTCCCAAATAACCCTGGGAGACTTCACATCCTTCGGCGACGGCAACGGTTGTCAACCAGCTATCGATCCCATAGCGCGTTCCCTCTCCCTCCCAGACGTTCTTCGTCAGATACAGGCTCGCGAGCTTTCCGGAGAATCCATAGCCACACCCGCTCTGATAGCGCATCTGCTTGCCGTAGAGAGCCCGACTGAGCGGATAGATGATGCAATTGGTCAGACTGCCCTCGTATCTCGCCCGTCGAAAGAGAGGCGCGACATAGTCCACGCTCTTTTCCATCACCGGCCGGAGCAAGATCTCCATCCAGTCGGGAGCCAGGGATCGGAGATTGGCATCGACGACGACGCACGCGTTTACCTGTAGTTCCTCCGCAACGGTAAAGAACGCTCGAAAGGCATGCTCGCGACCGGGCACCCCTGACTCGGAAAACGTGTGCAGTGAGATGGGGCTGGGGAGGAAATCACCTGCCAAGTGTTGGACGAACGCAGCCGGAATATCCGGCCCCACGGCTTGTTTTATCGTCTCCGGTGTGCCGTCTTGCGATCCGGCATCCGCATTCACCACCAACACAGAGGCGTGGGGGCACACCTTACTTATGCCTGCCTTGACGGCGTTCACCACCGGCCCCACCGTCTTGGCATTATTGAACGTAGGGATTCCCACGAGCACTTCGATCTTCCCTTTGTCACCTAACTGTTGGCGAACCAGGGGCCAAACCGTCTTGGTCATTGTCATGGCAACTCGTCGCCCGAGCCGGTGTTCGCTCGAGGTCGTGGACTATGCGTTCGGCGCTTCGCCATCAGTGCGTAAATATCTTCAAGAGCGTCAAGTAGTCGCTCAAGTGACGCGTGATCAGGAAGTGTCGCCTGACATGCTCTCGGGCCGCGCCGCCCATACGATGAATCAATCCGGGATTGTTCAGAAGATACCTGATTCTGAATGCCGCTCCTTCTATGGAATGCACGGTATAGCCGGTCACGCCGTCTATGATCTGATCGGCGATTCCACCCGCAGTTCCGCCGACGACCGGCTTGCCTTTCCACATCGCCTCAGAGACCGCCAGGCCGAATCCTTCCCTAATAGATTTCTGAAGGACAATCGTGGCAGCCCGCTGAAGGGCATTGATCTCGCTGTCCGCTTCCGGCGGCAACTGCAGCACATGGATATCAGAGTCGGGCCTGGAAGCGGTTTTGACATCGGCAAGCACCGCTTCTCCCTCCGGGTCGTTGGCCACTCCGCCGCCGGCCAGGATAAGGCGGCAATCGAAATGTTTCTTGACCATCCGGTAGGCCGCAATCGTTCCGACGGGATCTTTAAAACGATCGAAGCGCGCCACCTGTAACAGGATCGGCTTGTCCCTCGGAATCCCGAGGCGGTCCATCATGTGGTTCACATCCACTCGCGACATCTCCCGGTTCTTCCTGCTCAGGGGATCGATCGATGGATAGATCAAGAACTTGGGGATCGGAAGCCGTTGGGCAAACCCGGTGACGGAAAAAATGGCCGCGTCATAGCGGACAACATAATGGCGGAGGAAACTCCAGGCGCGGCGCTGAGGCTGCGAAAGATCCAGGTAGCAGCGCCAGATCCATTTCCCGCCTTTACGATGTTCGATCAGCGCGGCAGGCTCATGGTCATGCACCATGACGAGATCGGCGTCAAGGTTGAGGACTTGAGCGTTCCGGTTGTTGATCTTGAGATAGGCTTGGGACATCTGTTCGGTGAACGACTGCTCCTGGCCTTGCAGCGCGTTGCCGATTCGCTTGGTGACGTCGAAAAATTCCTGATCTCCCGCGAGGACTTCCCACCGGGCTTCGACCCCCAGCGACGTCAGCATCGGTACGAGGCGGCGCAGGACCTCCGCCATGCCGCCGCCGTACCGGACGGCGTTCACGTGCAGGAAGCTTCGACCTTTGACCAGATCGCTCAGCCGATATAGAAAATCGACCGTGCCCTTAGTCGCGGTATCCCGATAGTCGTCCAGCTCCAGTCGCATGTGTTCCGTTCGCTCCGAATAAAAATGGCAGCGTTAAATGATGCTTCCTTCGATTCCATAGACGGCTTCCTCGCGAGGCGCCTGACGCAGCTTGAACCAGTAATATCCATACGGAGCGAGACTCAGCATGTATGGCCGGTCACCGATCGAGGGAAATCGCGTGTCGCCGAATAATTCGACCGGCGCCGCTCCGGTGAACCTTTCGAGGTCCAGCTCCACCGCTTGAGCGGATCCGCCCAGGTTATGCACCATGAGCAGCGTGTCGCCTCGATATTGCCGGAGGTAGGCGAGCACCTTGTCGTTTCGTGGCCGGAGAAACTCGATGGTGCCTCGTCCGAAAGCGGGGTACTTTTTGCGGACGGAGATCATTTTCTTCATCCAATGCGCCAGGGAATAGGGCGTCTGGACCTGCGCTTCCACGTTCGTCGCGTGGTAGCCATAAATCGAGTCGAAGATCACGGGGAGATAGAGTTTCGAGGGGTCGGCCTTTGAAAATCCCGCATTCCGGTCGCCGTTCCACTGCATAGGCGTGCGCACGCCATTGCGATCCCCCAGATGCACGTTGTCCCCCATCCCGATCTCATCCCCATAATAAATGATCGGACTTCCTGGCAGGGTGAACACGAGGCTGTTCAGGAGCTCGATCTTGCGCCGATCGTTCTCCAGCAAGGGAGCGAGACGGCGTGCGATACCGATGTTGCGCCTCATCTGCGGGTCGCGCGCATAGGCATAGTACATATAGTCCCGTTCTTCGCCAGAACACATTTCCAATGTCAGTTCATCGTGGTTGCGGAGGAACAAACACCACTGGGACTCCTCGGGAATGGCCGGCGTGTGCGTGAACATGTCGACGATCGGATGCCAATCCTCGCTGCGGATGCCCATGAACAGCCTCGGCATCAAGGGGAAATGAAATGCCATGTGACATTCATTGCCGTCGCCGAAATACGGACGGACATCGGCGGGCCACTGATTCGCTTCCGCCAGCAGGATGCGTCCCTGGTAGCGTTGATCGATCCACTGCCGAATATCCTTCAAATACGCATGCGTTTCCGGCAGGTTCTCGCAGCTGGTCCCCTCCCGCTCGATCAAATACGGCACGGCATCACAGCGGAACCCATCCAGCCCTTGATCGAGCCAAAATGCCATCACCTCCAACATAGCCTTACGCAGTTCAGGATTATCGTAATTGAGGTCCGGCTGGTGGCTGAAGAACCGATGCCAGTAGTACTGCTCAGCGACGGGGTCCCAGGTCCAATTGGATCGCTCCGTGTCGATAAAAATGATCCGGGTCTTATCGTACTTTTTGTCCGTATCGCTCCAGACGTAAAAGTCGCGCATAGGCGACTGAGGCGATCGCCTGGCCTCCTGAAACCACGCATGCTGATCGGACGTGTGATTGAGCACGAGATCAGCGATAACCCTGATCCCCCGCCTATGCGCTTCCTGAAGGAAGTTCCGGAAATCTTCGAGGGAGCCGTAATCCGGGAACACCTCGCGATAGTCCGAGACATCGTAGCCATCATCCCTCAATGGGGACGGGAAAAACGGCAACAGCCAGATGCAGGTAACCCCTAACCATTCAAGATAGTCGAGCTTCTGAATCAGTCCACGGAAATCGCCGATACCATCGTCGTTGCCATCGTAAAAAGCCTTGACGTGAAGCTCATAAAACACTGCGTCTTTGAACCATAGCGGATCCAGCCTGGGCACAGCATTGTCCTCACTCGTACTAGACGGAATTGTCCTTCTCCAGGAACTCATCACAGACCGTTAAGAGAGCAGATCGATGACGTTCAAGACTTCCCCAGTAGGGATTAACGGCACGCAATCTACCGGCGAGCTCCGGCATCTTCAGACTCTCCCCGATCCAAGCTGAAAAGTCGCTCTCCGGCTTGCCAAGACGGTGGCGGGCTTCGAATATATGATAATAGATCGCGCTCACGTCCACGTCGGACAGGGCAGTGCAAAATTCTTGCAAGGTCCACACCTCTAGACCGGTCGGGACCTCAAGAATCCTGGACTCGTTGAAATGAAATGGTTTGCCGAAGATCACCCGTGGCACAATCGATGTGCGGGACAAATGATCGTCGATGACTGAAATGAGCTCATCCCTCAGCGCCTCTAGCCCTTGTAATTCGAAAGGGTCGATGACTGCAAGCCGCTCCCCAAGGACATGATCACGGACTTCCATCGCCACCCATTGCGCAAAATCATTTGGATAGAGCTGTTCGACGTTACTATGTCGCAAAAAATAGGTGTGGGTATGATAGTAGATCGAGCCGAGGGGGACCTCTTCAAGTAATTCCACTAAACGTTTTTCATCATCTGCTTCCTTCCCAAGGATTTCCCGCAGTTCGCTTGACCCGGTGAAGCAAAACGATCGGTCGGCCTTGCGCACGTCTCATCTCCTGCTGTTTTAACTACCATGACGACGGTCACGTATTCTGCACACCGCCATCCTACCATTTCGCCAATGACTTTGGAGATCGTTCGCCCGGAAATCATCGACGGGCGGGATGGTCTACGCAAAACCTTATTTTTTGCAGGCTCCCTGATCCACCACGCGACTACCAATTTTGATTACGACCCGCGATACCATGGGTTAGTTAGATTGGGATGGCCTCCTGAGGAAATAGACTATAGACACAAGAGTTGCGCGTGCTTCAATGCCTTATTCTTGTGGGTTCTTGATTTGGGGCGCCTACGCGAAAAAGAGCAGGAATGTATGCCTTCCGACACTTTGCAGATGGGGACACTCGCGGGCCACGAAGCAATCCCTCTCCGTCATGGTGTGAAGCATAGTATCCATAAATGGACTCCACTTACTTGACTATCGTTCCTCTTCTTGCGGTTGCACCGGGGACGAGACATGCCGGCTAAGGTTCTCCCTTACCAGACTCACATTGACCCGTAGGGAGGGCACTACCACCTGTGTACGGATGGGACATCATTCCTCTGACCGGTCGAATCGAAATCGCATGGCTCTGATCGCTCACCTTGACCTGGATACGGGTTTCCCGCTGAGGAGCTGGCCCGCCTTCATCCGACTAGATTGGCCACTTCATTTCGTCTGCCGTTGAAGCCGCACAACCTGTTTAGCAACATTGGACAGGCCCGAACACAGCACGAAACAACAAGACACGAGACCGATGACTTTAGGGATCGATATCATGGAAAGAGAGCTTTCCCTATGAACGATGTGGATGCATACGATTGTGCGCTGCCCGGAGAATTTGTGGAGCTAGGAAGATTCCTAGTTTCTGGAGGCAACTCACTATCTGTCGATCAGGCGAGAGAGGAGGGAGCTTGGAATTAATAGGCGTCTTTGGGAATGGAGGATTGGGTGCTTGCGGAAACGGGCGCCACACCGAGCCCGCGGTCCTGCGGTTTGAGCTGGGCACGCAGTTGAGTGACTTGCTGGCGAATCTTATTGATAATGGGCCGTTCGTTGACAGGAGACCTGTACGCCTGCCTCAGAAAATCTTCCCACACCTGCAGCGCATCCTGTCCTAAGCCTTGTTGCTCCAACGCGAGCCCCATATAATAGGTCGCCTGGGGCGAAGACGGCGGACAGGCTGCCGCACGCCTGAGGACCTGCCTCGCGTCATCCGCTCGGCCTTGTGCCTGGAGCACTGTGCTCAGACCTAAGGAGGCGCTCACTAAACAGGCATCTTGTCGGACGGCCGCTCGATACAGTTCCGCCGCGCCCTCCATGTTCCGCATGAGATACCAGAGCTCGCCCATATTCTTTAAGAGCACGGGATCGCTCGGGGTTTGCGCGAAGGCCCGCTGGTAAGTCGCTCGCGCCAGGTCCACCTCACCCTTCGCCGCGAAGGCCAGGCCGAGATTCCGTAACACGTCGGGCCGGTCCGGTTCGAGGGCCAGGGCCGATTCATAATGGTGAATGGCGAGATCCAGGAGATCGCGATCCTGGTGCAGAACTGCCGCCATCACATGAAGAAGATGCGCGGTTGTGAGGAATGCACGGGTCGGGAGGTCCTTTTCTCGTGGGGCGAGAGGAATCTCACGCGTCTTCTTCGCCGAAAAGACAATGTGGTTCTTCTCCAACCAGTCGCGCAGCCGGGACACCGGAATGGAATAACTGAGGCCGGCCCGCATCATGACTGATCCCAGCCGCTCATTTCGAGCATTCTTAACCTGCTCCACATAGGGGACTGTATGAACGACCAGCCCCGCGATCTCACCAGTCTCGCTCTGCACCAGCGGGCCTCCGCTACTCCCGGCGTTCAAGACTCCCACGGTTTGCACGAAGGGGATCGGCAGCCCAGCCGTTCTAGAGCGTCCCATGGCTGCGCCGCTAATCGTCATTGGAAAGACCGACGCATGCAGCGTCAATCCCATTTGTAGCACATCCGACACACGTGGATAGCCGACCGCGATCGTCGCCGTGCCTTCTTCCGGCACCTCCGCCGCTAGCGGAAGGAACGGAACCGACAGATCCGTTTGGACGCGGAGCGCGGCGACATCGAGATCAGAGTCGATCGCGAGTACCTTTGCCGTAGAATCGACGGCTTGATTTTGGATGTAGACAAAAAGTCTGGTGGAATCTTCCACCACATGGGCATTGGTTAGAACGAGGCCCTCTTCCGAGATGAACACACCGCTGCCGAACGAGAGAGCATTGGATTCGTCGTTAATACCCACAATGAGAACGGTCGCTGCCTTAGCCTGGCGATAGAGATCGCCCTGTGTAAAGGGAAACGCCATGTCAGGACTTGAGGCCAGAATCAGAAGTGAAACTAAGAAGGCGACTGGGGCTAAGAGAGCGAAGGCTCTGTGACGGAAAGGCCGGCCCTCATGAAGAGAGCCCGCGGAACGCGCTTTCAGGAACAAGAGCGCCATCGATTTCGAACATTATCAAAGCCACACGAAGGCGTCCATTGTTTTCAAGTATGTGAAAGTGCCCGTCTGGGAGGATTGAGAGAGACAGGGGCCAGGAATTGCTTGGGCACATTCCGGTACCGGAGGTGGAGCGACGTGTCGGGGAAGAACCCCTGCTTGAATTGCAGACGGTAGTCGCCGTGGTTGAAGATCGGATTAGTAGTATAGATGAACCAGTCTGCTTTGACGGAGAGTTCGTTGGGCACGAGCGTCGAAGTAGAAGATCAGATCACTTCAAGCGAGGGATCCCAGATGACATCGGCAACTGCGTCGGGAGGCCGGTTGGTTGGCTCGGGTCTTCACTGAATTTCAGGCGGCGGGGCGCGGAAAAATTGGTCACATCATCGGTGTATGAAACCTTGCTCTCGGCGATGGCGAACCATTCCGCCATGACGCTGCGCGGGAAACAAACAACAAACCAGGACCAAGAGGCCGAAGGAGAACAGGAGGATGGCGGGCAAGGCACCTCGGGCCGTAAAGGCCCCCACTTAGGGTTGGCCAAACGATCGCACGTAGAGCAGCACGTGCCACGCTTCTTCTTCCGTAAGGATGAGCGGGACGAACGATGCCATGTCCGTCCCCGGACTCCCGTTCTTGAGAATCCAAAAGATTTCACCGTCGGTTCTCGCTGCCTGCCAGATCTTGTCAGTGAAATTGCGTGGGAGCCTGCCGACGAGACCCGGAATATCCCCGAACCCCTTCCCGTCTTTCCCGTGACAGGTGACACAGAAGGCTTTCCCGTGAAAGAGGATCTTCCCTGTTTCGATGTTGTCCGCAGTCGCCTCGAATGGATTCCTCCAGGTCTTGGCTTCTTCGATCTGGTCCGGCAACACTCGCGGTTTCAACACCTCGGCATCGGCTCCGAAAGCCGACGCCGCCCCCTGCAGTACCATCCAGAGCGCCACGAAGGCTCGCTGACGACTCAATGTTCCCTCCGTCGTTCCAGTAGACGGAACGGTGGATCGGGACAAGCCCCGCTGTCCTCCTCGAAGCCTGTCCTGACCCAGTCATCCCTCATTACACATGTTCTTCAAGGGATGCGCGTCGCTGGCGGCTGGGAATGCCCGGGGAACTCATGTCCCAGTGACTGCGGGAAGCTGACCGACCCGTCGGGAAATTCGAGCCCCTTTTGCCACAGATGATAGATCACTCCGTCTGTCCCTGCGGCAACTTCGGCCACCTTGGCAGCCTGGTCTGCCGGCATATCGAGGACTTGGACTCGGCCCGTGGCGATCTCCACTTTATGGTCATGGAAAAACCGGTGCCACTGGATAGCCGGAAGTTTTCTGGTCAGGTCTTTCGCCACGAAATACTCAATCGCCACCAGCGGGGCCTTCGGATCAGTCGATTCGAACAACAAACATTGAAGAATCTTGTCCGAAATTCCCTTGCAATAATGATGGTACGGGCCGCCAGGCGTGCCGTCCGCCATCATGTGTGGGGCCTGCACATGGATATCGTATCCGACGGCAGGGCTTGTGGGCTCACCGCTCACTGCCTTTTGAGGAGCGACTCCGCTCCATCCGATGGCAGCAATCGCGACAACGGATAGCAGTCCTTTTCTCATCACAATAGACCTCCTACAGTTGGGGTTGGGGTATGGGAGTCTTCAGCCAAGGGCATCTAGGCCGACAAAAACCCTACGCATCCGACTCACTGTAGGAGTCGCGTGAGTTCAAAAGGATTCAACTACTTCTCAGGGAGCTTAGGAAGTTGAAACGGAATCGGTTTCCCCGTCAGGGCTTTCAAGAACGCCACTAAGTCGGCTTTTTCTTCGGGAGTGAGAGCGAGCGGTTTGACGAGCGTACTCAGATTCGGATTGGCAACACCACCAGCGTTGAGAAAATCCACCACGTCTTCGAGCGTCTTGAATGCTCCGTCATGCATGTAGGGAGCGGTCTCAATAATGCTCCGCAGCGTCGGTGTCTTGAAGGCGCCTTTGTCCTTCTCCGACAGGGTGACATTGTAGCGTCCCAGGTCTTCCTTCAACGGTCCTACTTGAGGGACTCCAAGATTGTGGAACTGGTTGTCTGTAAAGTTCGGCCCGTTGTGACAGAGAATGCAGCGGGCCTTGGCTTTGAACAACACCATGCCTCGTACCGCGCTTTCATCCATGGCTTTGCTGTCACCGGCCATATACTTGTCGAAGGCTGAATTCGTGGAAATGACGGTGCGCTCATAGGCGGCGATCGCCTCAGCAATCCCTTGCAGATTCACCTCTGTTCCAAAGACGGTTCGGAACTGCTGCTGGTAGCCTTTGATCTTCTTGAGCTTGCTCACGACGTTCTCGTGCGTCTCTCCCATCTCGATCGGATTCTGGATCGGCCCGATCGCCTGTTCCTCCAGCGAGCGCGCGCGGCCATCCCAGAATTGCACGTGATTGAATGCCGCATTATAAACGGTGGGTGATTGACGCACACCCACTCCCCCTCCGATCCCGATGGACGTTTGGCGCGGATCGGCAAAGCCAGTCCCAGGGTTATGACAAAAGGCACAGGAGATCGCGCCACTCTTCGACAGCCGGCCATCAAAGTAGAGTTGCTTGCCCAGTTCGACTTTTGCCTTGTAGTTCAGATTCGTGGACGGCGTTGGAATCGACGTCGGGAGCGGGCCGATATCCGGGACCGTCACCCCGTCGATCGTCACCGTTCCGTGCGGCGCATAGCCGGAGGGTGACGCCTGCGCCAGAAGTCCGCCGGCTACGAACCCAAACGTCGCGATGCCGGTCATTGCGAGAAACGTAACAACACGTCTCGTATCGAACTTCATGAATGGGCCTTCCTTTCTAATCCAAGTCTTCGTTCCTTGACAAGACCTAACAGACTACTTGGCGCCGGGATTGTATCAATGGAACCGCGCCTCGTCGAGATGGCACCATGCTGTCACGTTTCTTTCAATCTGTGGGAGCCGTGGCCTCCAGAAAGGATTCAGCCGTCCAAGGCGCTGGAACTTCATAGCTTCCGTAGGTGGCACCCCCCTCATATCTTGATCTTTGCACGCGCTTGTGTCCTGAATATCAACGGGTGGGCTCCCGCAATGGTGTGGACGATGTGGAATCGACCGTTCGTGCCGTATCTTGTCTTCACAGCCTGCAGTGTCGGGGCGCTGGTTGCCGGCATAATCCTACACGCCATGTGGCCGGACTGGCGTTGGCGTCATGAGCCGCTCCACTCGACAATGGAGGCCGTGGGGGGCCTCGCCGCCATCGCGATGGCAATCGTGCTGCTGCACAAGGGCAACGAGCCTGTCGCCAGGAAATATCACGTTTTGGCCGCAGGATTTCTAGGCATGGGGATTCTGGAAGAGTTTCATGCGATCGCGCAACCGGGCAATGGCTTCGTCCTGTTGCGGAACATGGCCAGCCTTGTGGGTGGCGCTGGATTCCTGCTCGTCTGGTGGCCGGATTCTACACATACTGGAGCGGAACGACGATGGCTTCCCTGGATGGTCATGACGGGAGCGCTCTCGCTCGGGTCCTGGATCCTGGCATTCCCCGAACGGATCCCGGAAATGGTCCGGAACGGAGAATTTACCCCGACAGCAGTCGCGCCGCAAAGTTTGGCCTGCCTGTTTTTTCTCGCGGCGACAGTGCGATTTGTGTTGGATTATCGGCGCTTGGGCCAGCCCGAGGACGCGCTGTTCGCGAGTTTGGCGCTCCTCTTCGGTCTGGCCGAACTCGTCTTCATGTACTCGATTCCATGGGACAACCGCTGGTGGTTCTGGCACTCCTTACGTCTGATAGCCTGCCTGCTCGTGTTGGGATATATCAGTCGCGGCTATTTTCAGGTTATCTCCGACTTGAAGACATCCCTGAGGCAGACCATTCATGCTAAAGAGACGTTGTGTCAGAGCGAGGCCCAGCTTCGTCAGGTGTTGAGCGAACGGGAGCGCATGGCCCAGGACCTCCATGACAGCACCATTCAGTCTCTCTTCGCCATCGGACTCAATCTCGAACGATGCCAGCGTCTGGTGTCAACCCACCCGCACGACATCGACACACAGCTAGGCACGGCGGTAGCGGGCCTCAAGACCACTATTCGAGACTTGCGGGGATACATCCTCGGCTTGGAACCCACGATCTCGAACGGACGAGAACTCGAATCGGCGCTGGCTTCGCTGGTCGGCAACATGAACGGTTCCCAGCAACTTCAGTTTCGTGTAGAAGTGAATCCCTTGGCCGCAGACCGGTTGACTCCGGAACAGGCCGCGCAGCTTCTTTCGATCGTGCGAGAAGCGATGAGCAACAGTCTCCGTCACTCCGGCGCCCAGACGGGAGCGGTGTCGCTCCGTCTGCATGATGGAGGTGTACGGCTTATGGTAGAAGATGACGGCACCGGGTTTCTTCTTTCACAGGTCAACCAGACGGGGCATGGGTTGAAAAACATGGAGGCTCGCATTCGGAAACTGGGCGGACGGCTCGAAGTCACGTCAGAACCGGGCCATGGGACACGAGTTGTCTGCGATGTCCCTCGGGAGCAAGAACATGCCGGGATCTGAAACAAAACCGATCCGGCTGTTGTTAGTGGACGACCACGAGGTGCTTCGACTCGGTCTTCGGACGCTGTTCGAGGAGGCGGGAGGATTTCAGGTCGTCGGCGAAGCCGGCACCATGGCGGCTGCGGTGACGGATGCCTTGAGACTGAAACCGAAGGTCGTACTGATGGATGTCCGGCTTCCGGATGGGAGTGGGATTGAGGCTTGTCGCACCATTCGCACGGCCCACCCCGACACGAGAGTGCTCTTTTTGACGTCCTTCGCGGACGACGACGCGGTGCTCGCTACCATCCTGGCCGGGGCCGACGGATTTCTCCTGAAGGAAGTGAGCAGCGCGCAGTTGATCGACGCGGTCAAGACCATAGCGGGCGGGCAATCGATTCTGGACCCGGCAGTTACCCGGCGTGTGCTCGCAAAAGTGAAATCCCTGTCGGCTCCCATGCCGCAAGAAAAACGTGACCCCTTATCGCCGCAGGAGGAACGGGTACTGGCCTTGGTCGCGGAAGGGAAGACGAACAAGGAAATCGCGGTGTCATTGAATTTGAGCGAAAAGACCGTCGGACACTACCTCGAAAATATCTTCCAGAAACTTCAAGTCACCCGCCGAGCTCAGGCTGCCGTCTATTTCACCCAACAGCATACCAAGCACTAGCAGGATGTTGAAAAGCCACTTTTCTCACCCACCCAACCCCGGCGCGTCAAGACGCGCCTTACCCTCCGGCTTCATTCTCGCATCGCTCAGAGACTCACTCACAGCCCAGAGTGCGATTCGCCTCTTCGCTCGCTACGGCCTTGCTGCAAGGCCTTTTTGAACATCCTGCTGGACATTTTGTGGCCGGCGGAAACGCACGTATTCTTTGCCGTCACCGGTATCCAAAAATGTTTATCATCATCCTGCGTAGGGGCATCTTCCCCTACACCATAGGGGAATAAATGTTCCGTTGTCGGAATGACCTCCCCTACCAGTCCGCCTGCCTTGTCAGTACGATGTGCGCATGGGTTCCATACTACTTCACGCTCACTACACCAAGGAGGATGCCATGTTCAGATTGCCGAAACGCACGCCGGTGTTTTTTGCCATATTCGTTGTCGCAGCCATGTTGACGCTGCCATTGGGCCAAGAATGGGCGCAGGCCGCGGAAGGACAGGGGAAGGTCAAGGTCCTCTATCACGTCGATGGAAAAGATCCGGAGGTGGCGAAGTACGCTCTGGCACTCATCAACAAGCACATCGACGCGGAAGGCGGGCCGGACAAGATCGATGTCGAGCTGGTCGTGCATGGACCGGCGCTTGAACTGTTCGAGAAGGAGAAAATGGACCCGGAGATGACGAAACGGTTCGACCAGATCATTGAGAAGGGTGCGAAGGCGGAGATGTGCCAGGTGTCGATGAAGGCCTTCGGCAAGACCATCGACAATCTGGCGAAAGGATTTGTCGCCACGTTGCATCCGGTGGCCGTGAAGCGGATCGCCGATCTGCAAAGGGAAGGCTACCTCTACATCAAGCCATGAAGAGGAGGGTCGTCATGCGTTGCTTCGGTACAGGTTTACTCAGTCTGATCGTCGCCCTATTCAGTCTCTTTGGACTGGAGGCAGGGGCCCAGGTCGCCAATACGGCGGCACCGGCTTTCGAGCTGGTCACGTTCACGGGTGAGTCCTACAACAATGATTCACTCAAGGGTCGGCCGGTCTTACTCGTCTTCTGGGCACCCTGGTGCAAAGTCTGTCAGCGCGATTTGCCCCTCCTGAGTGAATTTTATCAACGAGACAAGCCGACGCAGCTCGGTGTGGTGTCGATTGGGTTCGCCGACACCAGAACGAACGTTGAACGATTCGTAAAAGAACGATCCGGTACGTTCGTCTTCCCCAGCGCATATGACGAAGACCGATGGATAGCCCAGGCCTTCAAGGTCAACGCGACTCCAACATATGTACTGGTAGATGCCCAGGGAAACATCGTGCTGGTCCATCGAGGGGGAGGCCTCCTCCAGAATTTCCAGTTCCGGGATTTTCTGTCCACGCTCAAAGGATAAGATCCGGAGATGGGAGGAGGACTGTGTCTTCCTCCCATGCTGACTGCGGCGGTGATCATGATGGATTTCCTCCCACAAACTTCTCTGCTCGCCGCCTTCTTGGCGGGATTATTGTCTTTCGTCTCTCCCTGTGTACTGCCGTTGGTTCCTTCCTATCTCGTGTACATCACCGGTCTCTCACTGGACCAACTGGTAGATTCCGCGGAGCGGAACCGGCTGCGAAAAACGATCGTCATCAATGCGCTCCTCTTCATCGCAGGCTTTTCACTCGTGTTCATCGCCTTCGGAGCTTCGGCCAGCCTGATCGGTCAGCTCCTGACCGACCATCAGCCCCTCATTCGGAAAGTCGGTGGCATTCTGATTGTCCTTTTCGGACTCTATCTGCTGGGGATTGTGAAGCTGAAATTTCTGATGTCCGAGAAGCGCATTCACTTTCGAATTCGCCCTGCAGGCTATCTCGGTTCATTGCTGATCGGGGCGACCTTTGCCGCAGGCTGGACTCCCTGCGTGGGTCCGGTGCTCAGCACCATGCTCATGTATGCGAGCACGACAAACACCCTTGCAGATGGGGTCATGTTGCTGGCTTTCTATTCCCTTGGTTTAGGGTTGCCGTTATTCGCGGCGGCTATGGGAGTGGACCGCTTCCTTACCTATTTCAAGCAGGTCCGGTCGTATGTGGGGGTGATCTCTACAGTCAGCGGGGTCTTCCTCATCGTCTTTGGTCTCATCATCTACAGCGACTCTCTCGCCATTCTGACCGCGTTCTTTGAGCGGCACAGTATCGGCTCGGATATGAGTATCGAAGGCGGATAACACTCAACCAACACCACCATCTGTTGGACCAGCCTGGGATACGCGTTTCAGGTTTGGCAGGCGAGTGGCTACTTGACGGTGGATTTCATCAAACTGTCGGCCTGCGGAGGGGAGAACCCCTGATAGCCACGGTGGCGTTCGGCGAGCTCCAATACGGAAAAAGGCTGACCATTCACCATTTCCGGCGCCGTGAAGATTTGCCGCAACTGGCCACCGCGGGCACCGACGATCTGGCCGGCAAAAGCCACCCCTTGGGCCTTCAACCGTTCAATCGCTTGCTCGATGTCTTCCACGCGAACCGCCACATGATGAAATACCTGATCGCCGAATGTCTTGACCCAACCAGGGATGATGCTGGTGCGGCCCCGATCATCGGAATAGGCTTGATCCACGAAGAGCGCTGGGTACCCAACCTTCCGATAGACCTTCGCGTACCAGTCTTCGTACTCGAGCGTTTCGCTGTACAGATACCCGAGCTTCGTGAACTCCTCCGCACGCCGGTCGATATTCAGCGTCCGCAGCGTCAGATGGTCCGCCACCGGATAGAAGCCGACTCCGGCTTCGTCCAGCGAATCCCGCAGCATCCTGGCTGCCTGATTGCGCGATACATAGTCGTCAATCATCCGGCTGATCAACGCATCGAGTTCAGTGCCTTGATCCATGGTTTGCCTCTTTTCCAAAATATGTTGATCATTGGTCACTAATCAATGGCAAAACTGCCTCTCGTTCTGCATCCGTGTTTCTCCAGTTGACCCATGCCTATTGACCTTCGACCCTCAGCGGTTAGGAGCCGAACTGAATACCTTGGGCCAGCGGCAAATCGTCGCCCCAGTTGAGCGTGTTCGTCTGCCGCCGCATATAGGCTTTCCACGCATCCGAGCCGGCTTCCCTGCCGCCTCCCGTTGTTTTCTCTCCCCCGAACGCACCGCCGATTTCAGCACCAGAAGTTCCAATGTTGATATTGGCGATCCCGCAATCACTTCCGACTGCAGAAAGAAACTGCTCGCTGTGTCTGAGATGGTTGGTGAACAGCGCTGAAGAGAGGCCTTGGGGCACATCGTTCTGCAGCGCAATCGCTTCATCGAGCGTGTGATATGTCATGAGATAGAGAATCGGAGCAAAGGTTTCCCGCTGCACGACAGGCCACCGGTTCTGCGCCCGCACGATCGTCGGCTCGATAAAATAGCCTGGCCCAGGAAGCACACGACCGCCACAGAGAATCTCTCCCCCTTCCTTCTGGATCTCCTCGATAGCCTCTCGATATGCGTGCACTGCTGACTGATCGATCAGGGGACCCATCAGTACTTCCGGCTTGAACGGATCGCCAATCTTTACGCTTTGGTAGGCCGATACCAGCCGGGAGACTAATTCGCCATACCTCGTTTCATGCACGAAGAGCCGTCGCGTGGTGGTGCACCGTTGGCCGGCCGTACCGACCGCGCCGAACACAATGGCCCGTATCGCCAGATCCAGATCGGCGGTTTCGTCGACGATGACGGCGTTATTGCCGCTGAGTTCCAACAGCGTCCGTCCGAGACGTTCTCCCACCACTTGCGCAACGTGTCGGCCGACCGGAACCGACCCGGTGAAGGAAATTAAGGGGAGCCTGCCATCCCGCACCATCGTCTCGGCCAGACCAGTACGATCCGTGATGAAGAGAGAAAATATTCCCGCTAACCCCTGCTGCTCCATGACGTGATTGCAGATCCGCTGGACGGCGATCGCGCAGAGCGGCGCTTTTGGAGACGGCTTCCAAATCGTGGGATCTCCCGCGATCGCTGCAATGAAGGCATTCCAGGCCCAGACTGCCACGGGAAAATTGAAGGCTGTAATGACGCCGATCGGCCCAAGCGGATGCCACTGCTCATACATGCGATGGCGGGGCCGTTCAGAATGCATGGTCTGTCCATACAGCATGCGCGATTGGCCGACCGCGAAGTCGGCCATGTCGATCATCTCTTGCACCTCGCCGTCACCCTCGGCTTTGATCTTGCCGACCTCCATCGACACGAGGCTACCCAACGCATCTTTCTTTTCCCGGAGGGCCTGTCCGATCAAACGGATTACCTCACCTCGCTTCGGCGCCGGCACCAGGCGCCATTGGGCGAACGATCGCTGCGCATCTCCTACCACCCGCTCGTAGTCGGCCGCCGTTGCCGGGGTTACTCTCCCAATCACCTCTCCCGTAGCAGGATTCACGGAGTCAAGCCGGTCTGCGTCTGAAGCGGACGACCACCAACCGGGCCCCGTGCTGGCCCCAGGATTCACCCCGTTGAGCCCCAGGTCTGTCATGATCTCCAGCGGCTTCTTCATCGGAAATAGACTCCAAACCGGTTCGCAAGGAAATCTTGTAACGGGAACGATTCCTGAGTTACGAACCCCTTATATCGTTCCGAAGCATGGAGCACGAGATCGGCTACGGCACAGAGGCTCGAGGCGGTCGTCACTTGAATGGCGGACCACAGTTTCCCTTTAATGCATTGGGGATAGATCTTCTTCACATAATTTTCCTCGAACAAGGTGCCCTCCCTCGTCCCCGTCACGGAGGCATAGATCAACACGACATCTTGCAATGTCTGGGGAACCGCCTGTTCGAGGATTCGTTTGAGCGTCTCACGATCCTCGTTCAACTTGAGGTCTTTCATCAAGAGGTGAATTTTCTCGCAATGGCCTGGATACCGTAGCGTCTTGTAGTTCATGGTCCGGACTTTCCCCGCATAGGTATCCGCCAACGTTCCCAATCCTCCGGACGTGTTGAAGGCTTCGTATAGGAGTCCATCTACCTCGACCGTCTCATACCCTTCAAGGGGCTGGAGGGGCACCTTCTCTCCGCCCTCAATTCCGTAACAGATGTTGCCGTACTCGTTGATCAGCCCATCGGTGGACCAGGTCAGCGAATACTTGAGGGCATTACTGGGATGAACCGGCAAGGCTCCGACCCGCATTTTGACCGTATCCACCGTATCGAAATGGGTGATCAAGTCCTGCGCCACAATGCTGATGAAACCGGGGGCCAGACCGCATTGCGGAACAAAGGCTTGCGGCGAGTCAGTGCTCAGGACTTTGACTTGATTCGTAACCTCGACGTCCTCCGTCAGGTCAAAATAGTGCAGCCGGTGTTCCCGAGCCAATCCGGCGACAACGGGGTTGCAGAAATACGGGAGGCTCGACAGGACCGCATCACATCGATGCGCCTTTAGATAAGCGCTGATGGCGTCGGGATGTCGAACGTCGAAAAGCAGGGGCGTCACGCGAGAGAGACCGAGGTCTTCGACGAACCGCTTGGAGGCGTCAAGGCTGATATCTCCGAGACAGACCTCATAGTCCCCATCTTCTGACAAGAGACAGGCAACCAGGGATCCGATCTTTCCAGCACCCAGGACGAGCACACGATACATATCAGGCCTCACCTCGTATCAGTATATCCCTCCATAGGGCGTCAATGAACACCTCATTGCCGACACTCTTGGTTGTGTGGTCCCCCGGGCAATCGTCGGCAAATGTTTTTCCTATAAATATGAAGAAAAATCCAACACTGACGAGAGGATCAGGGGGTAGTAATACAGAGAAGAGAATAGTCTCGACATTTCGATGAGAGGAGACCGAAGAGCTCGCCAGTTTTGCGAGCGAAGAATGATCTAACTTATTGATTTTGTTGATTATGTCCACCGTGAAGCGCAGGAAGATTTTGTGATACGCTAACGGACAACCAGGAGCAACGGATATGTTGCGTATGCCTTCTCGAGTCGTACTTCCCTTTGGCTACCGGATCTCCGTGCGTCAGATCTCCGATACGGAAATGGACCGTCGGGATCCCAATGCAGATGGGATTTGGGACGACGCCACTAAGACCATTTATCTACGCAAACGCTTGCCCATGACCAGACGTCGGTACATCCTCGCTCACGAATTGGGCCATGCATGGTTGGACTGGCAGCACCGGCACCTTGATAACGGCAGAGCCAAAACTTAGCAGGATGCTGAAACAGTCTCTGTTCTCACCCGCCCAACCCCGGTGCGTCAGGACGCCCCGTTCACCGAGCAGCGTTTTCGCATCGTTCGACCTTCAACGGGGACCCAGCCGCCTCACCAACTCGGCAGCGCGCACAGACTTGGTGCTCCTTATTCGTCGCACCGTGCACCCCAGAGGGTATGTCTCGGCCCTTCACTCGCTGCGGCCTTGCTGGACGAACTGTTTGAGCATCCTGCCAGATAGTGCCCTGTTGACTGAGACGTGCGAATCATTCCATCATTACAACCTGCACGGGTTGCTTTGCTAGCTGATCTTGGCCTCGGCAAGTTTCAGCACCACAGCCCATTCAGCCTTCGTCACCGGCTGGATCGAGAGGCGAGAGCCTTTCCGCAATAAGACCATGTTCTTCAGCTTAGGCTCATGCCTCAGTCTGTCGAGCGACAGGCTGGTCCTAAACGTTTGACGATAACGGATGTCCACCATATCCCACCGTGGAGCAGAGGGAATGCTGCCCGGGTCATAGTGATGGCTGGTCTTATCGAACTGCGTCTCGTCCGGGTAGGCCGTCCGCACAACCTCCGCAATCCCCACCACTGCCGGTGGCTCGGCACTGCTATGGTAAAAGAGAACCCGGTCGCCGACAGCCATCGTACGCATGAAGTTGCGCGCCTGATAGTTCCTTACCCCATCCCAACAGGTCGTCTGTCCCGGGGCGTTCGCGAGATCGTCGATCGAAAAGACCCGTGGTTCCGATTTTATTAACCAGTAGCCGCTGCCCTCTCTCATCGCATCACCTCTTCCTGCTTGGTCATTCGGTTCACTGCGTGTATGCTGTCGACGATGCCTCGTTTTTGATTGAGGGCTGCCGATGGAACTGACTCCATTCTTCTTTGGTCTATACAAGTTCGTCAAGTACGGCCTTTATCCACTGACCTGGGTGGTGGTGCTGCTCAGCGTGGCGACGGTCTTGGCTTTCTTCCCTATCTCGCCAACACGCCTGCGGTGGGTGCGCCTGCTCGCCCTGTCCGCTCTCCTTCTCCTCGTGGCGATATCCAGTCCGTTGATCGCCAAACCACTGATCGGCTCACTCGAATCCTGGTACCAGCCACCACTGCTGACGCCGTCAGACCACTTTGATGCGATCGTGGTCTTGGGAGGAGGCATCGACGAAAAAGGCTCGCTTCGACCAACTACTGAGCCGTCGTTCTATTCCAGAAATCGAACCACCTGCGGTGCGGACCTCTACCAACGAGGCTATGCCCCGACAATGGTGTTGACGGGGGGAGATACCAGAGTCTTCGGCACGGGTCCTCAAGAAGCGATCGAAATGCAACGATGGGCGGTTCGCCTTGGCATCCCCCAATCCGCCATTAAAGTCGATACAGAAGCCCGAACTACCTATGAGAACGCGACGGGAACCAAACGACTGCTCGGACCTACTTCGATTCTCCTCGTCAGTTCCGCTAGCCATCTGCCCCGTGCTGTCCCGCTATTCACCAAACAGGGCTTCCACGTGACACCGGCCCCCTGCGATTACTTCTCACAGAACCTGCCTCACGATAGCGTGAACGACGTCGATCTGTTTGACCTCTTGCCGACCGATACCGCATTACAACACACCACAGAAGCAGTCACGGAGGTATCCGGCTTGCTGATCTATTGGCTGGCAGGAAAGCTCTGACGTCACAGGATGCTGAAAAACGTCGCGCTTCCCATCCGCCCGACCCAAGAGCTCCTTGCCCCACCTACCCCAGATCTGTCAAGGCTGGTTCTTCGGCGAAAGACAAGCGATGCTTCACGAACGATGTAGGAAGAGGATACCTCTTGAGCGCTCTCTAGCGACCAGGGACTGCAGGAGAAGGACCAAGACGGTACAGACCACCCTTGTGATCAACCACATAGACTTCGCCCGCTTCGTCTTCGCCGAACGAAGAAATTCTCATTCCACTCTTCCGAAGCACACGCGGCTCACTGCCTGCGGCCATGGCATTCTCAATAGGAACAGCAAAGAGCTCCCCGCTGCAGTAGTCCCCAAATAGATAGTGCCCCTTGAGCGCGGGGAGATTCCGGCCTCGATAGACATAGCCTCCCGTCACTGAGCATCGGTCTCGGTCATGGCCATACTCGGAGACTGGCATGATCAACCCCTCAACGTGACAATACTTTTCCGGGAAGAAACAATGCCGTCCCTCCATGATATGCCAGCCGTAGTTACCCCCTCGCGTAACGAGATCGATCTCTTCCCATTTGTTCTGTCCGACGTCGGCAAGCCACAGCGCTCCCGTTTCACGATCGAAGGAGAACCGCCAAGGATTCCTGACCCCGAAAGCATAGATTTCAGGACGGCCCCCCTCGCGCGCGAATGGATTGTCCGGTGGAATGGCATAGGGTGACGCGCCGTCCACGTCGATACGGAGAATTTTCCCCAGCAGCTCCGCCGGATTCTGTGCGCGATTCTGCGGATCGCCGCCTGAGCCGCCATCGCCTCGACCGATGTACAGAAACCCGTCCGGCCCAAATGCCACCATACCCCCGTTGTGATTCGCATAGGGCTGAGGCACGACCATCAGCGTTCGTTCCTCAGTCGAGGCCTGCAGACCAAGGCCTTGCCGACGATACTCGGCGAGGACGGTGGCACCATCATCGCGCCTGGTATAGTTGACGAAAAATCGGCCGTTCTTCCGGAAGTTCGGGTGAAACGCCAGCCCGAGCAGCCCGCGTTCTTTCCCCAACAAGACTCGATTCGTGATGTCGAGAAACGGCTTATCCTGAGGGATGCCCTGCACGATGACCCGAATCGTTCCAGGCTGCTCGACGACAAAGAGCTGTCCGGACCCATCGCCGGCATGGGTCAGATAGAGCGGCGACTGAAGACCTTGGGCCACCACTGGCACGAGATCGACTTCCGGCTCCGTCACACGGCCATCCGTCTGAGCTGCTCCCACAGGCCAATACAGCAGGAGGCTGAGAAGCAATGTCCCTGGGCCAGCGGACAGAATTGCATACGTCATCGATCGTGCTCCTTAACCGGGAGCGTCGAGCACAGCGATCAGCGCGCGATAGGTCAGCTCACGAACCCTGACCTTCGACGACGGCTGGTCGCTGCTGTTCATATCCAACCACACGCGTTCCGTCACCTGGGCACGGGCGTCGTTGCAGAGCCCCCACATGTGGTGAAGAAACCCATCCGGCAATCCGACCTGCATCCCTTCGGATTCGATGCGATCGTCGAGAATGGCCAACAGGTCCGATAAGGCCTGATCCGGCCGATAGGGTACGTCGGAAAATCCAAAGGATGCATGGGCCTCCATCTCCTGCTTCGCTTGCTCGACCAGATCCCGCATGTACTCTTTGAGCAATCCCACTACATGACCGGACAATGCCATACTGTGCTCCTTTACCCACATTATGCGGATGTCCCGGAGAGGGAGCAAGAACCGGCGCACTCGCAGACCTAGCAGGATGCTGAAAAAGCCCGCCAGCTTCGTTCTCGCATCGTTCAGACCCTCAACGTCGAGGAGGGGTTTCTCGGAGATCGGAAGCGCTGGAGGGGCTTTCCGTTCGCCAAGATTCATTGGAAGGGCGAACGGCCCACACGAAGTGCGGTTTGTACCTCCTCGGTACTTCACTCGCTGCGGCCTTGCTGAACGGTCTTTTTGAGCATCCTGCCGTGTCGTGTTCTGTTGTCCCATATATTCAGGAATATCGAAATTCTAGCGTACCTAGTTTTTCCGCGGCCCGCTAGAACCATGCGGTTGACCAGCCGACGAACGGTTCTCTATGATGCCGACAAGAAAATGTCACGAGGCGAAAGGGTTTTTATGGTCGAACGATTTGAGGTGGCGTTGAATACCCCAGCCGGGCGGCTGACCACGGCCATTGATGTGCCGACGGGATTCATCCCCATCACCGCGATTGTCCCGGTCACCCGCCGTCTGGGGGAAGAAGCCGCACAACTGGAAGTTCAACACGCCATCGAAGTGGGCCAGACCATTTCCTGCCGGATGGGCTGCGCTGCCTGTTGCCGCATGCTGGTTCCACTCTCCGCGCCGGAAGCGTTCACGTTGCGAGAATATGTGGGACAACTGCCGACGGATCGACGAACCCATCTGCTCAATCGTCTCAGCAATACAAAGGATCGCTTGAAGAGCGAGGGTCTGTGGGACCGGCTCAACGAGGTTGCAGAGGCTTCCATGCCGGTGCCGGATGAAGAACTCGATCCGATCAACCGTTCCTACTATGCATTGAGAATTCCTTGCCCCTATTTAGAGAATGAGATGTGTTCGATTTACGAGGCACGACCGGCGGCCTGTCGGGAACTCCTCGTCACCTCACCGGCTGAACTGTGTCAGGATCTGGTGCAGAATCCGGTCGCGCCTCTGCCGGTCTCGATGCGAATCGGTTCCATCCTGGGACTGGTCTGGGGAACATTGACCAGCTCTCCGCCTCGCCTCATCCCTCTCCCAATGGCCTTGGAGTGGGCCGAGCGGCACCAGAACGAATCTAGTCGAACCTGGTCCGGTTCTTCCCTTCTAGACCAGGTCCTCGACAACATGTGGAGGTTTCTAAGCCAGGAGTTTACGAACAGGCGCAGGGCGAGCGGCAAGGAGCTATAGGTTCTGCCCCTCGCCTCGTGCCACTCGCCCCAGGCCCATCTTTTTAAAGGAGAAGACATGAAGAGTCCCGTCATCGTCTGTTTGGACTTGGAAGGAGTATTGGTGCCGGAGATCTGGATCAACGTTGCGCTCAAGACCGGCATCGAGGAATTGAAGATGACCACCCGTGAGATGCCTGACTACGATGCGTTAATGAGACGGCGCCTGGCCATCCTGGATGAGCACAAGCTCACCATTCACGATATCCAACGTGTCATCGACAAGATGGGGCCATTGGAAGGCGCCAACGACTTTGTCTCCTGGCTCCGCGAACGATGCCAGGTCATGATCTTGTCTGATACGTTTTATCAGTTTGCCCAACCGCTGATGCGCCAACTGGGATTCCCGACGCTCTTTTGCAATCAGCTCGCGATCGATCATGCCGGCCGCATCGTCAATTTCCACATGCGGATGCAGAATCAGAAAAAACATTCGGTGACGGCACTGAAGTCCCTCAACTTTCACATCCTGGCCGCCGGCGATGCCTACAACGACACCGCCATGTTAGGCGAGGCGCACGCGGGATTCTTCTTCTGTCCGCCGGATCATCTTCCCAAGGAGTTCCCGCAATTTCCGGTGACGAAAACGTATAGGGAACTGCAAGCGCGCTTTGCAGAGGCAGGAAACTTCAGATAGCTGTCGGCCTCTATACGGTTCCTCCCCTTTGTAAGGGGAGGCTAGGAGGGGTAGAGGCTCATGCCCAGAGCCATACGAGGACAAGCAGGCTATCTCGATCTCAAACGTCGGCTTCGTTCTGACATGACCGGCCCGGAAACGCGGCTATGGTCAAGGCTGCGAGATCGACAACTTCAGGGGCTCAAGTTTCGTCGCCAACATGGCATCGGGCCCTACATTGTGGATTTCTATTGCCCAGAACAGTCTCTCGTCATTGAAGTAGACGGCAACAATCATGCCGGCGCTGATCAGATGCTGAATGATCAGCTGCGCGACAAATATCTTCAGTCCCTCGGCCTTCGCGTGATTCGATACTTCAACGACGATATTGTGAAGAACCTGGACGGGGTTCTGGAAGATTTATCCGAGAAGGTATCGTCAGGATCGACCTTCTTCACCCCTCCTTACCAAGGAGGGGTGAAGAAGCTGACAGCTGATGGATGACTGCTCATTATTCTCCGTTCACCACCGCCAGTACACGACGGCCATACCGTTCCGCCTTTAGATCGCCGATGCCTGAAATCTCCAACAGGGCAGAGGGAGTCACGGGCTTATGGCTGGCAATAGTCCGTAGGGTTTTGTCGTGAAAAATCACAAACGGCGCAACGCCCTCTTCTTCGGCAAGGTCCGTGCGGAGTTGCCGGAGTCGTTCAAAGAGCTGTACGTCCAGCGGCGATACTCGCGGGGCAACCACAGACGCGGCCCTCTCGTAGGACGGCTCCTCCACCGGTGAATCAGGCCGCTGCTCCGCTGCATGCTTTAAAACCATTGTACCCATCCCTTGCAGGAGTTCCCGCCCTTTATGCGTCACGTCGAGAGTGGGATACTCCGTGCCTTCGACATGAAGATGCCCCGAGTCGATTAGATCCTTCACCAGACCAGTCACAGATGGCTTTGAACGCGCGTGGCAGGTTCCATATGTGGGACAGTCTTCCGCACCATAGGCCAACAACGCTTTCGAACGGCTTCCACGGAGAATTTCGACGATTCGACTCACGCCGAACCGTCCCATGCACCAGGACACAGTCGCCAGAACAGCCTTCGCGGAAGCGACATCATCGTTGGGGACCTCCCTGCCCGGCTGCTGCACCGGAGAGGCACAGCAATCGCACAGGCCGCAGGGCCCCAGGGCCCGCTCGTCTTCATCACTGAAGTATTCAAGGATCGCGAGCTGCCGGCAGGTCGATACCGACACGTACCCCAGCATTTCTTGAAGTAGCGTCTTCATGCGCTCTGCACGGTCTGAGCCTTCGGGATCTTTTGACGCTTGTTGAATGAAGTATTCCTGCGTGGCCAGATCCCGCTCATGGAACAACAATACGCAGGAAGCGGGCTGCCCATCGCGACCGGCACGCCCGACCTCTTGATAATAGGCCTCCAAACTTCCCGGAATGTCGAAATGGACGACCAGCCGGACATCCGATTTATCGATGCCCATGCCGAAGGCATTCGTTGCAACCAGAATCCTTACGGTTCCACGGCGAAAGTCGTCATGCACGAGTCGCCGTTCCTCATCCGAGAGACCGGCATGATAATAGTCGACCGACTCGTGAGACTGTTCCAGCGACTCTGCGACTTCTTCGACCGTCCGGCGTGTGGCGCAATAGACCAGGATCGTGCCTTTCTCCGTATCGCGAGCCAGCCGCTCTAACGTCGCCAGCTTCTCCTGGCGGGAGTGGCAAGGACGAACGGACAAGGCAAGATTGGCCCGACGGAAGCCTGCGACCAATCGGAGTGGATCGCGGAGGGACAATCGTTTACACAGATCTGTTTGAACGCGGGTGGTGGCCGTAGCTGTCAACGCGAGGCAGGGAGGATTCGTGAGTTCCTGGCGCAGGCGACCAATCTTGAGATAGTCGGGCCTGAAATCGTGACCCCACTGGGAAATGCAGTGCGCTTCGTCGACCACTAGCAATGAGACCCAGAGCGACCGCAAAAGCTGGAGAAATCCTTCGTGCTGCATCCGTTCCGGTGCCAGATACAGCAGCTGAAGCCGCCGCTGATTGAGATCCTGAATCACGCGGTTCTTCTCAAACCCCGTGAGACCCGAGTGAAACGCCGCCGCCGCGATCTTCCGCTGTTTCAAGCCGGCCACTTGATCTTGCATGAGCGCGATGAGTGGAGAAATGACCAGGGTCAATCCAGGCAGGAGAGTCGCAGGCAACTGATAGCAGAGCGACTTCCCCTGCCCGGTCGGCATGACGGTCATCGCGTCACGCCCTGCCAGCACGGCGCGAATGACCTCCTCCTGGCCAGGCCGAAACTTCATAAAGCCGAACTGTTGACTGAGCTGTTGAGTCAGATCATCCACGGTGAGGTTCATCGGAAAGAAGGATGGTGAAGCGTGAGTGCGAGCCGAGTATAGACGACTCACTGACTATCGGCAACCATGTTGGCGCGGGCCTGTCCATGAGCAGCACGCTGAACCTGTCCTGGAGGCCCTGCTTTGACGAAATGGTGCTCCGCCGGCATGTTTGGCTCCCCATGTTCAAATTTCAAAAGAAACGATTTCTGAATCTGAAGTTGAGAGCTAAGGGGTAAATGCATGAAGCTTACTTAGGAGTTAATTCTGGGCTGAAGATGCATTCTGATAGAGAATAACTTGCCATGACAAACGTCGCTGCGTTTTGCCTGACATGAAGCAAAAAGAAGCCCCGCTGGGGATCTTCCCAGCGGGGCTTCTTTCGTTAGCAGGGCCGAGAGATCCTCTCGCCCTTTGCCCTATAGCTTTATCTTCTTCCTAGAAATTCGTCCAGAGCTGAACGTAGGCCCAATCCTGATTGCTGCTTGTGCCCAGGTTCTGTTGAATGTAGCCGCCAGCAAAAAGGTGGCCATAGGCCGCCTGGAAGGCCAGCTTGCCATCCATGAGCATGTGCGTCCACACAAAGTCTATTTCATCGCCGATGTGGCTCTTGGTATTGCCGTTCTTCGAAAAGACATAGACGCCCTGAGTCCCACGGTACCAGTTATCTGCCTTATTCGCCAGATTGAGGTTGGTGTACCAGATCTCAATGTGATCGTCCTTGGTCGGCCTTGCTTGAAAATTAGCTGAAGGGCTCAGCATGTTCTTCCAGGCCTGGACATCCATATAGCCCATGTGGATGTGGTTGGTCGGGTACATGTTCTCAAAGGTATTCGCAGTCTTACACCCGGTGTTCGTGGAGCCAGCTACCGTGCAATTCGCCCGGCCATCGCCTGAAGCATAGTCGAGATTGAAGGCCAAACGAGGCTTCCAGGCTGACTGATAGTGCGTGTAGCCAATCCAGTTTCTGGTCGCCCAGGCGCTGATATGGAGGTTCTGCTGGTTGCCCAACGAGGCTGGGCTCGCGTTCTGACCACCTGCATCGCCCATCGAACCGAACTGGTAGGTGACTTCGTTGAGGGCATCGAAGTTGCCCTTGCGCATCTCGATCCGGTTTCCGATGCTATGACGGGTCTGGTTCGCGTGCTTTGCCGTCCCCAACCCTTGAGCACCGTTACCGCTAGCGAGGGCTTGTTGGTTAGATTGTCCATTCCTATAGAGGAAATAGTAGGGTTCGATCAGGAAACCCGGCACTGACTTGATCTGGTTGTAGAAAAGAATCAAGTCTGCATCGGAATTGGCACCAGGTTGCCCAACTCCGCCGTTGACACCGTTCACCGTGTTGCCGGCAACGCTGCCCACCGGAGCAGCCTGCGCCAGATCACCCTCTGACTCACGGAACCAACCGAGGTAGCTTTCGAACTGCTTCGTGTTGTATTGGAACATCACACCGTCATGGGAAAATCCCGTATTGGCCCAGTCGAAGTGACCGAACAAAGACTGGTTACCCAACACCAGATATTGACGACCGGCTTTTATGCTCAATCCCTGCACTCCGACCAAGTTCCGGACCAACATGTAGGCAGCGCGAACTCCCAACACGCCTCCGTTACCGTTCGTGGGGGACGAGGAACCGTTGTGGTTCAGCGCATCGATGTTGCCTCCGGTGCTGCCTGGAACACCATTGGCGCCCCATACGGCCGAATCGATGATTTCCATATAGAAATTCACGTCAGGCGAAAGGTCGTAACCGATGCCCAACCGGACCATCTGCTGCACAAAGAAGTCGTTGGCGGATTTTCCTGCATTAGGCGTATGGGCGCCACCGGGGCCCGCGTTACACGCTCCTCCTGCTGGACTTCCCCCGCCGAAGCAGACCCCGTTGCGCATTTCCGGTCGCACACGGAGGTCGGCGCGTATCCAGAAATTCTTGATGTCGAAATTCTTTCCGATCTTGGGGTCGTAGAGTTCGTAGGCTTCCTTCTGCGGGATCGCGCGAGGAATGGCCGGAACGTTGACGATCTTTTCGCCCTCCGGCAATTCAAACGCGGCTTGCGCCGGGGCCGTCATGAATGACATCCCCGCTGCCACGACGGCCGCACTGAAGAAGGTGGCCAGACCAGCCCACCCTGTCTGTCTCATGATTCTCATAAAGTTCCTCCTGTGAATTGGATAACAGCCTTGGGTAGGTTGGAGAACCGGGGCTCGTAGCTCAAGGACCTTTCCCCCTCGCCGCTTGCCTTCGGTCTCTCACCTTCCGCCTGGCTGCCGACTTGCCATCCAACTAACCGCACGATCATCTCCCCAACTCTCTTCCTCTTGTTTCTGCCTTGAGGCCGTTGTGCCAGGCCTCATCCTTTCTCAACCTACATTTCTTGACAAGCATTTCTTCGATATCGAACAGACTGCCTACCGGCCCCGGGCTTGTCCTTCTCACTTTTCTTGTCCGTCTCGCTGCGCCCTTCACCCCTGATTGACTGATCCCTTCGAATCAGCCTGCTTCTCGTTGGGTGTCGCTGCAGCATTGATCTGGTCTTCCGCGTCTTTGATCGAAGCCTGAAAGTCCTGCTCGACCATCTTGACTTCCTGCTGAATCATGTTGAGCTCCGGCTCAACAGATTTTCGTAGATCCTCCGCTGTTTCCTTGAACCCCTTGACCGCTTTCCCAACCTGGCGACCGACTTCCGGCAGCTGCTTGGGGCCGAACAGCAGGAACGCAATCACTAAAATAATGAGAATTTCGCCGGCGCCCAATCCGAACATCTTTTACACCTTGGCGAGGGGCGTGGGGCAAGAGGCAAGGGGTTGGAAAAATTTCATCATTCTTTCTGTCTCGTCCCGCTCCCTCACAGCCCATAGCCTCTCGCCTCGTGTCTCTCGCCCAACTGTTGCTACCCTTGCTTGACTTGATGCCCTGATTGAACCGGTTCATTGGCAGGCGGGGCGGCCTGCGTTTGCGCGATCTGAGTCGGCGGCGCTTCGGGTGCATCGGACGGGGGAGGCGTGACGTCGATGGCATCGGCCTCGTTGACGCTCTTCTTAAATCCTTTAATCGCCTTCCCGAGTCCCTCACCCAACTGCGGGATCTTCCCTGCGCCGAAAATGATCAAGACAATGATCAGAATCAGGACTAACTCCATCCATCCGAATGATCCAAACATGAATAACTCGCTTTCTCTTTATTGTCCCACCTGGTCCATTCGCCCTATGGCATTGAACCAGTCGAAAGGTGGGGGTCCTTCCCCAAACGGGGGGAAGGCTATAGAAGAACAAGAAATTAGTCAAGCAGAAATTCTGGGATCAGGCGGTGGGACCCTAGAATAATCAGCGAGGTCGGACAAAGGCATGAAAGTAATCCACAGGGCTCGGCGGGGTGGTCGAGGCAATCGTAAACGACTGAGGATCGTACCCGATCTCTTCGAGGTCCTTCGAGGCCAGCATCAACTCTTCTTCTGTAAGATACGCGACGGTGTCCGGAATACCTGTCGGCGCAAGCGAACGGACAAGAGCTTGAAGGGATTCACGCTCTTCCTGCGGCATCTTCAACGATATCGGGAAGTCCAGAAGGCGCGCATAAGGGCTCCGATAGGTCTCATTCAATGCGCGGAGGGTCTTAAGCATCAAGCGGTCTTGTTCCCATGGCGCCATTTTCGTCCCGGCGGAGGGATGGGTGGCTATCAGATCCATGAGGGTCAAGACATTCGTCCCTAAGCTGCGCCCCACGAATTCACGTTGGCTTTCTATCGTCATCGTGCCGGCATCCACCTGCTTGGCGACCGCTTCGGCCAATGCAAAGTTGACCATGAAACTCTGCTGCCCCCCAAATTGGCCAGAGCAGGGCTTCTCCGGATCGTTCAGCACGTTCATATCCGCCGTGCCCGCATCGAAACTGCTGAACCCGATCGCCTCGGGAGCCAACAAGCGCTTGGCTTCCTTAATCGTGGCATAAGCCCCCAGATTGACGGGAACCAGCACTTGCTCATCGATACGTTTGAGAAATTCCGTGATCGTTCTCCGGTAGGGAACCTCTTTCCATTCGACCGTCTGATATTCACGCTCCCACACCAGGTCGTCGAGGAACGGGGGAAAACTCTTGAGCGCTTCCATATCCATGGCGTCAAACGCCCGCACAAAAGCCGTCCAGTCGGAAATCTTCGGATGTAACGCTTCGCTCAGGTTCGGTCGCAGCAACTCTTCTTCAATGTCGCTCGCCTTACGCGACATCAGTTTCGTCGGAAGATCGTTCCACAATTCGTTACAGATGATGCGGTCCACGCTGCCATCTGCGACACCTTCGAGCCGGTCCACGGTCCCTCGATGCGTCTCGACCCGGTCGCGATGGGACGCGAGTTCCGGATGAGCCATTGCGGCGTCGAGCACGGCTTGTTCCCAATCGACCAGCACATATCGGATGCGGGGATAGACTACTCCATCTTTATCGAGAACCTTGAGATGGCTCAGAAAACAGGCAGCAAGATTGCCATTGCCGGGGCCCCACTCGTGCACAACCAGGCTAGGGGCTAGAGGCAAGGGGCGAGAGGATGGAACATCATCCGCTTTTCCACTTGCCACTTGCCTCTTGCCTCTTGCCCGCTCGCGAGCGACTACACGCTCGTAGTAATCGGTCGCGAGCGCATGCGCGAGACGATAGTCGGCCGAGGCAAACGTTTGGTAGAAGCTCCGGATCTGATCGCCCCGGAAGCGGTAGAACAGTGTATTGATGTGAACCTGCCACCGATCGACTGGCTTATAGTCTCCGATGAGCTGAGGTAAGGCGTCTGCGTCCTGCAACATAAATAAATCCAGGCTAGGGGCAAAGGGTTAGTTAATGGCTAGAGGCTTGGCTCCGAGCCCTTATGAGACTCCCGATCATCTTGGCTCACTGTTCATACTCAGCTTCAAGGCTGTCATACTCCGGCTTCCTTAGATGGCCGGTTTCGCAAACGATTTGGATTTGTGTCCGCACTTCAGCAACAGAACCTTTTGCCATGTAAAAGAAGCGAACCGAGTCTCGATCCGTGCTACGCTCATCTCCCTCCGCCAAATTACTCGCGATACTGACGGCACTCCGCCGAATCTGATCGCAAAGGCCGAAGTCTTTCTTGAGGTCTTGGCTTTCCGATATGCGATACACTCTCACCGCCAAATCTTTTGCCATCTGCCACACGAGTAGATCCTTAAATCCCTTCTTGCCCACTGCCTCGTATCCCTCGCCTGGCGAGCTTCATCAAAAGGAGGTGGATTCTAACAGAACAAGAAATTTAGTCGCAACCGCTTCTTCCGTACCTTTCGCCCCTGGCCTCTGGCCTTTCACCTTGGGTTCGTTACCTTGACAGCCCCTGCGGGGTCAGTGTACCAAGGACCTATGGTGAGAGTCCCGAGACGAATAGGGAGAGTGGCGATCTCAACGATCATTGGCATCAGCCTTTCGGTGGTGCCGGTACTCCAAGCAGCGGAGCTTCCGATCATTAAGAATGCTCCGATCCCGGACTTTCAGAACAGCCAGCAAGACGTCATTCCCTACGACTTCGACGCCCCGCCGCAAGGCCTGTTCCTCACCATTACGACGGCGGAAGGTTTCGACGAGGAACTCGGATTTCAACGTACGCACGAGATTGTGCCGGTGAAACCGACTGACCAGTTCCGTCCCGATACTCCGGCGGTTTTCATCGTCTTTCACCTCCACCAGCACTATCAAGGGTTCCAGGTGTTCGGCTACTGCTTCCCGGAAGCAGTAGCCGGCCTCGATCCCTCCGTGATGATTGGGCAAGATGCGATGCACATTGCGCTGGAAGACGAAAGCGGCTATCTTACGCTCTCCCCTCCACGCGACGGATGGAAGCCCGGCCGATACAAGGTGGAAATTCACGTGGGAGAAGAGGTCAACGAGATGAGTCTGATGGGCACGATGCGGTTCACCATCGCGGCATTGGAAAAGTAGGCGAGAGGCGTCGTGAGATTGGAAGGAAAATTTCTGCTTCGTCCTTTTGCTCTCGCCTGAAGAACCCGCTTCGTTCAATTGATCGCTGGATAGAGATCATAATAAACCGGTCTGAGGTTTCTAACCGTGCTGGGGTTCAGCTGAACTACCTGAGGCTTTTATATCATCCTGATGCCACCTACCATCCATCATGGGGGGTAGGAGACACGACCGAAAATGTCGACTTCTCATTATTCGACACCGTTCCGTAAGAGTTTTGGTGAGTTGACTCATGGCCTCATGCTTTCAATCCGGAAATGGACTGGGTCTTAGTCTCGCTCACGCCTTTGTCGTAACGCATCAGCCCGAAGGTTTCTCCGGACAAAGGCGGCACATGCTCATATCATGCTGCCACGTCGACCAAACCTGTGACACACGTTTGACCCTCTGCAGAGCATTCTGTAGAATGCCACCGTGATTGTGTGGCTCCCCTTCTGCGTCAGGACTATCGACCCCGCATGACCGTGCCGTCCCATCCATGGGTTTCCGTCGTCGTCCCCATCAAGGATGAGCGAGACAATCTCGTTCCACTGACTGAGCGATTGCTCAAGGCCTTGGAGTCCTGTGACGAATCACGCTCAGCTCCCTTCGAAATCCTCTTCATCGACGACGGGAGCACGGACGGCAGTTCGGACGTGCTCGATCGGCTGGCCGTGGACTGTCCGTGGGTGCGCGTCTTTCATTTCGATCGCAATTACGGACAATCGTCGGCATTCGACGCGGGATTCAAACGCTCGGCCGGCGATCTGGTCATCACGATCGACGGCGACCTCCAGAACGACCCGGCTGATATCGGCACATTGCTTCCCCATGTGAAAACATTCGATCTCGTGTGCGGGTGGCGGACAAACCGGCATGACAGCCTCGTGCGAACGCTGTCATCCAGAATTGCCAACGCGGTGCGCAGCGCGGTCACGGGCGATCGGGTTCACGATACCGGGTGCTCGTTGAAGATCTTCCGCCGTGCCGTCGTGGACAAACTGCAACTCTTCAACGGCATGCATCGATTTTTCCCCGCGCTGGCGCTGATGCACGGCTTCACGGTCACCGAAGTGCCGGTGCGCCATTCCCCGCGCACGCACGGCCTGTCGAAATACGGTGTGGGCAACCGCCTCTTCAAAAGCCTGTACGACCTGATCGCAGTGCGCTGGATGCAAACCAGAGTACTGCGGTATACATTCCGTGACAAGTGACGACAAGTGATCAGTGATGGGTGATGAGTGGCTGAAAAGACTGTGGTCACGCACAAAGACTTAGAGGTCTGGAAGAAAGCCATGGATTTGGCTGTACATACATATTCGCTTACCCTGCAATTCCCCAAAGAAGAACTTTACGGGTTAACCTCGCAGGTGAGGCGCTCCGCTGTTTCGATACCAAGTAATATAGCGGAAGGCCCAGCAAGACATTCCAGAAAGGAATTTATCCAGTTCCTTCACATCGCTTCGGGTTCGGTCGCTGAATTGGAGACGCAGCTTCTTTTGGCCATACGAATGGAGTTCATTTCCGGTGACAGCGTAATTTCCCATATCGAGGAAGTCAGAAAACTGCTCCTTGGCCTACTTCGCTCTTTGAAAAATAAACCCATCACTCATCACTCATCACCCATCACCACACCATTATGATATGAGCACCGAAACCATCTGGCTCGCCATCGGATTCCTCGGCCAAGGGCTATTTTTCGGCCGTTGGGTCATCCAATGGATCACTTCTGAACGGAAGGCGGAGAGCCAGGTTCCGGTCGCATTTTGGTATATGAGCCTGATCGGCGGACTCATCACGCTGGCCTATGCGATCTACCGGAAAGATCCGGTTTTCATCGCTGGCCAGAGCATCGGAGCTGTCGTCTACATTCGCAACCTGATTCTTATCTCTCGTGCAAGCCAGACGAAACATCTCGCCAGCCCATCCGCTCCACGATCATGATTGCCCGAAGTTCGACATGCTCCTCTGATTCAGTCATCACGCGATGCTAACGATCCTATGACCACTCCCGGCCGGTCTCACTATGCCATGCTCCTCCTCGTGCTCCTCGCGCTGTCGGGACTGCTGTTCTTCTTGGGGCTCGGCGACATGGGGTTGACCGACCGTGACGAGGGGAGGAACGCCGAGGCCGGACGGGAAATGTTCGAATCGGGGGATCGCCTGACGCCGACGTTCAACGGTGAGCTACGCGTCGCGAAACCGGTCTTTCTCTATTGGTTGATGGATCGGTCGTATCGCCTCTTCGGCGTCAACGAGTTTGCCGCACGGTTCCCCTCAGCCCTCTTCGGTGTGAGCTTGATCCTCATCCACTACCTGTTCCTTGCACATCAGCGTGATCGTTTGATCGCGCTCTTCGGCGCCTTGATGCTCTTGCTCAACCTTGAAATTCTGGGACTCGGGCGCATGGCGCTGACCGATAGTGTCTTGATTTTCTTCACGACCGCGGCCCTGTATGGATTCTGGCTGGGGCTGCACGGTGAAGGCCGCATGCGCCGATGGATCTGGGCATTCTATATAGGGATGGCTCTCGCCACGTTGACGAAGGGACCGGTCGGGTTCACCGTGCCCCTCATCGTGGCGACACTTTACCTCACCTGGACGCGCCGGTGGCCCCTGTATTGGCAACATGGCGTTCCGCTTGCCGGCACCTTCTTGTTCATTCTGCTGGCCGCCCCCTGGTATACAGCCATGTTCCTCGTGCATGGCGATGCCTATGCCACAGGCGCCAAGGCCAATACGATCGGTCGATTCCTGAGTCCGATGGAAGGACACCACGGAACCATCTTCTTCTATTTTCCTGTCTTGCTGTTGGGCTTCTTTCCTTGGAGCGCGCTCCTTCCTGTCCCGCTCTATCACACCCTCAAAGATTGGTACCACCTACGTCGCGCACATACTCAGTCAAGTCCCACAGGAATGTCCGAACTCGACCTCTTCGCGGCGCTGTGGGTTGTGGGCGTCTTCGTGTTTTTCACGGCCTCTTCGACTCGCCTGCCCCACTATATCGGTCCGTTGTTTCCCGCTGCCGCCCTATTGACCGGGTCGTACTGGTCACGTTGCCTGCACGATCCGACCACGAAAGGAATTCGCGGCTCCATTCACCTCATGATGGGGCTGGGATATCTGTTGGCGATCGGCTTTGCCTGCCTCCCCACGCTTTATACAAACTATGCCTCCAAGATGGTGCGAGAGTTCCCCCTGGCCGGACAGGTGGATCTCGGGAGCGGTCCCTACCTGGCAGCAACCGTGTTGTTACTCGGGATGGCGTTGGTCGGATATCTTGGTTTGAACGACGAACGGCGTGGAGGAACGTTCTGGGCGGCAGGGGTGACCTTGGCCAGTCTGGTTCTCATCGTCATCGTGATCGCGACTCCGCACATCAACCGATATGTGATCGCGCCCCCTCAGGAACTCGCTTATGCCGCGGGACTAAACCTGAGCCCCCAGGATCAATTCATCGCCTATGGAACTACGAGACCCTCGTCCGTGTTTTACGCCAAACGCAAGACACTCTTTGTGCCCTTCGGTGAAGAGGACAAGATACGAGCGGCTTTGGCAGAACCGAGACGAGTGATGATCCTCTTGCCGGAGAGCGCGCAATCGAAGTTGCCGGAGGAAGCGAATGGGCTGGTCCCTATTCTCAAACGCTATGGCTATGTGCTGCTGGCCAACCAGCCGATGGTGACAATTCCAGAAAGCGCAGCTCCTCCACCTCCCCCCGGCATTCTCGGCCATTGAGTGGTTTGCCTGATTGATCCTGTTTGTTCCTGTTCAACTAAACACACACGAGAAACCGGGCCATGCTCCCGCGTCACAGCCTATGGCAATGAAAATTTTCACCATCACGCTACATCGGTACGATGCCTTTGAGGGCATAGCTTGCCATTAACACAAGCAGCATGGACAGGACAAACACACCCTCCGCCATGGCCGTTCTTACCCCCACATGCTCATCCGTCGTGGGTTCGATCCGGTGACGGAAGACATTCAACCACTGTGAAGTACAGACGAGCAGCACGACAGTCGTGACAAACAAAGAGCCAGTCGTCATCCCTAGTCCCAGTCCCACGACAATACGAGTCAGCGGCCCGGATAGCCAGGGCGGATACCAGGACGGCTGCATCGTCCACAAAATATGGCCCCCCAGTCCCATCAGGGTGAGCAAGGCTCCGCCCCACACGAGCTGCTGAAACGGCCAGGCCCCAGTTGGAAGATGCCCGATCGTCCAGATGAACGCGAGCGTCGCCACAAAAAATGGCGTCATTCGGTAAACAGCCATCCCAACCGATGAGCGCCATTCACGCCAGGGATGGGAGACAATCACTCCCATCATACAGCCCAGCGCCGCACCGCCCGCGACGTCGGTAAGATAATGAGACCCTCGGATAATCCGACTGGCGGCAATGGCACCTGCCGCAATGAAAATGGGCCATCTCGCTCGCGGAAACTTGGTGGCCAGCACAGTGGCCACCGCGAATGCTGCGCCCGCATGCCCGGACGGGAACGAGTCCCATCCGCTCCCTCCGGCCGGGGAAAACTCGAGGTTGCCGGCATGCATGAACTTGGGTCTGGGACGGCCAATAGCATGTTTCAAGATATTGGCGCTCAACCCAACAAGGCCGTGAGCGAGGAGACTCTGCCATCCGGCGTCTTTCCACTGCGGATGTTTCAATCCATACCCCACCGCCAGCAGCACGAAACTCAAGATGACTAGAGACTCCCCCTTACCGAGGCGATCACCGATGTCGCTGAATTGAACCAGCAAGGGAGTGGGCACAGAGTCGACCGGGGGATAGAAGGAGCGGACGAATCTGGTCAACGGCACATCCAACTCAAACAACCCTATGAACGTGAGCACGAGGGCGGCACATGAGCAGGCAAGAGGCAAGAGGCGAGTGGCAAGGGGTGGGACACACAGGAGCTGGCTTTCTTGCCTCTGGCCGCTCGCCCCTGACCCCTCGCCCGACGAAGTCACGGCACCCAGTCGGCGAGAAAGACATTGAACTCACCCGGCGCTTTGGCTTGGCGATCCGATACCCAGACGAGGTTGGTACCATCCGGCGAGAACATGGGAAAACTGTTGAATTGTCCGTCGAACGTGAGCCGTTCGAAGCCTTGGCCATCCTCACCGATCGCGTAGAGATGAAAACTTGGTCGACCGCCGTCGCCTTTGGTTTCAATATTCGAGGAGAAGATGATCCTCTTGCCATCGGGAAAGTAGAAAGGCGAGAAATTCGAAGCGCCGTTCGACGTGACCTGTCGCTTGCCGCCTCCATCTGCATTCATCACGAAAATTTCAAGCTGTCCCGGCTCTACGAACCGCTGCTTGAGCAAGTCCTTGTACTTATCGATCTCTGCCTGATCGGTTGGATGCGACGCCCGATAGACGATGCGTTTGCTGTCCGGCGAGAAGAACGCCCCGCCGTCGTAGCCGATCTCGTTCGTCAGCCGCCGGACCTTCGAGCCATCGAGATTCATGGCATAGAGATCAAGGTCTCCGTCTTTGACGGACGTCCAGACGATCGTCTTGCCGTCCGGAGACACGGTCGCTTCCGCATCGTACCCCGGCGTAGAGGTCAGCCGCTGCATCTCCTGACCATCAATGCGTACGGCATAGAGATCGTAGTCGTCCAAGGCCCAGCGGTAGGCTCCGTCTCGCTTTGGTTTCGGCGGACAGTTCGGTCCCGACGCATGGGTCGACGAATAGAGCACGCGGCGATCGCCCGGGAAAAAATAGCCGCACGTCGTAGCGCCCATGCCGGTGCTCACCAATCGAACCGTATCACTTTCCAGGTCCATGACGTACATTTGATAACAACCGAGCCCGGTGTCGGCCGGTTTGAACGTGGCCGCATAGGTATCTTTCATCCAACTGTTCGTAGATTGGAAAATCAATTTGTTTCCGCTGAAGGAAAAGTAGGCTTCGGCATTCTGCCGTCCCACTGTCAGCTGACGAATATTCTTCAAATGCCGCTCAGCCTGGTGCACGGGAACCGCACGAGCCTTCGAGGCAGGGCCCTCTGCCTGTCCCGTCTGCTCGCACAGCAATAGACAGACGAGTCCGATCACGCATCGCTTACCGAACGGGATTGCTTGCATCGAGACGCACCTCCGTACGATCACTCGCGAGTGGCCACACCCCGCGGGTGACCACTGCTCCGTCGTTGAACAATACAAAACTATTCCATCCGTAAAAAAAGAGCAGCCGCGCCACCTTCGCCACTGCCCGTGGCGTGGCGGCATATAGTAACGTCACCACGCTGCCTGGATGATCGATTCGGTGGCAACTGACGAGGAGGGCCAGTCCAGTCCCTCCATAGGACGCACCCTGCACGATAACACCACTATCGTTCAGGGCCGCACGCTCACCACAGTGCCTGGCCAGAATCGACTGAATACCCGAACGGGATTCCGGGCCGCCCAATACTAGCACCGAACCTTCCTGAGGCAACAGCCCATCCGGAGGCAACGAGATGATCACCGTTCGATCGTCGATCGGTTTCTGACTCTCCTGGGATTCGATGCGGGTGACCACCTCCCGAAACGGCGAAGGATGGTCCGGCTCATCCGTAAACGCCGTCAGCACTGATCTCCGCCGATCGGTGACAAAGTGATTGAGCACCGGCGGCAACGCCTGTCGGGTGATCCGCCGGAAGGTCATGAACTCGGGATCGAGATCGATCGCGATCGGTCGCGCGGGCAAGGTAATGGAGATCGTCTCGCGCGGCGAACGCAGCGGCACAGTCAGAACATGCTCACGGCCACCCTCCATGCGAATCAGCAGCTGAAGGGGAAGACGAAAGGGCTTGTTGGATTGGACGATCGTGGCCTCAAGCTGAAAGGCCTGCGCTGCCCCTCCTGCCACCAGACGGGCGACTGCCTCCGATAGCGAGAGCACCGGCGCCCCATCCTGTTCCACCCATTGCTCGAAAAACCATCGGAGATCCTGGCGGCTCTCTTCTGTAAAGACCCCCTCAAGATCGTGCCATTCCGCATGCCTGCCACGATACTGCGCCACCAAGCTCATAAGGGCCCGCCAGAACGTCTCGTCTCCCACCTCTTGACGCAGGAGGTGAAACAGCATAGCGGATTTTTGATAGCCGATGGCATTATCATGCTCATCCTGTTTTTGCGTGAATTGCGCGACCGGATAGTCCCGCTCCGGCGGCACGTGAAGATTATAACCCTGCACCATCAGGCGGCGTTGGTCCCGCGCCTGTGCGCGATCTCCTGCCAGTTCGTACCAATAATAATTGGCCAGGTAGGTCGTCAGACCTTCCACCCAATTCCCGCGATCGACTCGATTGAAGACCGCATTGCCGATCCACGAATGCACGATCTCGTGACCGAGCGCGTAGGGTTGCACATAATGTCGCTTGATGACGCCGCTTCCCAGCAGGGTGAACGAGGGCATCCCGAGGCCGCTCGCAAAAAAATTCTCCACCACCGCAAACTTCTCGAACGGATAAGGGCCCAGCAGAGGGATATAGGCATCCAAGTAGCGCGCGGTGGCCTCGAGATATTCCTCGGCCAGAGGCGCATCATCGGGGAATAAATAGGTCGAGAGCTGAATCCTTTGACCGGTCTTGGCCGTCCAGTCGCGAAACGTTGTGACAAATTTATTCGCCACGAGCGTGACGGCCTCGCTCGGCTGCGTCACGACCCATTTTGTCATCACCATGTGATCGCTGCGACAGAGCCCGGGGGGACAGAGACGTGAATCACCGGTCTTCCCTTGGGTCACTGCGGTCCACCCGTTTGGGACAGCGACCAGCAACCCATAGGTGCTGAATGATTCCGGGATGTCGGGATACCAGTGACTCTCACTGCTCACATACACGCCTTCCGGCCCGATATGTCCTGAAGTTTCACTGGGCGTCACAAAACGGAGATGGCGCGGATCTCGAGGCGGATCGTTGATGACGCCATGGTAGTGAATATCCAGAGTCACCAGTCCGGCAGTCACGACCTGCGAGGGAATAGTGATCTGATTCGGCAACTCCGGCGCGGAACCGTGCTCGATTTCAAACGGCACATCGTGAATCGAGTCCTCAGTTCCGGCCGATATCTGGACGAGCGTAATGCGGTCGATCTGAAGCGTGGGGGCGAGGGAGAAACGAACCGGGATTTGCGGCTGCGACACTTCAAGTGTCAGTCGGTCCTTTGCCATGAGTGCATGTTGTTCAGGAATGATCTGTATGAATAACTCATGATGCCGAATGATGACGCGCGGGATGGTAGGGGCGGTTGAATCTGCCGCGCAGGCTATGCCGAAAGCTCCATGGCTGAAGAGCGCGAGAAGAATGAGATAGGGATAAGAAACTATCCTGCTTCCGAGTGGCATCGGAAGGGTTTTAGCATTCGCGACAGACGAGCACAAGCTGAATGGACGTCAGCAATTGCTCCAAGTCGACCGGCTTCCCGATGACTTCTTGCGGCTCCATGACCCATGCTTCATCGAGACGCTCTTCGTCATGACTCCCGGTGATGATGATCACCCCGCCACGGTATTCTCGCTGACGGAGCTGCCTGAGTACTTCGACGCCATCCATGCCGGGCATGATCAGATCCAGAAGGATCAGGTCGGGGGGCGCCTGCTCCACCATCGAGAGGGCCTCAGCGCCGTCTTTCACGCCGAGAGCCCGATAGCCGCGGAGACTGAGAAATTGGACGAGTAAGTCTCGGACCAACGGCTCGTCATCGACCACGAGGATTGTTTCTTCCTTATCGGCCGAGGCGGCGCTGCCCGTCACTCCGGGCAGAACGGAAACGGATTTAACGGGAAGCTGCACCACTCGGTTGACACATTCGACCAGCACATCAAGCGACAGACCCTTTCGAATAAAATCGGTAACACGCAATCCCCGCGCTTGATTTTCTTGTTCTTCAGTCGCTCCGCCGCCCAGGATGATCACCGGTCCATGAGGATCGTATGCACGAATCTCTTTGAGGACCGTCAGCCCATCCATTTCGGGCATGCGAAGATCAAGGATGGTCACACGCGGGGCGTGCCGACGGAAAAGGGTCAGGCCTTCGATCCCGCTCGTCGCTGACAGCACCTCATACCCATGACGGGTGAAGACGGACTGGATCAGCTCGCAGTTCATGCGATCGTCATCGATAACAAGAATTTTAATCATACCTCAGTCTCACCGACAGGAATACCTGACACATCGAATTGAGATCATTCGAAAATTCAGCCTAACACAGGCAAGGCTGGCTGAGAAGAAAATGACGGGATCTCAACGACTTCATGCAGGATGTTCAAAAATGCTTCATTTCCGTCCACCACTGAGACCGCCTGGTCAGGCCTCTTCGTCAAGGGACGTGCTTTGTCTCCAGCAAGCCCGCAGGGGCGAGATAGACTGAGGTCGAGATCAACGGTTGGATGAAGATCTGACTTTCTTTATCTCAGTCTGAGCCTTAACACTCCAATAACCTGACGGATTTTTCAACGTTCTTTAGGCGGAGGGAAGCGCCGATGTTCCGAGGAGCGCATCCACGAAGGCGTCGCTTTGAAAATCTTGCAGATCCTCGACTGACTCTCCGACCCCGATCAGCCTTACGGGCAGCTTTAATTCCTCTGCAATCGCGAGGACAATCCCTCCGCGGGCTGTACCATCGAGCTTCGTCAGGACCAAGCCTGTGACGCCGACCACCTGATGAAACTGACGGGCTTGGGAAAGCGCGTTCTGTCCGACCGTGGCGTCTAGCACAAGGAGCACTTCATGGGGTGCACCAGGACACTCCTGCGCGATGACGCGGGTAACCTTGCGGAGTTCGTCCATAAGATTCGATTTTGTATGCAGCCGACCGGCCGTATCGATCAACACCACGTCCACCTTCCTGGCCTTGGCAGCGGCAATCCCATCGAATGCGACTGCGGCGGGATCGGCTCCAGGGCGGTGCCGGATCACGTCGACGCCGACTCGGTCGGCCCAGACTTGCAATTGATCGATTGCTGCCGCGCGAAAGGTATCGGCTGCCACCAGCAAAGGCACCTTCCCCACCTGCACAAGCCGTTGCGCGATTTTGGCGATCGTAGTGGTCTTGCCTACACCGTTCACCCCCACCGCCAGGATGACGAAGGGCTTCGGGCCTTTCGCAAGTAGGGACTCCAACGACAGCCCTTGCACCGGCGTCAGCACGTCGAGCAATGTGTCTCGCAACACATGCTGTACCCGACCTGCTTGCGAAGCATCAGTCCCTTGAAGTAGTTTCTTGAGGCGCTCCATCACGCGATCCACGACGCGGATACCGAGATCTGAAGCGATAAGGGATTCTTCGAATTCCTCCAAGAGGATAGGATCCGCCGCACGTCCAAGCAGCCGATCCAATGACCCGCGAACGACATCGCGTGTTTTGGCAAGCCCGTCACTCAGTCGCTGCAGCCATCCCATAGGTTTACTCGCCATGCGTGCTATGTGAGACGGGACGCGTTCGATTCCCTCGTTTCGGAACCCGCACAAGTGACCGCAAGATCATCCGTTCACGACGATGCATCCGGCGCGCTTCTTTCTCACTTCGCTCATGATCGTAGCCGCAGAGATGCAGAATGCCATGGATCAAGAGCACTGTCAGCTCTTCGTCCAACGATCGTTGCCCCTGTTTGGCTTGGCGGGCTGCCGCCGGCACGGCAATCACCACGTCACCAAGCAGGCCTGCGGAAGAATGGGGGGCCTCCCGCATGGCAAAGGCCAATACGTCGGTCGTGCGATCCTTGCCTCGATACCGTCGATTGAGAGCTCGCATTCGCTGATCGCCCACGAACTTGATGCCCAATTCCGCCGACGCTTCCCCGACATCGGAGAGAATCACCCGTGCCAGTCTATCCAGGCGTGCCTGGTCAAACGTCACACCTCGAACCTGACTCTGCATATAGACCGGCATTGTAACTGCTCAGGTATTCAGGCTGAAGGCTATAAACTATCTCGCAAGGCACGAATCACGCCATTCAAAACCTTCTCGGTTTCTACGACCTTGGGTTCAAGCAGAGATGAATCCTCGTTGCGCAAGAAGCCCAAACGCTTCGACAAATTTAATTGATAGTGTCGTTCCCTCAATGACCCGAATGATATATTGAGAAATCTAAGATAATCTGCCTCACTGTCACGAGCTCACCCCTCCACGATGCTAGGAGGAACTGAAACTGCGGCCCGCCGTATTTGAGAAGTCAGTCCAAACAACTCTTCTTTCGGAAACCCCGCGGTTACCCGATACACCAACATGACTACTTCATCAGCCAACTCAAATGCCCGAAGCTTTGTGTGGTCACGCACGATTTACCCCTAGAAGCCTTCGGTCTCTCTACCTGAGTAGTTGCCAGAAATTAATGCGACTGGCCCCAAGGGTCCGTGAGCGGCGAGGAAGGGGTGGCAGGCTTCGGCTGTTTATTATGCGGCACCGGGGACATTCGACGTCCTGTTGCGCCAGATGAGGAACCCGAAGACTGGGTGGGGTTCTGGTGCTGATCGTAGGCTTTGATAATGTCCTGCACCAACTTGTGACGGACCACGTCGCGCTCGTCGAAGTAGACGAATTCGATGCCTTCGACGTCGCGCAGAATCTCCCGCACCTCGATCAGGCCGGAGACCCGTTCGGGCGGCAGATCCACCTGCGTGATATCACCAGTGACGACAACCTTGGAATGGAACCCGAGTCGCGTGAGAAACATCTTCATTTGCTCCGCTGTGGCATTCTGCGCTTCGTCGAGAATGACAAACGAATCGTTCAACGTGCGACCTCGCATAAAGCCGAGTGGCGCGATTTCAATGTCGCCCCGCTCGATCGCACGCGCAGCCCGTTCCATATCCATCATGTCGAACAGCGCATCGTACAACGGGCGGAGATAGGGATTGACCTTGGCATACATATCACCGGGTAGAAAACCGAGCTTCTCGCCAGCTTCAACAGCAGGTCGCGCGAGAATGATACGGCTCACTTCTTTCTTCATCAACGCACTTACCGCCATCGCCATAGCCAGGTAGGTCTTACCCGTTCCGGCCGGGCCGATTCCAATCACGATGTCATGCGTCTCGATGGCTTCGATATAGGCTTTCTGCGTCGGCGTTTTCGGCGCGACAAAGCGTTTTTTGGTGACGATGGCTGCGGAGCTGGACAGTAATTCCTTGATCGGTGTCTCGGGACTCTGACGGAGCGCGCTCAAGGCTTGGGTAATGTCGTCTGGCTGGAGGACCATCCCGTCGTTGGCAAGGGTGGCAAGTTCCGTGAGGATACGTTCCGCGTGACGAGTGGCGTCTGGCGTACCGTCGAGGGTGAGTTCTTCACCGCGCGCCGAGAGACGCACCCCAAGGTCTTCTTCGATCAGCTTGAGGTGCCGGTCATGGTGACCGAACAGAACTGCAGTATTAGTACCTTCTCTAAGTTTGAGCTTGCGCACGAAGGTTGTTTGCGTTCCTCCTCACGAAGTCTATGCACGACATTTTAGCAAACGCAATGAAGGCATGACAAGCGCGTTAAGAAGAGAAAACACAGGGTATCGGCTGTTCGTCCGGGTCAGGCTAAGATGCGGCAGGAGAGGGAGAGTGAATGGTCAATTGAAATTCCTGAAATGCCGTCGTCCCTTGGCGATCCTGAACGACGATCTTAACCGTGTGGTTCCCAACCTGTCCGGATGTAACCCGCCAGGTAATGTGCCCCGTAACCTTGTCGATGGTCATTCCCTGCGGCGCGACTTCTAACATGTAAGTTAGCGGCTCCTCCTCGGAAGCCGCAGCTCTCACGGCGTACTCATATTTTCCTTCGGCGATAACCGTCTGTGGTTGTGAAAGGATCGTCGGGGCTCCGCTCCGGACGAGAACAGGAGACGAGATCAGCCCTTGTCCAGGCCCCTGCGCATCTTGAGGAACGACTTCGGCTTGTAGCAAATCTCCGACCTTCAAGTCGCTTGTGTCCAGCGTACTTTCGACGGTTTCCTTGTACACTTCACCGTTCTTGCGCCATCGAAAGCTAAGTCTCACATCTTCACCATCGGCATCGCTCGCCTCCACCTTGGCCTGGACACGATCTCCCACATGGACCGAGTCTGGGTCGATCGCGACCAGGGTCACGACAGGAGGCGTATTGACGACCATGAGCGTCGCGGTCCGAACCGGTGCGCTGTTCATCGACCCATCGAACGCAGTGACGTTCACGCTCACGCGATCGCCCCGCTTGAGCCGACTCGGATGCAACGTGCTATTCGTCTCGCCGACCAACGGCTGGTCGTTCACGATCCATTGGTACGTGAACGCCAAAGAGTCGCGATCGGAATCCGTCGCGTCCACCACGACCGAGATTGGCACCGCAAGCGTAAGAGGGTCGGGCACCAGTTTGATCGTATGAATGATGGGGGGATGGCCGACTCTGGAGGATTGGGATGAGCTAGGCAATTCGCCCGGACAGCCTGCCAGAGAAACCGCCACCAAGCCGAGACCCCATGCCCAGACAACGGACAAAGAGCGCCCCGGTATTATCCAAGGCGCTCTTCCACGGAGTTCGATGTGTGCCATGCACATTCGATCAGGAGTCCCTGTTATTCATCCAGGACACATAGCGACTCCAGCTGGAAAGTGCCGGTTTGCCGCAGACCTGGCTCAGTGCAGCCGTGCTTGATTGGACCACGGCATTCAACCCACCGGAACAAGGGGACGGCCCACCGGTCGAACCCACAACGCCTGTCCCTTGTCGGACGAGCTGGACCGCGACCGACGAAGGTAAACCGGTCCCTAAGTTCAGGGACCGACTGGAGTTGGTATTGCCCCCTGACGTGTAGGTTCCAATCACCGGATCGGTATATGCCGTCCCCGAGAGATAGAAGAGGGCGTAGACATTTCCAGAACCGGTCACAACACAGATATCTGTCGCCGGAACGAACGTAGTAAAGAGCAGCGTTCCGCCCAACAATGTTGGAGTGCTCAGGCTCCGCTCTCCGGAAGTCGGCAGCGTCGTATACCAACCTTTTTTAGCGGATACGGCCGTGAGAAGAGTGTTGAACGTCGTCGCTCCACTGACGCCAGTCACCTGCGACGTGCCCGACGCGCACACTGTACAAATGACTGCATTGGAGATATTCAGGAGATCTTTTTGTTGACAGTCGGTCGTCGATGGATTGCACAACCCGTTCAGCGCAAAGTCTTTAACTCCGATAAAGTATTGCGTGTCCGTGTTGGTTTTGTCGTTCACAGGGTCCCAATACCGCCCGGTCCCGAAAAAGACCCAGACATTGTTGCTGTCGTCGGAGGTGACGGTCGGAGCCGCAGTCACCGGTCCTACCTTGTTTGTGCCCACACATTGCGGGACACAGGAAAATTCTTGGATGACGAGAGTCGGACTCCCCCAATTGGCTGGATCAGTTTGCATCCCCTGCCCTGTGGTCAACCGGTACATCTTCCCTGTCCAGGCTGGCGTGCCTGTCACTCCACAGGAAGATGAACAGATGTCATTGCCCCCATAGACCGCATCCACACGATAATCCAGGTCGCGGTCATAGGCGATCAGATCGCCCATAAAGGCGTTGTAGTCCGTCACAATCGCCGAATTCGTGGAATTCGGCGAACTCGTCGAATAGGGCCCCTTCACCGTGCCGGTCTTGTCCCCTTTCAGTTCGAGTACATACAATTGGCTCGGCTGCGAGGCACTGGTATTCCCACTGTACCCGGTCGGGCCTGACCCAAAGACGGCAAACCACTTGGCATTATCGTTGTTCGTTTTATCAGGAGCGGTGGAGGGATTGGTCCGCACGATGGTCGGATATGAAGTGGTCAGCCCGGCCCCACGTTGATTGGTGAACACGGCGATCAACTCTGGCTCCCGCTCGGGGTCTGTGATGTCCAGCACAAAATACCCACTGTAGAACGTGCGGTCCGCCGACGTATTATTTTCGAACTTCGCCGTATAGGTCATAGGTGGTGCGCCAGTCGTACAGTTGCCGCAACTGCCTCCAAAGCGAAACCCTCCAATCAAGATCGTGCCCCACCCGCCCGGATGACGGCCGGTTGGACCATCATCGGCAAAGATGCGGACATCGGTCACTTTGGGTTTCAGGTCGACATAGTACACGTGTGTATAATCCGTCCGAGCCAGCCACTGTAACTGCGGCAAGAGTGTATATGGAATGTATGTCCAGAGTTCAGCCCCAAGCGCCGGGTCGCTCCTGGGAGTTACAGCCGTCGGCGCTCCGGCACTGGCGGTGGTAAACCACCCGTGCTCCACCTGGCCGACAGGTGAAGTGGGACCCGTATCGTCACCCTTGTGATAGAAGCCCGCGTTGAAGGCATGGAGCATCCCGTCGTTGGAGCCGACATAGAGCATCTGGCGGCGAGATTGATACCGCTGGGAAAAAGTCGTGTAGCTCGCGTCCCCGTAGATTAGGTCATAGCGTTCTCTTGGCCCCCCAACCACGGTCGGTGTGGAATTAATGGGGTCTCCATAGGGCCAGAGGACTGTGGTCCCGTCCAGGAGTGTCAGGCGTCGGTCGCGGAGGCTTTTCTGCTCCGTACAAGGTGAACCACTCGCATATCCGTTGCAGCCTCGAATGAAATTGATCACTGAATTAGCGTCTAATGACGACGCTCCGGCGTTGAGGTACGGGTCCAGCCGGGTCTTATTCGCCTGAGTGAACTCTACTAAATTTTCACTTCCGTCCGTCGCGATCGCGCCGTCGGCATTCGTATCAATCCAGGTCCACATCCGCCGGCAGTTGACGCCGGCTTGCGCTGTCGAACAGGTCGCATTCACGTCCATCGACGGCGACGCGAGTTTACTGCCCGCTTCCCACAAAGGGGCCATCGTCGTATTCACCAAGGACTTGGAGTAATACGGCGTTGTTGAATCCGCCACCCCGTCGGCTGGTAATTCGTCTTTATAGCGATCCACCATGACGTCGCCGGCGAATGTATCGTATCTGAGCCGGACGATGTCGTCCTTGCCATAGACCAATCGACCATCGCCATCGGTGTCTTCTCTGAAGTTCCCATAGGAATCGATAAAGAAGCTGGTCGTATACCCCGTCCAATTGATGGTGGAGCCTGATATGCCGTGGGGGTCTTCAGGATAGAAATAGGCTTGATACACAGCCCCTTCCCCCGTGGAGGACGATGCTAGCACCGAGGCCGCCGTTCCCGACGCGGATTTTTTCAAAATATCCTGAATGGCCGCCATAATGGCGCTGGTTAAGCCCTTGCCCTCATTCGCATTGAAATAGGTGTCCGGTTCACAGTCTAAAGGGTTGAGATCCCATTCCGAGCTGCTGTTACTCGTGGTGCCTGGCGTTCCGAGCACCGATCCGGGGGGATAAATGCAATTCTGTCCGGTAGCGTTCGGAATAGTATTTCCGTCGCTATCTTCAAAGCCACCCCACTTGGAGGCGGAGGCTAAGGCGGTTCCTCCCGCGGTGCCTCCCATCGCATTCACGCTGTAGAACGTCACATTCTGTGCGTTCACCAGATCGCTGCGGAGGTCATTGCGCTTGCCATAATAGGCCACGTCGTCGAGCTGCGTGGTCGTCACTCCATAGTTCGAAACCGCCGTGCTCATGAGATTCCCGAAGGGCTGATTGTTGGGTGAGCCGCCGTCGGCTGTAGGAACACCGGTCGAAATCATCAACACGTACCCCTTGCAACAGGAAACCATCTGGCCCGCCACAGGCGTCGCACAGTTCCCATTGCTGTCCTTGTTACAGAAATAGTACGGATCGCCCTGGGCGGATGGGGTCGCGACATAATCAGCCGGAGTATTCGAATAACACGCGGGGCTATTTTGCTTGTAGTAGCACAGGCCTTCGTACAGCGCCTCGGCCAGCGGGGCGTTCGGACCGAGGGACGTGTTACGGATATTGGTCACGACCGAAGAGGTCAGTTTCTGGTCAAAAGACATTTGCATGCTACCAGCCACGCCGTTCGTGTTGGTAAACATCACCGCGACCCGCATTTGGTCATAGCGTAAGTTCTGAAACAATCCAGTCGATTGGTCTGCCTGAACTGCCGTCGTTTCGGAGGTGAGATCGACTTGAAGAGTAAACGTGTTCGACGCCGATGCACCGAATATGGCATTCGCATCGACCGAATTGGCTACATACAGGCTCCCTTCTCCCACTCCGAAGTAGCTTATAGAACTGCCATCGGCTGGCAGCGTGGAGGGATAATAGTATCCGGAAGTGACTCCGCTGGGATAAGCCGGTTTGGCAGTGGCCTTTACATATCGGTAACATAAGTCACTCTTTAAAATGCACTTGCTCCCACTCCCCCCGCCCCCCGTGCTCGTCTGGGCATAGATCTTATTGCAGTTGAAGGGGGCGGAGCTGTTGCATTGCGCCGAGGAGCCGTTGCCGCCGATTAACGCCTTCTTCGCCAAGTCGATCTTCCGCATTGTCAGCCAGTTGAGAAAATTGCCGTCCCAATCGCCAGTATTCGGACAGGGGGTAGTGGATGACGATTTCATGGATCCGGATGGACCAAAACTTGGGTTGGAATACGTATAACAACGTTGAGGATTGAACATCCCAAAGTATTCTTTGCTCGAATTGAAGGTATCGGTGGTGCCGCTCGGAATGGGACAGCCTGCCACCGGCGAGCCAGTGGTATTCGTATTGCACAGAACTGTATCCGGCGTACCCCCGCTGCCGGTAGAGCTACCCGCCACGTTGCTGGAGATAAACATTTTCTTAGTGCTGTCAGTGGACGACTCGGGGTAGTAGCCATAGGCGGCCGGCAGCATGGCCTCCGAAATATCGAGCACAAATAGAATGTCGGGCGGCACCGTCTTGTTTACAAAGACGGGATATGCCGTGTACTTGTCCATGGTCGGCGCCGTCGTGCTCTGCGCCGTCTGCACGGTGGCGAGCGACAACCCGAAGCAGGCAGCCGCAGCCGTGGCTAAAATCGTCCGCTTGAATGAGAGTGTCTGGCTCATGGTCAGTTCCTCCTCCGACAATGTTTCCGTCGGTGTCGGTTTTCCCATCGCGATCTTGGCGATGTATTCCGCCTTACAGTTTTCGCTGACAGCCATCGCCTGCCGCCACGCAGGCATAGACCGCCGTCGTGTGAGTGTTTGTCCCAGTTGCCGTATCAGTGGCAAGGCAACTGATGCGGTAATGAATCTCGACTCCTCCCGCGCCCGCCCCTTGCCCATAGCCTTCGTAGGCTCCAGCAAAGACTTGGGATCCGCCGGAGATCCCTTTCGCATAGAGTCGGTCGATGTCGCCGGCGACCGTATACGCCCCCACGTTCAGACTGAAATTAGGGGCAACGGAAGGATCATCGATATTATTGTCCGACTGTCCCATGATTTCGGAGTTTAACGTAGTGAAATTGGTCGCCGGGACAGGACCAGCCGGGCTCTGGAATGCGGTGGGCAGCGAATTGGCCATGATTGTTTGCTCGATGATATTGGCGCCCGTGCCCACACAGGACTCGACCGCAATCGTCGCCGCTTCTGTGCGCCGTTGAATACCGGCAATGTTGTTTTCCAAGCCGCTCACTGTCATCGCCGCCACCCCGAGGGTCGTCAAGATCAACATCACCATGAGGACTGTCAGCATGGCGATGCCCCGCTGGTCCTGACCAAGGCTTGCGTCCGTCCCAGCCGACTGTTCGCTCTCGTCCCTACAACCCAACATTGCGGGTCTCCAATGTCTTCGTCAGGATCCGCCGCCGATATTGACTGTAGGTCGCCTGGCTAAATCCACCGTCATCTTGTGCGTTATGATCGCTCACCTGAGGCGGGGCGCCGGACACACTTGCTGGGGCCATGCGTTCCCCGAAGCCTTGATCCGTATTTACCTGCCTGCCGACGATGGAGACCTGCACGAGACGGATCTTGTCCGGGGTCGTCGGGATAGTCGACCAGGTCGTATCCTTTAGGAAATCCGCTTGATCAAATGTGCCTGAGGCATTCTGATCGTCGATGGTTCCATCCGGAATGCCTCCTCCGGTACACCCATCGCAGGCGTAGGCAAACTGAATATCTTCAATCCCGTCGACAATCGGCGTAACAGTAGCAACCCCATTGGGCGCCACAGTGCCTCGCAATAAACAGGGACCGTTGCTGGAACACTGGGCCGGGGTCCCGATTTGATATTGGATACACTGCAAGAGAAACACCGGGGTCTTGGCTGGGAAGGTCAACGGAGCGGGAATGGTGCTCGCCAACGTCAAGACATCTCCGGAGACAGATGACACGGTGGCTGTGACATCCCCGTTGATTGAAATCACCGCCGTGCTTGAGGCAGCGGTACTCAGCCCTGCGTTCGTCATCCCCGTTCCACCTCCACTCGCCAATGTAATCTGCGTAAATCCGGTATTGCTTGTTGCGCCTGCCAATGTCCATCCGGTGTTGCCCATGGGCACCACTAACGAGATGGTGTCGGCTCCTGAATCCTTTCCCGTTGGCGTTTGGTCTTTCGGCACAATGGCATAGGGGGTGGATATTCCGCCGACCGTGTTGACACATCCGCCGACCTGAGCGTTCATGCCGAACCCTGTGACTTTGATATCGCTCGCGATCAGATCCATGGCGATGCGCACATTTTGCTGGGTATCCACGGTCTGATCGTTGGCTCGGAGCGCCTTGCTCGTCGTGGTCAGAAGGGTAAACGCCGCAGCCACGATGACGAAGGTGACGACCATCCCAATGAGCAATTCAATCAGCGTAAAACCATTGTCTCTGACAGTCATATGAGAACCCATCAATTCCCTCGCGGGCAACATCGAATCATTCAGGGGCTACGATCGTTTGCACGGTAACCGTCTTACTTCTCTTTATACTGGAGGCGCCATTGATTGATCCCAACCACGTGACCGAGACCGTGACCTGCCTCTGATTGAGCGGGGGTGAGGTCGGCCCCGTCGCCGTCACTGTCACAGTGCCCTGAACATTCGTGAGACGCGCGTTGACATCTTCCAGCAACGCCTTCCATTGCAGACAGTCGCCTCGTGCAGTCATCGGCATCGTGGACGGACAGGGGGTGCCGGCTGTTGTATTGATGGTGGCATAGTCATTGACGTTCTGACGGTTGAACTGCATGCGCTCGATCATGTCGGACGCCACGTTCGTGACTCGCGTGAGTTCATTGGCATCCACGTTTTTCCCCATGGAAATTGCTTGCATGCTCGCGAGCACCAGCGCTCCACCTGCAAACAAGGCCATCGCAACGAGGCTTTCTATTAACGTGAATCCGGATTGATCAGCGAACCGTATCTTCATAATTGCTCGCATAGTTTGATTTTCATGAACACGTCGAGGACGGACACCATTTAACCTTCCCACTGGCTCTCACCAGCACCGAATACTGCAAGCCGTTCGTGTTGGAGAGGATAATCACCTGATCTGCGCTTCCACTCGGACTCAATCGCAATCCTCTTGGGGAAAACTGCACAGTGATAGGATTGGAAGAAGGGCTCGGCGGTGGCACACTGACCACTCCGTTGACGGAAAACGGCATGGTCTGACTGGGGAGGACAAAGACGTTGGCCGTATCCGCGGAGGACAGCGTGACCTGCGTTCCTAACGCTCCGAGCGTGACGGTGACCGACTTGTTTCGATTCATCGCAGCCATTCGCGACAATGTCAAACTATTCGTGACGTCTGTCGTCGCCTGACGTAGTTGGTATTGATTATTCCAGAGAGTATAGTTAGGCAATGCGAGAGCCGCGGCGATGCCGATGATGGCAACGACGATCATCAATTCTATAAGGGTAAAGCCTTGTTCTTTTTGCATGGGAAGGCACCTGCCCCATCCTGTAAACACCAAAGGCCACAGGAAGATCAGCAAGGCTCATGCCGCTAAATCAGCCCGAAGAAATCCTCGGAACTACTTGATCCTACTGGGTCTGCACGCGCCCTACGAGATGCGTACAGGAAGAACCTCTCTCTGACCAGTTACAAAATTCGGTCATCAGTGCGCACAATTTCCGCCCTATTAGGCTTGCAGGTCGATTATTAATGCTGTGGTCTTCGCTGATCCAATTACAGAATAAATACGTGTGGGATTGACAGAGTTTCTTGGCAGGAATCCCATGATTTCATGGAACCAGCAGACAACTTATTTTACTGCTACGGCCCTGACTTGCCGGTAGGTGGTGAGTCCTTGGACCACTTTCTGAATCCCGTCCTGGAGTAGTGTAACCATCCCACCATCCATGGCCTCGGCGAGCATGTCGGCGGTTCTGACTTTTGACTGAATAAGCTGCTTCATTTCTTCGGAAGGGAGAAGTAATTCATGTAGTGGAACCCGTCCCTTGAATCCTGTCCTGCGACAATCATCGCACCCTCTTCCTCGATACAGCGTCATTGACGTGGCATCCGCAGCGCCCCATCGCTCCCACTCGCGCGCCCCATATCCCTGCACCAGTTCATCGTACTCTTGTCGACTCGGATGATAGGACTCCTTGCACTGAATGCAGATCCGTTTGCACAGGCGCTGGGCAAGCACTCCTAACATGGCGTCGGCAAAGTTGAACGAGTCACACCCGAGATCCAACAAACGGGTTACCGTTTCGATCGCACTATTAGTATGGAGAGTACTGAGAACCAGGTGACCTGTGAGCGAGGCCTCAATGGCGATGTCGGCCGTTTCTTTGTCCCGCATCTCACCGATCATGATGACGTCGGGGTCGGCACGCAGAAATGCTCGCATCGCGGTCGCGAAGGTGAGATCGATCTTCGGATGGACCTGGACTTGGCGGAGACCGTCTTGGGTAATTTCAATGGGGTCTTCGGCCGTCCAAATCTTCCGTTCGTCGGTATTGATGTGCTTCAGGATGGCGTGCAGGGTCGTCGTTTTGCCGGACCCAGTCGGTCCGACACATATGATGATCCCGTGCGGTTTCTCTGCCAGGGCCTGAATGGTCTGCAGGGTAGAGGGAGCAAATTCCATAACGTCGAGTGACATCGGCTTCTTGGCAGTTAAGATGCGCAACACAACATCTTCGTCGTGTCCTGCAGTGGGCAGGGTCGCGACGCGTAATTCGATCTCTCGATCCTTCGCCAACAGGTACCGGATCTTGCCGTCTTGGGGTTTGCGTCGCTCCGCAATGTCAAGATTGGCCATGATCTTGATGCGTGACACGACAGCACGCCGATAGGCAGAGGGAATCCTCATGTAAATGAAGCAGCTGCCATCGACGCGCAGGCGCACAGCCATATCTTTACGATCCGCGTATGGTTCGATGTGAATGTCCGACGCGCCGAGGCGGTCGGCTTCGGCGATCACCTGGTTGGTCAGCCGCACAATGGCTGAGTCGTTCTCGTCGATCCCGACGCCTACTGCTGGGTCGATGGTAGGCTCAGGATGGATTTCATTGATCAACTCGCCGAGGATGGAGCCGATAGACCCGCTCGTTTCCTGACCCCTGGCCAGATGGAGAAATTGCTCAATGTCCCGGCGCAAACCTACGGCATAGCGAATAGTCATTCCAGGAAATGTGCGCCGCACATCCCAGCCTTTGTCTAGATCATGCGGATCGCTGGTCAGCACATCGATCAATGAGCCTCGACGCGCGATTGGCAGCCAGAGGTTCTTCTTAAGATAGTCGAGGTTGAGTGTTTTCAGCAAGTCGGCATCGATGACCGTTCGTTCGTCATACGGCAAGTAGGGACATTGATAAAAATCGCTCAAGGCAGAACCTAAGATATCCTTCGGTACACGATAGCGGTCGAGGAGCACCGTTTCAAGATCGAGAGGCCCATCTCTTGAGTCATTGACCGCGGTCAGTACATCGGCCTGGCTGATAATTCCTCGATAGATCAGTGCATCCAGCACATTCTGCTCGATCGTGCGAGACGATTTCGCCACACGGTTCCCCTTCTTAGAGAAGCCATTACTTCCCTCAGTCTTACTACCCCTTCCTCGGCTCAAAATGTCAGTCTCAACGGCCATATTCAATGCCTCGTCCCAGTCCCCACGTCTAGCAGGCTGCGGAAAAAAAACTTAAGTTGACATGCGAGATCTTCGATGGTCTGCGTATTTGGCACAATAGGAGCATCCCCACGCAGGATGCTCAACAATGCCGGACTTCTCACCCGCCAAATACCGGCAGGCGGCACGTCTTATCCCGAGCAGGCCAAGCGAGTGAAGGCCGAAACGTACCATCTGAGGTATGTAGAAGAGCGATACGACGATGCGATAACGATGCTGGCAGAATTTTTGAACACTTTGCTAGTATTTCGCCAGCCAAGTTCCCGGCGCTCGATACACAACTGGAATCCCTCGAAAGAGTCCCTGCGCCAAATCAATGTTGTACCAGACTTCACCCACCATTCCCGCCCCAGCTGCCGTCACCGTGTTCCCCGCGATCAAGGCGCCGTATATGCGGGTGGACCGTTCGATCATGATCGTTCCAGCCGCAAATAGTACTCCGTTCACGTGCATACCTGACAATTGTACAGGCACTCTCGCACCCATCGAGTTTGTCCCCTCCGGTGATGGACTCAAAGCAGGGACGGATTTCCCAGTCGCACGGGGCCTGAGCATCACGTGACCTTGCACGACTAGAAGCCCTTCAAAATAGTCTGTATCCAGCACCAGTGTGCCCAGGTTGTCTAGACGTGGGGCTTCCCCGTCAACGGTATCGATAAACACAAGTCCATGTTGGCTGCCAACCGCTTGGGACTCGAGCACATCCGCCGGGCTCAATCCTTGATCCGACTCTGGCGTCCCTAGGGGATGGAGTCGCCCGAGACGATCGAGCCGATAGTAGGTACCTACTTGAAGTGCGGTCCTCTTCAGTGGCTCATACTCCCATCGGTCGAGCCGAACACCGGGCGTCGGATATTGGTGTAGGTGCACGTTTTCAGGTAGCGGAGGACTCGCATCTTGGCCGGGTGGAGGAGAGATGACCGAGACGGTCCCTCCAATCCAATATTCCGTCCATCGATCCTGCGCCTGCATCATCTGGTCATAGGACTGGCCTGTGACCGGGGCCGCACTGCTCTTGAGGACAAGGTCTTCAAGTCGCTTAACCGAAAGATCCCCCATCACCCGTTGATCGCCCCAATGGACCATGACGGGAGATTCACCGCCGGGCTGCAAGGTTCCGAGCGCCTGTCCGACTTGCACAGCTGCTCGAACTGCGGGAATCGACACAGCCCCAAGCTGAAGCTGAACTGTTCGTGCAATCGGCCGGCGATCAACCGTCGTGGCCGTTACCTCAACCGTACTCAGCAAGCCTGGCTGCAGAGGACTATACACTTTCACCGTAAGAATGCGGCCGAGCCCTCTCAGGGCATTGTAGAAGCCGTTGGGGGAATCATTTAGCGTTTGGTTGTCCACCTGGTTTCGGGCGTCGAGCAAGATATCCGGATGCTCGGCGGTCCCAATAAACTGCGACCGCCCAGCCACATCGAAAAACGACGGCCCTCGGGTGAGCTCCCCCTGACGCTTCGCGAGCAGTCCGGCAATCACCGTCGGTGTCGCACTCGGATCGTGGAACCAACTCATCACGAGATCCGCTCCCGCGTCAGCCAGCTGTTGCGCGACGTTATTCTGTTTCATGGCACTGACACCCGGTCCATCCTGATCGGCTAGATATAGAGACGTCATGCCAGCTATTCCAAGCAGAAAGATGAGCATGAGCGCCGCGAGAAGCACGTGCCCCTTGTCGGACAGATTCATGATTTCCGACTCGCTCTGTTCCTCCATTTTCATATCCTCACTCCCATTTTGGAGGTGCCTCCGCTATGTCCTGAGACTAATTTCTCGAACCGCGGACACCCCTTCATTGGACATCTTCACCTCAACAACAATCAGCCTGACGAGCGTCGGCTGAGTCGCAGGCCTCCCGTTCTCGTCCCAATAGGAAAAACGCGCTTCTCGAATGTCTCCAACCAGGACGCTCGCGCCACCATCCACCTGGCGCAGAGCCTCAGGACACCTTGGTCATCTCGACGGCTGTAATAGCGGACACGATTTAGAAGTGAGACGAAAGCCCCGGCTGGAATCACCCTTGTCAACGGCTGAGTGACCGTGAGCAGGCTCCGCTGCCCATCACGAGCCAAGACGAGCGTCTCGCAATGCTCTGTCCAACAGATGACCAGAGTTTTCCCATTGTCCCACCCACGCCCATCTCCGACGGGTAGAACCGTTTGACCGATCGCCGCCACAGTAGTAATCGTGGTGAATAGGCCTGGCAGATTCGCCAAGAACTCCACCGAGTCCGAAGCCGTCGTGGTAAGAAACCCAGGCCCTATGAGACGCAATTCTTGCTCAAGTACTTCTAGGCCAAGACGAAGATCCTGTTGCTGCGCCACCTCACGTTGTTGTTTGATAAATTGTCGCTGGAAGTAGGATAGAGTCTGAAGCGTGGCGGCCAATATGACCATACCAGCGGCCATGGCCAACATCAGTTCAGCCAGGCTGGTCCCTGCTTCTGTTCTTGCTCTGTGATGGATGTCTCTGGGCTTTTCTAGCCACATTCTACCAACCTCAAGTTGCGGCACCTTATTGACTTCCGACGAACACCGGGTTTGCTCGCAACGTACCGACTCGCACTTCACGCTGGCCCTCGCTCGCCATGTAGAATGTCCGAGCCTCGAGGACTACGTGCCCTGAGGCCGACAGCGAATCGGAACGGTTCGGGGTCACCGTCCAGATCAGATGGACCCCGTCCTGATCCCAACTACCGGAATACACCCCATCACCAGCCAGCACATCGCCGTCTGCTCCATCGTCGTGCATCACAAGGTCCGGGACACCATCGTGATTCAGATCATCCAGCAAAAGACGATCCCATCGCGCAGATCGTTTCGCCTCGATCCGCGATTCCGCCATTGCCATGGCCCGCGTCGCTAACATGGTTGTTCGAAGACTAAGTTCTGCTGCCTGAAACGCCGCCATTGCACCGGCCAAACCAATCAATGTCAGTGCCATGGCCACGAACACTTCTGCAAAGCTGGCTCCGCCATTTGCGCGAAATAATCGAGCCGGTGTCATGAGACGGACACTCTTCCTGTGATGCTCACAGTGAATGTGGTTTCCCGCCCTTGACTGTCTCGCACCCGAATGGTTGTAGGAGTCGCGGACCGACCGCTGGGATAAAACAGAATTTCAGGACCGGCAGTTGGCTCTTCCACTATTACCCCCTTGTCCGCATACCGATAGACGTGCAGAATGCTCTCGGCATCTGCTAGTCGAAGCGTGATCGTGCGCCCCTCTCGATCAAATGTGACCCGAAGACGCTCTCGCCTTGCCATCGCCAGCTGTCTGGCGAATCGAAGTTCTGAAGCAATCTCTACGGTCGCGCTGTGCGCCTGTACCTTTGCGGTCATTGTCTGATAACTCGGCATGGCCAACGCACTCACAACTCCCATGATGGCCAGTACGATGAGTATCTCCGTCAGACTCCAGCCCTGTTCCTGTATCTGTAGTTCTGACTCTCTCATCACGGTATCCCTCTCAGAGAACAGCTAGCCTTACTAGGAAGAACACAGTCTCCAAGACCCGTGCCCACACTGGTTTAATAGCCCGATAACTCAACATCCAGTTAGGAGGAAAAAACGAAATGCGTCGCAAGTCCGTGCGGTTTTGTCTTATAAAATAAGAACACGAAGGCAGAGTAGGTCTATATGGTGGCCACTAGATAAAAGCAAGACTAGAAAGACGTCTCACTATTTAGATACAGGAATGTGCCAGGAGAGATACAGGGAAAGTATTAGTACCCAGGGCCGAGGAGGCCTTGATACCAATCGAGGAGCGGCTGGGAAAAAAACATAGAGAGGAGGGCCCCCAAGACAAGGAAGGGGCCAAAGGGGATGTAGTCATCACGCTTGATGATACGCAAGGCGATCAAGCTGATGCCGACGACAGAACCGGTGAGTGAACCAATCATAATGGTGAGGAGCGCCGGCTTCCAACCAAGGAACGCACCGATCATCGCCAGTAATTTGATATCACCACCTCCCATTCCTTCTTTGCCGAAGAGATAGGGGCTCAGCCAGGCCAGAAGCCAGAGGAGGCCGCCTCCTATAGTGAGGCCGAGCAACGAATTGATCACACCCAACGGTAAAACGGTCATGGCGCCTAGAAGTCCCACAACCATTCCCGGTATGGTAATGACATTGGGAATCATCTTATGAGTGAGATCCGTTCCCGTCACGACAACCAATCCCGAAAATAACAACGCATAGAGGGCGGCTGTCCAGCTTGGGCCGAAGTACCACAGGATGGTGAGATAACCGAGGGCATTGCCGGTTTCGACGATGGGATAGCGTATGGAAATTGGCGCGTGGCAAGCGCGGCATCGTCCATCAAGCCACAGGTAGCTAAGCAGAGGAATGTTGTCGTAGAACTCAATTGGCTGAGCACAGGAGGGGCAATGGGAACCAGGCCAGACGATCGATTCGCCTCGGGGCAGTCTCAAGATGCAGACATTGAGAAAACTGCCGATCAGCGCGCCTACCACCCCGACCAGAAGAAAGAGAGACCATTCATGCATCAGTCGGCTCAGGACCAGACTTTCACTGTGAACATCCCGGTCGCGTTGCATACCACATGAAACGAAATAGGTATTTTCACTAGACCCAATCTCCTGCAGTTTACTTATGGCGAGAGAGTTCTCTATAATTCTCTGCCCGTTTGGCGAGGATTGGTTTCTGCAGTTTTCTCCGTCAAGCGGAATTATACCCTTATATTTTATTTGTTAAAGGAGAACAAGATAATGGCACGGACTGCAAAGACGAAAGCCAAACCTTCCCTGGCCAATCTGACCCCGCCACCTCGCAAAAAGAGGCCTGAATCGCTCACCAGCCGAGAGCAGGAGATCCTTGAACTGATTTGGGCCGGGTTCAAAAACAAGGAAATCGGTCAACGACTCAAGATCAGCGTCAAGACCGTCGAAGCCCATCGGGCGAATATGATGAAAAAGATGCGTGTGTCGAATACCGCTCAGCTGCTGAAGACGGCGATCCAAGACGGGACGATCAAGATTCGGTAGGTGTCACTGCTGGCACGACGCCCTTGCGACGCTGGCGGACCACTTCGAACAGCGTGACGGCTGCTGCAGCTGAGACATTCAGCGACTGTACGCGGCCCTGCATCGGAACCCTGATGCGGTCGTCGCACTCCCCCAACACACCTGGACGAATGCCTTCCCCCTCTCCTCCAAGCACCAGAGCGATTGGCCCGGTCATGTCGATGTCGGTATGGAGCTTCTCCGCCTGTGGGTCAACACCATAGACCCACAGGCCAGCCTCTTTGAGGTCCTGAATCAGACGAATCAGATTGCCCACGCGCCCGACGGAGATGTGAGCGAGCGCCCCGGCTGATACTTTTGCCACGACCGACGTCAGGCCAACTGCGCGGCGTTCCGGGATGAACACCCCATGGACACCCGCCGCTTCGGCAGTCCGCAAGACCGCTCCTAAGTTGTGCGGGTCTTCGACCCCGTCAAGAAGCACAAGGAAGGGTTTCTCATCTCGTGTCTTCGCCCGCTCGAGAATCTGCTCCGTTGTGTCGTAAGATTTCGCCGCGATGAGCGCGATCACACCCTGGTGGTTTCCGGTCGGCACTAATCGATCGAAGGCCGGCGGAGGTTCGATATGAACAGGAACTCGTTGCGCCTTCGCCAGATGCACGAGATCGGAAAATTGCCGATCCGTCCGCAGCATCAGCAGCCGCTGAAGCGGACGCGAGCCGGCGCGCAAGGCCTCGCGCACAGCATGCAACCCGTAAATCAGTTCCGGCGGACTATCGCTTCCACCGGCTGGTGCCATCGGGCTTGTCCTCGATGACGATGCCGTGGGAGGCGAGAGATTTCCTGATCTCATCGGCCCTTGCGAAATTTTTCTTCTTTTTTGCATCGAGACGCTCTGCAATCTGTTGTTCGATCTGCTCTTCCGAGAGGTCAATCTTGGGTGATACCTGACCAACCATTGTACGAGCCTCAACACCAGTGACACACACAACCAGGTCTCCGGACCGCGGCTTATCTACGAACTGCCACTTATCTAACTGAAGCAATCCCAGGTTATTGCCAAGCGATCGGAATTCCTCTCTAGCAATCTTCCGCGCCTCCGTCGAGAGGCCCTGGCTCAGGAATTTATTGACGTCGCTTTTCAATCGCTGTAGTTCCGCAATGGCCACTGATGTGTTGAAGTCATCCTCCATCGCCTCGCGGAATGCCACCTTGCATCGCTCAATCGCTTCCATCAGCCCCTTGTCGGCCATAGCTCTTTCTTCTGGCTCAGCCAGTCGCTTCACCAGGAGATCATAGAACCCATTCAACGCATTCTTCGCTTCTTCTATACTTTTGTCTGAAAAATCCAATGGGCTGCGATAATGGGTCCCGAGCAGGAAATAGCGCAGCATCTCCCCGGTTTCTACCTCAGGCCATTCAGACTTCTCGAAGATCTCCCGGATAGTGAAAAAATTCCCCAGCGACTTGGACATCTTTTCCTGATTGATCTGAACGAATCCGTTATGCATCCAGTACCGCGCGAATTCTTTTCCGGTCGCCCCGCACGACTGGGCGATCTCATTTTCGTGATGCGGGAAGATCAGGTCCATCCCCCCGCCATGAATGTCGAACGTTTCACCGAGGTGTTTCATGGACATGGCGGAGCATTCGATGTGCCAGCCGGGGCGCCCGGCCCCCCAGGGACTGTCCCATGAAGGCTCACCCGGCTTGCTGCTTTTCCATAACGCAAAATCCATCGGATGGCGCTTCCGTTCATCGACCTCAATACGCGCCCCCGCCTGAAGATCTTCAATCCGTCGTTTCGAGAGACGCCCGTATCCAGAATATTTGGCTACTTCAAAATACACGTCTCCATCCACCTGATAGGCCAAGCCATTTTTCACCAAGGTCTCGGTCAAACGGATGATGTCGGCCATGTGCTCGGTGGCCTTGGGTTCGATGGATGCCTGCCGAATGCCCAATTTCCCCATGTCTTCGTAGTAGGCTTGGATATATTTCGCGGTGATCGTGTCGCAGCTGACACCCTGTTCATTCGCTCGCTTGATGATCTTGTCATCCACATCGGTGAAGTTCTTGACGAATTGAACCTGGTAGCCGCTGAACTCGAGATACCGCCGGATCACATCGAACACGAGCGCGCTGCGCGCATGGCCGATATGGCAGTAGTCGTAGACGGTCACGCCGCAGACATACATCCGAACGGTCTTCGGCTGGAGCGAGTGGAACGGCTCCTTTTTCCCTGTGAGCGTGTTGTAGATCGAGAGCATGGGCTGGTTACAACTCCGGAGTGATTCGGCGCTTCGGCCAATGGGACCAGAGAAAATAGCCCAGTGCGAGTGCCAGGCAGAGGCCGATCACGATGTCGAACTGATGAAAGTAGTCTCTCAGATGCTCCCACTGCTCTCCCATTTTCACTCCGACATAGGCCAGAAGATAACACCAGGGCAAGGCTCCGACAAAGGTGAACAGCACGAACCGCGGGAAATTCATTCGTGCAATTCCCGCCGGCAATGAAATAAACGTCCGCACCACCGGAAGCATCCGGCTGAAGAAGACAGCGGCCTCGCCGTATTTCGCAAACCATCGATCGGCCACGTCGAGATCGTGATGAGAAACCAAGAAGTACGGGCCATACCGCTCGACAAACGGCCGGCCGCCCCACACACCGGCATAGTAGGCCACAATCGACCCCGCGACGTTCCCAATGGCGCCTGCCAATGTCACGCCGAGCATCGTGAACTGTCCCGTCGTCACGAGATACCCGGCAAAGGGCATGATGATTTCGCTGGGCAACGGAATGCAGGCGCTCTCAATGGCCATGGTGATGAAAATGCCGGTGTAGCCGAACATCGAGATCATCGACACGACAAACCGACTGAGTTCTGTAATGATCGCTTCGATCAGATTCCCCACATCACCCTAGCTCCTTTTCTTGTCCTTCAACTTCGACGATGCAGCCACCCGACGCGTATCTTGTCGACGCACGGTTTCCCACTTCCGGAATCGATCCAACACCCCATGATTCGTCGTATCAAGATGAATGGGGGTAAGCGAAACCGCCCCTTGCTCAAGTGCCTCATGGTCAGCATCCTTGCTTCGGCTCCACGACACGCGGGTCCCGGCAATCCAATAGTAGGCCCGGCCATGCGGATCGACCTTTTCAATGATCGGATTGTCGAAACGCCTTCGGCTGAGACAGGTGACTCGGACTCCGATGATCGACCCGAACAGCCGGTTCGGAATATTGAGATTCACGAGCGTTTCGTCCGGCAAACCCTCTTTCAGAATCAAACGGGCAATATGAACGGCATACCGAGCCGCTGCGTCGAAATAAAAATGTTTCTCCCCTTCCTGTGACACAGCCATGGAAGGGACACCGAGGATCGTTCCTTCCATGGCTGCCGAGACCGTCCCGGAATACAACACGTCGTCCCCAAGATTCACTCCCTTATTGATTCCTGACACGAGGAGATTGGGTGGTGCCGGCATGATCTTCAGCACGGCCAGATTCACACAATCGACCGGCGTTCCGTTGACAGCATAGATCCTTGTCCCCAGCTGATGCACTCGCAACGGTTTATGAAGCGTCACGGCATGCGCCACCGCCGTCCGCTCACGATCCGGCGCAACCACCCACACCTCGCCCACTCTCGACAAGGCCTTGGCAAGCACTGTCAAACCAGGCGAGTGAATCCCATCATCGTTGGTGACCAGAATGCGCATGGGTCATCAGGAACAAAAAAAGCTGCCAGCGGCAGCTTCTTTGGTCAGTCTTCGCTTAGGTGGTAATCCAGGAGATCTCTCCCGCGTCTCCTGCCTCGCCTGATCCCTTACCCTTCATGATATATTTGGTCGGGGCGAGCCGATTTGAACGGCCGACCACTCGCACCCCAAGCGAGTACGCTACCGGGCTGCGCACGCCCCGACACTATTCAACTTCCAAGCCCCGCATTGTCTCCCTGGAGGCGGCTGGAATGCAACCGGTTCGGAAGAGACGAAGCGGAATCATCCTCAGTCAGAATGCGACTCCAAAATTTTGAGTATCGCCTGGAGATTCCCCCGCAGTTTCTGCGCGAGTTCTTTGGGACGTACCCGTTGGCTTGCCACTCGGCCTCGCCTGGCCCAATATCGTTTGACACCTGCAAGAGTGTGCCCTTCCTCATAGAGCATCCGTTTGATCTCCAATACCATTTCGACTTCACGCCTGACATAGAGCCGCTGGTTCCCACGACTTTTCTTGGGCTTAAGAAACGGGAATTCTGACTCCCAGAATCGCAATACGTAAGCCGGTAGCTTGGCAATCTGGCTGACTTCGCCGATTTTATAAAAGACCTTGCTGCCCAGCCTGGGCTCATTCCCCATGACCGGTCCTCGCGGTGAGATGAGTTAAGGTGAGTGATCGGCGTTATGAATTGACGTATTTCTTGAATACTTGACTGGGACGAAAGGTCACCACACGACGGGGAGTGATCCCGATTTCTTCGCCGGTACGAGGGTTCCGACCCTTCCGTGCCCCCTTACTGCGTACCACAAAGTTTCCGAATCCCGCAATCTTGACGGACTCTCCCTTATGTAACACCGCTTTCAACATATTCAGCACGAGTTCGACAATATCTGACGCTTCGTTTTTCGAAATACCGACCTGCTTGTAGATTTCGTTCGCGATATCTGCCTTTCTCATGCTTTCCCCTCCGACATCCGCACAAACCTCTCGAACAATCGTTTTTTAGATTAATCGGAACGATTGGCAGTTTCGCTATAAGTTACGTGAGGTTATAAAACCTGTCAAGAAGAAAGATGCCGTAAGAGAGATCTCAATCATAAGTTTTTGGCAAGTAACTTGTATTCGATGCTGTCCGCCAGCGCTTGCCAGCTTGCTTCCATGATGTTCTCAGACACGCCGACAGTGCCCCATTTATCCTTATGATCGCCTGATTCGATCAATACCCGGACCTTAGATTCCGTCCCACGATTGGCCGACAGCACCCGCACTTTATAGTCGAGCAATGTGACCTCTCGGAGCTGCGGATAGAATTTCTCCAATGCTTTCCGCAGTGCGTGATCGAGCGCATTGACTGGACCGGCTCCGACTGCTGCCGCATGTTCTACTACATCGCCAACCTCCACCATGACTGTGGCCTCCGACAACGTAGCTCCTTGGCTCTGTTTTTTCTCGACAATCACCCGAAATCCAAGGAGTTGGAAAGATGGCCGATGGCTCCCCATCGCTTTCCGCATGAGCAACTCGAAGGAGCCTTCCGCCGCCTCAAATTGGTAGCCTTCGCTTTCACGCTCCTTCAAAGTATTCATTAGCTCCTGCAACTTAGCGTGATCCTTGTCCAGTTTGATCCCATAGGCCTCAACCTTCTCCAACAACCCACTCCGACCTGCTGCATCCGATACCAACATACGCTGGCGGTTGCCGACTAATCCAGGAATCACATGTTCATAAGTCACGGGATTCTTCAGTACCGCATGGATATGGACCCCTCCCTTATGGGCAAATGCAGAATCTCCCACATAGGGTTGATGCGTATTGGGCATGAGGTTCGCGATCTCGGTCACGAAACCAGAAACTTGTTTGAGATGACTCAACCGGTCTCCCAACACCGAGCGTTTCATCTTGAGTTCAAGATTAGGAATAATCGAACAGAGATTGGCATTGCCGCACCGCTCACCGATCCCGTTAATTGTCCCCTGCACCTGCACCACACCGGTTTCAATCGCCATTAGCGAATTCGCGACGGCCATTTCGCAATCGTTGTGGGCGTGGATTCCTAATGGTACCGCGCATTCTCGCCGAACGATCCGGCAGATCTCTTTGATTTCCCATGGCATCGTCCCACCATTGGTGTCACAGAGAATCACCCGTTCGGCGCCGGCTGCTACTGCTTGACAAATGGTCTCTAACGCGTAGTCCGGGTTCGTCTTATATCCATCGAAAAAATGTTCCGCATCGTAGAATAATCTACGACCTTTCGAGAGGAGATGTGCTATTGAATCGTTGATGAGTTCAAGATTTTTTGCGAGGGAAATGCCGAGCGCATCGGTGACGTGCAGTGACCAGGTTTTCCCAAAAAGCGTGATGATCTTGGTCTCTGCATCCAGCAACGCCCGGATATTGGGATCCTTCTGGACCGCGTTGTTCGCTTTTCTGGTCGACCCGAACGCCACAACCGTCGCCGTTCGTAACGGGACGGTCTTGATCATCCGAAAGAACTCGATGTCCTTGGGATTCGCCCCAGGCCATCCGCCTTCGATGAACTGCACGCCCAGCCCATCCAACTGTTGAGCGACCCGAACCTTGTCTTCCGCCGAGAAACTGACATCTTCGGCCTGGGCTCCATCGCGTAAGGTTGTGTCATAGATTTCTAAAATCGCTGGACTGGCAGGAGGAGGAAGCATATCGGGCAATGAGGAGCCGACCGGCTTGCCTTGTGAGGATCGTGGTCGTGAAAATTTTCGAACCATAATAAGAGAGAAGATACCAGGCGCAGGACAAACCTGTCGAGACTCACATCGCCGAAATCCTCTACTTCGCGACTCGATCCCCTACCGGCGACTGGTCTAACCCGAATGCAGTATGAAGCGAACGCATCGCAAGTTCGACATACTTTTCATCGATGACACAGGAGATCTTGATCTCCGACGTACTGATCATGAGGATATTCACGCCTTCCTGTGACAAGACTGCAAACATCTTGGCGGCGACTCCGGAATGGGAACGCATCCCGACACCGACCAGCGACACCTTCGCGATCGCCTCAGTCACGGCGACCGATTTGGCGTCAATACCTTTCGCCGCGTCCTGAATCAACGGCAGGGCTTTCTTGATATCCGCCCGTGGAATCGTGAAAGAAATATCTGTCATGCCCGACTGACTCATATTCTGGATGATCATGTCGACATTGATATTGGCCTTGGCCACGGGCCCAAAGAGTTTGGATGCAATTCCAGGCTTATCAAGCACACCCACAATGGTGACTTTGGCCTGATTTCGATCGCCAGTGACTCCCGACACCGCAACCGCTTCCATATCCTCATCTTCACGCGTCACGAGCGTCCCCTTTCCTTCTTTGAAGCTGGAATTCACCTCCACCGGCACATTAAACTTTGCGGCAAATTCGACGGAACGGCTCTGCAGCACTTTAGCGCCCAGGCTTGCCATTTCCAACATTTCCTCATAGGAAATCTTGTCGATTCGTCGAGCCGCCGGCACAATATTGGGGTCCGATGTATAGACACCATCGACGTCGGTAAAAATAATGCACCGATCAGCCTTCAGCGCCGCCGCGAGTGCAACTGCGGTGAGATCGGAGCCTCCACGCCCCAACGTCGTGACATCCGACTGCTCGTTGATCCCTTGAAAACCGGCGACCACTGGAATAACCCCGTTGAGAAGGGCCTCGCGGATTCGATCGGCACTCACCCGAGTAATACGCGCTTTCGTATGGGCGCTGTCGGTCATGATCCCGACTTGGCGTCCCGTAAAGGATTGAGCATCGAGTCCCCTGGCTCGCAAGGCCATTGCCAACAAGGCAATGGTCACACGCTCTCCGGTCGACAGGAGCATATCGAGTTCGCGATCGTCTGGCAGCGACGTGACTTCATGCGCCAACCGAAGCAACCGATCTGTTTCTCCGCTCATCGCGGACAGGACGACCACGATGCGATGGCCATCCTTGATAACCTTCTCGATGCGGTCGGCCACGCAGTGAATCCTCTCGATCGTGGCTACGGACGTCCCTCCATATTTCTGGACAACGAGCGCCACGACTGTCAGGATCCTTTTGCGAAAAGTCGCACGACGAACTTGGTCGCATCACGAGGAGGCACGATCGAGGCTTGAGCATCAGCCTCGGTAAATCTCCGTCCGGCCCCGGAAGAGAGGGCTGCCGCACTGTCACGATAGACAAAGAACCCTGAACCTTCAGCCGCCTGTCCATGGGGCACGCTGCCCGAGTCGCAGAAGGCCACAATGCGATGGGAGCCCAATTTAGCCAGCCCTTCGAGCAGCGGCCCGACTAGCTCGCGATCGACCGCTTCGATACTCTTCACCTTTGCCGCGACATCCGACCCGTAAACAACTTCGTCCGGTAACTCCACGTGCACGTATGCAAAATCATTTGCCTTCAATTCCTCCAGGGCGATCCCCGCATGAGCACGAAGATCCGTGCCGGCCAATCGCGCCCCATCGACAGCTTTGAGCCCAGCCATGATACCGAGTCCGCGATGGACATCGTTCTGTGAGACGACCGCACCGGACATCTTCAATCGCTCAGAGAGGCTTGGCCAGGGAATGGCCCGGCCTTGGCCCCAGAGCCAGAGACAGTTGGCTGGCTTCTGCCCCGCCTCACGACGGTCATCGTTGAGGGGATGATCGCGCAAGACCTGAAACGAAGCGTCCATGAGTTTCCAAAGAATGTCGGATCCGTCTCCCGTCGGCAACGCATCGGCGATCGGTCGACCAACCAATAGTTGCGGATCGGTACAGACCGCGCGCGATTTCCCGCCGACCCATACCATCAGATGGCGATGGCCCAACCCGGGATAGAACTGAATCATTTCCGACCCGAGCTGCTCATTCATCGCCTCGATCAATTCGCGAGCCTCTTCTGTCGAAATTAGTCCAGCGGTCGCATCATCCATTACCACATGCGGTCCGAGCTTCTTGATCTCGTTCAATCCGATTTTACTCCCGGACTGAGCGTCTACCCGCAATGTGACCATCGTACAGCGATAGACCACATCGTGCTCGCCGACGGCGACCCCCAAGCTGGCCGCCTCGAATGGGCCGGGACCCTGGTAGTATTTCTTGGGGTCGTATCCGAGGATACTGGTTCCCATCAGACCGCTCCCCTGCCGCAGGTTCTCCGTCGCCACGACCAGGAGCCCAATCTCTCCACCTTGCGCGAGACTATCAAGGTGAGGGGTCGAAGCCGCTTGAAGAGGAGTCAGTCCGCCTAATTCCTGCCGGGGATGGGCTGCCATCCCATTGGCATGGAGAATTACATATTTCATCGAAGCCCTGCTCGCATTGTGTCTACACCTTTAAAAGACGAGCGACATCCTCCCGCGTCGCTCTAACGGTTTTCGGTTGATTCGATACGCTGATGGCTGTGTCGGCATCTTTCAACCCATGGCCAGTCAGGGTGCAGACCACGGTCTCCCCTTCACGCAATCCGCCTTGCTTAATCAACTTCATGACACCCGCAACCGACGCAGCGGACGCCGGCTCGCAGAAGACCCCTTCCGTCGCCGCGACCGCAGCATAGGCCTGGAGAATCTCTTGATCCGTCACCGAGTCGATTGCTCCCGTGGATTCCTTCACGGCTTTCAAAGCGGATTCCCAGCTAGCCGGATTCCCGATTCGGATCGCTGTGGCCACCGTCTGCGGATTCTCTACAATGCGACCGAGCACGATGGGTGCGGCACCGGTCGCTTGAAACCCGATCATGCGAGGAAGCCTCGTGGATTGATTGGCCGCACGGTATTCCTGATACCCCTTCCAATAGGCGGTAATGTTGCCGGCATTCCCAACCGGCAGCACATGAACAGTCGGGGCATCACCGAGCTGATCGCAAACCTCCATCGCGGCGGTCTTCTGTCCCTCAATCCGGTAGGGATTGATCGAGTTGACCAACTCAATGTGGTGGGTCGCCGACAAGTCCTTCACGATGGTCAACGCCTGATCGAAGTTTCCCTCGATCTGGATGACCGTGGCTTGATGCATCATAGCCTGAGACAGCTTACCCATCGCGATTTTCCCGGCAGGAATCAACACATAGACATCCAGTCCCGCCCGTGCACCATAGGCCGACGCGGAGGCTGAGGTATTTCCCGTGGAAGCACAGATCACTGCCCTGGCACCGGATTCAACGGCCTTTGAGATGGCCATCGTCATGCCCCGATCCTTGAACGATCCCGTCGGATTCATGCCTTCGAATTTGAGATAGAGGTCAATGCCGGGTGCGATCTTCTTGGCCAACCTCGTCGCTCTAATGAGGGGAGTATGACCTTCACCAAGCGTCACCACAGGGGTACGGTCGGTCACCGGCAGAAACTTCCGATATTCTTCGATCACACCACGCCAGCGATTCATCATGTTACTCGTCTTTGCCCTCGACCCGGATCAAGGTGGTGGGCTCGGAGATGAAGGCCATGCGATTGATCGCTCGCAATGCCGTTTGGACGTCCCGTTCCGTGGCGGTATGGGTTTTGATCACAACCGGAACCGTCTGTCCTTCGCGGCGGCCTTGTTGGAGGACGGACGAGATACTGATGCCGCACCGGCCCAATTCCCCTGCGATCTGCGACAAGACACCGGGGCGATCCAACACCATAAAGCGGAGATAATAGAGCGAGCTGATTTCTTCCATCGGCCTCATACGAAGCGGCCGACGCTGGTCCTGCTGGAACGAAGCGGGCGGTACTCGCCCTACCGCTCCTTTCAAGAGATTGCGTGCGATGGCGATGAGATCGCTGACCACCGCACTGCCGGTCGGCATGGACCCCGCGCCCCGGCCATAGAGCACCACATCGCCCACGGCATCGCCCACGAATTGAATCGCATTGTAGACTCCTTCGACTTGGGCGATCGGAGACGAAGAGGGCAGCATCGTGGGATGCACTCGGGCTTCGACTTCGTTGCCAACCAGCTTGGCAATGCCCAGCAACTTGATCGTACAACCGAACTCTTTGGCGTACGAGATATCGAGCGGCGTAATATGGGTGATCCCTTCGGTGTACACGTCTTTAAAATTGACCGGTGTTCCATAGGCTAGAGCCACCAGGATCGCCAGCTTGTGCGCCGAATCAATACCGGCCACATCGAATGTCGGATCCGCCTCGGCATAACCTGCCTGTTTCGCTTCGCTAAGTATCGTCTCGAAACTCTGGCCTTCATGGGTCATGCGCGAGAGGATATAGTTGGCCGTCCCGTTGATAATTCCATAAATGGATTGAATCGTGTTGGCCGCCAGCCCTTCCCTCAATGCCTGGATGATCGGAATCCCCCCTCCGACGCTCGCTTCGAAACCCAGATCCACGCCCTTACGGGAAGCTGCCGCAAATATTTCTTCTCCATGTAATGCGAGCAACGCCTTGTTGGCGGTGACCACATGTTTGCCTGCCGCAATGGCTTCCAGGATGATGCGTTTGGCAAAATCGTAACCTCCGATCAACTCAATGACGATGTCGATCGACGGATCGGTGAGTATCTCCTTCGACTCAGTCGTGAGTAGGCCAGGTGGCAAGGTAAAACCTCGGTCACGTGTTACATCGAGGTCCGCAATCCGAACGATCTCAATCGGCACACCAACCCGGCGGCTGATCAAGGCGGCATTCTCAACGAGAATCTTTGCGACACCCGTCCCGACCGTTCCGAACCCAATGATGCCGACGCCCACGCGCGAAATCATTCTTCCGATCCTTCAAGCTTCAGAGCCTTGCGAATGCCTCGAACGGCTTGCCTCGTACGATGTTCGTTTTCGACGAGACCGAAGCGCACATATTCATCCCCGCCTTCACCGAACCCGATCCCCGGCGACACGGCAACTTTAGCCTCGCGGAGCAGGAGCTTCGAAAACTCCAACGACCCCAGAGACCGGTAGGTCAATGGGATTTTAGCCCAGACGAACATAGTGGCCACAGGCTTGTTCACCTGCCACCCGATACGATTCAGTCCGCTCACCAATACATCACGACGCTTCTGGTAGCGCAGCACCGTCTCCTTGACACAATCTTGTGGTCCATTGAGGGCAATGACGCTGGCAATTTGCAGAGGCTGGAAAATACCATAATCCAGGTAACTCTTGATCTTAGCCAAGGCGCCCACAACCTCGCGATTCCCGCAACAGAAGCCCACCCGCCAACCGGGCATATTATAGGCTTTAGAGAGGGTATAAAACTCGACGCCGACATCCTTGGCTCCAGGAACCTGCAGGAAGCTTGGCGCTTTATATCCGTCGAATACCAGGTCCGCATACGCCAAATCATGAATAACAATCACATTGTGTTCTTTGGCAAAAGCGACAATCTTCTTAAAAAACTTGAGATCCACCACGGCGGTGGTGGGATTATGCGGAAAATTGATGACTAAAATCTTGGGTCTCGGAAAGGTCTGGCGATAGACGCGCTGTAAGTCATCGAAGAAGTCGCTATCCGGACACAACTCAATCCCGCGGACTTCCCCCCCCGCAATGATGAAACTATACATGTGAATGGGATAAGTCGGGGTCGGAGTCAGGACAACATCGCCGGGACCGATCAAAGCCAGCGCCAGATGTGCCAATCCCTCTTTGGACCCGATCGTAACGATGGTCTCGGTTTCAGGATCCAACTCGACATCGTAATTCCGTTTGTACCAACCCGTGATTGCATATCGCAGTTTCGTAATCCCACGCGAGGCCGAGTAGCGATGATTCTTCCCCTTCCGCGCCGCTTCGATCATCTTCTCGACGATATGACCCGGCGTCGGTTGGTCCGGATTCCCCATTCCGAAATCGATAATGTCTTCGCCCTGTTGACGAGCCTCGAGCTTAAGGCTCTGCACCTGAGCAAACACATAAGGCGGTAGCCGCTTGATGCGATAAAATCCGTCGCCTAATCCCATTGGGTCCCCTGCCAGTAATCCTCATGAGACGGGGATATTGAGTGACCCGTCCTCCGCCGCACTGGGGGGCCTATTCTAATGGCGGGTGGCATATCGAGTCAAATTATGTCGTGATTCTGTGGGTTTCGGTATTTACTATCCTCCGGACTGACCAGGACGAGTCGCCAGCAATCGCCCTGTCACTCCTTGCCCCTCTCTGTTGATTTCTGATACAACTGCAACGCCATTCGCACTCATCACTCAACTCAGTTTCTCCTTGCACCACATAGCCAAAAACGGAGGATTCGTGCCACGACTTGGGGTGAACATCGACCATGTGGCCACGTTAAGGCAGGCCCGTGGTGGAGTCGAGCCGGACCCACTTGCCGCTGCCGTACTGGTGGAGTTGGCAGGCGCCGACGGCATAGTCGTCCACCTCAGAGAAGATCGCCGCCATATTCAAGACCGCGACCTTCGCCTCTTGCGAGAGCTCATCCGCACCAAACTCGATCTGGAGATGGCAGCCGATGAGACAATGGCCAAAATTGCCCTATCCATAAAGCCGGACATGGTCACGCTCGTCCCGGAACAGCGGCAGGAGCTCACGACGGAGGGCGGTCTCGACGTGGCCGGCCATAGAGATCGCATCCAACAGATTGTGACTTTACTTCACGATGGAGGCATTCCGGTCAGTCTCTTCATTGAGCCGGATTTGGCGCAGGTCAAAGCCTCGCACAGAGTCTCAGCGGATTTCGTCGAACTCCACACCGGCCGCTATGCGAATGCCCGGCGCTCAAAAGAGGCCGATGCCGAAATAGAGGCTATTACGCAAGCTGCGAAACTCTCCTACAAACTTGGGGTGGGCGTCAATGCAGGGCACGGGTTGGACTATCGCAACGTGACGCGGCTGACACATATTCCTGAAATCGTCGAATACAATATCGGCCATAGCATCATTGCCCGAGCGGTTCTGGTGGGCCTCGACCGGGCAGTCAGGGAGATGAAAGCGTTGCTGAGTTGAACTATCGCCCTGGTGTGGCGCTCTATGCTCCATGGACGATGCGATGTGTCCCGAAGGTGATAGTGCGACGAAAGAAACAGATCGCTCTCTTCGATCCTTTCACCCAGCCCAATGAGCGCAGTCGGTTCCGCATGTTGGACTACCGATGAAGATCGTCACCGGAACACAGATGCAGGCGGTCGATCATCGCACGATCACCGAGGCGCATATTCCTAGTGCCATATTGATGGAACGGGCCGGCGAAGGGATCGTCAGGAATCTGGAGGAACATTGTGGACCAGTCCGAGGAAAGACCATCACCATCTTCTGCGGAAAAGGTAACAACGGAGGGGACGGGTTGGTTGCAGCCCGCCTGCTGTACCGCCGACGCGCTCGGGTTCATGTGGTGCTTCTCGCGACGGTCGCCGATCTGAGTCGCGATACCGCGACCATGTATCGTCGATTCATCCACATAGCAGGGCGATCAGCGGTTAGTCGATTCCGATCTCGTGATCAGGCATGGACCCGCGTCTCCTCCAGCGACATTCTCCTCGATGCCCTCCTTGGTACTGGATTGTCCTCCGACGTATCTGGACCCTATCGTGAAGCCATCGAACTCATCAACGGCGCGGGAAAACCAATCATCGCAGTTGATATCCCGTCCGGCATCCATGCCGATACGGGTGCCATCCTGGGGCAAGCGATCCGCGCCACATTGACTATCACGTTCGGTCTCCCGAAACTCGGCCTCTATGTCGGGGCAGGAATTGATTATGCCGGCGTGATCCGCATCGTGGATATCGGCATTCCGTCTTCCTATGTAGACGCCATCGAGAGTCGAACCCTGCTCCTCACGAGCGACAGAGCCTTTCAATCTCTACCGGAACGCACACCCTCCGCGCATAAGGGAACCTTTGGACATGCAGGAATCATTGCTGGGTCGGTGGGAAAAACAGGAGCGGCGGCATTGGCTGCCTATGCCGCGCTCCGTGTCGGAACGGGCTTAGTGACCGTGGCAACTCCCAACAGCGTCAATGACGTGCTGGAAGCGAAGTTGCTGGAAGTGATGACGATGCCCCTCCCCGAGACGAAGGCGCGCACGCTGGCCCGTTCAGGTCTCGATCGCGTTTCGGTTTTCATTCAAGCACGAAGCGCGGTGGCTATCGGGCCTGGACTCTCGACCCATCCCGAGACCGTTGAACTCGTTCAGTCGTTGATGAAACACTTGGATCGTCCGTCGGTACTCGATGCCGATGCGCTGAACGCCTTGACCGGCCGCGTTTCGTTACTGACCGAGTGTAAGACTCCACCCATTCTCACCCCACACCCTGGTGAGATGGCTCGACTCGAAGTCGATGCGACTCCAAAAAGCGTGAACGCAGACCGAATCGGAACAGTCAGACGGTTCGCGTGCGAGCGCGGCGTGTTCGTCGTCCTCAAAGGTGCGCGAACGGTGATCGCCCGCCCGGACGGGCTTGTGGCCATTTGCCCTACCGGCAATCCAGGCATGGCCACTGCCGGAACCGGTGATGTCTTGACCGGCATGATTGTCGGCTTATTGGCACAAGGGGTTCCTGCATGGGATGCCGCCTGTGCTGCGACCTATTTTCATGGAGCGGCCGGCGACTTAGCTGCTCAACGCCTGGGGCAGCCAGGGATGCTCGCCAGTGATCTGATCGCTCATATTCCTTATGCGCTCCAGCGGACAAAAACGACCTAACGTGACCCAGGCTTCCAAGGCAAAACAGACCGCTGCTCGCCGTAGAGTCATATCAACCCTACCGTGGGAGCTCCTATCCTCATCGCACCGGCATACCGATCGGTTAGGTCAGGCACTTGGGCGCGCGCTTCGCGGAGGAGAAACGATCGCGCTCTCCGGACCGCTCGGAGCAGGCAAGACGGCGCTCGTTCGTGGAATTGCCCAGGGCCTTGGCGCATCGCCGAAAGCAGTGACCAGCCCGACATTCGTCGTGATTCACGAATATAAGGGGCGCCTGCCACTTGCCCATGTGGATCTGTACCGTATTCGCTCGCCTCGCGAGCTTGAATTGACTGGACTGACCGAATATTTCTCTGGCACGACCGTGACCGCAATAGAATGGGCAGATAAAGGTCTTTCCCTACTGCCGTATGACCGGATTGAAATTATATTGAACCATCGTGCCGCGCAAAGCCGGAGGATTCAGTTGAGTGCCACAGGGCCGACGTCCCACGATGTCCTCGGGCGAGCGCGCGCGGAATACAGCAAAACGCGCAGGAGACATCGAGCATTACCACATCGAGTCTCGAATAAGAAGGGGACAACGAGGCCATGATTAGGTTAGTTCTGGTCGGGATCCTTCTGCTCCTCTCCCTGGCTTTTTTCCTTCAAAACCAGGAACAGGAAGTCACGCTCAGGTATTTTTTTGGTCTGCTCGAAGCCTCGACGCCAATCTATAAGCCCATCCTGACCGGCTTCGCAATGGGGCTGCTAGTCTCCGGCATTCTTCTGTTTCCCCCCTGGGTGCGGAGCCGTATCGAGGTCCGTCGAAAAACCAGAGCGCTGCAGGAAGCTGAAGTGGACTTAGAACGGCTACGCCACTCGCTCGATAAAGTCACCGGCCGTACATCACCCACCCTGACCGGCGAACCACACCGAGACCGACATGAGGAGTGAAGCAGATGCCTCGCCATTAATGCGGCAATACCGTGAGATCAAGCGCGGCTATCCCGACGCCATTCTCTTGTTTCGCGTTGGAGACTTCTATGAAATGTTTTACGAGGACGCCCAGATTGCTTCAAAATTGCTCTCCATTGCCCTGACCTCACGCGACAAGTCCAGCGCCAACCCAGTTCCGCTATGCGGAGTGCCCTACCATGCCGCACAAGGCTATATCGCAAAGCTCCTCAAGGCCGGGCGGACCGTCGCACTCTGCGAACAGGTGGAAGACCCGAAACTGGCGAAAGGTCTCGTGCGTCGCGAAGTCGTCCGTCTCTATACCCCTGGCACGCTGGTTGATACAGAATTCCTCTCTCCCGGGCAATCGCATTTCCTGGTGGCTGTCGCCTTCTCCGACGCCATCCCCTCTTGTGCAAAAGGGCAATCCGTCATCGGATTGGCCTGTGTAGACGTCTCCACCGGGGAGTTTTGGATGACAGAGTTCCAAGGGGCACAGGCAGAGATCCAGCTCATGGATGAACTGGCTCGGCTGGAACCACGGGAACTGCTCCATCCCGACTCCGATGCGAATGCCAGATCGTGCCTGGCTCACTTGCGTGGGTCCCGCCTCTGCGCACAACCCTCGGCCGCCTTCGATCCAAAAGCTGCCGCACAGCTACTCCAAACACAGTTTGCGGTGCATTCGCTCGACGGACTCGGCTGTAGTGGCCTGAATGCCGGGATCGGAGCATCCGGAGCAGTTCTGCGATACCTTCGTGAGACCCAGCCAACCGCCTCCTTTGCACATCTCCGCCGTCTGCAAACGCGCTGGAGCAGCCAGGCTATGCATCTGGATAGCGCGACGATTCGTAATCTCGAACTCGTGCGACCTTTGGGAAGCGGAGAGCAGCGGCCGGGACAGGACCAACCGACAGTCTTGTCGGTGTTAGACCACACTGCGACGGCCATGGGTAGCCGATTGTTACGCGATTGGCTTGTCAGACCGCTCCTCGATCGTGGCGCTATTCAAGCTCGTCTCGAAGCGGTCGGCGAGTTGAAAGATCGGATTCAACAACGCATCTCACTCCGGACTACGCTCCGTGAGGTGCAAGATATCGCCCGTTTGAGCAGCCGCGTGACGCTCGGCGTCGCAGGACCTCGCGAACTACTCGCGTTGAAGCAGTCCGTGAGCGCCCTGCCCGAGTTACGGTCCCACCTCCACCCGTTCCGCGCCTCGTTGCTAACCGACGTCCGCGAGTCGTGGGACGACTGCCGCGACGTGCATGACACGATTGAGCAGGCCCTCAAGCCGGACGCCCCAATGTCGCTCCGTGACGGCGGTCTCATTCAGGGGAAATACCATGCCGGGGTTGATGAACTGCGCAAGGCGAGCACGGAGGGCAAAGGCTGGATCGCCTCGTTGGAAGCCAAAGAACGGGCGCGAACGGGGATTGACTCTTTGAAGGTGCGCTACAATCAGGTCTTCGGCTACTACATCGAAATTACCAAGACACACATATCCCGCGTCCCGCCTGATTACATTCGCAAACAGACGCTAGCCAATGCCGAACGATTCATGACGTCGGAGCTGAAAGAGCTAGAAGAGCGTGTTACCGGGGCTGAAATAAAACTGATCGCGCTCGAGCAAGAGCTGTTCGAACAATTGCTGGTGCGCTTGGCGAACGAGGTACCTCGTCTTCAAGCCATGGCCCGCACTGTCGCGTTGCTCGATGTCCTCGCCGGCCTGGCCGAGACTGCAGCGTTATATTGCTATGTCAAACCTCTCATCGACGAGAGTGGCGCGATCCTCATTCGGGAAGGCCGGCACCCTGTGGTGGAGCAGATCAGCAGTGATCTAACCTTCATACCCAACGACACGGTTCTCGACTGTGAGAGCAACCGGCTGGTGATCCTCACCGGACCCAACATGGCAGGGAAAAGCACCTACCTCCGCCAGGTCGCGCTGATCGTGTTGTTGGCACAAATGGGGAGTTTCGTGCCGGCGACCGAGGCCCGTATCGGATTGGTCGATCGGATCTTCACGCGTGTAGGAGCCTCGGACAACTTGGCCGCTGGACAGAGCACCTTTATGGTAGAGATGATAGAATCGGCTCATATCTTAAACAGTGCGACCGCCCGTAGCTTGATTCTCCTGGATGAGATCGGTCGAGGGACCAGCACCTACGATGGATTGAGCATCGCCTGGGCCATTGCAGAACACATCCAGGACCGGCAGCACTTGGGAGCCAGGACGCTGTTTGCCACTCACTATCACGAGATGACGCAACTGGAAAGATTACGGGAGGGGATCAGAAACTACTGCGTCGCGGTCCAGGAACGGGATGGAGACGTAGTCTTCTTGCGTAAGATTGTGCCAGGCGGCGCAGACCGCAGTTACGGTATTCATGTCGCCAAACTTGCAGGACTCCCTCCATCGGTGATCGCCCGAGCGCGACAAGTCCTGGCCCAGTTGGAACAACCGGATACCACCGTAGAGGGCACCCCGATAACTCTGGAGAAAGAAGCACCACGGGGCGGGTTTCCCCAGCCTCACCCGATCATCGAAGAAGTGAAACAAATCGACCTTTTCTCCATGACGCCGCTCGATGCGCTCAATCGGCTGGCTGATTTTCAGCGCCGGATCGGTCCAATCGACCTAGACGATCGCAGAAAATAATAAAGGCGGCACCCCCTTTCGGAGATGCCGCCTTTAAAGTTGGTAACTGTCTCCGGTCAGCGACCGGACCCGAGATTGTACTTCGCTGTCCAGGGAATCAAGGCTGCAAGGGGTTGTCCACCTGGGAGCAACACATCGTACTGCATCGGCAAGGTAGCCCCATCCGGAGTCTTGGGTGAGGTATTGAGGACTTGCTTCGCCGCCGCGCAGCCTGCTTCGTTCTCATCCTTACCAACACAGTCCTTGAGACGAAGCGAGGACATGCTCCGCGTCTTCCCCATGGAGCCAGCTGTTTCCGGAAGCTTCTTGACCGAAGAAATGACACGGTGATTCTGCTCTGGTTCCGTCACGGTAAACTCGATCAAGTCAGTCGTGCTGGACGGTGGCACTTCCTTCGCGGCTGCTGGCCCCGCATGGGATCGACCCATCTTCTTCAGCTCTTCCCAGGCTCCCTTGTCGGCATAAAACTTAAGATTTTTGCCTGGCTGAATCTTCTGCCAGAAGAAGCCGCTCTCGGCATTCCCCCCAAACACAGCCACATTGATCCACACCGCTTCATCATAGGGATCAAGCACGATCACCCGGCCCTGCAATGTCGTCGGCTTGCTGAAATCCCCCCACTCAAAACGCTCTTGGAATGCTTCGATCGCCAGCGCGGTGGAGGCTACAGAGACCCCCAGCGCTACGACGGCCATCATCGCCCAGCCTTTCGTATGAAACTTCATAATCGCGTCCTCCTTACAGAACATGAAAAAATTAAAGCTTGTCGAGGTCGATTACTTAATAAGCTTAAAGCCAGTGATCGTTCGACCATCCAGGCTTACTTCCATGGCGACAAGTTCCTGGGAGGCCTTGATGATCTGGTCCATGAGAGCCTTATCCTTCACAGCCAATCGGACGGTCGTGGCGGCGTGGTACCAACCTGCATAGGGGTTGTTCTTGTCCGATCCACCCACAAACCCCCAGGCGCAGCAGACGAATAACGGATCCGGTGGTTTCACATCGAGATCGGAAGACGAACGGCCTGACGGGGTTCCTGAAGCCGGCTCACCGGTGTTCCAATATTGAATCCCGAAGAGCAACTCTCCATCTGGGTTGTCAGCCCACTGCGACCAGACCCGGCCTTTGAGAGTCTTGGTGACTTCACCTTTCATGGGCTTCCCACCGACGATGTTGTCAGTTGGACCCGACGCACCAGGTGCATCGGCAGCAACGGCGAAGTCAGCCATTAGCAAGCCGATCCCAGATAACACGGCAACGGCGGCTATAAGTACGACCCTTTTCATACCTAGTCCCTCCTTCATAAAAATAACAACCACTATAACCGATGGACACTTAATTTTTAAGGACGATGAAAGCTACGAAACAGTTTTAGGGTCATGCGGCCACGAGAAGGTATTCGGCCACCTCCTTTGCTCTTCTTCGTGCTGCATTCCTTCGTTAAGAATCAGTATCAAAATTTCGGTCATGGTACTGAAATCAGGAAACCGTGTCAAGAAATTGTTTGCCCTGTGGATAGCTTAAAATTAAATTTAAAATTCACCTATTAATCAATATCTTATAGATACATTCCTCGATCTGTTTTCACTTAGTTTTTGACAGCCCTATGAGCCTCTATTAGAGGATTCTCATCTAGGGGCCTGCAGACTGCGCGAGCCAAGAGGCCCAAGCCCAGTGATCGCAAGAGAATCCAGTTTAAAAAATTGGCGGGCTACGTTGAAAACCTGCTCATCATTCACGTGATCGATATGAGCCAACATATCTTCCAGTGATATGTGCCGGCCATGCGTGAGTTCATCCTTCGCCAACTTGCTCATCCGACTGTGGGAACTCTCCAAGCTCAGCATCAGACTGCCCTTCATCTGGGTCTTCGCCCGTTCAAGCTCCTTCCGTTCGATGCCTTTGATGCCGATCCGCCGCATCTCTCGGCAGACAAGATCCACGACGCGGTCCACCTCTTTCGGCCTGGTCGCCGCATACACAGTGATCATGCCGCCATCCGAATAGCCGGACAAGAACGAGTAAATCGAATAGGCAAGTCCCCGTTTCTCTCGTATTTCCTGGAACAATCGCGAACTCACACTTCCGCCCAACACGCTATTGAGCGCATACAGCGCATACCGATCTTTATGGCCAGCAGCAATGCCTTTAAGCCCGAGGCACAAATGCACTTGCTCCAACCGCTTCTTCCTCGACAACACACCACCGTGGACGTCAGGAGGGCGACGCCCGTTGACATGGTTCGCCTTTGTCCCTCGGTCTTTACCGAAATATCGCGCGACCATCGGATCAAGATGGGTCTGATCGAAGTTCCCGGCTATTGCAATGATGGTCTGTGCCGGATCGTAATGGGCGTCAATGTAGTGCAGGAGGTCTTGGCGACGCAGACCTCTGATCGTCTTCTCCCGGCCCAAAATAGGGCGGCCGAGTGGGTGACATGCCAATACTTGACCCGAGTGAAGCTCTTGCACAAGGTCTTCGGGATCGTCCAAAACCATGCGAATTTCTTCCAGGACGACCTGCTTTTCTTTTTCGATTTCTTTGGGGGCGAGACGGGAATGATGGAACAGATCGGAGAGGAGTTCGAGCGCTCGATGCAGTTGCTGATCCAATACCTTCACATAATAGGTCGTCGTTTCATGTGAGGTGAAGGCATTCATCTCTCCACCAAGCGCATCGATTTCACGCGAAATTTCAGCAGAGGAACGTCTGCGCGTTCCTCTGAAAAGCATATGTTCAATAAAGTGGGAATATCCTGCCTGAGAAGGCTGCTCGTCCCGCGACCCAGTGTTAACCCACACACCAACGGTGACCGACTTGAGTGTCGGAATCCGTTCGGTCACCACCCGCACGCCATTGTCCAGGACGAGCTTGCAATACAAGACAGTTACCTGGCAGACGGATCCGGCGCACCAGCTCCGGTCGGAGCCGGCATGGCTTCCTTGCGACTGAGGCGGATCTTTCCTTGTCGATCCACTTCCAGGACCTTCACCAGGATTTGATCGCCTTCCTTCACCTCATCGGACACCGCTTGGACTCGATGGTGAGCCAGCTGCGAGATGTGCACCAGTCCATCGGTTCCCGGCAGAACTTCGACAAACGCGCCGAAGTCCATGATTTTTCGAACCGTGCCCATATAGATCTTCCCGATCTCGACCTCTTCGGTAATCCGACTGATCATTTCTTTGGCCTTCTCGGCCGAGGCCCCGTCAACCGACGCGATCGTCACGGTTCCGCTGTCATCGACATTGATCTTGACCCCACAATCCGCGATGATGCCACGAATCGTTTTGCCGCCCGGACCGATGATCTCGCGGATCTTGTCCTGCTTCACCTTCATCGTGAAGATCCGCGGCGCATAAGCCGACAGGCTGGTTCTTGGTGCTTGGAGCGCCTTCTCCATACAGCTCAAAATATGCAACCGGCCGGCTTTGGCCTGCTCCAGGGCCTTCTGCATCAAGGCCGATGTAATGCCGCCGATCTTGATATCCATCTGCAACGCCGTCACGCCCTGCTTGGTCCCGCAGACCTTAAAGTCCATATCACCCAGGTGGTCCTCCAACCCTAGGATATCGGAGAGGATCATGACCCGATCGCCTTCCTTGATCAATCCCATCGCAATCCCCGCAACAGCTTCTCTGATGGGCACACCGGCATCCATCATGGCCAGGCTCCCGCCACAGACAGTCGCCATCGAAGAGGATCCGTTGGATTCGAGGATATCGGATACGATGCGAAGCGTATAGGGGAAGGCTTCCTTGCTAGGGACTACCGGAGCCAACGCCCGTTCCGCCAATGCACCATGTCCAACTTCCCGGCGTCCTGGTGAGCGAAGCGGTCGTGCCTCGCCGACGCTAAAGGGAGGAAAATTGTAATGGAGCATGAAGGTCCTCATGTACTCCCCCTCCAAGGCATCTATCCGCTGCTCATCGTCTGTGGTCCCCAATGTAACCACGGCTAGACTTTGGGTCTCACCCCTGGTAAAAATGGCGGAGCCATGTGTCCGTGGCAGCGCACTGACTTCACAGGTAATCGGACGAATATCAGTCGGGCCACGTCCATCCGCCCGCGATCCTTTCTCCAAGATCATGTTCCGGACTTCCGTATATTCCAGTTCATGGAACACCAACTTGACGTGACGCTCCCGATTCGGATCGTCCATGCTCTTAAGTTTCTGAACGGCGTCGTTCTTGAAATCATCCAACCGCTCCTGCCTGGCCGCTTTGTTCGGGATCATGATGGCATCGCGAATCCCTTGCGCCACCAAAGCTTTCACTTGAGCGGCGAGCGCGGAATCGATCTGCTCCTTCGCCACTTTCCGCTTGGATTTGCCGGCAGCGGTTTGCAGTTCGCGAATCTTAGCCACAATCTTCTTGATCTCGGCATGGGCGAGTTCGATCGCCTCGAGCATGATGGCTTCGGACAGTTCGCTCGCCCCTGCTTCGACCATCATGACCGCATCAGCCGTCCCCGCCACAACGAGTTGCAACTCGCTCTTCGACACCGTCTCAAGATCCGGGTTGACGACGAGCTTGCCGCCCAGCCGACCGATCCTCACGCCTGCGATAGGATTGTCGAACGGAATATTCGAAACGGTCAGGGCAGCAGAGGAGGCGATAATGGCAAGTATGTCGGAAGAGCCCGTCTGATCGGCCGAGAGGACTGAGGCGATGACTTGGGTCTCAAAGTAATAGCCCTCAGGAAAGAGCGGACGGAGCGGCCGATCGATCAGTCGGCTGGTCAGTACGGCTTTTTCCGATGGACGGGCTTCCCGCTTGAAATACCCGCCGGGAATCTTCCCGGCTGCGAAGGATTTTTCCTGATAATCGACCGTGAGCGGAAGAAAATCGATGCCCGGCTTGGCAACCTGTGACGCGACGGCCGTCGCCAACACGACCGTGTCACCGTATGTGGCCCAAATCGAACCATCTGCTTGTCGTGCCACACGACCGGTCTCGAGTCGCAGGGTGCGCCCGGCAACCTCTATTTCAACTGTGTGTACCATCTGGGTCTCCTCTGGTTAGGCCCCACAGATGCCCACAGAGAGAGACTCGAGCGATGCGGGACACTCCAGCCTCTGTCAGTGTTCACCTGTGCGACTGACTACTGCCTGCTGTTGCGCCCCCTGGCGCGACAGCGAGACGAGATACTACTTTCTGATGCCCAATCGCTCGATTACCGCACGATAACGCGCATTACTTATGCCACGAAGATAGTCGAGCAAACGCCGCCGACGCCCGACCAAGAGAAGCAGGCCACGCCGCGAGTGATGATCTTTCTTGTGGAGCTTGAAATGTTCCGTCAAATATGTGATCCGGTTGGTCAACACTGCGATCTGGACTTCCGGCGAGCCGGAATCCGTCTCATGCTGCCGGTACTGCTTGATCAACTCGGTCTTTGCTTCCTTGAGTAATGCCATGGGTTCCTTCCTATTCCTTTCCTTCATCCGCAAAGAGTCTCATACATCCTGATCAATCAACACCTTCTCAACCTTGAGTGCGCCGCCCGACGTCTCCGTATACTTCCCGATCGCCACCAGGCGTCCGTCGGTATCATGAATACGGACCGGCGCGTTCGACCGGCGTTCGCCACTGGCCGCCTCCTCCCAACGAAGAATCTTAGCCGCAGGCACCGGAGCCCCATGTCGCACGCGGTCGGCGGTCTGTTCATCCACTACCGCAATTCCCAATTGGGCCAACGCACGATCCAGCGTCAACAATTCGTCTCCCAACCGACCGAGAGCCTGTCGGGTGACCACCTCATCGACCGTCAAAGCCTGGTCGATCATCAAGGGACCCGCTCGCCTTCGCTCCAACGCCAGCATATGACCGCCGACACCTAAGGCCTCTCCGATATCGGCACAGAGCGTCCGCACATAGGTCCCCTTCGAACAGACGACGCGCAACGTCACATCCCGTTCCTGAATCGCCTCCACTTCAAGGGTATGGATGACGATGGTTCGCGCTTCTCGTGCAATCGTTTTGCCCGCTCGCGCGGATTTATAGAGGGGAACACCCCTCACTTTCACCGCCGAATACATCGGAGGAACTTGCTCAATCGGCCCGCGGAATCGACCGACCACCTTATGAATCGCCTCCCGCGTCACGAGGTCCGTCATGTGGCGCGCCAAAACCGTTCCCGTCGCATCCTGCGTATCGGTGTTCTCGCCGAGGCGAAGCACCGCACGATATTCCTTGTCCCACTCAACGAGATATTCGGCAATGCGGGTTCCTCGACCGATCAGCACAGGCAAGACCCCCGTTGCAGCGGGGTCGAGGGTACCGGCATGGCCGACCTTGGCTCCGCCGAGAAGATGCCGCACTTTCGCCACGACGTCGTGGGAGGTCCACCCGGATTCTTTCTTGATTGTCAGAACGCCGTCGACAGCGGCACAGCGTTGTGCGAGATCCGTCATCACATCCCCGACGCTACTGCTACGACCCGGCCTTCTCCTTAGATAACCCGCCCTCGGCCTCCGTTTTGACGTGGAGCTCGTCCAGCAGCTTCAACACACGATCGCCTCTCGGTCCGCTGACATCCTGGGCAAAGACGATCTCCGGCAGATACCGGAGTGAAAGCCGACGGCCCAGTTCACCACGCACAAACCCGCTAGCTTGAGCCAAGCCGGCGAACACGTTCCGCCCTTCTTCTTCCGTGCCCATAGCCGTCACGAACACACGCGCAATCCGCAGATCGCTGGTCAATTTCACATCAGTCACGGTCACGGACTGCACACGAGGGTCTTTGATCTTTCGCATGAGGATATCGGCCACCTCCATGCGAATCTGATCGGCCACACGATCGGCCCGATGATATCCCGTCTTGGCCACCGTGCACTCCACCCAGGCATGCCGTCATCACAACAGTTCTACTCGGGACTGGACGATTTCCACCTCCGGAACCGCGCGAATCGCATTCAGCGCCTGATCCAATACCTGGTTGACGTATCGTCCTTCGTTTGCCACACAGGCAAGTCCCAATACGGCCCTCTGCCATAGATCTTGTCCATCGACCTCGGCTATGGAAAGATTGAACTTCTTCCGCAATCGATCCTTCAGACTCAATAGTACCTGTCGCTTGTCCTTCAACGACTGACTCCCAGGGAGAAACAGCTCGATCGTGCAGAGTCCGACGATCATGCCCACGGGGTCAGCTCACACCTCAGAGCTTTGCAGCAATCTTGTCGACGGCATAAGCTTCGATAATATCCCCTGCCTTGATATCGTTGAAATTCTCGACGCTGATTCCGCATTCGTAGCCCTGCTGCACTTCACGGACGTCATCCTTGAAGCGACGCAATGACCCGAGCTTCCCCTCGTAAGCCACCACATTGTCGCGAATTATCCGAACCCCAACAGCAGCCCGGGTGATCGTGCCGTCTACCACATAAGCCCCCGCAATGACGCCAGCCTTAGATACGGTGAAGACCTGTCTCACTTCAGCCCGCCCCAATGTCCGCTCCTTGAGTGTCGGTTCAAGTAGCCCTTCCATTGCGGCCTTAATTTCGGCCATCGCGTCATAGATAATAGTGTACGGTCGGATGTCGACACCGTGCTGTTCGGCCAGGGCAGATGCCTTCGGCTCCGGCCTGACATTAAACCCGATAATAATGGCATTGGAGGCGGCAGCTAGCAGCACGTCGGATTCCGTAATCCCACCGACGCCGCTATGAATCACACGCAACTTGACCGCGGCGGTTGCAAGTTTTTCGACACCTGCGGTCAGCGCTTCAGCCGATCCTTGGACGTCAGACTTGATGACCAATGCCAACTCCTTGACCGAACCTTCTTTGATCCTGGCAAACAAGTCATCGAGCGTAACCTTCGCTGACCCGGACAAATCAGCCACTCGCTGCTTGCGGGCTCGATCTTCCGCAATTTCTCGTGCGACCCTCTCGTCTTTGACAACCTGAAATACATCACCCGCAGACGGCACACCGGGAAGCCCAGCCACTTCTACCGGAATAGAAGGACCGGCCTCTTGCACCTTTGTTCCCGTATGCGTGATCAGCGCGCGAACTTTCCCACTAAAAATCCCGACGACGAACACATCACCCACGCGAAGCGTCCCGCCCTGGACCAGCACTGTCGCCACCGGACCACGCCCTCGCTCCAGCTTTGCTTCCACCACAACACCCTTGGCAGGCCGATATGGATCGGCTTTGAGTTCCAGCACTTCTGATTGCAAGAGAATCATTTCAAGCAAGGCATCCAACCCGGTCCTCTCCTTAGCCGAGACCTCGACCATGATCGTATCGCCGCCCCAGGACTCGGAAATAAGTCCATGTTCAGACAAAGCATTTTTCACACGATCGGAATTGGCACCTGGCTTGTCGATCTTGTTGATCGCCACAATAATGGGAACGGACGCGGCTTTGGCATGATTGATCGCTTCAATCGTTTGCGGCATCACTCCATCGTCCGCCGCCACAACCAGGATGACGATATCGGTGATCTTGGCCCCCCGACCTCGCATGGCGGTGAAGGCTTCGTGACCCGGCGTGTCCAGGAACGTCACCTGTTTTCCGCGTACTGCCACCGTATAAGCACCGATATGCTGTGTAATCCCACCGGCCTCGCCTTCCGCCACTTTCGTTTGTCTAATGGCGTCAAGCAGCGAGGTCTTGCCGTGATCGACATGGCCCATGATCGTCACAACGGGCGGCCGCGGCTCCAGTTGGGCCTCTTCCGCCGTCTGCACGACGGAATCAAGCAACTCTTCTCCGGCCTTCTCGATCGAGACATCAATCTTGACCCCGTGCTCCTCTGCAATGATCACGGCCGCGTCAACGTTCATCGTCTGATTGAACGTGAGCATCTGGCCCATGTCCATCAGCTTGCGCATAATGTCAGCCGGACGTTGCCCGATCAACTCAGCAAACTCCTTCACCGTCATACCAGGCGTAAGCTTGAAGCTCTTCCTCCGTGGCTTGGTCACTTCCCCCGGCGCACTGTGATGCACGTGCTTGCTGCGATCGTCACGGCGTTGTTGCAGCGGAATGGCACGAAGATCTTGCCAGCGAGCCGCATCCTCACGAAGCCGAAGCTCTTCTTCTTCCCGCGTACGGCCTGGCTTACGAGCTTTCTTCGCCTTATCCTTCAGGCCTTCGGCCTGAATCTCGTCAAGGGAAAGTGCTTTCTTTTTTCCCGTGATCAGATCGATGCCGGATACGACAGGGGGCTTGACGGCAGTCGTGGAAGGAGAAGCAGTCGTAACTCCTATTGGAGACATCGGGTCTGGCGTCGGCGTCAACTCAACATGCGCAACGGATGAAATGTCAGGTTGGGAATGCACCGGCGACAGGGGGCTCACCACGAGTGAATCGACGACCGCTCCACTTGTGCCCACCGATTCAACCGGGGAGAGAGGCGCTGCTTCTTCGGCTGGAGCATCATCGGCTCTCTTGCGCTTGATCAGGATGCGACGCTTGTCGGACTTCGAAGACTCCTCTGCCGACGAAGCTGACCCGCCCTTTGTTCCCACTGCGTGGTCAGAGGCCATACCGGCCTTGCTCCGCTCGCTATAAGGGACATCGGTCTCTGCTCCCCTGCCAGACGCTTTTGCTGGATTCTTGACTTTTGAACCGAGCTTCTCCAACGCTTTTTTCACCACGTCATCATCCAACGCGCTGCTGTGCGACGTGACGGTGATACCCATCCGCTTCAATTCCGGGATGAGATCACGGTTTTCCATCCCGAGTTGCTTAGCCAATTCATAAACGCGCATGAGGATTTGACACCTGCTCCTCTTTGTCCGGTTTATACGGCATCTGACTCCGATTCTGCCCGGGCTTTCAATTCCTGCTCCCGGGCTTCTTCTTGCTGATGCAGCGCTTCGGTTTCTTCTGCCAACGCCGCTTTGATTTCTTTATCCCGTTCAGCCTTTTCTTTTTCGTATTCTGTCGCACTGATGATATCAATCTTCCAGCCGGTCAAACGAGCGGCTAACCGCACGTTCTGGCCATTCTTCCCGATCGCCAACGACAGTTGGGAGTCTGCAACGACGACCAGCGCCGACTTCTTTTCCTCATCGACGCCAACCTTCTCAATGCTGGCGGGATTCAACGCTTCGGCAATGAACACGCGGGGGTCGGAGGTCCAGGTAATGATGTCGATTTTCTCTCCGCGCAGTTCGCGAACAACCGCTTGAACTCGCGATCCCTTGATCCCAACACAGGCCCCGACCGGATCCACCGCCTTCTCGCGAGACGTGACGGCAATCTTCGTCCGATCACCAGGCTCCCGCACAATAGACTTGATCTCAACAATTTTCTCAAGCACCTCCGGCACTTCCAACTCGAAGAGTTTCGACACAAACTGCGGATGGCTCCGCGTCAAAATGACCTGGACGTCCTTCGGAGTCCGGCGCACTTCCAAGAGCATGGCCTTCACCCGATCGCCACGGCGATAGGTTTCCCGCGGAATCTGCTCCTGAATCGGGAGTACCGCCTCGGTCTTACCCAAATCCACCAGGTAGTTCCGACGCTCCATCCCGAGAATAATGCCGTTGACCAGATCCCCCTGCCGCGTAGAGTATTCTTTTTGAACAGACTCCCATTCAGCCTCACGGACCTTCTGGAAGATCACTTGCTTGGCGGTTTGCGCGGCGATCCGTCCCAAGTCGTTCATCTCGATGACCGACCCGATCTCGTCACCGACCTCTGCCTCGCTATCGAACTGGCGAGCTTCCTGAAGAGAGACCTCTGTTTTTGGATTGGTAACCGCATCGACAATGGTCTTCTTCGACACGACGGAAATCTCACCGGTCTTGGAGTCGATCTCGACTTGAATATTCTCAGCCTGCCCGAAACGTTTCTTGGCCGCCATTTGAAGGGCGGCTTCGATCGCCCCGATCACCCGGCTCTTCTCGATACCCTTTTGCCGACCAAGTTCGTCGATAACTGAAATCAATTCTCGATTCATAGCTCACTCTCCGGCGACTGCCCCTGCAGCCACACTCCAAATGCATGCGGTATGCTCATACCGCGGTGATCAACTCCCGTACAGCCTAAAATGTGACAACGAGGCGCGCTTCAGCAATAGAGTCGAATTCAAGGAAGACCGTCCACTCAGGACGCGGATCGTTCACCACGATGGTGACTCCCTGTTCATTTACTTCCGTCAACACACCGATTACACGCCACTGTCCGTCGATCGGCTGCCTGAGCTTCACGCCTACTTGCTTCCCCAGAGCCCGGCGATAATCCTGAATCCGTTTGAAGGCCCGATCCAGACCCGGTGAGGAGACTTCCAGCGTATAGGTATGAGGAAAGGGGTCAGCCACATCTAATGCCGGACCGATCGCGAGATGTGCACGCCCGCAATCTTCTACTGTGACACCGCCCGACTTATCGATATACACGCGAATGACTGATCGCGCACCTTGCCCCACACACGCGACGTCGACCAATTCCAAGCCCAATGCCCAGAGGATGGGCGACACCACCTCACTGATGCGATCGACGACCGGTCGGGACTCCTTCACCGACACCCCTAGCCCGTTTCTTTGAATGGCTCATTCAAGAGATCAAACAAAAAAGTGGGCCTGAGCCCACTTCCAGTGGAGGGACCATAGCATGCCACCTATGCCAAAGCAAGGGGCTAGCCGACCCGCCTCGTGAAGCCCTTGGCGAGTCGTTGAGTGATCGTACCAGGCCGTCCATCTCCAATAACTTTTCCATCTACACGGACGACGGCCAATACCTCGAGAGTGGTCCCTGTGAGAAAAACTTCGTCAGCATCGTACAGGTCTGCCTGGGAAACAAAGCGTTCCTGAATCGGCAGGCCCTCGCTCAGAGCCAGATCCAATACAACAGCTCTGGTGACTCCAGAGAGAATATGCGACCCTTCGGGAGCTGTCACTACCGCTCCCCCTTTGACCACCATCACGTTGCTGACCGCCCCTTCAGTGATCAATCCAGCTCTGACCAAAATGGCTTCGAAGACATGGGCCTGTTTGGCCCGCTGGCGCGCAAGCACGTTGGCCAAAAGATTCACACTCTTGATATCACAGCGCCCCCATCGGATATCCTCGATCGTCATTGTCTCCACACCGGCAGTCTGCACGGACCTGTCGAGCGGGTGGAACTCACGAATCGTCATGACGACTGTGGGTGACACTTCGTCAGGGTAGGCGTGATCACGGGGAGCGACGCCCCTGGTGAGCTGAATGTAGATTTTGGCTTCAGGATAAGAAGCCCGTTTAACTCCCTCAAAAATATGGTGGGTCCACTCGGCGCGGGAATAGGGCTGCATCAGGTCGAGCGCGGTGGCGCTACGCTCCAGGCGAGACAGGTGGGCCTCAAGTGCAAATGGACGGCCGTTGTATGTGCGGATCACTTCGTAGATGCCATCGCCAAACTGAAAGCCTCGATCTTCAATCGAGACTTTTGCATCGGCCAGTGGCACGAAGGTTCCATTAACGAAAGCCACATTCGGCACGATTACGCACCCCTCCGAGACGAGGAATCAGAGGCCGTCACGTCAAAAACGCGCCGATCTTCAGCGGTGAATTTCCAACCCATGTGTTTTTCAAACAGCACTCGGTGCGTTCCCGGCCTGATTACCTTGAACTCGAAGGTTCGCTGCCCATTGTCGACCGCATTATTCCCGGCGATGCGAAGGTAGTCGTCGGCCAGCAATGCAAACTCCGTGGGATCGTAGATCGGAACCCAAAGCTCCCCCCGCGTCCTATCTTCCCAAAGATGAATCTGGATGGACTGTTCAAGGCTCGTTTCAATAGTCTTCGCCCCACCCGAGTGTATGGAACCATCATGGTCGCGGATGGATGTCATATTCATCGTCAGTTGCGCGGCAGCCCGCTCCCAATCGTTCGTCTGATCATGCTATGACTTCCGGCGAGGCCCGACAAAAACCTCCGCTCCTTCAACCCGCACATCATAGCTTCCCACACAATATCCCCCGCCGTCTGTCCCTTGCCCATTTCGAACGTCGAATGCCAAATCGTGCCATGGACATGCCACGACAAAGCCTTTCACACGCCCTTCACACAAAGGACCACCCTCATGAGGGCAAAGATTATGGATCGCAAAATACGTCCCCTCGATGTTGAAGAGCGCAATCTCCCGATTGTTCACCATGACGACTTTTGCTTGCCCAGGTGGTAGCTCATCGACCAGGGCGACGGATTGAAACCCCTCTAGCATGCTCTACCGACTCCTCTCTTCATGCTTTTCAGCAGGCTCCCGTGCGCGTTACATCCGAAGTGTGTATTTCAACTCCAGCCCCGTGGTAACCCCTTCTCGCCTGATGAAGCCCGCTTCTGTTTGAATCGCATAGCGGACCGCTTCGGGAGAAGAACTATACTTGGGGCACTCGTCTTCCCGGCAAGGAGCGACATTTTCCTTGAGTCCTACAATACGATGGCTTTCATCAACCCACATAATGTCCACCGGAAACCGATACTCCTTTGTCCAGATGTGGTTCTGGCCAGTCGACTCGAAGATATAAAGCATTCCACCATTCTCTGGCAACGTCTCACGAAAGGCGAGACCGAAGAGGAGCTTCTCTGGCGTATCCGCCACTTCCGTTTTGAGCTCACTGCCGTTCGGAAAGGAGACAACGATAATGGTCTCTTCCTTTCGCTCTACGAAAAAGAATGAGACGCTCATCAGAAACATCGCCATGAGGACAAGCGTGATGATGCGCTTTTTTTTCTGCTCCTGATCGCTCACCGGTAACGCGGCCATCTTGGACATTCCATCTCGGGACTTGCCTCGATTCTATGGGGCCAAAGGCCCATTAATACAGGGAATCTAGGGCTTATGAGCAAGTGCCGTTCTGTTGACTTGGAAAAGAGCGGCAGACTAGAATGGCGCTCACCTTGCGGCACGCATGCATGATGGTCGTGACAGGACGGACTTGTCAACCGTGTGTGTCTCTTATTGTAGTGAGAAGGAGGCGAGGGTCATGGCGCTGTTGATTACCGATGAATGTATCTCCTGTGGAGCCTGTCTGCCAGAATGTCCGAACGAGGCGATTTTTGAAACTCGCAGCGACGCGGAAACGAAGGGCAATCATGTGGGCGATGGCCAAGGAGTGGGCGATAGTATTTATGTGATTACGCACGATCGCTGCACCGAATGCGTTGGACACTTCGACGAACCGCAGTGCGCCGCCGTTTGCCCGGTCGATAATTGTTGCATTGCTGATCCGGCATATCCCGAAACGACGGAAGTCCTGCTCGAGAAGGCAAAGACGCTCAATCCGGATAAGACGATCGACGCGGCGAAAGTCTGGAGCGGCGTGCGCAACTAATCATCGCTCGCAGTTCACAACGAAGGCCCTGCTTTTCGCATGAAGAGCGGGGCCTTCTTCGTTCTACCGCCCCTTCCACAACGGCTCTTTCATAGATTTCTCTCTCTATCCAGAGTACACTCATTTGTGACTGCGTTGAATGACTGCCCGGCTCCCGTATTCTCAATGGAGCCGCCCGTGTTTTCCCGCCCTTCCACATGGAGGTTGAAACATGCGGCATCGATGGATCATTGTCGGCACGCTCTGCGGAATCCTCATCATGCCTGCATTGGCAAGGGCCAGTGCCGGTGACGTGGGGACTATCATCGAAACGTTCGTAGTCCGGCAGTTCCCCGATGCCGCCAGTCACTATTGGGTGATCAATGAAACCAAGTGGGACGGGGATGAAATGATCGTCGATGTGCACACTATTGTAAACGAACGGCGACAGGCTGAGCCCACCTTGAGCCATTTTTTACTGCTGATCGTGGCCGGAGAGCTCAGAGCCGCACAAAGCATTCCGCTTGGAGCAGGGGCAGACTGTCAAGCTGAGGAAGAGGCATAGAGGATCTCAAACACAACGCCCCCGTCGCTTTCCAGCGACAGGGGCGTTGTCATTTCACCTAATCTCGCGTGATCAAGTTACTTGATCATGACGAGTGTGCCGCCAACGTGAGCCGGATGAAGATGGCAACGATACTTCAACGTGTTTCCCTGCGTCGCATAGAACAAGTCGCTGGTGGGAATACCAATGTATTTAGTCTCCCCTGGCTTGAGCACAACCTGTGCGTTCAATACAGTCGGCGCCTGTTGAGTCGTCGTATCGGTCAACGAGAAGCCATGTTCTGCGGCGGAATTGTTCGTGACTTTCAACAGAACCGGACGCCCAGGCCGAACTTTGAAATCGATGACGGTGACGGGTGGATACCATGCTTTGATGTTTCCCAGTTCAATCGCGAACAGCTGGGCATCGACATCCAGCTCCTTGAACGGCTGGCCTACCACTGAGCCAGACTCCAAATCCCCGATTTCCACTCCACCTGCCTGGTGCGCAAACGCTGCAGACGCCCCAGCCACGACCATCACGAGGCCGAAGAAGACCCCTAACATCGTCTTGCCCATGACCTACCTCCTTAAGAAAAAAGAAGAGATGTGATTAGGTTGGTGAATAACTATTGCCAAGCCCTGGGAGCCTTGACCTTGCTGACAACTACTTCTCTGCGTATGCCAATCATTTCGTAACAGCATGTGTATTCTTCAGGAGGCAACCTTATAGCACAGCGACGAAAACGGAAGCAAGAACGTAATCTAGCCATTTCATGAAGTCCACCTTCAATCGATAGGCAGCAACGAAAAGGCTACTTACAATAATTTCAATGACTTAATGATCGCCCCTGTTTCAAGCCCTGTTTCAAGATGGATCCGCCTCCTGGACCGCGGACCCAATCAACAGATCATATGGAGCATAGTTGTCAGTTAACACGACGCCTGACTCCCAGGTTTGCGTGCGATGGGCGCCGAGTAAGGCAACGGCTTCAACTGGAAGACGTCGTTGCTCAACCAATCTGTTCACACTGGCCACAATAGTAGAAAACGTGTGCGGTTCGAGCGGTGCACCGGCAAAAAAAATCAGATTCTCCGATCGCGTCTGAGCAGACTTCCATGGCCCCTTGACCGCAAAGGATTCGAAGTCTGGAAATGACCGTGTCATCGTTTGCACGACCGCATTGGCCCGCAATAGATCTCCACCCTCGCCCGACGAGGACAAATTCACCGCCAGGATACCGTCCGGCGCAAGATGAGTACGTAATTCTGCAAAGAATTCCACTGTGGTCAGGTGAAACGGAATCATGTGTCGGGCAAATGCATCAACCCAAATCAGGTCATACGTCCGCTCCGTGGAATTCAGAAAGACCCGGGCGTCTCGAACGTGCACGTGATGCTGGGGAGGCGGTTGATAGGAAAAGTATTCTTCGGCCATTCGGACGACCACAGGGTCGAACTCGACCACATCCAGCTCGAGTTCCGGCCATCGATGAGCGATCCACTTCGCCAACGATCCACCTCCATGGCCAAGGATCAGGCCTCGCCTCGGCTCGGGAACCAAGGCGAGTGACGCGACCATCAATTGACTATAGGGGAGAAACAGGGTGACAGGATCCGCCTTCCACATGACCGCATGGAAGGTCCGGTCGAGGACGAGATAGCGAAAGAGATCGTCTTCACGAATCCGTACTTGCTGGTAGGGGCTATCTTCCTGATAGACCGGCGCCTTCAACATCTGGATCGGAGACAACGCACCGACCCCCAAGCCTCCGACGCATAGAAAGACCAGGCCGATCCCCAGCGGTTGCGCGGTCGTCCCCCGAATCAACCACCACAGGCCAAGCCCTACTTGAATCGCGCCGAGCCATGCGACCAGCGCCTGGCTGCCGATCCAGGACAGAAAGAAAAACGCCGTCCCCCACGTTCCGGCCAAGCTCCCCATGGTCGAGAGGGCGATCATGCGGCCGGTATGCCGGCCGAGGTACTCGAGGTCTGACACGGCCAATCGCAACATTGCCGGCAGCACTCCGCTCAGGCCAAAAGCGGGCGGGCCCAGGAGGAGTGCCGCAGCGGCACAAGGCCCCCACCGAGGGTCCTCAATCGCGGCCGCCACCTTAAAAAGCACCGGCTGGCCGAGCCATGCGATAAGAAATGTCCAGGCTCCAGAGAATAGCAGGAGACCGGCCAACACCTGCGCGCCAGGGTAGCGGTCGGACACCCAGCCGCCAAAGGCATACCCACCACTCATGGCGGCAAGAATTACCCCGATCAATGCGCCCCAGACAAACAGTGAATTTCCGAAAACGGGAGCCAAGAGCCGGCTTCCCAAGATTTCGAGCGCCATGACCACTGCACCGGTTGCTAGCGCCGTCAGCAGAAGAAACCATCGAGGGGTATGAGTCGACCGGTTCACAGACCTCATGCAGAAACATCGCACATGGTAAGGAGGTGATCCGGCGCTGCCATTCGTCTCCACACGATCACAGACCGCCCCAGTTTTTGAAGTAGCGTAAGAGATCGCGGACGGAGATGATCCCGATGATCTGCCCGTCGTCGGAGACCGCCAGATGCCGAATCCCATGTTCTGCCATTTTCTCACTCGCCTCGTGGGCCGAGCTCGCACTATCGATCGACAACAGTGGGCTGCTCATGACGGCCTGGACCAACATTTCTCGTGCCGCAGGCGATTCGGCCATGCCCTTGCGAACCAAGTCCGATTCGCTCACTAGACCACTGTAGTGGCCACCCTCATGCACCAGCAATGCGCCGACCTTCGCGTCACGCATCAGCCGGGCCGCCTCCAACAGCGTCGCGTTCGGACTGATCGTGCGCAAGGTCCGGCACATCATCACGGCGAGAGGTCGCTGGAGAGGTCCGCTCTGAATCGCCATACGACAGGCTCCGTCCGATGGAGGGAGCAAATATTACCCAGCCCTCGTGTACCTGTCAACGAGCGACTCGGACGGCTCCTCCCGGTAAACATGACTTTCCGTAACTTCGTTGCTCGCCCCCGGTACTGTTGCTATACTCGGCCAGTTTGTTCTTAGCTGAAGGAGGACAAGAGCCCATGCATATCAGTGTAATTGGAACTGGCTACGTCGGGTTGGTAACGGGAGCCTGTTTTTCGGAATTCGGTGTCAGCGTGACCTGCATGGATACCGATGCCAAACGGATCGCCAGGTTGGAGAAAGGCGATGTTCCCTTCTATGAGCCGGGAATCACGGAGCTTGTCGCCAAAGGAATTCGAGAGAACCGGATCAGCTTTACCACCGACGTCGCTAAAGCCGTCGACAAGGCCCTCGTCATCTTCATCGCAGTTGGAACCCCGCCTCGAGCGGATGGATCAGCGGATCTGTCGTATGTAGAAGAAGTCGGCCGCGGCATCGCCCGTACCATGACCGGGTACAAGGTCATCGTCACCAAGTCGACCGTCCCGGTGGGGACCGGGGAAAAGCTGCGTGAGGTGATCAATGCCAATCAATCAGGCAAGTTCCGGTTCGACATTGTCTCTAATCCTGAATTTCTCCGTGAAGGGTCCGCCATCGAAGATTTCATGCGACCGAACCGGGTCGTCATCGGCGCAGACAGCGAGCAGGCGGTTGCGATCATGAAGGACCTATACCGGCCGCTCTATCTGATCGAAACTCCGTTCGTCGTCACCGACATCTCGACTGCCGAGATGATCAAGTACGCATCCAACGCCTTCCTCGCCACCAAGATTTCGTTTATCAACGAAATCTCGACGGTCTGCGAGCGGGTGGGCGCCGATGTGCAGATGGTTGCTAAAGGAATGGGGCTCGATAATCGGATTGGATCGAAGTTTCTGCACGCAGGACCGGGATTCGGTGGATCGTGCTTCCCGAAAGATCTGGCCGCTCTCGTGCAGACGGGAGAGCGAGTCGGTTACCCGATGCAGATCGCCGGTGCCGCCGCGCTCGTCAACGAACAGCAACGGGGCCGGATGGTTGAAAAGATTAAGAGTTCGGTCGGGGAACTCAAGGGAAAGACGTTCGCGATGTTAGGGTTGTCCTTCAAGCCCAATACGAACGATCTACGGGATGCCCCGGCCCTGGCCATCGCGCTGGAACTCATGAAGCAAGGCGCAACGGTTCGCGTCTACGATCCCGCCGCGCTGGAAGAGGCCTGTCGTATGGTCTCTGGCCTTATCCCATGCAAAGATGCCTATGAGACAGCAGAGGGAGCGGACGCGTTGATTCTCATGACCGAATGGAACCAGTTCAGAACCCTCGATTTCGACAGACTGAAAACGCTCTTGCGCCAACCCATCTTCTTCGACCTGCGGAACGTCTATGAGCCCGACCGGGTCGCAGCCTTTGGCTTCCGTCACATTTCGGTCGGGAGGCCCAGCAAGGCCCCTTCCCCGGCGAATAATACCGGCGCTAAGTGAGTCGAGGCACTTCCGCCTTAGTCTCATCTTTGACTTTCGGCTTATAACCCATCCGGTCCAGCACCTTCATCACCCGTGTCTTCAGACGGTCGTCGGCCTCGGCAAGTGCCGTGGCCAACGGCTCGACCGCGGGCTTTCCGATTTTACGAATGATTTCCGTCACGGATTGTCTGACCTCATCTTCCTCTGAAACCAATAAGGGCACAAGCGATGATACCGCCGGCCCGCCGATCTTGATCAAGGAATCATAGGCGCGCTGCCGGACATCGCCAACTTCATCCGCCAACGCATCGACCAACGGCCGCACGGCGCGAATTTCCTTTAGTTCACCCAGCACTTCAGCCGCATACTTTCGGTTGAGCCAATGACTATCCTTGAGATCCAAGAGCATCGCATCAGCCCGCGCCGCATTGGGATCCTTCGCACGAATCCGAAAGTTCTTGGCGATCCGTCGTCCGCCTTCTTCAACGACACGGATCGTGGCACCGTCTCCCACCTTAAGTTGCTTCAGCTCTTCAAGCGCCTCGTCATCGACGTCCAGCACGACCGTCTTCCCGTCGTAGGCCAACAGCTCGACTTCGAGCTGTTTTGTCTCAGGGTTCACCGCGACGACTCGTTCCGTGACGAGATTGAACCCGTCCTTCTTCGCGCCGCCCTTCGGACCGATCTGAATAAGCTTTGGAGGAGCTTCATCCGCCATGATGTGGTTCCTTTACGTCGAAATAAAGATTACGGCTTCGCTTTCCATCCGAAACTCGCCAACACCCCTTCTACTGTTTCCTGCACCATCGTATTCTCATCTTCAAGCAGCGGAAGCAAGGGGTCAATGGCCTGCTTCGCCCCGAGCCGCGCAAGCGACTCCGCCGCATTCCGCCGCACGAGCCAGTCTTCATCCTTGAGCGATTCGATCAACGGATCGATTCCACGGGCATCGCCGATCTTGCCCAAGGCTTCAGCCGCATGGCGCCGCACCATCCAATTATTGCCCATCAGCCCTTCGATCAACGCGTCCACGGCCCGCGCATCGCCGATCTTTTTCAGCACACGCGCCACGTCCTCACGCACCGTGTTATCGGTCAGCGCCTCGACCAACCCGGGCACCGCGCGCGCATCGCCAACACGCTCAAGCGCCCACACGGCGGCAGTCCGCACCGCGCCATCTTTGTCCTTGAGCGCCTTCACGAGGGGATCGACGCCCCGAGGGTCCTTCAGCTTCCCCAATCCCGACGCAGCCTGCTCGCGAATCGCCCATTCATCGTCCTCCAACGCCTCGATCAACGGATCGACGACGGACGGACCGATCCGCACAATGGCGCTGGTCGCCGCTTCCCGAATCAGGACATCTTCGTCCGCCATGAGCCCGATCAGCGGCCCCACCGCCTCGTCACCCACTTGACTCAAACTGGCAATCGCATGATCGCGGAGCGCCTCATTGTCGTCCCGAAGGGCCCCGATCAGTTGCTCGATCCGTTCAGCCTGCACATCGTCACTCATCGTCGTCCTGCCCTCCCTGACTTCCGACAGGCGTCCCCTCGATCGCCTCTAGTTTGTCGGCGATCAACCCTGAATTGTAGGCGACCAGGCCGTCTCGGTCCGTCCTCAACCGATCGAACAGCTCCTTATGCGGCCGCAACACTTCCACATCTTTCACTTTAGCCAAGGCTTCCATGGCATACACCCGCAGGGGTCGAATGGGAATGGCTTCGATATAAAGTTGGGCAGGCCTGGCATCACCGATCAGGCCTAATGATTTCATCGCCAGTTCCTTCACGCCCGTATCTTTATCGATCCGCAACCGCTGCATTAAGGGCTCAACTGCGCGAACATCGCCGATCTTCCCCAGCAAGTCGGCGGCGGCCTCACGGACCAGCCAATCGTCATCTTCCAGATATTCGATCAAAATCTCCACGCTTGGACGCCCGATGGCCAGAAGATTGATCACGGTGCTCATGCGGGCCTCTTCCCGCTCGCTCAACTCCTCAATCGCGCGAAGCGCATCAAACACCTCGTCGATGCGCTCGCGAATCGCACTCAGCTTCTTGAGCGTTCGCACAGCAATGTCACATACGGCTGGCTGTCCCATCGCATCGATGAACGCGTCCGCCGAACGGGGATCGAGCAAGTGTTCCAGCATCTTCGCAGCCATGATCTGCGCTTCTGGATCCTGGTGGGTCAACATCTCGCAGAGTGGCGCGATCGCGTTCGGAATAACTCCCAACAACTGCGAGGCCGCCTCGCGAATCCCTTCGTCTTTCGACGCATAGAGCAGTGAGGCCAGCGCCGCTGCGGTCGTCTCGTCCAGCACCCCCGCCATGTGTTCCAAGGCTGACGCGCCGGCCTTACGGACAGCCTCATCCTCATCGCGGAGCAAGCCAACCAACGGCACCCCGGCCTGAGGATCGTTCACTCGCGCCAGCATGGCCGCTGCTTCGGCTTTCAACGCCGGCGACCCGGTCTGCAGCACGTGAATGAGCGCCTGCACCGCACGCGGCCCGCCCGATAGGCAGGCGGCTGTTGCCCGCATTCGTCGCCAGTCCTCTTCATGGACGAGCTCGGACACCAACGTTTCAATACTTTCCTTCGCCATTTAAACCAATCCCGTCACTCGAACAACTTGTCTCTAGCAGCCTCCTAGACCCGACCAGCCCGCCAGCCCACCTTGGCCAGCGTGTCTTTGACATGATAGCGGATATTGTCATCCGACTCGCGTGCCAGCACAGCCAGCAACGGCGCAATCACGGCAGAGCCGAATCGAGTCAGTGAAACGGCGGCTTCCGCTCGCGTTACTGTATGACGAAGTGCTTTCATGAGCGACGGCACGGCCGACTCGTCTCGAATCGCGCCCAACGCCCTAACGGCGGCACCCAACGTCAGCATTTCCTCATCCCACTGATCGCCGCAACCATCGATCGCTCGCGAGACCGCCGGTCGGTCCACTCCCTCGAGTACATTGATCAGCACCGGCACTGCGCGACGATCACCGATCTGGCCCAACGCTTCAACCGCTAACGTCCGGAGTCCCGGCTCCTTCATCGCGGTCACGAGAAACTCCACAGCGCGTGAATCGCCGATCTGACCAAGCGCGCGAATCGCATCCTCCCGAACCGCCGCATCCCGATCATTGAATAGCACCGACAGCAAGGGGTCCACAGCTTCAGGAGACCGTGTTTTTCCCAAGGCTTCAACCGCATGCAACCGCACCAGCCACTCAGAATGGGTCAGCGCAGCGAGCAGCGACGATAGCGCCGCCTCTCCAATAGCCGCAAGGGCTGTCGACGTCTCCTCGCGCACGGCCTTCACCGAATCTTGTAGGAGCGGCACCAGCGACGCCACCGATCCAGGGTCTTTTATCCGACCCAACGCCTTGGCCGCATGCATCCGGACAATCCAGTCGGGACTCTTGAGCGCTACCATCAGCGGGGTAAGCACTCGCGCATCGGCAATGGCGGCCAAAACCGATGAGGCCAACTCCTGAACGGTGAGCACCGGATCGGAGAGGCAGGCACCCAAGGTCGTCACGGCAGGCTCTCCGATTGCCAATAGAGCACCGATCGCCGCATCGCGAACCGCACGATCGCCGTCGCGAAGCACGGAGACCAACGGCACCACAGCCCTTGGGTCCCGAAACGTGCCAAGCATGGTGGCGGCCTCTTCGCGAATCGCCCAATCTTCGTCCTTGAGAGCAGCAATCTGCTCGGCCACCGTGTCCGCCATGCAAGATCTCCTGGTCCAGGACTGGTGAGCCTAACATAGCCATTTTCATAGGGTCAACGGATGGACCACCGGTCCGACATCCTTTCATGTCAGGCTTCGAGACTAGTCGACGAGAATTGACAGATCATCAATCGACGCCTACGATAACCTTCCCATACCCAATACCCACCATAGGCGTATCCCTGTTTTCCCAATGGAGGCTGCCATGACCGCACGCAAACAACGACTCGGGACAGGCCATGTCTCGATTATTCTGCTCCTCACAATATTCGCAACAGGTCTCAGCACCTCGACAGAAGCCTATGAAGTCTGGATGACCGACCAGTCGGATACGGCAAAAGAAAGCGGGGGGTTTATCTACATCTATGACGGAGCGACCCTTGCCGCAAACCCTACGGCAGCCAAGCCGACGGCCACGATTGATGTCGGAAGCGACATCAACAAGTTCTGCGAGGAGGCCACGAAAAAAGCGGTCCGTCGTCCGCATATGCTGTTTTTCACCAAAGATCAGTCCCATGTGATTATTTCGTTTTTAAGCGGACAGGTCTTGTTCATGGACGCGGCAACCAGGAAACCAGAAGCCTGCCTGTCGATGGGCAAGAACGTCCATGCCGCCTGGCCGACGCCGGACCAAAAAATGGCGATCGCGGCCAATACCGCCGAGAAGAAGTTCATCCGTATTTGGACCGATTACGCCGCGCACAAATTCTCGTTCGATCCTGAGAAAGACGTGCTGAATCTCACCGCCTTCGAAAGCGGTGAGCGGCCGGACGCCTCCCCGATTTGCCCCATCACGGAATCGTCGAGCCAATATGCATTCGTCACCCTCCGTGGCGGAGGCCTGCTGGTTGTCGACGTGACGGTGACCCCGATGAAAGTCTTGGCCATGCTGGACAACAATCAGATCCATCCGGCCGGCTGCGGCGGTATTCAAATCGACGACACGATGTACATCAATTCAGGCGGCGGCTGGCCCATCGCCCCGCTGTCCTATGATGTCTATGCCATCGACCTGTCGAACCTTCCTAAGTCGGTGTCGCACAAGCAGGTCTCGCAACGGGACGAGAAATTTGCTGATTCACATGGGATGGCCGCGGTGGGACGCTACCTGTGGAGCGCGGACCGAGCGGGCAACAATGTGGAAATTATCGACACGTTAAGCAATCTCAGCGTCGGCTCAGTGGATTTGGTTACCGATGCAAACAAGGATCCCGCTCCAGATCTCATGGACGTCTCCCCGGACGGCCAATACGTGTTCGTAAGCCTCCGTGGGCCCGCTCCGCTTACGGGCAATGACAAGACTGCGAATAATGCAAAAGGCACGATTCCCGGTGTCGGAGTGATCCATGTCGACGCGGATGGGAAGACTGGACACTATAAAGGACAGGCTTCTTTTACGAATATGAAGGACGGAAAGGAAACCGCCGATACCCACGGCATCGCCGTCCGGACAAACAGGTGAGTCACGGACGATTACACTATAAAAAAAGGCGTGGCGCCGGGGCACTGACCCCAAGCGGAAGGATAGTTTCTCGACCGTGAGCCAAGTCACCGGATGGGTCGAACCGTCCGGTGACACCCTTCGCGAAGGATCACTGGACCAATCGCTCAACCAATCACGAGGCCGCAATGAGAATCATTCTGTTCGGCCATCGCGTCAGTCATACCTGACCTCAATCCTAAGACCCCCAATAAACAGACGGTCATTTCGTCACTTCTAACCGTTTTGGGCAAAATCACCCGAAGGGCCAAAGCGGCCAGTATCCCCAAGCGGCATGTCCACCCGGGCATTGTCGACTACGCTCGAATTGACGGTGATGTCCTCCGGCGCCGGCATCCATCCCAATTTTTCAAGTGTCTCAAGCGTCAATTGCCGCAAGGCATCCTTCGCTGTGAGCCGGACCGATGCATAGGAGAGCACCCGCTCCCCTTCTTTGACGACTTCGGACGCCTTCGGGTCGTACAGAAAAGCAATCAACGGCTCGATCGCCGTGTCACCAATGGTGGCCAGCGCGGCGCTGGCCTTTTCACGCAGGACGCCGTCCTTCAACAACATGATCAAGTCCGGAATGACGCGCGGATCGCGGAACTGGCCAAGCGCCGTGGCCGCCGCTTCTTTGATAAAGGCATCTTCGCTGACGATACAGCCGGGGGTCGGAGTCCCGTCTTGTCGAATACCCTTTCCCTTCAACGCATCAAGCACCGGAGGCAAGGCTCGAGGGTCGCCGATCATTCCGAGCGATGCAATGGCATGCCGCTTCACCACGCCGTCCTTCATCGCCTCGATCAAGGCATCAATGGCGCGTGGATCTCCGATTTGGCCCAGGGCGATCGTGGCATCTTCTCGGACAGCTCGGTCCGGATCTTTCAGCGTGGCAATCAGGACATCGACGACTTTAGAGTCCCGAACCCAGGTTCGGCCGATTTGATAGTCGGTGGTCATCCCACCGAGTGCGCGGGCTGCATGGCATCGCACCACAAAATCTTTATCCCTGAGACACTCAATCAGTGGATCGACGGAAGGCTGGCCGATAGAGATGAGCGCAGTCCCGGCTGTTTCTCGCACCGTTTTCGAAGGATCACGGAATAATTTGATCAGGGCTGGGATCGCCCTCGGATCGCCGATCTTGCCCAACGCCTCTGCCGCCGCACTTTTCACGGCGCCATCGCGGTCGCGACAGACGAGCATGAGTGCCTCGACGGCTTTCGGACCCTTTATTTCTCCACAAGTTTTCGCGGCATGTTCGCGGACACGCCACCGCTCATCCTTCAATGCTGCGATCAAGCGATCAACGACTGCGGGGCCCAGCGAGGTCATGGCGGCCACGGCATCGTTCCGCACATCCATCGTGGAATCGTTAAACAGGACGATGAGCGCTTCCACCGCTTTGGCGCCCCCGATCCTGGCTACGCCCCAGCCCGAATGGGCCCGCACAGCCCAATATTCGTCTTCACAGGCGCCGACAAGGGCGTCCAATGTGGTGGGGTCGGCGAGTTCAGCGAGTGCCTTGGACGCCTCCTCGCGGGTTGCATCGTCGACATCCTCAAGTGCTTCCAACAGATCATCAAGGGCCTGGGCCATCGGTACCGCTCCTCTACTGATAGTAGTGATCGCGCTGGCCACCGTGCGGATAGGTCCGGCTGCAGCGGATGATTAAGGTCTGAGTTTCTCGTCCCTCCACGCATTGGTCGAGCGAGTGGGCATACTCCAACTTCCCATCCAAGTTTACCGTGAACGGAAAATCAAACGTAAAAGTTCCAAATTTATATTTCCCCGGCTTCAGTTTGAGCGCACGGGACTCGGTCGTCTTATAGGCATCCATGGATTCGGGATCGGAGGCATAGATGGACGGGGTGATGCCAGGTACTTGCCACCAGGACTGAGGATCAATTGTCGTGGCATCGATAGTAATGGCATGCTCCTTGGTATAGGCAGCCGGCGGACCGCCCATGGCCGGCGAGACAATCATTGCAGAGCCCAGCAATCCTCCGACCAGACAACGAATCATATAGGATGTAATAGTCTGCTTCATGTGACCTATTGCAGGCTCGATGCCTTTGGGGCCTCGACAAAGGCAGCTTGAAAGATTTCTTCCACGGCGTGACTGTCCCATTCGGTATGGGTCTGTAATCCCAGTGTCCGCATGACCGTGGCACCAGTATCTAATATGGAAACCGGCTGGTGAATGGCATGACCGTGCTTAATTCCTACCCCTGAGGCAATCCACGGAACCATCGGAACAGCTGCGTCAGCCTGTTCCTGGTTCGCATCCCTGCCTTCGGCACTGAGCGATGTCACGAACAGGGTCGTCCGCTTGATCAGCGCTTGCTCTTTATAAATGTCCAACACGGAGTGTATGGCCCTGTCCACCGTGCGAAGGGCTTCGCGGTACTCCTTTGAGTTCCAGCCTTGGGACGCGCCCACCCGACCAGCCTCGGGAAGATGCACGACCAGGAAATGCGGCAGCGAAAGAATGGCATGCCCATAGCCATGGCCACTGGTCGCCTTCTTGAAGTATTGACGAATGTAAGACACGATTCGTTCCGGGCTGCACTCAGGCTTCAGCGGCCCGCACATCTGGTAATCCGTATAGGGCTCGGGTCTTGCTAGTTGATAGAGCGACTCGTCCATGAGGAAAATCGCGCTGTCGCGCCCCCCGCTTAAATCGAGATAGTCGAACACGCTCGGGGCGCGCGGGTAGCCACGGCTGAATTCGAAGGTGTTCCAGTTAATGCCGTGTTTCTCGACCGGCATCCCCGTAATCAATGACGCCATCGTCGGTAACCGTAATGCGGGCTTCACGGCCGTGGCAGACCAGGTAACCGACCCTTCCTTGATCAATTGGCTGAGGGTCGGCATCGTGCCGCCTTTCAGCGAATTCTGGCCGAAGCCTTCGAGGACGAAGAGAATCACATGCTCAGTTGAAGCCGTTGGAAGAGGAGATTCCGCCGGCGCCGATGCCACGGCAACCGCCGCGTCTCTCGGAAGGACCAGACAGAAAAAGAAAAGAGCTACAGCCAGTATCCGAACCGACCATCCGAAACCAAGGCCGATTGACGTGTGCACAGATAAGTCCTTTCTATTCTATTCAAGGGGCTTCTAGGCTACCATGGCGTTTTCCACCAAGGCAAGCGAGGTAAGGCCGGTCTGCCTATCCACCAGGTTCATGCGGTTGAACGGTTCATGGCACAAGGATCGATGTCGGTGCTATGCTTGATTTTATCCTCATGGGTGTCGGCGAATCGGTCCTGGCACATCAGTCCTGTCCGGAAGGTAAGGGCGATGCCGCAGATCTCTACTTCGCATAGAGCCGACCGCAGGGCGTTTCCCCGTATCACACCGCCGGGTCTGAGTAGTCTCTTTGCATGGCTCGTCATCCTGTCTATTTGGCCGCCAATGACCCTGGCAGAGGTCCGAATCGTGACCGCCCAGGGTGAACACCGGATGAGAGACCGTGACACCAGGGAAGACGCCATCCGCCTGGCCACCGAAGCAGCCAAACGAAACGCCCTGGAACAGGTCACGACCTATCTCGAAAGCATCACGGTCGTGGACGGCCTGGATGTGACGAAGGACGAAATTCGAACCTATACGGCTGGGTTGGTCCTAGTCCTAGAACAAGACACCAATACAATGCTTGATGGCAACACCATCGTTGTCAGAACGAATCTGGTGGCCCAGGTCGATACGGAAGAAGTGAGGCATGCCATCGCGGCCTTGCGAGAGAACGAGGACGCCCGACATCAACTCGTCGCGCTGCAACAGGAAAATGACCATCTACAACAAGACCTCGATGCGGCGAATCAGGCACTGGCAAAGGCCTCGACCATAGAGCAGACACAGCAAGCGGCCCAGCAACGCACAGACATCTTGAATCGGGTGCAATCGAATGCGATGGTCTCGCAGGCCTGGACGGACTGGGTGCTCCTCTCGCCAGCTGTCTACCCCTATCCCTTAGTGGGCCCCCAGACACAGGCGCTGCTCAATGTCGCACGCGGCTTATATCCCACCAGCCCGCATGTCCAAGTGGCACAACAAGTGTTCATCACGAGACAGCCGCCGGTACCGCCACAGCCACCCGCCCCTCCTGCACCGGGAATGAAACAGCCGACCATGCCGAGCCTTCAAATCGTGCCCTACCAGCGTGGATCGCGACCGGGTCCGTTGACATTGAACGAGATCTCCCACGCAACCCTGGCAGGTCCGCCGCAGATCGGCGGCTCACGGGCTTCGTCATCCCACGATGCACCACCGAATTCCAAATCGGCACGGGCGCTCCAACTGTTTTTGCGGCAGGAGGCAGGACAATCTCCGACGACGAGTCAATTGCCCCAGACGATCGACCAGACCCATCCGCCATCCCCGAACCACGTCCCACGAATCCCCTACTATCAGGCTGCGCCTCGCACACCGGGAGGTGGAGTACACAGCGGTGGAGGGGGCGGGGAAGGAAGGTAACTCGTGCACGAAACAAAAATAATCTTCGTATCCATTTATTGCGGCCTGGCTGTCCTATCTTTCCTGTCACCTGCTGACGTCACGTTGGCTGAGTTACATGATAAATCTTCTCCGATCAACCAACAGGCCGCGCAGTCATTCCACCAACCACAACAGATTGGTCCAGGTAAGCCTGGAAACGGACGAGCGGGCACCAGGACCTCCGTCGCGGAAAACGATGGACACTACCCCGCGGAACAGTACCTCATCGGAAAAGGCCAGGGAGACCTGAATAAAGGCAAGATGGTATGCCAGCGGGTGTCGGAACTCTCTGCCAGGACCGATCTGGCGAAACAAATCCGCGTGATGGTCAAGGAACACACGATCGACCGGGTCCGGGAACAGGCTGGTCGGGAGACGGAACAGGACATCGAACTGACCAGGGAAGAAATCGTCCAGGAATATCTCCAAGGCGTGAAAATCGTGGATCACCAGATAGACGAAGACAGCAAAACTTGTAGCGCAACGGCGATTATGCCCAAGAGCCAGATCCAGCCCAAACCAGCACCCGACCGCTTCGAACCCACCCCGACGGTCATTCGATAAGCATTCGCCCTGTGCTGATCCGTTGCAGTCCGTCACCTACATCGGGTATGTAACTCCCCCATGCCGGTCGAAAATAGTTTTCAACATGACGAGATGTCACGAAAGAATCCTGGCGAGCGGATCACCGTTCGCAAATTTACCTCGACTGCTCTAGCAGAGTCGCCGCCCGGACAAGATGCGATGGCCGCCCTCGGCAAACGTCTCTCGCACATTGGTGTCCGCGTCATTGTCTTGCTGCACGGCTCCATCATGGGGACCGACGTCTTCGGGGTCCAACGGTTAGATAACCTCGGTGGGCTCAAGCGTGGCTATTCGCGTGGAGTGGCCGGGCTCGATGCCTTATTGGCTCTGATGCGCGAAAGCAGTAACGGCATTGCATCCCTGCCCGGCGGGCTGAAGCCACCGCTCGTGAATGATGATGCCACAAAGAGGCTGCTCGATGAACAGATCGGAGATGCCGGAAATTTCACAAATACCTATGTGGAACTGTTGGGACAGTCGCTCAACCGAGGCCTGGATCGTCCGATGCATTGCGTCCGCGAGCTCTGGTCCTGTGAGCACCATCACCTGGGCCGTGCCATAGCGGCTGTCTCAATGCTTGGACGTCTTCGTGATTGGAGCGAGGCCCACGAGCTTGGTCCGGGAGATCGAATACTCGTGCAGGCTCATGGACAGGCCGGGTTAGTCCTCGCCCTCGTCTCGAACCTCTTATGCGCAACGTCAACCAGCAGCCGGACGCGACTGCTCGACCTCTTGTCTGTCTCTGCCTCTCAGATCAATCGAGCAGACATCACCTCGACGATCCAACGTGTCACTCCGTTGCTGTCGAATGGCACCCTCCTCAATGGAGCGACGTTGGACGTCGTCACGTTCGGCATGGCAGTACGCTATGGGTGGGATCCGTCAGGATTGGGAAGGCTGCTCCACATCGTCAACCATCGAAACCTTCGGACCGATGGAAAGACCTGGCTTTCGAAGATGGAGTTGCCTCAGATCACGATGGAAATGCCGATCGCGTGGGGTGGAGATTATGTACAGGAGCTGGCTGTGGCCGGCAGCGACGCCGTGCCCACGACCGATGCAGCCAAGGCAGCCGATAAAGCCCTGTGGGAGATCGTGGAGCCCTTTGATGGATTCGAACGATGGCTCGAATGTGCCCGTCGTGCCGTCCGAATCCCGAGTGAGGGACTTGGGATTCTCGTCGACTACAAGGATTCCACCGGGTCTACTAATGTGCGCGACCACTACTTCGGCCACGCGGTGTATACTCGCCTCAACACGATGCTCTTCAACACCACGGAAATCGTTCGCACCCTCTATTCATAGAGAACCATCCTTGACCACTCATTTCTCCAAGGATGTTCAAAAGGGCCAGACTTCCCACCCGCCCAACCCTGGCGCGCCGAAACGCGCCTTATCCCAAGCAAGGCCGCAGCAAGTGAGAGCCCGAGTCGTACATTTCTGGTACGTCGAGGGCTTGAGTGACGCGAGAACGCAGCTGGAAGCCCTCTTCAACATCCGTACCCTTCGCACAGTTGCACCGCTAATGGTTCCCAGGAAAATATGCCGTCAAGATAGGCATGGCCGTTCGGCGTGGTGGCGACGAGTTCGATGGATTCGTACACGCTGATCGTCGTGCCGCTTCCGGCTGAGGCTTGGACTTGCATCGTGAGGGCCGCGCTCGGTGCGGATGACGCAATGTCCTGATGCGTCCGCGATTGTTTTGGCGAGGCGAGAAGATTCACGAACTGGGCAGGCGGCGCCTGACGAAACTCGCCATCATAGGTCACCCACAGTCACGCGGCGGCCGACACATGGGCGTACCACTTGATGTCGCTAAAGACCGACTCCAGCCCTTCCTTCGTGCCGCGGATCCGTTCGACCAGAAGCGTCTTTTCGAGTTTCCGTTGTTCTTCGAGTTGCCGCACAAACGAGGATGTCTGCTGATCGAGTTCCAACACTGGTGCCATCGGATCTCCCTTTTCATGTAACGCCCTCTCCACCGCACATGGGAGCCAAGGGAAGATCAGCAAGAGGGATGCCCCTCCTAACCCTGCGAAAACTGACCCTGGACAATAATAAGGCCGAAGGCAAGGACCAACGAGGGGGACAGGTTTGAACCGACACGACTGGCAGTTTCGGAAAACTATTGTGGCACGATGGAAATTCAGTCATCCGCCCGCGTGCCTCGGGCAACAGGAGAATACCAGGCAGGATGCTGTTTCAGCATCCTGCAGTAGATTCGTTCAGCGAGATCGCCGTCATACCTAAGGGCGTCAACAGCACGAGAGCCGCCTTCAGAAGCAGATTGTCATACGCCGAAACATCGTAGCTCCAGGCCCCGTCAAGTCCGGCCACCGCTCGTATACGGTCGGCAGGACAAGCCGCCTTAGCATCTGTGATGATGTAATGAATCGTGTCGCCGGCTTGCAGTGGAACGCCCCGAGCCAGAAGTTCCTGCGCGGCAATCGCGGTCAGGGTCTGCTGACGATAGTCACGAGGATCTTGAGAGAGCGACTTCGCGATCGCCAATTCCTCAGCTGTCGCGTGACCCTCTCGTAACGTGCGTCGATAGGTGCGAATGATCTCGATGGCCTGCGGTACCTGTCGGTGCAATGTCGCGAGCCCATGTGCCTGGCTGAAGCACTGCAATACCTCCGCCTGTGCCCGCTTGACGAAGAGCGGGGCATCGCTGCGACGAATTTCAATGCCACGGATTTTCATGGCGCCATGATCAAACAGGCCCACGAATTGATTCGGTACCGGCATGAGCGGGTTGACCCGTGACGGAAGAAACCCAATCCAGCGATAGATTCCTTCCACGCCGACCGTGAGCTTCGTCTGCCCGGTGATCGCCTGCGCGAGTCTGTCGTAGTCTGCCCTGACCGCGCCGGGTTTGACGAGCCAGAGCGAGTCCACAATCGCATGCAACATGCGATAGCCCTGCTGTTCGGCAATCTCCTTGGCCTGCAGGAGCAGATCACGGCTGTGAGCGGTCACGGACTCATGCGCTTCGATCCGACCGAACCGGGCATTCTTGTACCCCAAATACCCGAACGAGACGACAAGCAGCCACTTGAGCGCCGTTTGCCGTTGATCGAGCACCATTCTCGCCGCCGGCTGTGTCGCCGCGGCCAGGAGGCGTTTATACCGTACGCGCTTGTCCAGCAATGGGGCCAGCGTGCGAGGCACCAATCCCGGGCGATGGCGACAGGTATAATGGCCAATCTCCGGCACCCGGGCAGCCGGATCATCGCGGCAACACCGACAATTGACCGTCTCGGGCGAGATGTTGAAGCGCGTCATGATGGAGGGATACATCGAGGAGAAATCCAGCTCGCCGACCTGTTCGTGATAGCCGATGATCGGCGCAAACACCAACCCGCCCTGATCGGTCTGCAGCAACTCGAGCGCGGATTTGAAGGCTTCCGGCTCCTGCTTCCGATAGGGAATCAGCAGGCCGTCACGGCAAGCCATTTCGAGCTGCATCGAGGTGATTCCTGTTCCTGTCGTCGTGCGTGCCATGTGTTGCAGATCGACCTTCGCGACACGGGCCTGTTCGATGAGCCCGGCCAGGCCCATTTCCGCCAGCGCAAATGAATTGTGCCGATCGAGGTGCAACCGCCCCGACAACGTGCGGGCACCGGCATGGGACAGGATGCGGCCATACGAAAAATACGAATGGGGTTTCTTGGTGCCCACGGGTCGATAGGGATCGCGATTGAGCGCGAGCGGCATGTGCAACCGATCCGCCATGGTCATAAGGCGCGGCAGAAGATAGGAATCGCCCCAGTCCGTCAAAAGAATATCGGGATCCTGTCGCACGAGCAGCTGATTGAGGCGCTGGATCACCTCGACATCATCGCCTTCCAACACACGCTCTTCCTCGTCCATCCGCACCATGAGCGAGCCACGCCCGCCATGATTCGGGTTGGGTAACGGACTGTCCGGCGACAGCTCCATGATCCTGAGCGGAGGGAAACCATAGTCCGTGTCCCAGGGTGACTCCAGCGCCTGAATCGCCTGAATTCGGCCTTCAGCTGTGAGGTCAGCCTCACAATGGACCAGAGGAAAGAGCTGCCGGTCGTAAAAGTACCGCTGTGGCAGCGACACATCCACGTGAAAGAACTGCGCGTCGGGACAGTCGCGGATCAGATGTTGTGTGAGGGACGAGAACTGCGCGGGAGCGTGAACCGAGACTTCCAGCACCGGGGTCGGATGAAGCGCGCCGAGTTCGTATCGTTCCACCTCTCTGGTGCTGATACGACAAGACGCACGGCGGAGTAGCCGAGATACATGCTCTCGCATGGACGGCGGAGCCGCCAGATAGCATGTCGGCACGAACGGATCGACGGCCCTGATGCGACGGCCGTCCTCGCCGAGGAGCCAGACGACCATACCCTCTTGTGCCGGGTAGACATCAAGAAGCCATCCCTTCAGTCGAGTCGTGGTGCCTGCAGGTTTCAAGGGTCATCACTTTCTGTTCCAATGTGAGGACGTGTTTCTGTTGTTCCATCAACATGGACAGCAACATGACCTCGAACGGTGTCTCGCGCGCGAGATAGGCGCCGGCCGGCGCATGGTGGCGTGCCGCGGCAAACAATACATCCAGCGCCTCCTGATCCTCGCGCCGCAATGCACGCCGGTAGCGGCTCCACGAATCGATTTCCTGCTGGACCAATTGCGTAAACGTGGCAAGCGTGCGCCCCATGCCTACAACCGATTCCAGAGGGGACGCGGAATCATCCAACGTTTGGGTTCAGGTCCCCCTTCTTCATATAGCCACAGCCCATCCTCGGCCTCGCGCAGATCGATCGCCCGGCGCGCCTGCGCACGGAGTGTTGTCATAAACCGGCTGCGTCCGCCGGATGCAGGCGGCGCGAGCGGGCTCACGCACAGCACCTGCACACCTTGGTCGGCCATGTCCTGCAGGGCCTCCGTCATGGCACGAAAGAGCCGCATCGCCTCGGACTCTGTCACCGACTGATCGTACAGCGTCTCGAGCGGACCGGCGAGAATGACGAATCGCGCATCATAGGTGCGCAACACCGATGGGAGACAATCCGTGACCAACCGGACCATCTGATGACAGGTGAAGGCCCGTGAGACGCGAATCTGTTGCAACACATGAGCCGGCGTCACCCGACTCGCTCGAGCCAATCGCCCCACCAAGAACGGGTCGAAGACATTGGCGCAGGCCAGATACAATACCGGTTCGCCGGCCAACGCGCGATCGACCGCGGCACAGAGGCCCAGTCGATAGACGGCCGACGGTCCGGACAACAGCACCAATCCCTTCGGCTGATCAATCGATACCGCACTCCGCCGCAATTCGGCCAACAGATGGCGAGGCGCATCGATGACTGCGCCGCCATCCTCTCTGCGAAACGGGAACTCAATCGCCTGTTGCTGCACCAGAGCCATATTGCACCTCACGATTCGTGGAAGTGGCGGATCACGCCCGCGACAATTCCCTGAATGGAAAACTCATCCTGTGACGACACGATGATCGGCTTCATCGCTACATTCGCCGGATGCAGTTCGATCCGACCGTCCTTGCGATAGTACTTCTTGATCGTCGCTTCATTGTTTACTAAGGCCACTATCGTCTGCCCGTTCCGCGCAGTCCCCTGCTTTCGCACCACCACCAGATCGCCGGGGAGAATGCCGTCGTCCTTCATCGATTCGCCCTTCACCCGCAGCGCGAAAGTCTCTCCCCCGCGCAACAATGGCGGCAGCACCGCAATCAGTTCAGCCTGCGTGATCGGTTCGATCGGCGCTCCGGCCGCCACCATGCCCAACATAGGAATCTGCGCCGACCCCAACTGGTCCAACGCCATCTCGACCGACAAAGGCACCTCCCACGTGCCGGCTTCATAGCGGCTGATCGTCATCCGGCTCAGTTGCAGTACTTCCGCCAGCTTCGCCTGCGTGTACCCCAACCGAACCCGCGCCTGTCTGAACTGTTTAGCCGTCATGTCACAAAATGTTACATCTTGTGGCAAGGGCTGTCAAGAGGGGCGATTAAGAAAAGAATCTATGGATAGGAATGGCGAGTCACGATATAGCGCGACAAGTAGTTTGCGAAAAACCTGCAAGCAATTTGCGACGAAAGGTTTTACTACCGGCAGCAGAAACACCCTAAGGGTGGCACGTCCGAAAACGTACAACCCTCGTTGGGGGGCTGACCCGCGCCGGTGGCGGCTATGTCAGAGAGCCAGACGATTCCGATCCGGCAGCCAACCGCTTGGCCGGATCCAGGCCGTGAACTCGGGTTGCCTCCCGGCAATCCTTACAAGCGGGTGTGCTCTGGCCGGCGCCAGAGGGCCTCGCTTCCTCGACCTGTGAACGTGCTGTATCGGCCCCTTCAATGGCCCTTCACGGGCCGTTCTCTGCGCGGCAGGGGCCGACCCTCGCGCAAAGTAGGACACTAATCCTGAGGCTTTGGGACCGCGAGACTCGCGCGTTGCTCCCGATGCATTTCCCACCTATGCGACATTTGATGGGATCGCGAGCAATAGAGCTGCTCGCCGGCTACCTGGACATCGCACTCAGGGTATTTACATTTGTGCAGATTTTTTTGTGACCGCGGGCGCCCGACCAGGGCGCGCGCCGCACGGGCCTTCACCTCTGCATGCGACGGAGGGCCACCGGAGAGCGACAAATTGTCGCGCTGGAGCTGGATCATTTCGTCGCGGAGCGCGATCCCCTTTTCGAGCGCATCGATGCGGTGTTTGAGCAGGACCACCTGGCACCAGAGCGCCTCCTCCCGCTCGCTCTGACCGGTATCTGGGGGCTGCTGGAGCTGCGATATCTGCGAGCGCAATTGCGCTTCACGATCATCAGGATCCGCGACAGGTATGGCATGATACGGCATTGACTCAGCCTCCTAATGTTGATCGCAGCCGCAGGGGTCGCTCGACGCCGTGGCAAAGGTCCCGATCTCCACTGCCGCAATCGCCACATCGGCGAGACTGCCCCCGCTGCCGACGAGCGTATAGACGCCAGCCAGGCCGGACTGGAATCCCTGGAGGGCGGTCGTGAGCAGCAACGTTTCCACTCCGGCGACGACGCGGTAGAGATTGAACGTGTCCCCGATCCGTTCCGCGATGAGCCCATCAGTCGCGCCCCAGGATGTGGCATTCTCACTGATCGCAGTGGTCCAGCTGCCGGCAATATAGGTGCCAATGGATGAGGTGAAGGTCCCGCTATTGAGCCGCGCATAGAGCAGGACGAACGAGACGACCGGCGGCGGCGTGGCACTGAGCATGATGCCGATTTCCGCAGGCGCGGCGCCGGTGAAGTTGCCGAAGATAATCTTGCCGTACTGATCGGGCGGCATCGTCGCCCCATAGGAGGCATAGCTCTCCGTCGCCAGGACGGCGCTCTGCACCGTGTGAGCCACGATCTGCGGAATCCCGAAGCCGCCATAGCCGGTGCGCCATGGTGCCGGCAGCGCGCCGTCCGCGCCGGAAAACGTATCGGTGTAGAGAGAGACTCGAGTCGAGCTCGGCACGGAGCCGCCTGTCGTGCCGGAGGCAATATTCGACAACGGCCCAAACACCACGCCCTGTTGGCCGAGCGTCCCGCGATAGGGCACCGTTTGAAATTGATAGCCGGTCGTGAGCGCGAGACCGGTGACGGTACAACTCCGGCTCGCGCCGATCGAGGAGCCGCCGATCGGCGTCGAACAGGTGCCGCTGCCGACCGAGGACGCCGACCCCCACTGGATCACCGGCGTCGCCAACCGCATATCATAGTTCGCCGGCATCCCCGTGCCGTCATCCACCTCGGTGAAGGTCAAAGTAAACCCGGTGGCCGTCACCGCGGTGATGCGCAAATCGTTGATGATGTTCGAGACGATCACAAAGGGGAAGTCGGGTGAGAGCACGCTCTCATTGCCGGACGTATCGAACGCGGAGATCGAGACGTAATGCTGCCCCGGATTGAAATTGAATTGAGAGCAGGGCACCGACGTGATCTGGATACCGACCGAGAGCAGGTAGGTCGGCCCGACGTTCGGGTCGGTCCGATCGTAAATTTTATAGCCGGCGAGATCCGGTTCCTGGTTGGCCGTCCAGGAGATGGTATTGCAGGTGCCGGTGAATTGAGGTCCCACGGCCCAGGCCGGCGCGGCCAGGCACAGCCCCACGAGCAGCCCGGCGATGAGGGCGCGCCGCATCATTAGTTCGGCACCGCCGGCGAGCAGTTCACTTCCACCCAATTGGTGCCGTCGAAAATAAAGGTGATCGTGCGCCGGAATCCTGTGGCTGGCTTGATCACGGTGAAGTCAGCCATTTTGTATTGCGTATCCCACGAGACCGTTCCCAGCGCGCCGCCGCTCGTGTTCTTGACGGTGATGAGGAGCTGCTGGCCAGTGAAGTGGGTGGTCGGATTGGCAATGAGGAACGAGGTGGCGTTCGTTGCGGTGATGATGTGCTGCGAGCCTGCCGAGCCGTCGATGGTGACGCTCGGTCCATATGTCGGGGTCGCGATTGTGCCGATGAACCGCTGCGCGAGGACTGAGGTAAAATTCGCGGCTGCGGCAGTCGTCCCGCCGATGAGGCCTGGATTCGCCCAATTGGTAAAGGTGAGGACCGGCAGCCAGCCGGTGTTCCCGGCATCCGTGGTTTTGGTATAGAGCGTCGTCCCCGAGATGCTATCGGTGGTTCGGAGATAGACATGGCCGAGCGTGGCAGTCAGCACGCCTTCAGGGCTGCCGGAACCGGCATGGACCATCGACGCGCCGCCGGCTGCCGCGGCAATGTCCGTGCGGATCGCATCCCACATGGCCTTGGTGAGCGTGAGGACCATGCGGTAGGTTTTGCCGCCGGTATTATGATTGACCGCCGACGTGCCCTCTTGCGCGCGGACTACGGTGAGCGTGTCGCCTGACCGATTGGTGACCGAGACCACTTCGACGAACGGATCATCCTCCGGCGCGCCGTAATCCGTGGCATTCCACCAGACGAGGGGAAATGGAAATGTCGACGGGAGTTTGCTGCCGTGGCCTGAGAGGAGGACAATCGTCGTCGCCGAGGAATCGTAGCCCGTGCTCAGCGTGACTTTGGCAAAATTGGTGACCGGCGGCAGCGTCGCCTGTGCCATGGGCAGCAGTGACGACAGCGACTGTCCGAGCAGCAGGGCCAGCGTGAGAGCAATGGATAGGATGATCTGCATGGCTCGCTCCTAATAATGGATGACGATGCGACCTGGCAGTCCCGTCTCACCGGCACTGGCGAGTCCTGACGCAGTGCAGGCCGTGCCTCCTGCGCCAATGACGACGGCCGGTGAATCACCAGGAGACCCGCTCAGCCATCCAGCCGCATAACCGCCGCTGCCTCCAGGGCTGCCATTGAGGCCTGGTGCCTCGCTCGCCGCCCCCTGTCCGCCAAATCCTCCATTGCCACCTGGCCGACCCGCCCCTGTAATGTTGACCATTCCGCCCGACGCGGCACCGTGCACCACCGCCGGGCTGGGACTCGCGGCATTTTTCCCGCCGCCTGGACCTCCAATGCCCCCGCCGCCGCCGTTGGCCGTGAGGGCACCGAGGCTGGTCGTCCCTCCCGCGTTGCCATTGGGGCCATCGGCCCCGGCTGTGCTGCCACCGACGTTATAGGCAACACCCCCGCAGCCGCCGCTCCCGCTCGCCCCCAGCACTTCGGCATAGATGCGCGTGATGCCCGCTGGATACACGAAGATCCCGGTCGATACGACCTGCGCATAGCCCGGTCCGGTGATGCGCGTATCCACCGTCGAGGTAATGGTCGAGGCGCCGGCGACAAGCCGGCCGATCGGCGTCGAATCAGCCGGTGCCGTCCCACTGGTATTCACCTCGAACGCCACGCCGGTGACGAGGTTCGCGCCGTCGCGCGTGAGTTTCAGGAAAACATAATTGGTCAGATTGGCCGTCGCGGTGATGGAGGTGGATTCAGGAATCGAGACCCACCGGCCGGCGAGATAGGCATGGCCCGCAGGGACACTGATGCTGAGGCTCCCGGAGCTCCCAGGGAGCAGGAGATTGCTCAGCGTATAATTGTTCTGTGCGAAACCAGTCGTGAAGAGCGCGAACTGATTTTCGAGCAGCTTCTTCCCATTGCCCGCCGTCTGGGCCACATCGTTCTGCGAGGGCCAGACATCCTCATTCGCCGCGTTGTAATCGGTGGCAACGGCCGGTGAGGCGAACGGGGCGAGGAGCAGCAGAACCAGGAGCAGCCCGAGCAATCGTCTCAACATAGAACCTCCCACGTCACAATGCGGTGAACGGAATCGTGTGAATCACGGTCAGAATTTTCGCGCTCGTCTTGCTCACCGCCGGATAGATGCCCCGGCAGAGCATGATGTTTTGCGGCGTGAAGGCGCCGCCCTCCTGGAACGTGAGCCCGTTTCCCTGCGTGGCGCCGAGCTCCAGCGTCACGATCAATTGCCCGCCCGAGACGCGCGTCTGCGTGATGAGATCGCGATAGGCCTCGGCATGCAGCGCCGCATCGCCGGCGACCGGCGGCGTGTTGTCGGTGCCGATCGCATAGTGGCTCAGGCCGGCCTCCCCCGTGTTCCCGCGCAGCCGCTCGGCGATCAGATCGAGGCCGGTGTTGACGATCGTGTTTGGCTCTCGATGGTGCACCAGCACCAGGCCTGTGATGGCATCCCGCACGATGATCTGGATCCAACCTGCCACCGCGCACGCGCTCCGCATCCCTTAGCCTCCAAACTCCGCCACGCCAGTGTCATCGGTGCCCCAGATCCCCGTGCCCGCATTCGTCAAGACCGCCGTCACGCTATCGCTCACGCCGCAGGGGCTTGCGAGCGCCAGGGCGACGTTGAGCGGCGCATTGTCCTGCAGGGTGATGGGCTGGTTCTTCGCGATGATCCTGGTGAAAAAATCCTGCCAGGTGCCTTTGAGTTCGCCGGTCGTCGCGCTCACGGTGAAGCGGCGCGTCTCCGGGAGGAGCGATTTCGTTTCGAGGTGCGTCACCAGGAAATCGCCCACCAGCCCGAGCTCCGGCACGTTCATCGTGAGCAGCTGCCCGACGGCGAGCCCCGGCACATCCGTTTCGAAGTCGGCGGTATCATCGATCGACCCGAAGCGCCGCAGCAGGCTCACGGCCTTGTCCTGCACGTTCTCCAGGCCGTCCAGCGAGGTATCCTGTTCGAGCTGCGCATATTCGCCAGAGCCGCCCTGCACCGACTGGCGTTCGAGGATCGCGGCGGTATCCTTCACCACATAGGTCAGATCCCATTGCCCCTGATAGGAGACGGTCAAGCGGTCGGCCGCCGAGAGCGGGATGCCGCCGTTCTGCCCGATCGCGGTTTCGCCCACATTCCACAGCCACTGCGTGCCCTCGTCCACGCCGCGGATGCCCACGGTCTGCGGCGCGCCGTTGAGCGTGATCGTCGGCACCGCGTTCACCCGGTACTGCACATTGAACGATTGCAGCACGCCGTCGCCCCGGAAGGATTCTGCCCGCAGATCGGTGACGCCATGGCCGCCGGCGACGTACTGCACGTTGCGGTATTGGTTGCGGGTGCGCGAGCTTTTCAATTTGCGGAAGACGGCGTTGGACGTCGTGAGCGTAAAGGGGGCCGGGGTGGTGGTGCGCGCAAAGAAGCTCAGGGCCTTGTGCGCATCGATTCGCCAGTGATAGCCTGTCTGCTGGCTCAGCGTATCGAAGCAGCTCGCGGCCGAGGCATAGTCGAATTTAATGCCGACCACCAGCGGGCCGTCTTGCACGTCGCCGATCGTGATGCCATCCCCGGCCAGATAGGTGGTGACGATCGCGCGTACAATCGCGCCGGCCGTCAGATTTTCATAGATCTCGGCCACGGTATGGCGATCGGCGATTTCATTCCAATCGACTGCCTTCACATCGATCACGGTATAGTCGCTCCGGCCTTCCGAGATGAACGTGACATCGCGTTCCTGCACCGTGCCGGAGAACAGGAGCCCGCCATTAAGGGAGATCTCGAATTCTTCGCCGATCTTCGGCACGTAGCCCACATTGTTCAGCAACGTGCAGTCGGCCTCGTCGCGACTGTTCAGATCCTGGATGAGCCGATAGGTGAACACGCGCAGATAGGCCGTCGCATCGACCGGGCCGATGCGCAGCAACAGGCCGGGGATCGCGGCGCCGGTGAGGTCGCCGGATTGCCCGCTGCCAAAGGGCTCGACGCCGAATTGTCCGCCGCCGAGCGTCATGCTTTCCCCGTTTTCAGATAGACGATGCCTGGCAGGTGCTTGAGCGTGTTGCGCGCCACTTCGCGGCCGTCGAGTTGCACGATGATCGTCTGCTGGCCGCCGCCGCTGCCGAGCCCCAGCTGGCTGGCATGGCCGATGAATTCAGGATTGCTGTGCGTCGCGTTCTCGCCGACCAGGGCCAAGGTCGGCCCGAAGACTGCGCCGCCGCTCGCGAAGGCAGGCACTCCGAGGGCGGCCGTCGCTGCAATGGTGGCGCTGCCGACCGCATCCTGAATGGCTCCGGCTGCGAACACTGTGGCCACCGTGCCGGCCACAACAATGGTGCCGGCGGCTTCTTCGAATGCCGGTGCGAGTGGTGCGCCCACGACACTGGCGAGCAGCGCCGCGCCGATCGCGGCCAGCACACCGGCGGTGGCAATCACGACGGCCTCCAGGACGCCGACTGCCGAATCGCCCACCGCCTCGATCCCAGCCAGGGTCGCGATGACGCCTCCGAGCACGGCCTTGTTGGTGGCCAAGGTAATGCCGAGGCGCGCGCCCTCGCCGATGCCGGTGGCGGTCGTCTTTGCCGTTTCCACCGCGGCATGGGCGTCGGCCTCGGCATTGCCGAACAGCACTTGCTTCGCGAGCGTGATGGCGCCCTGCGTGAGAGTTTGCAGGCCAAGATTGATGAACCCCGTCAGCACGGTGTTCTGAATCGTCTGCCAGGTCTGCGCCCAGTTGTTTCCCTTGATGAGATTCTGCGCGAGGCCTTGCGAGAGCGCGTTCGTAACCTGCCCCCAGGTCGACACGGCGACATTGACGGTTTCTGTGAAGACCCGATTGAGGTCGAATCGCATACCCTGGAACAGCTTTAGGGTATTCGTCGCCGCGATGCGGGAGGGGGACCCCATGCGCACGTCGAGCAGGGCCATGTGGTCGCCGATCTCCTGCACCATATCGGGAATTTCGGAATGTCCGGTCACTTTGTCATGCAGCCAGGCGAAGGCCTGAAATGCCGCCTGAATCGGCGCATTCGCGAGGCCCATGGCCGCCTGCAGCTTCGCGCCCATCCAATTGCCGATCTCGGTCACCATGGCGCCGATCGTTTGTGTGACGAATACTCTTAACGTCGTCCATTGGGTGATTCCCGTGCCTTTGATTTCCTCCCACACGCCGCTCAGCTTCGCCGTGATGGCGTTCCAGACGGAGACGGTCGTGTCGCGAATCGCGCTCCAGTTAGCAATGATGAGCGTGGCCAGCGCGACGACGGCCGCGCCGATGGCGACGAAGGGATGGGCGAGAATGAGGGCGTAGAGTCCGACGACGAGCGGCGTGAGCGTCTCAATCGATCGCACCAGGGCTGCGAGGCCGAGCAGCGCCGGCGCGATCGCCGCGCCGCCGACGAAGAGCACGCCGAAGGCCGCGACGAGCGGCTGCGGCAGATTACTTACCGAGGCCGTGACGGCTTCCACGAGCCGGATGATGGCGCTCGCAGCCTGGTCGAGCGGGCCGACGAAATTGGCGCCGAAGGTCCGGCTGAGCGCCTTGACCGAGGAATCCAGATCGTCGAACTTATCGTCCATCGCCGTGAGCTGCTGCAGCCGCACGAGATCGAACACGCCGCCCATGGCCCGCGCGTCCGCGGCCACCTGGTCGAACCCGCCGGCCACATCGTGAAAGAGGGGAATGAATCTGAGGCCGCTCCGCCCGAACAGGTCCGCCGAGGCGGTCGTGCGGACGAACCCTTCGTCCATGCCACCCAACTTCTGCGCGATGAGCGAGAAGGCTTCGTCCGGCTTCTTGCCCTTGAGGTCGTCGACGGAGAAGCCGATCGATTCGAAGGTGGCGACTGCCGCCTTCTTGTCGTTCTCGAGATCGCGAATTTCGGCGCTGAATTTGCGGAAGGCCGGCAGGATATCGTTGAGCCCCAGTCCCACGCGATTGAAGGCGACGTTGAGGGTCTGCACCAGATCGGTCGTGAGGCCGGTCTGCGCCGAGATCTGCTGCACCTGCTCGGCATATTTCCCCGCGTCGCGTCCCATCACCGTGACGAGCGCGCCGGCGGCCGCCGCCGCGCCGGACACATAGGCCGTGGCACCCGTGCCCAGCGCGGTGAGACGGTCCGACAGGGGCTTCGTCGCCTCGGCCAGTTTGGCGCTCGACTCCGTCGCCTTGGCGCCCAGCCCGTCGAGCTGCCCGCGCAGCTCACCGAACTTCGCGGTGATGTCCGAGAGATCGCCCGTAACTTTTATGACGGCGTCGGCCATGCGTCCTCGTTAGGTCCCCGTCTGTGGCCGCGCGGCCATCGCTTCGAACATGGCGAGCAGGCGCAAGGACTTGTCCCGCTGCGCCTCGGCTTCCAATTCCGGCATGAAATCTTCCATTTCGACCTCCTGTCCTTGCAGCCGGCAGAGCGTCACCGCAATGAGCACAGCTCGCTGCGTCTGCGTCTGCATGTCGCGCCGCCTCCGTTCGACGAGCGCGTTGAATTCCACGAGCGTGCACGTCCAAAATTCCTCATCGGTCAGGCCGAGGTCGTACCGGGCGGTGGCCCAGACGCGGAGCCAGTCCCATTCGGCAGCGTCCCCGGCTGGGGAGGGTCCTGGCCCTCGCCTGGCTGTGCCGCCTCGTCGAGGCCCATCTGTGCGGCGACGGCGGCCGTCACATGCGTCGTGAGCGCCTGCAGATCGACTTTGGTGAAGAGCGCGAGCGCCTGGTCGTAGGTCAGCGATGGGTCCTCGTGCAGGAGCCCGGCCCACAATAGATGCGTGAGCTCCGCCACGCCGAGGTCGCCGGCCTGAAAGATTTTGATCAGCGAAACGCGCTTCTCGCCCCAGAATTTGGCGATAGCCTGCTCGGCCTTCGCCATCGCGCGGAGATCGATGAGCAGGCTGCGCGGTTTATCGAGCGTGACGGGAATAGCCTGAATGGTGCGCATGGATTTCGTCCTTTTTGCGTCCGGCGGATCGCGCCGGCTGAGACAGGGTTAGGGAATACGGATGGCTTTCATCTTGAGTCCGGTCGCCGACATGTCGACGTAGATCGAGCCGGCGGCGTCTTGCGCCCAGCCGTTCAAGTTGCCGAACCAGAACGCCATGAAACCGGCAGCCGGAATGCTATAGGCCGTGATGTCGCCCTTGCGTCCGAGATTGTCGGAGACGCTGGTGAACGTCACGGTGACCGCGCCGCCGGTGGGATTCTGGATCAGCAACAGATCGCGGCCGTTGCCGGACCAGACGTTGCCGTTCGTGTTGTCGCCGTTCTCCATGGTGATGGCGAGATCGCCGGCATTGACGGTGCCGGGATAGGGACCTTTCGGCGTCACCGGGGTGAGCGCGGTGCGCACGGCCCAGGCCTCGCCGGCGCAGGCTGCGCTGAGGAGCAGGACGGCCGCTAGTCCCATGACGATTCTGTGGTGGGTGGTTTTCATCGGATCCTCCTTGTGTGCATATGCCGCCAGAGGGGCAGGCAAATTATTCTTATGCGATCGTGACCGGCCCGGACACTTTCAGGGACAGGAGCCGCGTGATCACGCCCTTGACCGGCGACTTGAACGAAAAATCCTCGACATAGGCGGCGAAGGAGGCCGTCTTCGCCGGGGTCGTCGGGAACACGCATTGAAAATTCCGCAGCACGTCGCCGTCCTCATCCGCCTGCAGGCCGATGTGGGTGACATCGGTCGGGTCCCACAACACATCGAACTTCACGTTGCCGCCATCCTTGAGCGTCGGCAGCCATTGCAAGTAGCCGCCGGCGAGCGCCGAGCTGTGGGTCGTCACGTCTTCGAAGGTCTTTTTGATCCCCGGTCCTTCAATGTCCTTCGCGTTCGCGATCGTGGTGAAATTCTCGGGCGCGTTTCCGTCGCCGCGCTTGACGAGTGTGCCGAATGCTTTGGTCGCCCCCATGTCGCTCCTCCTTGGCTAAAATAAAAAACGCCTGATCCCAAGGGGGCGTGAACGGGCGTTCACTCCCCCGTGAAACCAGGCTGTGAGATCCTCACCGACCCGGCCAACAGCTATGGACTATGCGTCGACTGCCACTTCTTCGGCGACCGCCATCCGCAGCTCCCCGTAATGACAGAGCACGCCCACGAACGTGAGCACATCGAGTTTGTCGAGCTGCAGGCCCGGCTTGCCCTTCAGGGGGCCGTCGTCGGCCGACGCCGCCAATTCCACCGCCTCTTGCAGCAACGGATGGTTGCGGAACTGCTGCCGCACCTGCTCCAGATAGATCCAGGCCTGTTTTTCGCTCGCATCGGCATCGGTCAGCGAATAGAGAAAGCGGAACAGAAACACATAGCTCACCAGATCGCTCCCCATCGTGTAGTGCGACGTCGCACAGGACACCGGCTTGAAGACCCAGGCATGTAGATGGGCGTCGTCCGCGAGCGATGAGTGGAACAGTGCGAGCACCGTCTGCGGATCGGTGGTCCAGCGTTCATAGTCATGCACCTGCGCATAGGGATCCGCCTGCTGCAGCAGGGTCTTGATCTGCTCTCTGATCGACGCCAGGCTCATCAATGCCCCGCACTGTTGGTCAGCACGCGCGTGGCGATCTCGCCCACCGTGCGTTCAAAAATCAGTTCGATCTTCGGCTGCGCGGCTTGGAACGCCCGCTCGAACATCCGCACGCCCGGCGGCGACTGCCGCCAGGATCTGGTGCCGCGCGCGGCGATGTACCGCGCCAGCGCGAACGCCACACCCTGGGCCGTCTGCCCCGGCTTGATCGTGAGAAACTGCTCCACCCAGGGAATCAAGGCCGAGACCGGCGGCATGCGCGCGCCCGCCCGCCGGCCATATTCCACCGGGTCGCCATAGGGCAGCGGGGTGCTCGTGATGCCCTGGAAATAGTCCGGGTACTCGCGCACCTCGGAGAAGATCGAGCCCTTCAACCCGGCCTGGCCGCCGACGCCGATCGGCGCGCGGTCCTTCGTTTCCTTTTCCGCCAGCGCCATGGATTCATAGGCCGCGCTCCGCATGCCGTCGCGCAGCACGTCGAGGTTCACCGTCGGAATCGACACGACTTGGATCTGCAGTTCCATCGTTAGCGTTGCACCACTTTCATCAACATTTTCTCGTTCAGGATGCTCAAGTTATCGGACAGGGTGACGAGCGCGGAGAGCTCATAGTCGACGCCGCTCGCGCCGGCCTGCACCCGCAGCAGCGCCTGCGTGCCGCTGATGATCAGGTCCGTCGAGGCCAGCACCGAATTGTCCGTCGCGCTCGTATCGAGCCGTTTCGCCGAGACCGTGCCCGACACGAGTGCCAAGCCAGGCGGCAACTTGCCCTTGAACTCGATCGCGATCGGCCAATTCTCCGCCGGCTGTTTTTCAAATTCCTGCATGGGACCTCATGGCTCCCCCGTCATCACGTACTGTCTCGTTCGTGCCTCGACCCGATACCGGCGCGGGCCGACCGGCAGGATGAACGCCCGATCCCTCGCCGCGAGAATCAGGTCTGGCGTCAGCGCGGTCTCCGTGGGAGCGCTCCCGGTCCAGTCCCAAAAATCATAGAAGAGGTCGAGCCAGCCCATTACAATCCGGCCCCCATGAGCATCCGCGTCGGGACGACGGCCACGCCTCCGCCCGAACACAGTCCTCCGTCGCCCCCTTCGAGCGCATACTTGTCGCTGTTGTTTTCGAGGAGATAAAAGTCGCTGTTATTTTCTTCGACATAGCAGCCCTGCACACTGCCGATCGTTCTGAACGTCAGAATGAGCAAGGCCACGGCTGAGCTGGAACCGCCTGCGCCTTGCGTAAAGGTGGTGGCAATCGCGCCATTAGCGGTTTGCATGGCCGTTTCGATCGTCGTCATAATGAGGGCCGAACTCTGCCCTCCGCTCGGAATGGCATAGCCCGTTCCCGCCGTCTCGGTCGGCGCCGTCCCGGCATAGTTATTCGCAAATCCGATGACCAATTGATTGCCAGTCGTGGTGGTGACGGTGCCGCTGGTGACGGCATCGGTGCCAGTCCCTGGACTGGCTTGATAATTCGTCCCATGCTGATCGAGCGCAAGGGTGAATCCGGCTGGATCGATTTCGCAGACCTGCAGCGCCAACGTGCTGTCGGCCACATTGAGCGTGAGCGTGACGGCGACGCTGCCGCCCACCGAATTGAGCGCATACCCGTCCGTCGTTCGATCGCCCGTGACATCGACACCATTACTGGCGGTATCCACGGTCGTCCAACTGTCGCTGCCGCCCCAACTGGCGGACGTGGCCCCACTGCCCGCCGTGTTATGGTCCCAATGCCCTTGGGCGACGAGCGCATGGCCGGCGACGACACCGGTGAGCGTGACGGTCGCCGATGTCGCGGGGCCACCCGCGAACGTATAGCCGCATTGCACGACGGACGGCGCAGTGGCCCAGGCGGGTGAGGCCAGGAGCGAGAGACAGAGGAGGAGGATGAGGAGCGTGCGTCCCATCAATTGGTCCTCGTCAGCACAGCGGAGCTTCCCACTTCGACGCTCGTCGCTGTCGCTGTTTCAGACGCATGCCAGATCGCGAGATCCCCGGTGCCCCCGGTCACCACAATGCACTCGACGGTGTCGAAGGTGTCCGAGGCCGTCGTCGCCACGCCGCCGGTGTAGCCCATGTTCGGGGCCGTGGTGCTCGCGGTTTTTGTCGCGGAACTGCCGGCGATCTGTCCGGTGGTCTGCGGAGACGAATCATCGGCCACGCCGTTCGTGGCCGTCGTCCCTGTATCCGACCAGGTCAGATGACAGGTCATTTTTGTGAGCGTGCCGGTGTAGTTGACGCCGAATGACAAACCGACCGTTGCTGTGGCCGATCGGACGATCAGCCAGTACTTCACCACATAGGTGCCGGTCGCCAGACTGGCGAATTTGAGATCGGTCATCTCCGTCGCGGTCGTCGAGGAGATCGCATGTTGCGCCGTGAGGAATTTCGTCTGCGTCCCCCCGACCACTTGCGTCGTCAGATATTTCCGGTACTCGTCCGCAGTGATGGTTTTGGCCGTTCCGCCTGCGCCATCGGTCGTATCGGAGATATCGAGCAAGGGAAGGCGATCCCCGGTGGCGAGGGTCGTGTTATCGAGTGTCGAAAACGCCGACCACATTTTGTTCGCGCCCCAGGCGAGCGGGGCCGAGAGGCAGAGCGCGAGCACGACGGCGTGCCAGAGTTTAAGACGCGAGGACATAGCTCATGCTCCCTGATGTTTGGGCTGTGCCGGACGTAATCAGACACACAAAGCGATTCGTTGCTGCCGTCACCATGACGGTGCCTTGCCCGTTGCCCAGCGTGAGTCCTCCATTCGCGGCAAAGTTCCAGCCGGTTGCGGCGGTAGTTCCTCCAGCCATGCCAGCCGTGGGTGAGGCGCAGGCGGACGTATCATCCTCGACCAGGGCCACATTATTTGCGGCCCCGACGACGATGTGGAATGCGCAGACATAGAGCTTATTACTGGCCGACTGTGCCACCAGTTGCGTAGTGGTGGCTGAGGAGATACTGAACGGGATTGATGTCTTTGCCCGTTTGTCGCAGGCATCGGCGAAGGTTTGATCCGAGGCGATGGCCACACTGATCGAGTTCGCCATCGTCTGCTGACCTTCGTTGGGAAGTGTGCCGATCGTGAGACTACCAGCAATAGACGTGGCGATCGCCTGCACAGACGCGCTGACCTGCTTGAGCACAGCCATGATGGAAATAGAGGTCGTGTCCGTTGCCGTGCTCTTCGCATCAGCCTTCGCGCCTAAGGTGGTATTGGCTCCGTCAGCCTCGGTCGCTTGGACCGGAAAGGTTCCAGCATTCGTGACCGCATGCGACGGCACTGAGGCGAGGCTCACGGGCTGCGTCACCGCTGACCCGTCCACTTTCCAGGCGGTGGTGTTGGCGGTGTTGCCAGGCTGCACCGTCCAGGGACCTGACTGCACAGCGTTCACACTGAAGGCCGTCTGGTCTGAGGCGATGGTCATACGAGGAGAGCCCGTGCCAGTCACGCCATTCCCCATTAACGGAGTCACTCCGTTAATTTGGGAGACATTGACCGATTGATTGGCTGGAAGGGCAACTGAGTCAGGCGTGACGAGCACTTTGCCCAGTGATTGCCCTGCAATATTCACCTTCAGAAACTTCGATCCGTCGACTTGGAGCCGGTCCCACGTGGACCCGTTCCACCCCATGTTGAAGCCCATCGACAAGCCAGCGGTCGTGGGATTCGCAAAGGCATCGGCAGGGGTCGAGGCACCGCCAGAGCACCCCGTGGCGCAGTTCACTTTCAGAAACTTTGATCCATCGACGACGAGGCGATCCCAGGTCGTGCCGTTGTAGCCGTGCATGAAGACGCCGATTTGCGTGAGCGTCGGATTGGCGATCGCATCGGCCTCAGCAGCAGCCGAAGGTAATCCGGTGACTTGCACCGCAAAGGTGCCAGCATTGGTTACCGGATGCGTCCCTATGGTGAGCGTCCCCGAGAGCGAGGAGGCGGCCGATTGCACCGAAGCACTAATCTGCTTGAGGACCGACATGATCGTGACTGAAGTTGTATCGGTCGCGGCACTCTTCGCATCGGCCTTGGACCCGAGCGTGACGCTGGACCCATCGGCTACTGAGACGGGTTGCGTCGCCTGCCAAAATGTTCCCGTCACGGCAATGGATGAATTTTGAATCGAGACCTTGAGCCAGTGATTTCCGCTGTCCCACACGTCGGCCAAGATGGCCACAAGGCCGCGCAATTTCCCAGAGAGGCTTCCAGTTGTGTTTGTGGTCACAGCGGCATCGGACGTGGTCCCGACTCCCGAGGCCGTGTTGCTGGTGTTTGTGACCGTGGAGGCGAGATTTCCTCCGGTTTCGAGCGCCAGCGCCGACGTGTTGAGATTGGTGCCGGCATTGGCGGTGACCGTGCCATCGACGGTCAGCGGACCAGCGCCGTCTCCGATAAGCTGCGTGTTGGCTGGTTCAGTTTTCTGGCCGAGCTCCGTGAGAATCGAATCGAGTTGCGTGCTCATCAGCCGCAATTTGGCGCTGAGCGATCCTGTTGAACCAGCCGTCGCCGCGGCATCGCCGGTGGCACCAACCCCAGAGGCTGCATTGCCAGTATTGGTATTGCTCGTACCGAGCAGCGCCTCGATCCCATCGACACTGGTGTCTAGTGCAGCACCGGTCGGGATCGGCAAGGAAGCGGCACTGATCGGCTGCGTGTCGGACGGCGTGGTCGGTTTATAAAAGGCGGCCCCATCGCTCAAACGGGTCGATGTGGGCGAGACAGCCGTCGTGTGTTCCTGCGAAGGGCTGGCCGGAATTTTTCCGTTGAGCGTCGAGATGGTGGACTCCGTTGCCGCGCCTGTCGGAAGGGCGGAGGACTGCACCGCGACATTCACGCGATGATTACCCGAGTCCCAGATGTCTGAAAATATTTTGACGAGGCCTTTCAGGAACGACATGAGCGAGCCGCTCGAGGCGGAATTCGTCACGGCGGTATCGGCTTGCGAACCCTGCGTCACATCGGCCCCATCGACCTGACTCGTCTTCTGGGTCTCGGGCGAGCTCGCGGCCAGGCTCACGATCGGCATCAGGATAGCCAGACAGAGGATGCAGGACAGGGCTCGAATCTTCATGGCGTCTCCACGGTGTAGTAGATGCGGCCGCAGACATTCACGTTTGCACGATCCAGCCAGAGATTGAACGCTTGATTGTCGCTGCAGGTAAACAACGGCACATGATCAAAGGCCCAGTCCTGACTGCCGCCCTGCGCATAGAGGACGGGCCCCCCAGCGAGGCTGGTTGGTCCGGCCTTCATGTCAATCGTAATGTCGTCAGCGGTCTGAAACCAGAATTTCCAAATGACGATATGACTGCCAGCACCAGGAGCAGGGATCACGAAATTATCGCCATTCAAGTCAGCCAGCACAGCCAGCTCAGAAAGCTGGATCGGTGCTTGCCTGACGACTAGGCCATACTGTGTCTTCGACGGAAGCGCGCTCTTAACTTCGGCGATCGCCTCAAGGCCTGCCTGATCAGGTGAGCCGATGGAGCCGACCTGTCGATAGACCTGATCACCGCCGTTTGTAATGTCGGCATTGTCAACACGCTTGCCAGCGCCATCGACCGGAACTCGGATGTTATCGTGGACGATCGCCATGGGCTCCCCGCTATTTCAGACAGGTGACAATGCGCTTCAGCTGGCTCTTGGTCGATCCGGTCGTGGACGTGTTGATCGCTCTGCAATCCTTCGCTGCCGCGACGATCACGATGCTCTCCGGCGTGGCGCTCGAAATGATGAGGCCGGTCGGCGGCGGCAGGAGGAGGGCCGGTGTCGTGACGGAGGCCACCGCAGAGAGAGGGCCGAAGATGGTCGAGCCGGCTGAGACACGTCCCGCGACGGCTTGCACTCCATAGGCTGTGCTCGGCGTGAGATTCGGAATCGTGCAGGGCAGTGTCGGGCAGTTCGCGCTTGGGGTCGATCCCCAGCCGAAATTACTCAGTGCCGGAGCCACCGCTACACGCACATCAATCACCGCCGGCTGCCCCGTGCCGTCGTCGACCGGAGGCGCCGACACTTGAATCGAGGTCGCACTCAGTGCAGTAACGGTCAGCACTGGTGTGCCGGGCTTCGCGATGGAAGGCGCAATGACGGCAGCGGAGATGAGTTTCGACACTTCGTTCGACTTGCCACTTTCGTTGCTGGCGGCGTCATAGGCCGTGACGGCAAAATAGTAGGTGGTGTCGACCGAGCCGGGCACGAGATCGAGGCTATACGTCGTGACGTTGCCGACATCGATCGGCGCGCCATACTTTCCGGAGACGGTGCCTTGATAAATTTTGTAGCCGGTCGCTGTCGGATCGGTATCCTTTTGCCAGGTGAGCGTGGTGTTCCCGGCCTGGGCCACGGCCGCCATCAACAGACAGAGCACCATGAGACTCACTCGTTGCAGGGTCTTCATCGTCGTCCTCCTATCTCCACCGGTTCGGGTGCGTGAGCTGATCCTGCCCCAGACTGTTCGTGCGATCGACGTCGACCATGGTGCCGCCCGCGAGCGTTTCACTGTCCTTCGCGTCGAGCCCCATGTGCTGGCGATACTGGGTCTCCAGCGCGTCGGCGAGCTTCAGATATTCGCTCGACTTCGACCGGTAGTTCACCGAGTCGGCGGCGAGCGAGGCGTCGACCGTGTTGGCATAAGAGGCGGCGAGCTGCCGAAATCCCATCGCCGCCGCCAGATTGGCCACGGCCTCCTCATCCTGCGTGATGACGGTGCTGCCGCTCACATCGACGAGATGCGGTTTTGTCCAGGTCATGCGGAGCGTTTGCCCGGCAGTCGGGGTGAAGACCAGCAGGCGAAGCACTTGCGTACTGGTCGACGAGCGATAGAACTGCCAATCGGCCTCGTCGAGGATCGACATCGGCCGTTCGCCCGCCGGGTACTCGAGGCTCCGCACCGTCGAGAGGTCCTGGACCCACCCGGCCGGCAGGGCGAAATCGAACGACGCGCCGTCTCCGGGATAATCCTGGATCGCTTCGATCGGCCGCACGCGCGAATAGCGTTTGACCGCTTCCACGATCGCGCGGTCGATCTGCGCCGCGGTGAACTTGGCTCCGCTGTCGCGCACGCGGTCGGCGAACAGGGTACCGAATGTCAGAATCGTGCTCATGGGTTGCTCTCCAGACGGTCACCGATGGGCATCAGCTCCGCCGCTGATGCCGCACGGTCACCGCCTGTGATTACTGCCGTTTGAAGACTAGGATCACCGTCCCGTCGTCGCCCGTCGGCGAGGAGCCGGTGCTCGCATAGTCGAGCGTCATGTTCGACTCGTCGGCGATCGACGAGGTGGCGATCGTGCCCGACACTTCGGTCGCGGCCGTGGTCGGCGCGCAGGTCGCGAGGTTCGCGGCACCAGCCTGCAGCGTCCAGATATAGGTCGGGCTGCCGGTGCCCCCCACCGCGCGGAACGAGCACTTGATGTCGACCAACTCGACCGGCCAGGGCATCTTCCAGGTGGCCTTGTCCGCCACGGTGGCGGTCAGCTGACTGTCGAAATGAAAGGTCTGGATGAAATAGCCTGAGCTCCCGACCGAGGGATTCACGGTCGCCGCTTGCAGCGGCTCCTGTGCCATGAACGGCAGCATCGCAGCCAGGCCGAGCGTAGCCGCCAGCATCAAGACGCCCAGCGTCTGTTTCGTTATCAGTCTCATGATAGGTCCTCCGTCTAACAGGTTCGCGCGTTGTTCATTCAGTTCAGGCGGGGCGTTCGCGCCCCGCCGACTCAGTACTCAGGACGCTACGCCACCACGCTCTTGTCGGCACCGCGGAAGTCGAGGATCTCCGCGCCGAATTCGAACCGGATCTTGTACTGCAGCTTGTCCGCGAGGAACATCTGCCCGACGTTCTGCATGTCGGCGATGAACAGCTCCGGCGTCTCCTGCCCGTTGAGAAAGGCCGCTTCGATGATTTCGACATCGGTCGGCTGGCGGAACAAACCCCAGTCGTTCGTGTCGGTGAAGAGCGGGACCACGAGAATGTTCTCCGGGTTGTCCTTGTTTCCAAAGAGACCGTTGACCGGGTTATCGCCCTGGTTCGCAGTGCCGGGAATACCGGGCGATTGATTGAGCTGCTTCGCAATGCCCTGCAAGGCCGAGGGCACCACCAGGATGGGCTTCGAGGCCCACCAGGCGCCGCCCAGCTTTTCGAGCGAGCCAGGCTCCGTCTGCGCCATCAGCGCATTGAGCCGCGCGACGAGCGCCGCCACCCCGGCGGCATCCGCGCTGAGCGCGGTCGAGCCGAGGTTCGCGTGGTTCGCATGGAACCAGGCCACCGCATCCGCGTCGTAGTTCGCGTTGGACATGAACAGATTCCAGATAAACCGCGCGAAGGTCCGGCGGGCGGCGCGCCCGAACAGGCGCGGCAGCCGGGCCACCATGCCGAGATCGTCGTTGACGATCGTCTTGCGCGTCACCGTGATGAGCTGCCCGCGCGTGCTCACCGCATAGTTCACCTGCTCTTCGCCCAGGGTCGCGGCCTCCGGATAGTCGGCCACTTCGGGGTTGAACGAAGTGAGGTCCGCCGGATATTGCGGGCGCTGCACTTCGAGCGTGCGGTAGTCGACGGCGCGGCGCCGGTTCGAAATGATGCGGTCTTCGTAATAATTGACGGCCGCATATTCTTGCGCCAGCCGGCGGTAGAGCGTGTTGCCAAGGATCGTGGGCCAGCTGCCCGCGACCTGCGCCTGCTCAATCCTGACGAACCCGGCATTTTCATAGCCCGGCTCGCCGATGCCCTGCTGCCAGTAGGCTTGGATGGCCTGCGCCACCCGCTCCACCTGGCGCTGCCGCCCCGGCGAGACGCGCCCGGCCAGTTCGGTATCGCCGGTGATCTGGACATAGGCCTGCCGGATGCCGCGAAAGGCCGGGGCATCGCTTTTGGTCGGCACTCCGAAGAGCTTGTCCATCCCGGCCTGCAGCCGCTCCGCCTCGCCTTCCGTCGAGAACTCATGGGCGAAGCCCATGCCGCGCACGTTGCCGCTCTGCGAGATCGCGGCCCATTCTTCCTTCTCGACCTTGATCGCTTGCTCGACGGCAGTGAACTCACCCACATGATCCAGATAGCGGCCGCGCAACGTGGTCTGCATGGCCTCCGGCAGTTTGCTGTCGAAGATCGCCTGCGCGACCTTCGCGTTCCACCCGCTGCGCTTGGCCTCGTCGAGCGTGGCCCGATCCTCGGCGTTGAGGGTGACCGTCGCATTCTGCGCGGTCGCCTCCTTCCCCTCAGACTTCTCGGCCTGCACGACTGGCGTGAGCCCTTCGCCGAGGTGCGCCAGCAGTTGCTCCTCGGTGACCTCGGCCTGATTGATTTTCGCGTACAGGTCGGGCCGCTTCTCCTGTAGCAACGTGAGCAGACGCTCTTTCATCGGATCCTCCTCGGTTGTGGGCTGAACGATCTCCGCGTTCAACGCCCGTTGAAACCCTCCCGGCGTGCCGGGGTTCCACACCACATCGACCGATGCGGGGGGGAACATTTCGGTGAACCACTGCACCGTCACCGGCTTCCCGGCCTGCTGAATGGTTTTGTTGATCGCGCGGCATTTCGGCGCGTCGACGGAGAGGCCGTAGAGGTCCGGCTTTTTCGCATGCGACTCGAGCAGGTTCTGCCGTAGCCAGTCGGCCGTCTGGAGCAGCGTGAGCCGCCCGTAGATCCCGGCGCGTCCAGGCTGCCCCGACGCCTGCGCGGCCCGCGCCTCGCGCCATTCGGGCTGGCCGATCCAGGCGACCATTTGCTTCGCCGATTTGTCGCCCGTGCGCGAATGCTGCGAGTCGTCCAGGCAGAACACGCGCGCGCCTTCGAAAATCGGCACGCTCGTCTGCAGCAGCGCCGCAGGGAAATATTGCTGGTTCGCGCCCATGCCGGGCTGAATGATCAGCACCTCCCATTCCCACCCCTCTCGGTCGATCGCCTGGAGCAGTCGCGTATCGCCCGCCGTCGAGGCTTGCGAGGCGGCCGCGCCAGGCTCGTCGCCGGTCGGCTCCGGCACATACTGAATCTCCACCGGCGTCGGATCGCCGAGCGTCACGTCGCCCGCCGCAATCGTGAACGGGATCTGATACAGCTCGCCGTCGCCGCCCGCCACGATCGCGCGATCGGGATAGAGCTCGCGAATATAGTAGGCCGGACAGGCGCCCGGCGCCGTGAGGAACCTCGCGGCGAGCGCCTCACGGATCTCGTCGCCGAGTGATCCGAAGCTCATCTCGTTCGGGATTTCGGCTTGCTGCGCGGGCTTCTTCTTCATGGTTCCTCCTGCCTGCCTGCGGGCGATCAGCTCGCCGCGGACGATGATTTGCCTTTGCCGATCCGATATTTGCTGCCATCCTTCGAGACGATCGTCAGCTCACCGCCGTCGTAGGAGGCCTTCAGCACATCGTCCATCGTCATCGGGCGCAGATCCGGCACATAGGTCACTTTGACTTTCCCCTGCTCCTTCACCGGCTTCCCCTGGTCGTCGAGCACAGGGAGCGCCTTGTTCGTGCGGAACTGCAACCCTTCGATCGCCTTCGCGATCGCGGCGCGCGACGGCCCCTTTTCGACCTGCTCCATCACCTGCTCCTTACCGCTTTCTGGATCTGCCATGATCTCCGCCTCCTTGTGAAAAATAGTTACTGCACGCCTGCTCCCACGACTGAGCGATCCGGCACCACATAGTTGGCCGGGTTGTACTGATCCTGCTCGCGCGTGATCGTTCCGCGCGACGAGCCGCCGATGAAATCCAACACGTCGCCATAGGACTCGCGCCACAGAAAGACCGAGCAGGTGCAATTGGCTGTGGCGGAAATGTCCGCGTCCGGATCGCGCGGGTAGGCCAGCTCATCGCCCGTGAGCGGGTCCTGAAAATCCTCGTCCCGCTCGCGGATCTGCCCATGCATCAGCTTGTGCCCCGGCCTTGGTTCTTTCGGATTGCCGTCGTGCGCCCACACTTTTTTGAGCTCCGGCACATATTTCCCCGCCTGTTGCCGCCGCACCTCCGCGGCTTGCGCATAGAGCGTGCTCACTTCATGGCGATAGATGAACCGGGCGCGTGCGCTGATCGATCCGAAGAGGCCTTCGGGTTTGTTCGTCGAGCCGAACTCCAATACTTTGCCGATGGCGGCGATCGTGTTTTCGCGCGACTGGCCGGTGAGGAGCGCCGTCGTGATCTTGCGATCGAGCTGGTCCTTCGCAAAATTGAAGAGTCCGGAGATCCGCTGGCCCGCTTTGTCTTGCAACGTTTGCAACAGCGAGGTCGGGATCTCGTGAAACGCCACCTCGACCCCGGCCGCGGCCGCCGCCTCCGCCGTCTGCTCGGATGCCAGCGCCCAGAGCTGCCCCATGCCGGCTTTCAGGTCGGCCAGAGCGAGCACACGAAAATGTTCGAGCTGTCGATCGAGCGCGGCGAGCCGCTGCGGGAGGGCATAGCGGTCCCAATCGGTCGAGGCCACATCCGCCAGGATTTCGCGCCGCGCGCGCGCGAGCAGGGTGAGGATGCGCTGCACCCCGGCATCCACCTGTCCTTCGCGGATCTTCTGGTTCACGAGTTGAATCTGTGCGGCCGTTTCGGCGTCGGTCATTTAATTCTCTTCATCGCTTGCGCGGCCTTGGCCGTGAGGGCCTGTTTCCTGGCCGCCGGATCGTTCGCATAGTCCTGCGTGTCGTGATTGAGTTGGTCCTGCGTCGCCAGCTGGTTCAATTCCGCATCGGTCAGCTGGTCCAGTTCGATGCCGAGCCGCTCGACGGCATTCGCAAAGACGCGCCGGGCTTCCGCTTTCGAAATCGTTTGCGCCGCCACCATGGCCGTGAGGGCGATGGACAACGACTGCATGGCGGCGCCGAGCTTCGTCAGATCGTCCCGGACCATCGACGGGAATTCCGCGTTGATTTTTTCGCTCGCGCTCTGCGGGATCTGGCCCCACACCTTGGCTTGCCGCACGGCATAGCGCGCGGTCTTCTGCACCATCGTCTTCACCAGCTTCTGCCTGGCGCGAAACAGTTTGTAGGTCGGCTCATCCATCTCGGCTGCCGTCGCGCGATTGGTATCGGCCCCGCCGGCGAACCAATGTTCGGGCATGCCGTTCATGGTCTGATGTAAAAACAGCGAGGCATCGTTCCGGGCGTCGCTGGCATGCAGATCGGGCGACTTGATGTCGTAGGTCACTTTTTCGTTGTGGAAGAAATGGCCGCCAGGCTTCGGCGGCACGAAGGATTTCGCGTAGGCGGCCACCTGATCGGGCGTCATGCCGGTGAGGGTGATGTCCGCCACGACGCGGTTGCCCAGGTCTGCGCGCTCGAGGCGCTGGAACATGAACTGTTCATAGCCGTCGAGCCAATCTGCTCGGGCGAGCAGGTCCGACCAGCCGCGCGAGCCGTTGGACACTTTGTTGACCGCATAGTAAAAGCACTCCCCGTCGGTGAAGCGCGCGCGCAGGGCCATCGCGATCGGGCCGAGCTCTTCTTCCGACAGGGCCGAGACCACTTTCAGTCGCCGCTGCGGAATCTCCGCGCCGTCGATCGCATAGCGCTTGGTGATCACCCCGATCGCCTGTTCGGCATCGTCGGGGCTCAGCACCACTTCATCGATCAGCCAGGGATCGAGATAGCCCAGCCGCACCCGGCCCGTGCCCTGAGCGGTGAAGGCCGTCCAGCATTGCTCCCCATAGAGGGAGAGCTCGCGGACCTTCTGATCGAGCTTCGTATCCCAGTCGTTCTGATCGTCCTCCCACCAGTCGTCGAGGACGCCCTGCACCGATTCGTCGCCGTCCTCCGCTTTCACCGTGACGCCCTCACCCACGATATAGGCCGTTTGAATATTGATGAGCCATTGCGCGAGCGGGTTCGCGAGGTAGAGGAAATAGGCGAGCTGCTGCGCCCGCTCATGCGTGGGCAAGGGCAGATCGCGGAGCGCGGCCTGGCCGTTCGGCGTGCCGGTCAACCGGCGAAATCCCTGGATGGACGGATCGCCGCCGAAGAAGGCGGGGAGGATGCTCTGCTGGGCTGCGGCCGGTTCCGGGCTGCCCGCAATCCAGAGTCCCGCCGCCTGTCGAATCCGCTGCCAGTTCATACCGGCGCCCTTTCGCTCGCGGCCTGTCGTCGGGCCTCTCGCAGGATCGGCCCTTCCTCAGTCAGCCCAAGACTCCGGGCCGCTGCCAGGAGCAACGCCGGGCGCTGAGCCTCCGGGATGACCTCCACATCGATCCGGCGTTGGCCGGGACTCACCCGGCGTGCTAGTCGCGGCTTCGCCGCGCTCGATTTCTTGTAGAGACGAGACCGTTCATCGTTGTGCCAAACGGTCCGACACGTCTGCGAGCAAAACCGCTTTGGGATGCCGTTGCGGTTCTTCGCGTCAAAATTCACCCCGCACTGCTCGCACATTAACCGTTTAAACGGTTCTGCCTGGCCCGCTATTGAGCTTTTAACACTTTCCTCGATCATGACCGCCCTCCCCAGATCCGCGACCGTTCCAGGCGCACCTGGCTGATCCCGTTCGATCCGCCCAACCCGACCGACGCACTGACCGAGAGCACCCCCGTTCGCGCCGCCTGCCAATCGCGCACATAGGGATCGCCCGTCGCCGTCCCGGCCGGCGGTCCCACGGTCGAGGCGGCATGGAGCGCCAGCGCCTCGGCCCAAAATTCGTCGGCATGGCCCGCCCTGTCGGAGGCGTCGGCATCGAACCGGAAATGTCCGGAGATCGTCGGTAGCCGCTTCACGCTGTGAAAGCTGTTGCGGATGTAAGGCTCGGCCGGGATGCGCGGCGTGCCGTCCTCCATCTTCTGTTTGAGGCCGGTCGCCAGCACTTCCTTATTGCCGGGGCTGAACGTGATCGGCTCGACCTTCGAACCGAAGGCTTCGACCGCTTCTTCGCCCAATTGCATCCCGAGGCCCGTATCGTCGACGCAGGCCCGCCGGGTTTGCGGATGGCCGACCAGCGAAAAGAACACGACCTTCTGGATGAAGAACGGCAGATTCCTCATCCGGATGACGGCCACGGTTTCTTGTACCCCCTGGCGCTCGCGATTGATCCAGATCACGGAGCCATGCCGCCGACGCGCCACGTCGAACCCGATATAGAACCCATCGCCATCGATCCAGGTGTGATCCATCAACTCGAACGAGGGCGGGGAGATCTTCGTTTCCAGATAGACCGCATGCATCTCCGCCGCGCGCGCCAAGAGGGTGCCGACCCAGACCGGCTCCGGTTCCAATTCCGGATCCTCACACTTCGCGATCAATTCGTAGGGGATGAACGCCGTCGCCTCGTCAAGGTAGAGGACCAGATATTCCTGATCCCAGGCGTCGTCGTCACCGAGCGCTTCTTTGAGTTGCTCCGGCGTGGCGAGCTGGCCGTCCTCATCCCTCAGGTCCAATCCACCGGCGATCGCGTCATAGATGTCGATCTTGGAAGTGTGATAGTGCGGGTCGCCCTCCTCCATCTTCTTCGTCCAGGCGATATCCAGATCGTAAAATTTATTTTGCTTCCCGAACGGCGTGCTCGTGATTTTCAACCGGAAGCCGCGCGTGATCACGGGAAATAGCGCCGCGAAGATTTTGCGGGAATCCTTGTGCAGCGCAAACTCATCGAGCGCCACATTGGCCGAGAAGCCGCGCGCCGTGTCCGGGTTCGCCGGCAGGCCCATGATGCGCGAGCCGTTCGGCGTGGTGATTTCGAGGGACTTATATTCCGCATCCTCCCCGCGCCAGGTCGCCTCGATCACGTTCGCCGCAGCGCCATAGGCCTGGCAATGGACGGCGCACTGCTCGATGTTCTTTTTCGATTGCCGCTCGCCGCGCGAGAGGATCAGCCAGGCCGTCCGCCGCTCGTGGCAATCGTCGACGATCTCGCGCGCGTCTTCGAAGGTCTTGCCGCTCTGCCTGGACCAGCGACGCAGATCGAAACGCGCCATCCAGGCCGCGGCGGCTTGCTGATATCTTGTCAGTTGGATCGCTGGCATGGTTTATCCTGCGGGCGCGAGCCCGTAGATCTCCTCGCGAATTTTCTTGAGCGTCTCGGCGTCGAGGTTCTTCGCACGCCCGAGCTGCTCCACGTGTTCGGCGGTCTTCGCCACGCGCTGCTGCAAAAGCGCCAGCCGCTCGCCTTGGATCCGCAGCCCCTCCGTCGCCTGCTGCGCGCGGGAAACCTTCACCAACAGGTGCGACAGCTTGTCGAGCGGCACATTCTCAAACGACTCCGCCGAGTGCGCGAACCGGCGGACCAATTTGCTGACCAGCATCGCCATCGCGCTCTCGGTGAAATTCGTGTCGGGATGTTCTTTCATCATGTTCGTGATCGCCTCGGCGTCGTGCTTCGCGAGTCGTAACTGCGCTTCGGCGGTCGACCAGACCGCCCGGTACCGGGAGAGCGCCGATTTCGTGACGCGCTTCCCGGTGGCTTCCTTCACCTTCTCGACGATCTGCTCATAGGTCGTGCCGGGAATTTCGAGCAGATGCCCCACGAGCTCCTGCACCCCGAGCTTTTCGATCGAACTATGCGAACGGGATGTGGCCATCAGTAATTCGTCACCGTGAGATGTTTGAGTCCGGCTGATCGGCTCCCTGGTGAGGTCCCACTGTGCTCATCGTTTCCGCCTCACATCCGTATTCGGCATCGACAGACCCAGATCGTCGCAGAGCGCCGTCATCTCGTCGATCAGCTGCCGATAGGCTGCGGTCTTTTCCTGCAGCCGCTGCATCAGCACGTTCAGCTCGTCCATTTCGAGTTCGGCAATCGCGTGATGGGCGTCCATGCCCCGGTTGATCTGATCGCGCAGCCCATGCATTTCGACGGAGAGCTCGATCGCGGCGCGTTTTTTAATTTCCAAGAGGCCCATGTGCCGCTGACGTTGGTCGCTCACGATGCTCATGCCGTTTTCTCCCTCCGCGCATATTCCAGAGCCGTGGCGACGCGCGTGTTGACGCTGGCGCACATCACCGCATTGTCCTTGGCGTCTTCCGCCACTTTCTGCAGCCCGGCCATAGACTCCCTGAAGACGGTAATATTTCGCTCGTTGATGTCTTTGAACGCGGCGAGATGATCTTTTTGGGCTTCGTCGTATTTTTTGATGATCTCTTCCATGCTCGTCTGCCGCCGATAATCGAAGAGCCAGATAATGAACACCATGCCCCCGAGCCCGAACACTTTCACAAAATCCAGCACGCCCGGATCGAACAGCGGCACTGGTTGCGCCGGGGATGGCTGCTGTTGAACGACGACCGGCGGCGCGCTCTCTTGCGCGGGCGCCAGGGTCTGCCAGCACCACAGCGTCCAGATCAGGATGAAGACCGGCATCGCGCGATAGACGGTGTTCATGGTGTGACCTTTTTCGGCCCGGTCGACGCCGGCGATACGTCCGTGCCGAACTCCAATCGTTCAATCTGCAGCCGGAGCGCCCGTTCCAGTTGATAGCGTTCGTCTAGCCAGGTCTCCGTCACCACGCTCAACCCCTTTCCTGCTTCAGGCTGCACCGTTGTGAGCGGTCCACCCTTCTCGTAGCGAACCGCGCAGGTGCCGGCGACTTCGGCGATCCGCCGATCCGCACTGATCTCCACCAGCTCCGGCGCCGCGCTATGGCAGGCTGCCAGGAGGGGAAGGATCAAAATCGCCGCGGCGAATCGCGGCCTGACGCTCCGCCTCAAAATCCATCGTGAGTGTGGCGGCGTCGCCGGTCGCCGCGGCTTGTGTGTGGTGCTGCACGTCTCGGTCATAGTTGGCATCCTGTCTCGCCCGGTCTCGCGCCGGCTGGGTGGCCCGTCGCGCATCGAGCAGGCTCGCGATCAGCTGCACGAGCGCGAGCGCCAAGGTGACCCACTCGATCATGCCGCCGGCGGCGCCGGATTCGGTTTCTGTGCCGCTGCGGCTTCCGCCTTCGCCTGGGCCAGCGCATTCACGATGCCGGCGCGGAGCGTCGCCAAGCCGCCGAACCCGAGCGCCGCGAGCGCCATGTTGGTCGCCGTGTCGTCGAGCAATCCGGTGAGATTCAGCGCGACGACCCCCAGCGCGCAGGCCACCAGGCTGTAGGTTTTTTTTCCTCGGAGATAGGTCAGGACGTCCATGGGTTCCTCCATCGCCTGTGCAACAACCTTTTCCTGCGCGGCTCGTATCGTGTATCCGCCCATCAGTGTCCGATCGTGGCCGGGATCACCGGCGCTGCCTGCATCGCCGTCACTTTCGCGCAGATCGCCGCAATGTCCGGCTCGGCCACGGCGAGGCCCTTGGCCAGCGCATCCTTGTCCGTGCCGGCCGGCAGGAGGGGCATCACCAGCGAGGCCACGGCTTCAATCGCCGGGGCGTTCGCGCAGCCCGTCACCAGCACCGTCTGCGCATCGGCCTGGAGGGTGACGAGCACCGCCTGACGCTGTTGGATCTGCGCGGCGGAACAGCCGGCGAGCAGGAGCGCCCCGATGCAATACAAATTGAATCCTCGCATGTCATGCCTCCCGTTCATGCCCCGCAGGAAGGGCGCGTGGCCTCGACGAGCAGGCCGGGTTTGCCGTTATGCAGCCCGGCGAAGCGATCGAGGTAATAGCTGTCTTCGAAGGGGTCCGCCTGGTCCAACAGAAAGGTGCGCGACCAGTAGCCCTCCTGGCAGCGATACGACCAGAGCCGCCAGAGCCGATGGCCGCAGCGATAGAGGCGCAGGCGATAGTCCAATCCGCCGATGGTCTGCTCTTCCGCCGGCAGCGCGTCGCAGGTGTCGTTCAATTTGAAAAAGTCCTCTTCCATCCGTTCGAGCGTGTCCTGCTGGGCCGACACGGGGAGGCTCGCCAAGAGCAGCATCGAGCAGGCCAGCGCGATCCGCACCCTCATGAGACTGCCCTCCTGAGCCAGCCGTCGAGAAAGGCCAGCTGCGTCGGATCCTGCAAAACCAGCCCGACATAATGTTTCGCCAACCGCGCACGCCAGGCCTCGAACAACGGACGCTTCCTCCCGTCACAGGCGAGGTTCACCGACAGCAAGGTGGCCGGTCCAAACTGCCCGTCCACTCGGCCGCCGAACCGGATCTCGCCCAGCGCCTCCTGCAGGATCCTGATGGCCTTTTCCTTGCCGAGGTTGACGGCGGTATCGAGGAGTTTGTCGGCGAGCTGCTGCGACCGGATCTTGTCGAAGCCGTCCTCCCAGAAGTCCCGTTTATACATCGCGCGCGCGGCCTCTTCCGTCAGCCCGGCAATGTCCACATCGGGATAACTCCGCTGCGAAATCCCGAAATTCGTCGGGCCGCCGCGATCCTCCGGGCGATCGACGAACCCGCCTTCGCGCTGCAGGAGCAACCCGACCGCTACGGAGAAATCCGCCATCGCCTCACCTCTGGTGCACAATAAAAAAGCCTGAATCCAACGCCCATTGAACGATCGTTCAACGAACCTTGAATCCAGGCTGTGAGATCCTCACCGACCCGGACGAACAGCTATGTCAGAAACTAACGAGCAACCCTGTCAAGTGCTAACCGAGACACGAAACCTTCCAGGACGGATCACTGTAATGTGGGGACGAGAATTCAAACGCATCATAACCGGCAACGACAATCCAGACAACAAGACATCAAACGGTTCTCTGCCATATTCAGTCCATTCCTCCGGATTCAGCACTTCCGACTTAACGACGACCACCTGCTTCATCGCGGCGGCTCCAGCGGCCCTGCCCACTCGCCACGTGCGCTATCCATCGTTTCGTCAGTGTCTCCCATAAATTCAAATTGGTCGTTGAACAACAGAATTCGAGGCATGATCAGATCCTCTGTCACGAGCGCGAGGTTCAATCCTCGACCTATAGGGCGTTTCGGCTCTCGATACCAATAGACCCCTGCCTTCGTCGGTTTGTCGGTCGTCCAGTTCATCCCACCGCCTCGATCCGTTTTCTCGGACGCAGAATCGGGAACTCTTCACCGGGCTTACACGTCGGCCCCATGGAGAGATGCGCAATCTGCCCGTTCAGCATTTTCAAGCCCACGTCCCCATAATAGCCCGATGCGCGCAATTCGTAAAGCCAGGCGACCACTTTGTCAAAATCATGAAAGGCCGGCCGCAGGTCATGCGCCACTATTTCCACACCTTCTTCCGCGCGTCGAACCGCCGCAGCTCGTGTTTCAACTTACTGAGCAAGTTGAGCTCATTCCACCCGTAGATGGCTCGACCATGCTGGCATGCAGAGAGGATCGTGTCCAGTGCGCCCGTCACGGTCGTGTCCGGCATCGTGAGGCGACAGGGTTCGACGACCGAGACCACCGCTCCCGCGCTCTTCTGAATAAACACTTTCTTCTTGCCGCCCTCACTCGGATTCTTGTCGCAGAGCATCCATGTCGTGTCATCACCATGCTGGATAAAGGTGAGATCGTTATACGTCGCCATGACGCCGGATGGAAAGAGGACTGTGATCATCGCAGGCCGAGCTCCCGTTGCTTCTCACGGATCTTTTCCAAACTTTCACGAAGGACCAACCTCACGGCGAGGAAGGCGGATCCCGCCCCGACCACCAACCCGACGAGAAAACCGAACGCGAACCCAATTTAAAGACCTTCGATCAAATTGGCGTCGAGCGTCATTCCTGCTCCACTCCCGCATACCCGCCGCGCCCAACCGCGCCAGGAATCGGTCTCTTCACACTCGCTGTTTTCACGGCCGCCCAGAGTCCCATCTGAGGCGCGAAGATCACAGTTTCATCGGCCCCTTTGCTCCTCCGAACCGTTTGCTCATCGGATGACCACTCGGCAATATCTTTCACCCGCAGTTTAGGGTTCTTACAAATGCTCCGCAGCCAGTAGGTCAATTCGCGCTCCAGTAATGCCAGGCTCATCGCATCCTCCTCGCTTCCGACTAGGGATTTTCCCAGGGTGTCCATCAGGCCAAAATTTTTTAGGGCCTCGCAGCCGCGGTACCCGTTGCCGTCCAGCCTCTCGCCTGCATCGCTTTCAGCGCTTCAATAATTTTATTCGCCTGTTCCCGAGTTTGCGGCCAGGTGCTGCCGCAGGTGCGGCGCGAGAAATTCATGCGGGCCTGGCCTTCCGCCGCGATGGAGAGCGCGTCGAACAGCGCGCCGATCTTCGCCGCCTGTTCTTCCGTCACCAACTCCGCCGGCCGTCGCTCATCTCGTCCCGGTCGCCTCTTGCTTCTCGCCGCTCGCCCCAAGCCCGCGTCTTGCGCCAGCCCAGTCAGGCGCGTCCAGATCGTGGAGAGTTGTCCCAGGCTCATATCTTTGGTGCTCGCGACGCCGACGAGCTGCTGTTGCAGATCGCGCCGGGTGTCGTCGTCGAGCCGCAGCGCCGTCGCCTGCGCGTGAATCCCGGCAATCAACTTCTTGCGCTCAGTCGGGCCGAGGCGGGAACGATTGAAGGCGGCTCTCAACATATCTTCACCAGCGAGCCCGGCCCCGTCCATTTCGAATGGTTCAGCCCTTTGCATGCATTGCATATCCGATGATCCGCCCCGGTCGACCGCATCCAGGCATCGCAGCCGAGACAGCGCCGGATCGCGCAGGGCTGCGCCTTGAGCTTGAACCGTCTGTTCTCCGCCTTGGCGATTTCAATGGCAGCATCGCGCCAGGTTACGTAGCGCATCAGTCACGCTCCGAACGAATAGTGCGCCGTGCCCATGACGCCTTTGTGCCGTGTATACGGCCCGCGTTTGTGCTCCGACTTCGTCTGTCTCATCCGTCGTTGTCGCTCGCGCGATCGGCAGCGGTCGGAGCACCAGATTTTTTGTTGACCCCGTTTCTTGTCACAGTGCAGCACCCTCCGGCAGTCCGGCGATCGGCAGATCACGATCTGCAATCGCAGACTCAGGTCTGGCGTGATCCGCTTGTCGAACCGGTACCATGTGCGTTCCATCAGTCCGGGAGCTTTCGATTCGGGAATGCTCGCATGGCGATCGAGCACTGATAGGCGTCAAAATTTTTATCGCTGCACTCCGGCACAAAATCTCCCGGACGGAATACGTCCAATCGACCCCGGAGCATTTTGACGGCATGAGCCTGCTCCCAGCCCTCCCCAATACGCGCTGCGACGAACCGTTGCGCGTCTGCCCAGAGATGGACGAGCAGGTCCGCCGTGAGGTCCTGCGCGCGCAAGGTGAAGATCGGCTCATCCTCTCCGGCTTTCTCTCGACAGGGATCATTCGTTTTCGTCGCCATCAGTCTTGCGCTCCTACATAGTGAATTGGTCTCTGTTCTCTCCCCATCCGCTGCCGCTGTTCCCGTTCCATCCACATTCGCCCAATTAATTTCCGCTGCGCCGGCGTCCAGCTCAGCTTGTTCGCCAGCGAGAGCAACAGCCGATCTTGCGCGCGGGATCCGCTCCCGACCATCACCAGTGCCTTCGCCTGATCGCCTGTCGTCACGAGGCTCACGCGATCCTCCGCTCCCGCGTCAGGCGTGCGAGCAGGGCCGCCACTTTCTTGGCCGAGCCCAATTGCCGCCCCACGCGGCGCGGCCTGCTGGGCTTGCTGCCCCAGAGCCGGATCGGTTTCACATCTTTAATATCTCGAAACGCGGCCATGACCGGCAGTTGCGAGACGCGCATCCAGCTCATGCCGCAGCCTCACTGCCCCCGGACGTCCCGTCCGGCCTCTGGTGCTCCAGCGCCCGGAACGGCGGCGCGACATATTCGCGCCAATCGTGATAGGTGAGCATCGCCGCGGTCATGGACCGTTCGAGTTGCAGGCGCACCGCGCCGTCGTAGCCCCGCATGTGTCCGCACTGGGCGCAGAGCCGCACAGTCACCCGGTCGATCCAGCGGAGACGCTCGACGTCCATGATCCGTGTGTCGCGATGCCGCATCTGCGAGATGAGCAGGCAAATCTCTTCGATCATCGTCGCGCGTTCGGTGATGGTGATGCCGCCGAGCGGACGCTGGAGCCAGGCCAACCCCATCTCGACGAGACAGTCCGGCGCGCCCGTGCGTTCCGCCGTCGTCATCTGATCGGTGCCGCTGTTCACGCGACCTCCTGGGGTTGTTCGATCTCCAAGGCCAGTTGTTTCAAAATCAGCGGCGTGGTGCTCTGCTTCAGCGCGGCGCACCGCCTGGCGAGCGCAGTGATCCGGTGCACGAGCTGGCTCAGGCTCTCGGCGAGTTCCTCTTCGGTCTCGATGAGGAAATAGCCCATGGGTTTCTTGACGGCCGAGCCGATCGGCTGGCCGTGATCCTCGATCAAATGGGCAATGACATGCTGGGCGGTCCGCTCGGATATGCCGGCGATCCCGGCGACGGAATCCAGCCCGATCGCGGAGGCGCGCCCGCGATGGTATCCCAGGACATACAGCACCGCGCGCTCGTCCTCCGTGAAATCCGGCATGGTTGCGGGGGAAGGAATTGAACCCTCTGCCTCCAGGTTATGGGCCTGGCGAGCCACCGTTGCTCCACCCCGCAATGCGTCGATCATGGCAAGAGGACTCCCAACTCACAGCCCTTCCGCATCATGTGCGGCACCGTCCTCGCGCCCAGCTGCCGGCCCAGGGTCACGAGCTGCGTATCGATGGCCTTGTCCGTGACTCCAAGATCGGCGGCGATTTCCTTCGGCGTCCATCCGTTCCAGATCGCAGTGAGCAGCAGCCGCTGTTTCTCGGTGAGGGGTGTCATCGCATCATTTCCCGCGTTACGCGGCCTCGTCGTCCATCGCGCCCTTGAGCAGGAGCTTGATCAATTTTTCGACGTCGGTCTCGACGGCCTTCACCACCACTTGCTCGCCCGCTTCTTCGACGGTGACGCCGAGCTTGCGGAGTTCCGCCGCATCCAACCCTTGCAGGCCGGTCGCGCTCGGGGTTTCGGTGGTGAGGATCAGCTCGTCGACACAATCCGGAAACTTCTTCTTGATCAGGGCCACGAGCTGTGCATCGTCTTCCCACTCGATTTTCCCCTTGCCCTTGCGGAAACCGATCTTGATGCCGTTCAGGATCTGCGTCTTGGGCTTGTCGAACAGCTCGGGCGACTGCTCGATCGCTTCGCGCAGCAGCAACTCCGCCTCAGCTGTGTGGGCGACATGCCGCTTCAGCTCCTTCATGTGTCTGCGCGTCACCGCGTTTATCTCGCGATCCAGCGCGGTCAATCGCTCCCCCAAGACGTCCCGCCGATCGGCATAGTATTTCACCAGCGCTTCGAGGTCCTGCAGAGTCATGCCGTGATCCCTTTCTCCGCCGCGAGCTTCGCCAGCTCTCCCGCGAGCGTGTCGCGCAGGCAGGCCAATTGACTGATTTGTTTTTTCCCTTCGTGCAGCATGAAGCGAGGAATCAAATCGAGCTCCTTCACGATCCGCGCGGCCCGCTCGATCGGGAAGGCCACCTCAATCGAGGGCACTGTATCGGTCTCTTCTGGTTCAGTCATCGCACCACCGCCTGATCGAGCAGCGCTCGCTCCGTGAGATGGAGCGCGCCGTCGCGCTGCCATTGCTGCACCGTGACTCGGCAGAGCTCCCTGAACTGGTCATGGTTCATCTCGCGCGCCATGGACCAGGCCATGTGGATGTTCGCGCGGGCGAGGTCGGCCTGGTTGGCAATGGCCAGACTCATGATCGCTGCCCCTCTGCTTCGGAGCTGAAATGCTCAGGCATCACCAGCCCATCATTCGGCGGAAGTTCACTGGAGAGATATACCGTGTCGCGCTCTTTCCTCACGCCCAGCACATCAGAGGTGCCATCTTCGTCCCAGGCCTCGATCTGAACCAAGTAATACTCAGGAAATTCTGCGAGCACCTCCCGCAAATGTCCCACTGTGGTGATCATCGGTCCCTCCTCAGTTCCGGCAAGGCGGCGCGAATGATGCGGTGCTGCCAGGCGCGACAGTCGGCGCAGAGCATGAGCATCCCGCGCCGGCCGAGACAGACGAACAGCGGCACGGTGCGATCCCGGCAACAGCGGCCTTCACACAAGGGCGTCACGATCGGACCGAGCGCATGACCGCCGGCTGGTCGTCGATGTGTGAGGGACTGGAAGAGATTCATGCGGCCCTCCCGTCATAGCGCAGCTTGTTGAGCGTGATCCGGCTGGCACGCAGATGACTCGCCCATTCCATCCCAAATCGTGACGCCGTCCAACGCGTCCGCATGCGAGCGAGCGTCTTCAGCGTCGGACCCAGATCAATCGGTGCGAGCTGCATCCTGGCTCCGCTGCCGGATGGCTGCGTGGGATGCCCATTGAGCGTCATCAGCGCGATCGCCCAATCACGCAGAGAGAACGAGGACCCGCGCAGCGGCGTCCCGGACAGGTCGGAGAAGCGCGTGTTGCAATCGCGACAGCGATAGCTCTTGAGCCCCGCATGGCCCAGACGCGGCGACTCGTCGACGAGCAGGGCATCACCGTCGAAGCAATCGGGACAGACCGGCTTGCCGAGGGTGCCGATCCAGCGCGCCGCGCGGAACGTCTGAGCCAATTGTCGATCGAGCGTCGTCACCGATCTCTCCTCACTCGCCCCTCGGCATCCTCCCGGCATCGTTGCTCCTCGTTCGCGGCCCGCCGTTCCGCCTGCGTCACATAGCGATAGACCCACACAAGAAAGGCAAGATTGCCCGTGACGAGAAGACCCCAGACCCACATGATCGACCTCCTGGTAAAATGTGTCGTTCCGACTTCGATCCCTGTTATGCCGCCAACCGCACCGCTTTCCTCACATCGTCGAGACTCATGAGCGCGCCGCGCCGGCTGGCGAACTTGCCCGCATCCTCCAGCAGATTGCCGAGCCGCCGGCCGCTGTTCAGCGTCTGTGCATCTTCCTTCAGCAACGCCATCGCATGATCTACATCCTTCTCCGACATCACGGCCTCGAACATCATGCGGGCATCGTCGACGGAGAATTCAGGCAGTTCGTGAATCCGCCCGGCGACGCGCGAGGCGAGCTGCTCGTACTCTTCGCTCCGGGCCTCGAGATGGCGCTTGAGCGAGGGAATGCCGACGAGGATCATGCCGCTGTTGGTTTGATCGTAGATGTATCGCAGCGCGTCCAGCGCGCCGAACGCCAACGTGTGGGCATCGTCCACGATGATGCAGCGGCCTTTGTCGGTGAGCTTGTGCTTGAGCCGCTTCATGAGCGCGCGGGAGTTCCCGCCGTCGCTCATCTTCAGGGCGTCGCAGAGTTCCTGCTGTACGCCGATCGCGCCGAGCCTGGCCCAGGCAGTGATGACGAGCAGCGAGGGATCTTCCTTAATGGCATGTTTGATCGTGGTCGTCTTGCCGGTCCCGGAGCCGGAGAGCACCGCACCCATGCGGCCATACTTATGGCAATACCGGAGCGCGGTGAGCATGGCCTTGGCCGGGCGCGTTTCGACGAACGGAATCTTGAGGAGCCCGGATTCATCTCTCGCTTCCTGGCGCTCGGCATAGGCCTTGAGCAACTGCGCGACCTTGTCCACATCGCCGTCGTAGGCGCGCTTGAGGAAATGGGAGATCACGGCGGGACTCACGCCGATCTCTGCGGCGATCTGCGATTGCGTGAGCGGACGGCCGGCGGTCTCGCGCCGGTCCATGAGATTCATGATGCGCTCCAGGATGATTTCATTTTGCGGACTCAACAGCGCCATCAGCCGACGAGCTCCTTCAACAGGTCTTCACGCGTCATTGACGCGATCGCATCACCGGCGGGCCGCGCCGTCCGGTCCGAAGTCGGTCGGGCAGACGGCGCGTCCGGGCGGCGCCCGCGACGGCCTGGGGCCGGCTCACTGGTAGGCGCAGGAGCCGGCCCCGCCGCGGCGGGCTGACTGAGCTGGGACTGGTGGAGCTGCGTCGCGGCGCGATCGATCTCGGGCAGCATCTTCGGCAGGGCGCGCACGCCGGCCGGGGTCGGCTCTGGTGCAGGGAGTGATACGACTTTTCGCTCGCGCGCGTCGGCGGATATTTCCGCCAACACCTTATTGGGATCCCGCAGCACGCTGCGCGATTCGTTATAGGCGGCCACACACTGCCTTGCGAGCTTCTTCCGGCGATGCAACGTCGCCAGGCTCTCGCGTGTGGCGCCCATCTGCATCGCCTGATCGTTCAGCGCGTCACAGACGAACATCCCGTTCGCAAACACCAGCACCCGGCCGAGCTCCTCGCCGAATCGCACGTCGACGCGATGGCCCATATGCAGCACGAGATCGTCGTGCCAGAAATACCGGTCATAGAGCTTGATGCCTTGATGAGTGACCTTCAGCGACTTCTGGCGCATCAGCAGCAGATCGAGCGTGCGCGGATTCGGTCGCACGATCTCCGCTGCCTGCCAGGCGGCGAGCGGCGTGCAGCCGAGGACGCGGTGCTCGGTGCGGTGATAGGCCTCGATCCGTTCGGTGACGCGCGTGGTAAATTCTGCCAGCGTGAGGAGCTCGCCGCGTTTGATCTCGCCGGTCAGTTTTTCGGGACGGGCCTTGCCGTTCTGCCCGCAGTAACCTGGCAAGGACTTCTCCCACTCCGGAAATGTATGGCCGAACCAGGGTTCGATCGGCTTCGACCAGGCTTGGTAGGGATGCGCGTGGGTGATGGTGACGCCGAGCGGCGAGAGCACGCCGGGCGCGAGCGTGTCGGTCGCATCAGGGGAGAGAGACACGTTGCGCGAGGTCTCGCGCGATCCGTTCAGGTATTCACAGCGGTAGTCCTTGCCGTTGTCGATGTAGAGTTCCTGCGGGACGCCGAACCGGAGAATGCCGGCGCGCAGCGCGAGCGCAATGCCGTCGCTGTTCGGCACGAGGCGGACCACATGCCCCACACAGGTGCGCGTCCCGAGATCGAGCCAGGCCGTGAGCCAGGGGCGGAAGATCTTCGCGCCGTCGCGATCGTCCAACCGGACGAAGCAATCCATTTCACGATGATCGCCGCACCAGTACTCGTTCGGCCCGCTGGCGTTCAAGTCGCGATGGCATTTGGGCTCCATCTTGGCGCGGAACGCTTTCGGCCCTTCGCGCGCGAGCACCACCGCAGCCGGCGGCAGCGTGAGCAGGAACCGATTGACCGTCGCCTGCGAGGGCACCGACTCATGCGTATATTCACAGATTTTGACGAGATGGTTGTAGACCGTGGTGGGCGAGGGCTGTGTGAGCGAGCAATAGTCGTCCCTCAGAAAATCCTGCTGGGCCTGGGAGAGCGCCAGGAACTGCCCGCGCGTCTTCCCCCACTTCGGCAACAAGGCCGCCAGCCCGCCGCGCCGATAATCCGCGAGCCAGCGGTAGAGTGTGGAGACGGTCACTTCTCGATCGGCGCAGAACTGCGTGAGGACCGCTTGCCGGATCCCGCGCGGCTCCGAGAGCAACGGCCGCACCTGCGTGACGACCGCCAGCCGGCGGCGCGCTTCCACGCGCAGCGGCTCCGGGATCTCCGCCATGTTCAGCGCCTCGTCCTCCGGTTCGAGCGTGGGCACGAGATGCCGGGACCAATAGAGGGCTTGCGCGGATGTCGGCAGGGAGGAGACGGCAATCTCCGGGACAGCCCGACCGTTCTCGCTGGACACCATTGATGGACGAGTGCGCCACTGTTCTTCTGCCACGCGGCGATAGAGCGAGCGCCGAGAGAGCCCGGTCAATTCCATCGCCTCATCGCGTAACACCCAGGCGTCAGTCACCGGTGCGACTCCTCCACCCGCTCCAGATATTTCATCAGCGTCGCCGCGCGATCGACCACGTCCTCGCACTCCTTCCGGCTGCGCCGCGCGTCCGTTTCGGACATTTTTTTATTTTTGAGCGAGCGGTGGATCTGCGCCGCCAGCTCCCCCATCTCGGCCACGATGGAGCACATGTAGGCCGCAACCGAGTCCTCGCAGGAATCGGCCGATTGGCTCGGGCGAATATCCCGCAGCTCCACCAAGACGGTATCCACGCGGCGCGCGAAGAACCTGACGACGGCGAGGTTGCCGGTGCAGCGGGCCTGCGGGACGATCTTGGTGATGGGCGGATAATTGTCCGGCTGGTTCGGATCGGCCCAGCGATAGATGTTCGAGAGACTCTCGCCCAATTCGTCGGCCTGCGCTTTCGCGGACACGGCCGAGCGCAACACCACGTCGGCGAGCGCGTCCTTCAAGGTTTCATGTACGGAAACTTCCTGAGTTTTTCTCATTTCAGCGGGGCCTTTGGCTGCCTAGAGTGGCAAGCGGTAAGGAGTGCGGTGCATGGTTGCGAAGAGCGAATGCCTCGGCATACACTGCGGACACAAGCGTCCCCGCGCGGAGGCCAGTCAAGCAACCAGCGCGGGGGGCTCGGTGGAACAAGGACCCGGTACGGCGACCTAGGGCCTTGTCACGTCTAGAGAAATGTATTTCGCCGACTCGTCGTGAGGGAGCAATGGCTGAACGCACATATGCAGAATGGGTCGATGAGTACGAAAAGCTCTGTGTGGTGCAGCCCAAGATCCTTGATCTCATTGCTCGCGATCCTTCCCCTGAGGCTCTCCGGCTTGGAGTGGAGCACCTTCTGTCTCTATCGATGTGCGAACTTGCAATGCGTGAATTTGAGCAGCAATGGATCGATGATCGAATCGCGCGGATTGAAGATAGGCTTGGGCTTTCACCATTGCCGCCTTCTTCCTGGCCCGGAGGGAGGCCCAATCTGCGCATACTTCGGAGGGACTAGGTGGATCGGTGTGACTGGTCACCATTGGCTCCTGTTATGCGGCCTCGGGAGGTTGAAACGATGACCTGCCGGAGTTGGCACATCGGCTCACGGGAAAGAGGTCGCGGCGCGGCCGACCTACCAGGCGGCAAATCTCTCCCTCGATTTTTCGTGATCGTGATTGCCGCGCCACCACTCGTGACACGGCGCTGGGCGTCACGTCGCAGCGTCGCGCGACATCCGAGAGATTCAGCCCTTTCAGGATGAGCTCGGCTCTGATAATGCGGGCCTGATACGTCGATGGTTGTGAGTTCGTGTCCATGAGTTGATCCTTGTGACCACGTTTATAGGCCAATGGATAACCAATGTCAATATATAAATGGTCCTTTGATTCATTTATATGAATAATCAGGGTTCCGATAGATTTGCCGCGAGGTTACGATCGGTTATTGATCGATCTGGCATTAAGCAAACGGTACTGGCGAAGGCAGCAGGTGTGACGCCTCAGACGCTGAGCCGATATTTGCGTGGCGACAGGGTGCCTCATGGGTCCATTGTCAAATGCCTGGCTGATCGGCTACAGGTGAGCGTGTCGTATTTATTAGGAGAATCGCCCCAAGCGGCACCCCTGGCCGATCAGCCAGTGGCTAACGAAACGCACGGAGTCTATACTCCTGATGCCGTTTCGCTGGTGGGGCTGAATGAGGAGGAGCGCCGGACGATTCTCCGCATGATCGAGGCGTTGCGGTCCGGTCAACTCGACGTCCAGCAACATTTGATTGGGCAGTTAAAAATTATCGAACTTGTCGTACAATCACGCCGGAACCAGCCCCACAAAAAGGAAGGACATGGCGCATGAAGCGTTGACGTGGTTTCTGTTCCCGACGATGCCGGCTGCCGATCGACGCATCATTCTTGACGTGGGGGAGTTGCTGGCCGATACCTGTGGGCGCTATCGAGGGGAGATCGAGAGCACCATTCATCTCATGCGAGCAGCATCGGAGACTGACCGACGCTGCTCGTGCGATCGGCCTCTGACGCGCGGATCCTGTCGGGTGCTGCCGTTCAGAAGGCTCCATTGATCGATGATCAGTATGGCTGTCATAGCAAGGAGGCAATCAGATATGAGATGGCTCGTCATCCTGGGGATCGTCCTCCTGCCTGGATGCATGAATATCACCGCACGCACACAACCAGAAGATACGAGCATCCAAGAGATCCGTGAGGCGAGCGACTGTGTCCCCATTATCCTCGGGTTTGCATATGGGTCAGCAACGCTCGAAGGTGCCCTGGCAGAGGACGTCTGGACCACGGCCGGCCGTCACGATTATAATATTCCAAAACAGAAGATCGCGAAGGTGCGTCGGGTCCAATTACACGACTATCAGTTTCTCTTTTTCGGCGCGCGCTGCGTGGAAGTGGTGGGTGAATGAATCGATGGATCTGGTGTCTGCCGCTGATCGTTCTGGCCGGCCTCTTCATCGGTTCGTCGGCCACCGCCGGCGACGAACGCGTGCTCTTCACGCAAGCGGCGACCGGCACCAGGACGCTGCGACCGTTCGTCGTCCAGTCGCACTGGGAAATTCGTTGGACCTGCAAGGACGGCATTGCCGTCGCGGTCATGCTTGCGGATCCTGATCCCAAAAATATGATGGGAAAACTCCCGGTGGCGAGCGGTGCGCAAATGGTGCCCGGATCTGGCTCGACCTATGTTGAAGCGGGCGGCCATTACTACCTGAAGGTCGATTCTTACGGTGACTGGACCATCACCGTCGTGCAGTTGCCGTGAGGCTCATTGATGCCCTTGGTAATAAGTCACTGATATTTCAGCGTCACGCGCAGGCACACTCCGTGCAATCACTATATAAGAGCGCAGCGCCAGAATTATTTTTTCCTGCCTCTTGACATCATCCTACCATCATGCTACCCTAGTAGCATGACCACTGAGACACAGAGCCAAGGCAGCGCGAGCCCGACGGGCCTGGCTCCTCACCAGTCGGGCGAGGAGATGATCGTGACGAAACAAGAATACAACGTCGAATGGACTCGTCGCCGGGAGGCGTTCCGCCCACTCGCGATTGAAAAATTGAGGCTCTGGGGGCACCCCAATCCGTGCACTGACGGCCTGACCCCGTGCATTGATTTAATTGCGGGATTGTTGGCCCCCAAAATCGCTGGAGCCTATGCCGACCGGCGCCTTGATCCGCGAGCATTTGCGGAGACCCCAGAGGGCGCATCCTGGCGGGAGACTGTCGCGCACGCCCAAGCGGATAACCTGCTGTGTTGCTTAGAGAGAAAATAATCCTCCCCCTCCCCGTGCGAGCCCGACAGGGGAGGGGCCACAACCTCGGGCGAAATAGAGATACCGAGATGGAAACACGAATCGCCTCAGAAATGGTCGGATTGGTGAACCCTCACACGGTTGGCGCAGCTGCGCACCCCATCACAGTCGGGGAGCACCAGCTCGCTGTAGAAATTGGCTATGAGATGGCGGCACGATACGGGATTGATTTAGCCGCGCATGTGGCCGCGCAGTATGAGTATGATAAATGATCCCTATCTCCGTCGAATTCGCGATCAGGGAGGCGCTGAAATTACTCAGGGCCTCCCGACTAAATTTTAAGAGTCGCCAGGTCGAGCAGGCCCGACAATTACTGGAGCTGGCGTTGCAACCGTATCCATCTCACCGAAGGGAACCCAATGAAAAAATCCACGAGCAAGCCGACTCTGACGCCTCGCACAAAAGCGGGAATCAGAGAAAAAATCTCCCTCACGCTTGAGCCTGAGGTGCTCGCCTGGGTGGATGAGCGGGCCGACAATCGCTCTGAACAAATCAACGGCGATCTCACGCGCTACTATCGGCTGCTGGCCGAGGCACGCCCCACATTACGCGAGCGGTTCTCGCCCGCCGAGCTGTCGCTCATCCTCGATGCCTGTAATGGGTGGATGATGGATTTCCAGTCGCCGACCTATATCTGGATGGAGGTGGCGGACAGCATCAGGCTCAATGGCCTGGAGCAAAAATGGAAGGTGGCCGCACCCGAAGATCTCGTCCAGCGGCTGCGCGATCTCTCGTGGATTGAGTCTGTGGCTCTGGCCGATGCGATCGCGCGCTGGTGGCATGCCGTCGGTGAGGGAGATCATATGCGAGACGCGACGCGGGCGCTCGAATGAGAAAATGTATCATATGAGATACACCATCATGGTTTTTCGAACATTAGAGATGTTATAATGGCACTAGGATCTCAGCTATCCACAGGCATATTTGATCTGTCGCAAATTACTTGGTGCCGCATCTGGAGCGGCGATGTCGCCACTTTTTCACTTCACGCTTCGCCTCTTCCTACCCCCAGTGCCAGCCCAGTGCCAAAATGGCACTAGGATTACAACTATTCCTCTCGACCATACTGTGATTTTTCTGTTGATTGAAGCGGGTTTGAAGCGTTCGTGAGGGGTAAAAACTGAGAGCTGTCGATTTGCGACGAAGTGCCGAAATCGCACGTTAATTCTCAAATTACTTGAAGGTCGTCCGCATCCAAACTACCAACCTAACGTATTGATCTCCCGCTACAAACCACGAAATTTCGTTTTTTCCCGTTCGTCGCAAACTACTTGAAGATCTATACACGAGAGGGAAAGTAACCGAAATTGCGAGGAAAGCCCGCACAGAAAGAGAGACATCAGATTAGCTATCGTTTGCCCCATGGCTTTGGTTTCACCTGGACAAGATTTCTTGCGCCATGCACCACGGCAAGAATCTGTACCGCTCCCTTCCTGAGGCGATAAATAATTCGGTAACGCTCGACAAGAAGTTCCCGTATCTTTGTGTCCGCTGATTCATGCACACGTCGGCCACTTTCTGGAAATGACTCAAGCTGATCGACGGAAAGAATCAACCGTTCGATAACAGCATCGGCATACTCGGCGGAGTCTCTCGCGATATAGTCTTGGATATTTTCGAGATCGGCAACGGCGGGTTCGGTCCACTCAAGGCGGGTCATTTCTTGATAAAGCGCTTTTTGACGTCTTCGTGCGGAACAATTCTCCCTTCATCGGCAGCATTGATGCCAGCCTCGATTTTCTTACGGACATAGATTTCATACATGATGTCGTCCCACGTTGCCTTCTCCGGCAGCTTTTTCACCATCTCCAACGCCTGTTTCTTCGCAGTCGGCATGTGTGCCCCTCTCAAATCTTGAACCAAAGTTTAGGCCCCACCCGGCAGAGAGTCAAGAATTGCGAACGGCCACGCGGTCTACAGGCGGCTGAACGCGATACTGCTCAACATGACCCAAGCTCTGAGAGATTTGTTTCTTTCTTGAGAAATGGTACCGGACACCGTTTTCTCGGTATCAAAATCCTTGTCTAACGCTTTCCAAAGGCATGGTCGATTTCTCAAGGATTTTGACTTATCCTAGGACCGGTCCAAAAACAAATATTTCTGGCCCGTTGTGTCTCACCTAAGGTTTGGACAGGGATAATTGGTCAGAAGGGATGCTGGAAACGATTGTGCGGGCTGGCCCAGGTGAAAAGCTGAATCCCCAACGGCATCTCATCATCACCGTCCACGGCATCCGTACCTTTGGCCAATGGCAACGGCGTCTCGAAAAGCTTGTATGTTCGTCCGAACCTAACGTCAGAGTTCATAACTATCACTACGGTTACTTTTCTATTGTTGCTTTTATGATTCCCGTTCTCCCATGGTTGGTCACGAGACGTTTCCAGCGAGACTTCCTTGATGTAACAAGTGAGACACAATGGGACCGGATCGACATTGTGGCGCATAGCTTCGGCACCCACCTGGTGGCCTGGAGTCTCCACGGAACTCCCCCTGAAAAGCGATCTGCAATTCACACCATTATTTTTGCTGGAAGTGTCCTGAAGCACGGGTTCCCCTGGCGTGGAATTATGAGTAAAAGTAAAATTCGGTTGGTAAACGATTGTGGTATTCGAGACAGGGTTCTTGTTCTAAATCAACTATTCGTTCTTTTCAACGGTATGGCTGGTCGCGTCGGATTTACAGGTATGACCAGCGTTGGGTTTATTAATAGATACTTCAATTTTGGCCATAGTGGATATTTTGTTAAGGACGGCACGCATTACGATGACTTCATGCGAGACAAGTGGGTTCCTCTACTCACAAGTGAGAATCCCCCAGACTACTTTGACCAGCGTGAAGTACCCACAGCGATCCAAGGCGTCCTCACATGGTTTCTCAATAACGCTGAACCAATTAAGCTCACTGCCTATATCATCATTCTTGCGATCCCTGTAGTCGTGTTCTTGGGGCTAAGAGATGCTGCGGTGCGCGAAGCGCGCATCGCCAAGTCCCGTCAGCTCGCGGCTCAGGCGCTAAATGAGCGTGGCGGTCGACTTGATCGGGCGCTGCTTCTGAGCCTCGCGGCCTTCCGTGTCGACAGCAATGTAATCACACGGCGAAGCATCTTGGATGTACTACAGTATCCGGCACGGCGGTTTACAACTATGTGGGGCGGTCTCAGAGCCATTAACGACGTCGCCTTTAGCCCAGACGGCAAGCTTCTTATGGCGGCGGGTCCCGATGGTGACCTAATGCGTTGGACCGTCTCTGAACCCTCGACGCTTGGCGTCAGACTTCCTGGACACACCGGGTCTGTGAAGCATGTGACGTTTGCGCTGGAGGCTGGGCTAGCCGCCTCAGCCGGAGCCGACAACAATGTTCTCATCTGGGATTTGGCCCAGGACGCTCCAAGTCGCAAGGTGCTGGCCATCAAGGAGCCGAATCTCATGAGAGCGGTGCTGAGCCCGGATGGGCGAAGGCTCGCTACGCTCCATTGGGGTAAGACTCTTACAGTTCTTGACGTCGATAGCGAACGAACGATTGCGTCAGAAACCTTGACGGACTTCGCTGAAGGGCCATTCTACGCGCTGGCCTATAGTCCCAACGGTAGGCTACTAGCCTCCGGCAGTGGTGCCGGGCGAGTCCGAATTTGGGAGGCCACGGACCTCACTCCTTATGGAGACGTTCTCGACGCGGGAAGCTACGTGCACACAGTCGCGTTTGGTCCTAGCGGGTTGGTCCTCGCTGTTGGAACGGCTGCTGGCACCATTCATTTGTGGGAGTTGTCTGCCGGAGTGCAAAAACCAAAGCAGCTTCAGGGACACGGCGCAGACGTGACGAGCCTAGCGTTCTCGGCCGATGGGAGGGTTCTGGCTTCTGCGAGTCGCGATAACACGATTCGCCTTTGGGATGTCTCGGCCGGCGTTGCACTTGCTGGTTTCGAGCCGCTTGAACACAGGGGCGTGACGGCTGTGGCGTTGGATCGTTCCGGTCGTTGGCTTGCATCCGGAAGTAGCGAGGGTGACCTACGGCTTTGGGATCTCAGTACGCGGACTGGAATCGGCGAAGTGCTCCCGTACGGTCCTAATACAGTCACGGCTTTAGCGGTCAGTGCTGGTGGGAATACATTGGCGGCTGCAGACGGAAATGGCCGCGTATATCTGTGGAATGTGCCTGCGCGAACGCCCAAAAGCCCCTTGATCAAGGTACACGATTCTGCAGCCCGATTGCTGTATCTCGCCAAGGATGACCAGGAAATAATCTCGAGTGACCGGTATTCTCAGATTTGTGTCACACAGGTATCACTCGAAAAGAAGAGTTGCAGCTCGATCAAAGAATTAATCGGTGATGGTGGTGCTATATTCCCTAGTCCAGATGGAAATGTATTGGCATCGCGAAGCAAAGAGGGAATCGTGCGTCTTTGGAACGCTCACAGTTTCAGGCCGATGGGTGAACCTTTCCTCGAACGAGTCAATCCCAGCACGGAGCTAAGTTTCAGCTCGGACAGCCAGATGTTGGGAGCTGTCTGTGGGACTGCGTCAACCGCTATGTGTCTATGGACGATCGGCTCCACATCAACACCACTTAAGGTGCCCGTGGGTGCCCCCGGTATTGCAAATCTGGCATTCAAGTGGGATCGGAAAATCGTTGCTGCGGGAGGCTGGGACAATCTGGTCTGGCTATGGGATCTGACATCAACCCCGAAACGTCGCGAACCCTTTCGCGGACACATCGGCCCAGTCCTAAGAGTACTATTCAGCCCTGACGGAAGAATTCTGTCATCGACGGCGGATCGCGACCGGCTGATTAGGCTGTGGGACGTAGACGGATCAGGTGTTTTCGATACAGCCCTTAAAGGGAATCAAGCCGCGATTACATCAATGGTATTCAGCGGAGACTCGAAGCTACTCGTTTCTGGAGGGGATGATGGATTGATTGTGCTGTGGGATCTCAGTGAAACATCTTGGCGAGAGAGGGCGTGCAGGATGTCGAACCGAAACCTGACGAAAGAGGAGTGGATCGACTACGTGGGTGACAGTAAGCCGTTTGAGCTGCTGTGCCCGCCATAGAGGTCTCTACAGAGACCAGGAAGATTCACAGGTCGCCCACGAACTCGTTGGACTTTGATCGGATAGGAAATATAGCGGGGGTAGCATCGTCAGCTCGATGCCGAACCTAGTTCTGCGCTAAGTGGAGGGCACCCGCCGGTGTGCTCATTTTGTGCTCAACTCCACCTCACTCCACCTCACTCCAGCTCATTCCAGCCTACTCCAACCAAAGTTCGCTTTTCCCCTAACGCTTGGCTAGGGTTGCCCTGAGTGAGCCTGAGTGAGCTGGAGTAGGGTGGTGATAACGCTTTCCTAAACCGCGGGTCTGACGTTCAAGTTTGCCCCTACTTTCCACTTGGGGTGGCTGGGATTATCCCAACTGCGCGCGTCGAGCGCTCACTTCTCCTCCACCTCCCCCATCTCGTGCGGGTCAGTGAGATGATTCCGACTGCGGCCGTCGAACGACCACTTTCTGAAGTGGGGGTTCCGGGAGCAAAGGAATCGCCTCACTGCCCCGCACTTCTTTATTTTTTAAAGATCAGCCTCGGCTCAGTCATATTCCCCATCGAGACCGTCACCAATTCCCACCCGTTCACTCCCTGTTCATTCAAGATGGATTGCATGTTGGTGGTATCAGGTAATACTTCAACGATCTTGTACTGGAACCGTTTCTGCTCTTGAGCCTTCGCTGTGAATGGCTGTCCCATGAGAAGCAGGAGCCCCAACGCGCCAAGACTGACACCCGCTATCAACCACGCTATCGAAAGACGTACGTTCCGCACATCTCACCTCCTTGGTTCTCTGTTACGGATGCGCTACTCGCCAGTTCTTGCCGCTCCAAGATCGACCTTGAGCGGCACCGAGAGCCCAAATCACTCCAGTCACGATGTACTCACTCGGGGTGGCTGGGATGATCCCAACTGCGCGCGTCGAACGAGCACAGCTTCACCCTGCGCGTTCCGCGAGCAAAGGGGTCGTCCCAGCCACCCCAGGCACCCTATAGATCAGGCTTGCATAAAATGATCAATTCTTTGACTGAACCTTGCTCCAAATTCTCAAAGTATTCAGTAAAGTGATAGTGATTCGCTGCTGTCTTTGCTTGATCATCCGACAGATCGCTCAAGTCTGCACAAACCCTGGCGAGAAACCTGAGACCTTCTCGGTTGCCGACGATTTCGATTGTCCCAGGCTCGTCCTCAACAATCTTCAGCTTCCATTCACCGCTCGCTTGACTCATGAGAAACCTCATCCAATAACAGCTAAAGTCATTTCTTCTTACGGATGCGCGACCCTCCAATTATGCCCTGTTCCCAAATCGACTTTCAGCGGCACCGACAATCCCAGCTTCTTCCCCGTCGCTTCCATCTCGGTCTTTACGAGTTGCTTCGCCTCTTCCAATTCCTTCTCCGGCACTTCGAAAATCAATTCGTCATGGACTTGGAGGATCATCTTGGTGTGCGGCATGTCGTGATGCAGCGCGTTGTTCACATTTATCATAGCGACTTTGATCAAGTCTGCGGCTGAGCCCTGGATCGGGCTGTTCACGGCCATGCGTTCGCCGAATCCACGCTGCACCGGATCACCGCTCTGCAACTCGGGAATCGGACGCCGCCGACCGAGGATCGTGGTCGTGTAACCTTTTGTTTTCCCTTCGTCGATATTCCGGTCCATCAACGCGCGCACCGCCGAAAACTTCTCAAAGAACGTCTCAATGTACTTCTTCGCCTCCGCCTGCGACACGCCGATATTCGAGGCCAGTCCGAACGGACTGATCCCATACACAATCCCGAAGACGACCGTCTTGGCTACCCGGCGCATGTCTCTGGTGATCTGACTGGAAGGCAGGCTGAAAATCTCCATGGCCGTAGCCATGTGGATATCTTCCCCTTTCGCGAACACGTCGAGCAAGCGCGGATCTTGCGACAGGTGCGCGAGGATGCGCGGCTCGATCTGGCTATAGTCGGCGCAGAGTAAGGTATGGCCTGTCGGCGCGATAAACGCTTCTCTGATTCGCAGTCCATACTCACCCTTCACCGGGATATTCTGCAGATTCGGCTCGGTGGAGGAAAGCCGTCCGGTTGCCGCGACGGTCTGATTGAGCGACGTATGGAGTCGTTTGGTCTCCGGATTCACCAGTTCTGGTAGTGCATCCACATAGGTGGACTTGAGTTTACTGAGGCTCCGATAATTCACGATCTGCGCGGGCAATTCGTGTTGTGGGGCGAGCTGCGTCAACGTGTCTTCATCGGTCGAGTACCCGGTCTTGGTTTTCCTGACCGGTTTGAGCCCCAGCTTCTCGAAGAGCACCGTGGCGAGTTGCTTCGGCGAATTGATGTTGAACTCGCCGCCGGCCGCCACGGCAATCATCTCCATAATTTTGTCGAGTTCCCGTTCCAACTCTTTGCTGAGCGCCTTCAGGCCATCGACATCCAACAAGAACCCGTTCCGCTCGATCTCGGCCAACACCGGCACAAGCGGCATTTCCACGTCCGTGAAGAGGGCGAGGCTTCCCTGGTCCGACAATCGTTCCGTCAGGACCGGGGCAAGCTTGGCCAGTACCGACGCGGCTTCCGCTGCCTCCTCTTTCGAGCCGTGGTCCTCGTCGAAAAGAGTTTGCGTTGCAGTGTTGGCCTTCTGCCCGGTCCCGAGCCGATGGTCGAGCACTTCCATGGCAATCGTCTCAAGCTGGTGATCGCGCCGGTTTGGATTGAGCAGATAGTCCGCAATCATAGTGTCCATATAGGGGCCCTGGAAGGTCAGTCCAATGCGGTGAACAGCCAGCAAAGTCGCCTTCAGATCATGGACCACCTTGGTTCTCGTGGGGTCATGCAACAACGCGGTAATGGGCCGCATGTAGGTTCGGACGTCGAGCGGAATGAACGCGGTCTTGTCTCCCGTCGATAATGCTATCCCCTGTACATCCGCGCGCATACCCGGCCCGGGGGAAAGCAGACATTGCAAACCGAGGACATTGCTCTTCGGCAATCCTTCCACAAATCGCTGCGCGGACGGTTCATCCTGAACGAGCTCCGTCTCGACCGCATTCGTCTCAGCTTGTGTGAACGCCGGCTGAAATGATTTGAGGAGCGTGGTAAACCCCAATTCCCGCAACAAGTCGATGAGCTGATCCTGATGCGGCGGCTTCATGTGATAGGTCGCGGCATCGAATGCCACGGGGCTGTCCAGTTGGATGGTCGCCAGCCGTCGGCTGAGGCGGGCATTCTCGGCCTGTTCGATCAACAAGGCTTTGATCCTGGGCGGCGTAACCTCCTCGACACGACGTAAGAGTTCTTCTATCGTGCTGAACTGCGCGATCAGCTTCATCGCCGTTTTCTCACCGATGCCCTTCACACCGGGAATATTATCGGTCGCATCGCCCATGAGCCCCATGATCTCGATCACGCGCGCCGGCTCCACGCCGAAGCGTTCACGGCATTCCGCTTCGCCCAACCACTTGTCTTTGACCGGATCGTAGATGCGCACGTGAGGCGTCAGGAGCTGGAACATGTCCTTGTCGCCGGTGACAATGACGACGTCGAACCCCGCCTGCTCGGCCTGCTGCGCAAGCGTGCCGATCAAATCGTCCGCCTCATATCCGGCTTGGCGAACGGCGGGAATGTTGAGGGCATCCACCACGCGATGGATATAGGGAATCTGAACGCTCATGCCTTCCGGCATCGGCGGCCGCTGCGCTTTGTATGCCTTGAACTCCACTTGACGCAATGTCGGACCTTTTTCGTCGAACGCCACGACGAGGCCATCCGGCTTCCGCTCACGAAGGATCTTCAGCAACATCGTCGTGAAACCGAGGATGGCGTTGGTCTGGAGGCCTTTGGAATTATTCAGAGTCGGCAGGGCAAAGAACGCACGATAGATATAGGCGCTCCCATCGATCAGGTAGAGCGTCTGGCGGCTGGACTCGGTGCTCGGCATGGTGTTAGGGCGTTAGGGATCGGGAGCCAGTGTCAGCGGTGGTTTACCAAACTTACGGCGCATGGCATTAATGACGCCCAGCAGCGTCGGCTGGCCAACCATTTTGGCCTCCAGCTCGCGCTTTCTAGGGAAATCCATGAGCGAAATCCCAACCAGCATCGTCAGCAGGCCCTGCCCCGGCAAAAAGAGCATGGCAACACCGACCAAGACAAACACGACGCCAGCGACATTCTTGACGACCAACCCCAACAGGCGCAGTACGGGATGATGGTCTTTCATCCAATGGCGGGGAGTACGCGTATCAAAATATTCGGCCGGGAGGCGGACCAGAATCAGCGGAATGGCAATCAGGGAGCCGATAAAGGCGATGACCGAGGTCACAGTAAGGCCGATGAGCACATCGACTGGAATCCATTGCTGGACTATTGCGAATAAGCCATCCATGGGACGCGCATCCTAACATGCGACCTGAGGGCACTCAAGCCAACGACTGAGCCTTGGCGAGTGTTTACGGCACGTTTCTCAACGGGCTATAATCTTTGAACCATGTCGCGTCGTTCGCCCCTCACACTTCCGATCAGCACCTTGTTATGGATCGCAGTCCTTGGTATGGGATTCTTTGCCAGTCCCTCCATGGTCGGCGCATCGGATGATCTCCACATCGAGATTACCAAGAAAGGCCTGGGCAAGGAAGTCGTCATCACGCAGGGAGAACGCGAATGGTTCATGTTGATCGAGGTGACGCCTGAGAATTCCGTCGTCCTACGGCAGGAAAAAGAGCAGGACCGGTATCTCGTGGACGAGAGTGAAACGCATGACCGTCCCATGACCGCTGGCGAAGTCGATGCGGCCATTACCGATTATGTGAACAGCGTCAAAACACGCGCCACCAAGAAGTAGCCACTACCTATGCCGGCTCAACCCAAGTTCGTCATCTTCGCCCATCACGCCACCTACGACACGCTGCACCAGGTCGCAACCTTGGGACTTACGGCTGCCGCGATGGGGAAGGACGTGATCGTGATCTTATTGTTCTGGACGATCAAGAAGCTGGCCGAGGGAAAGATCGACGTGATCGACTTTCCTCCTGAATATGCCTCATCGGCGGATGAAGTCGCTCGTCTGTTGAAAGAGAAGAAGGTTCCGAAGATTTCCGAGATGTTTCAGGACGCAAAACATGTCGGAACGTTTCGTCTGATCGCCTGTAGTGCCGGCCTGGAATACATGGGCGTGGACAGTGCCGCCGTCGAGAAGAACGTCGATGAAGTCATGGGGCTCCCTGCCATTATTGCTCTCACCTCGGATGCGGAGACCAAGCTATTCATATAGCCGGATACTGAAAAAGCCACTTTTCTCACCCTCCCAACCCTGGCGCGCCGAGACGCGCCTATACCCATGCTTCGTTCTCGCATCGTTCAGACCCTCCACGTACCCCAGAGGGTACGCCTCGGCCCTTCACTCGCTGCGGCCTCGCTGGACGAACTTTTTGAGCATCCTGCCGGGTATTCTCCTATGGCCTGGGACGCACGGACTTTTCCCCCAGCCTGCAACGCGCGACTCGCGCGAAAATCGAGACGGACATGACTTGCCGCTCGCTGTTCTCGCCCATCCCGCGCGTCTCGCTTACCGTGAGCGCGTCACGCCGACCTGATCGCAGTATTCGATGAGCTTGCACTGACTGCAGAAGGGCGAGACTGGCTGGCAGAGGTTCTGCCCGTACGGAACAAGCAGATCGTTGAGGGTGATCCAATACTGCGTTGGCAATTTCCGGCGTAGCGCCTGCTCGGTCTCCTCAGGCGTCTTCGTCCTCACGTAGCCCCAACGATTGCTGATCCGATGCACGTGGATATCTACGCAAATGCCGGGTTTGCCATAGCCGACTGTCACCACCAAGTTCGCCGTTTTCCGGCCGACCCCTGACAGAGTGACCAGCTCCTCGATGGAGTCGGGAACCGTTCCGCCATAGACGTCCAGAAGGCGACGGCAAATTGCATGAATCGATTTGGCTTTCGTCCGGTAGAACCCGACGGGATAGATGGCACGTTCGATCTTCTGGAGCGGAAGGGTCAGCATCGTGGTCGGCTGGTGCGCCAGCGCGAACAACCTGGCACTGGCCTCACGTGTCGTCTTGTCTTTGGTCCGGAGGCTGAGGAGGCACGAAATGAGGATACGAAAGGGATCCCGGTTCGACTCGCGTGCCACGACGCCGACGACCGGCTCCTCCCACTGCCGAATCTCGCGCTTCACAATTCGAAGCGCGGCAGTGATCTGATCCTGGCGCATGGACAAGGAGGATATGGGGGCCTTTGGAGGAATGCGATCAACCGAACGGGCGAGCCCGTGGAAGGACGCTTACTCTGGCTTACGCTTCGCCAACCATTTTTGACGCCGCCGCTGCGCCTCGCGTTCTTTGGCTTTCTTCCTGACACTCGGCTTCTCGTAAAACCGCCGACGCTTCAGTTCACGGAAGAGTCCTTCCCCCGCGAGTTTCTTCTTGGCAACCTTGAGGGCTTTCTCGACGTTATTATTGAAGACTTTGATTTCCATTCTTCTCGTCTATGTACTTTCCCAGGCAACGCCTGTAGAGGTTTTTTTCTCGTGCCAGCCTGACCCTGACCAAGGGAGGCAGTGTAACATAGCCCCCTAAGTTCCTCAAGACGGTTTGTCATTCGTTGAATTCGATCGAGGAGAGATGACTTAAGGCGCTGATTGTATTGAATTTTTATATTTGCAGCCACCGTATGACGTCCCGCCTCGGCTGCAGCGATCGCCAACACCAGTCCAACGGTGAGATCAGACCGAATGCGTGGCTTCACCTCTCCAGAGCATGCATGAAGAAGGGCTCCGGCCTCCGTCGCTTGTTCGGCGATTTCAAGTGGAATCTCCGTTGCCAGATGGAGCGCTGACGACAAGACAGCGGGACGAGTCCGGTCTGTCTTCGTGAGCCTCGCTGCCCGGATAAACCGCTGATAGGCATCGCCGTCCGCATGCATCAGCTCCCGGAGCCGCCGGACAATCGCACTTAGCCGATGTTCTACTCCTTGTTGCTGACTGAGACGCGCGCCCATGATCCCAAGTGAGGCCGCGAGGGCGCCCACCAATGCCGCGACCGTGCCGCCGCCCGGAACCGGGGTCGCCGAGGCTATGGCGTCCAAAAAGTCCGCTAGCGATTGTGTTTGTAGATCGACCGGCTCCTGTTCGCGAGACAGGACAGGTCGTGCCGACTCACCGGACAGCCAAGCCTCCAATCTCATCTCCAGCACTTGCGTTGAATCGAACTGTTCGAGCGCCAGACTATGGGCAGCGGCCTGAACCAGCGCCGCTTGAGGCACCAGCCCGATCACTTCACTCCCCGCTACCGCCACGCCTTGCTCGGCTGCGCGGGCGCGTACCGCTTCAAACGCGACATGGATAGGGGTGATGACATAATCGGTGAGATTCATCGCGACCTGAACCAACTGACGACTGGCCAGTTCCACTCCGATAGCTTTGAGATGGGGCAGCCCGCCATTGGATTGGCGAATGTCCTTGGCAATAGATCGGGCCAGCGCCAGATCCGTCGAGCGAAGATTCACATTGAAGGCAATCAAGGGAGGTCGCGCACCGATTACCATGGCACCCGCAGTCTTATGGAGATGGGGGGGACCAAAATCTGGTGTCCAGTCCGGATCGGAGGCCAGGCGGAAGGCGAGGCCCCGAAGCCCCCCTCGACGGACAGATTCGAGCGGAGCATGATCTCGATGCATCGCCGCATGCTCGTAGAGGAATACCGGGATCTCCAGTTCTGTTCCTACTCGTTGTCCCAATCGCTTCGCCAACTGAATACAATCCTGCATCGTCGCGCCGCGCACCGGCACGAACGGAACGACGTCCGTTGCCCCCACTCGTGGATGGACGCCCTTGTGTTTCCGAAGATCGATGAGATCAGTCGCCACGCGAATGGCGCGAAAGGCCGCTTCAACGACGGCATCCGGCTCACCGGCAAAGCTCAAGACGGAGCGATGGTGATCCCGATCCATCGTGCGATTCAATAGCCAGACCCCCGGCATGGACTCCACGGCGTTCACCAGCGAACGCACCGTCGCCTGGTTTCGTCCCTCGCTGAAGTTCGGCACACATTCGACGATTCGCTCCACGTACGGCTCCATCCAAACCAAAACAACAAAGCCGGAGGTCTGATCGTCATCCCTCCGGCTTCTCTCTTTCAACGAGTCCGTGTCTGTGCGGTTACTTCGTCTTTTTTACAAAGGCTTTGTAAATAGTTCCCGACTTTGTCTGTTCTTCTTCGAGCCCGACCATCTGATGGCCGGTGTTGTCGCACCAGGCCGGCATGTCTTTCTTGATGCCTTCGTCGTCCGAAACGACTTCAAGGACCTGGCCCAACGACAGATCTTTGATCTTCTTCAAGGTCATGATAATCGGCATCGGGCAAAAGTACCCGAGTGTATCGAGCTTCACATCGGCTTGAATCATAATGACCTGTCGATCTGGTTAGTTTGGTTTGTCAGACGAATTAAATGAACAAGTTCACACTGCCCTGTTTGGCTTCGGCGAGGTACGTGGTCACACCCGCGAACTGATCGATCCCCTCGATGAGCGTATCTTTGGTGATCCCCATGAGTCCCATGGTCGTCGTGCAGGCAATAAAGCGGACACCGAGGCCCAATGCCGTCTCAATGAGTTCCGGCACACCAGGCATTCGGTTCTGTTTCATGACCTTTTGCATCATCTTCGTACCTAACCCCCAGAAATGGAACCGCGAGAGCGGAAGGCTGTCTGCGCCCCCCTTATTCAGCAGACCGAACATCCGACGAAGCCAGTCCTTGGCAGAGCTGGATGCCCCTTTCCGGCGAATGGCATTGAGGCCCCAGAAGGTAAAAAAGACAGTGACCTGCATACCCATGGCGGCAGCTCCGGTGGCGATGATGAACGCCGCCATCGCCCGGTCCATGTCGCCGCTCAGCAACACGATCGTCACCTTGTCAGGCTTGGAGATCTGCAAATCTGCCAATGCCACGGCCGGATCCATCTGCGCGATTGTCATGACGTCCTCTTTCCTGTCAGGTCCGCATGAATTTGCCGATTTCAAAGGGGTTTTCACTATAGTCTCCGCTTGTTTTTCTTGTCAAGGAAGGGGAGGGGGGCCAGGCTGCCTGGATGGTCTCTATGCTCGCAGAGGCCGCACGCTCAGAAGGTGCTCCCTCGATGCGCGCAGTTGAGACCACCCGGGCAACCTGGCCTGGAAATTAAGTGGAGGATGGGATTTGATGGCTGCAGTCGGACCAGCATAGGTGCCTCAGGAGATAATTGGAAAGATCGGAAATTGGGCCCGGTGGACGCGCGCAGTGGGAGACCGAGCAGGCCCCTTGCCGCAAGAAAGGAGATGAACAAAGACAACGCCGCCGGCTTGACGTTCCATGACCCACTCGTTATATTCCCGATCAAGGGCTACTGCAGCCAGGCTGGTCCTCTCACGCACTCCCTTCCTCTTTCCATGAACAGCGACCTCATCACCGAAATCAAGCCATCCAAGAACGCACCGCTGTTCGGCTTTTGGTACCCCGCTTGTCTGAGCAGTGAACTCGCTCCCGACAGCCTCAAAGGTACGGTCCTGTTGGGTCTCCCCATCCTCGTCTGTAAAACATCACAGGGTGCGGTCGCGGCCATGCGCGACATTTGTCCCCATCGCGGAATGCCGCTGTCCTTCGGCAAGATGGAAGGCGACTGTGTCGAATGTGCCTACCATGGCTGGCAGTTCGATCAGACAGGACGTTGCAGGGTGATTCCTGCACTGGTCGAAGATTCCCGCATTCAAGTTGACAAAATCGGCATCACGACTTACCCCTGCCGTGAACGGGATGCCTATGTATGGGTGTTCATTCCCGATCCTCAACAACCGAACCAGATCATCCCGGACGTACCGCCGTTGCCCCTCCCCTCGTCCCCCTATCGGATGATTCACATATCAACGCTCCTGGACTGCACCATCGACGATGGCATCGTCGGCTTGATGGACCCGGCTCACGGTCCCTTTGTGCACCAAAGTTCCTGGTGGCGCACCCGGGCGAGCATGCACGAAAAGGCCAAGACCTTCGAACCGATCCCCAACGGCTTTCGTATGGTGCCGCACGCTCCCTCGACGAACAGCGGGCCATACAAACTCCTGAACCTGTTTTACGGAGGGCCGCTGACGACGACCATCGACTTTGTGCTGCCCAACCAGCGATTCGAATTCGTCCAGTGCGGATCGCTTTTCCTGTCTAGCCGCGCCACAGTCACGCCCATCAGTGAACAGCAATGCCGCATCGATTTTGTCGCAGCCTGGAACTTCCTCAGCTGGGTTCCATTTTCCAAAAGTGTCTTTCGTTATTTCGCCAACATTTTCATGACGCAGGATCGAGAGGCAATGGAACGCCAGGCGGTGGGATTACGCTATAAACCGGCTTTGATGCTTATCGACGATGCCGATACACCCGCTAAATGGTACTATAAGTTGAAAGCTGCCCACCTCGCATCGGTGCAATCCGGACAGCCTATCGAGCATCCGCTCAAAGAACGAGTCACGCTTCGCTGGAAGAGTTAAACGAACCCGGGACGACGTCACGGGACGCTCGCGACTTACTCCGCGCCCATCTGCACTAACAGCCCCATTGCCTGCCGGATCTGGGCTCGTGAACCGAGCAATACCACAATATCGCCAGCCATTAACCGGGTCTTCTCTGACGGATTCGATTGCGTCACCCCGGCGCGAGTCCAGGCGATTACCGACGCGCCCGTGCGTGGACGAAGGGAAATCTCAGCCAACGTCTTCCCCCGCGCAGGAGAATCGTCGTCGATACGGCAGGTCTCGACTTCTGTATCGGTCAAGGTTCCCCCACGAAGATGATGCGCGAGTTCCGGCAATTCGCTGCGACGAAGCAAGGCGTATCCTTCACGGCGAACTTGTTCAGCCTTTTGCATCACAAAGTCATGCGGCAGTTTGTAGGTGCGAAGCACCAAGGCAAAGATCTCGATGGAGGTTTCGAATTCCTCCGGGACCACATCGTCCGCGCCCAATTGATGCAGCTCCTCTAATTCGCGCAGATAGCGAGTCCGCACCACCACGTGCAGCTTCGGATTGAGTCCCTTGGCGACCTGTACGGTCCGCCGGGTGATAAACGGATCCGAGATGGCGATCACCAATACCCTGGCATCCTCGATCTTCATATGCCGCAATACATGCGGATTTGTGGCATCGCCGTAGTAGACGGGCACCCCGTGTTTCGCTTCACGGCTGACCGTGTCGCCGTCGAGATCCAGGGCGAGGTATGGAATTTCCGTGTCGTCGAGGACACGGGCAAGATTCCTCCCGTTCAGCCCATACCCCACGATAATGACGTGGTCCTTCATCCGGATCTGTTTTCCTTCGGTCTGCATGACATGGGCGGTGGTGCGACTTGGCAGCCAATGACGAAGCCGCTGCCATGCCTCTGCGCGGCGGGCCAGGTGCGGCGACCACTGCATGAGAAAAGGCGTCACGATCATGGAGAGCACCGAAACCGCAAGAAAGACCTGATACGGATCGCCACGCAAGAAACCGCTCTCCTGCCCTTGCTGCGCCAGCAAGAAGCTAAACTCTCCGACCTGGGCCAAGGCGATGCCCACCATAATCGCTGACCGTGGGGGGATGTCCGCCAATAAGACCGCTCCGGCCCCGGCGACAAACTTCACCAATAAAATCGTCATCAGTAGTCCGGCCACCGGTAGCGGATGCGAGAACAATACCCGCCAATCCATGAGGATGCCGATCGACACGAAGAAGAGACTGTTGAAGCTGTCGCGGAACGGCAGCACTTCGGCCATGGCCTGATGGCTATACTCCGATTCAGAAATGACCAATCCGGCGATGAATGCACCCAGGGCCAACGAGAGACCGCCGAGGGAGGTGAGCCATGCGATGCCGAGGCAGAGGACGATGACTGTCAGTAAGAACAACTCGCGGCTGCGGCTGCGCACGATATGTTCCAACAGTTTGGGAACCAGATACCAGGCGGCTGCAATGACGAGCGCGACGACAAGAACCGACTTCCCCAAAGTGAGCAGAATCGCCAGCCCGCCTCCATCCGATTGGCTGGCAAGAATCGGCGTCAGCAGCATCATGGGTACGACGGCCAAATCCTGAAAGACGAGGATTCCAATCGTCGCCCGGCCATGGATCGAGTCGGTATCCCCCCGTTCGGCCAACGTCTTTAACACGATCGCCGTGCTGCTCAGGGAGAACAGGAACCCCCAGAACATTCCCTGCTGCCAGGACTGTCCGACGAGCATCGCCCCGAGCCACGCGATCAACAGCACCCCGCCGACCTGGATCGGTGCGGCCAGAAACATGAGACGGCGCAAGGAGGCCAATTGCACCAATGAGAATTCGATGCCGATGGTGAAGAGGAGCAGCACGACCCCGATTTCCGCCAGGACTTGCACCGTACCGATGTTCGAAATGAGGTTCAATCCGTGAGGGCCGATCAACGCGCCGGCGACCAAGAATCCCGCGATCGAAGGAAGCCGGAACTGATGGAATACGAAGACGACAGCGATCGAGACCGTAAAGATCACGAGCAGATTTGCCAGCACGCCGTAGTCGGTCATCAGAAGGATTGGGCCAGTGAAGCTGGTGCGGAGAATACTCCAGCAGCGGGGTGGGAACAAGGCAAAGCTGCTTGTTCAATGGAAATTGTTTCGCTACAGTGGCGTCACGAGACAGACGAGCGAGATCAGACCATGATCCGCGCCATTATTTTCGATTTCAACGGCGTCATAGCCGATGACGAGACGCCTCATCTGTGTTGCTTTCAGCAGGCGTTGGTCGAGCACGGCCTGTCGCTCACGAAGGATGACTACTACGGCACGTATCTGGGTATGGATGAACGCACCTGTGCGGCGGTGCTTCTCACGGCACGCGACGGCACCTCCAATCGAGACCTGCTGCGGACGATGATGGACCGGAAAGCCACGCTCTTCCGGGGAGTGCCAGGCCATTCACAAGCCGGTCCTCTTTCCCGGAGTCGTCGAGTTCGTGAAACGCACCGGAATGCAATATCGATTGGCCATTGTCACAGGGGGCCGCCGGAAACAAATCGACCTTGCGCTTTACGGGACAGCGATCAAGCGGGACTTCGCAGTGATTGTGTCGGCAGACGACGTTGTTACCGGCAAACCCCGATCCAGCGATCCATCATGCGACCCTCAAACGACTGACCAACGTGGATCCCCGTCCGCCACTGCTCATCGCTTCGCAATGTGTGGTGGTAGAAGATTCTCGGGCCGGCATCCGCGCGGCCAAAACCGCCGGCATGAAAGTCCTCGCTCTGACCACTACTTATCCTCCCGAACAACTGACCGAAGCCGATCTTGTGCTGCCGAACCTGGAAAACGTGCGTCCCGAATCGATTGAGTCGTTAAATCTCGGCTGATCAGCCCATCGAACCATGTAGCCCCTCTCCCGTCGATAGGCAGACCCCCCTCGAAAGATGAATAGACGCATTTGTCTCCGGTGGAATAGCTTGTCAGTACCATCGGTGAATACAATTTAAAAGGTGAACGATGATGCAAACTTTGTCTGTTCCACCGTCTCAGGGGAGGTGCTCTATGCAGGCCACCCATGTGTTCTTGATCGCAGCAACGATCCTCGCCCTCTCCTCCACCCCGGCATTCTCTGAAGCCACCATCACCTTCGATCCATTGCAGATGCGCGAATGTCCTCAGGCAGACGGGAGCATTCTATATACGAATAAGGATCTGCCCGGTTGTACCTTGATGACGCTTAGGCCTCTGTCGATCATACCCTCGCTGGATGACATGCCAACCTATCGACCCAGCGCGGCCGCAGCCCCTTACTATGAGGTTCCTCCGTACCCCGGCAACCAGACTGGTACAACAGGCGGAGGGCAAAATTTCCCAGATTGGGCCAAAGACTGGCATGCCAGCATCGCCTCGACTGGGTCCGTTCAAGCTGAAGTCTGCTCCATGTATGGAGAGTGGCTCCTCCTCAATCAGAAAACCCGCGGAGGGTTCTTTTATGGGACAGACCCATCGTATGGCGGAGATCTTTCTGGAAGAAATCAGCGGGGTCCGAGCTATTCGTTCTATGACAATGCGCGTTTCGTGACTCTATCGAAAATGTTTGGTACAGGATTCGTCCCGATCGGCTGTCCGTAACGAGTCTGTCCAAGGCCGGATACGAAGGGTGCCAGGCTATCTGAAGGGCCTGGCACCCTTCATTTTTTATAGAACTCCCGATACCATTGCACGAACCGGGGAATCCCCACCTCTATGGGCGTCATCGGCTTGAACCCGACATCCTGTGACAGGTCCTCAATGTCGGCATACGTCGCCGGCACGTCGCCCGGCTGAATCGGCAGCAGCTTCTTCACCGCTTTCTTTCCTAACGCGTTCTCCAACACCTCGATAAAACGCAGCAGTTCGACCGGCTGATGATTGCCAATATTGTAAATACGTGCCGGCGCTGAGCTGGTTCCAGGATCCGGCTTATCACTGGACCAGACCGGGTTCGACGTGGCTGGATGGTCGAGGGTCCGGATGACTCCTTCGACGATGTCATCGACATAGGTAAAGTCGCGGCGCATCTTTCCGTGGTTATAGACCTCGATCGGCTTCCCCTCCAGAATTGCCTTCGTGAAAATGAAGAGGGCCATATCGGGCCTTCCCCAGGGCCCATAGACCGTAAAAAAGCGCAGGCCCGTGCAAGGAATCCGATAGAGATGCGCATAGCAATGGGCCATGAGTTCATTGGCCTTCTTGCTGGCAGCATACAGAGAGACTGGATGATCGACGTTGTCATGGATCGAAAACGGCATCCGGGTATTGCCGCCGTACACGGAACTCGACGAGGCATACACGAGGTGCTCGACCTTCGCGTGCCGGCAGCCCTCCAGAATGTTCAGAAATCCTTCGATGTTGCTATCCGTGTAGGCATGCGGGTTCACCAGCGAATAGCGCACACCGGCTTGCGCCGCCAGATGAACGACTTTCGCAATCGGCTGTTTGGCAAAAAACCGGCGCGTCTTCACCCGGTCCGCCAGGTCGGTCCTGGTGAAGGTGAACTGCTTGAAGGGTTTCAACTTCGCCAGCCGTGCCTTCTTCAGTCGCACGTCATAGTAGTCATTGAGATTATCGAGTCCGATCACCCGCTCGCCGCGCTCCAGCAGCCTGGTCGCTGTATGAAAACCGATGAATCCGGCGACACCGGTGACGAGGATCGGGGCTTGCTGCGTTTTGCGCGTGGTCATAGTCTGTCCTTGTCGATTTATCGAGATGGTGCGGTGCGGCTACTGGCTTTCATAAACGGAGGATCGCTGTGGTCAAGCCGGTAGAGCGAAAGGGGAGTCAGGGCTTCTCCGGTCGTCAGCGGTTTCACCCGTCCGTCGGCCGTGCGACGAAACAGATCTAACGCATGACCGTAATGATACCCGCATCCATTCTTGACGAGAAGTTCTTTGAGGGTTTCCGGCCGTTCCCAGTGGGCCGTCAGCAGCGCTGTGCGGGCTGGATTCCGTTGGCTGAACATGAACGAGAGGTGGTCCGGATACCAGTCTGCGCCGCCGGTGGCATACGACACGAAGAGTTTGGCCTGCGCCGCCGCGCACACGTCGGAAAGATAGGCGTTCGTGAGATAGCCGTTCTCTCCCACGTCGAGCCATTTCCCGGGAGGAGACAAGGGTGCGTGGGCTGCATGGCCACGGACTTCGAGCAGTTGTTGTTGCGAGGCAAACACGAGCGGGATCGGCCCATGTTTCTGCACAAGAGACTGGATCACTCCGTCCTTGAGGGCGGACCTGCCGCTATTCGTCGGACCGCTGTCCGCATGTACGAGCACGTTATAACCCCGATCGGCAATGAGATAGCAGTTCCGCGGCATCTCCAGATCGCAGGGATCTTCGCCATAGAACGGCACGGAGTACACGGCCCCTCCTTCGAACGCCCAACTTTCTCCATGCGCCAATTCGATCACATGGCCGAACCCTAGCTCTCGCAAGAGCGACAGATAATCGTAGGAGAGCGTGCGTCGATTCCTTCGGCTCGGCACGATGATCGGCGTCTCTTTGGGCAGGTGCAAGAGCGTCCGCGGATCCACATGATCGTCGTGATCATGGGTCAAAAAGACGGCAGCAGGCTTGGGCAACAGCGATCCCCAAAGCGACGGGAGGGAGGATTCCGCAAACCAGGGAAGCAGCCAGGGATCGAACAAGAGCGCTTGATCCTGCTGCCGATAGAGCAGCGCGGCATGGCCGAGATGAACTGTGTCTTTATCTTGCAACGTTTCGAACCAGCGGGACCTGACGGAAGAGGTGCTCGAGTTGACCAAACACTCATATTGATGAAGGGATTCGATCAATCGCGTCAGCAACCGTTCTCCATCCCGCCCCGAGGTCGCTACCACCGTTTTGATTTCGTCGGTCCGATGCGTGCCATCTAAGAACCCCAATACCTTTCCCACCAGCGGGCCCATCTGTCGCTGATCGAACCCGATCGGAATCGCCTGCCGCTTCACGGAATGGAAGATCCGGAGCCCCCCGTTGGTGACCGTGGCGGATTTGGCAGGATCAGTCGGAAACTCCCATTGAAACGTCCCGTCCGGCTTCCGTCCACAACGAATGTGCTGCTGCAGATAGGGGCGGGCGCCGACCACCTCCGCATAGGCATCTTCCAATCGCCGCTGACGATCGGGATCGTCGAGCGGGGCGCGCTTGGAAAAGACATCGCTGATGGCCGTATCGATCGCGCTGGAGAGCAAACCATGGGCTTCGTGGAGACTCGCGACAACTTCGGGGGCCACCCCGGCAATAAAGGGAAAGGGCCCAGGAGGGTCGGCGCTCTCCAATTGGACCCAGCTCCAGGGCGCGAGGCTGAGATACTGATGTTTCGGCAGACTGTCCCAGATCTTCATGATTGTGATGCGTGACGGGTGATGGGTGATGGGTTCGGAGCGGGCTTGTGCCTGTCTTTCAACTGATCACCGGTCACTCGTCACTTCCCATTTGAGCTTGCTGATCGCGGGTTCGTACAATGCTTGAATGACCGTCCCGTCGGGATCGGAAAAATAAAAAGAATAGCTGCCGTCGCGATGCTGCTTCGGCGGTTTCACGACCTGCCCTCCCAATTGCTGAACACGCGGCTCGACCTCCCGATACATCCGATCGACTGCCTCGGGGCTCTCCAGGATCACGCCGACGTGATCCAACAATTGTCCCTTCAAGGGCTGATACGAAGCGAGTTCGGAGGGTGTGATCTGGTGTAAGGCGAAATTATCGGAGCCGGAGCTGAAATACACATTGTCTGAATCAGGCTCCCACACCACCTTCATCCCCAACAACTGTTCATAGAACGTGCGAGAACGCGCGAGATTCCTGACGCGTAGCGCCACATGGCGTAATCCTCGATGGAGCGGAGCACTCATCGTCGGCCTCAATCGTGTCGTATAGTAGGGAGCCACCTCGGCTCCGTCAATTAAAAATCCAAGGAACGCGGAGCACAATCAAGCCAGCTCGGCTGCGCTTCCGCTCCCGGCTATGGTACGATACTCACGCTTCCGATTTTGAAGAAGGAGTCTATTACCGATGTCTCTCCGACTGTTTCTTGTTTCGACTGTGTTGTATGCCTTGATCAACATGTTCCCGCTCTTCGCAGCCGACCAACCGCCTCAGGCCCAGCTCACGCCACCGACGGGGAAAGATGATGCTCCAATGGTCGTGGTCCCGGCCGGCTCGTTTCCGATGGGTGTCCCGCACGGGGACCGGGATGGCGGGCGCGATGAATATCCCCGTCATGACGTGTTTGTAGACGCCTTTTTTATCGACAAATTCGAAGCGACGAACGGTCGTTATCTGGAGTTTGTCAAAGCCACAGGTCATCGTATCCCACAAAATTCCAAGAACCCGACCCGAAACCTCTGGCAAGGAGACTCCATCCCTGACTCGCTGGCCGACCGGCCCGTGATCAATGTGGATTGGTTTGACGCCGAGGCCTACTGCAAGTGGGCAGGCAAGCGTCTCCCGACCGAAGCCGAATGGGAAAAGGCGGCAAAGGGCACAGCCGATCGACGATTCCCCTGGGGCAATGTCGAACCCACGGTCAAACATCTCAACTTCAATCAACAGTGGATCGGCGAGAAGACCCTCATGCCCGTCGGGAGCTATGAAGCGGGCAAGAGCCCGTTCGGCGCCTACGACATGGCCGGCAACGTATGGGAATGGGTCAACGACTGGTACGACGCCAGGTACTACGAGAAGAGCCCGGAGAAAAATCCCAAAGGTCCGGACACGGGCACAAAGAAAGTCATTCGGGGTGCAGGATGGCAGAACGAAACCCCCACGGTCCGCATCTTTACCCGCGTGGACAGCGATCCGACGATTCGGAACGAGTCGACCGGCTTTCGCTGTGCAATCACTTCCGCTGCCCAATAGAGATCGTGATGAACGGAATGGGATTCTTTGGCCTTGCGGTCGCGGCATTCGAAAGCCGTATGGCAACGGAGATCACCCGGTTGATCGCTCGTTATGGCGGCCAACCTTTCGTGGCGCCTGCACTCCGAGAAATTCCCATCCAGGATAACCCCGTTGCATTGCGCTTCGGCGCCAGACTGATCGACGGACAGGTCGATATCCTCATACTCATGACGGGCATCGGCACCACCATCCTCTTCGAAATCCTGCGTTCGCGCCATCCCATGCCGTCGATCATGGCTGGGCTCAAGCTGACGGCAATCGTCGCTCGTGGCCCGAAGCCGGTGGCTGCACTCAAGACCCTTGCCATCACCCCGACTCTCACCGTGCCGGAACCGAACACATGGGTGGAAGTGGTCTCCACGCTCGACGAATACCGTCCCGTCAAGGGCCTTCGCGTTGCCGTGCAAGAATATGGCATGTCTAATCCGGAACTGTTGGAAGCCTTAAAACAACGTGGTGCAGAGGTCTTTCCCGTGCCCATTTATCGTTGGGCACTCCCGGAAGACACAAGCCCGTTGAAACAGGTGCTCGGCGAGATCATCGCGGGACACATGCAGGTCATGCTGGTCACCAACGCCGCGCAGATCGATCATGTCATGGAGATACTCGGACAGGAAGGCACCACTGCGCAGTTCAAAGAGGCCTGCAGCAAGATGGTCGTCGCCTCCATCGGCCCCACCGCCAGCGAACGTCTCCGCCATTACGATCTCCCCATCGACTTCGAACCCTCCCACCCGAAGATGGGCGTCCTGGTCAAAGAATGTAGCGAGCAAATCCATGCCCTGCGGCATTCAAAAGGTTTCTGACTACTTAGTCATTCCACCTTTATCCTCAGTAGATGAACTCGACTCGACCTCGATGGGCTCCGTTAAAAGCCCTGACCTCGTACTTCTTTCCCCGCTCTAGCATTGGAGCCTGATCTTGCCGTGGCCTGAACTGTTTAAACCCGGAAGGGACGTCTCCGAACTTCACCCTGGACAATACTGTAGCATTAATTTTTGGCAAATCTTCGAATGACTTCAGTACAGATTTCCCTTCCTTTGTTTCATACAAAGTAGATCTATCAACTGTCGACAGTTCCCACACACATTGTCCTGAGTAAGTATCCACGATCAAGAAAGTCACAATCTTAAGTGCATCCTGCGTGCCCTTTTCGTGAAGCTTAAATTCAAGACCGCTCCCAGTCTCGACGACATCGATCGCAATATCCTCTATTTGGCATCCCAGAACAGCTGTGAGGGCAATACACGCAACGATTTTCAGGAAATTTCTTGTCATGGGTTCAGATAGGATCAATAGCTGAGAAAACTACTGCTGTAAGAATTAATCAGTACCCGCTAAGGCCGAGAGAGACAAAGAGAGTTCCCCAATACTTCCCACTTCCACCTTTCCCTTAAAGGGTGCGCAGGGCTCGACGCGAACATTGCCGGAGAAGCGGGGCCCCTTCGAGGTTCAGGCGGGAAGGAAAGCGGAAACTGACCGAGTCTTCGAGGGAATTTCCGAAGGCTTCCGCCCACCGGAACCCGAAAGGGTCGCTTCGTGAGGCATGGGCGCGTCAGCCCTGCGCACCCGCTACTTCCTTCACGTCCCGTGCGCAACGAAAGCCCATCCAGTTCATTTTGGTGTTGGGATCGGTCCCATTGCGTTGCGCGCTCCGCACGCTCGGCGTACTGTCGATCCAGCCTCCGCCACGGAAGCTTCGTTGCGTTCCCTTCTCCGGTCCTTTCGGGTTCTTGTCCGGTGCAGTTGCGTAATACTTGGGATCGTACCAATCGGCCACCCACTCAGCCACGTTCCCCGCCATCTGGAACGTGCCATAGGGACCTACGGCATTGTCATATTTGTCCACGGAAATGATCGGTGGGTAGAGCAGCAACCGCTCGGGACGATCGCGCACCGGACCTGATAGGCCGGTCCGGCCGAAGTTCGAACGCGACAAGCCCGCCATCTGGTTGCCCCAAGGGTAAATCCGCCCATCCTCCCCACGTGCCGCCTTTTCCCATTCGGCTTCGGTCGGAAGCCGTTTGCCTGCCCATTTGCAGTAGGTATCAGCGTCGTCCCACGACACATGCATCACAGGATGGTTGACCATGGTCTCCTGAAAGTTGCCGCCGTCATACTGCCAGTCGATCAGCGGGGGCAGATTCTTGGCGAGGATGAACTTCAGATACTGCACGGTGGTCACTTCGAACTTGTCGATCTCATATGCATCCAGGTAAATCTTTCGCTGGGGGAATTCTGCCGGATAGGCGTTGCGGTCTATCTTCCTGTCGCTCCCCATGAGGAATGACCCGGCCGGAATGAGGACCATCTCGTCGTGAGCCGGCAACTTCGTTCTCTCAGCGGCGATTTTCTTTCCTTCGGGGGTCCATTCTCTGACGACGTCGGCGACGTCCAACGCATACACCACTCCGCCCATTGCAATCAGTCCTGTCATCACAGTGCCCGCGATGATTCCAAATACTCGCACGATCCAGCCTCCTTGCTGCATTACATCCCCGGCCCGCTAGGGCTCCAGGGCTTCTTGTTTCTTGAAATCCTCCAGCGGCTGAAAGTTGAGCGGCAGGTTGAAGAGGTAGTCCGAGACCGACCGCAGCTTCACATGCTGGTACTCCACAATCCAGCTTCCGTCTTTCTTCGCCAGCTTCATCGGAAAATGAATATCCGTGGCCATCCATTGATAGTACAGCTCGACATGCTCCCCTTGCTTCGTCGTGACTTCGTACAGGATCGTCGGATGTCCCTCGCGAACTTCAGTGCCGATCTCCTGTCGCGATACTTCTCCGTCCAGTTTTTCACTCACGCTAAGGTCCTGTTCCGGACTATAGGGCATCGTTTTGAAGTGTTTCACCCGCGAGAGCAGCAACCAGACGACCTGCTTGTCCTTCCTCACGATACTCACATTGACCGGCCCCATCGAATGGTGCTCGATGCGCCACATCTGGTCGCGGTAATAGATGTTCGCTTTATGTGATCGGCCATCGATCTTCGTCACTTGATCGGCAGTAAACTCCAACGCCCAGGCCGGCAGGCCGACGAGCAGCAGGCTCCACACACCGCAAAGGACGAGACAGGTCCGACGCATCGCTGAAGATCCTACCATAGGCCTATCCTTACTTTCTTTTAGCCGGTTACGACAGGACAAGCACTCCGGCTCCCGAATAGCGTCCGGCTTTCAATTCTTGCAGCGCGCGATTGGCATCGACGAGGGGGAACGAAAGGATATGGGGTCTGATGGGAATCGCAGCCGCCTCGCGCAGGAAATCGAGGCCGTCCTGCTTCGTATTGGCCGTGACGCTTCGAATGACCCGTTCTCCAAAGACCTCGCGATCGTAGTCGAGCGAGGGAATCGACGTCATGTGAATACCGGCGAGGGCGAGCGTGCCGCCGCGTTCCAATGCGCGCAAGGCAAGTGGGACCAATTCTCCGGCCGGCGCAAAGATGATCGAACCGTGGAGCTTGTCCGGCGGCCTGTCGGTCGCCCCTCCGACCCATGTGGCGCCCAGCTCGCGTGCAAGACGTTGATGCTCCGGTTTCAACGAACTGACATAGACCTGACAGCCCCAATGACGGGCAATCTGAATCGCAATGTGAGCGGAGGCTCCAAACCCATAGAGACCAAGCCGTTGACCCGGCTGGATTCCACTCAGGCGCAATGCGCGGTAGCCGATGATGCCGGCACAGAGGAGGGGGGCCGCTTCTTCATCACTGAAGACCAGTGGAATCGGATAAGCAAATGCTGCCGGGACGAGCGCATACTCCGCATATCCGCCATCGACCTGATAGCCGGTAAACCTGGCGCGCTCGCACAGGTTCTCGCGCCCGCTCGTGCAAAATTCGCAGACGCCACACGTGTGCTGCAGCCAGGCAATGCCGACTCGCTCTCCGAGCGTCCGCTCGTTCACGCCGGCGCCAACCCGACTGACGACCCCGACGGCTTGGTGGCCTGGAATGAGCGGAAGCGTGGGGTTGGCCAACTCACCTTCAATGACGTGAAGATCCGTCCGGCAGATCCCGCAGACGGTGATACGGACCAAAACCTCTCCAGGGCCTGGCTCTGGCATGGGAAGCTCGCGAAGCTGCAGCGGAGCGGTTCCCACGTCGGCTGTATGATCCAGAACCATCGCTTTCATCATTGATCACTTTCAGAAGAATGAGCCAATGACGAGCCGCCTCTCGGCAGGGACAGTCCTCCTGCTCTCTACAGGCTGTTCAAAAAGGCCAGACTTCTCACCCGCCCAACCCCGGCGCGCCAAGACGCGCCTTGTCCCAAGCAAGGCCGCAGCGAGCGAAGAGGCGAGGCATACCCTTGGGGTACGTTGAGCCCCTGAGCGATGCGAGAACGATGCTGGCAGACTTTTTCAACAGCCTGTTAGGATTTCACCTTGATACATTCAATATCAAGCCGGATCTGGACCTCGTCGCCGACGACGAGCCCGCCGCTATCCAACGTCTTGTTCCAGACCATACCGAAGTCTTTGCGGTTGAGCTTTCCCTCCGCATTGAAGCCGGCTCTGGTATTGCCCATGGGATCCTTCGTCGTCCCGTTATAATGGCCTACCAGGGTGATTTCCTTAGTCACCCCGCGCAACGTGAGGTCTCCCACTGCCGTATAGCCTTCCGCGGTTTTCTTGTGGCTCTTCATCTTGAAGGTCATCGTGGGATAGTGTTCCACGTCGAAAAAGTCGGCGTTTCGCAAATGAGCATCCCGTTTTTCGTGATTCGTATTCACCGACCCGGTCTTGATCGTGGCTTCAATGGCCTTCACTGTGCCGGCTTCGGCATCCATGTCGATAAACCCGGTATAGTCCATGAACCGCCCCGTGGTCTTTGACACGACCATGTGCGAGACGCGAAACTCGATCGTCGAATGGTCTGGATCCACATCCCAATGAGCTGGTTCTGCATGGACCGCTATTGGAAGCCACACCATCGCTCCGAGCCACACGAACACGCGCCAGCTCTGAGTTCTCCGCTTCAGCATGAATCAATTCTCCTTGGATAAATGTATCGCAGGCTGGGCCTGAACTGGTTATGAGTTATTTCTTCGAAGGCTGGCCGGATGAATCAGATTTGCTGTTGGACGGACTCCCGACCGACTCCACCACGCGAGACCGTGCTCGACTACCGGTCCGCATCCGGATATGCACGTCCACCGCGTCCTCCCCCAATTCACTGGGGAACGGCAGGAACGGTTGGGCATTGACCACCGCATAAATTCCTGCTTCATCGATTTCACGCGCGCCCGAGCCTTTCTCAATCTCGATCAACTGGGCACGGCCGTTGGGAAACATCTTAAAACGGACTTTCACCGTTTCGCTGCTTGCCGTACGTCTGATTCCGCGGACCTGACGAGCCCAACTCCGGCTGATGAGTTGACTCACATGCTGCCAGTACGCCACCCCCTCCCCTGGGGAGGCAAATGGGACCAGATCTTCCTCGGACAAGACACCGGTCGAAACCGGCTCCACGGCCGGTTTCACCTCATCCAGGATGACATCCTCGCTCTGCGGTTCCTCGGGGCGAACGGGCAGCACCTCACTGTTTTCATCGGCCGGCTCCGAGCGATCCATGGTCACGTACACGACCCGCCGCATGAACCGTTCGAGTTTATCCTGGCGAGATCGGGCAAACGTCACTTGGACTCGCGCCGCCTTGTGTGGCACAGAAGTCCGGCTCATCGGGATCGGTTCGAGCGTCACCGTCCCCTTCAACGCCATCGACTCTGTATCTGGCTCAAGCGTGACCGACTGGGCTTGAAACACAATCGATTCACAGGTCGCCACCACTGGAGTATTGCCGGGTACCACGCCTCCAAGGAAAATCGTCAGTGTGACGGGCTTGCCGGTTTGAGGGTCTCCCATCGACTCTGCTTGGTCCAACTCGAACTGCACCCACCGCTTCGTAGCGCTGGACGAGGAGGTAGTCTGTGGCGGTGATGCGGAGCGTACAAGAGAGATGAGGCCGGGACAGAAGAGTGCCGCACAACACATCCCCGTCAACAGCACAAGGCCTCGGTGGTACAGACCCTTCATAAATCGCATCCTACCGATCTCGCAGACCCAGGCGCAACCCGTTTTTTTCTTAAAGCCGATAGGCGGGATCGAACACCTGGTATACAATGGCCTCATGCGTGCGCTCGTCAAGACATCGGCGCAACCTGGGTTGACCGCCACCGACAGTCCGGATCCGAAGGCCGGCCCCACCGATGCCATCATCCGCGTCACAGCCACCTCTCTCTGCGGGACGGATGCCCATATCTATAATTGGGATCCATGGGCACACAGCCGCATCCATCCCCCCCGGATTATCGGTCATGAAATGTGCGGCGAGGTGGTGGAGGTCGGAACCGAGGTCACATTGGTCGAGGTAGGAGACTATGTCGCGGCTGAATCACACCTGACCTGTGGCCACTGCTTCCAATGTCGCACCGGACAGGCACATGTGTGTAAGAATTACCGCATCCTCGGCGTCGATCTTGACGGATCGTTCGCGGAGTACATCGTCTTGCCTGAAACAATGCTCTGGAAAACCTCATCTGCCATTCCACCGGAACTCGCCTGCCTTCAAGAACCGCTGGGTAACGCCGTCGATGCTGCCTTAGTCGAAGATATCACGGGGCAGACGGTCTTGATCACCGGTTGTGGTCCGACCGGACTCTTCTCCGCCGCCGTCGCACGAACGGCCGGTGCTGCCATCATCATCGCCACGGATGTCAGCTCCTACCGGCTGGACCTTGCCAAACAGGTCGGTGCCGATCACCTGCTCAACGCCAAGACCGATACAGCGGACCGCATCGCCGCCGCCATTCAGGAGATCACTGCCGGCGAAGGCGTCGATGCCTCGCTCGAAATGTCGGGGAACCCTGCGGCATTGCATCACGCCTTCAGCGCCGTGAAGAACGGCGGGCGCGTGACGCTCTTCGGTATTCCAACCGGCCCGATCAATTGCGATCTCGCGAATGACATTATCTTCAAGGGGGTTCGCGTCTATGGCATTACAGGCCGCCGCCTCTTCAAAACCTGGTATCGCCTGGCCGGTCTCTTTCAGGCCGGACTCAATATCAAGCCGGTGATCACCCATACGTTTCCCATGAAAGACTTCGCGCGGGGATTCGAGTTGATCAATTCCGGTAAGTGCGGGAAGGTGGTCTTGATTCCGTGAGGGGTGAGGGGTCAGGCGTAAGGTGATAGGAAACTAGCGCTTGTCCTTGTCGTCCGCTCACGCCTTAGGTTTCACGCCTCACGAAAAAGATGGCTTACGATTCATTCAAAAAAACTATTTCGGATCGACTCGCTGAAATCCGCACGGCAGGTCTCTACAAGTCTGAGCGGCAGATCCTCGGCCCGCAGGGAGCCGAGATTCGTATCGCGAAAGGCGAGGTCCTCAATCTCTGCGCCAACAACTATCTAGGACTTGCCAACCACCCTGACATCAGACAGGCCGCTGCCGCGGGACTGCAAGAGCATGGATACGGCATGGCCTCCGTCCGGTTCATCTGCGGCACGCAGGATCTCCATACGCAACTCGAACAGACGATCAGCACCTTCCTGGGCACCGAGGACACGATCCTCTATTGTTCCTGCTTTGACGCTAACGGTGGACTCTTTGAGGTGCTACTTGGCGAGCAAGACGCCGTTATCAGCGACGCCTTGAACCACGCCAGCCTGATCGATGGCATCCGGCTCTGCAAGGCCACCAGGCTCCGCTATGCGCACTCCGACATGGCGGACCTGGAAGCCAAGCTGCGGGACGCGGCTACCTGCCGGCTTCGCTTGATCGCGACGGACGGGGTCTTCTCCATGGATGGTGATCTCGCGAAACTCGATCGGATCGTCGAGCTGGCGGATCGATATGATGCAGCGGTGATCGTGGACGACAGTCACGCGACCGGTGTGCTCGGACACAACGGTCGCGGCACGCCGGACCATTTCGGCGTCGCGGACCGGATCGAGATCGTTACCAGTACGCTGGGAAAGACCTTGGGCGGCGCCGCAGGCGGATTTACGTCCGGACGAAAGGACATCGTCGAACTGTTGCGGCAGCGGTCACGGCCCTACTTGTTTTCGAATTCACTCCCCCCGGTCGTCGCTGCGGCTGCTCGACGGGCCGTGATCCTCGTGGCTCAAGGCGACCAGTTACGGGCCGCCCTGCGAGAGAACGCGGCCTTCTTCCGCGCGCAACTCACCGCCCTTGGATTCCGACTCGTCCCCGGCGAACATCCCATTATCCCGATCATGTTGGGTGACGCCTCACTCGCCACCAGGATGGCAGAGCGGCTTTTAGAGGAAGGGATCTATGTCGTGGGGTTCAGTTACCCGGTTGTGCCGGAAGGCCAGGCACGGATTCGCGTACAGATGTCGGCGAGTCATACTCACAAACAACTGGAGCGAGCCAGTGCCGCCTTCGCAAGAGTCGGTAAAGAACTGGCCGTGATCTGACGATACAAGCGAGAGCAAGTGGAGAAAACCCTCGGTAGTGGGTCAGTTTGAATATCCGCATGCATTACAGCGCCACGTTTTCTTCAACGGATCATTGCCATCCTTTTTGTGAGCCGTCGGTGTCATTGGCTGCTGGCACTTAGGGCATAGTGGCGGGTCCGTTCCGAGGCGCATAGCAGAAAGGGTTATGAACACGAGCGCCGAACGGACAGATTCTGCACTAGAGTCTTGGTCGACGATGTCACATTCGACGAAATCATGGTTGTCTTTGAGCAACCGCTTCCCCGCAGACAATGCAGGTATAGTTCCCCGTCAAATAGCCGTTGTCACTCCGTTCCAATGCCAGGTTGAGATGCTCACAGGGTAGGGGATCCACTCGCTGTTTCCACTTCACGCGTAATTCCGCCGCTTGCGTCATCGTCATCACATTTCTCCCGTTGGTAGGATCGGGCTGGTTGGAAAGCGCGGCACAATATCAAAGTACATGAGGTTTGTCTGTAGGCGCGAGCTTACAATCCTGGCGGTTCTGATTGGAACGATTTCAAGCTGGGCCCATGACCGACCGGTGGACTGCCTCGCTCAAACGTCACATAGACCCACTGGAACTGACTATGAGAAGGGCGTGCGTGTAGGCGCCGAGTGTGACCTCGCTCGGTTTATAGGCGAGCCGTTCGGACACCCCTTTGAGTTGGGCGTAGCATGAGGAGTGAAGAAAGCGGTTGGTTGTCTCTTTTTCGCTCATGGTCGCTGCTACCTCGTACTTCTCCCCTTCTACCGAGCGCACGCCTCTTCACAAGTCCGGATCACGCTCCGCAGCCGCGCTTGATGGCCAGGCTCCATGCGGATGAACTCGACGCCGAGTGCTCCGTTTCTCGACCATCGCCTCACAGCCAGATCGACCGTCAGCGTTTCCTGCGGATCGTCGAGCTGGATCTTGACCTGAAAATACTTCATTCCAGGCGCGGCGTCGGGGCAGTGAATCCGGCACCCTTCGCGAGAAATGTCGACCACCGTTCCGGTGCGTACCATCTGGCCGTCGCCGAAAGACACGGGGAGAAAGACCGGTAACCGTATGTACTTGCGCTGGTCTGTCGCACTCGACGGGAGAACGGCATCGTTTGTGTCACGCATGGCCAGCGATCACCTCCTGGACGGTTTTCATAGACCGTGCGATTGTTACTCTCAGAAGTATATTCGTCTTCCTAAAATACTCAATCATTATCTCTCTGTCGTGCACGGTGTAATACCTACACGAATATTGTCGAGGAGCTACCGGAGATGCGGCGGGATGCCGTGGAGTTCGGCAGGAAGGCCGTGGCCAAGAACCGGCGCGCCTATGTATTGGTCAACAATCGTTCAGAGGGGAATGCGCCGCTGACTACTCAGGCACTCAGTGATCAATTCAAGGAGGCGCCGACATGATGGAGGGGGCATTCTGCCTCCTATCGTGAGTGAGTCCTGTTTTACTTTGTAAGGCCGAAGAGCCGGTTGGCACGGGACAGCTCGTGGAGGTCGAGCTCACTCCGGTGACTACCCTGGTGGTGGGAATACGCGGATCCTGAAGAGGTGAAGTGAATGGTTACGCTAGTGATAAGGGATGACTAACAAGGCACAGCAGGTGATCCAGTAATAGGCCATTGCAATGATAAGAAGACCCACCAGGACTATCATGAGCGTGGCACAAGAAGGCATCATCCCCCTGGCAGCTCTAACGGTCCGGCCCATTTGCCTGACAACGCATACGCGTAATATCTCTTACTCGTCCCTTCTTCAGAAATATCAAACTCGTTCGCGCCAACCTGTAAATGATCATCCACAAAGAGGGCAGTGAGACGATCCAATGGCCCACCCCGATACCAATACCACCCAGATACCGTGGGCGTTTGGGTCGTCCAATTTAATTCGGTGTCCATTATCCCGACGGCGGCTCCGGAGGTCCTGCCCATTCATACGTCGAATACAACGCCTCACTCGACGGATAGCTATTGGGATCATCTGCATCAATGAGTTCAGCGCCGTGAAGGCTCGAAAGCTGGAGGATACCCACTAAGTTTGCTTCACTTGGATCGTTTCGGTACCGGAACCAGTACCAACCCGGCGTCGTCGACTTCTCAGTCCGCCAGATCACGGCTCCACCTTGCCTTCGGGATTCAGCGAGCCGCCCCCTAATTCCTGCTCCACGGCTCGGAGTAAGTCCGCTCTCGTGACGGGTTTCCTCATCGTGCGATGCGCCCCCAGAAACTTAGCGGCATCAAGATAGTCCCAGTGTCCTGAGCCGCCACTGAGGGCAATAATCTTGACGGTGGGCGATTCACGACGCAACCCCACCGTAACCTCCAGCCCATCCGTGTCGGGCATGAGCAAGTCCGTGATCACGAAATCGGTTGGAGTCTGTCGGAATTGGCGGAGGCCCTCCTGACCATTGGACGCCTCGATGACCTTGTACCCAGCCTCTTCCAGCACTTGCCGCAGGAAGGCACGGATCGGCGCGTCGTCGTCAATGAGGAGAATCGAGCGAGGAGTCACGTTGATGTCTTCCACGATGTGGTGGCCGCTTTGCGGGCGATGGATACATCCGCTACGTCGAAGGGTCGGTATAGATGAGCAGGCGCTTCAATGAGTCTCCCAGGCGATGCAGCGAGAATTCTTTTTCGACGTACTCGGTCACCCCCAGCGCACGGACCTGCTGCTCCTCCTCAGCAGTCCCGACCCCCGTCAATATGATCACCGGCTGACTGGGATTGAGATTGCGGATCTCTTGCAAGACTGTGAGCCCATCCATCCCCGGCATGTTCAGATCCAGCACCACGACATCGGGGCGTTCTCGACGAAAGACCTCCAGGCCTTTCTGACCATTCGCAGCGAGGACCACGTCGTATCCCTTCCGACGGAGGAGCGTCTCGAGGAGATCTCGAATCCCTTGCTCATCATCAATCACCAGAATCTTGGCCAAGGGATCTCCTCAGAATAAATTAGGCAGACCTAAGCTCATCACTAGGAGGGACTTCAGGCAGACTCCACGATGCCAATCCCAGTGTAGCTAAATCCAGACAATGCGGTACCTCCGAATGGAGGTACTCCTTGATGATTTTGGATGGCAGTGGACCGAATTCCTAGGTCCCCTGGCGCTTGGAGAACAAGACAGCTGCTTGGGTTCGGCGCGAGATGTGGAGTTTTTGAAAGATGGTGTGCAGATAACTCTTCACGGTGGTTTCGCTCAGGCCGAGGGCCGTGGCGATCTCTTTGTTAGTTTTTCCTTCGGCGACCAATGGCAGGATTCGCTGTTCGTGAGGGGATAACGTCCGAGTCGTGCTGTCGATGTTGCTCGTCGCAATGGAGTGCAACCGTGTCAGCACCGCCCCGGTCACAGCTGGGTCCAGGATCGACTGCCCCTTCGCGACTCGCTCCACAGCATCAACCAACGATCGACTGTCGACCTGCTTCATCAGATAGCCACTCGCGCCTGCAAACGTGGTCGAGAGGACCGCCTCTTCATCGCCGAAGGACGTGAGAAAGAGGACTCGTGTATCTGGACAACCTGCCCGAATTTCCCGGCAAGCCTCGACGCCGCTGCCATCCGGCAAGCGGAGATCCATGAGGACCACGTCGGGCTTGAGACGGACCGCTTCGGTCACCGCATGGGCAACGGTATCGGATTCGCCGACTACCTTGATCTGACTTCCTCGGTCGAAGACCTCTCGCAAACCAAGCCGAACGACTTCATGGTCGTCAACGAGCAGCAGCCGGATCGATTGCACTTGGTCCTGAAGCATGATCGTGTTCCTTTGGAATGTCGAGGATGATCTGAGTCCCATGTCCGCGCTCGGAGAGTATCGTCAAATTAGCACGGAGCTTGCTGGCCCGAGCGGCCATGTTGCGCAATCCCATACCGTGCCCTTCTCCGGATTTCGTGTCGAACCCCACCCCATCGTCTCGCACTTCTAGACGAAGACCTCCATCTGTCTTCCCGAGCAACACCGCTCCGGTGTTGGCTCCGGAATGCCGCAAGCTATTGCTGACAGCCTCCCTCGCAATCTGAAGGACGTGCGTCACCTCTTCAGCGGTCAATTGCCCTACAGTTGATGGGTCGATCTCGAGGCGAATCGCCAGGGGGCGGGCACTCGGGATTGTTCGGACCAGATCTTCGAGTGCCTCCGTGAATTGGTCTGAACTGGTGAGGGTCGGGCTTGCCCATTCAATGTAGGTTCGTACCTCTGTGATCACTCCGTTCAAATCCGCGATACTGCTCTGCACTCTCCGGGCGGCGAGTCCTGGATTTTTCTCAATGAGATATTGGCATGACTCCAGAGCCATCCCAATCGCATAGATCGACTGGATCACGTGGTCGTGGAGATCTTGCGACAACCGCTCTCGATCTTCGAGAGCCTGGCGAAGCCGCTGTTCACTGTCTCGCAGCGCCTCCTCCCCCCGCTTGCGCTCGATCATCTCCGCAGCCTGCCTGGCATAGAGATCGGTGAACCTCAGCTCGCGCTCTGACGGGCGATGAGCTTGACGAAAGTGCGTGGAAATCATGCCCAGGGGCTCGCCGTCGCAGCTGAATAACGGCGTGGACTGTACCGCACGAAAGCCGGCCGAGGCCGCGATCAGTCGGTGCGGCTCAAAACGAGGATCGGTTTGAACGTCTTCGATGATGACGCGCTCTTGCTGCTGCAGCGCCCCGCCACAAGCCGGACTACTGTCGTGCGCGCACACACGGCTGAAGTACTCCAGGAAATCCTGCTGAAAGCCGCGGTGTGCAACGATCTCTAACACCTGGGTTAGCGGATTGTAGAGTTGAACGTTGCCGAAGTCTGCGTCTTGTAACGCCATTGTCGCAGTGAGAACTTCCTCGAGGAGCGGCTGGAACTCAGTGGTGGCCAGCAACCGAGTGCTGAACGCGTGGAGGCGGCTCATGGCCATAAGTTCGGTAGCCAAGTCGTCCTTCAGAGCCAGCAGCTCGGCTTCCACCCGTTTGCGTTCGGTAATGTCACGGACGACAGCCTGGTAGCGCCGATGTGTCATGGGCGAGAGGCTCACCTCGATCGGTACCGTCGTGCCATTCTTTCGTACACCGACCCGCTCATAGCGCAGCGGCCCTCCCATCTTCAGCTGCTGCAATCGTTCGGCAACGGCTGGACGTTCCTCTGCAAGGTAGGTGTTTACCACCGACATTCCCACTAACTCCTGTTCCGTATATCCCCATAATGTACATCCAGCTGGATTGGTCAATGTGAAAGTGCCCCGATCATCCAATACGTAAATGGCGTCTTGGCTCAGCTCAATGAGCTGGCGATAGCGCGCTTCACTCGTTCGGAGTGCCTCCTCAGCCTGTTTGCGCTCCGTGATGTCCATGGTAACGCCGCACAGGGCATACGGGCGCCCGTCCATCGTGCACAACGGAAACTTGACCACAATACTGGTATGAGGTCCATCATCGTGCAGCGCGATTTCTTCAAATTGCAGGGCACCTCCAGCTTGGAACACCTTCCGGTCGTTGGCACGAAAAGCAACCGCCTGTTGAGGCGGAAAGATCTCCTCATCGGTCTTGCCTGCTATGTCCTTCGAGGTGATATGAAATGCTCCTTCGAACTGACGATTGACGAGGAGATAGCGGCCCTCCATGTCCTTGAGAAAAACCATGGTCGGACTGTTATCTAAAATCGATCGAAGTTGCGCTTCGCTTTTACGCAGTTGCTCCTGCACCTGTTTGCGCTCGGTAATGTCTTGAATCTGGCCAATGAAATAGAGGGGTTGCCCAAATGGGTCGCGGACCAATGAGGCACTTAACAGGATCCAGACAATATGCCCCTGCTTGTGGAAGTAGCGTTTCTCCATGTGGTAGGTGGGAATCTCTCCGGCCAACATCTGCCGTACGAATGCGAGATCGGCGTCGAGATCGTCTGGATGCGTAATGGCTTGAAACGTGGTGACCATCAACTCTTGCTCTGTATAGCCAACCAACGCACACAAGGCAGGGTTAACTTGTAACCATTGTCCATCCGTTCCCACCAACGCCATCCCGATCGCCGCATCCTTAAACGCACGGCTAAAACGTTCCTGGCTTTCGCGGAGGGCATCCTCCGTCCGCCGGCGTGCAGTGATATCCATGACCGTGCCGAGCATCCGGACGGGCTTCCCGTGCCCATCGCGGAGCACATCACCTCGGCACGCGAGCCAGTGAATCGTGCCATTCGGCCAGACAATCCGGTGCTCAATGTTATATTCTGCCCCGGTATGCACACAGGTCTGAATAGACTCCACTAAGTTGGCCCGGTCCTCGGGATGGACGAGATTGAGATAGGCCTCATACGTGCTGGCAAAAGGCTCCTGACCCAGACCGAAGATCTCTGTGATATTCTCCGACCACGTCACCTGGTTGGTAGGGATATCCCAGTCCCAGATCCCCAAGCGAGCCGCAGCGAGAGCCAATCGGAGTTGTTGTTCACTATTAGTCAACGCTTGCTCCGCTGATGAGGTGGCACCAACCTGCTCTGTCCTTGATAAAGGTCAAGACCGCAGTGTGATCAAGAATCGCTTGGAGCAGGTGGTTGCCAGAGTACAGAATTTCGCCTGGCATGCACGCCTCGTGTGTGTGAGCAGCTATCTCCCCTTCGCTAGCAACCCCTTCCGTTCGAGTTCCTGACTGGGCGGACTGGCGATGCCGGCTCCTTCCCTTTCGGCAGGGGCCCCGTCCACTCTTTATCGGCATTCACGTCTATAATCTCTTCGAGTGTAAGAAGGCTCGCGTCCGGACGAGTCCCCGCATCGGGATTCATCTTCCATGTCCACTGTATGGTGGCAAATGTTGAGTGGTGATGCGGGCAGAGATCCACAAGATGGGTTTCTCCGTCAGGGAGTTTATGAGGTTCAGTGACTCTCACCTCGCAGCTCAATATTTCCGTGACCATGCACTCGTCCACGTCACACTTCAGCTGGTTGCCATCTGACAAGGCTTGAGTTTTTCGGTAAGGGACCTCGGTCAAGGTCGTTGACGCTTTCAGGGACAGTTCCTGGCTCACTTCTCAAACTCCTTTGAATAGCTCCCACGATTGCGTCTTGTTCAACTTACAACCGAGAGACACAGAGTGGCGGAAGAGACACAGACGAAAGATATAGCGGTTTTGTAGGGACATTGAGGGAGGCTCAGGTCAGTAATTCGCCATTTCACCATACTGGAAGAAAGTTTTTCCTGAGGCCCCGAGTATGAAGAGGCCAGCGAAATTTTCCAGTGCTGGCTTGCTAACTTCTGCACCGACGAAACTGTGAACCTTAGGCAAATCGAATTCGAGGTCAAGTGTATAGTCATCAATGACGACGGCTAAGAATGTCTCAAGCTCATAACTCTTCCTCAACTTGTACCCAACACTCTTCTGAATGGCGAGCAGAAGTTCCCTAACGATCTCTTCATGGTCCACTGCCAAACCCTCTCGCCTCTTTCTCTAGCCCCTCGCCTCACTCACGGATTGCCCTTGCACGTTTCTGCAGATAGGCGTTGCGGACGGCGGTATAGAGATCGAGAGTGGCTTCCTCGACTCCCTGATATTTCTCAAGGTTCCGCGAGCGTTCATTCACGATCTCCTCGACTCGGAAACCGAGTTGGACAAAGGTAGACGTCGTCCGGTTCTTGTGGGCGATGAGTGAGGGGACATGCTTGACCTCGATGATCGGAGCGACCAGCCAGTTGATCGGGTTCAAGAAAATATCGCCAATGAAGCCGGTGAAGTCCCTGACGGTAAACGGAGGAAGAAACGGCAACACCAGATAGGGTCCCGGCTTGACGCCATAAAACCCAAGTGTTTGACCCATATCTTCTTCGGGCGTCTCCAAGCCCATATCCTTGGCCACGTCGATCATTCCTGCCCCGCCTAACGTACTGTTCACGACGAACCGTCCCATTTCGACGCCTGCCCCCTTGAACTTGCCCTGGAATACATTGTTCAAAAAGCGCGGGGGAAAACGCACGTTGTAATAGATATTGCTGATACCGACCTGTATCCAGTCCGGCAAGAGGAAGTTGTAGCCCTTCGCGACCGGCTTGAGCACAAAACGATCGACCTGGCGGTTGAATTCGAAGATCTTGACGTTCATCGATTCCCAAGGATCATACTCTTCACCGGCCCCCTCATCGGCCCCGGCAAAAGGATCATGCAGTTCATCTGGATTCGTATCTTGCAGTGCCGAGGGAGGCGGCACGGGAAGCTTATCCACGGCTGGTCTGGCATCGCTCGACCCCTCTGGCCGCGCGGTGCCGGCTTTGCCTGCGCAGCCGGTGGCAAGCATCATCACGCAACTCAACACACTGAATGCCAGCAGACGAAAGGGAATCACCACCTCGGCCTCCTTACCCCACTTTGTTCACGAAGACATCTATTCGACCGCCGTCAATCCGTTTTTCTAAGCAGGCCCTCAGTTCAGCCGAGGCGCACTGTATCAAATGCCGAGGCGATCTCCAATCAATTCTTCTGAAATCTACGCAGGTTAGGATCGGATGGCGGTGTGAATAAACTCGGCCCATCGTCCGAAATAGGTCGCACCCCCAACCTGGTAGGTGTTGTTATGATCGGCGCCCTCGATGAGATAGAAAGACTTGGGTGGTTTGGCTGCGTCGAAGACCTGCCGGCCCAACTCGAGCGGGATGATGTCGTCTTGATCGCCGTGAATGATCAGCTTCGGCAGCGAGAGCTGCGGAAGGCGATCGATCAATTTGAAGTCTGCCCCGAGCAGCCAATGGACCGGCAATCCACCATAATGGAACTTGGCCACCGCTTCAATCGACGGAAACGTCGATTCCAGGATCAGTCCTGCGGCAGGCTTCTGCGCGGCAAGTTCTCCTGCAACCGCCCCGCCGAGCGAGCGCCCGAACAGGACAATGCGCTCAGGGCGAATCATCCTGATTCGCGTGAGATACTCATGCGCTCCGAGCGCATCCTGATAGAGCCCTTCTTCCGACGGCCTCCCCTGGCTTCGCCCATAACCGCGATAATCGAATAGGAAGACCGACAGCCCGAGGCGGTAGAGTTCGCGCAGATTCCCCAGCCGGTTGATGATGTTCCCCGCGTTCCCGTGCGACCATAGGATGACGGCTGATGTCGCGCGGTTCTCCACATACCAACCAAACAGCTTCGTCCCATCGGCTGCTGTGAACCAAATATCTTCCAGTGGCAAGCCACTGCGTGCTTTCCAGTCCTGATCCTTCCATGGATCCGGGTGGAAGACAAAAAATTGATCGAGCAAACCCATCGATGGCCGTTCCTTACAACGTAATCATTCACTTCACCTCAAAACGACAGGCCGAGACCGGCTGCTACATAGTGGGTGCGAAAATCGAGGGCAACGGTGGGGGCTTCGGCACCCCACTTATGATCCATGACGAGATACTTGTATTCGCCAAATCCGAAGATGCGCGCGGATAGCATGACGCGGATACCTCCCAGGAACTGGTACCCCCAGGCATTGTCACGGGAATTCCCCTCCAACGGATTGGATATGTGCCGGCCGTTGACTCGCGTGAGATACCCTGTGGACTGGCCTCCTCCAATTCCCACATAGGGCTGAAACAACTCTCCCGGGTAACGGGCAACAAGATTGACCATGGTCACCACAGCGACAAATGAAGTGGGTTGACCAGCGGCCGTGACCGCTACTTGATGGCCGAAGATCTCCCCTTCAAGGCCCAACATGCCCTGTGCGAACGAGGGAATGATTCCTGCTTTCAAGCCGGCACCGACGCGCGGCGGGATCTTGGTTCCAGGGATCTCCTGCCCGCCTACGACGATGTTCCGGTCTATGGGCATCGTCCCGAGTCCGTAGAGCGCCATATAGTATCCGTGGGTAAGCGCAGGCTTCTGTTCGTCCCCGAAAACGTCCTTCTCCTGTGCGGCGACAATCGTGGATTCTAAGAATCCCATCGAAGTCGACAAAGCGATGCACATGAGCGCGCGTGGGAAAAGACCGACGTCCCTTCGAGCCACAACCGCTGTTCGTCCGACCTGGCCCTCGAACATCGCGAGGCCTTTCAATCAATCACTTGTGGCACTGCAGTTAATTCGGTACTCTACGCATCATGTGCGGCATGCACATACAAAGACGCATTGTTGATCAGGAGGATCGATGATTGCTTTGGCACCACTGGCTCTCTATCTGTTGGCTCTATCCGGCTGCTCCATCGCCATGGCCATGAGCGGCAACCCCGAACCGAATTTTGATGCATTCGATGTCGGCTCCACTCGAAAACAGGTGGAGATTCAACTGGGCACCCCTGTATCCTCTCGACCCCTGGAGAACGGCAACCGAGAAGACCTCTACCGGTACCAGATGGGGAACTCTCCGAACGGCGCGCGGGCCTGGATGAATTTCTACATTGACCTCGGCACCATCTTTCTCTGGGAAATCCCGGGAACGATCATTGAGGCTCTACAAGGCCACAACGAAGAGTCACAGATCGTTTATAGCTCAGACAATCGAGTCGTCGAGCTAAAAGGGTATCGCCCTCCACCGCCATCTGTCGAACTCAAGGCAGCAAGGGAAGCACAAGGGCAACACAATACGCGACCGGTACAGGAACCTCCTGCTTCTCCAGCCGCGGCAGAAGGAACGCCTGGTCAGTCGGTGCCCCCTTGCGCAACTTGCTAGAAAAACGCCTGCACGGTAAACAACGCGTCATTGTCATGATCGCGGTGGTTGTACTCCAACCTGAGCACCCAATTCTGCGTAAGTGTATAGCGCGACCCGACGAACCACCGCATATCGTCGGACTTCTCCCCTAATGCATACTTCAAATAGGTGCCGGTAGCCATGACTTTCCAGCGCTCGGTCACATCTGCCAACAGCCCTGCGGTTCCGCCGCCGCCAATGCGATGCCGTTCTTGATAGGCACGGCTGTAATTCCCTTCGGCTTCGGCGAATGCGAACAGGACCTCCCGCTTCAGCAAGTGAGACTCAATGGCTCCCCCGATGCCGCCGTTCATAACGCCGTTGCTGCAGAGTTGGCACCCGTTATGGCGAATCGTTTGCATACCCACATTGATCTTCCACGAGGGTGCATGAAAGACCGAGTCAATCGGTGAGAGAGACAAGACATTGGCCAAGGTCGCCCGCTCGATGCGCGTCTGATCGGCCCGATTATAATGCCGGGCCGTAAGGGACGCGATTTCAATCTGGGCATCCGGCGTGTAGCCGATTTCCGGATCGAGCAGATCGTGATAGCCGGTCCGCACTGTCACTTCCTCAAACGTATCGTTGTTCCGCCAGCCGGCACCCACGCTGGCGCGGGAAGTCTTGTGCCCCAATTCCGGTTGTTTCGCAAAGGGCACTACCGTGAACTCTTGAGACGGAATTCGGAGTTGGCTGCGGGCTGTCAGGATCGCCCGATTACGCTCTTTCCATTCAGGCGGTGGTGAATCAGTCGTCTCGGTCCGATACCGGAGATAGTCCGAAGCCACATCGAGCAAAAACGCCTGCTGCGCGAGGCCCAATCGGACGAAAGCCGGTGAGGTGAGTTCGCCGAGATCTTGCGTGATCCGATGCGCCAATTCTCTTTCTCCCACTGACAAGGATTCGCGCTTCCGCCGGATCACGTTGCTGCGGGAAGGCCGATAGGCGATGTCGGAAACCAGTCCCGGTTTCGAGGCCACGAGCCGGACTGTGTCGGCAGGAACGGTCCAAAAGAGAAACTCGTCGGTGAGATGGAGGGTGGGATCGGCATAATCGAGCAGCGCCAGAAGATGGTACGAGCAGTTTTCTTTGAAGAAGAAATAATCGAAGGAGGCGTTCCCGAGCTCCCACGCGTGCATAAGCAACCGCCGTACTTGATTGTCGGTGAAATTGAGGCGATATTCCCAGATATCCCGATTTTCGATGTCTCGATACTCCTGTACCTTCAAATAATAGGGAATCGTCGAGAAGTATCCGCGGTACCCGCCGAAAATGCCCCGAACCGGATAGGCGATTCCAGCGTCGGGAGGCACATCGGCTGCGTAATTGATCGTGTAAGCCAGGATCCTGGTACTGTCGGTTTGGCCCCGTTGATCTACCCGAAGCAGCGTATGCCCGAACATCGACGCGGGATTGTTCATGAAAGCAGAGGGGAATACGAGCGTGATCGATTGGGCTTCAAAATCGGCGAACCATCGCTCAAAGCGCTCGCAGGCCATCGGGGGCAGGCGGGTCTCGTCAAAGTGTAATTGATTCCGCAGCCACTCATACCGTGCGATGAACGCACATTGAGCCGGCTGCTTCGAACGCCCTACGAGCTCATCGGAGAAGAACTGCTTCAGCGTCGCGTCAAGTTCTGCCTGTGGGTCGGTTTTCCCGTCGGGCGACATGAAAAACCCCGGGTCGTCCTGCTCGCTGGTAAAGCCGCCGAACAGATCCTTTCGGTAATGGAGCAGAAGATGCCACTCGCGCTCGCCGGCAAGCTTGGCCTGCACTCCCTTGTCGATGAGTTCGACGAGATACGCGCGCTCAGGAAGTTCACCAGCATTGGCCGGCGAGACCGGAACCAGGAGCAGAATGAACAGCAGTAAGGCAATGTACAAGCGGCGGATTAGAAAGACGCGGGGCTTCGACTTCAAGGTCGAAGCCCCGTGCTGATTATTAGCGAGTCGAAACCTGAGCAAGGACTGGATGCGTGGCAATTGCGTCGTTGATCGCTTTCACCATCGCAACCGGTGAGGTTTCACCTGTCTTGACCAAGGACGTGTACCGCTCTTGCGTCATGGCAAAAAATGCCGCCTGATGCTCGGCCGGTACGCCCATCAAGGTGGCGAGGGATGCGAGATGTTCACCCTGTCCCTGCGCCATTTCCTGAGACAGATTCTCGAAGTTGAGCTGCGCAAACATCGTCGTCTTATGCTCGGACATCACCTTTCCATCGTTCGTGCAGCCTGAGGTCCCCGTGCTGATCCCGAACGTCTGGCTACCGAAGGTGCCGTTGGTCGTCGCCATCAATACCTGGGGCGCGATGTTCTTCTGGTTCCCGTAATCACTCCAGGCGAGCTTGCCTAGCCCGCAACCAGGACCGGTGTCTGGATTGGCCGCCATCGCGAGGCCTGCCTGCATACCAAAGAGCACTGCAACCGATAGCATGAGCACTTTCTTCGACATAAGTCCTCCTTTTATGAGTGGATAACTCTCTGTTGCGTGTAGGACGCACCGGTCGCATTATAGCCCGAAACAGAACATTCTGTTGAGAAAAATTTTCTTGATGGTCTTTCCGTAATACCGGCAAGCATTGGATGTCCAATCGCCGCCGCTTGGATTATATTGATGGCTTCAAGCGGCGCCCATTATTGTTGCAGGTGATGCAGGATGTTCGCCCTGCGGCCGCGCATACATCCGATATTCGAATGTTGGCTCCGAGCATCTGGCTAGAAAATGTGTCCTCGATGGTGACCACATCATTTGACACTTAACATATTTTTCTGATGCACGTGGTCTGACCGCGCAGGCCAAGCCAAACCACAACCGAGGGCCATCCTCCAAGTCGAAGTCCTTACGGACCCGACGAAAACCCTTTTACAACAGAGCACATTGAATCTGCATACGTGGTCTTGAGCATCCGTCCTTCTGCCTCTTATCGACACACGTATCATGCCTCGTCTCCACGAAACAGCCGATCACCGCTGCGCAAGGCTTTTCTTGAATGCTTCCTAGTTGGGTTCGTCTTCAGCTCTATATGCCTGGGCCTAATCGTTCCGCCTCTCACTTCCAGAATGCCGACTGCCCGTGGGAGGTTGAATCGCCGCGGGCCTGCAGAGCCAGGATTGAACAGCAGCGTCTTGCCGAACCGTTCAACTTTCGGCTGATGCGTATGACCAAAGACGCAGATGTCTGGCTGGTTTTTCTGCAAGAACGCTTGCCCATCCTCCGTCAACTTTCCGCCTGAATACAGAATATGACGGATGGCAAAACGACAGCCTGCGAGTTCGATCATGACCTCCGACGGACATCCGGACTGCTCACAACCGTCAACGTTGCCGGAGACAGCGGTGACTGGAGCGATTCGCTTCAGCTGGTCGATCACGGATGGATCGCCAATGTCACCGGCGTGGAGAATGTGATCGACCCCTGTAAAATGTCGTCGTATCGCCGGATCGAACAGGCCATGGGTATCGGCAATCACCCCGATCCGAATGGTTCTCCGCTGGCTCACGGAGCGGCCACCGGCGGGGATCCGAGGGAAGCCTGCACGTGCTTCCAGTCGAACGCAAAAGGTTCCGGCGATTTCTTCGGCAGGGCCGCCAACTCCGTTTTCAATCGGTCAGCCCTGGCTGTGCTCATCGGATGCGTCGAGAGCCATTCCATTCGCCCCTGGTCCTTCTCGGAGAGCCGTTCAAAAAAAACGATCATGCCTGAGGGATCGATCTTCGCCCGCTGGAGCAGTTGCAATCCCTTCAGATCGGCCTCGGTTTCCTGTTCCCGACCGAATTTGAGGGTGAGCAGTTCAACACCGAGTTGCTTCATGATTCCGACCAACCCCTGTTGATCACCCAGCACGATGGCCACCACCGTGAGCAGGCCAAGATTTTTCACGACCCGTACAAGCCCATGCCGCTGCAACACGTGGTTCAGTTCATGACTCAACACGCCCGCGACTTCTTCGCCGCTTTCTGCTTTCTTCATGAGCCCGGTGAACACCACCACATACCCACCAGGCAGCGCGAAGGCATTGACGACGTCGCTTTTCACCACGGTGACTTCAAACTTGTACGGATTATCCGGAATCTGCTCCGTCAGGCGTTGCGTCATCTCTCCCAGTGCTGTGACCGCGGGTCCGTCTTTCATCACTTCTTGGTGGGTGAGAAAATCCCGATAGGCCGACTCCCCCAGCTTTTGCTCCCACTGCACCGGGATCCGGCTCACTGCAAGCTCGACCAACAGGTCGGTTCCGAACCAGAGTCCCAGCACCGTGGCCAGAATCACTCCGCCGGTCATGCCCCAGGCGAGCCGGCGCCGGTGACGCACCTGACGCACCCTCTCCGCGGCCTGCGCAAACGGAAGATTGAGGTGGCCAGGGGCCATTTCCCGAAAAGCCCGGATCACGTCAGGATTCTTCAGATACAGCGTCCGATCTCCTTGCGCGCGAGTCCATTTCACCACGAGATGGTCATGGTCGAGTCCGCCGGCTGAAACCGTGAGCCCAGAAAACGCAACGGCTTCTCGCGCCCTATCGGTCTCTTCAGATTCGAAGGTGATCGTCAGTCCGCCCCCGCTGACTTGAACGAAACAGGGCGCACCGCTGGCGGGACAGTCTTCGCCGAAACACAGGGCATTGGGACTCATAGCGGGGCAACCGGGGTAACGGGACAACGGGGTAATGCTGTGTGCGTCTTGTCACTCATTCATTCATCCATTCCTTTATCCCCATGTATCCCCATGCCCCCACACCCCGCTATCCCCTTACTCTGAGACCGGGATGAACTGCCTGATCCACGCCCCAAAACTGCCCGGGTTGCGGCTTTGAATATACACGAGACCAGGCCCTCGAAACCGGCAGACAAACCCTTCACCCGAGGTGAAGCTGGCAACCCAGCCAGACGTGGCTTTTTCGATATTGTAGGAGGTTGTGGCGGACCATGCCACCAGGTGACTATTGTCCACGATATATTCCTGGTCGGGCTTCAATTCAATCTTGTGAATGGCCCCGAAGCTGTTTAGAACGAGCGTCCCTTTCCCGCTGATCTTCAGAATGAAGAAACCCTCCCCGCCCAGCAATCCACGGCTCAGGCTCTGCATTTTACTTTCGATGACGATCGCGTCCGCGCCTGCGAGGAAGCCGTCTTTCTGGACCATGTACTCGTTTACGCCATCGAGTTCCAGGATGACAATTTCTCCTGGCACCGTTGGAGCCAACAACACTTCACCAGGACCGCGGCTCGCGCGTAACGTCTGAAAGAAGAACTTCTCTCCCGTCAGGAACTTTCGCGACAGGGCCCCGAGAAAACCGCCTTCCATCTTGCTTTCAATGTCGATCGTCGGTGAACAAGCCACCATCGCGCCCGACTCTGCTTTGATATGCTCGCCCGTTGCCAGGTCCATGCGCACCATTGGAAATGCCCCGGGGTATAGAATTTCGCTTTTCATCAGCCCTTTCTCCTCATATCTTATTGAATTCGATGTCGGTCTCCTTACGCGCTATTTTAATGCCTGAAGTATGGCGAACGTTTCTTCTTGCAAGAGTTGAGAGTGAAGGTTCTTCATGAAATCTTTGGCCCCGGGCAGTGACGATACTTGGAATAAACCTTTTGTAGTGCTTAACGATGCGCAATAGTGGACAGTGAGTCCACTGTCGAGCGCCCGTTGCATCTCCGTACGATACGCCGCGACAGTATCAGAACTGTCTGTCCATTTCCCTTGAAGGCAACCCGGGCGATATCGTTGCCCAGTGAGGATAGCTCCGCTCAACCTACTACCCACCCATAGGCCCGATGACTCGGCTCTGGACCTTCTTCCAGATAACTCATCCTGAGTTGGCCCAACGCATCCATTGGCAGCTCCTGGCGTTTCGCAGTCACATCGACTCCGAAGACCCGCGCGGCATTGAGACCAAAGATTTGTTCTTTCACCTGCCGGGTGAGGAACTGATAGTGATGCTTGTCGAGGAGTTGGTCGGGAATCTGAAATCGTCGGAACGCTTCAATCTGCCATTGCGGCGTCCCATACCAAATCGAGTCAGTTCCCCAGAGCACGTGATCGGCGCCGAAGGCATCAATGATCTGACCAAGTAAATGCGCGCAGATCGCCGGATGGGTCGTGACGAGCTGCGCAAAGGTCGAACCGAGTTCCATATAGATATTCTTGATTCCCGGCTGCGCCTGCTTCATACGGCAGAACTCGGTGGTCCAGGGAACCTCACCGGTCTTGGCAAACACGTCATCGGCCTTCGAAGCACTCTCGAATCCAGAATGGTAAACAAGAAAATCGATGTCGGGAAAATCTTTGGCTGCCTTGATCAGATCTTTCGGGTGGTTGTAGTCCGGTACAGGGCCGAGGGGTAGTCCTTTGTGGACACAGACACGCGTAATGTTCAGTTTGCGCGCCTGTTCCAGCATCGGATAGGCAATCCGCTCATCGTCCATCCACCAACCATGATCGAATCCCTTCGGGCAAGAGCCGGTGTAACCCTTCCACGCATCGACTTTCAGCATCTCCGCCTGCATTGCCATGAAGTCCAAATCGGCCGCCCCCATTTGGGGCGTCACCAATCCATGCGCGAGCATTCGTTGGGATTGCGCGAGGCGATTGATCTCATCGCGGATATGCGCCATCTCGTTCGGCGGCACAACCGCTTCCTGTGGATACGGTCCCGGCGGCGTGCTGATGAGGCCTATTGATGTCTCGCTGTCGAGAAACACTTCTTTCACAAAATTCTTCCACGACAGATCGTCGATCGTACCTCGATCGCCGGCAAGCTTAGGATTGAGTCCTGCTTCCCGTATCCGTCGTCTGAGCGACAGCAACGTCTGCTTGGAGACAGCACCTTTTCGATTGTCTTCGGCATCTGTCGGGTCGTAGTGCGAGCCGACATAATGCGTCTGCACATCGAAGATAAAATAGGGGGTGCCCTGTTGCTCGGCAAAAGCTTCCGTTTCAAACAGCTCAGCCTCGCCGACGGTAAAGAACCGGCCAAAGACGGAATTCATGGCCAGCAAGGCGGCCGCCATTCCACCAGTGGTCTTCATAAAATCTCTCCGCGTGAGACCTCGTCGAGCTGCGGTCCGTTCCACAAGCGCTATGGCGAGCACTTCAACACGGGCTTGGTCCGCCGTCTGGCTGAAGGGAGCAAATTCTTCGTTCGATACGATCTGCGTCGGAATGGCGGATCGAAAGGTGGCTCCTTGCTTCGCCGATGGAATGTGTGGAAATGGTGACGGTAAGGACGCCATGGAACCTCTACTTGTAAGTGGTGTGCCATGATTCTGTGGAATACCGCAAGCGCTGTCAAGCAACCGGCGAGAGAGGCCTAGGGGCCCCGATAGTTGGGCTGCTGCTGAACCGGCTGATCGCGAGGGCCCAGTCGGTTGGGCGAAACCGCCGGCCCATTGCCTCTAAAGTTTTCCCGAAGCTGCCGACGGAACGCCCGTCGCTCGTCGGGTGTCATCTTCTTCCATTGCACACAATAATCAACGCATGGATGGGGGAAAGGTTGACTGGGGGCGAAGAAGTCAGAAATCTTTGACCACGTAGGGATGCAGTGGATTATTTGGACCGGGGCGGGGACATGGAGTGGCTGCTCTCGAGAACGACCGATTGAGCCGTAGGAATTGTTGCGACGACATCGTGCTGGAGATCAGCTTCTTGGTCCTTGCCATCTTTCCCGACACTATACATCACACCCTTCTGCTGATTGACCAGCATAGGAAGGCCGGTAAAGGGATCGTAGTGGGCCTGTCCTGCCTTTGCGAGACGAGTAAGCACATTCCCCTCTTGCGGCCCTCGTCTCATCCAGACTTGCAGGCTCGCCAGACGAAGCCGTGCATCGATCTCTACCATACGCCCGACATAGGGATCCCATGAGGGAAACGGCTCGATTCCGATGATGTGCTCGATCGGATTCGCTAAGTAGTCCAACGCACTGACAGCGGGAGTCTGAATGAAACTGGACAGTTTCGGCAAGTTGGTGTAGCGCCCTTCGGCCACGGCTTTGCTCGCCGCCTCGTAATAGTCCGCATAGGCATTGGATCGCCGCTGCACGGGAAGGGGCATCGCCGCCGCCAGGGCAACATGAAGAGGATGTTCGCTGGCCTGGTTGTTCTTCAGGCTCGGAATCACGGTCTTAGCCGCCCATACGAAATGGCTCTGCATCGGCCATCGGAGGGACAACTCAACCTGATCAAGGGGACGAACGATTTTGCCGAGTCGACCGATCGCTGCCCCATCGAGTTCCTGACGGGTCAAGAGTCCGGATGCGATCGCGACATCGTCTTGCACTGCCGTCGATGCCAACATCTTCACCATCAACGTCTTTGACTGTCCCAGCACATTGCGCCAGGACCCCATATCGGTCTCAAGTCGTTGGAGACCGGTGTTGAGATCCTGTGCAAACCCTTCTGTCAGGTACAGCCGATGAGCCAGCAGGATATGCGCACAGTTCGGGCTCAGGATTTGTCCATATCCGATATCTTCGAACGGCATCGAAAGCCATTGTTGGTAGCGCCTGAGGGCAACCGATTCTTGAGCCACCCATGATCGTACTGCTTCAGTCTGCCGCCTCAGTTGCGCTACGGGGTCGTCACTGGTGAACCACCCCCGAACCACATTGGCAGAGGCCCCCGCCGTCGTCATCCCTTTCCCTTCATCACCGGCCATGCAGACGCCGGCAGCCCGGAGATCGCTCCCTTCCATCTTGCGCTCGTAGCCCGTTTGAAGCGGATCCCGTTCCTCGGCAGCGTCGAAGCCGAGCAGAAAGAGATATCCGTTTTTTCTTGAGTCAGTAAGTACCCGAGGAGGACTCGTCGTAAGGTTGCGATAGGTCGACGACGGGGAAACTTCCATGATCATCCAGGCCAGTCCAACCGCCCCGATGCCGGCCGCCGTCATCGCAACACACGAGAGCGTCAGCCACAAACAGAACAAGGCCATTGATTGCGTCGTCGAAAAGCAGGACCCGATAAACGACGAGATGCCAAAGCGGATCCGAGCCATTCGCCCAGCAAACCGAGGGCGCAGTCTTGGCGACAGCACACGCTCTTGCGTGAGAACCTGACCTTTCTGTTCCGTTGAGTCAAAAAGAACATCAACAGCCGATGCAGCGTCCGAGAGTGCAGGTTCTGGCTTGGAATGGATGGATTCAATGCCGGAATCCTGCCACGTTGCGGAAGACGATGGGGGAAGATTCACAAACGTGATCGATTCACTCGCCCGAACCCACTCCGGTCTCGTATCTTCCTGAAGAACAATCTTTTCCTCGACGGGGGCCACAGCTTCGACGACAGGGGCTACCGCCTCCGAGGGAGCCGATTCCCATCCACGTGGCAACTCAACGACTGGTTCATGATATTCCTCTGCCAGCGACGAGGGAACCGGCGGAACGACTGTGATCTCCCCCTTCTCCTTATCCCAATTTCGTTTCTTTTCAGACGGACGATGTGGCTGAACCTCGACCTCACCAGTTCTCCAATGCGATAGCATATCTGAAGCGGTAGAGGCCGATGGCTCATCACACGGCGATGCGGGAAGCGGAGGAGCCGCAGCGGTCTGTAAGAGAATGATGGGTATTTCATGATGCTCTATCGAAGCCCGTTCGGGCGCAGGTGGTGTTTCCACGACCACGTCTGAAAGTGAAGTCTCAGGAGGAGGGGCTGCCGGAAGTGGCACTCCGGACTGCAGTTCGGTAACAGGTGGGAACGAAACCGGTTCAGGTTCACGAGCGGGTTTGACCGGTTCTGACAGAGGCGGCAGGGGAAGGTCCAACTTGAAGGAACCTGGGCCGTCGCTCAAAAGAAGTGGTCGGTCTTCCGACTGCAAGGGTTCTTCCGAAAGAAGACTCTCAGCTGGCCGTGGGAGATCGAATTCTCTGGTTGAATCTGTTTCTGAATTCGATTCGCTCACCTCACTCAAGATCGAAGGATGAGCCGATGGCAACGGTTCGGAATCGCTGAAAGAGAAGGATGGCTCTGGAGTTGATTGAATGAAGGGAACGGAGAGCTCTGGTACTGAAGCTGATTCTGGTTGGACAGACCCTAATTCCCTTGTCTCCTGTGAAATTACATCTGGCTTGGAGAATGCGACAGGCGAATTCGGCGAAGAAGTTCCTACGGCAAACTTCCACGCGCTGTCGAAGATAGTGCTCCATAAGAATGGGACCGAGGGAGAGGAATCAGCAGTGGAAGGTGCAGGCACTTCTGGCTCTGGAAATACCGCCTGGTTCGCCGACGGATCCACTAGGCTCGACTGCCTAGGCTCCAGCAGTTCTAACGCTGGGACTGAATTCGCCAGCTGATCTGACACAGATTCAGGTCGAGTGGTGACGGATGCAGCAACAACGGATTCCTCGCCAGATAGTGGTGCTCCATCCGATTGAGCTAACAGAGCCGGCTTCGCGGCCGCTTCCTCTATCCTGATGGTGGAATTTTCTATCTGCTCCCAGGGCATGGGAGAGGATAATTCCGGCGATCCGATTGAAGACGTAATAACGGCCTCGACGTCCGCTGTTTGCGCTTCTGAGGAGCTAGGGGTGACTCCCTCTTTCTCAAAGGACGAAAGTTCGACAATCGAATCGCTCATCTCTCCATCACGATGTTCGCTAAACGGGGGCGCCGGCTCGGCCAATAATGGAATGGTCGCCTGATCCCTCTCCGTACCAGGCAAGTCTGACATTGAGGGAAGGATATCCTGGCCGAAGGAATCGGTCTCCAGGATCTGGCCCGTCGCGTCGGATGGCAGGTCTCGTGGTTCCTGTGTAGGCAAACCGACAGGTGTCTGGCCTTTCGGAAGCTCCAGATCATCGAGCGATTCGACGACGGGATTCGACGAAGTGAATGGTGGAATCTTGAGACCCTTGGGAGGGCCATCGAACTGTTCCCATGGCATCACTTCCGAAGCCCTAGATCCTTCCGCGATGGCAAGGATTTTATCCTGAGGTTGCGAGGCATCGACTTTCAATGAAGTCACTACGGCGGGAGCCAATGGATGAGGCCCGAGGAATTCTCCGCTTTGTATATCGAAAAGAGAAGCGAACTGAAGGGCCACAGAGCTGGCTGGGGCAAGCTCTCTCACCTTGGCATAGAGCTGAGAGGGTTTTTTGAAATTTTCAGTGCTCGGGTCCTCTATGAGAATGTCTATTGCCTTCCCCAATTCGGCCACTGCGGCCATGGTATCTCCCTTTTCCTCGTACACGTGGGCCAAGAGTTCGAGGAACGGTACGCAACGAGGCCCGGCAGCCAAGTATTCACGCAACAGGGATTCCGCCAACCAAAAGTCTTGTCGTACAATCGCTTCGTTGGCGAGAGATTCAAATGCTTGCCGAGCCGTGACGAGACTACCGAGTCGCAAATGGAGAGTCGCGAAGAGCCGACGGGCCTCTGTGTTGTGAGGATCAAGCGCGAGCAGTTCTTTCAGGACAGCAGACGACCGGCCGTACTTGCCGGCGTTCATATAGGTGATGGCTTCTTCGAGAAGCGCGCTTTTTTTGCTGTAGCCGACAACCCCCCGTTTGTGCACGCGGGAGGGAGTCTTTTTGTCAGCTTTTTGAGGGGAGTTCTTGTCGGTCCGCACTTTACAACCTTAGCAGATCATAGAAGATGCAAAGTGGCTCCCCTGGCCACTTTACACCAGATTTCGCTTCCGTGTTGATTCTTACGATTTGTAGGGGGCAAACTCGACAGAGAGGTGCAATCCTAGTGCCATCATGGACGTCACATTGGATTTGAACATCTTTGATTATTAAGGCATTAGGTGAAGGCTTTCTGCTCCTCTTCCTCACTCCTTCTTCAAAAATGAACATGCCAGCCAAGAAATCGCCATAGAGATAAACTGTTCGCAGAGTGACTCCATGAAAACTCCGATGAGTTGGATCTGTCCTCCTGCTGGAGAGATGCTACGAAGTGGGGAGCAGAGTTGAGGAGGCAAGGGAGGCATACTTGAATAGGATATTGGGCAACCAAGCGGCAAGCCTGCCAGCCTAAGTCGTGAAAATCCCGCGCTATGCTAATGCGGTAATTGTCTTAACAGCCCGTATGATGTAAATAGGCCAGTTTGGTTGTGTCGATGACGAGGCTTATGGTACCGTTCTCTATTCCCATTTAATGCTCGACGTGGTCTGGGGGATTAATCGATCCCTCCGCATACATTGTTTGTGAATTATGAATATATTCTCCTTAGGACAATTCAGGTGGATCAGGCAGGCCTCTCTCGTATGTCTACTGGCAATGCTAAGTGGACTACTGCTGCCTCTCGCTCCGCGGGCCGAATCTGGAGGAAATTCATCCGGACGCGTCTCTCTCGACTTTAATGATGTGGAACTTTCTGTTTTTGTTCGCTTCATCAGTGAGTTGACCGGTAAGAATTTTGTCCTGGACGACGTTGTGAAAAAGGCCGGCGGAAAAATCAGCGTGTATTCCCCCACCAAGGTTACGCATGACCAAGCGTACAGCATGTTTGTGGCAGCGCTTGAAGTCAGTCGTCTAGCAGTCGTCCCGAAAGGGAATGTCTATCAGATCGTGGCAGTGGGGGACCTTCCTCCGGAGCGCGGAGCATTCGTTTATAAACTCAAACACGCCAATGCGACCGACCTGGCCGCCATCCTGACCAATCTCGTCGCCCGCTCTCAAACCGTGGCACAGACGGCACCAGGCGCACGACCACTATTCAGGTCCTTGAGCGAATTCGAAGCACCCGTCCAGGTCTTTGCGGACAAGGCGACGAACTCGATCATCATCAGTTCGACCAAAAACGCCTATACGAAGTTACAGTCAGTCATCCGAGACCTGGATACGCGCCGGAAGCAGGTCTATGTCGAAGCCGTCATCTTGGAGGTGGCGGTCACCCGGCTCAGGCAGATCGGTAGCGACCCTCTTCAGGTAATCGGTGTCGGCAAGAGCGGTTCAGTGCAAGGTATTGGTGGGTTCAATAACGCACCAGAAAATTTGGCAAGTATCGCGCAGTCCATTAGCGGGGTCGCTGCGGGTGCTGCGGGTGCCGCTGCAACTGGAGGAGCATTGTCGACCCTCAACACTGTCAATGTGCGAGCATTCTTACAACTGTTGCTGAGCCTCACGGACACGAATGTCCTGTCGACGCCCCAGGTGCTCGCCGCAGATAACCAAAAGGCCAAGATCGTCGTGGGTGAAAACCGTCCGTTCCCCACGGGTCAGGCCCAGGGAATCACGGGCGGTACCCTTGTCACGATCGAGCGAAAGGATGTCGGCGTGACACTGGAACTCACCCCGCAGGTCCTGGAGAATGATCTGGTCCGATTAGAAATCAAGCAAGAGATTACTGCAATCGAGGACAGTGTCGCACAAACGATCGGGAGTGGGACATCCAGCGTTCCCGTTGGCCCCTCCACAACAAAACGGTCGATGGAGACGACCACCATCGCGAAGGATCAACAGACGATTGTCATCGGCGGGCTCGTGCGGGATAACATCACCCTCAACGAACAGAAAATCCCTTTCCTGGGAGACATTCCACTCCTAGGTTGGCTCTTCCGCTCCCAAAGCCGACAAGTCGACAAGCTTAACCTGCTTGTGTTTCTGACTCCAACCATTGTCAGAGATGAAGTAGAAATGGTGGAATTGAACGCTCGTAGGGCAGCGGACTTGGGGACTTTGCAACGGGAAAGCCGGATTGAAGAACCCACAAGGCTCAAGCAAGATGTCTTGGAAAAACTCGAACGCCCGAATGCGACTCCCCGCCCACTTCCTAAAGTAGATCCATCCGCTCCGCTCCAGCCGCCCGTGCCACCAGAGTAATCTCCGGGGTCAGTGTGCGATCACCGATTTGGCACTCACGTTCCAGAAGTCCATCACCCACGTTTTCCGAAATGAAAATTCTTCTTTACGGTGTGAACTCACCATGACAGTCGATAAATAAACGCAACTGTCGTTATTCGATTCAAGGGGATCCTACCAATCTAGGATCTGATTGATCGATCGCGCGTCATTGAAGCATTCGATTTTGACACTGAGCTCTATGGATTTCTTGGCACTGCCTGCAGCCCCTCGATTACAGAAATAAATAAAAGCCCGCTCCGTAGCTTAGGAGGGGACCTTCCGTTCGGTAATTGTTCCTTGCATTCATTCTACCCGTGGCTTCTAAAAGGGGATGTGTGCCGAGGTCCGCCCTTCCACTTCTCCCTATATTTCTTCAGGAAATCCTCACAGCCCTCTACTTGCCCGATTGGTGGGTGATTTCTAGTTCCCTGAGCCTCTGGGTATAGGGGCCACAGAATTCCTTTGCCTTAGGCGGGTCATCCTGATATTTCTCCAGGCAGAGGCGATAGTCACGGAGCAACGCGGCCTGTTCTTCTTTGAGATCTGCCGTGGCCCTCTTGACACGAAATTCCTCATAGTACTGGCAGCCCATGGTCGTTCCGAGCAGCGCGCTCATTTCGATCCACAGTAGAAGTCTTGAGAGTGTATGCATCGCGCCCAATCCCTTTCCTTTGGACAGTCGCCCTTCGCTCCAGCTCCTGACCGAAAGGACTCTATGCCAAACGCCCGCAAGGCTAGGCCGACCATGGAAGGGTGTCAAGGCTTTTAGGTCAATCCAAATGGCGAACGATGCAGATGACTTACCTAGTCATTCGTTAGGTAACTCAGGTGTCGCATATATCGGTCACGAGCACAGTTGCGACGAGGTACTCGACAGGAGAACTAGCAGTTCGGGATCGAAATAGTATCATGGATCAAGTCCGCAATAGCCTGGCAACGAATCGGCTCGTATGTTCAATCGAGACAGTTCCTGCCGCATCGCCATCTGTGGAGTGATCCTGTCTACCCTTTTCTCCCTGGTCGCGTGCGTGTCGGTGCGCGTCGAGCTATTGACCCACGAGGTGTATCCTCCTCAGGCAAGTCCCGAGTCCGGTGCAGTGGCTGGAAACCGAACCTGCTTCTCCGTACATTAGGCTGGCCCGTATCATTGCGACGAGCCAGAGCGTGGATGAGGAGGGGTTGCGCGGTAAGATTCTGGCCCGTGCGGCTATACTCGGAGCTGATGCGATAGTGCTAGGGAAGTCTGATGTATTGGAATCGATGGGAACGGGCACTGCCTACCAATCCACTATGGGCCCATCAGCGAGCAGTTCAGGGGGGAGGGCGGCCTTTCTACTATGACCGCTGGAGCTTCCTACAGGATTCGATGGACCAGACTGGACGGACAGAATATTTATCTGGGACCGCTATTCGATATGTAAGCCCGAAGTAAACGCCTAACGAGCATTTTCTCACATGCCCGTTCTGACAGGGGTCATTGCTGTTTCGATCGGCTCTCTTAACTCACTCCACCTGTCTAAACCTTAAGGAAGGCACGGCGCTCTGAAACCTCGGTGGGCATTGAAAGATGGTCATTAGCCATTGGATCGTTTTCGCAGATAAAATCGATCCCCGCACAGCCTGCAATGCCAGGGAAACCTGCCTGCCAATCGGCGAAGAAAATCTTTGTAGCCATGCCGCACCAATCGACGGCAGTATAGTGAAGAACATACAGGGCAGCTCACCGCTCTCGCCTGCATGTGTCTCTGAACATTGTGGAGGGCGGTAGGTAGGGTCGCCATTATCGCCTCCTGTCCGGTCGGATGGTTGAACCTACACCGATTGAAAGCTTGCACCACTCGGAAAAGCCCTAGCTGTGAAAGTTTCCGGACAAGTGGGGGAGATGCGTCTGTTGAGACGTGGGACTTCTCAGTTGACTGAAAGGGCGCACAATTACCTCCCATTGAACTGCCGGCGACTTGAGCGGCCCGGCCCATTCGGCATCGACGTCTGACAGATCAGAAGACGTTTCGTCTGAGGGCATGGATACGGTCGTGGTGCCACCACATATCCATAGTCGTGGACGACTTGGGGCAGCTTTGCTCTCTCATCCCCGACGGAGCGCCCTGTCTACATAAAGGACCAGCTGGCCATTCATCGATTCAGATGACTGTCGATCTCTACGAACACCTCATTCTCGCTCGGCGGGAATAAACAGGCTCTCAACCGGCTCGATACCCCCTCTCGCCCAGCTGGTTTTTGAGGACGAATCCGCAACCCACGCGCAACAAACAAGACGAGCAGAGGCGATGATGGAGAGAGATGGCTTAGGAGATCAAGCAGTTAGCGTAAGAAGATATGGGGTGAGTGACGGGTTTCGAACCCGCGACCTCCGGATCCACAATCCGGCGCTCTAACCAACTGAGCTACACCCACCATACGGAGAAGACAGAGAAACCTGTCTCGATGACGGAAGGGATTCTAGCAAAGAGAGAAGAAGACCCGCAACTCAATGTCCTCTCTTCAGCCTCGTGCGTCGAAAGCTGCCTGCATCTCGGTGAGAATTGCAGCGGCAGCGGCGGCAGGATCCGAAGCATCTCTGATGGGTCGGCCGATCACAAGGAAATCAGCGCCGGCCGAAATCGCCTGGGTCGGCGTGGTCGCTCTGGCATGATCATCGACACCTTTCCCAGCGGGACGCACGCCGGGCGCGACGATCAGAAATCGCGGACCGACTTTGGGACGTATGATAGCCGGTTCTTCGCCCGAGGCCACAACCCCATCACAGCCCATCTCGGACGCCAAGACGGCGCGTGCGGTGACCAAATCCTGGACGCTCCGCTGGATCCCCATCTCGCGAAGATCATGGCTATCAAAGTTTGTCAGCACCGTCACGGCCAACAGTTTCAGTGAGGACTCTCCACGACCTTGAACAGCTGCGGCCAGGGCCTTCCGGTTTGCATGGACCGTTAAGAACTCCACGCCCATTGTCGCAACCCGCGCAGTGGCCCGGCGAACGGTTTCCTCGATATCGAGAAACTTGAGATCCAGAAACACTTGCTTGCCTCGCATGATCAAGCGTTGGACCATCTCCGGTCCGGCGGCAGTGTAGAGTTCGAGTCCGACCTTCACAAACACGATCTGATCCTGGACTCGCTCAAGGAGTCGCTCCGCCTCCTCGCTTGAAGGAACGTCGAGGGCCAATATTAAGCGGTCACGGGCAATGATGGTTGACACGGGCTTGTCCTTTATAATGGCTCACCTTGACGCTTCATTGAGCCGTATGGTACAAATGCGCTCTTTTTCTATAGGAGTCCACTATGCCAGTTGTACACAAATCGACGATTCGCCGAGCCCGCCAGTCCGTGAAGCGGCACGACCGTAACCGTGCGACGCTGGGTGCCCTCAAGAGCCTCGTAAAGAAAGTCCAAGCGGCTGTGGCCGAGAAGAAAGTCGAGGATGCGAAAGCATCCCTGCGCCAAGCCACGTCGGCCCTCGGCAAGGCCGTGACAAAGGGTGTGATGAAACCGAATACGGCCTCGCGCCGGATCGGCCGCCTTACGCTCCACGTCAACTCCTTGTCCGCTTCCCGCTCGTAATCGTTCGCACGTTCGATATATTTCTCGCCTTCACCGGTTGCGGCATCTCGACGCCACGACTCGGTGAGGGTGGGGATGCGTTCGGCTGTACACGATCACATAACCGCAACAACATGTCTTCAAGAATTCGCGCAGGACGTCCACCGCTCCCACCCTTCAGCTTGGCATCAGCATCCACGAATGACCGAAGCGCCTCATGCAAATGGACGTCAGGAAACTGCTCGAGAAACGCTCGTACCTTATAGGGATCCATACGCAACGTCCGAGCGGCCTCCCCCTCGCGGCCTCCCTGCCGTACGACTTCCTTGACCTTCCACAGTCGCCGATATTGCCAGGCCAGTGAGCCAAGAATTCTCAGTGGAGCCTCTCCCGATTCCAGATTTCTGGCCAGGATCGCCAACACTCGTCCGCGATCTCTCCCGCCGATGGCCAACGTCAAATCAAACACCGAGGCGCCAGGTTCCGTTCCGCGCAGAGTGGCCACGTCACCGGCGGTGACCGCGTGGCCGGGCGAGACATATGCGGCCAGCTTTTCCAGTTCACGCCGAACCGAATAGAGCGAGCCACCACTGGCCTCTTTGAGCAACTCAATGGCCTCCTCGTTGAGCCGGATCCCGACCCGTTCAGCATCCTGTCTGAGCCAAGGAAGCCACTGCGCTTCTCTCAGCGGTGAACAGTCGACCGTCACCGCGGCCCGCGCTAGGGCCTGCGTGAACTTGAGTCGTCCGTCAAGTTTCGGTGCGACGAAGATCACGGCCGTAGAGTCATTCGGCTCCTTCAGATAGGGAAGGATCGCGTCGCACTCCCGGGCCGGAAGTTTATCGGCCGCTTTCACCACTACCACTCGCCGAGCCGCGAACACGGCTACTTCCGAGGCACAGGTGACAATTTCTGCCCCGCTCACATCGTCTCCATAGAACAGATCGCAATTAAAGTCGCTCTCGCCCTCCCCTAGTAACGCGGTCTTCAGCGCACCCAGGACCATATCGCGCAGCAAATCTTCCTCGCCGACTACCGCATATAGCGGCGCGACCGTTCCTTGCGCGAGCTGCGCGTTGAGTTGGGCATGAGAGATGGCAGAGGCCATAGTGGATATCCGATTTATTTAATGTTTGTGTCTGCGTTGTTCGACTCTGGACGCGCAATCGGCTTTGCCAGCTGTCCCGATTCCAACTGGAGCAGAAAGCGGGAAGCCAAGTCCTCGGCGATAAACCGCCCCGCTTGTTCCAAGGCACGGTTCTGCAGGACGCGGTTGAATTGCAGGTCGGGTGTCACGTAGAACTCAGAGGAGCCCTTCGTTGTTTGCGCCCACACGAGACGTTTCGTCCTGGTTTCTTCCACTTTGATGATCACTATGACCTCTGCGCGGCTTTCGAGCGTGGTCGTCTGGCTGAAACTGAGCGTCGGAAGACTGACTGAGAGAATTTGCCCGGACAGCACAAGATCCGCCGCTTCAGCCTCCGGAACGAGTTGAGCCCCACTACCCGAGGAAAACTCATGACGCAGATAGTTGGTATAGCGGACCTCCAAGTTGGGCTCGAAGCTCTTATTCTCCAAGGTCCGTACTACCAATCGCGGTGGCGGTGATGTGGAAGAGGATGGCGGTGTTGCACTCCCGATCGTGGGCCCGGCTCCCTCCACACGAAATTGATACCCGCAGCCGAATAGGAGAACACAGCAGGCGAGGGGCAATAGGTGAGGGGCAATGGGCACCAGGCCCGATAGAGTTTTGCCCCTCTTCACACTTCCGGTCCATCGCCTCCCGCCCATTGCCTCTTGCCCCCCATTTGGTCCGCTAGACGACGAAGTTCATCAGCTTTTTTTCGACATACACAATTTTCTTCGGTTCCTTGCCCTGCAGCCACTCCGCGATCTGCGCACGAGCCAGCCCTTCGACCTGCTCGCGAGTGGCGTCGGCTCCCACGTCGAGTTTGGCCCGCAACTTTCCATTCACCTGAATCGGGATGGTCAATCGATCGCTGACTGTCAGCCTCGGGTCAAAGATCGGCCAAGGTTGCTGGGAAACACTCGGCTTGTGACCAAGCACCTCCCACAATTCTTCCGCCAGATGAGGCGCGAAAGGTGCCAGGATCAGGACGAAGGGTTCAAGTAAGGCCCGGGAGCGCTTCTCGACCTTCGTCATCTCATTCGTAAACACCATCATCTGGGAGATCGCGGTATTGAATCGCAACGCTTCGATGTCCTCGGTCACCTTCTTGATTGTCTGATGGAGCAACCGCTGGTGCTCGAGAATAGGAACCGTCCCCACCACGGTATTCGAGAGCCGTCCTTCTTCATTTACCATGAGTCGCCAGGCCCGTTCGAGAAACCGCGTGACCCCTTCTACGCCCCTCGTACTCCAGGGCTTCACGGCCTCCAGCGGGCCCATGAACATTTCATAGAGCCGCACCGCATCGGCTCCGAACTGGTCCATGATCTCGTCGGGATTGACGACGTTACCGCGGGATTTCGACATCTTCTGGTTGTCTTCTCCCAGCACAATCCCCTGATGCACCAGTTTCTTGAACGGCTCCGGCGTACTGACCACCCCAATGTCGTACAGAACCTTGTGCCAGAAACGCGAATAGAGCAAATGCAGCACGGCATGTTCGCTGCCCCCGATGTAGAGATCCACCGGCATCCAATAGCGCTCCTTTGCCGGATCAATGAGCTGGATCTGATTCTTCGGATCAATAAATCGCAGATAGTACCAGCAGGAACCGGCCCATTGAGGCATCGTGTTCGTTTCACGCTCAGCTGGTCCTCCGCACTGCGGACAGGTCGTCACCTTCCAAAGCGAACCATCCTCCTCACAAGCGCGGGCGAGAGGCGCTTCGAATACATGAGTGACGCCCCAGGCCACTGTGCCGCGTCCGAAGGAATCCGTCTGCGTCGGCACAAATATCTCAGGTTTGAAATCCACCATTGGCGGTAACTTAAGCGGCAATGCTGACTCAGGAAGAGGTACTGTGGTATCGCACTTCGAACAATGCACGATAGGAGTCGGCTCGCCCCAATACCGCTGACGGGCAAACAACCAGTCCCGCAGCTTGTAATTGACCGCTTTACGACCTTTGCCGTGCGATTCTAACCAAGCCGTGATTTTCGGAATTGCGTCACTAGGTGTCAGCCCGTTGATGGTGAAGCTGCCATCTGGCGTCGTGGAATTGACGACGGTACCCTTGTCGGTCGCGACGAACGCCTCTTGATCAATTTGACCGCCCGCGATCACTTCGCGGATCGGCAGGGCATAGGTCTTGGCAAAAACCCAGTCGCGCTCGTCGTGCGCAGGCACAGCCATAATGGCCCCGGTCCCATAGCCCATCAACACGTAGTCGGCAATCCAAATGGGCAGCGGCTCGTTGCTCACCGGATTCGCCGCATAGCCGCCGGTGAAGACCCCGGTCTTTTCCTTTTCGAGCTCCTGCCGTTGGAGATCGCTTTTTCTGGCCGCCGCCTCGCGATAGCCGGTAACCGCGGTGCGGCGGTCGGCCGTCGTGACAACCTCCACTAACGGATGCTCCGGGGCCAGCACCATATAGGTCGCGCCGAACAAGGTATCCGGCCTCGTCGTAAAGATCCGAACCGTGCCAGGGACGCCGGCTAAATCAAACTCGACTTCCGCGCCGATCGATCGGCCGATCCAATTCTTCTGCATCTCCAACGTGCTGGCCGGCCATTCGACCAGCTTCAAATCTTCGAGGAGTCGATCGGCATAGGAGGTGATCTTCAACACCCATTGGCGCATCGGCTTGCGCACCACATCGAATCCGCCGACTTCACTCTTTCCATCGATAATTTCTTCATTGGCGAGCACCGTCCCCAGCGCGGGACACCAGTTCACCGGTACTTCAGCCACATAGGCCAACCCACGCTCGAACAGTTTCAAGAAGATCCACTGCGTCCAGCGATAATAATCGGGGTCGATCGTGCTGACCTCACGTTCCCAGTCGTAGGACAGACCGACACGTTTCATCTGGCGTTTGAACGTCGCGATGTTCTGAGCTGTCGTAACGACCGGATGAATTCCGGTCTTTACCGCGTACTGCTCGGCAGGGAGCCCGAATGCATCCCACCCCATCGGATGCAGCACATTGAAGCCCCGCATACGTTTGTATCGGGACACGATATCCGTCGCGGTATAGCCTTCGAGATGGCCGACGTGGAGGCCCGATCCCGAGGGATAGGGGAACATGTCGAGGCAATAGAATTTGGGCTTGGTCTGATCGTCAGCGACGCGGAAGGTCCGGTGCTGCTCCCAGTAAGCCTGCCACTTCACTTCAAGGGCGCGATGATCGTAGGTCTTGCTCATGCTGGCAATGAATCGCACTCGTCTCGAAAAAGAGGAAGGACTCTAACATAGACCCGCGGGGGCAACAAGAATCGACGCAGGACGTAGCTGACACAACGCGAACCGGTCTTTTTCTGCAAGAGCAGCACCCACACATGCCGACAGCCATTTTCTTGGCTGATGGATGTATTCGCTCTTGGCAGATCCCCTTCAAGCTTTCGCCTCGGGCAGATTGCAGTCGAAATCCACGCCATATACTCCGCGCCAACGTCGTCGTCTTCCGGTACAATAGCTTCCAGGGCCTGTGCTGGCCACTTCACGAAAGAGCGATGGGACTCTACGCCACGCACATTTTCCCCCGCCTGATGGACTGGGTCATGAGCGGGGACGAATTCCGGCAACTCCGAAGGTTGCTGTTACAAGACACTCGTGGTGAGGTCTTGGAAATCGGGTTTGGCACCGGGCTAAACCTGCCCCACTACCCTGGCGGAATGTCCTCGTTGCATGCCGTGGACCCGGCACCGCTGCTACCTGACCGGGTGGCGCAACGGGGTCGAGCCGTTGCCTTTCCCATTCAGATCAAACAGATCAGCGCGGAAACGCTCCCCTTCGACGATCGAACCTTCGACTACGTCGTCAGCACCTGGACCCTCTGTACGATTCCCGATCCGGTGAAGGCACTCCGAGAAGTTCGTCGAGTACTCAAGCCTGACGGAGTGTTTATCTTTCTGGAGCATGGCCGGAGCGACGATGCAAAGATTGCGGCCTGGCAGGACCGTCTGAATCCCATACAGAACATCATCGGCTGCGGCTGCAATCTGAACCGGCGGATCGATCAGCTCATCACCGAAGCCGGCTTCAAGATCCTCAACTTTGATCGATTCCAGATGCAGAGCGTGCCCAGACCCGGAGGCGAGCTCTATCGAGGTACAGCAACCCGCCAGGACTAGATCACAGGCCGCCCGTTGAGAAGTGGAGTATAACCGGCGACGGAAACGAACTGAGCGAGCGGGGCGGGAGGCAGCTGAGAACTCGACTTGGCACTATGGATGAGATGGGCGACGCCAAATTGTTTTGCCGCAATCAGACAACCCTCATCATCATCCATATAGAGGGACCGTGTCGGATCGAACCCAAGTAATCGTTGACAGCTAGGCCAGTACTCCGGACGCATTTTCAGATACCCCACTTCAAACGCATTCACGATTCGATCGACATGCCGATCGAGCCCTGTCTTGGCGACTTTAATGGCCACACCCGATTCATGCGCATTCGTTACAATTGTCACGCGCTTCCTCAGCTTTCGAAGATATTGCAGGAAATCCTCTGCGCCGGACAGGAAGCCAATCATGTGATCGAGCTCTTTCGTCATGGCCACGACATCGATTCCTACCCGCTCCGTCCAGTAGTCTAAATCGGTCCAGGCAAGCTCCCCTTCGACCGACCGGTACATGGCCATCAATCGATCGCGGGCCGCTTCAAACGACAGCCCGTGCATCGATGCAAAGCGACGTGGCAATTCTTCCTCGAAAAAGAAGTTGTCGAAATGTCGATCGAGCAGGGTCCCATCCATATCGAGCAGGACGTCGTCGATTTCGTTCCAATTCAGTTGAAATGGCATCATCTCGATGAGAGTGTACCCGACGATGGTTGTGTTTGCCAAAATTCTTATGTTACGGTCGAGACACAATTTTCCATGCCACGCACGAAGATCATCCCTCTACAAACAGCACCGGTCCCGTCAGCCACGACGGCTCTCCCACCCATTGTGGCCATTATCGGTCGCCCCAACGTCGGCAAGTCGACGCTCTTTAATCGCATGCTCGGTAAACGAACAGCCATCGTGGACGACGTCCCGGGTGTCACGCGAGATCGTAATTATGCCGATGCCACCTATCGGAATCGGCCGTTCCGTTTGGTGGATACAGGGGGCTTGGACCCATCCGCCTCGGAAGGCATGCTGGTCCTCATCAAACGTCAATCGGAGCTTGCGATTGCTGAAGCGGACATTTTGATCCTGCTGATGGATGGCCGGACCGGACTGACGACTCCGGACCAGGAAGTTGTCCGTCTCTTGCGAGGAACGCCGAAGCCATTGTTTGCCGTAATCAATAAGATCGACACACCCAAGGTCGAAACGCTCGTGGCGGATTTCTATCAGTTGGGCACGGATACGCTCTATCCTATTTCTGCGGAGCACGGCATCGGCGTCTCCGACCTCCTGGATGCGATCTATCCACTCCTCCCGGTCCCGGACGAGAACCCTGAGCAGACGACGATGCCTCGCATTGCCGTCGTGGGACGACCGAATGTCGGCAAATCCACGCTGGTGAATGCCGTGCTCGGGGAAGACCGAGTGGTGGTCAGCGATGTGCCGGGAACCACCAGGGATTCGATCGATTCCATCGCCCTCCATCAAGGCCGGCGATATCTCTTCACTGATACCGCCGGCATTCGCAGGCGCGGAAAGATCGACCGGGGAATCGAAGGCTATAGCGTGGTCCGTTCGCACTTGGCCATCGGCCGGTCCGACCTCGGGATCCTGTTACTCGATGCCACGGAAGGCGTGACCGAGCAGGACACCAAGATCGCCGGGATCATCATTAAGCAAGGACGAGCCTGCATCCTCCTGGTGAATAAATGGGATCTCCGGGAAGGCGATAGCCAGGCCCGGCAGGAGGTCGAACGGGAGCTTCGTCGGCGCTTTCCCTTCCTGACCTGGGCACCGGTCCTCTTTGCATCCGCGGCCAACCCCGATTCACTTGGCCAGCTCTTTCCTGCCATTGATAGGGTATGTGCAGCGTTTTCAAAACGGATCCCGACCGGAGCGTTGAACAAGTTCCTCCAGGAGATTCTTGCCACCCACCCCCTGCCGGTGAGAAAAGGCAAACCGACGAAGATCACCAAATCTGCCTTCATGACGCAGGTCGCGACACAACCTCCGGTCTTTGCGTTGTTTGTCGGTCACCCGGACAATATCACGCCTGCCTATCTCCGCTTTCTCGAGAACCAAATCCGTGAGGAATATGGATTCGAGGGAACTCCGATTCGCATGCTGGTTCGGAAAAAATAGTCGGTCAATTCCCACCGCCTTTTCGATCATACTCAACCGTGAAGTTCGGCTTATCCTGACACTCGACTCCCGATGCAGGTGCTCCCGCCAATGGCGCAATTTCGTCAGGGCACCGCCTTTCGAGTCTCTGTGGTGGGGGCTTTCGCCTTGACTCAGATTGGACATCATGTTATTCGCTCAATTGATGATACATTCCGCACAGACAGAGACTTACCCCGTTGCGGTTCGCGACATCCATCAACCCGCCGGGATGCGCAAATTATTTTTTGAGACGCTACAGCGGTATGCGATCGAAACCCTTTGCGCCGGGGTGATAGTCATCCTCCTCGTCGGCCATCCCCTTGCCGAGGAACCGCTTGCGCCTGCCGAAATACCCTCACTCCCAGCCGCTGAAACCCCGGTTCCAACACCTGCCGCCATTGACCCGGTCACGATTGATCCCTTCATAAAGCTACGGGGATCGGTGTGGCGGACTAAGGCAGGGATCGTCTTTCTCAAGACGCCGATCGGACTGTTGACCCTCAGCTCCAAAACAACGCTGAAAGATCTCAAAGCCTCGCACGAAGTGCTTTTTTGGGTTCACGAGCACCATTTCGTCGTCGAGATTCGAAAGAGAACCGATGGATCATTAGTCCACCGCTACCTCAGCGGTCCTATGACGTCCGGAACTGATGTGCCGAGTACGTTGCGCTGGTGGGGACCCGACGGTGACCAGATTGTGCATGTCGGCACACAGGAAGCACGCCTCACCAACTATCACGAGGGAGATCCCCTAACGGTCGAAGTCGATGAAACGAATACTATTCGCGGGGTGCACGACCTGCAATTCGACCTGCAGATCAGCCAAATCCCACCGGCTGGGGCCGACGTGCAGCTCCTCATCTCGGGAACCGTGTCCAAGCTCAAATCCAACTTCATCTTTGTCGACACACCCTTCGGCCTGGTCATGCTCAATTCGAAGATCGGGATCCCTCGTGTGAAGGTGGGACAACCGTTGACGTTGCACATCGACCATGAGCATGTGACCGTCACGTTCCCAACCACTGAGAGACCTCATCCCCGACGCAGCGCCTCACCACTTCCTTAACCGACACCCGTGAACGTAGCAGCTATGAGAGAATGGCAGGCGGCCATACACTCATGATCGTTGGCTTGACAGGTCTCAAGCAACTCCCTAGACTTCGCGCCAGCCATGCGCGTCCCTGCTCCCAAGATCCCTCCCCAACGCCCAGCCATGCAAGAGCCTGACGGATTTGATAGGCTATATCGAGATCATGTCGATCTGATTTATCGATACGCATACCGCTTGTGCGGCGAAGCGGAGGCGGCGAAGGATCTCGTTCAAGAAACCTTTCTCAATGCTTACCGAGGACTCAAAGATTTTCGAGGCGAGGCGCGGGTCTCCACCTGGCTGTACACCATCGCCTCACGAGCCTGCATCCGGATGCGCCGCAAGCGCAAGGGGGAGCCGGAACACGCGCTATCGCTCGAGGAGTTCGTGCCCACCTCTGAGGGAGAGTTTCGCCTCCAGATCCCGGTGGACGGGCTCAGTCCTGAAGAGGCGCTGCAGAACAAGGAACTCCGGCAAGCCCTCGACCAGGCGATCGACAAACTCCCGGAAAAACATCGAATGGCCCTGGTGCTCCGCGATATGGAGGGATTGAGTGCCAAAGAAGTGGGCACCATTATGGGCTTGAATGAGCGCGCGGTAAAATCGCGGCTCCATCGGGCACGATTGTTTGTGCGGCGGGAACTCAGCGCTCGCGGTATCACCCACCACGATGACCACAAGTCGGGAGGCTTGCGCTCATGACCAAGAAAAAGACGGCGGCGCCAAAGAAACGGGCTCAGCCATCATCCCAACGCCATACGCATGGCCAAGGCCATTGCATGGATCTTCTCCGTCAATTGTCTGCCTATATCGACGACGAACTCCCTTCCGACATTTGCCGGGAGATACGCCGACATCTGGGTGCCTGTCCGAATTGCGAAGTCTTCATCGCCTCCCTCCAGCAAACCGTCACGCTCTGCCGACATCGTCCGGCCCCGCAGTTGACGTCGGTCGACCGGATGAACATGCGCCGCGCGATTCTCGATGCGGTCAACGTACGGTGAGAGCGGCGATCGTGCTCATGTGCCTGACTCTGATGTTGACGACTCCTACTCGCGCGCTCCCCACCGAGGTCGAGGAAGAATCGGTCACCGTAGAGATTCGCGGGCGCATGTTCATTCCGAATCACGTCCTGTTACATCAGGAGCATAAGACGGTGCTGCGGTTCCGCAACCACGATACGGAACTCCATGCCGTGGTGGCCAAGGAACTCTTCCTCGGCGTCAACCTCAACGTGGGCGGCAACGGGGCCCCGGAGTTCGGTCCAAACGGACTCAAGCGGGTGATGATCCCGCCTGAGGGCCTCATTGAGATTCAGTTCACGCCGACTCGTACCGGAACCTTCCCGTATCTGTGCGACATGCCGGGTCATGACATGCAAGCCGTGATCGTGGTCGAATAACAAAGAGACAGGAATTCTGCAATGAAAGGTCCGGCCGGCCCGTGGACTATCATCGGCGGTATCTTGACCGTCACCCTGATCGGTCCGTCGTTCGCCAGTCCGCCGACGCCGGCCACGCTCGAACAGGGTCGCGTCATCTACGAGCAACGTTGTCTGGACTGTCACGGACCCGAAGGCCGAGGCGATGGGATCAGGGCTACTTTTCTGTCCCCTCGGCCAGGCAATCTCGTGTCGGCCCACACGTCGGCCAAGTCCGACCAAGAGTTGTTGAAGATCATCGCCAACGGCCGCCCGCGCACCGCGATGCCCGCCTGGAAGGAGCGCTTGTCGGAAGATGAACAACAAACGGTCCTCGCTTACATTCGCTCGCTGGTGAAATTCACTCGGTCCACAACCCCGCCTCCGCCTGTTCCCTAGCCGCTGAATCGGCTTCCCTCGCCCCTTTCAGATGCTCAAAGCAGCATGGTACAGTACCGCCTTCTTCTCGTCCTTCATACTAAGGGAGTGTACGACATGATGCGCCTGCAGATCCTCCAACGTGGTTGGTTCACGATCCTGTTCCTCTCAGGAACCCTGTCGATTGTCACTGGGATGACCCTGATCGAGGCCTCATCGGCATTCGCCGCTGCGAAGAAGTCGAAGCAGGCCGTCACCTCAGCTGAAACGACGGCTCTACGTTATGCTGAAGCCATAGGGTCGGGGAATAAAGTCGGTGTCGGCCAACTCGACTTCGCCTGTCAATATCCACTCGTAACTGCAGCCCCACATGGAATTAAGACCTATCCTGGCGATTCCGACCCCGTCTACGACTCCTGCTGGCAGCGCCTGCGAGAGGCCCATGCCTCCACCCTCACCAGAAGCGATATCGGCATGGAAATCTTATGGCCCAGCAATGGCGAACTGGTCTTTTTCAGCGAAGATGTGAACCGCTATCCCGCCTCGGCTTTCGTGAGCGACTCGCTGGGTCTTACTCCGCCGGGAACCGGATTTCATATTCACATTGTTGGAAGCACACCACTCCCTTCGGCCTCGTTCCGTCTTCGACCGAATGGGCCGGTCGTGGCGGTGCCGACCACCTTGGTGAAATTGTCCATCCGTTACCAGGACCCCCTCACGGCACCATTGACCTACGCGGCTGGATCGGTCAAATGGACCAGTACGATTAAGCGGACCAGGCGCGCGTTGAAGGAAATCACCGTTCAGTGGGTCGTCCTGTCCGGGTTGAAGAAACATGGATTTGCAGGCGACACGGCGGTCGTGAACCTTCCCGTGACCAGCAGTGCCATCTCTGGCGGCGTGGTCCAGGAGAAGATTCCGTTTGTCACGGAAACCAGTCATGCCCTCACCGACTCGCTGATCTGGTGGGGACCGACGGACGCCCCCGGACTCTTGACTGCCGCTGCCGCTCGCGCCGCCACCTTTCCAGAGCTGCGCGACCGCGTTGCCATGTTGAATCGTGTGCTCATTATCGATCCCAATCAGGTCGATGCCCTCATGGTATTGAGCAGACACCTCTATGCCGTCGTCCTGAACGAGGCCATCCCGTTCCACAAACTCACGGTGAAGGATCCGGCGCTTGCCTTGGTGGTAAACGAGCATTTCTGGAACATTTATGCGCAATCGACGCGCATGAACCTGTCACTGGGAATGGAGATGGGAGGGTTTGACAAACCGACGACCGCCGACCACCTGTACCGGATGCTTTCCGCCATGCGCGCCTTGGCTGTTGTACGACCAGAACAACTCGATAACCGATTTCGGTTAGGAGTGGGCTATCGTTGGAACAACGATCAAAATGCCGCGATCGAGACCCACCAATCCTTGGTCAAAGCCATCCCCCCTGAGCGCAGAGCCGGCAGAGCGGAAGCTCTGCTCCAACTGGCCTGGTCTCGCATCAGCAAAGTGGCTTGGAACCGCATCATGGATGACGCAGACATTCGGGTCGCCTATCAAGACGCCGACGAGGCGCTCGCGCTCGCCGACCTGCCGCTCGACAAATTCATGGCCGAGTACACCAAAGCCTACAGCTTGCTGTTCACTCCGGACCGAGACAATCAGGCAATCTTGGAACGACTGACAGAAGCCAAACGATGGTTCGCGGAAATTCCCGGACAGACTCCCGACATCTGGCAATTCTTCATCGGCGCAGATTCATTGAAGGCGGTGCTGGATGCTGACCCGATTTTCCAACCTTTGCTGGCTCAGGCGGAGGAAAAGAAAGGGTGACGGTCCTGTTCTAGCAGGATGCTGAAAAAGTCCGCCAGCGTCGTTCTCGCATCGTTCAGATCCTCAACGTACCCCAGAGGGTACGTCTCCGGTCTTCACTCGCTGCGGCCTTGCTGGACAGCCTTTTTGAGCATCCTGCGACTATTTTGACATCGGCGCCCACGGAAGATTCCATCGGCGTTTTGTGTATAAACCGAGTTTTCCGCAGCCTGCTAGAAACCGTAGCCTTTTCCCGTCGCGTCGAGTACCTTGGCGAGCCATGTTCAGGCTCAGCGAAAACTCCTCGGATCTTCGCTTCCCTCCCATTGATTTGGCCACACCTGAGGGGCTACTCGCTGTCGGGGGCGACCTGCGACCCGAGCGATTGCTCGAAGCCTACCGCCACGGCATCTTTCCCTGGTACGACGAAGACCAGCCCATCTTGTGGTGGTCACCGGACCCGCGCGCCGTGCTCTTTCCCGCCAAGCTTCACATCTCACGCAGCCTGAAAAGAAGCCTTCGTCCCGGCCTATTCAGCGTCACACTCGACCGGTGCTTTCGCGACGTGATGCAGCATTGCGCAGGACCACGATCGCAATATCCAGACGGCGGCACCTGGATCACAGCCGAAATGCTCGAAGTCTACACGCGCTTACATGAACTCGGGTACGCCCATTCCGTTGAAACCTGGCAGGAAGGAGAGCTGATTGGCGGGCTCTATGGCGTGGCGCTGGGCGGCGCCTTTTTCGCAGAGTCGATGTTCACCCGTGTGCCTGACGCATCAAAGGTTGCGCTGGTCTCCCTCGTGCGCCAACTGCATGCCTGGGGATTCCGCATCATCGACTGCCAACAAGCCTCCCCGCACGTGATGCGCCTCGGCGCGGAAGAAATTCCCCGCCGCAATTTTCTCGATCATCTGGCCACAGCGCTTGCCTTGCCAGATCGCCGCGGGCGCTGGCAATTCGATATCCCGTGACTATTGGGAATGTTTTTCAGCACGGAGGAATTATGGATTCTATCTCTGTTACGGCGAGAGGTCGGATTATCATTCCAGTTCGGCTTCGTCTAAAACCTTGCATTAAACCAGGCACTAAGGTGTGCTTCATCGAGCGTGGGAGGGACATCCTCTTTCAGCCAGCACGAAGGAGTACGTTCAAAGTGTGTGCGGCATGCTCAAGAGCGCAACATCTGTGACATCGGAATTACTGAGACATAAAAATCAGAAATGAGTGAGAGCTTTAGGGTTGACTAATTTGTCAACCTTGTTTAGTATGCGCCTCCATGAAGGTCGGCGCAAGAATTCGGGAGCTACGACAGCATCAGGGCCTTGGGATCAAGGTTCTTGCAAAGAGAGCGAAGGTTGACCAATCATATCTGTCTAGAATTGAAACGGGTCATATACAGCCATCCGAACAAATTCTAAAAAAAGTAGCAAAAATCCTACGCCACGATGAAGCAGAGCTGATGGTGTTGGCAGACAAGATTCCTACCTCTTGGCGATCAGTTATAAAAAGAGTGCCACAAGAGACGACCTTCCTTATGAGGGAGTCCATCGGCGAATACGTTCCTTCTCGCCCTGCGTCCGCAACTCAAACTGGCAATAGTTGGTCTGCAATACCTGGGATAACTAACGGTGCTCGGCCAAAGCGGAAATCGCCGAACGGCATTTCTACAAATGAACTGATTTTTAGTTCTTATGGTGGGAACAACGACGAAGTGTTTCCCAACATCCTGAAGCTTTACGTTACACCTGGCAGCACCATTGCGGACGTAACCTACGGCAAGGGAGTTTTTTGGAAACGGGTTCCTCGAACCATGTATCGACTGCTTACCAGTGACCTTTCATCAGGAACCGATTGTCGCAAGTTACCATATGGGGACGAATTTTTAGACTGCCTGGTCCTTGATCCACCGTATATGCATACGCCAGGAGGAACAGCCCACGTCGGCCATCAGAACTATGAGGGATATTACAAAAACAATGCGGCCCAAAATGGTTCTTCCAAGAAGTACCATGAGGCAGTCCTTGACTTGTATTTTCAGGCAGGGCGAGAGGCCTATCGAACATTAAGAAACGAGGGGGTCTTCATCGTCAAGTGCGCCGACGAAGTTTGTGCAAACCAACAACGCCTCACACATATCGAGCTTACGAACGAGTACACATCCTCTGGGTTCGTTATTGAAGACCTATTTGTATTGACTAGGCTCAATAGACCGGGGGTCAGCAGATTACTCAAGCAAATTCATGCCAGGAAAAACCACTCTTATTTCTTAGTTTTTCGAAAGTCGAATGGTAAGGCTCGGTGGACCGGTCCTAAACCATTACCTTCCAGCCCTTAGTTCTGAGACTTCATCAAAAAACTTTGAGAATGGCATTACATTCATGGGAGGGTCGCCGAGGGACAGTGCTGCATACTTTCCAGGCAGGTCATAATAGTAAAAGCGATGCATGGGGGCAATAAAACGCTGATACAAATTCCATTGCTTAGGTAGGCAGATCTCCACTACTTCTCTCCTCGTGTGATCCAGTTTTGTTTCGGTTAGACAAATGAGTATGCCCTTAAATGTTCCAAACCCGTGCACACCGTCAAGAACTCTTTGATGTGCAAAAACCTGTATAACTCTCTCTCGTGTGGAAATCTTGATCGGCACATGAAACTTCGGCCTGCCCCTCCCTAGATCAAAAATAAAGTCCGTGGGAAGAGTGCTCGCTTCTTCGTCATTTTCCAAGCGAAGTACTTCCACCTGCCTGCTTGGATTCATTCCAAGCATCTGCGCAACCAAATGTCCGTTGAGACATTCAAAGAATGTTGCAGGGCTTTTCTGGTCCTGGCTCCTCAGTAAGTCCGAGGCGCAACAATAGGACATGGCCAAGGTGTATAAGAGACGCGATCGATTGAGTTCGGAAAGATCTTTGACTGTTCCTGCCGAAAAATGTTCAACGTAGCTGGACTCCGAGAGATAGAGATTCTCATTCACAGCTCGTGAAAGTTTTTGTTTTCCTCTCCTTGTTGAGAAAGAGAAGTATCTCTTCCCAGGGACTTTCGAAATGAGCGGCACTTGGGTGCAGGATGATTGGAGAAAATCTTGGGAGGTCTCAGTGATGCGTTTGACTAGTTGGGCAACCCCATCACTGCCCGCTTCACTAGAAGCTAATTTCTTGAGGGCTATGTAATCTCTCGATAGCCTGGCGAGAATCTTTAAGGCGCTCGGCATTTAGATGGTCCAAGGATGGAGAACCTATCTCACGGCAGGCGCCAGGCTACTGCCTCGACTCTCAAAGTGTCAACAGCCGCTCAAAATAGCTATCGACTTGTGACTTCACCTCACAGACATGCTGTCGGACTGTCCTTCACCGCACTATTGAGGGGCTACGTTCCTATTATGATGTTCCTTCCGAGCTTGCCGGTTTTGCTCTCCCGGGGAATGGCGTCCATGCTGGTCCCATTGCGCCCGTCGAGCGAGATTACAGATGCTCCCTCCAAGCTTGCTTGTTATATCTTCAGGGGTGGGGGCTGATTGATCTTCCACTGCGCGCGTCCAACGAGGGCCTTCTGAGGCCGCGCGTTGCGCGAGCACAGAAGATCATCAGCCTCCACCCCCTCCTCTGCTACGGGAGCACGGGACCAGCGTGGATGTCGTTCCCCATCCATCTTTCTGCGAACAAGAAGGATGATCCGGCGACTCCCTATCCCTTCCCCATCTTCGCCAGTTCAGAAAAGTAATGCGCGAAGGCCTTCATCCCGCCGGAGGCCTGGCCCCAGTCGAAGTATTCGTTCGGCGCATGGTACCCATGCTCGGGCAGACTCAATCCCATGAACAGGATCGGCACCTTCCAGGTCTTCTGCATGGTGACTACTGCGCCGATCGATCCGCCTTCGCGAATGAACGCCGGTTCTTTCCCGAACCCGGCCTTCGCCGCTCGCTTCACCGCTTCGACATAAGGTCCTTCAAACAGTCCTTTGAATGGTTGGAGCATTCCTTCTCGTTCCACCTTTACATTCGGATTGATTTTAACCACGTGGCGCTTGAGCAACGCAAAAGCATTTTCTGGAGTTTGATTCGGCACCAACCGCATACTCACTTTGAGTTCGCCATGGCCCGGCACGATTGTCTTCACCCCGGGTCCGTGATAGCCGCCGGTCAGGCCATGCACCTCAAACGTCGGCGCAGCCCAGATCCGGCGCATGATCTCGGCAGGATCCTGCGTGCGCAGCGTCTGAAAACCATAGGCCTCCTTGAAGCTCTTGACCTGAAAACCTGACGCAAGGAAGCTCTTGACCTCCGCCTTGGTCGGTTCGACCACATCCTGATAGAATCCGGGAATCTTCACCTTCCCGCTCTTGGCATCGACACAGGCGTGCGCCACCTCTATCAGTTCCGCGAGCGGATTGCGCGCGGCGCCACCGGTCACACCCGAATGGGCGTCCTTCGTTCCTGTGCGAAGCGTAAGGCGCGCGCCCAGCAGGCCGCGCAGACCATAGGGCATGGCGGGCTTTCCTTTCGCGAGCCAGATGGTGTCCGACACCACGACTGAATCCGGTCGAGGAATAGCCGTTCGGTTCTTCAGTCCAGGCGCAAAGTGCGGACTGCCGATTTCCTCTTCCAACTCCCAGAGAAACCGAACGTTGATCGGAAAGCCCTGCTCGATGGCATACCGCGCGCCGAACAAGGCCGACAGCGCCGGACCCTTGTCATCCGTTGCACCACGGCCATGATAGGTTCCGTTCTCGTTCTTGAACGCAAAGGGTGCCTGCTTCCATTCCGGCTCCTGCGCCGGCTGCACATCCATATGGTTATAGATGGTGACCGTCGGATGATGGGCTCCGGTGATCCAACCGCCGGACACGATGGGATAGCCACCCGTCTCCACAATCTGGGCCTCGGCCCCCAGATCCGCGAGGACCTGCCGCGCAAAATCCGCCATGCGCCGGATGTCGGGGGCCTTGGCCGGGTCCATGCTAATCGAAGGAATCTCCACCATCTGGCCAAGGAGATCTTCAAACTTCCGGCGGGTTTCTGTCACATACGCAGCAAGCTGTCGTTCATTCACGCTCATTGTAAAATCCTCCTGAAGCCGCGGCGGATTATACCGACTGTGCCGCCGGTGCGAAAGAGATCGTCCTGCGTGCAGGATTCATGAGGTCACGCGCGACCCACAATGACAAGAATGGTAGAATGGCCCCGCTATGACAACCGGATGGTTCTGCAGGCACATGAACATGGCTTCGATTTTCATCGGTCTCTGGCTCGGCTGGGCTGCGCTGCCTTTCCTTGCCCTGGCCACTGATCCCATCACCGTTCGCGAGATCCTGGACGAACCTAGTCGTTTCCACCTCCGACAGGTGACGCTGCAAGGAACCGTTCGGAACGTGCAACCTCTGGACCCCTATACCTTGCCGGCCGGCACCACCTGTTACGGTGCCTATCTCTTCTATTTGGAAGACGACACCGGATCGATTAGTGTTGCCGCATTTGGCCTCTGCGGCATTCCCACGGTCAAAGATCCCGACGTGGAGGACGGTGCCCTCATCGAGCTCCACGCAATCGTTCAAGCACCGAGCCACGGTGGGTACTACTTGAGTTTCCATGGACTCGCGGTGGTAGGAGAACAGGAGGGTGTGGTGCAGGCTGTGGCTGACCGGATCACCCCGCTGCTGAACGAGGCAACGCCTCAATGAAGAGAGCTCTGCACAGCGCCAATCCGTCAAGGACCAGAATCGGCTGGATCGGCACCGGCGTCATGGGGTCGTCCATGTGCAGCCATCTGCTACAAGCCGGGTATCGCGTGACCCTGCACAGCCGGACGAAAGCCAAAGCCAAGCCGCTGTTCGACCTCGGCGCGACATGGGCCGAGAACTTGCTCGCCGTTGCAGCTGATTCCGATATGCTCTTTACGATGGTGGGCTTTCCCCAGGACGTGCGTACCGTCTATTTCGGCGAGACTGGAATCCTGGCCGGCGCACAACCTGGCGCGACGCTCATCGATATGACGACGACGGACCCCGCGCTCAGCCGCGAGATTGCCGAACGTGCAACGGCCAAGGGCCTCTCCGCGATTGATGCGCCGGTATCCGGTGGCGATGTGGGCGCGCGCAACGCCACCCTCTCGATCATGGTGGGAGGCGACAAAGAAGCCGTGCAATCCGCGATGCCGCTCTTCGAGCTAATGGGCAATAAGATCGTGCATCAGGGAGGAGCCGGCACCGGACAACAGGCAAAACTTTGTAACCAGATCGTGATCGCCGGCACGATGGTCGGTGTCTGCGAGAGTCTGCTCTATGGCTATAAGGCCGGACTCGATCTCAACCGAATGCTGAATTCCATCCGGGGAGGAGCCGCAGCCTGCTGGACCTTGGACCATCTCGCGCCGCGTATTCTTCAACGAAACTTCGAACCGGGGTTTTTCGTCGAGCACTTCGTCAAAGACATGGGTCTCGCGCTGGAGGAGTCGAAACGTATGGGGCTCGTACTCCCCGGTCTCACATTGGTGCACCGGCTCTACCAGACCGTCCAAACGCTCGGACATGGCCGTAGCGGAACCCATGCGCTGATGTTCGCCCTTGAAGAACTCGCAACCAACCAGGTGAATGCGTCACAGCCGTGAATCACCTCGCCTACACGATGTCCACCCTCTTGTGCTTCCTCACCGCCTGCGCGAGCAGTCAGGGATTGCATCTGAATTCGCTCCAACAGACGCTGCAAGAGGAAGAGGCTCGCTTCGTCGGTGCTCTGCCATCAACATCAACAGCCACTACTCCGACCGGGCAAGGCCCTCCGAAGTTGGGGCTCTACGTCAAGCCGACGGGTTTTCTGCAGCATGGATTTGAATGGACCGATCGGGATCGAGACCGCATTCTGGCTTGGGCAACAGGGCTCTCCTCCACACAAGCCGGCTTCATTCCGCCCTCATCGCTCAACGGGAATACCCTCGCGCAACTCCGAGAATCCGCTGCACGCTACGGCGCCGATCTGCTCGTCACGTTCGATGGGGCCGCCGCCGTGGATCGATATAACAATTACAAGGCGTCCTTGCTGTACTGGACGATTCTCGGAGCTTATTTCGCCGACGGCACTCACAGCGATGCCCTCTGTCTGGTTCGAGGGTCTGTCTGGGACGTGAAGAGCGGGAACTTGCTTGCTTCAGAAGAAGCGGAAGGACGTGCGCAGACCGTCGGGCCTGCCGCATTTGTGGACGACCGTACCGTGATGCTTAGCGCCCGCCAGCAAGCGCTCGCAACATTGTTGACCGCTCTAAAGGAACGGTTATTCCGTCCTCGGAATCCCTAGCCCGAATGTGTCCTCCATATTATGGAGAGTCAAACATCCACAGCAGTGCCAGGAGCAACAAATGCTGCGTCGGCGTCAAGCCGATCACGCCAGGACTGGTCTCGCCACGGCTAAAGAACCCGCCGCCCACGCCGGTTGATTCATCATAGCGGTGCTCAAGCCGGACTACCGTGTTCGTCCACTGGTATGGGAATTTATACTCGACCGTGGAAGTCATTGCCTTCACGAATTGTTCCGCTCCCGTCCACCGGCCATTCCGGTCCCAATAGAATTCCGGTCGTACTGCGAGGGACCATGGACCACCCACGTGCCACTTCGCAACCAGATTGCCACCCATGACAAAGGCTCGCGGACTGCCGGGCTGGTTGGCAATGCTTTCCGTGCCGATGTCGTACGACGCGGCGATCGTCAGGTCGTCGCCTTTCCATTCCAGAATGTGGTTGCCATATAGACGCCAGAATTCCAGTGATGTCTTTGTCTGGTCCGGCCCCCAATAGATGGTCTGGGTCGCGGTCAACCGCGGGGTAAGTTTGTAAGCCCACTGCCCACCGTAGGACGTCTGAGCGGTCGTATAGGCGAGATGAAAATAGCGGTTGATGACGAACCCCGCGACAGTCAGTTTCTCGTTGACCGGATACCTGACGTTCACACCGAACATCATGTAGGGCGTATAATCGGCGATCCACGAACGGGTATAGTTGGCGTTGTCCTTGGCATAGAGCGATTCATAGCCGATCAGACTGTTGAACAGGCCTGCTGTGACGGTCAGTCCGTTTCCGACCGGCGCAAGATAGGACGCGTTGGCCCGTTGGACATGTCGGAGCGTGTCCGCCCCATCGACTTTCTTTTCCCCCTGCAGAAACGCAAAGTCTTTCGAGTCGTAGCCGCCCTGAACACCCAGTTCCATCCCCCAACGCGAGGCTTCCGTGGCATCCTTTCGCACATAGGCCAAGGCCATGTTCGGCGCCAGCTCGTTGTGCCGCGATGCTGTCGACCGGCTGCGCCAGAGATGGTTCTCCGGGAAGTTGAAATTGAGGATATAGCTGAGATCGACATAGGCCCCATAGTGCCATTCTCTTGTGACAGACTCCGGGGGACTGGAGGAGCTGGATACGGGCGTCTTGTCCTCTTCCGATCCATGGCTCAAGTCTTGAGCCTCACATACATGCACCGGTGCGAACATCGCCCATGCGACAAGCAGCCAGAAGATACGATTGAACGAGCGACAATCAGGCTCCGCCGACATGAAATTGATGTTGTCGCGCGTGTGAGCGTTCTCCTCTTGCACGGACGCTCCTTCTGAATAATTGGAACACATCCCGATTCTGACGTATGAACCATACCGCGCGGGATATCAAAACGGGATCAAAACCGCCTGCGCGAATGTACAGGCGATATAAATAAGACCAGAAGCGAGGTCATTCCGTCCGAAGCCGGTAGCCAACACCTAACTCAGTGACCAGATACCGTGGCTGCGCTGGATTGGCCTCGATTTTGTTCCGGAGCTGGCGCATGTACACTCGGAGATAGTGACCTTCTTCGACATGGAGCGGACCCCACACCTCCTTGAGCAGCTGGCGGTGGGTGACGACCTTGCCTGCATACCGGATAAGGGTCGTGAGTAACTTGTATTCAATCGGCGTGAGATGGATTTCTGTCGCAGAAACGAACACCTGTCTTCGTCCGAGATCCACTCTCAAGTCACCGAGAGCGAACACCGATTCGCCGGCATCTCCCACAGATGGCGCTGCATGACGAAGGGCCGCACGCATCCGTGCGAGCAGTTCGTCAACCCCAAACGGCTTGGTCACATAATCGTCCGCGCCCAGATCGAGCGCGGCAACTTTGGCTTGTTCTTGATCGCGCGCTGAGAGCACGAGGATGGGGATGGCTGCCCACCCACGGACTTGGCGAATGACGTCAGTGCCATCCAGATCGGGCAGGCCGAGATCGAGCAGAATGATGTCGGGATTCCTTGCCTTCGCTTGTGCAAGCCCGTCCGCCCCGGTGGTCGCCTCATAAAGCCGGTAGCCATGGGCGGGTAAGGAAGTCCGAAGAAATCGGCGGATCTCCGCCTCATCTTCGATGAGGAGGACGGTCGACTCGTGAGTGGCCATAGAAATTCAGGATGCCCTTGCGTGACAGTCACCCTACTGGATTGCTCTCGGCTTTTTCCGATTCGATGGTCGGCTGGGTGTGATCGAGCGGGAGCGTGAACCGGAAGACGGCGCCACCAGCGGGGCGTTTCTCAACCCAGATGCGTCCCCCATGTGCTTCGATGATGCCTCGGCAGATCGTGAGGCCAAGCCCCACACCCCCCTCACGAGCCGGCCCGGCTCGATAAAACTTCTCGAAAATGCGCCGGTCGTCAGCGGGCGGAACCCCTGGCCCGCGATCGGCGATCTCTACAATCAATGCGTGGTCCGATATTGATGCGGCCAATTCAATGGCCGTTTCCGGCGGTGCATATTTCAGGGCATTCTCCAGAAGGTTGATCAAGACCTGCTCCATCAGCACTCCGTCCAGCAGGACAAGCGGCAAGTCTGAAGGGAAGTTGGTTTTCACTGGATGACCGGCAAGTCGTCCTTCGAGACGAGTCAGCGCGGCGCCAACAATCTCTTCGATCGGGTGCCATTCTTTCTGCAGAGGAACCGCCCCGGCCTCCAAGCGCGTCATGTCCAAGAGGTTTCGGACGAGCCGGTCGAGACGGTGCGCCTCATCATAGATGGACCGGGCCAGTTCCTGTCGGGAGGCAGCTTCCATGGTCTCCTTGCCTTCCAATAGGCTGCTGGCTGCACCGGTAATTGTGGCCAACGGGGTGCGTAGGTCATGCGACACCGAACTGAGGATCGCATTACGCATCCGTTCCGTCTCCACCGAGACGTGCGCCTGCTGCGCTTCGTCGGCTAAGCGTGCACGTTCCAACGCAAGGGCTATCTGGTTAGCCAGGACTTCAAGGAGATGCAGTTGCTCCTGATCCAGGAAACGCGTCGCGAGAGTTGGACGGACCGCCAACACGCCGATAGGACCCTTTGATCCCACCAATGGCAGATACAAAGCACTCGCGCCGGGCAACGTGTCGCTGCCCAGGCCAGCCCGCTCACCATGCTCGAAGACCCATTGCGCCACTCCCGATTCTTTCGGATCGAATTCAAAGAACAGTTGCTCGCCCCGTTGGAGGACCAGACGCTTGTTGAGATCCGCCACAAAAATGGCCGCCTGGCTATCGAACACCTCTCGAACGTGTTGCACGGCCAATTGTGTGAGGGTGGCCAGCCCACGGTGGGTGGCCAGCCCACGGCTCAATGCATAGAGGACCGCCGTACGCCGTTCCTGATGACGAGCCAGCTCAGCCTGTTGCTTGGTACGGACGGCCAGTCCGCTGATCGTAAGCGCAACAACCAACATGACGGCAAACGTGAGGAGATATTGAACGTCTGACACAGCGAACGACAAATAAGGTGGGACAAAGAAAAAGTCGAACGCTGCGACACTCAGGACTGATGCGAGGACCGACGGCCCTCGTCCATACCGAATGGCTACGAGTACGACCCCCATCAAGTACATCATGATGAGATTGGCCAGTCCGAAGTACGGAAACATAAGCCACGCCACGCCCGTTGACATGCCTACTCCCACAACACCCAACCCGTAGGATGACCACTCACTGCTCCGTTTCACAGCCTGCGTCGCTAGCTGGCGGCTTTCACCGGCCTCGCCCGTGATCACATAAATGTCCGTCTCCCCGCTCTGTTGCACGAGCTCAGCCACAACCGAACCGAACACCCACTCCTTCCACCTGGCACGAACCGGCTTTCCAACGATGATCTTCGCTACGTTTCTCGTGCTGGCGTAGGACAACAGTTCCTGCGAGACATTGGCTCCGCTCAGCACCACTGTCTCGGCGCCAAGCAGCTCAGCGAGCCGAAGCGTCTGGTTCACTCGGTCACGGTCGGCTTGAGGCATGCGCAGATGTCTGGGCGTTTGAACGTACACGGCCATCCATTTCGCATGGAGACCCGTCGCCATCGTTCTGGCAGCCCTCACCAAACGGGGTCCCCGGGGTTTCATATTCACACAGACCATGATCGTTTCGGCGGCAGGCCACGTACGGACCACTGCATGGTCGCGGCGGTACACCTCCATCTGCTGGTCCACCCGCTCGGCTGTTCGCCGAAGAGCCAATTCGCGCAACGCGATCAGATTACCCTTGCGGAAGAAATTCTGGATTGCATGTTGCGCTTGCTCCGGCATGTAGACCTTGCCGTCTTTCAGACGTTGGAGAAGGTCGTCGGGGGGAAGATCGATCAGCTCGACATCATCGGCCTGTTCGAGCACCGAGTCCGGCACCGTCTCACTCACCCGCACTCCGGTGATCTGAGCAACCACATCGTTCAAGCACTCCAGGTGCTGCACGTTGACAGTCGTATAGACGTTGATGCCCGCCTTCAAGAGTTCCATGACGTCCTGCCATCGTTTCGGGTGTCGGGAACCGGGGGCATTGGTATGGGCCAGTTCGTCCATGAGAATGAGCTGAGGATGACGGACAAGCGCTGCGTCAAGATCGAATTCCCGCAATGTCGTTCCGCGATGCTCGACCACGCGTGGCGGCAGAATCGTCAGCCCTTCCAGCAGGGCTTCTGTTTCCACACGACCATGCGTTTCGACCCACCCAATGACCACACCGACCCCTTCACGCCGTTGCTCATGTGCAGCCTGCAACATCGCATATGTTTTTCCCACGCCCGCGGTGGCGCCGAAGAATACTTTGAGCTTGCCGCGCGCCTGCTTGGCCTCTTCGGCCTGCACGCGACTCAGCAAGGCATCCGGGTCTGGCCGTCGGTCGTCCATCATGCGTGTGCGATCAGTTGCGTATTCGTGTGAGTGTAGAAGAGATGCCGGAATGGGTCAACGACACCACCGCGGCGCTCGGCGCGCGATACGGGCAAGGGATTGTCCCCGATCCTAGGAAGGATCATGCGCGCGGGTCTCTTTCTGGAGAGCGTCCAGCGCGAGATTCAACGTCAGCACATTGACCCTGAATTCCCCCAGAACGCCGAACTGGCGGCCTTCGGTATATTGGATGACAAACTGCCGAACGAACGCTTCATCCAGGTTCCGCGCTTGCGCGACGCGGCGTACCTGATATTCAGCCGCTGCAGGACTTATGTGCGGGTCCAATCCGCTGCCGGAGGCCGTGACCAAGTCGACCGGAATAGCTAACGGGCTACCAAGGTCGGCAGCTTTGAGCCTGTCGACACGAGCCTGCACGGCTTTAATCAGCGCGTCATTAGTCGGGCCCAGATTGGACCCGGACGAAGCGGCTGCGTTGTAGGGAAACGGTGACGTGGCGGAAGGACGGCCCCAAAAATATTTCGGGGCGTCGAACGGCTGGCCGATCAACGAAGATCCGACCGGCTGGCCGTCGATAAGGATCAGGCTCCCGTTGGCTTGCCGCGGAAACAACATCTGAGAAATACCTGTCACCACGAGCGGGTACAGGAATCCGGTGAGAAGGGTCAGGGCTGCGAGTGCCACCAAAGTTGGGCGTAGTTGGGTCCGCATGGATGCCTCCTCAGACTATGCGTAGGGCGACAAGCAACAAATCGATGAGCTTGATTCCAACGAATGGGACAATGATTCCCCCCAACCCATAGACCAGGAGATGCCGGCGAAGCAGCAACGCAGCGCCGATCGGTTGATACCGGATACCACGCAAGGCGAGGGGAATGAGCAAGATAATGATCAACGCGTTGAATATCACGGCCGACAATACGGCACTAGCCGGCGTAGCCAGTCCCATGATATTGAGCACGCCGAGCGCGGGATAGGTCGAGGCGAACGCCGCGGGAATGATCGCGAAATACTTCGCGACATCATTGGCGATGCTGAAGGTGGTCAATGCTCCTCGGGTCATCAAGAGCTGTTTGCCGATTTCCACGATCTCGATGAGCTTGGTCGGGTTGGAATCCAGATCGACCAGATTGCCGGCTTCTTTGGCGGCTTGCGTGCCGGTGTTCATCGCAACGGCAACATCCGCCTGGGCGAGGGCCGGCGCGTCGTTCGTACCATCCCCCGTCATCGCAACGAGCCGGCCGCCGGCCTGCATCTCGCGAATGAGCTTGAGCTTGGCTTCCGGCGTGGCCTGCGCCAGGAAATCGTCTACGCCGGCCTCCGCAGCCACGGCCGCCGCAGTCTGCGGATTGTCGCCGGTGATCATCACCGTTTTGATGCCCATGCGTCGCAGTTCCGCGAATCGTTCTTTGATCCCGCCTTTCACAATGTCTTTGAGAGCGATGACGCCCAGCACTCTTGGCCCCTCCACGACAACCAGCGGTGTCCCGCCCTGGGTGGAAATGGCATCCACCCTCGACCGGACAGCAGGAGAGAATTGTCCCCCTCGCGCCATGACATAAGCCTCGATGGCATCGGCTGAGCCCTTCCTGATTTCCCGCCCGTTCAAATTGACACCGCTCATACGGGTTTGAGCAGTAAAGGGAATGAATGTCGCGCCTAACTCGTGGATGTTGCGCGCGCGCAATCCATATTTTTCCTTGGCCAGGACGACGATGCTACGCCCCTCCGGCGTCTCGTCCGCCAGCGACGAGAGCTGGGCCGCATCGGCCAGCGCCTGATGGCTCACTCCGTTTGCAGGGAGGAACGCGGTGGCCTGGCGATTCCCCAATGTGATGGTGCCGGTTTTGTCGAGCAGCAGCACATCGACATCGCCCGCCGCTTCAACCGCTTTCCCCGACATGGCAATCACGTTGGCCTGCACCATTCGATCCATGCCCGCGATTCCGATGGCAGAGAGCAACCCTCCGATCGTCGTCGGGATCAGACACACCAGCAATGCAACTAAGACCGTCACCGTGACAGGAGCTCCCTGACCTGACGACTGCACACTGTAGAGCGAAAAGGGGAGCAACGTGGCCGTCGCCAGGAGGAAGATCACCGTGAGTGCCGCCAGCAGAATGTTGAGGGCGATCTCATTCGGCGTTTTTTGGCGCTTGGCCCCCTCGACCATCGCAATCATCCGGTCCAGAAACGTCTCGCCGGGATTGGCCGTGATCCGTATCACTAACCAGTCCGACAGGACGCGTGTTCCGCCCGTCACGGCACTGCGATCGCCGCTCTCTCGAATGACGGGTGCGCTTTCACCGGTGATCGCGCTTTCGTTTACCGAGGCGATTCCTTGGATCACCTCTCCGTCGCAGGGGATAAAATCGCCGGCCTCCACCGAGACGATGTCTCCCCGCTTCAGGGCGCTCGCCGGGATGATGGAAGAGGGAACGCTGAGGTACTCGTCGCCGGACTCCCGCTTGCCCAGTTTCTTCGCGTTCAGCTCACGCCGGGCGCTCCGCAGCGATTCCGCCTGTGCCTTTCCCCGCCCTTCCGCCATCGCTTCGGCAAAGTTCGCGAACAGCACAGTGAACCAGAGCCACAGCGATACGGCGAGGATGAACCAGGCAGGCGCTTCTCCTTTTCCGAACAACGCCTGGAAGAACAGGACGGTGGTCAGCACACTCCCGACCGCAACCACGAACATGACCGGATTGCGGACTTGGTGGCAAGGATGAAGCTTCCGAAAGGATTCCACCATCGCCTGTCGCACAATCTGAGGACCGAACAATGGTCTTCTCTTTTCTTGCGTTGTCATTTCGAAATCCTCCACGCCAGTGCCGTCATCGGCTCACCATCAGGATGTGTTCTATGATCGGTCCCAAGGCAAGTGCGGGCACGAAGGTGAGCGCTCCCACGAGCACGACGACGCCGATCAGCAGCACGACAAACAGCGGCGTGTGGGTCGGCAGGGTTCCTGGGCCAGCCGGCACAAGTTTTTTCCTCGCCAGCGCTCCGGCCAATGCCAACGTGGGAACCGCCAACCAGAAGCGGGAGATCAGCATCGCCAGCCCACCGGTCAAGTTGTAGAAGGGTGTGTTGACATTCAGCCCACCGAACGCACTCCCGTTATTGTTCCCCATCGACGTATAGGCATAGAGCATCTCACTGAACCCATGGGGGCCCGGGTTGAATATGGAGCTGGTGCCGACGCCCGTCACCGATGCTACTGCCGTGAAGCCGAGGACCACCATCGGCATGATGAGAATCAACAGGGAGGCCATCTTCATTTCATAGGGTTCAATCTTCTTCCCAAGATATTCAGGTGTCCTCCCCACCATCAGCCCGGCAACGAACACAGCAATGATGGCGAAGACGATCATGCCGTAGAGACCGGAGCCGACCCCGCCGAACACCACTTCCCCGAACTGCATCAGGAAGAGCGGCACCAGCCCTCCCAAGGGCGTGTAGGAATCGTGCATCGAATTTACCGAGCCGTTCGAGGCCGCCGTGGTGGTGACAGCCCACAGGACGGAGTTTGCGATACCGAATCGCGTCTCTTTACCTTCCATATTCCCGCCGGATTGTTCTGCACCGGAAGCCTGGTCGATCCCCAGAGCGGTGAAAGCCGGATTACCGCTTTGCTCGGCCCACAGCCCCAGCGGAATAAAACAGAGCAGGAGAATAGTCATCGCAGCAAGGAGCGTCCAACCCTGACGCGTATCTCCGACCATCATCCCGAACGTATAACAAAGCGCCGCGGGAATGAGCAGGATCGCCAATACCTGTAGGAAATTTGACCCTGGCGTCGGGTTCTCGAATGGATGCGCGGAATTGACGTTGAAGAATCCCCCGCCGTTTGTCCCGAGCTGCTTGATCGCAAGCTGAGAGGCTGCCGGTCCGACCGCAAGTACCTGTTCAGCTGCCGTCGCTGGCATTGTTTTCGGCTGGCCCTGTTCATCCAGTACCGGCTGGCCGTTTACATCCGTCATTGGCTTGGCATAGCTGATCGGCTGGAGCAGTGTGATGGTCTGGGATGGGGCGAACGTCTGAACGACGCCTTGTGATACCAACAGCAGAGACAAGAGCATGGCCAGCGGCAGGAGAATGTAGAGCGTGCTCCGGATGAGATCGGTCCAAAAATTGCCGATGGTCATGGCGCTCCGTCGCGCCAGGCCCCTGATCAATACGATCAGGATCGCCATACCGGTTGCCGCGGACACAAAATTTTGCACGGTGAGCCCAAGCATCTGGGTCAGATAGCTCAGCGTCGTTTCGCCACCGTAGGCCTGCCAGTTGGTATTGGTCGCGAAGCTCGCAGCTGTATTGAAGGCAAGATCGGTCGTGACGGCTCCCAAACCCGCTGGGTTCAGTGGCAGGAATCCTTGAATCCGCTGCAACGCATACAGCAGGACCAATCCCATCGCGTTGAATAACAGCATGGCGATCCCGTACGTCTTCCAGTCCATCTCCTCGGTTTGACGCACTCCGCACAGGCGATACACAATCCGCTCAAGGGGGCCCACCACCCGGTCGAGCCCACAGGGTTGGCCTTCGTATACCCGTGCCATATACCATCCCAGCGGCTTGACCAGCGCGAGCAGCACGGAAAAATAGAGTCCGATTTGAACCAGTCCATTGATCGTCATCAGAACCACTCCGGCTTCAGTAACGCGGCCATGAGATAGGCCAACAATCCCAATGACAGAACTCCGCCGAGCACGTACATCGCATTCATGGCCGTCCCTCCTTACAGTCGCTCCAGTACCGAGATGAGCCAGCCGGACAGAAGAAAAAATACGGCTGCGATGGTCAGGTAGATGAGATCCATGTGAAATACCCCTCAATCGACGGCAAAAAAATATTGTCCATATGTCTTGATGCCTTTCTCAAATTGTGTGCATTCAAAGGTCATGCACAGAAAGTACAAACGGTGTAAAATCTGCGGAGCCTCTGAAACAATTTTCTCCTGCTTTCGACGGTCGCCTTGCCGCGCTCACCTCGACAACGTCCTGGACAAGAACCGGAACCGTCATCGTCCCTGCCACAAACAATAAGAATTTGCTACGCCATCACACAATTGCGCCATGATCTCCGACCTTCCTTCTGCTGAGCCTTGCGCCTATCCGTTACATTGCTCTGGACTCGCAACGTGCTGCTTCCACGAGTGGCTTGTCCTGCACTTGTAGACTTTCCCTTTTGGGCTGGTGATCCGCCTGCATGAGGGCGATAATCACCACCCAAACCAGCCCGAGCATCCCTAACAGCAAGCCCAACGCAACGAATGTCATCGAGACCCCCTCACGTTTCTCCGACCGTCGGATACTCAGTCTTTCGTGACGCGTCCCTTGTCATATTGAGAAACGTATCAAGCTTCGTGTCAGAATGGTGTTAAACCGGCCCGAGAGAGTGTCAAGACGATATAAAAATTAACGGCGAATGCTCAGAGGAGAAGGCGGTGATCAAGCACAGAGGACGCAGGGGATGATGGGATGATTATCTATATGCAGGAAAACGTCGTGGAAGTGCGGTTCTAATTGAGGGAGAAGGTACGAGGCCTCTCTTTCTCTTCATGACTCTTTGGATTAGGAGGCTGCGGAAAAACTCTGTTGGCACGCGAGAACTTCGATGGTCCGCACGTGTGGCATAACAGGAGAACATTCCCGCAGGATGCTCAAAAAGGCCGTCCAGCAAGGCCGCAGCGAGTGAAGGGCCGAGGCGTACCCTCTGGGGTACGTTGAGGGTCTGAACGATCCGAGAACGCTGCTGGCGGACTGTTTCAGCATCCTGCTAGAGTCCCACCAACACGCGAACCAGTCCCACGGGGCAAGCAGCGTCTGACAGTCAAACTGGATCCTAGAGAGGCTTGCTCTGTAGGTGGAAGATGACCGAGTTATTTGCGGGTTTCCCCGAGCACACACCACATGCGACGCGTGCCGGATTTCTGATCGGTCACCGGTTCACCGCTGAAGAAACTGACTTGCCAGGCCACGATGTCGTCGGTGGGATGCGGCGTAGCCGTCCAATAAATCTCCGATTTGATGTTGGAGAAGGGATGGCCGGCCGGCAAGGCCGGATCATGCTGAGATGCATCGATCAAGGTCTTGAGTTCGTCCACCGACGGTGCGCGCCATCCCTTCTTCCCGCCGACTTCTTTCGTCGCACAACGAGCCACCGACGCGCCCCATACGTCGTGCTCCCGATCCGGCTCCTGCTCCCAGATCAGTCCGGTGCTGTTGTCCGTGACGGCCGCACCGCTCAATACCAACGTAAATCGAGAGGAGACAGTGGAGTCGGCTGCGAACGCCTGACTGGTCAACGTCACAATGCCGACCATGACGAGACAAGCACGAGCTGCCGGCAGGCTGCGCATGTGGGAACCTCCTGATCCGGTGAAAACCTATCGTAAGAAAGTATCTGCGATCGTGCAAGCACGGCTACGGCGAGAGTCGGCGGTAATGCTTCAGGAGAAGCAGCCCTCCCCAAGCGAACGAGGCCAGCATCAGGAGAATGCCGAGGTTGTAGGCGAGGTGAGCCAGGCGATGGTCATACTCCAGCCAACCCAGCATGGTCAGGATATTGTTCCAGTCATGCCCGTCCGTTTCCTTCCCGGTCACCCCGCCAAGGAGCATAAGATCCAGCGCGCGCGCATCGTCGATATAAGGGGCAACGTCCATGAAGCTTTCCGCCGTCCACCAGAGGGCCACTGACGCGCCGAAGGGATCGCGCGTCTTGATGAGAAAGGTGGCCAGGCAGACGAGCGGCATCAGGATCTGACTGAGACTCCCTCCCAGAATCATCATGAAACGTCCCAACGGGATGAACAGGAGATGGCCCGCTTCATGGAACGGCAGGTTAATCAGATGGAGAAACGATTCCCCTGTGTAGTTGGTTTCGAGCGGCGTGAGGATGAGCGTTCTGCCAAACCAGAGCAGGAGCAGAAACACCGCGACCCGGCCGGCAAACGTCATCGAGTCTGTCGATGTATCTGAGTCAACGAGCCATTCTTTAGCAAGGGCTACCCAATGCGCGCGATTTCGCTGCACGTTTTGCCGCTGCAGCGGGGCAAGTGGCCGATACTTCGCAAAGATGATCCCGCACTTCATGCACTCTGTCGCTCCGTCCGGCTGCTCAGCCTGACACTTGGGACAAAGCAAGGTTGAGGTCGCTGTGGATGCCATAGACACACTGTAGTGCCGAGCGCACCATCGGACAAGAAAATCTCTGGATTGATCCAGCAGGACGCTGAATGTGGCTCGCTCGCACGAGAACACTTCGCAGGATGCTCAAAAAGACCGTCCAGCAAGGCCGCAGCGAGTGAGGACTCGAGGCGTACCCTCTGGGGCGCACGGTGCGACGAATAAGAAGCACCACGTCTGTGCGCGCCGCCGAGTCGGTGAGGCGGCTGGGTCCCCGTTGAGGGTCTGAACGATGCGAGAACGAGGCTGGAGGGCTGTTTCAGCATCCTGCTAGTGGAATGAGAAAGGAATAGGAGCAAAAGTGAGCACAAACACGGCGAGTGCAATCCATCCGACGACGATCCGCCCTTGACCCAGCGCCACGTGAGGATTGCGCACCGGCGGATGTCCGAAACCCCACAACCCTGCCATGAAGGCCCAGAGCCACCAACCGGGCCATCCGACGAATCCCAATACGATGAGGGCCGGGACGATGGCGAAGGCTATGGTGCGTTGCCGAGCCCCCCAGAGCGCATAAGCCACATGGCCTCCGTCCAGTTGACCGATGGGAATGAGATTCAGTGATGTGACGAACAGACCGAACCAGGCGGCGAATGCGACGGGGTGCAAGACGATGTCAGCCTGAGGAGGGAGGGATCCGATAATCAGCCAGGAGAGAAACTGCAAGAGCAATGGTTCGCCCAACTGCAATCCGAACGTCGCTGTCCGATCAACGACCGTCGACAGGTTCAGACCGACGACCAGTGCCACCACCGCAACGACAAAGCCTGCGAGCGGACCAGCCACGCCGATATCGAACAGCGCGCGCCGATCCACGATCGGGCCGCGCAGGCGGATGATCGCTCCGAATGTGCCGATGAAATACGGAGGGCCCGGGATGAACAACGGCAACGATGCCGGTACGCCGTGGATACGGGAGAGCACATAGTGCCCGCACTCATGGGTCACCAGAATCCCCAGAAGCGTGGCCGCGAAGGGAACCCCACGCCAGAGCGTCTCGGGGTGTTCGAGCAGAAAGTTTACCGGTCCATGGATCGGTCCGTTGTAGGCCTGATAGGCTCCGGCCCATAGCGTAGTGAAGACCGTCACCACAAAGAGACTGACGGGCAGGGTCCATTTCGAGAAGGGAGTCTCTTCGAATTCGTCGTCTGCCGAGAGATCGCTCACCCCATCAGATGGTTCTGCCACGGCCGGCAACTCTCCGCTGCGGATCGGCGGCTCGTCGTTCCGCTGGTCGAGATTCATGACAGGCCTGCTTTAATTATTCGACGCGAAGGGATTATGGTCGAGTTCTTCGCGAACTGTCGTGGCCGGTCCGTGACCCGGCAACAGGATACAGTCGTGAGGTAATTTCAACACGCGCTGCCGCACGGAATCCAGATGGGTCTGGAAGAGGTTTTGCGGGAGGGACTTTCCAATCGATCCAGCGAACAGAGTGTCGCCGACGAAACAGACAGGCCGTGATTCGGTGTCGATCCGATAGCACACCCCGCCCGGTGTATGGCCTGGTGTGGTGAGACAGCGGACGCTGAGGCGTCCAACAGAAATGGCTCGTCCGTCTTTGGGAGCAGTAAGACGGTCCTCCGAGGGCTTCCAACGCAGGAGGCCGACATCGTCAGCACCCAAATAAACGGGAACTTGCCAACGTGCCAGGAGTTCGTGAATCCCCTCAGCATGGTCCGTATGTCCATGGGTCAGACAGATGCCGGTCAGCCGGAGTCGATGGGATTCGAGCCAGGCGATCATGGCTGGAGCGTTGTATGCCGTATCGACGAGGAGCGCCTCATCGGAGTCGTGCACGATATAGCCGTGGACCGCATAGCCGCTGATCTCGCCCTCTATGGTTTCGACCCCCGGGATCGAAGGAATCGGCTGAGGAACCCACTTCTCTCGAACGATCTGTTCCAACGGACCGAGACGGAGCTCTAGCGTGCTGGCAAGGGCGCGCATCTCCACCCGATCGCGCGGCTGATCGCCTCGTTCGAGTGCAGTGATATCGGCTCCCGGAAGGCCGGTGATCCGAGCCACGTCCTCCACGGACCACGCATGTCCGATGCGGGCCTTCTTGATAATGTCACAGAAATCGTCTTCAAGCGGCATACGTAAGCCTTCAGGCGAGGGATACACGGGCAGGTGGCGAGCGGTCTTCACCTATAGCCTCTTGCCCCTAGCCCTTGCCTAACTATGATTGTGCCGCGTCCGTCCATCTTAGCTTAGGCCGCCAATGATGCGGCGATAGTCATCCTCGGAATAGGCCCTGAGAGTCGTGGACCGCACATTACCGAACGATCCAATCTTGAGGCTGAAACTCGCCAGCTTGTCATCGTTGGGCAGGTCAACGATAAGGACCAGGTCATGCGCGCCCAGCGTCATATAGAACCCCTTCACTTCGCCGCCCATATCCTTCGCGAGTTTCTTGACCCCGTCCAACCGTTTCGGCGAATCCTTCACATTCCTGATTCCCTGATCCGTCCAGTTGAGCAGCATCACATAGGTCACCATGACGACCTCCTTTCATAGACTCGTCGCATTCACAACCATCTCAACATCCAGACAGAGGATGCTGTCTTGGGTGACAGTAATTCTGCGTCCGACATATCGATTGGCAAGCTCCTCTTACTGCATCTACCCATGGAGTTATTTTGCTTCTAAAGTGTTTGTCATTGCCGGAACGCTCAATCATTTGCTCTACCCAGCCCTTAATATCCACAGGGCCGTTCTGTACAGGAGAAAAGGTCCTGCGCAAGAAATCAAAACCATCTCCAGGCTTAACAAACTTTGATCCGCTCTCATTAGTTATATCGATCAGTCTTTCCTGTTCAATCCCTGCTTCCGTGATAAGGAACGCGTCAATGTATGTCCCCATAGGTAAACCTTCGAGGGCCTCGTTCATCTCAACGATCGCCGAACCGCCAACAAAACTGAAGTTGGAGAAAATGTTGTCTATTGATTGCTGCGTCTCGCGAACACAATCCTCGACTAGATCATCCACTTCCCCTCTCCCCACCAAAGCTCCGGAGGCTTTCACTTCCTAAAGCGGGTGGCGCCGACCAGCCCGACCGCCCGCAGCGGGGTCCCTACACCGGGCGGGGTGCGAGGACGGTCGGGCTGGTCGGCGACAGGACCCGCTCTCCTCTCAGCTCTCCGGAATTAACTTTATTTCCTTCACCTCCCCAAATCCCGACAGCAGCTTCGGCAGGGCCTCGCCGGCACCGACAGCGACAATGGTCAGCCGCTCGGGGTGGAAATGTTTCTTTGCCGCCGCTAGTATTTCTTCTTTCGTCAATGCGATCACGCGGGCACGCAATTGCTGGAGAAAATCCTTGGGAAGCCCGTCATATTCCAGTTCGATCAACCGACCCACGATCGCCGACGAACTGGCGAAGGAGAACACGAACGAGTTCACATAGGCCTCTTTCGCTTCTGCCAGCTCGCGATCTGTCACTAACTCGGTCCGCATCCGTTCCATGTTCGCGACAAAGCGAGTGATGACCTCTTGCGTAGAGGGCAGCTTCGTCTCTGCGCGCATCAGCCACACGCCTTGATCGTGCACCCCGACGTTCAACCGGCTACCGACCGAGTAGGCCAACCCCCGCCTGGTCCGCACATCGTTGAAGAGACGACTGCGAAAGGAACTGCCCCCCAGAATGTCGTTCGCAATCGCCAACGCCACATAGTCGGGATTCTGCTCTTTAATCGACAAATGACCGACGCGGAGATGTGTTTGCGACGTATCCTTGTTCACGAACCGCACGACGGGCTTCGCCGTCAGGCCCTGGGGCACGTCGGCTATCGTCAGCACCGGCACATCGCCTTTTCCCCAATCGCCAAATACTTCCCGCAGCAGGGCCAACATCGCGGACTTGTCGAAGTCCCCTGTCACCCCCAGCATCATGCCGTTCGGATGAATCGTCTTCCGATGGAAGGCCACCAGATCGTCTCTGGTAATGCGAGCGATGGACTCGATGCTGCTTTCGCGCGCTGTCGGATGGTCCGCACCATATAGGAGCTTGACGAACTCGCGTCCGACGATCGAACCGGGATTATCCTGCCTGCGACGAATCCCTTCGACCGCCTGCAGCTTGGCCAGTTCAACCCGCGCCGGCTCAAAGGCGGGGGTTCGAATGAGCCCCGCGAAAATCTGGAGCCCCCGCTTCAAGTCCTTGCTGAGAACATCGAGCGACGCAGAACCGGATTGCCGCGCAATCGAGATGTTCACATTCCCGGCGAACTGTTCAAGTTCCTCGTCCACCTGCTCGGATGACAAACCGCCGCCTCCGCCTGTCCGCATGACGGAACCGGTCAGTGCGGCAAGACCGATCTTATCCGCCGGATCGAGCCAGCCACCCGTTCGCATGGTCGAAGTTATACTGATCAAAGGTAGTTCATGGTCCTCAAGGAGATACACCACCATCCCGTTCTCGAGCACCATGCGATCCGGTTCAGGCGGAGTGAACTCAACCGGTGCGAACGTCATCTGTCTGGGATCGCTCAACGCAAGGTCTGCAGCCCAGGCGGTCATGACGCAGCTGATAATTAGTAGTAGGCCGACCACAGTACCAAGCGCGGCGGCGCGACTCCTCATCCTAACCTCTTTTTCCCCTACTCCCTCATCTCTCACCTGCTTCATCGGGTCACCTCTTGCAGCGGTGCCGTCGCAACTTTTCTCTCGCCGGCCTTCTTGACCAACGTCGCCACCGTTCGGTTCGACTTCGTGAAATACTCAGCGGCCACGCGTTGAATGTCCGCAGGTGTCACCGCGGCAATCTTGTCCCGAGCCTTCAACACATAGCGCCAGTCACCCGCCACCGTTTGATAGAGCGCCAATTGAGAAGCCAGACCTCCATTGGATCGGAGGGCCCGCACCAAGTCGGCATCGAGATTGTTCAACACTTTCTCGAGTTCCTTGGCAGAGACCGGCTCCGTCTTGAGCCGTTCAATTTCTGCATAGATGGCTGCCTCGACTTCTTCCGTCGTATGCGGCGCGAGCGGAGTGGCATTGAGCACAAACAGGTTCGGGGAGCGGACCCCGGGATAATTCGAATCGGAATTCACCGAGGCCGCGATCCGTTTCTCGCGGACCAGGGTCGTATAGAGCCGGGAGGTGAGTCCTTCACTCAGCACGGCGTCGATCACGTCAAAAACATAGTCATCGGGATGGCCCAACGCGGGCTTGTGAAACCCGATGGCCACCGACGGTTCCGCATCGAACTCCACCTGTACGCGGCGCTCTCCCCGTTGAGGCGGTTCGACGGTAACGATCGGAGGCTGCGGAGGTGCGGCCGGTATCCGGCCGAACGTCTGCTCGATCAACGTCATGGCGTCCTTCGGGTTGATATCACCCACGATGGCAATCGTCGCATTGCCTGGACCATAATAGGCCTTGAAGAAGGCCTCGGTATCGGCCGGCGTGAGCGACAGGATGTCCGACTCCCAGCCGATCGTTGGGACGCTATACGGATGTGCGCGGAACGCTGCCGAGGTGAAGGTTTCAAACAACAGCCCGTTGGGGCTGTCGTCATTCCGCAACCGACGCTCCTCCATGACCACTCCGCGTTCTTTGTAGAATTCGCGGAGGACCGGATGCGCCATTCGATCGGCTTCGAGCGTAGCCCACAGCGGCAGACGATTTGCCGGGAGGCTGATCATATAGCGAGTCAGGTCCTTGCCGGTCGACGCATTGAGCCCGACCCCCCCATGGCGTTGGTAGAGCAAGGCCATTTCATTGGCCGCCACGAATTGCCCCGCCATTTCCTGTAATTCTGTAAATCGTTTCTGAAGCCCCTCGATCGCTGCGCGATCCTCTGGATTTTCCGCTCTCCCCATGCTCTTCCGCGCAAGTTCCCGTTGCCGCTGTTCTAAGTCGGTCCCCACTTTGTACAATTCTTCAAGAATGGGGCGTTCTTTTTCGTAATTCTTCGTCCCTACCGTTCTCGTGCCCTTGAACGCCATATGTTCGTACAGGTGAGCCAGGCCTGTTTGCCCCACCTGTTCGTTTACTCCCCCGACGCCAAATGTCATGTTGAGGGAGACCACCGGTGTCTGATGCCGTTCGACCATGAGCACGGTCAATCCGTTCGCCAGCTTCTGTTCCACCACACGATCCGCCAGGCTTGGCGACCCGGCGAATACCAAATTGAGGTCGAGGTTCAGGAAAAGGCTTACACAGAGAATCAGAAAACAGCGACCATTCTTTATCGTGTCCTCACTCAACCTCAACCGTTGTCTCAACCTGTTTTTCATATGAATAGCTCCATGAGTTGTTCCGGTCGTTCGATAAACCAATCCGGACGACAGGCCTCCATCTTGGTCCGATTCCCCATGCCATATCCCACCGCACAGACACGAATCCCGGCGTTATGCCCGCCGTTGATATCATTGGTGCTGTCCCCGACGAGCACGGTCTGTTCTTTCGGCACATGTAACTGTTCCATGACATGCAACAGCATGCCCGGTTCAGGTTTCAATCCGTACCCGTGATCGCCTCCGACAACGTACTGAAAATGATTCGCTCCCAGCCCTTGGAGAATCACGTTCGTGTACTCAATCGACTTGTTGGTGGCCACCGCCTTCCGCTTGCCTGCGAAATGGGCCAGCACCTCTCCGATGCCGGGATAAAACGTCGTGCGATCGAGGCAATGGGCCAAGTACTGCCCCCTGAATACCCGCAACGCTTCGTCGAACGTCACCCGAGTGCTCTCGCCGACTGACAAGCGCAACAATTGTTTCACCCCGTCTCCCACGAACCCGAAGATTTCCTCCAGCGGCCGCTCAGGGAGCCCCAACTCAGCCAACGTGAGGTTCACCGAGGTAGCGATATCCCATTTGGACTCGATCAATGTTCCGTCCAAATCAAAAATCAACAACTCGACCGAGGTCTTTCCCATCATTTTACCTTTCGTAACTCATCTTGCAACGCTCCGAGACGCTCTCGTTTCATTGGGTCGGTTTCCTTCATCCAGGCTTCGCGCACGACATTCACCATCCGTTTTTGTCCCACGTGAGGGGGTAGCATCGGCTCGACAATCCTCCATCGATTCTTGACGGCTTTCACGCGAAACCGCACTTCTTCTTTTCCAAACCCCTGGACAAAACCGGCGGTTTCCAGATACACCGAGCCTATGACTTGAAAGGTGACTGGAATGACGACTTCCAGCCTATCGATCACCTCCCATTGGCGATACTGCTCTGCCACCACAAAGCCTCGCGTCACGACGACATGTCCCCACGTCGGCTCCTCATGCCAACTCGTGTAGGACGCCACCGTCTCGACCGACATGGCATCAAGCCGTGCCCCCTTATAATCGAGTGCGAGATATCGTTTCACCGCCTCAGCAGGTGAATGATCGAGGGACCCGGTCTGCGCGAGGACATCTCCGGCTGACAACACCAAGGCAAGCACTTGACACAGAAAAAACACGAACTGCCCCACGACGTTGGGTATCATCGTATGTTCTTTTCTTCCAATCTTTACTCCTCCTGGGAGAACTGAGTGCGCTTCCCTTGCGCGCGTCCAGTATTGGAGCTCTCAGTCCGTTGGGAGGGTGTGGGCATAGGGTCGTTCAGCCGCCTCCAGCTCATCCGACTTTGTGTAACTTCATTAAATTGGTCTCTCCTGGCTGACCAATCCTGGTCCCGGACAGAATCACGATTCGTTGTCCCGAGATCGCCAGTCCCTCGGTCTTCAGGCGGCGCTCCGCTTCATCGATCCGCTCATCAGTTTGAGCGATCTGCCGCATCGTGTGAGGAATCACCCCCCAGTACAACGCCATCTGCTGCCGTACGGTCTCAAATGGAGTCAGTGAAATAATTGACGCGTCGGGTCGCTGCTTGGACAGCAACCGCGCAGTCGTACCCCGTTCGCTGAATGCCACGATGACGCTCGCCCCGATGACTGAAGCTGCCGATGAGGCCGAATGGCAAATGGCTTCCGGGAATGAGCCTTCCCCCGGCGGCGCATCGGACGACCGCCTACACCACGACCGAGTCCCTCCTTCTGCGGCCCGAACGATTCGGTCCATGACCCGGACTGTTTCAACCGGGTACTGTCCGATCGCCGTTTCTGCGGACAGCATGACGGCATCGGTCCCGTCGAATACGGCATTCGCCACATCTGACGCTTCGGCCCTTGTCGGGCGTGTGTGGTGCGTCATAGACTCCAACATCTGAGTGGCCGTGATCACGAGACGACGTCGGCAGTTGGCTTCGGCGATAATGCGTTTCTGTAGGATTGGAACTGCCTCCGGCCCCATCTCCACTCCCAGATCACCCCGCGCGACCATCACGCCGTCCGCCTGATCGAGAATCGCGTCCAAGCACTCAACCGCTTCCGGCCTTTCGATCTTTGCAATAATCGGCACCTCTCCACCCCAATCGGCCACTAACTTCTTTGCGGCCACTATGTCCTCGGGACCTCGGACAAACGAGAGGGCCACATAGTCCACCCCTTGCGCGATGCCGAACTGGAGATCGTCCCGATCTTTATCCGTCAGAGTGGGAGCGCTGATGAGAGTATCAGGCAGGTTCATACCCTTGTGCGAGGTGAGGCGTCCTCCGATCACGACTCGGCATTCGACGGCGCTGCCGGTAATCCGATCGGCAATCAACTCGATTAACCCATCATCAATCAGTATGCGGGCGCCTGGCCGGACATCCCGCACCAGGTATTGGTACGTCACCGGGATCTCACGCATGCCGGATGGAGCAATAGACTGTGCGCCGAGCTGACCCCCGGACCGGAGCAGCGTCGTCACCAACCTCACCGTCTGGCCTGCAACCAGGTCGAGTCCGTCCTGCTCGACCTCTCCAATACGGATCCTCGGTCCTTGCAAGTCCTGGATGATCGCCACCGCCGCGTGCCGACGGTCCGCTGCTTCCCGAATGGCCTTGACCGCACGCGCATGCGATTCATGGGTCCCATGAGAAAAATTAAGTCGTGCCGCATCCATGCCGCTCTCGATTAATTGCTCAAGTAAGATCGGCGAATCGCTGGCGGGGCCAATGGTGCATACGATTTTGGCTTTACGCATAGACAATGCTGCCACTGGTCATTGGTCGATAGGGATGCGTGCCTGGCAAGACGCGATGATGCCCAGGGATGCCATTTTAACAAACGACCACCAAGCCCACAACGCAACCGCCGTTTCAGACGCGGCCGCCTTGCTCATTTATAATCGAGTCGCCCTGTGACATGACTAGAAATGGCGAAAGGGGGGGCGGTCTTCACGGTGAGACCAGCCGCTCTATTCACTCTGCTATGACAGCTCGCTGCCGTGCATTCTAGCAAAAATCTCCCAGTCGAACTGCTTCGGTGCCACCGCGTGGAGCGGAATCGCGTCGATGGTGCCAGGCCCGCGATAGGCCAGCATACACCCGATCACTCGCTCCGGCTCCTTGACGAGACGGCGAATCGCTTCATAGGCCAGATCTTGCCCAAGGGTCTTGTCCTCGGGGGTCGGGGGCGCCCCCCGTAACGTATGGCCGAGGATGGTGGCTTTGGTCGCAGGGGCGAGGCGAAATTCACCGGGGCGGGCCTGAAACTGTGGCCATGTCGTGAGCGTGCCGGCGACATACTCGACTAGACCGCGCACGCCGCCGTCAGGGTGATGACGATGGGGCGTCTGTTCCGCCACCACAAACAGATGACTTTTGTTCGGGACGCCCAAGGTGAGATTGAGCGTGCCCAGGATGATGTCGTCGATGTATGCGTCAGGATCCGGATGCTCGTTGACCAAGAGGCCTTCAGCTCTGGCCTGATACGCGCAGGCGAGGGCGAGATGACCGGACCCCGCACCCATGATCTCGACGAAAAAGACGCTGCCCATGGCGGAACTTGTGGCTTTCAGCGATTCGATGGATTGATTCGCCAGAGACACGGCCGAATGAAAACCCAGGGAAGTCGTCCCCGCAAGATTATTGTCGATCGTGCCGGGAATCCCTATTGCCTGAACCCCAAATCCTTCGTAGAGCGCCCGCGCGCCGCGAAGACTCCCGTCCCCACCAATGACCACCAAGGCTCCATCTTCCATATAGGGCCGAAGATGCCGCATGGTGGCCTGTTGCACCTGCTCGTCCTTGAAATCTTCGAAGCGGCTGCTCCCAATCGGACTGCTTGCATGGCTGCCCATGCCGCGGGTGTCGCCCTCGGTCACGGCTTCGATCCAGTTGTTGGCCAGACCTAAGTACCCGTGGCGAACGAAGTAGACTTCCAGGCCAAACCGCTGTCCGGTCACGCGCAGTTCTTTCAACGCGGCGCCGGCGCCGGCGAAATCGCCACCCGAAACCAATGCCACGATCCGCTTGATCTGTCGGGGCTTGAGCGTGATCCGGTCTCTGCGTTCTCGCTCGACCTTCACCCAGGTCTCCCGCGCTGCCCGTTCCCGCGCCGACAAACCGACAGCGGTAGAATAGCCGGATAAGAGTCCCTGTTCGTAGGTCAGCAGAACGACGTTATCCTGTCCCTCCTTATATTCGCCAAATTCGGTGAAGGCTTCGCGAAAGGGACGAGGATCGAGATAAATCATGAGCGCCCGCAGTGTAGAGCTGTGGCTGTACACACACACGGCCTTCCCCTGGTAGGACTGGCCCAACCGGCGGAAGCCATCGACAATATCGACATAGACATCGAAGAAAGAATGCCCGCCCGGGTAGCTGTAGAGGGGATGTTTGATCAGGCGCTTGGCCGTTTGCACGTCCACGCCGAAGGCCTTTGCAGCCTCCTCGGCTTCCACCTTCTTCTCCAGACCCGTGACCCATCCGAAATCCTGGGAGTCTAAGGCGGGATCGCAGACTGGTGGGAGTGCCTCAGCTTGATGCGACTGCGCTTGCATCAGCGCTGCGACCACCCGTTCATACAGCTGCCGCGTATTGGGGCTCCGGCTCACCAGATGGATGAAGGTGCGCGGATCGAGGTAATTGTGAATGTGCAGGAAGTCCAATTGTTGCCCGACCACGCCCAGCATCCGGGCCAGGGCCGCACCGACTGCGTCGGCTTTGGGTATGCCTCGCTCAGGATCCAGCACGTTCGCGAGGCGGCGCCCGACTCGATAGGTGCCGCTCTCCACCCGTGAGATACCATGACGCATCGTGAACAGGAGCGTGCGACCGGTCAAATCGCGCGGCAAAAGCCAAAACCGATCCTCGCCCAAGTCCAGCACGATACGATCCTCGACCAACTGCGGCGTCAGTTGCGCGCGCGGCACGATCGCCACCGGCCGGCGATGCGCCGGCTTCTGCACTGACCGGATTGGCACGCGGAAGAGCGGGGCCAACTCGCCTGCTGCGAGGAGGTAATTCCAGGCCGCAAAGAACACCAGTTCATCGCTCCTGCAACCTACTTCGATCAACGCGCGACGGGCAGCCCGATACTCCTCTGCTCCGGGAAAGCCCCCTTGCGCATATTGCACAAACGCCCTGATCTTCTCCATGGCGTCATAGGTTCGCTGGGATCGATCGACTGAGGAAGCCGGGAGGGATGGAAACGTAATTCCCTCCCCGGCGATGCGACGCGCCAGCACCTCCCCATAGGCCAGGAGTCCTTCGACGGTCACAAATTCAAGTCGGTCCACTACGCATTCCACTCTGTACCTCGTTGGCTCATCCTTCATAAACGACCATGGTGCCGCTGGACCGGAGAACATCCTCAGCAGGATGAACACGTTGGATGCTACGCTCGCAAATGAGCGATAGCAACATTTCCCGGCCTCACGTGCCCGCCCCTCTCACGGCCGTTGATCCTCCGAGATCGTGCATGCTAGGGTTCGTACTGTGCTGCCGCGCCTCGTGATACGAATGCGAAATTATGGATCGGACGTGGAAGATCTATGGAGTACTCATCGTCCTTGGAGGGCTACTGTTCGGCGGCCCCACAGGTTCCCCCACTGCAGGCTCGTCATCTGAACCGATCGTACCGTCTGCCTCTGTCCCATCTGTTCAGCCCTCAGGGCCAGTGCTTTACGAGGCCACGTCGCCTCTCGATCGACAATGGCATCGAGTCGCGAAGGACTCTCTACAAAAAGCCAAAGACCTGCTGGAAGCAATTCAGCAACATGAGGGCAAGGCTCTTCCCGGATATGCCGGCGGCGGAGTGTTTCAGAATCGTGAAAGACGACTGCCTCGCGGTCACTATCGCGAGTACGATGTGAATCCCAAAGTGCGCGGCCGTTCGCGAGATGCGGAACGAATCGTCATCGAACAAGATACTGGAAATGCGTACTATACCGATGACCATTACCGAACATTCATTCCCTTGAAGTAAGATACCATGACTCCGAAACCGGCCCTGACATTGAGCACATATCTCCAATCGACGAAGGCGCCCTGGACCACATTGCTGACCGTCAAAGCCGGACAGCGCGCTGAAACTCTGGTGTGCCCACCGACTGGGTTTGCGCTGAAAACCATTAAGGGCGCCAAGTGCCAGAGTACCACCGGCCTCTTGACCGAATTTGCCCGCGCGTTGGATTTCCCGGACTACTTCGGCCACAACTGGGATGCCCTTGAAGAATGTCTGGCCGACCTGGAGTGGCTGCCGGCAAAGGGCTATGTCCTGCTCATCACCGATGCTGCGCAAACATTGCCCGACGACGAAGAAGAATATGAAACCTTTCTTGAGATCTTGCGTGATGCGGGAGAAGCCTGGGGCAACGGACAGGCGGGAATGGGCGCACGACGACCGACGCCATTTCACGTGTTGTTTGCTGTATCGGAACGAGAGAAAGCCAACCGGGCCCATTGGAGGATGACAGAAATCACGGCGGACCCGACTCGGGAGCCGGGATTACGACGTCAGACTCGCTCAAAACGAACCTAACGGGCTGCGGAGGATCGACTATGGGACTCATGGATCAATTGGGACTAGCTGTGGGCGGGATGATGGGTGGGCAGACGGCACAGAATCCTTTAATGCACGCTGTCATAAGTTTGCTCGGACAGAATAGCAGCGTGGGGGGATTAGCTGGTCTTGTCCAAGTATTCCAAAAGAACGGACTCGGTGACGTTGCGAACTCCTGGGTGAGCACAGGCAAAAATATGCCCATCACACCGGATCAGCTCAAGCAGGGCCTCGGGAGCGATTTTCTGAGCCAACTGGCGAACAAAGCCGGCGTCTCGCCCGACGCTATGAGCTCTCAGCTGTCTGCCTTGCTGCCAGACTTGATTGATAAACTGACGCCGAACGGCAAGATTGAAGCCGGCGGAATCGACCAGCTGCTCAAGATGTTCCAGGGGAAAATTGGAGCGTAACTTCCGGTAGACCGACAAGATGCGTCTGTCCTTATGGGCGCATCTTCTTGCTCACGCTCAGCAAACCAGTCCAGCGGAAGAGCATAGAAGACAATCCGGTCGCGACTGCAGAGTGTGAGGCTGTGTGAATCGATGACTGCCAGCGGGCTTCGACGTCATGACGATGAAGGACACAAATCCCATGCGTTTCCCGGGCATCGTCGAGAGGCGCCTTCTCACCCACCAGGTCAGTTTTCCCTTCTTGTCGACACCATGAACAGACAATTTTCATCGTTGATCCCTTAATCGCTTCCTAGAATTCAGAATAATGTCCGTATAATCAGGCAAGAGTCAGGCCGTATCGATTGGTAGCATGAATCAGCCTATTTGCAAGGGATTACGAAAAGCCCCTACCTCGCCTTGAAACAGTCCGTATCAAAAAGTGTGGAAGAACGTATCTCTTCAGACACTTTTTGACCCCAGTCGCCTTTTCGCACCATATGAACTTCCTCTTTCTTGACCGAGGCTCGGCTGCATGTTAGTGTGCGCCCCCATTATGAAAACCACTCGTTCCGCCAAGCTGTTTGCCGAAGCTCAGCAATTGATTCCTGGGGGCGTGAATAGTCCGGTGCGTGCCTTTCGTTCCGTTGGAGGACAGCCCAGGTTTATCAAACGCGCCAAAGGGGCTCGGCTTTTCGATGTGGATGGAAATACCTACATCGACTACATCCTGTCATGGGGTCCGATGATTCTAGGTCATGCCGCTCCATCGATCGTCAGTACGATCAAAAAGGCTGCCGCAAACGGAACCAGTTACGGCGCGCCAACCGAACTGGAAGTCATTCTCGCCCGCATGATTCGCGATGCCTTCCCATCGATGGAAATGGTCCGACTCGTCAGTTCCGGTACCGAGGCGGTCATGAGCGCGATTCGTGTCGCGCGTGGCTTTACGAAGCGAGACAGTATTCTGAAATTTGAAGGGTGCTATCACGGCCATAGCGATTATTTGCTGGCGAAGGCTGGTTCGGGTCTGGCCACGTTAGGGATCCCCGATTCGCTTGGAGTTCCGGCTGACTTCGCAACGCACACCTTGACCGTTCCATACAACGACATCCGGGCGGTTCAACAGATCGTCAAGGAACATCGGGACGCATTGGCCTGCATTATTCTGGAACCAATCGCGGGAAACATGGGCGTCGTGCCTCCGGCGCCTGATTTTCTACAGGCACTCCGTCTACTCACCGCAGAACACGACATCCTCTTGATTTTCGATGAGGTGATCTCCGGCTTTCGCGTGACCTACGGGGGAGCCCAAACGCTCTACGGGATTACGCCGGATCTGACGGTGCTGGGGAAAATCATCGGCGGAGGATTGCCGGTCGGCGCCTATGGAGGCCGGAAAGAGATCATGGATCTGATCGCGCCGTCAGGGCCGGTCTATCAGGCAGGAACGTTGTCGGGAAATCCGTTAGCTGTGTCCGCCGGCATTGAAACGCTCAGGCAGCTCAAGGCCCGTGGAATCTACAAAACGCTGGAAGACAAATCTGCAGCCCTGGCCCAAGGGATGGGAGAGGCCGCGAAAAAAGCCGGCGTGCCGCTCACGCAAACCAGAGTCGGTTCGATGCTTGGTGCGTTTTTTACGTCAGGAGCTGTGGTGGATTGGAGCACAGCCAAGCAGTCAGACACGAAGCGATACGGGCAATTCTTTCATAAAATGCTGGAACAGGGGGTGTACCTCGCCCCCTCCCAATTCGAAGCTGCCTTCCTCTCCACCGCCCATTCAACCCGCGATATCGAATACACGATCAAAGCCGCGCATTCCGCGTTCAAAGCACTTTGAAGAGCTGATGGCTGATGGCGTACGGCCAGATGAAAAGCAGGCTTACACTCTTTTCAACTCCTGCCATAATCTATACCTCTGTGCGGCTGTATCGAGCGAGATACTCATCGAATCGGTTTCGATACAGCTGCTGAACCCTGCAGGATGCTCAAAACGGTTTCCCTGCAAGGCCGCAACAGCGAGAGCCCAAGACGTACTTTTCGCGGTACGTTGAGGGCTTGAGCGAAGTGAGAACGACGCAGAGAGCCGTTTTCAGCATCCTGGTTATTCGTCGTCTTCGTCCTCCGCGTCGAGTACTTCTTGTCGCTTCTGCTCTTCCATTGCGTTATGCAGGAGCATGCGGACAAACATCGAATAGAGCGAGCCTTTTTCCAGCGTCCCGCCCGGAGGAATGGCGATCTTACCTTCCTTAATCATGCGATCCATCCAGACCTTTTGATCGGGCGCGATCAAGATTGGAATCTCGACCAGCCCGACACGTCCCATCATATCCATGGTGCAACCCCCTTCTATTTCTTTACATCTTTCCAATCGACATACCGGGCATTTCAGCATGCGAATTTCTTCATTGTCAATCAAGCTGGAGTGGCCCCCTTCTTCTGGCATGAACCCTGCGGGGCCAACCCTGTTGTATGGAACGCCTGCGACGGATATCCAGCTCCCTTGAAGGAGTCCCGAGACGATGTCTTCTGATTACCCTCTTGACCATACCGTGCTTGTTCACAATGCCTCATGAAGGACTGACTCAGTCAACCACCGCACCGCCCTCCTCATTGCCCACCGTTCCGTTATCGCCCGATGCCGACATTCCCGATTCACGCTCCTCCTGTGATCTCTGCTGGAAGCCTAAACCACAAGCCGGGAGCACCCTCCATCCCCACCGACTTCACCGTGAGAAAGGACTCCATCCCCATAAGAAGCCCAAGGGGATGCGCCGATCCAGAAGCTCAAGTTTCCGATCACTGCTCCGTCGGCAAGCTCCCGCACCACTCGGTGGCATCGAGCGCACGGTCGACAGTCGGCAGGTCCAAGTGGTCGATGGTGACACGTTTCGATATGGGCCCGAGCGTGTCAGACTCCGGGGCATCGACACGCCGGAACTGAGTGAACCTGGAGGACAGGCCGCCAGGCTGCGGTTGGAAGAGTCACTTCGCCATGGACCGGTGCATATCGTCCCACATGGGCGAGATGTCTACGATCGCGTCGTGGCAGATGTCTTCATCGATGGAGAGAATGTCGCCGAAATGCTCAGGCGGGAGGGATATGCCAAGCCCGGCTCTTAGCTTGGATGTCTAAAGAATAATCCCAATTCAACCATGCCCTTTGCAACGACAAGGGAAACAGATCGATCCAGTCACCTCCGCCGAAGTCGGACGGTTCAAGGTTGTGTTTTCCCTTTGCCGGAGCGGAGCAGAAGATTCATCGGGTTTGATATGGACTGATTGTACACGGTTGACCCCGCGTCTAGGACATGAGGATGCTGTTTGGCACAAGAAGGAAATCATATGATAACTGCAAAACCCACATTCGGTGCATTCAACCAGGGACAAGTTCCCACCATCGCATGCTTTAACAAGGCGACGGTCGGCCTCGGCGTCAACTTCGACGCCCTGATCGCGGCCATGCAGGCATATGTGAATCAACACATCACGCCTATTTGGGGCACACCCGCGAAGCTCATCAAGACCACGGATTTCGTGAAAGACGCCTGGGCGATGGTATTCCTAGACAATGCCGATCAGCCCGGAGCCCTTGCATATCACGATCTCACACCCGGTGGATTGCCGCTGTCAAAAGTCTTCGTAAAGACAACTCTCGAGGATGGTGAGCTGGTGAGCGTGTCGGCGTCGCACGAACTCGTCGAGATGTTGGTCGACCCGGCGATCAATATGATGACCACAGGTCCCGATGCGAAAACCATGTATGCATATGAAAGTGCGGATCCGGTCGAGGCACTCAGCTTCGACGTCAAGGGCATTGCGATGAGCGATTTTGTGTACCCCGCCTACTTCGAAGTCTTTCGCAAAGCCCGGTCAGCGCAATTCGACCACCTGAACAAGGTCAAAAAGCCGTTTCAGATCCTTTCCGGCGGTTATCAGATTATTTTCAAGAACGGGAAGTGGACACAAGTCTTCGGCTCTGCTTCTAAGGAAAAAAGCTTTGCTCGGGAAGACCGCCGCGGCCACCGGAGCAAAACGCGTGGGAAGAAACTGAAACTTACTTCGAAAAAGGAGATTGCCCGGGTGGAACGTGGCCACTGAGCGCAGACGGAATTGCACTGGGCACGCCTCGCGCCACGGCTGGGAAAACATCGCGGCCTAAATGAAGTCCCGCGCCTTCGCAGTGTATCTGGCATAGACAATACAGTGGCGTGCCGATCGGCAAAACTGGTCCATGGTCTCCACTGAGACGTTTCGGCGGTGAGTCGACCCTATGCTCGGTAGGTAACAGCGAGGCCTATACATGTAACGTCGGCTCTCTCCCATGATGAGCTCGTGCCAGGGCCTTCTCGACGCACCCAAGTTCACGGAGCTGATAGGCGTGAACGCCGCAAGTTTTAAGAGAACTGCTCAAGTCAAGCGACGGTCAGTGCGAATGACTTCTCGCGACAAAGACGTCTATGATTGTGTGATGGTCGTCGGAATACCTGGATATGCTGGCCCAACGCTATGCGAGGACGCGGTTTAGCCACCTGATTCAGGTGGTTTCTTGTAAATTGCGTGTCCGTTTCTCCCGATCCACCTGACGATAACCTTCACTCCTTCGTCGTTAGAATCGCGAAGAGCCACATACATGTATACTAGTGCACAGAAGAACTTCTGACAATTGCCTACCATAGAACCCTGCATCATCCATTCGCTCACAGGCATTTGCATAACAATGAAGAAAATCTATCTTGGTCGACTATCGGAACACGATCCGTTGCACGGGTATCTCCAGCATGATATCCAGCCACAGATCGATGGCGCCGCGGGCAGTTCGACATACCGGGTATTTAGGCTCAATGGCTCAAACGACGTGTACCTGTATGAAGACCGCACTACCGGCACCAAGGTCATAGGCAAGTTTTTTCTCTCGTCAAGGAAGAAGGACGCAGTGAAGGCTGTCTCGCGCCTGACGCGCGAATTCGACAATCTCCGCATGATGCGCGATTACGGGCTGACGGGCTATCCCCATCACGTCGTCAGGCCGCTTGGTCGCAACTATTCGATGAACGCGCTTCTGGTCACCGAGTGCTCCGAGGGAGAACTGCTCAGCGAAGTGATACGAGAGGCGATTCAGACCGGCGACCACGGAAAGCTCTATCACACACTCACCGCACTCGCCTACTTCCTGTCGGCCTTTCACAATCGGACAGCCATCGGTGTGGGAGTCGAGTTTCACCAGGACTGCGACTACATGGATCACCTGATCGACAGACTGCTTGAAATAAGGGCGATCGGAGAGACTGAGGCCAGCGAGTTGCACTGGCTGCGCGACCAGTGGCGCAATCAGCCGAAGATGTGGGAAGACCAGAAGGTACTGGTGCATGGGGATGCGACACCTGAGAACTTTATGTTCGGCGGAGGACTGCAAGTCATCGCCTTCGATCTGGAGAGAACCAAGCGCGCTGATCGCGTGTTCGACACAGGCCGCATCGCCGGAGAACTGAAGCATTTCTTCATGCGTGCAACCGGCAAGAAGGACGCTGCCGAGCCTTTTATCGGCCACTTTCTCTGGGAGTATGCCTGCCACTTCCCCAATCGCGATCGCGCCTTTCAATCGATCACCGGCAGGACACCGTTCTACATAGGCATTACGTTGCTGCGCATTGCGCGAAACAGCTGGATCGAACCGGAATACCGCCGGCGTCTGATCAACGAAGCAAAAGACTGCCTGAGGAGCCTTTAAATGATCGTCAAAGGGATTATCTTTGATATCAACGGAACGCTTTCAAATATCCATACGGACGAATGGCACGATGATGTGTATCGCGTCATCAGCAATCTACTGTCATATCAGGGCATAGCGCTCGAACCGAATGTCGTGAAGGATCTTTATTTCCAATTAATAAAGGAACAGCGCGCGGTATGCGGTGAGCGCCATCCGGAATTCGATGCCATCGGCATTTTCCGCGAGATCATCACGCGGCACTCGACAGACTTCACGCGTGGATTGCCGAGCGAGAAGCTTGAACAGCTCCCGAGGCTTCTTGCCGAAACACACCGTGCCGCCTCCCGCTTCCAGTTGCAGCTCTATCCTGGCGTAGAGGACACCATCCGGCAGCTACACCAGAAATATCATCTTGCAATAATTTCCGATGGTCAGACTGCCTATGCAGTCCCCGAACTGAACGCCGTTGGGTTATCTAGTTATTTCAACCCAATCATCATCTCGGGAGACTTCGGGTACCGCAAGCCTGACGAACGCCTATTCACAGCAGCATTGACCGCCATGAAAATGAAGCCGTCAGAAGTTCTGTTTGTGGGCAACGACATGTACCGCGATGTGTATGGGGCGCAGAGACTCGGGATGAAAACGGTCTTTTTCAAGTCAAACCAGGGGACGCAGGAAAAAGAGGGCGTAAAGCCCAGTTATATTATTTACAATTTCCCTGAGTTGCTCAACGCCATCCGTTTCTTCGAGGACCAGTGACTCTGCGGGGTCTTATACAGTTCCGTGTAAACCCCGCATGGATGAGATGCAGAGAAGAACCTCGAAGAAATCACTTGGACTGAGGGCGCAATCCTGGCAGGATGCCGCAGGGGTCTTATCCTGCATCGCGAGGCAATTGGCATCTTATGCGGAACCAGATAATACACAGTTGGGTGACAAGTGGCTCAGCCATGAAACGCAGCATCCAATCTTTTGCCATGGGCTCCGTCCTCACTTTGATTACATTCGGTCTTTCCTGGGTGGCTTTTGCTTAAGTTCGTTACGCTTTCTTACGTCCTCTATTGGCAAGGCTGATGGCTATACACTTTCGTCCCGTGCCTGAATATTGACACTGCAGAAAATCCAGTTTGTATTGCCGTCTATTCCATGGTGGCTTTCGGCGTGCTGCCTAATATTTGATTCAAGCAGACGCCTTGCGGCGACGCTTAAATCAAACGTGTGATGACTCTGACAATGGTGAAGACCGAGGTGGGAGGACCGCTTGCGGTTGAATTACGGCTTCTTCTTATTCTTGCCTGACGGGTTATCCGAAAACAGCAGCCAGCCGAGTACGATAAACCCAACTGCCACTCCAGTGATTGCGAGCCAGGTTCCGAGCTTGTCCATTCAGTGACTCCTTGTGGGACCGGACTGTAGCGCGGCGACCATGGCCTTGTCGAGGCGCTTCACCTTGCCATTGCCATCCGTTGCCGCCAGACGGGCCGATCCTTCCACCACGACTCGCCCACTCGCCTTCTCGCGCAGCACATGGGAAAAAGTAAACGAGGCCGGGGTGACATCGGTCACGCTGGTTTCTACAACCAACGTTTCTCCATACCGACCTGGCGACCGGTAATCGACCTCGGCATGCACCACAACAAAGACCGTACCCTGATCCATTAATGCCGCAACTGATTGGCCTCGTGATTCAAGGTACTCTGTACGGGCTCGCTCGAAATATTTGAGATAATTCCCGTAGTACACCACCCCGCCGCAGTCGGTATCCTCATAGTAGATCCTAATTTCCATAAAAACTGATGGCTGATAGCAAATGGCCGATGATAGGCACAAGAGCCGAAGAGATCTGGCAAGGACAAAAGCTGATGGTGAATGGCTGAAGAGAATACATCAGTTATCTGCCATCAGCTCCTAAAGACTTAGAACTGGAAACTCCGGCAACGACGCGTCGCTGACGCCCGATAACTTGACGACAACTTCGTATAACTGCTGCACCCGCTCGGCTTTGACCTGCTCGAAACCGTGGCCGAGGACGGCATGGTTGGCGGCGTCGAGCAGTGGTTTCATCGTCGGCCACTCGCGCAGAAAGGCTTGGCCCATCGGATCGCCCAATCCGGCCAGCGCTCGAAACTGCGCCTGCAAAGACAGTTTGTACTTACCGTCGAGATCCTCCAACCAACATGATCGACAGGTTTCTTGCAATGCCTGCGGCAATTGCTCCAGTTGCACGTCCCAGGTTTTGATCTTGTATTGCCTGAACAATTGTCGTTGGGCAAAGGCTTCGAGCGCACGAACCAACGAGACCATCGCAGCTTCCGGATCATGCAGCCCATGCAGTCGCCGACCGGCATGGGCCAGCAGATCGGAAGCCTGCATGTCTTTCACGGGACCAGGATCGAGGACAAGCCTTTCCAAAAAACCCGCGTTCGCTTTGATGGCTGGTAGCAGCGACGTGAGTCCTGGCGGCCCGCCCCACAGGGACGCCATCTCGAACGCCTTCACAGCAGTCTTCAGTTTTTCCCATGCTTGACGGTAATGAAATCGTTCCCACAGTTCGTAGCCATCCGCCAGTTCGGCAAAAGCACGGTAGAGGGGCTTTTGCCCCCCGCTCACCCGTACTTCAACCGAGCGAAATAGCTTTGCCGCTGCTGCAAACAATCCGCGATTGAACAGGTCACAGCCCTCGCGGCGCGAGACCGATGCGGCCTCGTCCCACGGATTCCCGTATGTCCATAAGCATGGCTGCCCGGCAATATCAATCCTGTCACCCTCCTGTCCCTCTCGCGCCGGCACTAACGAGACGATTCGCGAACTGAGAGACACGGTGGTCAATGTCAGGGCACCCGCCATAGCCGGGGTGGCCCCGGTCACATCGACGACAAGCTCGCCTGGCTGGACGTCCCATGTGCGCAACATCTCAGGGAGCGTCCTGGCGAGCGTCTGATAACAGCCGACAAACTCGCTGGTCTCCGCTAGGACCACCCAGTCCCACCGTCTGGGCATGTGCTCGATCTTCGGCTGGACCTCGGATTCCACGAGCGATTTGGCCCCTTCGGACAACACGAAGCAGAGCGAATCCGGCTGCAATCGATTAATCGAATAGACTGCCGCCGCCGCATGGTCGGTCAGCGCGATCACCAAGGCTTTGACTGGCTGGTCTTGCGCCATGACGCGCGGACTATAGCATAGGGCGGGGTAAAAGCCTTCCGGCTTCGTTCTCGCTTCGCTCAAGACCTCAACGTACACACCCAAGTACGTGTCGGCCTTTCGCTCGCTGCGGCCTTGCCGGGAAGACTTTTCCTCCGCCCTATGAGTCATCGGCCTGCCAGGCGACCTTCTGCTTGACGGTCTACGAAAACGCGCTTAGACTTTCGCCGACATCTTCGATCCCTTATTGCAACACTTGCCACAACACGAGGTTCTTCGATGACCTGGTGGTATTGGATGCTGGTCGGTCTCGTGCTCCTCGGCGCCGAGATGGTCACGCCCGGGGGCTTCTATATTCTCTTCTTCGGACTCGCAGCCCTGGCGGTGGGTACCCTGGCCGGAGTGGGGCTTGTCCAGGCGGAATGGGTCCAGTGGCTGTTGTTTTCAGGGCTCGCAATCCTCTCCCTGCTTCTCTTTCGCGGACCGTTGTTGGCCTGGATCAAAACCCATGAAAAGGAAATGCCGGACGTGGATTCGATGGCGGGGGAAAGTGCGATGCCGCTTGAAGACCTGCTGCCGGGCGGCACCGGCAAGGCGGAACTGCGCGGCACCATATGGACTGCTCACAATGCTGGCCCCGCTCTCTTGAAAATGAACCAACGATGCAAAGTCGAGCGAGTCGAGGGTCTTACTCTGTGGATTACAGCCGAATGAGTGAGGACAGGCTGGAAGGCGAACGACTATGGAGGAGGTAGGAATGTCAGGCGGACTTTTCGTCGTGCTGTTGTTGGCGTTGCTGGTGCTGATCATCATCGGCAAGACCGCCGTGGTCGTGCCGCAGCAAAGCGCTTATGTGGTCGAGAGACTCGGCAAATATGCAGCCACGCTGGATGCGGGGTTTCATATTCTCCTCCCCTTCATTGACCGCATTCGCTACAAACATTCGCTCAAGGAAACGGCCATCGACATCCCCGAACAGGTCTGTATCACGCGGGATAACGTGCAGGTGTCAGTGGACGGTATCTTGTATCTCAAGGTCTTGAACCCTCAGCGCGCCTCCTATGGCATCAGCGACTATCATTTCGCTCTGATCCAGCTTGCACAAACCACACTGCGGAGCGAGATCGGCAAGATCGAACTCGACCGGACGTTCGAGGAGCGGACCAACATCAATGTCCAGGTGGTGAACGAATTGGACAAGGCCTCGGATCCCTGGGGCGTCAAGGTCTTACGCTATGAGATCAAAAACATCACACCGCCGAAAGGCGTGCTGGACGCGATGGAAAAGCAGATGCGTGCGGAGCGGGAAAAGCGCGCGGTGATTCTCACGTCCGAGGGTGAGCGCGACGCTGCGATCAACCAGGCAGAAGGCGAGAAACAACAGGTCATCAAAGCCTCCGAGGCGAAGAAGCAGCAGCAGATCAACGAAGCGGAGGGAGGCGCCGCAGCGATCCTCGCCATTGCCCAAGCCACCGCGGAAGGACTGCGCAAGGTTGCGGAGACCATCCAAGTACCGGGCGGCCAGGAAGCCGTCCAGCTGCGGGTGGCCGAACAATATATCACCAAATTTGGAGAGTTGGCCAAAACGACCAATACACTGATCTTGCCTGCGACTGTCTCCGATGTCGGCTCCATGATCGCCTTGGCGATGAGCGCCATCCGGCAGACAAGTCCCATCACCACAATCAAAAAGTCATAGGGGCCTGCGAGTCAGGTTTGACAGGTGACAGAGGGTTGCCTAGAATCGCTTCTCATGAAAGAACTTGTCCTCAGTGCGTTTACCGACAGCGCGACCGTCAAGCAACGGTTCGCGCGTGAGCATGCCGATCGCATCGTGCAGCTCGCGAAACTGATGACGACGGCCTTTCGCGAAGGACACAAAGTACTGCTCTTCGGCAACGGCGGCAGTGCCACGGATGCGGCCCACCTCGCGGCCGAGTTTGTCGGGCGATATAAACGCGAACGTGCCCCGCTCCCGGCTATCGCCCTGGCCACCGACATCGCCGCCATCACGTGTATCTCCAACGACTACGGCTTCGACGAACTCTTTGCCCGCCAGGTTCGCGCCCATGGACAGAAAGGCGACATGGCCATTGCCATCAGCACCAGCGGCAATTCCCTCAACGTCTTGAAGGGTGTGGAGGCCGCGCGCGCTTGTGGACTCACCACCATCGGCTGGACCGGTGGAACCGGCGGGAAACTGGCAGGTCTGGTGGAGTACCCCTTCGTCGTGCCCTCAACGGTCACCGCCCGCATTCAAGAAAGTCACATCACGCTCGGCCACGTCCTGTGTGAACTCATCGAGGAACAGCTCCTTGGCAAAGCCTCTTGACCGGCAGCGGCCCCCCGTCACGACACCGAGCCTGATCCCTCCGATCAACGTGACGGATCTCAAGACCTATCCGCTCAAGAAACGTCACAGCAAGGTGCGCGTCTCTGACTTTGCTCGCCTCTGGCGGCGTGGGGGGAGCTTCAGCCAATTCTATCGCTCGCTGCCGGATATCCTCGGCGTCAAAACCTTGCGGGCGGTTGCCAAAGCCGTTGCGAAGGCCCATCGCAAAGGCCGGCCGGTCATCATGGGAATCGGCGCGCACGTCGTCAAAGTCGGATTGAGCCCGATTCTCGTGGACCTCATGCAGGAAGGGATCGTATCGGCCGTGGCCATGAACGGCGCCGGGATCATTCACGATTTCGAGCTGGCGCTCATGGGGCACACGTCCGAGGAAGTCGATGCCGAAATTGACGAGGGACGCTTCGGGATGGCGGAAGAAACCGGCCGCATGCTGAACGAAGCGATCGTCCGCGGAGCCCGCGATCGCGAGGGGCTCGGCGAGTCCGTTGGCCACTATATCAACCGACGCCAGGGACAGTTTCCTAATCGTGGGACAAGCATCCTGGCGACCGGAGCGCGGCTCGGTATTCCGGTGACCGTCCACGTCGCCATCGGGACCGACATCATCCATATGCATCCTGCCGCGGATGGAGCTGCCATTGGAGCGACCTCGCTGCTGGACTTTCGACGGCTCGCGGCCGTCGTGTCGGGGATGGAGGGGGGCGTATATCTGAATCTCGGCTCCGCCGTCATTTTGCCTGAAGTCTTCCTCAAAGCGGTATCCCTGGGACGCAATCTTGGTCATGAGCTGACCAGCATTACGACCGTAAATATGGACTTCCTGGCGCATTACCGCCCGCTCACCAACGTGGTGCGTCGGCCGACCCAGAAGGGCGGGAAAGGTTACTCTCTGATCGGCCACCACGAAATTATGGTGCCGTTGCTCGCAGCGGCAGTATACGAAGAATTAAGGTGACCCCCCTTCTTATGTCCCCGCGACAATCTCCTCCAGTCACCTCGCAGCATCTGACTCAGATGTGGAGCGAACTGAATGGCCGTTATTTTGCTGGCCTGCTGCCGTCGATCGATCTCGTCTGGAGCCGCCGGTTGACCTCCTCGGTCGGCATGTTCGTGAGTCGTCGAGGACCTCGGCCACGGCTGGATCAGGATGGTCTTCGTCCGACTACCAGACGCGAGATCCGCCTGTCCCTTCCTTTGCTTCAACAGGTCACAAAAAATAGCGAGTATGGCGAGCAGGAGATCGTCAATACGCTGGCGCACGAAATGATCCATCAATGGCAGTATGACGTCCTGAAACGACGGCCGAATCATGGACCGGATTTTCTCCGCAAGATGACCGAGATGAATCGAGACGGGGTCCTGGCGGTCACCATCTATCATTCGTTACAGAAGGAGGTCCTCGCCCTGGCGCGATTTGCCTGGCGTTGTCGGCAATGTGGCCGGGTGTACCGGCGTCAGAGACGAACGATTCAGCCGCGGCGGCACCATTGCGGCGTCTGCCAGGGATCGCTACAAGAATTGGGAGCGGTGAGTCGGATCCAGCACGAGCCCTCTCCAATAGTTCCTCGCCCCCTCTTGTCGCGAATCCAATTGTCCTTTACATTCTGAGCTCCTGCCGGAGGAGCCATCCATGCGCTGGTCTCGCCAAATCCTGTTCGGAGACGTGGATGCCATGTTCGCTTCAGCGGCCGTCCTGGCAGACCCAAGCCTTACGGGTAAGCCGGTAGCCGTCGGTGGATCCTCTCCGCGGGGAATTGTCGCGGCAGCGAGTTACGCAGCTCGTTCATTCGGCATCCGCTCTGCCATGCCGACAGGCGAAGCCCTACGTCTCTGTCCCCATCTCATTCTCGTTCCCCCAGACAGAACGCTCTATCGTCGCCTGCATGAACAGATGCAGACCGTCACGGGACGGCTGCTGCCCGTCACCGAATGGACAAGCATCGACGAGTTTTACGCGGATACGACGGACATGCAGTCCCTCTATCCCGACCCGTCCCACCTTGGCCAGTGCGTGAAGGAGGCGATCTTCGAGGCCACGGGGCTCCATTGCACGGTCGCACTCGCTACCGGCAAGACCGTGGCGAAGGTTGCCGCGGATGCCCACAAACCAGATGGGTTGGCCGTGATTGAGCCGGGAACCGAAGCAGCGTTTCTGGCTGCGCGTCCGGTACGTGAGCTGCCGGGCATCGGCCCTAAGTCTGCTGCCATGTTGAACTCGCTCGGCATGCAGCGCATCGGTGACTTGCTCGATCCGCAGCACGAGCCGTTTCTTCAGCAGCGATGGGGCAACCGATTCGACGCATGGCGGGAAATGGCGCGCGGAGTCGATCACGATCCGGTCGTGGTCGATCGAGAATCCAAGAGCCTCGGGCATGAAACGACGTTCGAGCATGACACTAGCGACCTCGCCTTCCTGGAACAGACGATTCGAGGTTTTCTCGGTACTTTGGCGCACGACCTGCGCGTGCAGGGACTGGCGGCGGGATCGTTCACGGTCAAGCTGAAGGATGCGACGTTCCGAGTCACCACCCGACAGCAGCAGTTCCGGCAACCGCTCAATTACGACCCCACGATGTGGCCGGCTATTCGGTCGGCACTCCATAGCCTGGCCACCCCATACACATGCTATCGGCTGGTGGGTCTCTCGCTTTCAAGCCTCCTGCCAGCCACAGAACACCTGTTTGAACAGCGTCAGGCTCAGGCTGTCGCAGCCCTCGACGGGCTGATCGAACGATATGGCAATCGAATTGTGCGCCTCGGCGGGATTCCGGAAGAGTAACCAGGCAGGCTCAGCCGGGGCGTTGTCTGTCAGGCGGGCGAACCGAATTCAAGAAGGCTTCCACTTCCTGGATGACGACTCCCTGCTCCTCGGCAGACAATTTATCCCAATGTTGCCGCAGCGGTTCAAAGTATCGCCTGATAGAGGTATAGAGACTATAGGCTTTCCCGTTTCGCTCGTCCGGACTGTCGGCCATGATTCGCGTCCTTTCACATTTTCTTCGTAGGGCAGCAGTCTAGTCAATCGCTCATCGATAGACAAGGGCATGGATAGACATCGCATCCGTGAAGTCCAGCAGGGTGCGAAAAAACTCTTCGAGTGGACAAAAACTTCACTGGTCCATACGTCTGCAACAACAGGAGAACAACACTCAGGATGTTCAAACAGTTCAGACTTCTTACCCGCCCGACCCCGGCGCGCCACGACGCGCCATTCCGCAGGCAAGGCCGCAGGCGAGTCGAAACCGGAGGCGTGCCCTCTGGGGCGCACGGTGCGACGAACAAGGAGCACCAAGTCTGTGCGCGCCGCCGAGTGGTGAGGCAGCTGGGTCCCCGTTGAGGGTCTGAACGATGCGAGAACGAAGCTGGCGGACTGTTTCAGCATCCTGTTAGAGTCTCTTTCCATCCGAGCATACAGTCGGTATGATGCAGGAATGTCTGTGAAAGTCATGACCAGGGATCAGCTCGTCCCACTTCTCCAAGCGGCGCGTGCTCAAGGAAAACGTATCGTATTTACCAATGGCTGTTTCGATCTCATGCATGTGGGCCATACTCGCTATCTCCAAGCCGCGAAAGACCTTGGCAATCTGCTTGTCGTCGCCGTGAACAGCGACACGTCCGTTAAGAGTTTGAACAAGGCGCCGGACCGGCCAATCGTCCCGGAAGTTCAACGAGCCGAAGTGGTTGCTGCGCTCGGTTGTGTCGATTATGTTATCTTGTTCAACGAACCGGACCCCCAAAACCTGATCGCCGCATTGCAGCCGGATGTGCTGGTCAAAGGTGGAGATTGGGCGGTGGAGCGCATCGTCGGCCGCGAGAGCGTCGAGGCACGCGGCGGAGTTGTCCGTACCATTCCTTTGGTCCCCGACATCTCCACCACGTCTCTGATCCAACGCATTCGCTCACCCATCGTGTAGCAGGATGCTGAAACAGTCCGCCAGCAGCGTTCTCGCTTCACTCCCAAGGACCGTGAAACGTGAAACACGGGTCAACCGCGGAGCTGTGGCCTTGTTTGGGAAAAGGCGCGTCCCAGGGTGAAGAGTCTGTCTTGGCAGACTCAGGGCGGGCGGGTGAAATATTCGCCGGGGTCGGGCGGGTAAGAAGTCTGAACTGTTTGAGCATCCTGATCAACTGTACCCCTCTTGTTTTATTCCTGACCTGTCGGCCATCGAAATGTTGCAATGAGGAACTCGCTGTTCCCTAGCCTGTTACACCATGTCCGATACGATCTCCACAGCATCAGCATCCCAGTGGTTCGTTCCTGTCGCCGCGGCACTGACAGCTGGAACAGGCCGGCCTTCTGTCACCGGATTACACGGCTCTACTGCCGGGCTCGCTCTCACCACGCTCCTGCATCCTCAGTGGGGCCAACTGGGAAATCGATCCTGGCTGATCGTCACGGGATCGGACGAGGCGGCTGAACGCCTCTTCGATGACCTGCATTTTTTCCATGACCTCATCGGTCTTCCGACGACTCCTCTTGCCCTGTTCCCGAGATGGGAAACCTTGCCCTACGAGGGCAGTGCTCCCCATGTCAGTCTGATCGCACGGCGGATGAATGCTTTGCATCACATTCGAACCGCTCCACAGGCCTGCCTGGTCACCTCCATCGCGGCCTTGATGCAACGGCTGTTGCCCGTCACAACCTTCATCCATACGACCCTGCAATTCAAGTTGCATGGCACGATCGAGCGAGAGGCCCTCACCGGAGGACTCTTACGTCTTGGCTACCGTCGGGTCTCGGTGGTGGAGATCCCGGGCGAGTTCAGCATTCGAGGCGGCATTGTCGATATCTTCTCGACGGCCTATGCCGACCCGCTTCGTGTCGAATTTCTTGGCGAAACCGTCGACTCGCTCCGCCTGTTCGATCCCGCCACGCAGAAATCCACCGCGAAGCTGGATCAAGCAGTGGTCCTTCCTTCGAGGGAATATTTGCGTGCGGCAAATTCTCCGGATGCTCTCGCTCCCATTCCGGCGGATGCCGAGTGGCGCGCGCCGGATCTCTATCCCGAGATGGACACCCTCTTCGATTATTTCACCGAACGGCCTGTATTGGTCCTGGATCAACCGGCTGCGTTGACAGGAGCCTGCGCGGACCTCTGGAGCAAGATCGACGACGGCTATCTCCGCCACGCCGATCGGGAGACGGTCGTGCCCTACCCGTCACCGGAGCGGTTGTTTCTCTCCTGGCCGGAACTCATGGACCACACGAACGGCTGGCCCACGCTCGCGCTCGAGCCGCTTACTCCGAGCAATGCGTCCTGGAATCCGGTCCAGGCCTTTCCCGCTCAGACCTCGGCCAGCGCAGGCCTCGGGGCTCGTGGGATGCCTTTCAGCCAGACCCTCGCCATCATGGATCGCCTGCGAGAAGAGTGTCGGCTGGTCCTCGTCGCGAGAAGTCGCGGTCAAGTGGACCGCTTGCTGGCGCTCTTACGTGAACACGATGTGCCGGCGATGGAATGGGCCGCGGGAGCCTGGACTTCTTCCGGTAAAACCAAAGCGCCGTTTTACGTTTTGCACGGCGATTTATCCGCGGGATTCCTCGCACCGGACTTGCGCCTGGCCATCCTGACGGAAGAAGAACTGTTTGCCAAAGGCGCGCGCCATAAGCCACAGGCCAAGACCAAAGCCGCGACCTTCCTCTCCTCGTTGGAAGATCTCAACGTGGGCGATTATGTCGTCCATGTTCAACATGGCATCGCCAAATATCAAGGTCTCAAACGTCTCTCGGTCCAGGACTTCGACAGCGATTATTTGATCCTGGAGTTCGCAGGAGGCGACAAGCTGTACGTCCCGCTGGAGCGGCTCGACCATGTGCAGCGATATAGCGGGGCGGAAGGCCATGCGCCGCGCCTTGAACGGTTGGGCGGCACCAATTGGGCCAAAACGACCGCACGCGTGAAGAAAGACATCGAGGAGATGGCTCACGAGTTGGTGGACCTCTATGCCAACCGTGAGCTCATGACTCGCCATGCCTATGGATTCGACAGCACGATGTACCACGAGTTCGAAGCCGCGTTCGAATATGAGGAAACGGCTGATCAACTCAAAGCGATCGAGGACATTACGCATGACATGGAGTCCAGCAAACCGATGGACCGCCTGGTATGCGGCGACGTCGGCTACGGAAAAACCGAAGTGGCCATGCGGGCAGCCTTCAAGGCCGTGGAAGATAATCGCCAGGTGGCGGTGCTCGTCCCCACGACACTGTTGGCCCACCAACATTACGACAACTTCTCTGAACGGTTCGCGCCCTTCCCGGCTCGCGTGGCCTTGCTCTCCCGATTCCAATCGCCAAAGGAAGCTAACGCCATTCTCAAGGATGTGAAAGCCGGGAGCGTCGACGTGGTGATCGGAACACACCGGCTCATCCAGAAGGATGTGGTGTTCCACAACCTGGGTCTCGTGATCATCGACGAGGAGCAGTGGTTCGGCGTCAAACACAAGGAACGTCTGAAGCAACTCCGCACCCAGGTCGATGTGTTGACGCTCACGGCCACCCCGATTCCTCGCACCTTGCAGATGGCCATGGCGAGCGTGCGTGACCTCTCGATCATCGAGACCCCTCCAGCGGGCCGTCTCTCCATTCGCACGCAGGTCGTCCGATCGAGCGACAAACTCATCCGGGAAGCGATGTTGCGCGAACTGGGGCGCGGCGGGCAGATCTACTTCGTCCATAACCGGGTCGAAACGATGGAGAAGACGGGGGCCTGGCTCCGCCAATTGGTGCCCGAAGCACGCATCGTGATGGCCCATGGGCAGATGAACGCCAAACCGCTCGAAGCCGTGATGCTGAAGTTCTTTCGCCGGGAGGCGGATGTGTTGATCGCCTCGGCCATTATCCAATCGGGCATCGACGTGCCCCATGCCAACACGATCATCATCAATCGTGCCGACATGTTCGGCCTCGCGCAGTTGTACCAATTGCGCGGGCGAGTGGGCCGGAGCGGCGATCAAGCCTATGCCTATTTCCTGGTACCCGACGAGGGACAGCTGAGCGGGGATGCCCAGAAGCGCCTCACAGCGATTCAGCAATTTACCGAACTGGGAGCCGGCTTCCGCATCGCCGCAGCAGATATGGAAATCCGGGGTGCCGGCAACCTCCTGGGGAAACAGCAATCGGGGCATATCGCAGCGATCGGCCTCGATCTGTATATGCAGATGGTGGAACAGGCCGTCCAGCGTCTCAAGGGCCATGTGGTAGAAGAAGAGCCGGACCCCATCCTCCGGCTCAACATCTCCGCCTTTATTCCGGATGAATACGTCGCCGATCCCCATCAGCGCCTCTCGTTTTACAAACGGCTCTCCTCCTGCACCCAAGTCGGAGATCTCGCCTTACTCCATGGCGAAATGCAGGATCGATATGGGTTGGCCCCGGACTCCGTGGAACGGCTGTTCGAAGTCATGCAGGTGCGCCTCCATGCCAAGGCCTTGCGCCTGAGCTCGATCGAACTCAAGACCCATTCCGTCGTCGTCACGCTCGACGCCAAGAGCCGGGTCTCAAGCCAGGCAATTCACCGGATGATGGACCGGTACAAAAAGCGGGTCTGCTTCCTTTCTCCCCTCTCGTTCGAGCTCCAAATGCCGCATCAGGACTGGCCTTCCATCTTTCGAGAACTTACCGCAGCCTTGCAAAGCCTGGAAGTCTGTGATACCAACACAACGATGTCCACGCAATCATCTCGCTCACAAGGTCTCACGCGCCTATGACTCGATCACCGAATGGATCCGTGAACGTCGTCGCTGTCCACCTCGTCTCCCTGCTCGCCTGCACCATCGGAGGCGGCCTCCTACTGCTCACCAGCTGTACGCCCCCACCGGAAGAAAGCGTGCTGGCTCTCGTCAACGGCCGACAAATCACGCAGACCGAATTCGAAACCCGCTGGGGAGAACTGGCCGAGGCCACCAGGGCGCGATACGAAAAAGATGGGGGGAAGCGCCGCTTTCTCGACGAACTCATTACCCGCGAACTACTGATGCAGGAAGCGCGCAAGCAGGGACTCGACCAGAACGACTCCATACGCGACCGGGCACAACGCTACCGGGAACAACTGATCCTCGACGAGCTCCTCAAGGATCGGATCAAAGCGAAGATCGAACTTTCGAAGGAGGAATTGGACGCCTTCTACGAGAAGCATGCCCATGAACTCCTGACGCCATTGAAAGTAGAAGTGTCGCAGATGTTGCTGCCGAATTTTCCCGCCGCAAAGGATCTCGAAAAACAGATCAACCAAGGGGGAGACTTCGCCAAGTTTGCGCAGCGCTATTCCATCGACGGGAAAACGAAAGCGAAAGGGGGCGATCTCGGACCCTATCGCAAAGGCTTGGTCATCCCCGAAGTCGACGCAGTCATTCATGCTCTCAAGCCCGGAATGGTCAGTGCACCGATCAAGACGGATGCCGGCTATTACCTCGTGATGATCACGGCGCTGGACAAGGAAATCATTCAGGCAGACTTAGCCGTTCGTGAACGCCTCCGACAAGAACTGCTTAGCGAAAAACGCCGAAAGCGTTTTGACGACGTCATTGCCGACATCCGCGCGAAGGCGATCATCCGCCTCGCCGACGCGTCCCGCTATGTCGCCGACGACGTCGGTACGCGCTGATTCGTCTCGGATCGAGATTGCTTTCATTCAGGCTCCTCAAATCCCTTGCGATTCGTGTACAATCCTTCGGAACCTCGTCTATCGGCCGACCTCATCGGCGCGTGGCGGGTTCCACGTTATCTATGATTACGATTCGTCGGTTCATCACGATGGCACCAGAATGGCTGAGGCACGCGGTCGTCTTCGCGCTTGCGCTGATTGCCCAGTCATCCCTTCTTTCAGCCGCGCAGGTGGAAGATCGGATCATTGCAATCGTCAACACGGACCTCATCATGCTGTCCGAGATGAAACGGGAACTCGCTCCGGAGCGAGAGCAGATTCAGAAAGAGTATCGTGGCGATGCCCTCGCACGTCGACTCAAGACGGCGGAATACATGGCGTTGACTTCGATGATCGAACGCAAGCTGCAGCTCCAGGAAGCCAAGGCCCGGGGAGTCGAGGTCCCCGATCAGGAAGTCCGGCAAGCAGTCCAGCAGATGAAGCAACAGGGGGAGACGATCGACGAGACGAGCCCGGCAAATCTGAAAAGCGTGCGGGAACAGCTCACGCTGCTCAAGGTCGTCGACCGTGAGGTGCGGAGCGGGGTGATGGTCGCGGATTCCGACATGAAACGGTATTTCCAAGAACACCGCGACCGGTTTGCGCTCCCGGAGGAATACACCCTCAGCCAGATTCATATTCGGCCCCAGTCAATAGACGATACGGCCGATGCGAGAGGGAGAGTGGGTGAGGTGATGGCGCTGCTCAAGCAGGGGGAGTCCTTCGAGGACCTGGCACTGCGATTTTCCGACGGACCGAACGCCTCACGCGGAGGACGTTTGGGCTTGGTGCGGCAGGGAGAGCTCTTGCCTGGAATCGAGCGTGCCATCACAAACCTGGTGCCCGGCGGCATCTCGGAAATGATTGAAACCTCGGAAGGCTTTCACATTGTGCGTCTGGAGGACAAGAAACCCAAACAATTCCGCCCGTATGAGGAGGTCCGCACTGAAATCCAGGGACTCGTCTTTCGGCAGAAAAGCGAAGACGTCTTCCAATCATGGCTAGCGAACCTCAAGAACAAGGCGTACATCGAGATCAAGTTTGAATCCGCTCTTTCAGGACCGCCCACAACCGGTCCCGTCCCTCGCCCGTCACCGACGAGTAAGGAATGAGCTCTTCGCCATTGACCAATCCCAGCCCGTCTTGCAGCCGGCGAAGCGCACTGATGCGCTCGCCCATTTTTAACTTGTCCACTTTTGTCGCCACCACTATGGGAGCTCGACCGACCGACGAGAGCCATGCGATCGTCTGACTGTCTTGCTCGCTCAGCACCCGGCTTTCCACCAACACCACCACCGTGCGTAGCTGCTCACTGCCGCCAAGATATTGCTCGATCAATGGTGCCCACTGAGCCCGCAACGTTTTCGACACCTTCGCGTATCCATACCCGGGTAAATCCACCACCACGAATCGCGCTAAGCCCGGATCGTCGCAGGTGATGCGAAAAAGGTTGACCAATCGAGTCTTTCCCGGCGTGCGGCTCACTTTGGCCAGTCCCTTGCGCCGCAAGAGGGAGTTGATGAGAGAGGACTTTCCGACGTTCGACCTCCCGATAAAGGCAACTTCCGGGAGTTCACCTTTCAGAAACTGTTCTGGCCCTGCACAACTTCTGATAAACTCTGCATTCAGGATTTTCAATGGTAACCCCATAGGCAAGAGGCACGGGGCGAGAGGCAAGAGGCGAATGCAAGGCTCTTATCAGCCCCCTTGCCCCGAGCCTCTCGCCTCGTACCTTTCATACCCATCAGACTATGCGGAAGTCAACCAACAATCCCGATCCCGCAGGATGGCCCTCCTGATCATCGGCTTCTGCCTCCCGGTCGGGGCGGTCCTATCCCTATGGCTGCTCCTGATGCCCGACGTCTCGGTCTTACGCGCGACCAATCCAACTGTGACTGCCCTGATGGAAACGCGACAGGCTCAGGCCCAAGCACAAGGCCGCGCTATCGGACGCCATTGGATATGGGTGCCGCTCTCACGCATCTCTCCATACCTCCGGCAGGCGGTCGTGGCGGCGGAAGATGCGTCGTTCTTCACTCACGAAGGATTCGACTGGGAAGGGATCAAGGATGCGGCTTTGTATAACCTCGAAGCGGGCGAACTTAAGCGTGGGGGGAGCACCATTACCCAGCAGCTGGCCAAAAACCTCTACTTGTCATCCGAACGGTCCCTGTTTCGAAAGGCGCGGGAAGCTTTGATTGCGCGTTCCCTCGAACATCATCTCACGAAGGAACGTATCCTCGAGCTGTATCTCAATGTTGCCGAATGGGGGCAGGGCGTCTATGGCGCTGAGGCAGCGGCCCATCGTCACTTCAAGAAGTCCTCGCGCGACCTGACGGCCGACGAGGCCGCGTGGCTGGCGGCCATCTTACCGTCGCCCCGCCGATACGATCCGATGCGAAAAACGACCGCCCTGGCTCGTCGCCACGAACGTATCTTCAACCGGATCAACCGAGGATCCACCCATCCTGCGCCGTAACAGCACGGAGACTGGCTGAGGCTGAGGTCAAGGTTGAGTGAAGATCAGACTCTCTTTACTTCAACCTTAGCCTGAGCCTCAACCTTCTTTGTGCCTACGAACATTTTCAGCATCCTGCGAGACCGGCTCAGAGGAATCGCCGACCTCAGGACACTCTCGCTCGCCGAAGATCGCCGACTCATGGATATAGTGTTTGAACTCGAGGAGATTCCCGGAAGGATCTTCGAGAAAAAACGTATGGTGTTCGATCCTGGTGCCAGGGAACCTGACACGGGGCTGTTGGTAGAAAGACAGGTTTTTCGTCTGAGCCTGCTCCAGGAGCTGTTGCCATGAATGTTTCGACAGGAGTACCAGGCCGAAATGGCGGGGATAAATGCCTGGTTGCGGCGGCAGTGGCTCCGTGACCACATGCGCCACGAGTTGGTGCCCCGCGAGTCCGAACGTGACAGCGTGGCTCGACTCCCGACCCAACGAGCAACCAAGTCCATCGACATAGAAACGTTTCGCCGCTGCTACATCGTGCGTGGGAAAGGCCAGGTGAAAGAGTGCGTCCTTCATGAAAATTGTCCTCGAACAGTCGGGTGGCCGGTCCCATTCCACCATCCGGCAGCCATATGGGATGTCACATGCCTGATGGCAAATCGTCCATCTGGCGAGAGGACTAAGGCTCCCGCCGACCCACGGATCCGAGACACAAGCATGCGTAACACCTGTCGAGCGGCAACCGCCGGACTCTCCCCTATAGCCAGACGATCGCAGATGGTCTTGGCGATCGCAAGACGAATGATGCCTTCACCGATACCCGTCATCGACACAGCGCCACTGTGATTATCTGCATAGACTCCACAGCCGATAAGCGGACTATCGCCAACCCGCCCTGGCAACATCGAATCGATGCCCCCCGTAGACGCCCCTGCCGCCACCGTCCCGGACCGATCCAAGGCGACAGCGCCGACGGTCCCGTGTCGTTCCTTCTGAATCCGCTCAGATTTCAGCATCGCCCGATAGAGACGCCTCGTCCGCGCTACGGCCGTTGAGGCAAGGGGAGACCGACCGGAGCTCCGGCGAGGTGATCGCTTCTTCTCTAACTGTTCAAGCTGACCGTGTTGCGCAAACCGCGTGGCCGGAGGTCCCACGAGCAAGACATGATTCGTTTTCTCCATGACCAAGCGAGCCGCAGTAATCGGATGCACGATCCTTTCGATTGAGGCGACGGCTCCGGCTCTGAGGCGAGCCCCTTCCATAATGGAGGCATCCATCCGCTGCACTCCGTCCAGTTGATGATTTGCTCCCCGCCCCGCATTGAACAATCCTGATTGTTCCAGGAGGCTGATCGTACATTCAACGGCGATCAACGCAGAACCTCTCTCCGCGAGAATGGCATAACCAGCCGCAAGCGCATCTGCCAGACAGGTAGCCTGCCCCGGCGTCACACGTCGGAGACCAGCACCTCCATGGGCAAGAATAAGAGGACGAGAACTGATCAATTCAGGAGAAGATCCCGAGCCTGCCGGTAGGCCGGATCTTTCATGCGATCCAGATCGGACCGCACGAACCCCAGCCCCGTGACGCAGAGTTCGAAGTTGTCGGAAAGTTTTCTGAACAGAGGAGGTTCCTCCTGTGACGGGCCATCGGCCATTTGCGCCACGATCCCGTAGGAGCGCTTCCCCGTCTTCATATAGTCCACGAGGAAATCTTTGTGATAGATCAATCCGGTGGTCTTGAGGCGGCGCAGATACTCTGGAAACAGTCCCGCCATAAAGAGCGTGAAATCACCGATATGCTGATGCACGTCCCGTTCACGATCCATCGATTGAGCCTGAAGCAACACCTCCGATTCGAACAAGAGATCCATCACCGTGTCGACTGGTTTATCTTGTTGATTCCTGATTTTATACAGGTGATCGGTGTGGGCAAAGTCCACGAGCAGGTTGGAGACATAACTGGTGACGTTGAGGTCGGGCCATCCGAGATGTTCGGTGAAACTTCTCTCGGTCAGGGCGCCGAACAACTGACGGAGCGGATGCCGTGGCGGAACTTGCGTTCTCATCCCCACCTCTTACATCTTCCAAAGTCGCCTGGCTTCAGTATAACAGATGTTGGTTGAAGTGCAGGGGTCTGTCCCTATGATCTTCTATCGGTCTTCGCGAAACAGACTTGAGCACAAATCAAGACGAGCCGGTGCCACGACTGTCCAGCACGAAAGTCACAGGTCCGTCATTCAGCAATTCGACCTGCATGTGCGCTGCAAAGACCCCGGTTTCCACATGAGTACCGTGGTCTCGTAGCTCCGACACGATCTGATCGTACAATCGCTTTGCCTCATCCGGCGTTGCCGCCTCGTCAAAACTCGGACGACGGCCATTCGATGTTCTGCCCAGTAAGGTAAACTGGGAAACCAGCAAGACCGACCCCTCGATGTCCGCCAACGAGCGATTCATCTTCCCCTGCTCATCGGAAAAGACCCTGAGCGTGCGAATCTTCTCGACGAGATGCCGGCGATCCAACTCCCCATCGCCTTTCGCCACGCCCAGTAAGACCAGCAATCCGGCATCGATCCGGCCAACCAGTTGACCATTGACCTCGACCGACGCTCTGCTCACCCGCTGAATCACGGCTTTCATGGGTTAGCCCGCATCATTCATGACGATTCCTCGCGAAATCGCGGAGCCGTGAGGACCTCATGCATAGTACGGTGAGGGGCCGAGGGGCGAACCCGCCGACCGAAGGCTCGTCGTAGCAGCGGATTGGCGATTGCAGCAGAAGCGCTCATGTACAATGCGGGCTACGATCGTCCCGGTCGCACCTGCGCCAGGGTTCCTTCGAGAGTGAGCAGCTTCCGTTTCGTGGGTAAGCCGCCTGAGAATCCGCCGAGCGACGTATCCTGCGCCACAATCCGATGGCAAGGGATCACGATCGGCATCGGGTTTGCCCCCACGGCATTACCGACGGCACGGGCATACCGTCGGCCTCCCACGCGGATGGCAACCCATTGATAGGATCGAAGCTGGCCATAGGAGACACGTCGAAGGGTCCGCCAGACTTTCCGTTGAAAACTCGTCCCTCGTGAGAGATCCAGCGACAAATCGAAGGACCTGCGCGTCCCTGCCAGATAATCGGTCAGTTGCGCCCTCGCCTCTCGCAATCGTGAAGAGACATGGCCAACCAGCAGTTCGGCTGAGGCCGCTTGCAACTCTGACAGCACGGCCTGACGCGATGCCTTCGGCAACACAACGGCGTCGATTCCCTTCGTCGTTTCGGACACACCCATCCAGCCCCATGGCGTCTGAAAAACAACAGACGCCAGGCGTGAGGCACGGGGCACGGGGTGAGGGGTAGAACTATCGCGCCTGTTGTCCCTGGCCCCACGTGCCTTGCCATTTCTGTTTCCCATAGCCTCTAGCCTCGCGCCTCGCGCCTGATTTTTCGCTTTACTATCCCCCACACCAGATCGAGCTCTTCTGACCCCAGCAAGGCGTGGACGCCAAGATAACCGCTCACACTCAATCCGATGGCCACAAAGAGCATAACCGATTTCGCTGTCCATTCACCGGGATGCGTCCAGATCTGTGCCGCTGCCACCCAAGCACAGACCGCCACCAATGGGGCAGACGCGATCAACACACGCATCGACGATCGCCCCACAGAGCCCCATTCCACTCCGCCCAACCGACGGTGAAGCACCGCGACCAAGATCCCTCCATTCACCATCGCTGCCAGGGCTGTAGACAAAGCCAGGCCAGCCGCACCAAGAGCCGACATCAGCAGGAGCGAGAAGACGAGGTTGGCCGCAACGGCGATTGCCGCAGAGATGGCCGGCGTGCGCGTGTCTTGCAGCGAGTAAAAGGCCGAGACAATGATGCGGACGCCTCCGAAGGCCCAGAGGCCGACGGAATAGCAAAGCACCGCCAGTGCGGTCTCGGCTGTATCGTGTGCCGTAAAGGTCCCATGCTCGAAGAACAGATGGATGATCGGCTGACGCAGGAGGATCAGACCCAGCATCGCCGGTACGATGATAAAGAGGATCATGCGAAGGCCGAATCCCACCGTCGTCCGCAATTCACCCAATGCCCCGCGTGCGGCTTGCGCCGAGAGCGTTGGCAAGATCGCTGTCGCCAGCGCCACACCGAAAATCCCGAGTGGAAACTGGATCAGCCTCATGCCGTAGAAGAGATAGGTGGGCCCGCCCGCAAAGAAAGAGGCGAGGATCGTGCTCACGGTAATGTTGATCTGCGTCACGGAAAGACCGAGGAGCGATGGTACCATCAGTACACCGATCCGCCGCACGCCTGGATGGCTGGGCTCGAAGCGGAATCCGAACAACATGCCGCGCAGACTCAAGCCGGGCAACTGCATGGCAAACTGCGCCGCGCCGCCCGCCACGACCCCGATGGCCACGCCAAGGATCGGCTCCGGCATAGTTGGGGACAAAAACAACGCGCAGCCGATGATAAAGATATTGAAGAACACCGGCGAGAACGCCGGCGCCGCGAATGCGCGCATGGAATTCAGAATGCCCATCGCCAGCGCCGCCAGACTGATAAACAGCAGGTACGGGAACATGATCCGCGTGAGCAGCGTCGTCGTGGCCAGCTTCGCTGGATCGCCATGAAACCCTGGCGCCAGAAGCCAGACGATTCCGGGCGCGACGACAATACCGACGATCGTGATACCTGTCACGACCGTGAGCAGCGTGGTGAAGACGGCGCTCGCCAGTCCCCACGCCTCTCGTTTCGACTTGAGTGCCTGATATTCCGCGAAGACCGGAATGAAGGCGGAAGACATCGACCCTTCCGCAAATAACTCACGGAGCAAGTTGGGGACCCGATAGGCAACGAAGAACGCATCTGCCGCAGGCGTCGCGCCAAAAAGTCTCGCCAGTACCATGTCGCGGATGAACCCGAGGATGCGGCTGGAGAAGGTGGCCACGCCGATCAAGCCGGCCGCTTTGACCACCGAGCGAGTCTCATCCTGCACATTCGTTGGAGCTGGGGACACCACAGTAGGATCGGACATGAATCGGGATTCTAACGGAACGACGCCGGGCAGTCTATCGAGTCGACGATTATGGCTCCTGAATTAATGAGTCCCGCAACTCGTTCGGATTGTCGCCTGAGCCGACAGGACTGACCTGCGCAAGGAGCGCCCCGCACGTCGCTATTGCCGCACAGATGGAATCGGTCGCTTGCCCGGTTCGAATGCCGTCGATGATGCCGTTGACCAGTCCGTCCCACGTACCAGCGGGGACGCGATCGTTGAGACCTTTGTCCGCCAATACATGCACGCGTCGCTCCAACAACGAGACGAGGATCAAGATGCCCGTCCGGCCTTTCGTGTTGTGCAACCCGTGCTTGTAGAATGCCTGCTCGGCGCGCAGGGTCACTTTATGCGCCATACGCTCGCGTGACGTGACGAGGCGAACGACCCATGGAACCCTGCCAAGCCATTGCCCGAGTCCATATGCCACAACGACCGCCAACAACAGCCCCCCGGCATTGCCGGCGTGCCATCCCCACGGAAGCCAGTAGATTTCTATCGTCAGGAGGAGAGCCAACGCGAGCAGGGCGAGCATGAGGCCCGCGCGATAGCCGGCTTCGCGGTACAGCGCCGAGGCCGGGACGATCATCGGTACGATCTCTCCCTTCGTGACCCGCTCGGCTCGTTCAACCGCTCGTTTGATTCGTTCACGTTCTGCATCGGTGAAGGGCTTCATCTACCAATCTCCTGAGGCGCCGCCCCCGCCAAAGTCACCCCCGCCGCCACTGAATCCTCCGCCACCACCAAATGAACCGCCAAATCCCCCACCCGGTCCTGTCATGAAACCATCTCCCCACCCGCCACCCTGGCTTCGGCCACGATTCGCCTGCAGGATGAGCCAAAGCAAGAAGGCCGTCACCCCGGCTGCTGCAAGACCCAACCCTACACTCGCGAACTGCGCGACGAGGAATGCGAGCAGGCTGCCGAGCAACGCACGAGTACGTTGAAGTCCATGGCTCAATACGATGCCAGCCAAGGTCCCGACGACGATCCCGATGACCACATACTGAAACGAGGTCGTCTCCTGGCCAGAACGAGCGTGACCCGGCAACACCTCTTCAGCCTTGTAGGTTCCCTCGATTGTACCGAGGATCGCCTGGACCCCGGCGGCGATACCACCCGGCAGATCTCCGCTTCGAAACCGAGGCACAATCTCCTGGCGAATGATGTGGGCGGAACGGAGGTCCGTTAATGTGCCTTCGAGGCCATAGCCCACTTCAATTCGGACTTTTCGCTCGCGCAGGGCGATGAGCAGCAGCACGCCATTCTCCGTCCCCTTCTGGCCGAGCTTCCAGCTCGTACCGACGCGATGAGAGAACGATTCGAGCGGCTCGCCTTCGAGCGACGGCAGAATCAAGACGGCAACTTGATTACTGGTTTTCGTCTCATGGGTTTCGAGGTCGTGGGTGAGTGACGCGGCGACATCGGCCGGCAGGACATGTGCCAGGTCCACGATACGGCCTGTGAGGGACGGCACGTCAAGCGCGAAGGTAAGAGAGGTTACGGCTGACGCGAAGGATAAAACGCAAGCAAGGACGAAGCTGACCGTCTGCTTTCGACTTCTGCCCCTCAACCTCAACCTCGACCTAGAATTTCACCTCTGGCGGCTTGGCCACAGCCTTTTCATCCGCCACAGTAAAGTTCGGCTTCTCTTCCAGATGGAGGAAGTACTTGGCCGTCAGGCTCGTGGGGAAATAGCGGACCCCTTTGTTGTACTCCGCCACTTTCTCGATGTAGCGCTTGCGCGCGACGGCGATGCGATTCTCTGTCCCTTCGAGTTGACTCTGGAGATCACGGAAGTTCTGGTCGGCTTTCAGATTAGGATAATTCTCTGCAATGGCGATGAGCCGGCCTAACGCCGACGTGAGACCGGCCTGTGCCTTTTGGAATTGTTCGAAGGCGGCCCGATCTTTTAGCATTTCAGGCGTCACTTGAATGCCGGTGGCCTGAGCTCGCGCCTGTATCACCCCTTCGAGCGTATCCTTCTCATGCGCGGCATAGCCTTTGACGGTGGCGACCAGGTTCGGGATCAGATCGGCCCGCCGTTGGTACTGGTTGACCACTTCGCTCCACGCGGCTTTGGTGTCTTCGTCCAATCCCTGAAGATCGTTATAGCCGCACCCTGAGAATCCCACGAACAGAACCGTGGTAGCGATGGTGGCGAATACCGAGATGCGACTGTCCATGGTGGTCCTCCTTCGACGTACGCGTCAGTCTGTAGCGCAGGGTGTTGCTCATGCTATCATGAGGATTACCATTAAGATATGGAGGTAAGGCCGTCCGATGTCGCTTGAACCCTCTTCACATTTGCCAGGCGGGTTTCAGATCAAGCACCGCGCACTCGGCATTTACCAGGGGAGTGCGATTGAGTTGGCGTTTTGGTATCCCTCATCCGGGATGCCGGAATATGGGCTGTGCCGGTTCGCCACGAAGGAGAAGGCTGAATCGTATCGCGCCTACCTCTGTTCCCCTGCCTGTCCAGAACCGCTCGACGAGCATGACCTCACCATTGAACCCTATGACATCGCCGCACATGAGGAACTGATCAACAACCATCCGCTTCCCTCTGCCTGGGAAACTCCGCTCTGACAGGATGCTGAAAAAGTTTGCCAGCAGAGGACAACGTAAACGAGCAAGCTCGGAAGAATCATCGTTAGTTGCTCGTTGCGGCCTGCTAGACGGCCTTTTTCACCATCCTGTATCTGAGTCGAACTCTGTTTTATTGGCGATGGAGCAAGGATTCGCCGACCTGATCAGGCGGCAACACTGGCGCTGTGCGAGGATTTATCCGTTTGGGCTTGGACGAAAGCAAGCAGGCGCTTGTTTTCTTGGGCGGCTCGAAGGAACTTGAACGCGATACCGCGAACGCTCACAGAACGGACCATCGCGGCCAATTCAAGAGGGACTTCACCTTCGGCAAGCGACAATTGCAAATAGAATATGTCGTCCGTATGGACCTGGGTCTCGCTCTTGATGATACAGCCACCCATCGAGAGATCAAGCACCGTTCCCTCACCGCGGACCTTGCCCCCGGAAAACGAGAGATAGAGTCGGACGGGAATCCGGAGGTGTTCACGGCGATCGATCGGATGCGTGGGACGGTCCAGCCAAAGTTGAGACGCCAGAAAGCGGTGACTGCACGACGGACAGCGGAATGGCACCACAAAAATGAAGAAGGCGAGGTGCTCGCGTGGCGATTGCGGGTGAGACCGCAACACGCCACCCTTCTGGCACCGCGGACAGCTCAGAATGCGCCCCATATCATCTGTTCTTTCTTCTCATTGTTCGAACTTGCAGAAAGGCCACGCACTCTCTTGTCAACGGATAGATGATCTCTTTCTCTCTGTCAAGAAAACAAAGGTTCTGTGCGGAAGACGCGTTGAGAAAATGGGATATTCATCGGCGAGCCTCGCCGTCTGGACACACACTTGCGGAGACCGCTCGACCGGCGAGCAATCCCGTGGCCCAGGCCCATTGAAAGTTAAAGCCACCGATCCGGCCGTCACAGTCGAGGATCTCCCCGACCAGGTAGAGGCCCGGTACCAGCTTCGATTCCATCGTGCGATAACTGATTTCCTCCAGTGAGACTCCACCCGCCGTGACTTCCGCATAGTTCCACCCTCGATCTTGTTGGACTGGGAACCGGAACTTCGTGAGCGCCACCAGCAGACGATCACGGTCCTTCCGGGGCAGTTGAGCGATTGCCGTCTGTGGCATGATCCCGAGGTATCGACAGAGGATCGCAGCGAATCGTTCCGTGACCAAGTGCGCCAGGATCTTGGCCAGCGAGCGACGAGGGCTTTCCGCTGCTTGCTCCATGAACCACTGACGTGCTGACTCCTGAGTTAGGGCCGGCAGGAAATTGCCAACCAGCTCAACCGACTCCCCCGCCTCGCGCGCGCTGGTCCAGAAGCGGCTGGCATCCATAACTACAGGCCCACTGATCCCGAAGTGGGTCCAGAGCAAACTGCCGGTCCTTCGATCAACGACACGTCCGTTCACCGTCGTTGTCAGTTCCACCTCTTGTGAGATGCCCGAAAGATCTTTATGAAACTGGGCCTCATCCAGGATCAATGGGACTAGGGCCGGAGTGGCCACGCTTACCCGATGCCCCAGGCGACGGGCCAGCTCATAGCCGAACCCGTCACTCCCCGTTTTCGGGAGCGAACGACCGCCGGTGGCCAGAATGACGTACTTCGCGTACAGGGTTCCATGGGTATGCTGAATGACAAAACCAACTTCTGAGCCGGTGAGACGGATCACGTCTGTCACTCGATGGTCCGAGCGAATGACAACACCCAGTTCGTGACAGCGATGGACGAGTACCGTTAAGACCGTTCGCGCTTTGTCGGTTACAGGAAAGAGTTTGCCGGTCTCTTCGCGCTTGAGATCCACGCCCAGCGAAGCAAACCATTGGATGGTCTTCTCGAGCGGAAACGCGGCCAGAACATTCTTAATGATGTGGCGATTTCCAAAAAAGTCGGTAGATGTCACCACCTCATGCGTGACATTACAGCGCCCCCCGCCGGAGACGAGGATTTTGGCCCCGATGGTTTTGGCCCCGTCGAGAAGGTGAACACTGAAGCAATTGGATGGATCTGCCCGTTCAGCGGCAAAAATGCTTGCCGTGAGGCCTGCCGCTCCGGCGCCAATGACTGCAATATCCACAGATTCTGTCATGTATTGTCTCCTCGACGATTGGTACTTCTTGTACTTCAATCGGCTGAGCAGTTCCAGTATAGTTCTATGTTTATGGACTGTGGAAACGGAGAAGAGAAATGCAGCGTGGGGTGGATTCGTTGGTTTTCGATCGTACTCGTGATGAGTTACGGACTGGGATCCCTGGCTTTTCCCGTGGTTGCTGCAGAGGTAACTGATCCTATAACCTGGAAGAATTATACAAATACCAGGTTCGGTTTTTCGGCTATGTATCCCTCAGACTGGCGTCTCGGCAACCCGATGCCGGATGGGACCGGGATTACCCTCTCTCCACCTGGCGGGGATGGTCAGGTCGCCCTTTCCGGATTCATGAACGTCATCGGAGGGAGCAGTCCGGATGGTCGGCAAACCCTCGATGAATTCGTCACGGCTCACCGGCGCATTATCACGGAACTGTACGGGAAGAAGCACATCAACATCGCGTGGGAGAAGGATCGCCCCGCGACACTCGGGGGATTCGAGGCAAAGCAACTCGCCTTCACCTATCGCAGCGACACCAATACCGAGATGCGAGAAGTCCACATTATGTCCCTGGGACGGAACGAAGGCAGGGGGGTCCGGATAAAGATCCCGACTTCCAGCAAGGGGACCATGACGCGACTCGTAACGAAACTCCTGGAGTCCTATCAACCAGGGCGGGACCAGAACGCGGTGAGCCCCTTTGCGCCAACGCGCGGTGATCAGCCCTCGACGCGGCTTCGATAGGCCTCTAGGCTCCGTTCTCTTTGAGCGCTGCCAGGTGTTTCACCGCTTCCCGCGCGGCCCCACGGGCTTTAGTCGCCGGATTCAAACTCGCTCCCGGATCCACCCCATCTCCCAGTTCCGTCACCCGCCGGCAGTACTTGATCGCCTCCAGCAAATGCGGCAGGGCTTCTTTGGCGTGCGGATCGGTCGGAGGGAGGGCCTTGAGAATCGCTTCCGCCTGCCTGCTGACTTCCCCGCAGTGATGGACGATGGCTTTGGTATCCCCCATCCCTCCGTGCATGACCATTTCCTCCGCATCCTTCATCATGGCCGCACCTTGTGCTTGAATGTCTTTCACGGTCGAGGCCATCACGGCCTCTACAGGGAGAAGCAGTCCCACCAGGAGCACACAGGCCATGCGCGTCAGGTTCATCACGATGTTCAGACCTTTCTTATGGTAGTACCGCGGCTCTCTGCGACTAGGCAAAAGAGCACATACAGGCTTGATTCTGGGAGAGAACACCCTCAACCAGGATACTAGTAGCGACTGAACGACTTCAACGGAACCGACGTCAGTCGCCGATACAATTCATGAAATTGTTCGGTCGTCAAGGAGGGATCAAGCAGATGCGCGAGATCTTCATTCAAAATGGGATACTCGACCGTGTCATCAAAATTGGATGAGGCAATCGTCACGAAGCGGGGAGGAAAGAGGCGCTCTGGAAGAAGAATCGAAACCGCGCGATTATATTTCATAGCCAGCCTGATGGCTTCACGAGCCTTGTCGGCCGGAACTTGGGACCCCAGTCCGATATTGGCTGGCGGATTCCCTCTCCGCGCAACCTGCACGTGGACGTTGACCAACCCTACCTCGACAAATTCCCGTTTCAGCGAATCCAGATGGTCTTTATATTGCGTCGAGACCACGAGCTCTACGCGACTGATCGACGAAGCACCGGAAGGTTCGGCGATGCTCTCCCCACCGGCACAAATCATCAGGGCTGCGGCAACGAGCCGACAGCCTGCAGCCCACCAGTTCATGCTATTCCTACCGCGCATGGAACGTAAACCCCAATGAAGCAGTCCCTCCCGGCGCGACGGTAATCTGTTCCTCCTGCGTGCCTAAGATCGGGTGCCAGGCCGTGACCCGATAGGCCCCTGCCGGAAGATCCTTGATCGTGAATGCTCCATCAAGGCCGGTCATCGCAAAATAGGGATTGTCGACCGCAACGCCATGACCCTGCATATAGGGATGCATGCCGCATTGCATCGTGATTTCCCGCCGCTCCCCGGTAAACTTGACTGTATCGGTCGTCCCGGTCTTCGTCAGCGCCGGACGATGAAACATAATGAACACATGCTCGTCGTCCCGTTCATACACTTGTAGATCATGGGACACCGGATCCAGGTTCGTCACGGAGAACGGATGATGATCCCGCACGACCGATACGAACGGCACGAACTGGCAAATGTTGGTTTCGAGCCTGGTCTCCTGCCAGACGAATGGCTTGCCCGTCCTGACTCCCTCAATCATGATCACGACGTCTTGCAGCCGCCCTTCCTGGCCGACTGCGACCTCCCGCAAGAGTCGATAACCCAAACCATCGGAGAGTGCCCCGCAGAAGGCCGGATCCGGTGCGCGCCGCAACTCGAAACTCTTCGGAGGTGGAACGTCCCCCGTGAAGGTGACCGAGCCGGTCACTGTGCCCCCATCCAAAACCGGGGCCACTTCGTACGCGGCACCCTGGCCGATGCCAAATAGCCACCAGACCAGGCCCATCACAAGGCAAAATAATCCACTTCTTCGCTCCATCATCGATGTTGATCTCCCATGCGACCGTCAGACAAAATAGAGCGGGGGAGCTGTCTCCCCCGCTCCGTACAGACAGAGCAACCTCGCAAGCCTTACCGTTACCCCTCGTCAACGCCAGAGGTACGTATGACAGGTCGGTCGATCGTGTGATCCGTCAATCTGGTTCCGGGAACCTGCGGCATGAGCGGCAGAATCTGCCGATCGCCGGCCGGAAGGACCTTGAAGATCCCCCACTGGCCTGCATGCATATAGGCTGAACGCTGGTTCTTCCACAAGTAGTCTCCGACCATCTGATTCGGCCCTCCTGCCCCGCCGTTCAGGTAGGCGTTGATCACCTCGGAGCCCCCGAACTCCATCGTGCTGACCTGATCCGCTCCGACCATGTAGGGCTCGTGCGGCCACTCATGACCGTCCAGGGTAAAGAGTTGGACCTGTTCGCTGAACACACCCAACACGTGGACGGCGACCGGATCCCCCACATGGGCTGCCAGCAAGGGGGTCGCAGGAAGGTCTCCCGCTTTCGTGCAACTGAATACCTGAGACATCTCACAGCCCTTTTCGATCCGATAAGCTGTCGGTTCGGATCGATAGTTCACCGCCGTGATGCCGGCAGTCTGCTGGAGATAGGGCATGAAGCTGACTCCCAGAATGTTGTCTTCATCCTGGAACATGAGCGAGAACGACCGGTAGTTTTTCCGGTTCTCGTTGCCGGGAATCGTTCGGTCCACGATGACATCGGCACGCCAGCTACTCTTCATCGTCAGGTCGGCGCCGGTGATCGGATCCCGATAGGTCGATCCCTTCGGACCGATGATGATAGAGCCGAAGAGGCCGTTTCTTGGATTCTCCACCACGTTGCCCCAATCCTGAACCATGGCAGCCAACTCACCGTACTGCGGATGCGCATAGTAGGTGTAGGTACGGCTCTGGCCCGGTGCGATCGTCTGGTCTCCCGGATTGTTGCCGACGTTGGCGCCGAACGAATCTTTCGGATCGAACGCCATCATGTCCACGTGGAACCCGGCCCGCTCCTTGGCCATCTCGTTCTTCAGATTGATCTTGACGCAATCGCCGACGTTGACATGGAGCGTCAATGGACTGGGCTTCAGCTCTCCGGCTTTTACCCGCCCCCGATCGCCTTCCAGGACGTACATCTTGCCCTGCATGTTCTCCATCACCATCTTACGTTCCATGTCCACTTCCATCACGCCCGGAGCCCCTTCGTTGTACCGGATGGTCTGGTCGACCGCGAGGACATTGAAGGACTTGACCGGTGCGTTGGACGGACAGACTGACGGGGCCGACTTCTGGATCTCTTCACGTCCCGGCAGGGGCTTCAGCGTCGGCTGAAGCTCGTCATGAACCCGGATCATTCCCCAGCTGCCTTCGGCAAAATGCGAAGCCCGGCCGCTGTGGTAGAGATAGTCTCCCGCCATCTGCTGCGGGCCTCCCGCCGCTGGAATGGCCGGATCGTACCGTTCACCGATCGCAAGATGAATCGTGCTGCGCGGCATCGCCGTGATGCCGTACCGTTCCATCGGGAACCAGTGGCCCGTCACATGCCAGGTATGGACCTCGTTCGCAGAACCCACCAGGGCCCGAACCACGATCGGATCTCCGAGATAGGCCCGCAGCAGCGGCGTCCCGGGATCCCCGTGAATGCCTGAGACAAACAGTTTGGATGGATCCGGATTGTTCAGCATCCGGACACTCAAAGGTTCGACCCGCATACTGTAGCCACTTCCGGTCGTGGCTTCGCCGCCGTTCAAAAACGACATAGCGGATTTATTGATGCGGTCGGGAAACTTGTGCGATGGGGGACCATCCACGGTTGTTGCACCAAGCTTGGCTTGTGGATTGTCTGTCGTAATGAGCTCCGCCGTACGGGCGTTGCTATCCATGATGTGCATCATGATCTCACGGAAACTTCCCCGGATATGTGCCGATACCGGCTCCAGCGTATGGATGTCGGCAATCGGACCGCTCCGGATCTCCTTGCCGGTCACCGGATCATGATAGGTGGATCGCGGCGGCTCCGTGATGAACGCCGAGAAGAGCCCGTGTCCCCAGGTATCGGTGCCGAACACATGGTCGTGCCAATAGACGGTCCCGAAGTCTGAATCCACATACCAGCGCTCCCGGATGAACTCCACGCTGGCGATGTCGCCCTTTGTATGACTGTACTTCAGCGGCCGATCGAAGGTGACCGTCTTGCCGTTGATGCTCTTGATGCGCGCGACCTCAAAATACTTGGGATCGTCCATGGCGACGCCCAGTTCAATATTCGGATGGAATTTCGACGGGTCGGCGAGGGTAATACTCTGCGCGCCGGCCTTGACATCGGCGGTCAGGACGGTATTGGCCGGAAGCGGCATGCCCTTGGTCGGTTCCGGGTCCTTCAGCATGGTGAAGGCCCGCAGGGACATATCGTAGGAAAATCCGATCGTGGGACCGTCCGATGCGCTGGTGTCGAACTGGAAGAAGTGCGGATGGAGGTTGACCTTGTTGGCCCAGCCGGTCCGCTCGTCGTCCGGAATCTCGTTCTTGTAGATGACGTCGACGCAGTCATACACATTCCCGCGAATCACCAACGGGACCTGCTTGGCCGGAGTCTTACGGACCTCTTCCTCCTCCTCGTGCAACACGAAGATCATCCCGTTCGGATCCACAATGGCCGGAGTTTTGGCCGTGGCCGTCTTGAGCGTGATCGGCAATGTAATCGCATTGATGTTGAAATATTTCCGCGGCGAGTCGGATGGACAGAGACTCCATGGTCCTTGCTCGCCCGGCTTGGCCTGTTCCGTACTCTTGGTGCCGTCTTCCCGTACGTGGAACGGCTCCAACCAGGGCGCTCCTCCATGGTTCGGCGCGAAGGGCGGCCGCTTGCCCAGATGCGGTCGCAGCCAGGGGAACGCCAGCTTGCCGGTCTGCGGGTCGAAGGTGATCGCCGGGCGCTTTAATGGTGTCGGAGAGGCATAGTCCGCCCACTTGTGCGGGGTTTCCGGTTCGTTGAGCGCCTGGCTCCCTTCCCATTTCCAGTTCACGACGGTAGCGTCATGAGCCTGCGCCTGCTTGGTCTGATCTTCCGTCTTGCCGGGCAGACCCTGCGGCGGCAGCATGTATTCAACCCAATCCTTGATCGACACCTTGACCGGGTTGGCCTTCCAATCGGTCTTGTCTTTCGTGATCTCGTACTTCTTGCCGCCGTACCAGTCCACCAGAGTCCCGACGAGCTTATCGGAGGACACGGCCTGTTTGATCTTGCCCTTTCGATCCGGCAATTCAACCAGGGGTTTCATCACATCCGTCTGAAAGCTGGTCGTCTGGAGGGTGTTGTACACGCGCCAGAAGCCCCACATGCCGGTGACGTAGTGCTGCGGAATATGGCAGTGGAAGACGAACTCTCCCGCCAGAGCCTGGAGTCCGCCGGAACCGCCCTCAGTCACTTCGTCAAAGACCTCGGAAGGACCGACTGATTGGACGTCCAGCCGATCCGAGACGTCGCGGATCGCCGGAAACTTCACTGGACCGTTCTTGCTCAGGGTCGGATCGAGTTGGCTGGTGCCCGGCTGTCTGGCCCAACGGATCGATCCCCCGTGCAGGTGGTGCGAATGCACGATCTCGGATCCGCCGATCATGCGGAACTTGGCCGGATCGCCCAGATAGGATCGCGGAATCGTCGTCGCCGGGTCGCCGAATGTATAGGAACCATAGCCCTGGGATTCGTCAGAAAATCCGATCAAGTGCGCCTGCTGCTCGAGCCTCGTCCCATGCGGCTCGCTCCGATAGTTGAGCAAGCGGGCGGCCGGCCGATAGGTATCGGTATGGGGGTCGCGCTGAGGCAGCATGTCGCCGGTGCGGCTCAGTAAACGGAACGTCTCGTCTCCGGCTTCGTGGTAGAAAATCACGAATTCACGGAAATCCGATCCGTTCGCCAGGTCGATCATGGCTTCCCATCCGCTGGCCATCTCCTCGCCGGTGAACGGACTGAGATGACGGGCTCCCCGAGGCTCGACGACGACCGATCCGAGCATACCGAGCGAATACTGCTCGCGCGTCGCATGGCTGTGGAATGCCCGACCGCCTTCCTGCAAGTCCGGTCGAATGTACCACTCGAACTCCCCGACCTGCCCCGTGGGCACGAGGGCCTCGGGATTGTTGCCATTGGCCGGTTTACCGGTGCTGCGCACGAGCATTTGAGAGCCATTGATCACCATGTTGGTCGGCTCGTCGGCAATCTGGTTGCGCAAGGTAATCCGCAGACAATCGCCCTGGTTCGCTCGAATGACCAGCGGCTGAATCAAATCTCCCTGGAGACCGTTGGAGACGGCTCCTCCGGAAAACGTGGGGTCATCGCTCTCACGCGCCGCCTTGTTCTTCTCTTCCTCGCTCCGTATGCCCGGTACGTTCTCCGTGATGGCATACATGTAGCCGGGATAAAAATCTCCGAACCGGTTCACCGTGATTTCCACATTGATCGCCGAGATATCAAACGTGCGGACCGGGGCGTTAACAGGACAGCGGGCTCCCTGCGAGACCTGGACCTTGTCCGGATCCTCGGCCACCAGCAGGACGCCTTGCTGCATCGCGTGCGCGCCGGCTCCCTGGAAGGGGCCTTTGCTTTGTACTTGTTTCTCTATCTGCTCAATGGCCCGCGCCATCTTGTCCTGCAGTATCGGACCGGCTGGCCGATGGACGACGATCGCCGCTGCCTCCGTTTCAGAGTTCATCACTGCCGTGTGCTGATGAGGAGTCGCCTCTGCCAACGCCTGCGTGACGCCCATCACGGCGGCGAGCAATGCGACCCCTGCTTGACCAACAATCTTTCCGGTGATCATCCTCTTTTTCCTCCTGAACGACGAGATCCGGTGAATACGATCCATCTACTACAACTCTCGAGGCTCAACCCTCACGCTTGGAGCCTGCTGCGGGCTGCTTCTATTATTGGAGTCTGGTGAAGGGTCCGCTCTTCGCGGTTGCGATCTCAGGAGGCCAGTCCATCAACAACGCAGCCTTCACCAGACAGGTCTTTCCATCCGTATAGACTCGGCAAATCCAAATGGGAGCGAGCAAGTCTTGTTCCGTAAGAGGAAGTGTCAGTCGAAGAATGGTTCTCTCAATGATTCATGCAGATTTAAATGGGACTGAGATCCGATGCGGCAAATAATGGGATCCTGACGCCCCATCATTCGTGAAGAGTTATTGAGAAAATGCAGATGGGTCGTGAGGATTATGAGTTCTCTGAAGATGCCGTTCGATGGGGCGTTAGCGCCCCATTTTGTGAAGGAAGAAGGAAACAGATGGTCAGATGGTGGGCCAGAAGGTACCGGTGCGCTAATCTCCTTCACGAAGACCATGCCGCTTGACCATACGCTCGATCGTCTTCCGGTCTATCCCCGCCTCCTGCGCGGCATGGCCCATATGCCAGCAGTGACGTTGGAGAAGTTCCAGGAGAAAACTCCGTTCGAACGAACGAACCACTTCTTGCTTGACCTGTTTATAGGACGCACCTTCACCGGAAGACGCATCGCCGGAAGGCGTGAGCCGAAGTCCGGACGGCAGATGTTCCATCCGAATGATCGGGCCGTCAGCCAACGCCGCCGCCCGTTCGATCACGTTCTGAAGCTCACGAACATTGCCCGGCCAGCTATAGGCGGTCAAGGCCGCGACCGCAGCTGGCTCGAAGGTCGGAACGATCCCGGTTTCCATTCGATGCTGGTGCATGAAACGCTGGAGGAATTCGCGCGCCAGCACCTCGACATCTCCCTCTCGCTCCCGCAAAGGAGGAAGAACGACGGGGATGACGTTGAGACGATAGTATAAATCTTCCCTGAACTCGCCCCGCTTCTGAGCCTCCCCGAGGTCCCGATTCGAGGCCGCGATGACTCGGACATCGATATCGATATACCTGGTCCCGCCTACCCGACGGAACTGACGTTCTTGCAACACCCTGAGGAGGCGCGATTGCAGCGTGTGACTCATCCCGCTGACTTCATCCAGAAACACGGTGCCGCCATGCGCCACTTCGAACAGACCGGATTTGGCCGTGTGCGCGCCGGTAAACGCGCCCCGTTCGTGCCCGAACAACTCGGACTCCAATAAAGCATCCGGCATCGACACACAGTCCACCGGCACAAAGGGCCTGCTCGCGCGTTGACTGTGGTGATGAACCGCGCGGGCGACCAGTTCTTTTCCGGTTCCGCTTTCTCCATAGATTAGAATATTGGCATCCGTCCTGGCCACTTTGCTCACAAGATCCAAGACGGCTTGGATGGCCGTGCTCTTTCCCACAATCTGCCGCAGCATGTGCTTCGCTCTCGCGAGAGTCGGAAGCAGATCATGTCGCTGCGAGAACAACGTCGCGTCCTCGTGACTCTCCCTCTCTTCGAACGCGCGCCGCGTCACTTCTTCAAGATCCTTGCTCGTATAGGGCTTCAAGATGTAATCGAGAGCACCTTGCCGCATGGAACAGACCGCGGTTTGTACGGTTGCAAACGCGGTCATCAATACCACCTTGATGGTGGGATCCAATCGTTTTGTCGCATTGAGTACATCGATGCCGCTCAGACCCGGCATACGCAAATCCGTGAAGACAAGCACCGGCCGTTCCTGTTGAATGACCGTCAGCGCACGGATCGGATCATTCTCCGTCAAACACTCATGGCCCAGCCGGCTCAAGATACGGCGACAGTTCTCGAGTGCCTCCACTTCGTCGTCGACGATCAGTATTTTGCCTGCATGTTCCATCCGGCCTCCTGAGACTCATCATTCGCAGTTGTAAGCGCCGGGAGGATGACCGACGCAAAGGCTCCGATTTCTCCATTCGCGACCTCCAAACGGCCTCGATGATCCGCCACAATGCCGTAGCTCAAAAACAATCCCAGCCCCGTCCCTTGACCGACATCCTTCGTCGTAAAGAACGGATCAAAGATTCTACCGAGAATATCCTCGGGAATGCCGGGGCCATTATCGATCACCTTGACCGTCGCCCATTCTTCACGATCGCGTCGCAACCGATCCGACTGAACGGTCACCACCCCTTCATGACCGCATCCCCGCACGGCATCGATGGCATTATTGATGAGGTTGAGGATGACCGTTTCCAAACGATCACGATCACCCATAATCGCCGGTACATCGGGGGAGAAGGCCGTTTCAATGCGGACACCTTGGGCTGCAGCACGTTCCCTTGTGAGATCCACGCAGGAATGGAGCACACAATTCAGATCGATCGGCTTCAGCGTTGTGGCGGAGCCATGTGAGAGGGCCAGCATGCTCTTGGTGATCCGGCTGATCCGGTCTGCTTGCGACCGGATTGCCAGCAGATCCTGTTGCATTTCGGCAGGCAAATGAAGCGCGACCGCTTCTGCTTCGATGCACTCGATCCGGTTGAGCATAATGCCCAAGGGATTGTTAATCTCATGGGCAATCCCGCTGGCCACTTTGCCCAGTGTGGCCAGGCGTTCGGAGAGATGGAGTTGTTTCATCTGGCGCGTGACCTCGGTGGTCTTTTCCTCGACCCGCCTGGTCAAGTCGCTGTTCAATGCCTCCATCTCGGCATGGGACGCGTTCAGTTTGTCCGCCATCCGATGCACCGCCGTCGCCAATTCCTCGAACTCGTCTCCCGTCCGGATGTCGAGTGGTCCACCATAGGTTCCACGACTGATCGCCTCGACCCCTGCTTTCAACGTCTGAATTGGGCGAGCGATTCTCGTCGCCACATGGCGTCCGATGGCCCACAAGAGTCCGATCATAACGAATCCAATGATGGCGAGATTGCGAAGCTGGTCTCGAATCGGCGCATAACTTTCAGCTGGTTCTTGCCGAACAAAGACATGCCAGGTATCGCCCGGAACCCCAAGACCCCGTACGGGGGCAAAGCCGACGACAGTAGCCCGAGCGCCATGCCCATCGTCCTCGGCAATCCCCCACCCTGGTTCATCGGACACGATCATGGTCATAAGTGGCACTGGGATGCGGTGGGCCTGACGGGGAAGAATCGGACAGACGAGCGGCTGACCATCGGCGCTGAATAGCATGGCATGGCCAGTCTGACCGATCCGGATTTGATTGATCATTCCAAACAGCGTATCGAACCGGTACGAGACCTTGATCGCGCCGATGACGATGCGCTGGTGGTCGTCCAAGATGGGTACCGCCACATCGATCGTCTCTTCCGGAGTTCGAAAGGAACCACCCCGCCCGGCAGTGAGCCCGCTCAAATAGACCTGCTCGCCATCTCCGTTCTGAACGGCCTTCCACCAATGCTCATTGCCGAAGAAATAGTGATCCGGCTCCGATGTGGCTGCGACCAATGCTCCATGGCGGTCCGTGATGAGGATCCCGACCATCTTGTCCCCATCCCGCACCTTCGTCTCCAGGAGAAATCGCGAGAGTTCCGTGTTCAAGAGGCGCGCGGCCGCTTCCGAACCTTGCTCCCAGGCTCGGGCACGATCTTGAAGCAGCGCTGAGATCTTGGAAGACTCCCCGGGATAGGAATGATTGGCAAGTTCTACCGGTTGCCGCACGCGCAATGGCGCCGAGGCCAGGAGGCGAACCCTCTGGATTTCTCCCTGCACCAACATCGCCACGCGATTTGCCACTTGAGCCGCAATCGTTTGAAAGTTTTCTCCAATCACGTCGCGGAGCGATCGCATGCCCGACACATATGCCAGGATGAGGCAGGTCAGCAGAGGAATGCAGCCGACCAGGACGATGGCCATCACGATGCGCCCTCTGATCGTATGAACCGTCACTTGGCTCCTTTCGGTAGAGAGAGCATTTTACGCAACGTTGAACGGAAACCGCTAGCCTCGGAGAAACGGCGACGGTATAGACGCCGTAGACCCTTCCAGGGCAGATTTTTCCAATATTGGCTGGTCTACGTTTTCGGGGGGCAACCGTTCGCACCTTGTCGCTCACCTGAAAGGGCTTGCCCGTCTCTACTCACTTCAGTTCGATTCCCAACGGATCTCTCGAGGCGCGACCTGGTGGCGAAGTTGTGTACTGGGCAAATCTCGATTTTCAAGAAAATCAGAGATTCCCACCGCTTGAAGGAAGCTACTAGAGTCACCGCAACCAAGGGGCTGATCATATACATATGATAAGATTGAGATGGTCGTATGAGGCGTGTAAATGTTGACCTTCGCCAAGATATTCACGATTTTGTTGGTGTTTGTCGTATTTCCGAGTTTCGCTGCCACTCCAATCTACACCTATAAAGACGACTCCGGCACACAGTCTTTCACCACAGAGTTGGATTCGATCCCAGAGAAATATCGCAACCAAGTAGTCCCACTCGATTCCGACACCTCCTCATCCGTTGAAACCGGAGTGCCAAACCATCCTCCGGTGGCTGTTCGGGTCGTCTTCGCAAGCGGTGAGTACCGTATGGGCGATCACGACACCCGAGCCGACGCCGTCCGATTAGCCATTGAAGCTGCAAAAAGACATGCGCTTGAGCAGGTTGCGACCTATCTCGAGAGCGTGACCGAGGTCAAAAATTTGGACGTCACGCGGGATGACATCCGGACCTATACCGCCGGAGTCGTCATAGTGTTGAATCAGCAGGTCAGTACGCGACTTGATGGGGAGACGGTGGTGATACATGCCGATCTCAAGGCACAGGTGGATCCCAATGAAGTCGCTCAGGCGATCACCGCGCTCCGGGAAAATGAAAGCGCGAAACAGGAACTGGTAGCGCTCCGGGCAGAAACGGATCAATTGCATCAACAGCTCGATGCTGCCAATCAGGCGTTGGCTACGGCGGTTTCACCCGATCAGGTCCAGACGATCAATCAACAACGACAGCAGGTCTTAAACCAACTGCAAGCGGACGCCCTAGTGTCCCAAGCCTGGACCGATTGGGTCTATGTGAGGCCGATCATCTACCCCTATCCCTGGATCGGTGTGCAACAAGTCCAGGGACTGCTACTTCAAGCGCGACAGCTTCAGCCGATGAATCGACATCTTCACGTCGTACAACAAGTCGTCACGGCGCAGGCTGCTGCCTTGCCTCCTGCTCCAATCGGTGGATCCGTGTCGCCGCTCCAGTCACATCCCTCTTTGCTTGTGCCTCCTCCGGCTCCACAGCAACTTACTCCTTCACAACATCGGAACGGACCCGCGGAATCGAATTCTCTCCTTCCGAGCCGCCAACAGGGAAGCTACTCGACGGTGCCTGCGCCATACTTAGCAACTCCGCTTCCCCCAACCCTCCAGCAAGTGCATCCTCCCCACCTGGCTCAGCCCAATCCTCCAGTGCTTCGCGCCCCGTTTTCAGCGACGCGCCCAACCTCGCCAACAGGCCCGCAACACTTTGGCGGGATGGGAGGGCACTCTGGCGGAGGTGGCCACTTCAGCGGTGGGCATCACGGACGCTAATGATGCGTGAAGGGTGTTGTTTGTTTACTCTGGCGTGAAACCGTGGCATCGGTGCTGGGTGGAGTTGGGAAGAGATTCCATTTCGGAATTGCTGAACAGGTGTCAGCCTACTTGTCCGCTTGGCGATCCACAATCCATCAGGACTTCCTTCATCCAGCTTTCGTGGTGTCTCCAGGATACGAAACATAGGGGCGAAGGGTTGGAGAACACCTCGTAGGTGTGGGTGCTCTTGCGCTTCTTTCGCAAGGGGACACTTTTGCCGGGTAGGTTGCGTCATGCGGTTTAATGGCGGCAACTCTTGCCGAGTCGATTGAGACACACCGCGTGGAAGTAGCCGTAATGCGTCTTTCCATCGCGAGGGGTATCCCATTAAGAGGCGCATTCCTTGCTTTGCTTTTGACACGTAACGAGATCGGTTCGATCGGCCGATCCATTCGTCGGGCGGCAAAAGGACTTGCCGACCCCCTCAATCCAAATACCCGTGGGTCGCCGAGCAAGTATTGCGAGACCTCTGGTTAATAAGGAGTTATTATGTCTGTTTCAAGTATTGATTCTTCCCCTACCCTGCAGTGGCTCCAAAGCTATCTCTCCGGGTCTGGGCCTGCGACCGAGAAACCGTTGTCTTGTGGGGCTCAATTTTCGAGTGACACCACATCGATTTCTCAAGAAGCTGTTCAGTTGAATGCGAGTCAGACTTTGCAGGCACCTGATCCATCTCGGGCTTCGGGAGTCAATGGGTCACAAGGACACCATCATCACCATCATTATGGTGGCGGACAAGGTGCAAACTCATTTGTGCAGCAACTCGGCCAATCGATCGTCGCAGATCTGCAGAACGCCACGGGGGGTGGAGTGGCTTCGGGATCCGAAGCGTCTGCTGCTACAGCTCAGACGAGTGCAAACGGCGGCTCGTTCATCGACAAGCTCGCCGGTGTAATCGCCAGCGACTTGGTGACAAGCGGATCAGCCGGAAGCTCTTCCCAATCCAGTAAGGGCAATCAGGTGAATGCGACCGCATGACGGAACGCTGGATCTCCCGGGGGCCTTCTGAACATCGGAAGGCCCTCCTTTCTTCTTTCGCCTTGTATTCTTTCTCGCTTCCTCAGACCGGCAACTAAGCCCAATTGGGTTGGCTCTCGATTATTCCTCTATGCCCGGGCCAATTCCCAAGCGTGCTCTTAAATAATCATGGCGTGTGACTGAACGGGTCACTTTTCCGTCTTTAACGACGGGCAGGATCCTGAAACCCATCTCAAACATCCGTGCGACAGATGCGAGCGTTGTATCATCGGTCACTCCAATAAAGGTAGTGTTCATGATGTCCTGCGCCGTCGCACGTTGTAAGTCAACCCCTCCTTCCAACGCTCGGATCACATCTCCCTCGTTGATAAACCCTAGGAACTCGTTTTGCGCCCCTGCGACGGGCCCACCACCGCTGTGCGAGGAGACAATGTCGATCGCGACGTCCATTGCATTGTCAGTAGGATTGAACTGAAGCATGTTCGTCGCCACGATGTCGGCGACCACGCGATAGCCCTCCGCCGGTGTGCCGGGAAGATTTTTCGGCCCCTCTTCGATTCGGCTTGTCATGATTGCTCCTTTCTTCTTGGAGAAAAACCGTCTCTCCTCATCATGGAAACATGACTTCTGTATTAAGGATACGAGAAGAATCCCTAGGCCAATTTCGCGCGTAGGCGTTATCGCGGACTTAGACCCCGCCTCATGCGACCCCTCAGGAATCCGGAGACAAATTTGAATAGTCTCGTTGATATTTACCATGGAGAGGGTCCCCCAACACGTGGTCACCCTTTCGTGAATAGACGAGCCCTGACCGGAGAATCCCGTTACAACGACATCATCTGAATCGCAGGTAGTAAAGATCTCGAACTAGCCCTGGATAGCAGCTTGGCTAGCGCGCTATTCGACCAGGTCGACAAGGAATTTCGACAAAGAAGGATGGCACCATTGCCACAAGCGTGTCAGTAGCTGCCCAACAGATTGTAATGATTCAACTTGATTGTTGAATCTGTTGAAGCTCTACAACGTCGACATTAGAGAGTTTTAACTGCCAGTTAACACCCTGTTAATCTTGCAATGCTACAGTTTGCCCTGTGCAAGGCCGACGTCGAGGCTTGAACATATGACAGCAGGGGGAGGATAGGATGACTTGTCAAAAATGCAAAGGGCTGATGGTGAAGGAGTGGCGACCGGATTTTTCGCAGGAAGTGGCCGTGCTCCGATGTATCAATTGTGGTCTGGTTCTGGATCCGTTAATTGCACAGAATCGCGTAACCCCGTTGCGCGCGAAACAGCCGATCCTGGATGCGGCTTGATGGTTCATTCAAGATCGTGAGTCAATTCGGTGTCGGTGTGGACGACTTGCCATACCGGCCGAATTGGGCAGGTGTGGACGTTGCGCTCGTGGTTAGATCGAAAACTCGGCCCATAGGAAAGTGTGATCTGAGGGATCTTTCGCTCGCCGCGGCTCGACGTCCACTTCTACCCTGATGCACCGCTCTGCCATTGAAGCCGTCGCCAGAATATGGTCGATGCGCCATCCTTTATTCGCTTCCAACGAACTCGGTGCCCGGTAATCCCAAAACGTATACTGTTGTCGGTCCGGATAGAGCTTCACAAACACATCCTCAAATCCCCATGCCACCATATGCTCATATGCCCGTCGCGCATCCTGGTGAAAGCAGACATGCTTGAGGTGTCTCTCGGGACTGTGGACGTCCATCGGCCGAGGAGCAACATTCATATCACCACACCAGATGGCCGGTTTGTCCGGCGACACGTGCTTTTCGAAATACTTGCGGAGCCGATCATACCAGCCCAACTTGTATTGATATTTGGGTGAGTCGATCTCGAAACCCTGTGGCACATAGGTATTGACGATAGGAACCCCCTGAATCACCACACGCAAGAGCCGTGCGTCCTCCGATTCGCCGCCATCATCAAACCCGTACGATACCGCCTCAGGTTTCTGACGACTCAATACAGCGACACCGTTATAGGACTTCATTCCCCTATAGGTGATCTCGTACCCTGATTCCGCAAAGGCCAGTAGCGGAAACTCGCTGTCCTGGACCTTGGTTTCTTGAAGGCAGAGCACATCGGGCTTCTGCTGGGCTAGCCAGTCGAGCACAATGGGAAGGCGTTTGCGTAGAGAGTTCACGTTGAAGGTGGCGATCTTCATGTACGCCCCATAATTTCTCAGGCTGCCGCATCCTAGCAAAAGGACCACGGGGGGACAAGACAAGCGAGGTGGGTCCGATTAGCTGGGGCTTTCTGACCGAAATGTCCTGTGATGATCGACTAGTTGATTGATATCGAAGAGGTAAGATACCGGCGCAGGATAGCCTGTTCGATCCGCGAACGACCCCGGTCCGGTGCCGGGAATCGAAGTACCAGCTGAATATGCCCTGGTTCGGTTAATTGGATGGTTATGCGGGGTTCCGGTGACGGAGCTTCGAGTAAATTGGTCTGTTCCAACAACTTCATATGCCGACCAGCTTCCTCCATAAATGAACAACATTCCGCCTTCGCTGCGTCGAGCAGGTGCCGTTCGGCATCCCGCCAGTCGTCCTGTTCCCTAAGTGGAACAACGAGGATATAGAGCCCATACTCTTGGCCGGGATTCTCCTTGACCAAGGCATTTGAAAACAGCAAGCTATTCGGAAACACCATGACACGGCCTGTATAGAGATGCGACGCTTGGCCCGGGCCGATCTCGAGGAGCTTGGTCGCAAAGATGTCATGATCCAATACGACACCTCGATGACCGGCGATCTGAATGCGATCGCCCACCGAATACACTTTCCCCCCCACTCGTAACGCCGCGCCGCTCCAGCAGAGAATGAGCTCCTTCGTCGCCAATACGAGCGCCGCTGCGAGCGCCACCAGAGACACGGCAAGGGCTTGCAGTTCGTGCGCCCAAATAACGACCAACCCCCCCAACAACACGAACAGCACGGTATTCCTGACCGAAACAATCCATCGACGTTTCGATTCCATCGAGAGAGTCGGATTCCTTGCGATCGCTCGAACGATCAACGTCCGTAAGATAAGGAGGAATAGCAGCAGCAGAAGCGAGGTAAGCCCGTCGAGCACGACTGAGCTATCGATGCGCGGCAACCAAGAGAGCGTCATCACAGCATCAGCACATCAATTGGCATTAAGCGTATCATGGGTTCCCGGCACGCATTCTTCGCGTTTCCACTGTTTCAAAATCTTCTGCTCATTGAAAATCAGGGTATAGCGATAGCAATACAACATTTCTTTGGGCCCTTCCCCCGGCTTTCCCAACAATGCGGTGGCTTGTGTCGTGGCGTTGGCCAGACCAGAAAAATGCAACGGGCTTAACTCCTTTTCGGCCAAGGGTACGCGATAGGTCCAGACCGAATCGCCTCCCAGGACAGGTGTTTTCGCCGTATGAGGCGGCCCGAACTTCTCCGTCACCTCATCTTGGGTCAGTCGATCCACGCCCTTCTTGAAATAGCCGTCCCGCCATGGACCTCCGCAGGCGACCATCGTTCCTGCGAGGAAGAACATCCCGAACGTGAACAGGTGCTGATGCACATGCACTCGTCTCATGGCTTGGATTGATCCTTGGGCTCTTGCCTGCGCTTCACGGAACAATAGAGCGCATAGCCTTGGGCCAACATGCCGGTGGCCAGCAAGCCCAACGCTGTCTGCAGCCACCCCGTTCCCGCGTCTTCCAGCCCATAAATCCCGATGACGAATCCAAGCGCAATCGCCACGATTCCCACGAATCTCGCGATCATCGCATTCATGCGCCAGTTGATGGGAGCCGGCTCATCGTGCATGTCCATAGCCGATACGCTACACTGGATCGTGCAAACGGTTCAACTCCGTTTGGCGCGAATGTCTCGGGCACGCACCTCGTACGACACGGCCTCGTCTGCACGGCCTAATTTCCGCAGCACATTGGCGAGGTCCTCCAGCGTCTTCGCAACCTCTGGGTGGAATGCCCCCCACGCCAGCTCTCGAATCGCCAGAGCTCGACGGTATAACGGTTCCGCTTTTTCCGGCTGCCCTTGGACCACGCGCAACTGGGCCAGGTTCACGACACTCAACGCCACGTCGGGATGGTCGAGACCCAAGAGTTTCTCTTTGATAGCCAGAGCCCGCGTCAGCAAGGGCTCTGCTTGTGCATACTGGCCGTACATGCGATGGAGCACCCCGAGGTTATTGAGCGTGGCAGCGACATCGGTATGGAACTCGCCATGCACGGCTTGATAAATCTTCAGCGCCTGCAGATATACCGGTTCCGCCTCCACATATTTCCCTTGGCCCGCATAGACCTGCGCCAACTGTGAGAGGCTGACCGCCACGCGTCGATCTTCCAGGCCAAACTCCTCTGCTTTGTGCACCGCCACGAGAAAAACCCGTTCCGCGTCCGCGTAATTGCCTTGATGCACGGCCTGTTGTCCTGCTGCCATCGCCGACTCCCATGTCTGTTGCTGGCAACCAGGCCATGCCACGAGGAGGAGAGTGAGCGCGAGCACCCCGAGCCTCTTCATCATGCGCGCAACCGTTCGACAATGGATTCCGCCGGATAGGTGACTATTTCCGCCAGGGTAGGATGGTAATGCGGCATGCGCAAGAGATCGACAGCGGTCCCATGGTAATACATCACCGCGATCAGTTCGTGGATCAGTTCGCCTGCTTCCGGACCAACGATCTGCGCGCCCAGGATCTCGCCTGTTGGCGGCTCACAGATGAGCTTCACGAAGCCGTGCGTGGAACCGAGACAGAGGGCCTTCCCATGATCGGCAAAAGGATAGGAGGCTGTCAGGTAGGGAATCCCTCCTATACGACAGAGGGCTTCGTTGAGTCCCACGACAGCGACCTGAGGATCCGTAAAGACCACCTCGGCATCGAGACGATGATCGAGTTCTTTCGCCGGCTTGCCAGGATGCGTCGCGTTGTAGGCTGCAATCTCTCCCTGCTGGATGGCGAGATGCACAATGGGGGTGAGATCGTTTACGTCACCCACGGCATAGATATGTGCTTGCGACGTGCGCATGGTGTCATCGACGACAATCCTCCCGTCATCGACTATCACTTCTGCCAGATCAAGGTGAAGCCCTTCGATGTTGGGCCGTCGTCCTAAGGCCTGAAGAATCTCCTGGCCAACATAGGAACGTTCACGTCCGTCTTTCATCACCCACAGGGTCTTACCCCTCTCGTCGTGGGTCACACGCAGGAACTGCGCGCCAGTGACAACCTCAATGTTCTCATCGATTAATGCGGCTTCAAGCGCGCGACCGACATCCTCATCCATCTCGGAAAGGAGCGTCTCACCTCGTTGAAGGATCGTGACTCTCGTCCCGAGTCGGGCAAAGAACTGGCCGAGTTCGAGCGCAACAGCCCCACCGCCCAGCACGATCAACGAGCCCGGTTGGGTACGGAGATCGAGAACCGCGTCGCTCGTGAAATATCCGGCTTGGAACAAACCAGAAATCGGAACCTCACTGGGCCTCGACCCGGTGGCCAGAATGATCGAGCCGGCCGACAAGACGGTGTCTCCGACGGTGATCTCGTGGGGCGACCGAAAGGCCGCCCGCGACTCATAGAGCGTGAACCTCGGGTCGCGAAGCTGCTGAATGCGATAGTCGGCAAACTCGCGGACCAGCCGATCCTTTCGGTCCACGATGGCCGATAAATCGGCCTGGACCGAGACCGGAGAGAGTCCGAACTCCTTCGCCCGCCCGAAGAGGGCCGCGATTTCGGCAGAACGCAGGATGGCCTTTGTCGGCATGCAGCCGCGCAGAATACACAGCCCCCCAAGAGGGCCATGATCCACAATTGCCACGTCGGCGCCGGCATCGCGCGCGGTCCGTGCAGCGGCATAGCCCGCAGACCCGCCGCCGATGATGATGACATCGTGTATCTTGCGCATCAAAACTGAATCTGTGATTCCATTGTTCGTTCCCGTTATAGTACTGGGGTCAGGAGGGGAAGAATACACGATGGTACAGCCTGGTCGCTATCGGCACTATAAGGGCCACGAATATGAGGTGCTGGGGGTGGCCCGGCACACGGAAACAGAAGAAGAATATGTAGTCTATCGCGCGCTCTATGGCGACTGCGGGCTGTGGATCAGACCGAAGACAATGTTCTTGGCGGCGGTGATCATTGATGGTCACTCTTGTCCACGGTTCCAGTTTCTTACCGCTCCTTAATAAGTAGGATGTTGAAACAGTCCGCCAGCAGACCCGCTACGTACCACAGAGGGTGCGCCTCGGACCTTCATTCGCTGCTGCCTTGCTCAACGGCCTTTTTCAGCATCCTGCGGGAGTATTACCTCTTGTGCCATACGTGCTGACCCTCGAAGCGAACGCGCGCCAACATAGTGTTCCCACAGCCTGATAGGGGCCCACGGCAGGTCCTTGCTATCTCCAATCGTCGCTCATATGCGGACTTTCCGGCTTAAGTATTTCCAGCAGGGACCCGATACAGACGTTGTGAGGTCAGCCATGCCTATTATTCGCGCAGTCAATGGTATCGTCGAAACATACCCTGCCGCTGCGGTGTCCCCGCGTTCACCTGCTACTCACGTTGCGGCGGCTGATCGTGAAGACCGCTCAAAGGGGCAGGAGCGCCAGACCGCTGACCATGCAGCACATCTCGCTCAGCAGGCCTACCAACAACAGGCTCATCAAGGCCATGCATCCAAGCCGGCACTCCTTGCCCAAGATTTGATGACCGTGCCAGTCACGAGCTTGCCTTCCGACAGCACGTTGTTGGAGGCATGGAGCATCATGAAACATAAGGGAATCCACCATCTCCCTGTGACGTCGGTCCATGGCACATTGGTCGGAATGATATCGGACCTCGACCTGCTGCCCTATGCGCATGAATTGGAGTCCGTCAATTCTCCGGGACCGTCGGCGGGGCATAAACTCGCCCCTGAGATGAGCAGCCGGGTCTTGTCCGCCACTCCGACGACTGAGATCCCCGAAATCGCTCGCATGATGCTCGACGAACATGTGAGTGCGATTCCAATTGTCGACAGCTCCCGTCACCCGGTTGGCATCCTGACAACGAGCGATATTCTTCGAGCCATCGTCCGGCGAAGCCCCCTCGAACTCTGGACATAACCAATCATCAATGCCCTGATTGTCTTAGCGCTTCTTGAGATCGCTTTCCTCCATCAAGACGCCTGCTTACATTTTCGAGCTGGAGCATGTCCGCACCCGGCCCGCCAATCCCTGCACGTTATTGTCGACCTAGATCCGATGATGTCGCCGGGATGGATCGTAATACTGCACGTTCTTCCACAGCGACGCCTCTGGAGAAGTTAAGTCTGCTTCCCGATCTCGCCAGTCAGGTTAACCAGGTCCATTTCGAGAAGGTCGCGGCCTGCCCGACCCTCTGTCCCTCTTCATCCATGACATTCCAAATAAGGGCGTTCTCGACGAGAAAGCGGCGTCCAGTTGATGTGATTCTCACGCCTCGATAGGTGTCGAAATAGCCACGAGTCTTGGCTTGTTCTAACATCCATTCGCGTTCGGCCCTATTCGTGGGGTCCGCCGTCAGCCGGGACGGTGTCCGCGTCAGGTCCTCCCAGGTCATCTCCCATAGCTCTAACGCGACCTGATTGCCGTAATTGAGAAGAGGATCCTCTTCCATCCCATGGGAAACGACTACGAACGGTGAAAGAAAGAGGGTATCGGCCTCGGAGGTCCGATCGCCCGCTCGTTCGAGCAGTTCGCGCCCGGTCCAGTGACGGAAGCTGTTAAGGAGCAGCAGCGACCAGTCCACGATGACGGGATTGTTCAATATCTGAGGAATCATGGCATCATGCTCTGGTGCGGTCGCGAGGGAATTGCCCTCGTACCAGCCGACCAGGCGGTGGTACCATGCCCGATTGTTTAACGCAAGAACATAGCGAGCGCTCTTGTACAGACCCTGGGAGGACTCTGTATAATATGCATCCTTTCGAAGGCCTCCTCCGAGGAAGGCCGATCATTGAGGAGTACCTATGGCCGCTCAGACCCTCTTCGAGAAAATCTGGGAGTCCCACGTCGTTCGCGCAGAGCCGGATGGGACCACCCTGTTATATATCGATCGCCAGCTGGTTCACGAAGTGACCTCGCCGCAGGCGTTTGAAGGACTCAAGCTCTCGGGCCGTAGGCCTCGACGTCCGGGTGCCACGTTGGCGGTGCCGGATCACAATGTTCCGACCACTGACAGGACCTTGGGCATCGCCGATCCCCTTAGTGCGAAACAGATCCAGACGCTTGAAGAGAATTGTCGGGATTTCGGCATCATGCTCTTCGGCATGAACGACATCCGCCAAGGCGTAGTGCACATCATCGGACCGGAACAGGGCTTTACCCTGCCGGGTACGACCATCGTGTGTGGCGATTCGCACACTTCGACGCATGGTGCGTTTGGAGCGTTGGCCTTCGGCATCGGCACTAGCGAAGTGGAGCATGTTCTGGCCACTCAGTGCTTGGTGCAGAAACGACCCAAGACCATGGAAATCCGCGTCGACGGGGAGCTGTCGAATCTCTGTTCGGCGAAGGACGTCATACTCGCGATCATCGGAAAGATCGGAGCAGCCGGCGGGACCGGCTACGTCATCGAGTACACGGGTTCAGCAATCCGAGCCCTCAGCATGGAAGGACGCATGACGCTCTGCAACATGTCGATCGAGGGCGGCGCACGCGCCGGTATGGTCGCACCGGACGAGAAGACCATCGCCTATATCAAGGGACGGCCCTTGGCCCCAAAGGGAGAGCTGTTCGAACAGGCCGTGCAAGCCTGGCAACAGCTCAAGACCGATGCGGACGCGACATACGATATGACCGTCACGATGCGGGCCGAGGGCATCGCTCCGCAAGTCAGCTGGGGCACGAGCCCCGGGATGGTGACTGGAATCGATCAACGAGTGCCGGACCCTCGTACGATCACCGATGAGAACCAGCGCGAGTCCACGGCGCGGGCCCTGGAATACATGGGCCTCATCCCGAACATGCCTATTACTGATATCAAGATCGATACGGTGTTCATCGGGTCCTGCACCAATTCACGCATCGAAGACCTCCGCCTTGCGGCCAACTTGGCCAAGGGCAAGAGCGTCGCCAGGGGAGTGCGGGCGATGGTGGTCCCAGGCTCGGGCCTGGTGAAACAGCAGGCCGAACAAGAAGGGCTCGACCGCCTGTTCAAAGAGGCAGGATTCGAGTGGCGAGAAGCCGGCTGCAGCATGTGCCTGGCGATGAACGCCGACGTGCTTCAGCCCGGAGAGCGCTGCGCCTCGACCAGCAATCGAAATTTCGAAGGGCGCCAGGGGGCCGGCGGCCGCACCCATCTTGTCTCTCCGGCCATGGCCGTGGCGGCCGCAGTTGAAGGACACTTCGTCGATATCCGAACCTGGAAATAGAGGACCTATGCAAGCCTTTACCACCATGACAGGTCTGGTCGCGCCACTGGACCGTGTCAATGTCGATACAGATCAAATCATCCCGAAGCAATTCCTGAAGACGATCAAGCGGACCGGCCTTCGCGAAGGGTTGTTCTACGACTGGCGTCGGCAGAAGGACGGCTCACAGGACCCGGCGTTCTTCTTGAATCAACCGCGCTTTCAAGGCGCGACGATCCTCTTGACGCGCGATAACTTCGGGTGCGGATCGTCGCGTGAACACGCCCCCTGGGCGCTCCTCGACCAGGGTTTCCGTTGTGTCATCGCGTCGAGCTTTGCCGATATCTTCTACAGCAACTGCTTCCAAAACGGCATTCTGCCCGTGGTGTTGAAAGCCGACGAGGTCCTGGCGACGATGGAGGACGTCCTCACGACGCCTGGGTACCAACTGACGGTGGACCTCGGAAACCAGGCTGTGACCACACCGGACGGCACCCGCTTTCGCTTCGAGATGGACCCCTTCAGAAAAGACTGCCTGTATCGGGGTCTCGACGCCATCGGATTGACATTGCAACAGGAGGCAACCATCACCGCTTACGAAACGAAACGGAAGGCCGAGGCTCCCTGGTTATTCAGGGACTTTCGCCCATAACATGGGGAGAGCTTGATGAACTGGTCGACCCTCTTGTTCCCCGTCATATGGCTCTGGCGTCCCAAGCTCTTCCTAACGCTCACCTTCTTCATCGGCGCCGCCTATCTGATGGTCGCCTTCAACTACAGCTATTCCGACGGCAGTCGAGCCGGTTACATTCAGAAATTTTCCAAGAAGGGCTGGGTCTGCAAGACCCACGAGGGCGAGTTGGCGATGACCACCGTGCCAGGGCTCGCGCCAGTGCTCTGGGATTTCACTGTCTGGGATGACAAAGTGGCGTTACAACTCTCGCAGATGATGGGGAAACGGCTGGTGCTTCATTATAAAGAGTACCGGTACCTGCCCACGACCTGCTTCGGAGAGACCACGTACTTCGTCGATCGTGTCGAGGTGCAGGAATAACGTTTTCCGCGGGCCTCACAACCATCCTTTCTTTCTGAAGGCAAGCAGCATTCCTCCTCCGACCACTGCCATCACGCCCAAGACGGCCGGATAGCCCCACTTCCATTGTAACTCCGGCATATGCTCGAAATTCATCCCATAGATACCGACGATGAAGCTGAGCGGCATGAAGATCGTCGTAATGATCGTCAGAACTTTCATCACCGCGTTCAGCCGATAGCTGATGCTCGATAGATAGATGTCGAGACTGGCTGAGACCATTTCGCGAAGCGTCTCGATCGTGTCCACGATCTGAACCACATGATCGTACACATCGCGGAAGAAAATCTTGGTCGACTCCTGTAAGAGGGGACACTCCGATCGGGATAGGTTGTTCGTCACTTCACGGAGCGGCCATACCGCCCGGCGCAAAAACAATAACTGTCGTTTGAGGGCGTGAACTTGACGGAGCGTCTCCGGTTTAGGATCACTGACCACGAGATCTTGCAACGCCTCGATCTTCTCACCTAACACTTCCAATACAGCGAAGTATTGATCCACAATCGAATCGACCAGTGCATAGAGCAGGTAATCGGACCCGGATTGTCGCAGGCGTCCCTTCCCTCCTCGGAGCCGTTCCCGGACCGGCTGGAAGACGTCCGTTCCATTTTCCTGAAAGGACAGCACAAAATTTTTCCCGAGAACCAGACTCACCTGTTCGACAATGATATCCTGTCGGTCGGTGACGGTGAGCATCTTCATCACCACGAACAAGTAGGTCTCGTAATCGTCGAGTTTCGGCCGTTGGTCGGTGTTGGCAATGTCTTCGAGGAGAAGGGGATGGAGCTGGAACTGCTTCCCGAACGATTCCAGAACTTCCATCTTGTGGATGCCCCCCACATCCACCCAGGTGATGGATTCATCGGTCGGCGGCGCCAACGCATCGAGCGATACGGCCTGGCGCTCGTCGCAGCGGGTGCCCGCGTAGTTGAAGACCGTGATTGTGACCTTGTCCGTTTTTTGCTCACCGATGTGGACAAGGGTGCCAGGGGGAAGGCCCGTCTTTCTGGATCGTTTCTGGACCAGCTTCATCGACGGAGACCTCTCAGGATCCTCTGCTTGTACGCAGGTTCTCTGTGAAGATCAAGTGGAGCGCCAGTGTGGCTCCCCTCCTGCCTTCTTTCCGCTTTGCCGATCGAGCGAGACCTGCTACTCTCCCTGTTCTACTCTGCGAGACATGCAACATGAAGCAAGAATTGACAACGTTAGTCGAAGCGGTCCTGATCGCCGGCGAAAAGGTACGTGAACTGGTCAAGGTTGGGTTCGAGGTACAGACGAAGCCTGACCGTTCGCCGGTCACCACGGTGGACCACGAGGTCAACAGAATCCTGCATGAAATGCAGCGCCGTGAGTTTCCACAGGATGGATGGCTCTCGGAAGAGTCCCCCGACGATCCGGTTCGACTCACCCTCACACGCGTGTGGATCGTGGACCCTATCGACGGAACCAAGGCCTTGGTGAATCGGACACCGGAATTCTGTATTTCTGCTGCATTGATCGAACGAGGGGTGCCGATCGTCGCCGCGATCCTCAATCCTTCGACCGCCGAACTCTTCACCGCGGTGCGTGGCGGTGGACTATTCTTGAATGGCGCACGCGTCGCCCACCCGCCCTCTCATGACAGCAATCCCGTCATCATGGTCAATGCGTGGGAATTCCGGAGCGATCGATGGTCGACGCTCGCGGATACGACTCGGTGCCGCCCCATGTATTCCATCGCCAATGCACTGGCCCTGGTCGCTGCAGGTCAAGTCCAGGCCGCATTCACCATCGAGCCGGAGAACGAATGGGATGTGGCTGCCGGAGTCCTCCTCATTGAAGAAAGTGGTGGTACTATCAGCAACGGAGCCGGAAAGCCCTTCATCTTCAATCAGCCGACACCGAGGTTTCATGGCGTGATCGCAGTAGCCGCCAATGCACATCAGGACATGCGCGCCAAGCTCCAGACTCATGCCGAACATGCCAGCTTGCAACTTCAGGCGAAGCGGGCTGCTCCATGACTATCGCCCTATTGGGAACCGGTCTGTTGGGTCGCGCCATCGCCGAGCGACTCCAGTCGGTCGGCCACCGCGTCACGACCTATAACCGGACCACGACAAAGGCGCTTCCCCTCCAGGCCTGTGGCATCACCGTGGTCACGCGACCGGAGCGGGCGATGGCCCAAGCCGACTGTGTGGTCCTCATGCTGGCCGATGCAGCGGCGATCCGTGCTGTCCTGCTGACCCCGGCCTCATTGGAGGTATTACGCGGCAAATCAGTGATCCAGATGGGGACCATCGCTCAGAAAGAGAGCCTGGCCCTCCAGGCTGAGATTGAACGAGTCGGCGGATCGTATTGCGAAGCGCCGGTGTTGGGAAGCCTTGCTGAAGCACAAACCGGAACACTTTTCGTCATGGTTGGCGGGAGCGAAGAACAATTTGTCCAGTGGGGTCCGCTGTTCCGTTCGCTCAGCCGGGAACCGCGTCTGGTCGGTCCTGTCGGAAAAGCTGCGTCTTTGAAGCTCGCGCTCAATCAATTGATTGCTGCAGAAATATCGGCATTCGCCCTAAGCCTCGGATTGGTGCAGCGGGCCGGTGTTCCCGTAGAAACCTTTATGGCAATCTTACGGGAGAGTGCCCTATTCGCCCCGACATTCGAGAAGAAACTGCCGCGGCTCCTGGCTCGGGACTATCAGCATCCAAACTTTTCTACACGTCATCTCCTGAAAGACGTGGATCTCTTCCTGAAAGAAGCCTCCGGTTACGAACTAACGACGAGCAGTCTGGATGGGATCAGGCCAATGCTGGAGCGGACCATTGCACAGGGATTGGGAGAAGCCGATTACGCATCTCTGTACGAAACGGTCAATCCAAAAACCCAGTAGCGTGAAGAGCAAGTATATTGGCCCGCTGGGCTGGTGATGAGAGCGACTTTTTCAGCCTTTCGCTAGGGCGCCGGAGGTGTTTCACTCAAGCTCGCCTGCGAATTTTTCTTGCTGAGATGAAATGTTCCGCCCGGTTGCATTGGTGCGTGATCGGTTCCGATCCTGCTGTACCACCATCGGCCTTCCCCTTCTGAAAAGTCTGGCGAGAACTCGACGGCAAATCCACCGTCTCGATCGTTCTCTTTCTGAAACCACATGCCGTCCCAGGTACGACCAATGAGCGTGCGTGTCTCGAACCGCCCATCTTTCCAATCGTAGTGGCCGTTACCCTGTTCGTCGAGCGTCAATAGGACAACGCCCCCGTCTTCATATTCCCAAACACCAGCGAGAACGTGACGATCATCGGATTGAGAGGTCACTGATGGAGGAACCGAATCTGTGGAAACAGCCCGACGAACCGCCGGCTTGGCACATGCGGCTATGAGTAGCGCGCAGGCTAGAAGAAAATGGACACCGATATATCGTAAGCGCATACCGGCCTTTCAATTCATATCATTTCCTCCTACTTACCATTTGCCGAACGGACAGACAAGGGGCCGAGCGAAACGGACAACTTGTAGAAGGCCTGATGCCAATTCAATCAGGGTGTTGAAAGACAATTCATGCTCCCGGGAGACGCAGGGTGCGGGCGAGCCCCGCACAGCTCGCAGGCTATTCAAAAAGACCGTCCACCAAGGCCGCAGCGAGCGAAGAGGCGAGGCGTACGCTTCGGTACGTTGGGCGTCTGAGCGACACGAGAACGAAAGCTGACGGCATTTTTCAACAGCCTGCTAGCCAAGTCGTGCGATCCGCCGGCAGGCGTCGTCGATATCGACATCGGTTTTCGCATAGCTGAATCGAATGAACTGTCGACCGTCAGGTCCGGAGAAGAAGGCTTCACCCGGCACACCGGCCAAGCCGATCGTCTCGAGGAGAAACATCGCTCGCTCTTTTCCAGCTGTGCCAGGCAGACGCGATGAGTCGGCCAATACATAGTAGGCGCCCTGCGGAATCGACGGAGTTAGGCCGGCCTTGGCCAAGGCCTGGCAGAACCGATCGCGTTTTTGTTGATAATTGCCCGCCAAGTCGCGGTAGAACGAGTCCGGAAGTTCCTGGATGCCTGCCGCCACCCCCGCCTGCAACGGAGTTGGAGCACAGACATACAGCAGGTCGTTCATGGCTCCGATCGCCTGTGCCCACCGCGCTGCCGCGACACTATAGCCAATGCGCCAACCGGTGATGCTGAACGTTTTTGAATAGCCGCCGATGGTGATCGTCCGGTCGGCCATATCAGGCAAGGTTGCGACACTCACATGTGTGCGACCGTCGTACAGGAAGTATTCGTAGATCTCGTCGGTGAACACGAACAGATCGTATTGTTGCGCGATCGCTGCGATATACTCCAGCTCTTGTCGACTGAACACTTTGCCGGAGGGATTGCCCGGCGAATTCACGATGATAGCCTTGGTTCGTGGCGTGATCGCGCGCTCGACATCGGCTGCGGAAAAGGTCCAATCAGGAGCCTGCATCTTCACCATCACGGGAACCGCCTGCACCACCTGCAGCGCGCTGATGTGATACTGATAGTAGGGTTCGAAGAGTATGACCTCATCACTGGGATTAAGCAGCGCCAGGCAGGCAGAATGAAAGGACCCAGTGGCTCCCGCGCTGACAGTAATGTTCGTTTCTGGATCAGCCGCGATGCCATTGTACTGCGCGAGCTTCTTGGCGATCGCCTGCCGTAGTTCGGGCAATCCGTCGAATCGCGAGTAGACATTCTTCCCGCGCTCCATCGCCTGCGCCGCAGCGCGAAGCACCACTGGTGGAACCGGCGTGTCGCAGACCCCTTGTGCCATGTTGAGACCCTTCGCCTGTATACAGGATTGGGTCATCGCTCGAATCTCCGAATGGGCCAATGCGGCTATTCGTTGGTTGACTTGCCGTTTCATCGATGCATTCCTCCTTGATCAACGAGCCTCTCTTGTCGCAGACCGATTCCAGATAGGTCAAGCCCTCCGTCTATGTAGACCATGGAAAATGTCGGTTCGCATACCAAGCGGATTACGAGTTTTTCGTTACATACTTAAACCAATTGGCTATACTGCGATCAGGCCCTGTTGCCCCCTCCTCCGAATTACTCCTCTTGAGGAAGGTGTGCCGGCAATTAGTTCTGTAAAGTTGTTGTGATCTCTATGGTCGATTCTTTTCAGGATGAGAGAATGAAAGGACGTGAGACGTGGCTTCGCAGGACCCCAGATCCAGCCGAGCTTCAAGCCCTGCCCACGAGGCCGCGATGGCGGAACGTCGGGGCCGCCGCCTTAGCCTGAATTGCCGCCTGTTCTTCTTTGGAGAGGAAGATTTCGAAGGAGAGGCTACGATTCTCGATCTCTCTACGGGAGGGTGTCAAGCGACGTCGTTTACGGGAGTACAAGCCGGTACGACGCTCCGTCTGTCCCTGTTCCTCCAGGACCAGCAGTGGCCGGTACGGATTGATGGGGCTATGGTGCGGTGGGTAAATGGTAACAGTTTCGGTCTCGAGTTCACAGAGATCAGGTCGGCCCAACGCGAGAGAATACGAGCCATCATAATGAAGGCCAAGCTCTAAGGATTCGCTTCCCCCCTACCTTCCGCTCTGCTCCAGCAGCCTCCCCTTCGTACCCCATTTCCCTGGGTCAGGTTCCATGTGTTCCCAAAGACATCTGAAGATGAACCTCGCCCAACCCTCACTTCTTCTCATTTTTTGGAGAAGGCTCATGGTGAGAACGGAACACCTCATAGTACCGCAGCACTCTCCTCACGTAGGCGCGGGTTTCTCGAATGCGCGGAACTTTGCGCTCTTTGACTCGATGGACCCCGGCGTTATAGGCCGCCAAGGCCAAGGGAAGATTGCCCTGGTAGAGGTTGAGCAGATGCCGTAGCTGCTTGGCACCTCCCCGGATATTCTGTATAGAATCGTAGACGTCATTTACACGCAACGTGGTCGCGGCAGCCGGCATCAGCTGCATCAGGCCGACCGCACCTTTGCGAGACACGGCATGCTGGCGAAAATCAGACTCGGTTTTGATGACAGCACGCAACAAGGCAGGATCAAGACGATACCTCTTTGCGTACCATGTAATGGCCCGATGGATTTCACGTTTAGAATACCGAGGATAGGCGCCCTCATAGTCTGGTCGCGTTGGCGCGGGAACGGCAGCGATTAGCAGACACAGCACAACCACCGTACAGAGGGCGCGAAGCAGGTATGAACGGAGCCGTCCGCTCGTGGCGCTGTTGGTGGACATGATGTGCGGTTACATCCCAATGCATTAGACAACTTTCATAGAGGCCTGTAAGGTCTCAAGATCCGTGCCCGGATGAGGTTCTACTAACATACGAATGACATAGGAAAATGATCGCTGTACCGGATGACGCACTGTGGCGCGATGTGCACAGAATGGACGTTTGGGAACTGTTAACCTTCCACACGTAATGGCACATTTTTTCGAAGGCGAAGCCCTCTCAGAGATTTTTGATGAGGGAATCACGAACAGCTGCGCGGGGTCGTCAGAGGATGAGGAAGTAGTGCCTAGTAAAATCGGTGGCCTGTTCCACCGCTTCTGACCTTGGAGAGTCTTCTCCGGAACATGGAGGGTCTGAAAGACGCGAGAATTCTGCTGGCGGACTGTTTCAGTATCCTGTCAGAGCAGATCACCGATAAGCTTAACAGCCTCTTCAGGGGAGGTAGCGGCATGGACGAGATGCGGTGCGAGATTTTTGAACAGACCCACCCCACCCTTGTCGGCACCTAACAGAATCACGGTCTTCTTTGCTTTCAGCGCCAGGGCAACTTCTGACACCGTGCCAGTGCCACCGAGTCCACAGGCTACGATAACGTCACTGGACATGACATTCACGTTGTTACGTGCCTGACCCAGATCCGTGACAATCGCCACATCCACATACCGAGACACCTGTGCCTTGCCATCGGGCAGAATTCCAATCGTCAAACTGCCGGGCACCGACTTCGCCCCCTCGCTGGCCGCGTCCATTACACCGCTCGCGCGCCCACCTGTCAACACCACCCATCCCTGACGGGCGATAAGCTCTCCTAGGCTTTTGGCGTCGGCCAATTCTCGTATGCCGGCCTTGGCAGGTCCCATGACACCTATCATGGGTTTTCTGGTCGACCGTCGGATCGGAGATTTCATGGACCACACCTCACTGGGCAAAGATACCGGCACAGGTTGCTGAAGTCGGAAATATAGACCGCGGTCGGATGGGCTGTCGCGCGATTCTTGCGCAAGGAGTCGGGACAATGCAATAAACAGCGAGCGAGGACTCGGAGTCGCGACTCACGTTATGGTTTTCCCCACAACTCTTCCAGCCGCTGGGCGCGACCGCAATTGTATTTATAGAATTTGTAGCGGATGGGATTCTTCTTGTAGAAGTCTTGATGGTACTCCTCGGCGGGATAGAACTGCGAGACTATCACGATCTGCGTGGCGATCGGCTCTTTAAATCGTTTCAATTGCTCAATCGCCTGTCTGGATGCCTCTGCTACATGCTTCTCCTCGTCGGTCTGAAAGAAAATGGCGGAGCGATACTGGTTGCCATGGTCGCAAAACTGTGCGTTCGGTGTGATGGGATCGACGTTCCGCCAAAAGGCCTCCAGTAACTTCCGGTAGCTCGCTTTGCCAGGGTCATAGACCACTTCGACCGATTCCGCATGCCCCGTTCGTCCCGCGGACACATCTTCATAGCTCGGATTGGCAACCGTCCCTCCCATATATCCCGAGGTCACAGACAATACCCCCTCCACCTTTTCAAAGGCTTCTTCCATGCACCAGAAGCAGCCTCCTGCGAAGTAGGCCTTGACAGGCGTCGCACCCACAGCAGATTGGCCGGTCGCATGGAGGGCGGCCCAGGGTCCGAAGAGGATAGCTACGGTAAGAAATAGGAAAGCACCTCGTCTTTTCATGGGAAATTCCTCCTCACTGACTTCCTCGGCCGGACGGCTATGTGAACGCTTACACCTCACTACGGACATGGTTTCGATTCGGATGTTCCTGTATGATCGAAACCTATGCGGAATATCACTCGTTTCCTCACTTGCCTCCTTGTCACCATGGCTGGGTGCGCCTCCTGGTTCATGAAAGGCGAACCTCCGGAGGTGCTGGTCACGAATGTGACACCCTTAGCGGCAACTGCCTTCGAGCAACGATTGCAAGTGGACCTCCGCATCCGCAACCCGAACGATTTCGATCTCCTCGTCACAGGCATCGACTTTACGCTCAACCTCAACGGGAAACGGCTGGCCCGCGGATTGGGGAATAAAGACATGACGGTTCCCCGACTCAGCGATGCCGTCGTCTCAGTTCAGACAAGCACATCGACCTTCGACGTCGTACGACAGCTACTGAACTTCTCCCAGACGCAACACCTTTCGTACAACGTCACGGGCCTGCTCCACCTCAAAGATAGCCGCCTGCCCTTCGACAACTCCGGCATCCTCCTCGAAAGAGGCCAGCTCTTCGGCTCGCCTTCTCCTTAGCCCTTCACATTCGGGAAGCAGCGGGAAAGAAATCGGCATGTGCCCATGCCTTCTTAAAACGATCCTCGACCACAGCCGCCTGCTCGTCTTTCTGTTGAGCCCGGAGGCTTTGTATTAATCCGATCAGCGCCCACCCATTGTCCGGATGACGCAGAAGGTCCGTCTGGTAGACCGCTTCCGCTTCGGCCGGTCGACCGGACAGCAAGAGTACCGTTCCGAGATGGTGCCGCACGGACAACGGCCAGAGCGGCGGCTCCGAATATGGAAGCGCCTCTTCCATGCTGATCGCATCATCAAACAGTCGAATCGCATCATCATAGTGCTGGCGGCGCGCAGCAAGTTCTCCTGCCAGGACCCGCTCAGCAATCTTGAGAAGCGCCCGTTCAGTCTTTTCTTCCGCCGTGCGATCCCGACGGATCCGTTTCGTGAGGCCGGCAAGAACGAAGCGTTCGCCCTCAGCACCGGGGAGCCGACCAGTCGCAACGAGGGCGAGTCCTCGCCCCAGCCGCCACATCCCTTCCATCAACCGCAATCCCTTGGGCGGTCCTGGCTCTCTGAGCAACTCTTCCCACCGGCCGAACCGAATCATCGAGAAGATTGGCGTCAGGAGGTGGAATTCCTTCCAGCGGTCCTTGCGGGCTTCCTCCACCGTGATGGTCGCCGTCAAGTCGCGAGCCGCTTTCATCGCTTCGGCATTGCGCCCCTCCATCGCCAAGGACACCCAGAGAAAATGGAGATTGTGCGTGTAATACACGTCTGGATACTCGCCGGTCTGGTTTCGGCTGGCCAAGTACTGTTGATCGATATGGACTGCCTGCTGATTTCGTTCCGCCGCTTCGTGGTACTTCCCAACCCGCATGTAAATATGGGCCGGCATATGAACGAGATGACCGGCTCCCGGCATCAGACCAGGCAGCCGCTCCGCACAGGGCAAGGCCCGTTCCGGTTGCGATGACGCCTCGACCGCGTGCAAGTAGTAGTGGCAGGCCCCGGGGTGATCGGGGTTCCGCGCGAGCACGGACTCGAGCGTGGTGACGATCTCATCGGTACCAGGCTGCGGTCGCCCGTCCGGCTTCCAGAAATCCCAGGGCCGCAGATCCATCAGCGCTTCCGCAAACAGCGTGGCAGCATCGGCATCCTGGGGGAATCGCTCTGCCACTGATCCCATAGTCTTCGCGTAGGCCTCATCGAGTTGTTTGCGCTTGGCCCCCTTCCGTCCCACATATCGTGTGACTAATGCGGCGATGTAGGCTTGCTCCCCAGGAGTGGCGCGGCTTGCCAGTCGTCGAGCCTGCTGTACCATCTCGACGGCGCGATGTTCGTCTTTCTTCTCCATTCCCCTATTGATGTTGGGACCGAGCGCCAGCGCAATTCCCCAATAGGGCATGGCCGCCTGCGGATCCTGTTGGGCCGCTGCTTCAAATGACCGGATCGCCTCTTCGTGGTTGAAGGCATAGACGAGTCGAAGTCCCTGGTCGAAATAGCGTTGGGTCTGTTCCGATGCAGTGGTGATGGGATGGTGGAGGGAACCCAGATTGTCGAAGAGCGGCGGAGCGGCGGTGTGGTCGGCAAGAGCAGCCCCTGCAGGTGAGACCATTGCGAGACAATACGTCATGCCTGCAACCAAGAGCGTAGTGAACATTCATGCTCCCATAAGGCCTGCGACAGCCCTTTCATCGGTCGGCAGGATGCTAACGCGTTTCCCTTGTCCTGGATATGCCCATTATAATGTTTCCACCATCGGTCTTGTTTACCCCTGCTCTCCTACCGAGTCAATGCGCCTGCGGCCGGCTGTCCGTTCAGGCTGACGATTTTAGAATCTGGTGACGCTGGAAAAGTTGAAGTCGTGGAGCATCATCGCCGGCACGAGGAACTTGCCGGTCTCGGACGTGATCGCTTCGGCCGGGTTGGTGAAGGCCGCGATCCTGTTGAAGACTTGCAAGGGGCTCTCGTGAAACCGAAAGTTCTTCACCGCCGAGACGATCGCTCCATTCTCGACGAGAAACGTGCCGTCTCTCGTCATACCGGTCAGGGTGAGATCGGTCGGATTGACCGTCCGGATGTACCAGAAGTTCGTCACGAGGATGGCCCGCTCCGTGTGCTTGATTAATTCGTGTAGCGTCGGCAAGGACGGTCCTCTTCCCGAGAGGCAGGGGGCATCCAGCGTAGGGATTGTGTCGATCCCTCGCACCTTCGCCGTGAACCGATCGTACGAAAGCTGCGTGAGCTCCCCCTCTGCAATCCAGTCGGATGCCACGGTCGGTAACCCATCAGCGGTGAACCCGATGCCCAAGAGATCCTCGTGCGCCGGCAGATTCCGGAGCGTCAGCCGCTTGTCGACGATCGGCTGGTTCAGTTTGCCGGACAATGCACTCGTGCCTTTCTCGTAGGACTTCGCATCCAGCGTCCAGAGCAGCGAGGACCACAGCCCCGCGACGGCAGCCGGCTCAAGAATCACGGTATAGCGCCCCGGCGGCAACTCGCGTACCTCCAGGCCCCGCTTGGCTTTATTGATCGCGGTGAGCGTCCGCTCCTGGATCCTCAGATGATCGATGGACCGATGGGCCGCAGCACCCCAGCCGGTGGCCTCGCCGGCCTGAACCGTGAGGCTGAATCGTGCATCGGTCCGTTCTTCGTGGGCGAAAAGTCCGGTACTCGCGGCAACTCCTACTGTCGCCATCGATGAGGACACAACCCCGGCTGCGCCAAAATTTTCCATCCGGCATTGTCCAATCGCCTCATTCGTGTATTCCAGTCGACGGGCCGGCCCGGCCGCGGCAGTCTCGGCTCGCGACGTAGGAGGAGTCAGATATTGCTGTAGCTCCGCCGGCGGGAGGTATTCCGGATCGTCCGGCGACAGGTGCGCGATTTGCGTGGCTCTGGTCACCGTTTCTTGCACCGATCCCGCGGTAAAGTCTGTTGTGCTCGCCGTGCCATGACATCGCCCGAACGCCACCGTCACACTCACAGACCCGCGCCTGGTATCGACGTTCTGGACGACCTGATTGTTCGCAAACCGCGTCGTCCCGCTATGCTGATCATGCAACGCGATGAGCGTGTGGTCGCCAGTCGAATGTTTCAGGACCAGCTCGGCGAGAAACCGGAACTCGTCACGACTCGTCAGCTTCGGCCAGGTCTTGGGGCCGGTCGTACTCATGATCCGGCCTGCCCTCCGATGACGTTCACATTGCGGAACCGCGCGTGTGATGCCGCATGAGTCATCCAGCCGGACTGACCCGGCTGGCCCTTGCCGCATGTGACGAATCCATACCTCCGGCGGTGCGACCGATCCGCGACACCGTCGCAACTGCTCCAGAACTCCGGTGTGATCCCATGATAGATGACGTCACGAACCATGCGGGTCCGCTTCCCGTTCTCGATGATCCAAAATGCATCGCCGCCGAACTGGAAATTATACCGTCGTTGATCGATGCTGTAAGATCCATGGCCTTCGATGTAGATACCCCGTTTCACATCGGCGAGCAGTTCGTCGAGGGTTGCGGTGCCCGGCTCAAGGCCGATGTTGGCGATGCGGACGATCGGCACGCTCCCCCAGCTGTCCGCCCGATTGGAACCACGCGAGCGAGTCTCGCCGATTTTCAGCGCAACCTCGCGGCTCGTGCAATAGCCGACGAAGATGCCGTCACGCACAATATCCCAGTGCTGGCACTCCACGCCATCATCGTCGTAGCCGGTCGCGGCAAGGGTCTCTGGTTCGCGGTTGTCGGCCACGAGGTTCACGTGGGGAGAGCCGTATCGAAAGGTTCCCCGTCTCTCAGTTGTCAAAAAGCTGGTGCCGGCATAATTGGCCTCATACCCGAGTGCGCGGTCGAGCTCACTCGGGTGGCCACAGGACTCATGCACGGTCAGCGACAGATGTTCGGGATCAAGGACGAGATCGTACGAGCCTGGCGCGATGGTGGGTGCCCTAACTTTCTCGACGGCCTGAGACGCGATGCGTGGGGCCTGGGCAAGGAAATTCGCGTCTTCGATCAATTCATAGCCCATCCGAAGATGCGGCGTATTGAAGCTCCGCGAGGCGAACCGCCCGTCATGCACCGCCGTGGCATCGAAATCCCCGCTCACGGCAAGGAGGTCGAATTCCAGGCGTGACCCTTCGGTCGACACAAAGAGTTTGCGGTCACGGCGGGCCCACAGGCTCGCACTGCTCCGCACGATGCCCGGCTGACGATGGACATACTCCATCGTCTCAAGGAGCAGCGCAGTTTTGTGTTCGAGCGCGACGGCAAACGGATCGATCCGTTGCGCCGTGATAACCCGGTCTCGATGGACCGGCTCATCGGCGAGCTTCACTTTTTCGATCACCAGAGACGACGAACCTTTCGCAATCTCGATAGCCAAGTCAGCCACACGCGGGGCTTCTTCCAGCGAAAACACCGAACTGGCCGCAAAGCCCCAGGCGCCGTGATACAGGACCCTGATCCCAAATCCCCTGTCCTGCTGGTCTCGAATGGACGCGATGCGACGGTCTTCGCCCCGAATGGTCCGGGTTGTGCTGTCGAGGAGGCGAATGTCGCCATACTCGGCCCCGGAGGCGACAACACGTTTCAGCGCGAGCTCAGCGAATTCATCCCAATTAAGAGTGCTCATTGCGTGACCGTCTTTGTGGGAAGGGAACGAGCGTGGAACGAGGTTAGTATAACAGGATCCTGGAGGAGATCGCAGAAGATCAAGAAGGAGGTGACGCGAGCGGAGATTTGCTAGAACACTCCCGTGATGCCGGTGCTCAACTTGTCTCTGAGGATCGGCGTGGCCTCTTCGATGTTCACATCTTTCTGCAGTATATGCGCGACAGAGCGCATTTTGTAGGTCTTCAATTGCGCGCCTACAGCCGGTACACCCTTGCCCCGTTCCGTCATCAGCACGTCCGCCACGCAGAGATAGGCTATTCCTTCAGGTTTTGGTGCTCCTCCGCCGCCTCGCATAGCTTGGGCCATCATTGCATTTTGGGCCATCATCGCCTTCATGGCTTGGGCCATCATCGCATTTTGGGCCTTCAGAGAGCCCATCAGATCGCCGCCACCCGCGCTATGTAAGGGGGTACCGCCACTCCCAAGGCCGGACCCGAATCCCGATTTCGCAATCGCCTCCGGCGTCACGTCGTCTCCCGGCTTGTGGCAATATACGATCTGCGTTTGGATCCAGTAGGCGGCTTGCTGTGGATCGGCGACCACTTGATAGCCTTTCGCGCTCAACCGGGCGGCGAGATCTGCCGGCGTGACCAGCTGGTTTTCCGAAGTGTTGCGGACCTGTACATAGATCGTCTTCTCATGATTAGGCGGAAGCAGGATTGAGCTGTCGTTCATCAGGCCGGACCGGAGCACATTGCTACAAGCGGCGGTTATCAAGAACAATGCGAGCAGCAGCAATCGTGTGGTCATGGCGATCCTCATGGTCGACATCAAAAGTGTCCGGCCACTGCGGAGCTGAGTTTCTGTTGCACCAGAGGCGTGGCTTCGGATTCGTCGAGTTTCTTCTGAGTCACACTGGCGGCCAGCCGTGTCTGGTACACACCCGGTGGCGGAGCACCTTGCTGCGCAACGAGCCATGACTCGCCGGGGCTATGCTCGGTAATCTGCAGGTCGGCAACACAGGCGTAATTGATATTCTCGTTCGCACCTGGGCGCGAGGGGCCGCCGCTGAACATACTGCCCACGGAGCTGATTGTATTGAGCCCCATCGACGCGACGCTACCGATGATCGCTCCTTGTGGCCCAGCCATGCTGGCCATGCCGCTAAGCCCTTGCAACCCACCCATAATTGATGAACCAATTCCCGAGCCGTAGCCGCTGGCCACCATGTCCTCGACCGGCAATTCGATCTTTGTCTGGTTGCAATAGACGATGTTCGTCAACACCACGTAATAGGCGGCTTTCGGGTCCTGCACGACCCGATAACCTTTGGTGGTGAGGCGAGAACCTAAGTCAGAGAGAGTCACGGCTTGGTTGTCTGAGGAATTGCGGTTCTGAAGGAAGACCGTGTTGGACGTCGTGGGCGGCAGCATGAGCGTGTTGCTGGCCAGCAAGTCCGTATCCTTGATGTTGCTGGCGCATGCGGCAAGAGGGAGACTGAGTAGGACAGGCAGGACGAGATAACGCATAACCCACCTCCTATTAGGTCACTGCACGCGGGATTCTACGGAATATTTCCCTAATCAGCAACAACTAAATCAGGGGCTTTCATCCGATGCGATGCGGCAATCAGACGGCAGGTTCTCTTCATCGCTCTAGCGTCCGCCCATTCCTATACAACCGGTGCAGCCTGCCGCCACCAATTTCGGATGATTCTCGGCCTCCTTCTCCCCGTGAATCCGCCGCACATTACCCGCACCCGCTGAGCTCTAGCTCGGCGCAATGCACTAGAGCGAACGATGGCTCATACAGCCTGGATTTTTACAGGGCTGTCCACTACGATACTCTGCCATGTTGTCTCCCGAGCGTACTCCGCGTCAGCGCATGGTGGAGTTACTGACCGGCGCCAGGCTGGCGTCTCACCAACTGGCGCAGATGTTGGGAATTGCAGAGCGACAGATAGAGGAGCACTTGATGCATGTGGTGAAGACCCTCGCACGTGACCCGTCAAGACGGTTTATCCTTGAACCGTCCACCTGTCTCAATTGTGGTTTTGTGTTTCGCGAACGAGCCAGGCTGACCAGACCAAGTCGCTGTCCATTGTGCCGAAGCGAAGGGATCTCCGCGCCTCGTTACGGGATCAATTCAATGAGGTAGAACGACCGACTGTTCCTGAATTTCCCGTTGTCCGCTTCCTGAGCCTAATATATATAAACTGGCGCGAGTATTGAGGTGAACTCCCTTTCATGGCCGCAAGACCTTCTACATTTGTTGGTCGGTGGACCGATGTCCGTCACGACGCGCTTGCCTCGTTTGTGGTGTTCCTCGTCGCTCTCCCGCTCTGCATCGGCATCACAGTGGCCTCTGGAGCACCAACCGGGTCCGGCATTGTCACAGGCATCATCGCCGGATTGGTGGTGGGCTGGCTAGCCGGCTGCCCGCTCCAAGTCAGCGGACCGGCTGCCGGCCTGACCATCATCGTCTGGGAACTCATCCAAGAGTATGGAGTCGAACGGTACAGTGCCGTCGTATTGATGGCAGGAGTGATCCAGATCCTGGCCGCATGGCTGCGCATCGGTCATTGGTTTCGTGCAGTGTCTCCTGCGGTGGTGCATGGGATGCTGGCGGGTATCGGCGCCTTAATCTTCGCCAGCCAGTTCCACGTCATGATCGACGACGTGCCGAAGGGGAGCGGGATCGCGAATGTAATGACGTTGCCCGGCGCGGTCATAAAAGGTGTCTTTCCCGATGGCAATGCCTTGACCAACCATCAGGAAGCCGCTTGGATCGGTGTGCTGACGATCGGTACGATACTCGTGTGGACTCTGGCAGTCCCTAAGCGATTCCGTGTGGTGCCTGCTGTGTTGGTCGGAGTCATTGTCGCAACGGCAACCGCCACATGGTTTGAACTGCCCATTGCGCATATTGCCGTTCAGGACAACCTGTTATCGATCATCCATGTGCCGAGCCTCGACATGCTGGAGCATCTTTTAGATACGACATTGCTGGCCGAAGGGCTTGCACTTGCGTTCATTGCCAGCGTTGAGACGTTGCTGTCTGCGACTGCCGTCGACCAACTCCACCATGGACCTCGCACCCGCTACAACAAAGAACTGTTCGCGCAGGGAACGGGCAACATGCTCTGCGGGATCGCAGGCGCCTTGCCAATGACGGGGGTCATCGTCCGCAGTTCCGCCAACGTCGAGGCCGGGGCACGAACCCGTTTTTCAGCGGTGCTTCATGGAGCATGGCTCTTGTTCTTCGTGTCGTTCCTCCCGTTTATCATGCGACTGATTCCAACCGCGAGCTTGGGGGCGATCTTGGTCTATACTGGTTTTAAGCTTATGGACTTCGGGGTATTGAAAGACTTGCGCGTACACGGCCGCAGCGAGATCATCATCTTCTTCGTCACGATGGGAACGATTATCTCAATGAACTTGCTGACAGGGGTCCTACTCGGAGTCGGGCTTGCCATCGCCAAACTGCTCTACACCACCCAGGACCTGGACGCCAATTTAGAGCTCGATCATGCGAACGGGAGGCTCACGCTGAATCTCTCGGGCATTGCGACCTTCCTCAGTCTACCTCACCTGGCGTCCACCCTAGAACAGGTGCCGCCTTCCACCGAACTGCAAGTCCGCTTCGCATCGCTACGCCACATCGATCATGCCTGCTTGAATCTGCTTGCGTCGTGGGAAAAGCTCCATGAAGCATCGGGCGGAAAAGTGGGTCTCGATTGGGGTAAGCTCAACAGACTCTTGTATCACACTAGAAAAGACGTTCGACAGGCGACAGGTTTGAAGAAATGGCTCCATTGAGTGTGGTGCCCGTGACACGATCAATCACTCTCATCCTCTGTGCCCTGAGTTTACTTCTCTCCGGCTGTACCGGTGATAAGGCCCAGGAGCTGTTCGACACCGCCCAACTGGAAGAGAGGCAACACAACGTCGCCCACGCCAAGCAACTCTACGACGACCTCATCCGCCTGTATCCAGACAGCCACCAAGCCGAAACGGCGCGGGCTCGTCTCGCCGCTCTCAATCAGGCTCCATGAGTTATTTCGTTTTGGGAAACCACGGTATGAACGCACTTGTCGTCCGTTGGTACTCTCGATAGTCCTCTCCCCGGCTCACGATGGCCTGCCGCTCCGCCCAGGGAATGCCCGTGACTTTGAGCAGCGCCCACCCCATTCCCACTGGTCCGATCCAGGTCAGGAACCATCCCGGAGTGCCCACCCCCATCACGACGTAGGCCCACCAGTGCAGCCACTCAAAGAAGTAATTTGGATGGCGTGAGAAGTACCACAGCCCGTCGCGACAGACACGATCGTGGTTCAAAGACCGGGCGCGAAAACACGCGAGTTGCCAGTCCGCCATGCCTTCAGCACAGACCGCGACAATCCAGATCAGCAAGCCGACGAGTTCGATCAGCGCGAACGGTGGCCGTGGATTTTTAAGAAGAACCAGAAACGGGAGGGAAAAGGCCGCCACGGCCAGCGCTTGCAGTTGAAAATATCCAAACATCCTGACCGTTTCTGAAGAACCCCATTGCTTGCGTAGACGGCGATAGCGAGCGTCCTCCTGCTTGCCGATCACGCGATTGAGAAGAATGTAGAATCCCAACCGGCCCGCATAGAGAACGACCAGAATCGTCACGAGTACCTTCCGCTCGACCTCTCCGTCGGCTTGTGTGGCGTACCAGAGAACGACAACGATAAGACCCGCGCACCAGCCGACGTCTGCGACCGAGGCATTGCGTATGCGCAGGTGCAGAACCCAGAGTCCTGCCATGACCGCGACCATCACGAGGTAGGCAATGACAACAAGCGGCAGAGGATAGGATATCACCATGACAGCCTGCGATCTGCTTGCGCGTTACGCTTCACGAGTTACGACGCCTTATCGTCCCACAGATCGTCCCCGACACCTGTGCGGCTCGTCAACCATGTTCGGAATCCTGGAATTTGAAACGATAATAGGCCCTGGATCTTGTCGCAACGCAATGACAGGTCAGGTGGTCGCGGCGCACCGGCATAGGCTGTCACAGAACCAGCTTGTATCCGTCCGGACAATTCCTGGTACCACGAAGTGAGAGCTTGCCCGATCTCCCAGCGCGATAGCCGTTCCGCTCCTCCGAGATGGTAGAGGCCCGGCTGGTCCTGCTCGATGAGCTCCCATATGGCCCGCGCTGTCATACCGGCCGGTAATGGGCAACGAAACTCATCCGTGAATAGCGTAAGTGGCGTTTCTCCTTTTACTGAGTTCCGCATATCTTCGACAAAGCTGCGATCACCGGTCGGCGAGGTGCCGGCATTCAGCGCCACTCGAATCGCGCTATGCCGCGGGTTCTGCAGCACGATGCGTTCGGCTTCAGCTTTGGTCTCTCCGTACACATTGAGCGGATTCACCGGATCGGTCTCGACGTACCAGCCTTGTGCGCCATCGAAAACCTGATCGCTGGACAAGAACAGAAAAGGAATCTCGGCCGCAAGTTCGGCGAGGAGCGCGGTCGCCTTGACGTTGATGCGTCGCGCCAGGGTCGGGTCTTTCTGACAGGGCCCTGTCCGACTCTGCGCAGCGCAGTGGACAACGACGTGGGGATGCAGGCCATGCCAAAGACGGCGAACTGCATTGACGTCGGTCAGATCGACATCCTGTCTAGTGATACCACGCACATCCCACTGCGGCGCCCATCGTGGCGCCGTGTTGAGGAGATAGTGGCCGATGAGCCCCGCCGCACCGGTGACAAGGACGAGCGGTTTCATGAGGCGTCCATTGCGAGGCGGCGTATCTCAGGGGCTTCGATAATCCGAACCCTGTCAGGCGGATGTTCAACCGCACACACAAGTGCATGCAGCATCTGCTGGATAGCCACGAGGCCGAGCCGTTGGGCCGACTCTTGCGTCGAGGGCACTCGTTCCAACAGTCGATATATCGGTTGCAATGCCAAGGGCCACCAATGGCCGGGGCCGAAGATGTACCAAGGGCGAACGATGGTCGCGGTCAGTCCGCTGTTGCAGAGCCGGTCTTCGCACTCATGCCGCACCGTAGTATAGTCTTTCATGATCGGCGCCGGATGGGACACGCTGACATAGATGAAATGGCTGACTCCTGCGGTCGTTGCCACTTCACTCGACGCGAGTCCTGAGAGACGATCGACCGCTCTGAACTGCACTCTCTTCCACGGGGCGGGCTTCGGCACCCCGACGAGTTGAACGATGGTGTCCCCGGTTCTCATACGTTCCGCCACGGAGGCTGCATCAAGCGGGTTGCCGATGGCCGCCTGAGCACCGTGAACGACTTGTGACGTCGATTGTGGTCAAGCAAGCGCGGTGACGTGATAGCCTCGTTCAAGGAGTAGCGGGATGAGTCTGGAGCCGAGGTAGGCGGTGCCCCCGGTCACGAACACGCGTTGAGACGGCATGGAAGACATCTGTCTATGACGCCCGCCTGTTTGGATGGGGAACTAGTTTCGTGTCAGCTTCCGGTATCTGATCCGGTGCGGCTGATCGGCTTCCTTGCCCAACCGCTTCTTCCGGTCCGCTTCGTACTCGCTGTAGTTCCCTTCGAACCAGACCACCTTGCTGTCGCCTTCGAACGCCATAATGTGGGTCGCGATCCGGTCCAGAAACCAGCGGTCGTGACTGCTGATGACGGCGCAACCGGCGAAACTTTCCAATCCCTCTTCAAGGGCGCGCAAGGTATTGATGTCGAGATCGTTCGTCGGCTCGTCGAGGATGATGAGGTTCGCCCCCTCTTTCAACATACGGGCTAGGTGCACCCGATTGCGTTCGCCGCCGGAGATATCCTTCACCTTCTTCTGCTGATCGGTGCCAGCAAAGTTGAACCGGGCACAGTAAGCCCTGGCATTGACTTCGGCCTTGCCGAGCATAATGGTCTCGTGACCCTCGGATATGATGTCGTAGACGGATTTCGTCGCGTCCAAACTGCGATCCTGGTCCACGTAGCCCAACTTGACCGTCTCACCGATCTTGATCGTTCCCGCATCCGGTTTCTCTTTCCCGATGATCATGCGGAACATCGTCGTCTTGCCGGCTCCGTTCGGACCGATCACGCCGACAATGCCTCCCTTGGGGAGACTGAAGTTCACATTTTCATAGAGGACCTTGTCTCCGTAGGCTTTGCTGACACTCTTGGCTTCGACGACCACATCGCCCAGCCGCGGGCCCGGGGGGATGTAGATCTCCAAGTCTGCGGCCTGCTCGTCCTGTTTCTGATTGACCAATTCCTCATAGCGGTTGAGCCGCGCCTTGCCCTTCGACTGACGGGCTTTCGGGGACATACGGATCCATTCCAACTCATGCTCCAACGACTTGCGGCGCTTCGATTCGGCTTTTTCTTCTTTTTCCAGCCGCACCTGCTTTTGCTCCAACCAGGACGTGTAGTTGCCCTGGAATGGAATACCATGGCCGCGATCGAGTTCGAGAATCCAGCCAGCGACGTTATCGAGGAAGTACCGGTCGTGCGTGACGGCGATGACTGTGCCTTTGTATTGCTGGAGATGTTGCTCAAGCCATTGCACGGACTCGGCATCCAGATGGTTCGTCGGCTCGTCGAGCAACAAGATGTCGGGCTCCTGGATCATGAGTCGGCACAGGGCCACCCGGCGCTTTTCGCCGCCGGAAAGTACCCCGACCTTCGCATCCGGCGGCGGACAACGCAGTGCGTCCATGGCCAATTCAAGCACGTTGTCCAACTCCCACCCGTTCGCCGCTTCAATTTTCTCTTGCAGCTGGGCCTGCTTCTCGAGAAGCTTTTCCAGTTCATCGGGAGTGGCCTCGCCCATCTTATTGCTGACCGCGTCATACTCGCGCAACATGGCCACGAGTTCTTTTTTGCCCTCCTCAACGACTTCTTTCACCGTCTTGTCTGGATCGAGCTGTGGCTCCTGTTCCAGCAGCCCAACGCTGTAGCCCTTCGAGCGGGTGATCTCTCCCGTATAATTCTGATCGACTCCGGCGATGATCCTGAGCAATGAGCTCTTCCCCGATCCATTGAGACCCAACACGCCGATCTTCGCGCCGTAATAGAACCCAAGATAAATCTCTCGGAGGACTTGTCGTTTCGGCGGATAGACTTTTCCGACATTGACGAGCGAGAAAATGACTTGTTTATCGTTCGTGGCCATAGTTCCTCTGATGAATGGGATAGGTCACAAGGGAGGGCTCACGATAACAAAAGCCCTCGACACTTCACAACCGTGCGAACTCATGTGCGCCAGAGCGTATCGGCAATCTGCCGGACTGGATGCAGTTAGATTCCAAGGTCCTCCGACAGCCGGACTTCCGATTCGTCGTCAATTTCTTCAAGGCAGCTAAAGCAGGAAAAGGGAAACCGGTCGATAGGGATCGCGCAGACTTCGCCGATGGACGAGTCCTCTATAGCCAGTCCACCACATTCTCGATGAATTAAGACAAGCATGGAACCCTCCTATTAGCTGCACGAACGTGAGGGAGAGGCAGGACGGACGAGATGTGTAATCTGGGTCGCCTATTGTCCTTTCCCGCTAGTCTCGCCTCTCTCGCATGACCATTCTGCTACATGAGACCCAAGACAAGACGCCGAAATGTGTTCAGATGCTCGGGGCTACTGAGTCGATGGTCGCCCGGAACGAGATGGAGTTCGACCGGGAATGAGGGAGCAAGGGATCGTAACTGCTCGACAAATTTGCTGCTGCCTTGGGGCAGGATCACGCTGTCTTCCCGGCCGTGGAGAATAGCCGTGCTGACCGGCCGAAGGCGGTCGAAACTCGTCTTCCAATAGACCTCACTCTCTTCGACCCACTTCCAGGCGAGAGGAAAATCCCGATGCGCAGGCTCGTCGTCCCAGGGCATCCAGCCGGCCGTGCGCCACGCATTGTTACGCTCGTCGGAAATGGAATGGGCCCGGACCCCCATCATGTTGAACGCGGGAGCGATGAGGACGAGCTTCTCGACAGCGGGATACTCTTGCGCCATGAGCCATGCGATCCAGCCACCGAGCGAATTGCCCACGATGGTCACTGGCGGTCCGGCGGTCAGCATGCTGACAACCACCCGGGCGTCCTGAATCCAGTCGGACAACGTGTACTCGGCGAACGTGCCGCCTGAATCTCCGCACCCGCGCACATCGTAACAGCAGAACCCCCAGCCTTTTTCCTCACACCACTGTGCCAGTGCCTTGCTCTTGTTGCCCCAGCGTTTCGAGAGAAAGCCTGTGATGAACAGGACCTGGCGATCCTTGCCGATCGAGCGATCACCGCGAATCAGCTCGCCATCGGCGCCTGCGAGTTCAAACGAGTGCAGGCTATTCACGTGTGAGTGACCGACTTGGTGATGAACGGCCCCAGCCGCTGCAGAACCGTTCTGGGAATCTCATGGCCGCCGCGGAAACTGTACCATTCCACCGAGAGTCCCGCATGGGTAAGAGTGTCTCGCAACCCTTCTGCACCGACGTACGGCAGGATCTCATCCTGCCTCCCATGGCTTTGAAAGACCGGCACGGGTTTCCGCTTCTGGAGCAACGGAACCCATTCCTGTTTAGCAAAGAGCGTTCCTGACAGTAGGATCAGCCCGGCATAGGCCTGCGTCGTTCTCAGCATCAGATCGCACGAGAGCATAGCGCCCTGGGAAAACCCTCCGAGGATCGTTGTGCGCGGGTCCGTGCCGAGTTTTTGTTCGACTTCTTTGAGAAACGCCAGCATGTTTGCTCGCGCCGGCGCGAGGCCTTTCGGGATCTCGTTTGAGAGATCGCGGGTTCGACCTGCCGCTCGATCCTGTTCAATACGCGACATGTCGATGAGCCACCAGGCGCGTGCATCCCTCGGCCCAAAACTCAACGACAGCGGGCCTTCGGGAAAGACGAATCTCGTTCCGGCCGGCACTTGCATGACGTCGGCCAACGGCACCAGGTCGTTTCCCGGCGCCCCGAAGCCATGGAGCAAGATCACGACCGGGCCGTGGCCTCCACCTTTCCCATCTGTTCCGCCCGTGATCCGGGTCCGCAGCCCGCCTAATTGTTCTTCGCGCATAACCGATCCATCATCTCATATACAAATATTGCAGCAAGGCGACGACGCCATAGAGCGAGGATTCAACGACGGGCTGTCGGTAGAAGGGTACGAAGGCGCCTTGTTGATTGGCATCGACCTGATCGATGATGTACTGGACTTGCTTCGGATCCTTGCCGAGCCCGAGAGCTTGGACCATTTGCTTGCTCAGCCCTGCCAAGACCTTCTGTTTCGCCCGGTCAGCGGATTGAAAGAGCAACATCGCCCCGCTCAGCGCCAGGACGACGTTCAGTCCCCAGGCCAGCAGTAGTACCAGGGGATAGTTCCAAATATCGAAATAGTCGTTGCGCGCAGCGATCATGATCAGTAAGGCGATAAAGGGATATCGGATGATGCGATTGACCGCTTCCGTCCGTCGGCTGATCAGGTCGATACCGGCTAAATACTTGAGCTTTTCAAATTCGGCCTTGTCACTCTGGCTCAACCCATACTCGCGCAGATACTCTTGCTGCACCTGCTCAGACCACCCTCCGCTCGAGAGGCTCACCCAGCTGATCCATCGGCGGCATAACATCACCTCATCGAACACCGCCAGATTGAGCAACACTACCAAGGCCACGCTGACCAGCGCCATGATCCAGTCCACTTGACAGCTTAGCCACCCTCGACAAGGATGGATCATCTCTTCATTGACGATCCAGTGATCCAGGGAAACCATGACTGCCCCATACAGCAGGAACAGGACCAGGACGCGCGCCGTCCGTTGTAGCGGGCCTGCCGCGTCGAGGTACCAGGCCCAGGCTTGATCGACAGTGGTGGCAATACTGGTAGCGGCGGGGTGATAGACCCGTTGCAGATTGGTCCAAAATGTCCTCAGAGTGAATGGGGAGCGATGGTCCTGATCGATGAGGAATGAAAAATTCTCGGTAAGGTAGTCGCCGTTCTTCGTCAGATCGCGGGAGCCTTTGACCAAAAAGACGAGGCACAACACCACCACGAGAAGTCGGATCCACTCACTCGGCCAAATGCTCACGCCATCGGTCCATGAAAATGGTTCGCCCTCGTCGTGATCGGCCATGAGGGCTGTCCCTCCACCTAAGGTCCAGAAGACCGCTGTCCCGACCAGAAGGAGGAGGCCGACCACGGTAAGCAGACGCCAGGAACGTGAGACCCAGAGCCAGAGTCGCTGATTGGTCCAGGCAAGTATCGTCCCGACGAACAGTCCGATCGCGACCAGTGCCGTCATGGTAGTACTGCTGGGGCCGATGCCCTGCTTCAACTGGCTCTGATTGTCCGTATGCTCGAGGTCCGCCCGCAAGGGATGGATTGTTCTCACACCTTCGACATCGACGACGCTTAAGTCCACGGCACCCTCTCGCCCCACTTCGAAGATCCGAGGATGTTCAGCCGCGTCGTAGACTCGGTTTTCTGGGGTCAGAGCCACGTGATACCCCCCTGGGCAAGGGGCCGCCGGATTCTGCCCATCGCCCACTGCGCGACAGGCGACGTGATTCACCGCCCGGAGCACGGCAAAGTAGGTGGCCGTTTGACCGCTGCTCCGGAACGGCGGGACATCGCGTTGCAAACCGCCGTCCAACTGCAAGCCGAATGGCGAGGCGATGACCATGTTCCGGGTCCACTTGTACTCGCTTGCGTGAAGATGGCGTGCGTCGAGGTCGACGGTGAAGAAGACGGCATACGGGAAGGCGGGTCGCAGCGCTTTGAGAATGAGCACCGCGTCGTAGGAGTCCGAACCCAGAATGCCGATCGCTTTGGCGCCCTCTCCTTCGTCTTGAATCCGCGTGGCCAAGGCGCGCACATAATCGAGCTGACCCGTGCCCTCGGGACGTTCCTTCAGTCCACCGGCCAGGGCATCCTTCGCCGTCTCAGTCGTTTTGGGTTTCTCTGCTCGTGCGGCCTTTATACTGTCGTCGCCCGGCACTTCACCATCGAGACCGCTGAGGTAGCTATACCGGAAGACGTTCAAGGTCAGGGATTCGTAGTCTGCCGTGCGCTGAATCTGCAGATCAATCGCACGGGGGACTGTCGGACACCAGGCCTTGATTGTCGTCGGCACCTGAATCTGCCTTAACTCGGCCTCGGTGAAGGTCGCCACTCTTGCACAAGCTGCCGCACGGAATTCGATGGGCAACGCTCGACCATAAAACGAATCCCATTCCCCGATGAGGATCACCGAATCCCAACCGAGCCGTACCTGACGACGGTCCAGTTCCTCTATCAGCGTATCGAATAGCCGGTCGTCGGATCCGGTCTCATAGACGAGCCGCATATCTGCGGCTGACAGCCTATGGAAAAATTCCTGCTCGCAGGCTTCATACGTCCGGCATGCGGGACCCTTTCCCCCTTCCTTCTTGAGCCCATAGGCCATGAGCCCTTTCATCGCACTGGCCCATGGCGAATAGAGTTCGATGGTTCCGTCTGCGTTCGGCCAGACCCCGCCCCCTTCATGGGGCTCGGAATACAACCTTCCAGCCTCTTCCAGGAGATCACGCATGGCGGAGGAACTGCGGGGTCCCATGAGCCTGAATGTCACAGCCTGCTGCAATGTCGGATTCAAACGGACCAGTTTGCGCCGGTCATCGGTCAGGAGACATTCGTTTTTCTGTTTGGATTCCTGGCACACCATGGCCTGGGATAAAGAAGTCAGCGTGGCGAGGAATCCCCGCCTGAGGGTGTCGTCGGGGATCCAGACCACGAGCGTGCTCTGGATTCGATCCTGCCCTTCGCCGCAGACCCTGGTCTTGCGGAGCCGAAACCATTCGTAAGGCAATGCATGACCGGCACCCTGGTTATCCCCTTCAATGAAAGAGAGACGTCCTTCGTCTTCCGGAACATAGCAGGCCACCCCCAGTGCAGTGCCAACCGCATAGCGATCTCGAATACGGGACTCCGTGCTTTCCGCATAGGGATCGCCGCTCATGGTGACCAGCAAGACCGTGATGCGCTCATCCTGCTTGACTCGGTCGGCAATCGCCTGCCGTAGTGGTCTCAGGCGCTGAGAGAGGGAAAACCCGGCCGACTGGCTTGGCGTGGACTGGGGTAACACAGCTGCTGGCGGCGGAGCTCCTCTCGTACCCCGCTGCATTGCTGCCACAGGGTCTTCCCACAGCCGCGCACGGACCGATTTCTCACCGGTGGTCTGGTTCACATCCAACCCGGTTCCTACCGGCCGGGAACTATGCAACGGGTCTTTCACCAACAGCACGCCGGCGAGCGCAACCGCGAGGGTCAACACCCCCGCCAGGGCGATTTTCGATTCTCCACTTCCTTTTGCCATAGAGGAGTCTCTTTTCTGTAATCAGCAGTTGCCAGTTGGTCATCCCACAGCAGGCGTCGATGAGCCCCCAACTGCGCTCGTCCTAATGGTCCCCCCTGAGCTTCCTCGTCTAACTCCTTAGAGGATTGCTGGTTGATCCTCCATCGCCCCGCGTCGAACACACACTGTTTCATCGTGCGCGTTCCGTAAGCAGGAGGACGACCAGGCTGCGCTCCGCCACTCTACAACAGACAATGAGGGGGACTGCAAGGTGGACCACGAAAAACCGGCTGACGCCGCCGGTAGTGGTGTGGATCGATCACGCGTGGAATGATGAGGACTACGATGAACAACTCACCGGCAAATGTTTCCCCCAGTTGGGAGGCGAAGCAGCGTAGGCGTCCATTCCAGGCTGATCATCGTAGGGATTGCTCAGCAGGGTGAGCAACCGATCGATTTCAGAAAAGTCCTTCTGCTGAGCCTTCTCGATGGCTATCTGCGCCAGATAGTTGCGGAGCACGTACTTGGGATTGACGCGGTTCATTCGTGCCATGCGGTCGTCGTCCCGACTCCTCTCTTCGCGCAACCGGTCCTTGTATCGTCGAGCCCACTGATCGAATGCCGCACGGTCCAAGAAGATGTCGCGAAGCGGCTCATTCAGCGATGCGGACACGGTCTGAAACAGACCCAGCGAGCGAAAGAAGATCGTGTAGTCGACATGGTGCAGGTGCATGAGCGCCAAGAGGTCTTGGATCAACGACGCATCCTCCTCCTTCGTCTCGATGAGTCCACACTTGGCCCGCATCAACTCCATGTACCGTCCTTCGCAGAGGGGGGTGTAGCGGTCAAGCGCGGCCTTCAGCTCTTCCTTCTCGGCCAACGGCAGCAGCGTCTGCGCCAGGCAGCTGAGATTCCAGAGTCCGATGTAGGGCTGTTGGTTAAATGCGTAGCGGCCGTTGTGGTCGGAGTGGTTACAGATGAAACCAGGATCGTAGTCGTCCATAAACCCGAACGGACCATAGTCGAGGGTGATGCCATGGACCGACATATTGTCGGTATTCATGACCCCATGCGCCCAGCCGGCGGCCTGCCATTGCGCGATCAACCCTGCCGTGCGTTCGACGACCTCGGAAAAGAATCGCGCGTACTTGTTCGAGCCTTCGACCAGGTGCGAAAAGTGATTCGCGATGACATAGTCGGCGAGGATTTTGAGCTGCTCGTGCTGTTTACGGTAATAGAAGATCTCAAAGGTGCCGAAGCGCACATGGGACGGCGCCATCCGCACGAGCATTGCCCCGGTTTCGATCTGCTCACGATAGACCTGGTGGTCGCTCCCGACAAGACAGAGCGCCCGAGTCGTCGGGATTCCCAGACCATGCATCGCTTCACTGCAGAGATACTCCCGGATGGTCGAACGCAGAACCGCACGGCCATCACCCTCCCGCGAGAACGGCGTCAGCCCGGCCCCTTTCAGGTGCAGATCCCACTTCTCGCCTCGTGCGTTCCGGACTTCTCCAAGGAGGATTGCGCGGCCGTCTCCCAGCTGCGGGACATAGACTCCGAACTGGTGGCCGGAGTAGAGCATGGCCAGCGGCTCCATCCCCGGCACGAGCAGGCTCCCGCCAAATACACCGGCAAACTCCGGGCGCTTCGCTTGCTCCGGGTCAAGGTCGATCAGTTCAGCCGCCGCGGGATTGAAACTGACCAGATACGGAGGCGCGGCAAACGGAGTGGGATTCAGCCTGGCATAGCACGCTTCAGGCAGTCGGGCATATGAGTTGTCGAAAGAAAGAGTTTCCAATTGGTGCCTGGCCATGGTTGAAGCCGCCAGGGCTAGTTCGCCGCTTTCAAACTAGGAGAAGGGTCATCAAGCAGAGGGGTAAATTGCTCGGAGTCGAAGTCATAGACCCACACGTCGCCGGTCGAGATGGAATAGACCCACCCATGGAGATCGACCTTCTTCTTCCGCAGGAGAAGTGCGACTGAGGGGTGTGTGCGAAGATGGTCAAGCTGGGATCGGACGTTTTCTTGCGTCGTCTTGATCAGGCGATCGTTACCCCTAAGATCGGTATAGTGTTCATGCATCAAGCGGCGGGTGGTTTCAGCCTGTCCAATCCACTCCTTCACTGCCGGCAAGTCGGAAACTTCCCCGGGATGTAAGAGGGCCCTCATGACGCCGCAATCGGTATGGCCGCAGACGATGATGTGGGGAACCTTCAAGACCGCCATTGCATATTCGATAGTGGCGGTGCTGCCGCCTTGCATCGAGCCATAGGGCGGCACCATGTTGCCGGCATTCCTGAGAATAAAGAGCTCTCCTGGATCGGTTTGTGTGAGGAGGGTGGGGTCGACCCGTGAATCGGAACAGGTAATGAAGAGCGCCCGGGGAGCCTGGTTTTCAGAAAGACGCGTGAAGAGTTCCTTCTTCTTGCCGAATACCTCGGTTCGAAACTTGAGAAAGCCTTTGACGAGCTTTTCCATCGCGCGGACCCACCCTAACGATTTTCGTGCTGGATATCACGATCGACGGTGAACACCAAAACCCGTTCGCCGATTTGCACGTCAATGTCGGTAAAAATGGCGAGGGTTTTGGCGCCCGTCATTTCGCTCACTTGCTCGCAGAGCCTATCGCGGCCTTGCGCAATCAAGTTCTGTCGCAACCGTTTCACCATGTCGATACCGTCCGCCGTTTTTGCCAATTGACGTTCGGCAGGCGTGAGCACCCCCTTGAGCCGGACCACGACGAGGTCCCGCACAACGAAGGCGCGCACATCGTCGGGTCCCCTCCCCATAAATTCCTGCTCAAACTTGATGATCGCATTGCGAATCGCGGCTTCGATTTCGCCTTTGGTTCGTCCACCATTCATTTCAAAGCTCCTTCCAACAACAGAGCGGTCAATTATAGAAGCGGCTCTGGGAGCACCACAAGGACAAAGTCGCCGACGCCCGAGTCGGGCAGGATTATCCGATAGGTTCAAAGACCTAGCCCAGTCGGACTTCGCCTGAGCCTTGACTCTTCGAAGGAGAATAGGAGATAAGAAAGCCGCGTACGCAGGCATTCGATTGTGCTTCCTGTCTCTCAGGGGACAGGCGGGACGATCAATGCGGTATCCCATAGGCAGTAGGGTGTCTGGTTCCCTCAGGGATCAGTCACAGTGCAAGCCAACCAGGTTCATTCTGGACAGCGATCCAGGAAGCCGGTTGGCTTTTGTGTTTTCTAGCAGGATGTTGAGGCAATCCGTCAGCGACGTTCTCCAGGGATCTTACGTGAAGTGATGGGGTACCGGTGTTGGCTGTCATTCTAGTTCCTCTTCTCCCGCTCCTCGCGGCGCTCATTGTGCTGGCAGGCGACGAAGTTTCACGGCATCGACGCGCCAAAATCGCGGCCTATCCCATCGGTGCGGCATTTCTGGGAGCGATCGTCACCCTTTGGTGGGTGGCGACCCACGAAGCCATCACCATTCGTTTCTACGACCCGGCTTCTCTCGCGATGCTGGCCTTCCCGATCGGTTTCTACATCGATCGCCTTAGCGCGGTCATGATGGTGTTGATCTCCGGCGTCGGCACCATCGTCTACATGTATTCCATCGGCTACCTCTATCAGGATCGACATAGTCGCCGGTATCTGGCGCTCATCGGATTCACGACTTTCGTGTTGCTCTGCATGGTGTCCAGCGTCAACCTCATGATGCTGTTCCTATTCTGGCAAGTCCTGAGCTACATGCTCTATCTCCTCGCCCATAATCATGCCCATGCGGCGACCCTTGAGGGAGCGTTCAGAACCTTTACCCTCCTGCGGGTCGGCGATGTGGCGTTCCTGTCTGGCATCGTCCTCGCCCATCAGCTGTACGGCACCTTGGAGTTCCACGCGCTCTTCGCCAAAGCCGCCGAATCCCCGGTCACGCTCTCGCCTTGGCCGGGCATCGAGATCGGCGGGGCAACGGCTGTCACGCTGCTCCTGTTCATTGGCGCCATGAGCAAGTCGGCGCAATTTCCGATCCATATCTGGCTGCCCCATTCGCTCTATGCCCCGACGCCGGTGCATGCGTTGCTCCACGCCGGGATCATCAATGCGGGCGGCTTCCTGATCAACCGCTTGGCACCGCTCTATGGTCTCAGCCCGACCACGCTGCATGTGGCGTTCGTGGTGGGCACCCTCACCGCGGTCCTCGGCGCCACCATGATGCTGGCGCAGAACGACATCAAGAAGACGCTCGGCTTCTCGACGATCGGCCAGATGGGTTACATGATCATGGAATGTGGCTTGGGCGCCTTCTCCCTGGCGGTCTTCCATCTCATCGCCCATGGTCTCTTCAAAGCCACGGTATTCTTGAACTGCGGGAACGTGATCCACAAGGCCCGTCAGGAACCGGGGTCCCCTCATGCGGACCCTCGCGCCGAAGAACAGGAATTCTCGCGCCTGACCTGGTCCACGGGATTCATGACCACGCTGCTGATTCCGCTCCTCATCCTGCTCGTGACGCACGGCGTGCTCCGCATCCCGCTGCTGGAGTCCCAGGGGACCGTGATCTTTCTCTTCTTTATCTGGATCACTTCGTCACAGGCCATCTTGACGCTCACCCGTTTGCGCACCGTGGCATCCTGGAAGGTGTCGTCCGCCATGCTGCTGACCCTGCTCTTCGTCGTGTTCGTCTATTTGTTTGCCGTCGAGTCGTTCACCGAGTTCCTCTATCCAAACCCGGACGAGGTCGCGTCCTACTTCCAAGCCGCGGCCCTTCCCAACTGGCTCTTTGACGGCATCGTCATCATGGCCACCGTGCTCACGATCCTCAGCTGGTCCTATCTGTACATGCGCGCCCATGGCCAGACCATGTGGGTGCCGGACTGGGTGGAAGGACTTCGTCTCCGCTTGTATGTCCTGTTCATGAATCGCCTCTATATGGACGAGCTCTACCATGCGCTCGGTCGAGCAGTGATGCGCGTCGTCCATCGGATCGACAAGCGCGATGCGAGGTGGTCGGAATGATCGACGCGATGACCGCTCCTTGGCTCTTGGCGACGATTCCCATACTGGGTGCGCTGCTGGGCCTCGTGGTCTGGTCTCAGCCGGAGAAGCTGAAAATCTGGTCGATCAGCGTGACGGTGTTGAGTCTGCTGGCTGTGATCGGAACGTTCGGACGGATGACGGTATCGGCTGAAGGGCTGCTCTTCGTTGTGCTTCTCCCACTGTCTGCTTGTGTGTCTTTGTTGGGGCAGCCTGTTCATCAGGACCATCGCCTCGCCTGGGTCATGACTCTGCTGTTCCTTGGATTGGGATTGGGCATCCTCACGAGCCAACACCTTCTAAGCCAGATCGCTCTATGTATGCTCCTTGGTCTCATCACGTTTCTCCTCTACCGACAGCACAATCCATTTTGGCCCACGTCATGGCTGGGTATCGGCACCTATGGGTTGGGAACGCTCTGTGCCGGGCTTGCGGCGATCGCCGACCCTCCCATCTCTGCCGTTGCCTCGTTGGTGGCCTGTGCTATCCTGCTGCCGCTCGTACCGTTCCATGACGGCTACATAACCGTGCTCACACGATTGCCGGGCAGCTTGCCATCGTTCATCGTGCTGTTGCTCCCCGCCATCGGACTCCACAACCTCGCTGCGGTGATTCAGACGGCTCCTGATGTCGTGATCTTGATGATGACTACCTTTGCATTGGTGGGCGCCCTGTACGGTTCAGTCAAGGCGCTGGCGCAATCGCGCGTACGATTGCTTCTCGCTTACGGCAGCTTCTCGCTCTTCTCGATCCTCTGGTGGTGTGTGGCCGCGTCACGAACCGTCACGCCCCGGGCTGCTGTCTTTCTGGGCGCCGTGGCGCTGGTGACGAGCGGACTCCTCCTCGCCTGGCAGGTCGTTCGTACGCGGTACGGGGACGACGTGGACCCGCGAGCCATCAGCGGCCTTGCCTCGCCGATGCCGCAATTCGCCGTCTTGTTATCACTCTTGGCGGTGGCTGCCATGGGCCTGCCGCCATTCGGGGTCTTCGCCGGCTTCATGGGTCTGCTCTTCGCATCGTCGTTCACATCGCCTGCCGCCCTGCTGGTCATCGTGATCGCCTGGCTGGCTGCGTCCTGGTACATCCTCGAGATGGTGCAACAGTTGCTGTTTGGCCGACGGCGATGGGATCTCCACTATGAAGATCTGCGCCAGTCCGAATTCGCTTCGCTCCTGATCGTGGTGCTAATCGTCATCGCGCTGGGAGTCGCGCCGGCCAGCCTGTTCGGAATGGAGTCTCAACCGCCGCGCGCGGGAGCCGTCATGGAATCCGTCACATGGGATCAATAGATCCTTCGATCGATATTGAAACCAGACGCATGGAACTCCGGGGCGTGATCCGCCTCGCAGGCGAGGTCATTGCACAATATTGGCCGATGCGGACATTCGTGCATCACAATCCGCTCCATAGTCTCGAGTATCTTCCGTTTGATGAGACCGTCAGGCGCGGCAAACAGTTCTTAGGAGGGAACGGTTATCTTCCCAGCCACCTCTACCGGGCCTATCTCCGCTCCGGCAGGATTCAGCCCCGGCATTTGGATACCGCGCTCACCCCGCTGGTGCGCGATCAGCACATGACCGTCGGATCTCGTCAGATCTCTCACGGCGAGGTGCTTCGCGCCTGCCTGGCTGAAGGCCTCTGTACGTCGATTGAAGAACCGTTGGATGCGCAGTGGGAACATGATCCTCAGCAGCAGCTGGTCGAATCGCTCACCGAGCGCCTCGCCCCCGCCCTCTCCTTTCGTGATGTGGATGAGCGGATACGCATGTTCGCGCAGGGCGATCAGGCGGCGTTGGGCCGCTGGATCACGCTCTCGCACTGGTGCGACCAGACGCTCGGCACGCAGATCGTCGGCCAGATCAACCACGAACTGATCAAGTGGTGCGAGGCCTTCCTGGACGAAGGCCATGCCACTTGGCCGATGCCGGGACGAGAAAAAGGATTGTACGGAGCCTGGAAAGCCCTCGCGGCGCATGAGTGGTCGTCCTGCGGGATTGCCGATAGCCGACGGAAAATTTCCCGCCTACCTGAGTTCCCGGAAGATGCATTGCTCGAGAGCCTTGACGCCCTGGCCATTCCCACAGAACTCCGGCAGGACTACCTGTCTCTCCAACTGACGGCACTGCCAGGTTGGGCCGGATTTATTAAATGGCGGGCGGAAGAACGAGACTATGAATGGCAACGGGCCTATCCGGTGGGACTGGTGAAGTACCTCGCGATCCGACTCTGGTATGTACGCGAGTTAGTTCAGAAAGTCTGCCAGGAGGAGCTCGGCATCGACGGACAGTACCAGGCAGTCACGGCCTATATGCAGCGCCATCCGAGCGAGTATTTTCTCCGTAGGGAACGAGTTGCTGGTCGTCTGCCGGCCGCCTATGCGGAGGAAGTCGACCGCTTGCGCCATCAACATACAAACGGCTGGGAAGGGTTGATCACGCTCTATAAGAGGGACGTCGTGGTCCGCCAGGAACGAGTTGCGCGCCAATCCTCCGCCAAACGTCTGCGCTCACTCGCCCTGGCGCTGCACATCGACCCTGCTGCTCTGCTGGGCAGTTCGCCGGCCGATCTCCAGCAGCTCGTCGATTGGATGAACTCCTTTCCCGAGTTGGACCATGGTCCAGTCTGGCTCAGGGCCTTCGAAGCAGGCTATCAGGACCGCCTGCTCGGAATGATTGCCCGGGCACGGGCTGCATCATCAGCATCACCGGCCTCTGACGACAAACAGGACTTCGTGCGCCCATACTCTCAATCGGTATTCTGTATCGATGTGCGCTCCGAACCGTTCCGGCGGCATCTCGAATCCACCGGCGCGAATGAGACCTATGGTTTTGCCGGCTTCTTCGCCGCCTTTATCCGCTATCGGGCCTGGGGTAAGGAGCATGACACCGAACAATTCCCGGTCATCATGCGAGGAAAGAACGAGGTCCGCGAGATCCCCCGCAGCTATCTGGATCATGTCGTATCGAAACACAAGTCTCGAACCAAAATGGTCCATGCAGGCCATACCCTGCTGCACGACTTGAAAGAAAACGTCGTCACGCCCTATGTCATGGTGGAGTCGTTGGGATGGTTTTACGGCCTCCCGATATTCGGGAAGACCCTGCTGCCCTCGCTCTACCGTCGCTGGACCGACTGGTTGCGGCGAATGTTCGTCCCGTCGATCGCCACAACGCTCACCGTCGACAAGCTCGCACCGGCCGACACGGCCGAGATACTGGCAGTAGAGCAGCAGACAACCGTGCGGCAAGCGCTGCAAGAGCGAACCGGCTTGCGCAGCTCTCATATCACGCCGGAGTTGATCGAGGCGCTGCGGCAGTGTGCCTTGAACGAAGACGGTGAGCCGGAACCTGCGTTGGTTACGGCAGCCACGAATGCGGGGCTCTCGACGGAAGCCCTGACCACATTCGTCGCTGTCTTGCGGCAGCGCTACGAGATCAATCAGCGCTCGGCTTCCCGACAGAAGGAACGGATTACGCGGACCGGCTTCACGCTCGAGGAACAGATACTCACCGTGGATACGGCCTTGCGCATGATGGGATTGACGAAACATTTTGCCCGGCTCGTCTTCTTCTGCGCCCATGGGAGTACCTCAGAGAATAATCCATTCGAATCCGCGTTGGACTGCGGGGCCTGCGGAGGCAATGAAGGCAAACCCAACGCCCGCGTCCTCGCCATGATGGCCAACAACCAGAAAGTGCGAGAGCGGTTGGCAAAGAAGGGGATCGAGATTCCTTCCGATACACACTTTCTCGCCGGGCAGGTCGATACCACCACCGATGACGTGCACCTGTTCGACCTGGAAGACGCGCCACCGACCCATCGCGCGCATATCGCGCGACTGCTCGAAGATCTCAAAGAAGCCGCCAGGCTGACGAGCCAGGAACGTTGCGCCCGTTTCCCCGATGTTACGACGACCCTGCCGGCACACAAGGCTGCGTCGCATGTGCGCCGGCGGAGCATGGACTGGAGCCAGGTGAGACCGGAATGGGGCCTGTCAGGCAATACGGCATTCATCATCGGCCGGCGGGATCTCACCAAAGCACTCGATTTAGAAGGGCGCGTCTTCCTGCATTCGTATGATTATCGCGAAGACCCGAGCAATCGGTTGCTCGAAGTTCTCTTGACCGCCCCGCAAGTGGTGGCGCAATGGATCAACATGGAGCATTATTTTTCAACTGTGGACAACGATGTATATGGCAGCGGAAGTAAGATTTACCATAACGTGGTAGGACGCTTCGCCATCATGTCCGGTCCTTGGAGCGATCTCCGGCTCGGGCTCGCCTGGCAAACCGTGATGAACGGCGATGTGCCGTATCATGAGCCGATGCGGCTGCTCACGATCGTCGAAGCCCCGCGAGAACGGATCGAGAAGCTGATCTCGCGCCACGAAGTGTTGCAGCATTTTTATCATAACGAGTGGGTCCATCTCGTCGCGCTGGAACCGGATAAAGGTATACTCTATCGCTATGGACCGACGGGCGAATGGGCCAGAATCGACGATGGACCAGGCTCAGTCTAGCGGGGCATCATGAAACAATTCACCATGGAAGGAGTTCAACTGTGGGCGTGTTGACGTTGCATCCGATGAAGGAAATACGTGTGATCGTGGCGGGGGAGCACCGGGCGTTTGTGACCGAGTTGCTGGACCAGATCAATGCGACCGGCTACACAATCATCGGCAATGTGTCAGGAAAAGGCCATCACGGCGTGCGGGAAGCACATTTCATGTTCAGCGAGCAGGAAAGCCTCGAGATGATCATGACGGTGGTCCCGGACGAAAAGGTGGAGCCTATCCTGGCAGGACTACGGCCGCTGTTCGATCGGCATTCCGGGGTCATGTTCGTCACCGATGTGGCCGTCAGCCGGCAGGAGTATTTCGGGAAGAAGAGCAAGGAGGCCTGAGCAATCAATGCCGATGGCGCGCTGTTCCACCCTTGTCTTCGCACCTGCACTTGTCTAGAATGGGGCCGTTCGCGCTGGTTCAGAGGGGGAATCTAGTGAAGGGTCTACGATTCGAGCGCATCGGGAAGGACCGCTACTACAATGTGGTGTTCCACATGGGGAGTAGCTATGTGCCAGTCACCGATGAAACCGTGGAAGAACTCAAGGCCCAGAGCCTGCTTCCCGTCGAACGGTTTCTCGACCTCTTGATCGATCGCGTTGGGTATTCCTCTTACCTCAAAGATCAAATCCGCACAGAACTCAAGTCCTCCGGCGATCCGGTGACGCAGATTACGGTTCTGCAGGGTGCGATTAGAGAGCTGTAGAACTTGTCTCTCGTTGAGTTGCACGCCTTACCGGAGGAGATTCCGCCTCCAGCGCACTGGGATACGAATCAGTAGAATGACTTCTTTCTCTTACTTAGTCTGTCGGACCGCCATCTCGGATGAGTTTAATCATGTGCAACATCCTCTTTGCGAACTCGGGGAGGTCCTTCTGAGCCCATTTTGGTCCACTGCGCCCACGAAAGTAGAGCATTGAGTATGGGAAAATAACCATACCCAGGTGATTTAGGGCTGCCGCCATGGAGGTAATTGTCATCACTGCACCGTCTTCATGCTTAGATCCAGTTACAACAAAACCAGCCACCTTGTAATGAAGCATCCAATCCTTCTCAGCTATGGTCAGGCGATCTATAAAGTTTTTCATAAGTCCAGACATATTGAACCAATAGGTGGGCGTCCCAAAGATGATCCCATCAGCCTTTTTCAAAGTCTTAATTATCGCCTCAAGGTCTCGCCGCATTTTTGGCTCTTCACTTCCATCGCAAAATTGAAGCGGATGTTTAGCGAGATTAATTAGTTTGGTCTTAGCCCCTAAGTCTTCAGCGTCCTTTAAGATTGCTTTCACCCGTCGGGCTGTCTCACCGTCGAGTCTGGATGATCCATTTATCGCACAAATAAAGATCGCTGGTTTTGATGTCTGGCGAACCCTCTTGCGACCCTTCATCACCAAAATCCTCACACCTGCCTGTAGCCAACAACTAGCGGACATCCTGACTTGTATATCTCGTTCCTGGTAACCAAATATTATATTCTTCGACGATTCTCGCGGTGGTCCAATGACTTGTCAACGGTTTCACCTGTGCAAATTCGGCATGTTATGCCAATCGGAATGGTTCTATTATGGCTGCGGAACCTTGGGCCCCTGGGCAAGGTATCCGCGCACGTTGATCGAGGCCCTTCTGAGAGCTCGTAGTCCGCAAGTTTTTCCTCCTCTCTCCACAATTGGCCTGAGACCTCTTCTTCGACTGCGCGTATCGAGGGACCACCGTTTTTTCATCGTAGTATAGCCTCAGTGAGCAAGAAAGAAGGAGGCTCAGGCCCTAGCCCCCTCTCATTTCTCCGTGGTTTTGACCAGCGAACGATGTGTCAGGCCGTAAAGGCCGATGGAGAGACGGCAATGGTCGGGAAGGCCTTGAGAACCTGGCGATCGTTCGTTACCAACGGCACTTCCAGATCCTGGGCGAGTGCCACAAACTCGCAATCGTAGGCCGAGCAACCGGATCTGCTGGCAAGCGCCAGTACCTGACGTGAAACCACACTATATTCATGTCCGGTCAGCCACCGTTCGGCTTCATCAATAATCGCGTGCGCCTCTTCAAGTTTAAGGGCTTCTGTGCGAACAAGCCCGATCAGAGCGTTACGAAACTCTGACCGCCACAGTAGCGGGACAGTCCACATCGCATCCCGCTGCAGCACGGCCTCGCTCTCCTGAGTCCGTTGGCCCTGGACGTAGAGATAGGTCAACAGATTCGTATCGGCTACGATCACGGACGCCCTGCCGCTTTGAGCTTATGGAGCAGGCGATCGGTCAGTCGAATACCTTTAGGGGACCGGCGAAGCACTCGTGCCCTCGCGAGCAAGGTGTCAACGTCAACCGGGACGCTGTGCGTGATCTGTTCAAGATAAGCAATGACCTCGAAATTCAGGCTCCGTCGGTGCGTCGCCGCTTGTTGCTTTAGCCGTTTGACCAGGGGCTCAGGAATGTTCTTGATCGTCAAGGTCGCCATAGGAATCTCCCGCTAGATGGTATCCATAACGCTACCACTATGGATACTAGCCGGACAACCTGTAACGGTCAAGCCTGAGCTGACAGAAAGGGGTAGATTTAGCCTCAACTCCGTTTGGAGAACGAGAACAACCTTGTTGTGCCTTGCAGCCTTCTTCGACTGCGCGCATCGAGGGACCTCCGTTTCATCGTTAGGCCTCTGCGGGCAAGGAAGAAGGAGCCAAAGGCTTTGGCAGGATGCTCAAAAAGGCCGTTCGGCAAGAACGACGCATGGGAAAAGGCGCGTCTCGGCGCGCCGGGGTTAGGCGGGTGAGAAGAGAGATTTTTTCAGCATCTTGCTAATCCGACGTCTGCCCATCTTTAAACAGCTGGTTCATGATGGCGTTCTTCCTTTCGGGGTCTTTGTAGTACTTCAGCGCCTTTCCATAATTGTCTATCGCGCTCTCTCGCTTCCCTTTTTGGGAATAGTATTCGGCAATGCCGTGATAGGCCCGAGGATCTTCCTGGTTGCACCTGAGCGCTCGATTGAAGGCTTCATACGCTTCCTGATTGCGCTGCCTGCCCAGCGCCAACCAGCCGATCGCCGTGTGTGCCGGGCCGAAGTCCGGATTAGCGATGAGGGCCGCGTCATACTCCTTCTGTGCCAGATCCAGACGGCCCTTCGTTTCATAGATGCCCCCTCGCGCGAAATGCACTTCTGCATCCTGAGGGTTCAGGCGCAACGCCTCTTTATAGGACTGCAAGGCCGGCTCAAACTTGCCCTGCTCGGCAAGCGCGCAGGCGAGGTTTGCGTGGGCGACCGAGTCGTTGGGATTCAATTTGATCACTTCGCGATATTGGGGGATCGCCATTTCCAACCGGCCCTGCTCTTGATACGCGACACCCAGGTTGGTCCGCGCCGGCGCGTAGGCAGGATCCAGCCGCACCGCTTCACGGTATTCTTTGATGGCCATTTCGAGATGGTTGGCCCGCTCGTGAATCTGCGCGAGAAAATAATGAGCGTATGCGGACTGTGGCGCAAGTTTGATCGATTCCTTATAGGGCGTGATCGACTGTTCTGATTGACCTGATTGGGCCAGGAACAATCCCATCACGAGATGGGCGTTGGCCTGCTCCGACTGCCGCGAGACGAATCCTTCGATCCACTCCTTCACCTGGACTATGTCTTCGGGTTCCTGGAGACACCTCGGGTGGGTATTCCACGCTTCGGCGAACTCCCCACGGAGCAAATGGATCACGTTCAGAGCAAAATGGGGGCGCGGATCTCTGTCTGTATCGGTGGCGGGATGGCGGGCCCAGGCCAGCGCGGCCTGTTGGGCCTGATCCCATTGGCCTGCCAATAGACTCGTTTCACATTGTGTTTGGTAATCGGTCATCGAGCTCTATCGTGAGTAGCTATCTGGTAAGGGTGTCCTCGATGTCCGGCGAAGTCGCCTGAATGCGATCTCCGAGTGCGGGATAGCGCGCCGCAAGTTTTTGTTTCATCAACCAGGCCACAGTCCGGTAGGACCAGTGGCCTTTCACGCCGGAGCGGAGTCTGGCGATGTACTCGGCTTCGGCATAGTCCATCTTGAACAGGCACCGCACCTTGAAGCCGAACGGGGTAGCGTAGAGCGACCCTTCCGCACTCGTTTTCTTCAGCTGCTCAATGTCCGAACGCACCGCGTCCATTGCCTGTCGATACTCCTGTTCCAATCCCGCCTGCACGAGTGGCGGTGGGACTTCATATCCGTGGACCGTCGTAAAGTTCTGCTGAATTTGCTGACAACGCCGATGCCGATGCATATCGCGCCAGCCTCCGATGTCCATCAGCACATCATACGTAAAAGCGTAGCCGCTGCGGAACTCTTTGATGAGTTCGTCGTACGGCCCTCGGTTGCTCATTGCCACGTCGACTGTCTCCTGCTTCTGCTTCTCCGTCCAGGTGCGGACGACCGCGAGGAGGTTTCGATAGGGCGCATGCGAGACACGATACAACAGCGTGGTCACAATCTCGTCCAACGGATCGTGGGGATCGATGAGGTCTACGGGCTCCGGTACTCCCCAGGACGTCGGTTGATCCAAGCCGGTTCCCTGCAGTGCGTCTTTTGCATATCTGGCGAGGTCCTGGTAGACCGAGGCTTGGTAGTCGTTCGACTTGGCATGGCGCGCGAGCGTCGGCGCGAGAGGCTCATGTGCTCCGGCTGGCTGACCGCACAGTTCGCCCCAGAGGTTCACCGGCGACCGCTGGCAGGCATCCTTGAGTTCGTCTCCGATGGTGCGCAATTCCGGTAGTTGAGACGACAGCAGTCTGGTGATTTGCTTTTCCAACGTCCTGATGCTGACGACTTGCCCGACGTTCGTCCTCGCCGCGAGGGGCAAGAGATACCGCGTCACATCGAAGGCGCGCGCGGCAATCGTTCGTTGGTACTCGGCCGGTTTCATCGACTCGGGGCACGGTTCACGTTCCGAAATAAACTGGGTCAAGGGTTGGTGTAGGAGTCGATAGATTTCAGCGAGGCTGCGGAGAATGCCGTGGTAGGTACCCTCTGTTTCCGACCCTCGAATGGAATCCGGCACGAACCACCCGCCGGACGAAAAATTCTGATAGCGGCTCGATTTCGCCTGGCCATCCCACAAGGGTTCGTCTTCGAGTCGAATCGCGGCAAGTTCAGAGATGTCCTCGAAACAGATGATGACATGGCCCAAGTCGGCAATCGAGGCATGACCATAGTCGAAGTAGAACTGATCCCAGAATTTTTCAGAAGAATGGCCGTGCACCCAGCGAATACTGCTCTCGATGGAGTCGGGCGAGCGGCTGTAGCGCGCCAGGGCGTAGGCGGATTTCTCAGGCGGCATCGGTGCGACCGCAATCACGCGGCGGGTTGGTTGATCAATACTCATGAAGCTTCCCCGAACGGCAGATAGGCCGCGAACTATACGCCCGCGCGCCGGGCGGTGCAAGAAGGCACAGCGGCCCTTGTCATCTGTCCTTCATGAAGCAATAGAACCGCCGAATTTGCGGTCTCGCGAACGATGCTGCGCGGTCAACGAACCACCGTCTCCGCCCTGCGTTGACTTGCCTGCACCCCGCCGTTATAGTCCCGGTTCTTTCGCGACGGTCGCTGAACATGGACATGATCAAGGGCATCAAGGGCGTGAAGGATATCCTTCCCGAGGAGACGCCGCGGTGGCGTTTCATTGAGGATGCGGCGAAGCGCTGGGCGCTCTGTTACGGGTATCGGGAGATCCGTATTCCCATCTTTGAACTCACCGCCCTCTTTGCCCGGAGTATCGGGACTGCGACGGACATCGTCGAGAAAGAGATGTACACCTTTCCCGACCGGGACAGAACTTCGCTAACCTTGCGCCCGGAAGGTACGGCCGGTACGGTCCGGGCTTTCATCGAGCATAACCGGGCAGCCGATCCGCTCCCTCAAAAGTATTTCTACATCGGGCCTATGTTTCGCCACGAGCGGCCGCAGGCGGGACGCCTCCGGCAATTCCATCAGTTCGGTGTCGAATCCTTTGGCACCTCGGACCCTCGTGCAGATGTCGAGGTTATCTCCTTGCTATGGCGCCTGCTCTCGGACCTGGCCCTCCCCGACCTGACACTTGAGATCAATAGCCTGGGAAGCTCCGCCGATCGGGCTGCGTATAAACCTATCCTGCTCGCGTTCCTCTCACAACATGAATCCCGTCTCTGTGCAAACTGTCGACGCCGCATGGAAACGAATCCCTTGCGGGTGCTGGATTGTAAGGTGCCGGACTGTCGATCTGCGACCGAGTCGGCGCCTCAGTTGACCGATCATCTCTCTCCCGAAGCCCGTATGCATTTCGACCAGGTTCTTGCGGGTCTCGTTGCGATCGGAATCCCCTATTGCCTCAACCCTCGCTTAGTGCGGGGACTCGATTACTATTGTTTGACCAGTTTTGAAATTACGTCGACTCATTTGGGTGCTCAAAATGCGGTAGGAGCCGGTGGCCGCTACGACGGCTTGGTGGAAACGCTTGGCGGTCCCTCTGTGCCCGCTATAGGATTCGCCGTAGGACTTGAGCGTGTCTCATTGATGCTCCCGGATGTGTCATCGTCCTCGCTCGATGAGTGTTTCTACTATGTCGCGGCATTTGGCGACGAGGGAACTAAGGTCGGTCTCGTGCTTCTCGATGAGCTCCGCAGAGTCGGACTCTCGGCCCAATGTGACTATCGTGCCACCACACTTAAAGCACACCTCCGTCAAGCAGATCGAGCGAAGTGTCGTTATGCCATTCTCTTGGGTGATGATGAAGCCGATCGTGGCTCCGTTATTCTTCGGAATCTTCAGTCAAAGGTCCAAGAAGAACTTCCTCTTATCGGCCTTGCCCTCCTTCTTAAAACTCGTACATTACCCTCCTGAAAAAGCCCATTTTTTTGATGTTGACTTTATGTGAAAAAACTCGTAGGCTCGCCCATAATATATTTCATAAGCAATTGATTGTATTGACGTCTTTAGTTCATTGCTATGGCGGCTCGAAAACTTGGTCTCTTGTTATCCACAGCCCCTTCTCATCCAAGTGTTGAGACCGTCGTGCAGTTAGCTCAGGCTGCCTTACGTCGAAAAGTCGAGGTCTATCTCTATCTCATCGATGAAGGGGTAAAGATGGTAAGTGATCAGCGCTATCTTGGCCTCCTCGATGCAGGGGTGAAAATGTCGGTCTGTGCGTATGGCTGTCAGCAGCATGGTGTTGCAACGGCTACTGTTGATCCGAGGGTCTCATTGTCCGGGCTGGTCGTGCTGTCCGGGATTATTGATGGTTGCGATCGCTTTCTCGCGTTCACATAAAGAGGGTGTTGTCACTGTGTTTGGTTGTCTATGTCTAAACGTATCGCTGTGGTGATTTCAGAAGATCCTCGTGTGACGGCTCGTCCCGTTGAGGCACTTCGTATTGCACTGGGGCTTTGTGCTGGTGACCACGAGACAACTGTTGTCTTGCTTGGACATGCTCCTCTCCTTTTGATGGAAGACACAGAAGAGATCATCGATGCCGATATTCTTGAAAAATACCTCCCTTCTTTTAAGCACTTATCTATTCCTTTTCTCGTAGAACAAGAGATGGGGATAGATGCCTGGTCTGACGATTTCTCTGTAACGCCTAGAACGGCAGATGAAATCAGGCGGTTACTTCGAACGGTTGATAGAAGTCTCGTTTTCTAAGCGTCTGTCATGGTCGTATGGGTACCACTCTCTATCTTCTTCGACAGCACCCGGACCGTATCTCTTCATCGCTCTTTCGATCGAGTGATGCGGAGATGGATATCGTCTTCGTTGAGCAAGCGACATCGACAATTCCTTCTTCCATGAATGGAGTAGTCGTAGGTTCTGAGGGAATAGCCGTGAGTCGTTCATGTCCAACGATGACATATGACGACCTCGTCGAGAAAATTTTCTCCTCGGGACATATTCTTGTGTTGTAGGTATATTGCCCTCTCTTCTCCGAAAGCATTATGTGTAAGAAAAAGATCGGAGTAGGCGTAGGAATAGGAGTAGGCTCGGTGGATATTGTGGATGGGCATCAAACCATTGAATTGCATGGTTTCGTATCACACCGTCTTTGTGGAGGACGTTGGGGATTGACTCTGGGTAACCCCTGCATGCAGAGTCCACAAGTTGTGGTGATTTAGGTGAGGGTTATTTCCCAATCCTTTTCAATGTCTGATAATGAACTGGATTAAGAAGTGACCTTCGCACGAAGAACCAGGTTATCAACAGGTGTGAATAAGTCTGTGTATGAAGAATGATTGTGTATGAAAAATGATACGGAGATCATGACTCTCGCAAATGTTTGGCAAGATGCCTTGGCTTATATCCAGGGGAAAGTGCCAAAACAGGTGTATGACACATGGTTTACGCCGGTTCACCTGGAACAGATTGAGGACGCAACAGCCCAACTGGGTATCCCAAATAAGTTCTTCGGTGACTGGTTAGGCCAGCACTATGGATCCCTCCTGGCTGAGGCTATCTCTGCCGCACGAGGGGGGGAAGACACTGCGGTCACATTCGTCATCTTTCATAAACAGGCAACAAGGCAAGCTGAAAACAATGGAAGCGCGGCTGCAACCAATCGCCAGAATGCCGGGGTACGGCCGAAACGGGGAATCCAGCTCAACCCAAAGTACACATTCAAGAATTTCGTTGTAGGCGCGGGAAATCAATTTGCTCATGCCGCCTGTATGGCGGTTGCCGAACAGCCGGCTAAAGCCTACAACCCGCTCTTTATCTATGGGGAGACCGGCCTGGGGAAGACACACCTCTTGAATGCCATTGGAAATTATGTGGCAGAGCGAAGCGATCTCCGAATTGCCTATTTGACGACCGAACAATTTACGAACGAGGTCATTAACTCCATTCGCTACGACAAGATGATGGATCTGCGGAAACGGTATCGTCATATCGACATGCTGATGATCGACGACATTCAATTCTTAGCGGGCAAAGAACGCACGCAGGAGGAATTCTTTCACACGTTCAATGCCCTCTATGAAGCGCACAAGCAGCTCGTCCTCTCGAGCGATCGCTTTCCGAAAGATATGCCTGACATCGAAGAACGGTTGCGGTCGCGATTTGAATGGGGCCTGATTGCGGATCTTCAGCCCCCGGACGTTGAAACACGCATTGCCATCTTGCGGAAAAAGTCCGAGGACGAGGGCGTCACATTGCCGGAAGACGTCATCCAGTTTCTCGCCACGACGATGAAAAGTAATATCCGGGAGCTTGAGGGCTCACTGGTGCGCCTGGGCGCGTATGCCTCCCTGACGGGCCAAACGATCACGCTGGAGATGGCGAAGAGCGTGCTCCGTGATCTGATTGGCATCAAGAAAAAGATCGTATCGATGGATGACATTCAGGAAACGGTGGGTGCACGCTTCCATGTGAAGATCGCCGATCTGAAATCCCGTCGTCGGAGTAAAACGCTGGTGCACCCGAGACAGATCGCCATGTATCTCTGTCGGGAGCTCACGGACTCCTCGTATCCCGAGATCGGGCGGCAGTTCGGAGGCAAAGATCACACGACGATCATCCATGCCTGTAAGCAGGTCATCAAAGCGAAAGACATCGATAGTACGTTGAGCGCCACGCTGGATAGCTTGAAAGAACAGATCCTTCGAGCGTGAACGGCGCCGTTAAAGGGAAGAGACCATGAAACTGCGTATGGGACGAGTTGAACTTCTGACGGGCCTCCAGCGGGTCCAAGGTGTCGTGGAGAAGCGCAATACGATGCCGATCCTCTCGAACATCCTGATTGAGGCGAAGCAGGAGGGAGTGGAAATTGTCGCCACCGACCTCGAAATCGGCATGCGCGGGCTCTACAAGGCGACGGTGGAGAAGCCTGGGGGAATCACGCTCTCGGCCAGGAAGTTGTATGAGATCATCAAGGAACTGGCGGTTGGTGAAATCGAAATCACCTCCGGTGAGAATAACTGGACGACGATTCACGCCGGCAAGAGCCAATTTAAGATCGTCGGACTCCCCAGCACAGATTATCCCGCGTTGCCCGCGATCGAACGGGAAGGGCTCATTCCCCTCGCTGGAGCGGGTTTCCTGGAGCTGATTCGCAAAACCCTCTTCGCTGCCGGAGACAATGACGCACGCTACATCCTCAACGGCCTGTTGGTGACTCTCATTACATCGGAGAAGAAAACGATCTTGCGCCTGGTCGGCACCGATGGACATCGGCTGGCAGTCGCCGAGCAGGACGTCGGAAAGGCAGGAGCCAAAGGAGTTCCACAAGAGATTAAAGCCATCATTCCAAAGAAGGCGGCGCATGAAATGCAGCGTCTGTTAGAAGAGGGCGGCGAGGGCGAGCCCTTGATCGGCTTCACCAAAAATCTCATGATTTTCCGGAAGAGCGGGCTGCTGCTGACCTCGCGGCTCATGGAAGGAAACTACCCGAATTATCAGCAGGTGATTCCCAAGGAAAGCGGCAGAAAAATCGGGGTCAACCGTAGCGACCTTGAAAGTGCGCTCCGGCGTGTCTCCGTGCTGTCACGTGACAAGGCAAACGCGGTGAAGGTGTCGTTTGTCTCCGGACAGATGACGCTGTTCTCCAGCAATCCGGATTTTGGGGAAGCGACCGAAGAGCTTGCGGCACAGTACGAAGGGGAGGCGTTGAACACTGGGTTCAATGCCCGCTACCTGTTGGATGTCCTCGGGGTGATGGACGGAGAGACGATCTCTCTGCAAATGGATAGTCCGCTGAGCCCCTGTTTGATTCAGGAGGCCGACAGCCCCGGATTCAAGTGCGTCGTCATGCCAATTAAGATCTGAGGCACGGGGCGAGGGGCACGAGGCTAGAGGAGAAAACGTCTCCCAACCCCTTGCCTCTCGCCCCTAGCCTCGTGCCCGTGAAATAGGAGACCGATGGCCAGTAACGACACCGAGCCCACGCCGAAATCCGAGAGTTACGGCGCGGATCAAATCAAAGTATTGGAGGGTCTGGACGCCGTGCGGAAGCGGCCGGCGATGTATATCGGCAGCACCGGTGTCGACGGCCTCCATCACCTTGTCTATGAAGTCGTCGACAACAGTGTCGATGAACATATGGCGGGATTCGGTGAGACGATCGAGGTGACGATCCATATCGACGACAGCGTTACAGTGGTGGATAACGGGCGCGGCATTCCTACCGGGATGCATTCCACGCAAAAGAAATCTGCTGCCGAAGTGGCACTGACAGTCTTGCACGCCGGCGGCAAATTCGAGCAGGGCGCCTATACGGTATCCGGCGGGCTCCACGGCGTCGGGATCTCAGTGGTCAATGCCCTTTCCGAATGGCTCGAGCTGGAGATCTGGCAAGACGGGCAGGTGTTTGAGCAGCGCTATGAGCGCGGCAAGGCGACTGCCCCGCTCAAGATGACGGGAAAAACCAAACGCCGTGGCACGAAAGTCACCTTCAAGTCAGACGGGAAGATCTTTGAGACGCTCGACTTCAGCTTCGATGTGCTGGCGCAACGATTGCGAGAGCTCGCCTTTTTGAACAAAGGACTCGAGATCACACTCAAGGACGAGCGAAAAGAACCGGTCAAAGAACAGGTATTCAAATATAAGGGCGGGATCGTGTCGTTCGTCGAGCATCTGAACGAAGCCAAGACGCCGCTGCACAAACCTATTTACGTACAGGTTGAGAAACCGGAGATGGTGTTGGAAGTCGCGCTTCAATACAACGACGGCTACGCCGAGAACCTGTTTTCCTTTGCGAACAACATCAACACCAAGGAAGGCGGCACGCACTTGGTGGGCTTCAAGGCTGCGCTCACCCGGACGATTAACACCTACGCGAATGCGAACGACCTGCTCAAGAAAGACACCGAATCACTCACCGGTGACGACGTCCGTGAAGGGCTCACCGCCGTCGTCAGCGTCAAGGTCAGGAATCCTCAGTTCGAAGGACAAACGAAAGCCAAGTTGGGCAATAGCGAGGTGAAGGGCATCGTCGAAGCCGCGGTCAATGAGGCACTCGGGACCTATTTCGAAGAGAACCCTCCGGTGGCCCGAAAGGTCATCGGGAAAGCGATCGACGCAGCTCGTGCTCGCGAAGCGGCCCGAAAAGCAAAAGAGCTCATTCGACGCAAGAGCGCGCTCGATGGAGGATCGCTTCCCGGCAAGCTGGCCGACTGTGCGGAAAAAGATCCGGCCTTGAGCGAGTTGTATATCGTCGAGGGTGATTCGGCCGGAGGCTCCGCGAAGCAGGGGCGCGACCGTAAGTTTCAGGCGATTCTGCCGCTCAAGGGCAAGATCCTCAATGTCGAGAAGGCGCGCTTCGACAAAATGCTCTCGAGCGATGAAATCCGGACGTTGATTATGGCACTCGGAACCGGCATCGGCCGCAAGCGCGAAGAAGGCGAAAAGGCCGACAAAGACTCGTTCGATATCAGCAAGGCCCGGTACCATAAGATCATCCTCATGACGGACGCCGACGTGGACGGCAGCCATATCCGGACGCTCCTCCTCACGTTCCTCTTCCGGCAGATGCCGGAATTGCTCGAACGAGGCTACGTCTATATTGCGCAGCCACCGCTCTTCAAAGTGAAGAAGGGCAAGACGGAACGGTATCTCAAAGATGAAATGGCGTTGAACGAGCATTTGGCCGATATCGCCGTCGAGGATGTGGAAGTATATGTGGAAGGGGTTCAGGGATATGTTACAGGACGTCGACTCCTGCCTATTCTCAAAAAGCTGATCGCCTTCGAGACGTTGCTCGGACGCCTCAACAAGAAGCCGCACGAGGCCAGCATGGTGCGGGCGTTTGTCGATGAGCCGGGGCTCGATCGGGAACTCCTCAAGGATCAGACGGCCCTTACGAGGGTCGTGACCAGCGTGAAAAATACGCTCGCGGTGGTCTATCCGAAGCTCACGCCGGCGCTGGATATCGTCGAGGACGAAGAACATCAGTCCAACAAAGTCACCTGTCGGCTGCAAGCAAACGGGGTTACCCATAGCTTTGACGTGACGCACGAGCTGGTCGCCTCCGCCGAGTTCCGCGAACTGCAGAAGCTCTCACCCTCGGCGATCGGCTTGGGCCGGGCGCCGTACAAGATCAAGGCCGATGGCCAGGAACAGCTCCAGCCCGCGACGGTTGAGTTGGTCAAGGCGATCCTCGATAAGGGCAAGCACGGGCTCAGCATCCAGCGTTATAAAGGTCTCGGCGAAATGAACCCCAATCAACTCTGGGAAACGACGATGAATCCAGAGGTCCGGACGCTGCTGAAAGTCAAACTGGAAGACGTGCCCGGCGTCGACGAGATCTTCACGATTCTGATGGGTGATGAGGTCGAGCCCAGACGAAACTTCATTCAAGCCCACGCATTGGAAGTGCGCAATCTCGACGTGTAATGCCGAACGCTGGGCGATGAACGGTAGAAAAAGAGCTGTCTTCCGTTATGTATGCCCATTGGCTTGTTAGGATGCTCAAAATGGTCATCCTGCAAGGCCGCAGGCGAGCGAAAATCTGAGGCGTACCCTCTGGGGTACGTGAAGGTTTTCACGAGCTGAGAACGACGCTGGTAATCATTTTCAGCATCCGTGGAGAAAAATTAGATGCCCCCTGATGAACGGTTAGGACAGATCGCCATCGAAGACGAGATGCGCTCGTCGTATTTGAGCTATGCGATGAGCGTCATCGTGGGCCGGGCGCTCCCCGACGTGCGTGACGGCCTCAAGCCGGTCCATCGCCGCATTCTCCACGGCATGAACGAAATGGGCCTGGCGTCGAACCGGGCTTACCGCAAGTCCGCCAAGATTGTCGGCGAGATCATGGGGAACTACCATCCTCATGGGGACAGTGCGATCTACGACACGCTCGTTCGGATGGCACAGCCCTTCAACATGCGCTACATGCTCGTGGATGGTCAGGGCAATTATGGATCGGTCGACGGCGATCCCCCTGCGGCCATGCGGTATACCGAAGCCCGCCTGACCAAGGTCGCCGAGGACATGCTCGCCGATATCGACAAGGAGACGGTTGATTTCGGGCCGAATTACGACGAATCGTTGGTCGAACCGCTGGTGCTCCCATCCAAAATCCCGAACCTCCTCGTCAACGGCGCCGGCGGTATTGCGGTGGGCTATGCCACCAACATTCCAACCCACAATGTCGGCGAAGTGATCGAGGCGCTCCTCCTGTTTCTGGAGAATCCTGGCGTCACGATTGCCCAGTTGATGAAGAAGATTCCAGGTCCCGACTTCCCGACGGCCGGTTTTATTTATGGAACGGCCGGTATCAAGGACGCCTACGAGAGTGGACGGGGTCTCCTCACGTTGCGCGCGAAAGTGAAGGTCGAGTCGGATGAACGTACGGATCGCGAACGGTTGATCGTCACGGAGCTGCCCTATCAGGTCAATAAGTCCAAGCTGATTGAAAAGATTGCCGAGCTGATCCGGGACGAACGGATTAAAGGGATTTCCGATCTACGCGACGAATCCGATCGCGACGGCATCCGCGTCGTCATCGAACTCAAACGCGGGGAAATCCCGCTCATCACCTTGAACAATCTGTATAAGCTCACGCAGCTTCAGACGACCTTCGGGGTCATCATGCTCGCGCTGGTAAACAACCGGCCGGAAGTGTTGAACCTCAAACAGATCCTGCATCATTTCATCGAGCATCGGCGCGAGGTCATCGTCCGTCGGACCGCCTTCGAATTGCGCAAGGCGGAAGAGCGGGCCCACATCCTCGAAGGTCTCAAGATTGCGCTCGATAACCTGGACGCGGTGATCACCTTGATCCGACAGGCGCAATCGCCCGATGAAGCCCGAGTCGGGCTGATGCGGGAATTCGCGCTGACCGAAATCCAGTCGAATGCGATTTTGGAGATGCGGCTCCAGCGGCTCACGCAATTGGAGCGCAACAAACTCATCGAGGAATATAAAGACGTCCTGAAGCAGATCGCGCATCTCAAGTCGATCCTGGGCAGCGAAGCGCTGGTTCGTTCGATCGTCAAGGAGGAGTTGATCGAGGTGCGTGAGGCCTACAAGGACGATCGCCGCACGCAGATCGTGAAAGAAGAAGCGGACATCACCCTTGAAGACATGATTGCAAACGAAGAAGTGGTCGTCACGATCTCGCACGCAGGCTACATCAAGCGCAACCCGGTCACCCTGTATCGGGCGCAGCGGCGAGGCGGCAAAGGCAAAATCGGGATGGGGGTCAAGGAAGAGGATTTTGTTGTCACCCTGTTCACCGCGTCCACGCACGAGTCCCTTCTGTTCTTCACGGACGCCGGGAAGGTCTATTGGCTGAAAGTCCATGAGATTCCTGACGCCGGGCGGGCTGCCAAGGGCAAAGCACTCGTGAATCTGCTGGCGCTTTCCGGCGAGGAGAAGGTCACAGCGACCGTGCCGGTCAAAGAGTTTCGCGAAGACCGTTTCGTGGTGATGGCGACCGCGTTGGGTATCATCAAGAAAACCGAACTCTCGGCCTACGGCAATCCACGCCAGGGTGGCATCATCGCGCTGTCGCTGGACAAGGGGGATCGGCTCATCAGCGTACATGTCACAGACGGCCAGCGGGAAATCCTGTTGGGCACGAAGAAGGGCATCACGATCCGCTTCAAGGAAGACGACGTCCGCCCTATGGGGCGCACGGCGCACGGAGTACGCGGCATTACGCTTGAAGAAGGCAACGAAGTCATCGGCATGGAAACCATCACGCCCGATTCCACCACCCAAATCCTCACAGTCACAGAGGGCGGCTATGGCAAGCGCACGCCGGTGAACGAATATCGCGTTCAAGGACGCGGGGGGAAAGGCATCATCAGCGTGAAGACCAATGAACGCAACGGACTCGCCATCGGGTTTCTTCAAGTCCGGGACGGCGACGAGATCATGCTGATGGCGGCTCAAGGCAAAGTGCTTCGGTGCAAGGTGGATGGCTTCCGTGAGATCGGCCGTAACACCCAGGGTGTTCGGATCCTTGATCTCGATGGTGAGGGCGACCGGGTCGTGGCCGTCGCGCGGTTGGCGGAAAGTGCCGAGGTGCTTCCTGAGGAAGGCGGCGGATAACAGATACGCGCGACATCCCACGCTGTGTTCGTTGAGCGCAAGCCTTCCATGCACGAGGATGAATCTTCTTCATCGCCCCTTCCAGGATCCAAGCGTAAGAAGCCGCTGGATACGGTCGTCAAGATGGCCCTTGGCGTGTTCGTCGGGTCCTTCGCCCTGATCTGGGGCGGGATGTATCTCAGTCGTCCCGATCGATCGATCCCTCCCTACAGCATCGGATCGCAAGAAGAGACGGCCGTCGCGATTCATGTTCCCTATTGGACGAGTGACGGCGAAATCGAAACGCTGATCGAACGTTTTCGCAAAGTCGGTCGCGAGACGAGAAATTTCGGGACGATGAAGGTCAGGCCGACGACGCCCGACGATCCGACCGAACGTTACCGCCGGCTCACCATCTATATCTTTTCCCTTGATGCATGGACGGAGCCGGTTATGTTGCACAAATACCTGACCGGGGAAGACCGGGATGTTCGGGAAGGATTTCGAAAAGCCTTGCGGGGGTTGTACCAGCTGACCGAGTCGGAAGAAGAAGGGCGGATCGGTCCATTGCTGGATAGTCCGGAGACGGCAGCGACGGAAGTCTATTCCCGCTGGCTCTTCAAGGAACCGCTCAGCCCGCCTTCGGCGCGCGCGGTTGAGCCAACGACTGTGCCATGAGCTCCGCGAGACGATCGCGGAGAACCGGATCTTGAATGGTAGTCACATGTGCCGAGATTTCCTCGAGCAGCGTTGCGCTGGGTGATGAAGCGGTCGGACGACGGGATTTAGACAACGCAGGTGTAGGGTCGGCCTCGGGAAGTTCCCCCACCCGTAATACGATCTCAGTGAAGAGGTCCGCGCCGGCTACCCTGTTGAGTTTCTGAATCAGTGTCGGCTTGAGGAATGTGAGCTGGTGCATCCAGACACTGTTGTGGACCAGGAGATAGAGCTTTTTGTAGCGAATCTGGTCGGGCCAGGTATTCGATGCGATAGGTTCCCCGACGATGGACACCCAATCACGGCGCAAGCGGCTTTCGAGCAACTTGGATTCGAGACCCAGGCGACGAGCCAATCCTTCGAGGACGCGAGAGACAGAATCGATGGAACCAGGTCCGCGCATGGCTGCATCATAGCAAAAACGTCTGTGGCAATCAGTAGCCGACTCTCCGTCATGTTCGAACGGTTTCTTCCCGCGGTTCTGAATGCACGGCTGACAGCGACCTACCTCTGGAAATGAAAGTCTGACGTCTGATGGGGAAAGAGAAGGACAGCTTCGAAAAAGCCTTGGTCACGAATCGCAAGGCCTACCACGACTATTTCATTGAAGAGAAGTTCGAGGCCGGCATCATGCTCCAGGGTACGGAAGTCAAATCCCTGCGAGAGGGGCGGGTAAACCTACAAGATAGTTATGCCAGCGTGAAGGAGGGCGAGATCTTTCTCCATCATTGCCACATCAGTCCCTACAGCCATGGCAACATCATGAATCACGAGCCTCTCCGTACCCGGAAACTGCTCCTCCATCGCAAGGAGATCAACAAGCTCCTCGGCAAGACGCAACAGCAAGGGCTCACGCTCATCCCGCTCCGGATCTATTTTTCCAAGCGTGGCCTGGCCAAGGTCGAGCTCGGGTTGGCCAAAGGGAAGAAGCAGCATGACCGCCGGGAATCCATTAAGACGCGCGAAGCCAGCCGCGAAGTAGAACGGGCGATGAAGGATAAGAGGTAAGTAAACAACTGTCCTTCTTGCTTGCAGAGCGCGCACGATCGGAATGTGCATCGCTCGATGCGCGCAGTAAAGGATAGTATGGTTGCATACCGGGAAGGAGGGTGAAGGGTAATCCTTGTCCGATCCTTTTTTAAGTGTAGCGTCATCGCGCCGCCGCTTCGATTCATGATAGGCACGTTGACAATGACGTCTAGACGTCATATTCTCCCTCCGTGTACAAACCATCGGATCAAACTAAGCGCCGCCCCGGTGAAGTGAGGGATGCAATCCTTTCCGTGCTCACGGCCAGGCCTGCCGGTGCTTCTCTTCACGCGATCGAACAACACGTGGCCGAACTCATCGGCCACGCGGCGCGATCCAGCGTTCGATCTTACCTCAGACTCAACACGCCGTCGATCTTTATGCGTACGGCCAGAGGCCAGTATGGATTGAGGATGGCTACGAGAGGGCGGGCCAACAAGGCCGCCGAATCTCGTCCCAACTATCGGCGCAGTTTCTCGTTCGGAAAATCTCTTGTTTTCGAATCCGACTGTTTGGACTGGCTGCGCGACCAACAGTCCAATACCGTTCACGGTGTTGTGACCGATCCACCCTATGGTTTGTTCGAATATTCCTCCGAACAGCAGGAGAAATTGAGGAACGGTAAAGGAGGCGTATGGCGCATACCTCCATCCTATGACGGAGCTCAGCGGGCTCCGCTTCCCAGGTTTACAGTGCTGTCACCACAAGATCTTCGTGCTCTTGAACTATTCTTTCTCGACTGGGCAAAAACGCTTATCCCTGTTTTAGTTCCTGGGGCAAACGTCGTTGTAGCCACAAACCCGCTGCTGTCTTACTTGGTTTCAGGTGCTCTTGCGAGGGCCGGTTTAGAAAGGCGAGGGGAAATCGTTCGCCTCGTCATGACAATGCGAGGAGGTGATAGACCCAAAGCAGCCCATGAAGAATTCCCCGACATTAGCGTCATGCCTCGGTCGATGTGGGAACCCTGGCTGCTTTTCCGTAAGCCCCTAGAAGGAAGAGTTCAGGATAACCTTCGGAAATGGGGGACTGGCGGGTTTAGAAGACCATCTCCTGACAAACCGTTTGGAGACGTCATAGCGTCGGCACCGACCCACAAGTCTGAAAGACAACTTGCGCCGCATCCGAGTTTGAAGCCTCAACAATTCTTGCGGACACTGGTCAGAGGAGTTCTTCCGCTCGGACAGGGCCTCGTGCTGGACCCATTTTGTGGTACTGGATCGACGCTTGCTGCGGCCGAAGCGGTGGGCTATGCGAGCATTGGGATCGAGAAGGACGCTCACTATTTTGAAATTGCGAAAAAGGCTCTGCCAAAATTGGCAGCGTTCAGAAACGGCAATCTTCACTCGGTGAGCTTGTAGATCCAGTTCCTCCGTAGTTTTTCGATGCCTATCTTGTGAAGTGTGGCGGTACGGGTGCCGAGTTCTCCTCTTGCGTTTTTGCGAAAATCATCCAACACGACGTTCCCTAGATAGATTTCTGTGAAGGTCATTGGCCTTCGATTCTTTGCTGGTTCGGTTGCGCAATCGACTTTGTATACAAATACGCACATCCACTGATTGCGGGCGCCGTGGGTGTCCACTGCTCCGCCAGATTTTCTGGTGGCCTTAATCTCTACTCCTTGTTCTCCTGCCTTGATCTTATTGCCAGCGTAGACTCCGTTCACAACTAAATCTGGGTGCCCATTGTGTGATAGAGATTGACTGTTAGTGCTCTCGAGTGCTTAGAGAGGCTTGCGGTCAACATGTCGGAAAGCAAACCAGACATAATTGCGGGACGGAGCATGTCGTCCAAACGTAATAGTCCTCGTTGAATAAGGCCCCGATTGATGTCGTAGAAAAAGTCATAAATGTCCTGCATCGCCATTTCGAAGTCTTTAAGGCGAAGTGAATAAGGCAGTCTTGCCTCTGAGTTGAAGTACTCCTGTTTCACATCATTTCGAATCATAGACACGAAATAAGATAGTTGTTTTATGGTGTCAGCCTAACAGCGTGAGAAGTTTAGAGAGAAAATCTTTATGAGTCAATAACTTACGAACCACGGACCATAGGCATAGGATTTCAACTTGACTTCTGTCCTAACTAGGACTATCTCAGGTAGCGTTCAAATAGGCGAATCTTCAATGAGGAGGGGCTATGCGATCGCTTTTTCAAACGGACGACACTTGGACCGGATTCATCTTACGTCTCACTCTGGGGCTCGTGATGTTTCCCCACGGAGCCCAAAAGTTACTAGGGTGGTATGGCGGGTTCGGATTTTCCGGGACCATGGGATTCTTCACGGAGACGATGCATTTACCTTGGATCGTCGCGTTGTTGGTGATCGTTGGGGAATTCTTTGGCAGCCTGGGGCTGATCGTCGGGTTGCTGACGCGCTTCTCGGCGGCGAGCTTCGTCGTAATTATGCTCGGCGCCATCACAACCTCGCATCTTCAAAACGGATTCTTTATGAACTGGTCCGGTAAGCAACAGGCTGAAGGTTATGAGTATCATATTCTGGTAATTGGCATCGCCCTCGCATTGTTGATCTCGGGCGCTGGGAAATGGTCGTTGGATCGACTTATTGCGGAGAAGGTCGAGAGATAAGCGAGAGACGTGGCGGAGGACTTGCGGAAAAGGAGGCGGAACCATGAACACGATCGGGATAAAGCCCACCGAAGTCGATATCCGTCGAGCCCATGATCGCTTTCACACGGAGATCAGCTGGCTCGACTCGTGGCATAGCTTCAGCTTTTCGAACCACTACGACCCGGCCAATACCCATCATGGGCTGTTGCTGGTGAGCAATGACGATACCGTGAAGGCCGGCACCGGATTTCGCACACACCCGCATCAGGATATGGAAATCGTGACCTGGGTGCTGGATGGCGAATTGGAGCATAAAGATTCCGAAGGCAACAAGGGGATTATCTATCCGGGACTCGCACAGCGCATGAGTGCCGGTACCGGCATCTGGCATTCGGAAATGAACCCCAAGGCCGACAAGGACGTGCATTTCATTCAGATGTGGATAGTCCCTGATACCGAGCGGATAACCCCCGGCTATGAACAGCTCGATATCAACGGGTATCTCGCGAAGGGAGGGCTCGTCCCGGTTGCCTCGGGAAAGGGACACGAAGGCGCCATCTCGATTCGACAGAAAGGTGTAGCTCTCTGGGGCGGCCGACTTCTGCCGGGAGAAACCGTCACGGTGCCGGACAATGCATATGTTCACCTGTATGTGGCGAAAGGGTCGGTGCATCTGGAGCAGGCCGGGACTCTGAACGCAGGCGACGCCGTGCGACTCATGGCGGCGGGAGCGAGAAAATTGACGGCCGATGGGACGACTGGAGCCGAAGTGCTCATTTGGGAGAGCGAAGGAACGGTTCAATTCTAACAGTCCACGGAAGACGCGAGGTGAGGAAGCGGCTATGGCAACGGATCTCGACTTGGTCAAGCGATACGCGAAGGATCTACGCGACACCTATTCGCGTAGTCACCGTGAGAAATATGTGTGGTTTGATGTGAATGATTTGGAGGAAGAGCGACTATAAGCAGAACAGTCGGGACATCAATCTGCAAAGGAAGGAGATCAATGATGAACCAGCATGCAACGAGTGCCGTGGAAGCGACCAAAGAACTCGTCGGAGTTTATCAGGCAGGATCCCACCATATGGTCGGCGATGGCTTTCCAGTGCGCAACATGATTCCAGGCACCGGTAGCGATGAGCAATTTTCTCCGTTCTTGCTCTTAGACTATATGGGGCCGGAGCATTTTCCACCAACTGATCGGCATCTCGGTGTGGGCGAACATCCGCACCGGGGATTTGAAACGGTCACGATCATGTATCAAGGAATGGTGGCGCATCGTGACTCGACTGGGACGGGAGGGGTCATTGGCCCAGGCGATGTACAGTGGATGACCGCAGCCTCCGGCATCGTGCATGAGGAACTGCACGAAAAAGACTTCGCTGCACGTGGAGGCACGCTGGAAGGCGTTCAGCTGTGGGTCAATCTTCCGAGGGCGTTCAAGATGTCGAAGCCTCGGTATCAGACGCTTGTGAAAAACGAGATTCCGACAGTGGATCTTGCTGGAGGAGCCGGCCAGCTCCGCGTCGTTGCAGGTGAATTTCGCGGCGTCAGCGGCCCAGCCAAGACGTTCAGCCCTGTCCACCTGTACGATCTTCGGCTGAAGGCAGGACATCAGACTGAGTTGACGCTGCCAGAGGGATTCAACACGTCGGTATTCGTGCTCCACGGGCAGGTCGTGATCAACGGGTCGCAAACGGCTAAGGAAGTCGAACTTGCCCTGTTCGGACATACAGGCGAGCGAGTCGTGCTCGAGGCCAAAGAGGACGCGACCCTTCTCGTCCTCAGCGGAGAACCGATCGACGAACCGATCGCCCGCTATGGTCCCTTTGTCATGAATACCCGTGAGGAATTGATTCAAGCAGCCCAGGACTATCAAGCAGGGAAGATGGGGCATTTGTCGTGACGGATCGCGGACTCACCATCGAGATCTACTCCGACGTCGTCTGTCCCTGGTGCTATATCGGGAAACGACGGCTGGAACGTGCGTTGGATCAACTGAATGGCGCCGCACAGACCCGCATCACCTGGCGGCCCTTTCAGTTGAATCCAACGATGCCGAAAGAAGGCGTGGACCGCACGGCCTATCTTGAAGCCAAGTTCGGAAGTCTGGATGCCTTCCGGGAATTGGAAGAACATGTTCTCGCAGCTGGAGCAACGGAGCGTATTCCCTTTGCATTTGAGAAAATAGCGCGCACTTCAAATACCTTTATGGCCCATCGCCTGATTTGGTATGCCGAGCAACAGGGCCGCCAGGACTCGGTAGTGGAGTCGCTTTTCCGCGGCTATTTTGTGGAAGGTGCAGACATCGGGATGCCATCAACCCTCGTGCAACTGGCTGATCGTTCCGGACTGAGCGGGGAGGCCGTGGAACCATTTCTCCAGAGTGACGAAGGGATTGAGGAGGTCAAAGCTGAAGAAGTGGCTGGCCACCGACTCGGCATCCGCGGGGTCCCCTACTTCGTCCTGAACGGAGCTTCCGGGATTTCAGGTGCGCAGCCGGTTGACGTGCTTGTCTCGGCGATTGAGAAAGTCCGGACCCGAATGTCAGGAGCCGTCGAAGGCTCGACAAGGAGGTGATTCGATGGCCGTGCAAGTCTACGGATGTAACCACATCGTTATTGAGGTTACCGACGCCAAGGAAGCGGTGAAGTTCTATTCCGATGTCTTCGGTTTGAAGATGCTTCGGGGGGGAGAGGGAGCTGCCTGGTGCAAGCTGGGTGAGCATCAATTCATGGCGATCTTTGAAGTAGACAGGTTGCAACCAGATCGCACAAAACATTTTGGTCTCATGGTTCGTGACGAGAAACAAATCAAGGAAGTGCGGAAGAAGCTCATCGATAAGTACAAACTCACCCTGGTTCCCGGTTTTCGTTGCGACTTCCGCGATCCCTGGGGGAACCGCATTCAAGTCGGCGATCTCAGCGATGAATCGCTCGTGTGGCTCCTCCCCTACCAGGAGGTCCAGAAGGCCGGGATTACATTCACGGAAAAATCTCGAAAGGAGAAGCGGTCATGAGCACGGTGAATCTGCAGCAGCGACTGAATGATCTGTTCGGCTACATTCGACAGGGCAAAATCATCGAGGCCTTGAACGAGTTCTATGACAAAGATACGAAGATGCAGGAAACTGTCCATCCGCCGACGGCGGGTTTGGCGGCGAACATCGAGCGTGAGAAACAATTCATGAGCGGCGTGAAGGAGTGGAAAGGGTTCAACGTGACAGCCCAGGGTGTAGGTGACGACGTTACCTTCTATGAATGCAACCTGGATTTCATCGCCACCAACGGGCAGCCTGTGCACATGGAACAAGCGGTGGTGGCTAAATGGAAGAACGGTAAGATCGTTCACGAGCGATATTACTACGACATGGCGAAGCCATGAGGGCCCATTATCTTGGGCACGTCGTCTTTTACGTCAAGGATCTCGGGCGGTCGCTTTCCTTTTATCGCGACTTGCTGGGCTTCAAGGAAGTCGGACGGGTTTTCAACGGCGCGGCTGCAGCTTTGACTTCCGGCCGGACCCATCACGAGCTGTTGCTTATCCAGGTCGGTGATGCTCCCGGGCCGCCACCGGGCCCCCGCAGGGGGCTCTATCATATCGGCATCAAAGTCGGAGACAGTTTGGACGAACTGCGGGCCGCCAAGCGAGAATTGGAACAAGCGGGTATCACGATCGACGGCATGAGCGACCACACTGTGAGTCAAAGCCTCTACCTGCGAGATCCGGACGGCAACGAGATTGAACTTTATGTGGACGCGGATGAGTCGGTGTGGAAGAACAATCCGGCCGCCGTCGTGGCACCGATTCGACCGCTGCATTTGTAATCACGATCCTTAAGTCCGTCATGACAAGGGAAACGGCCGGTGGTCATTCAGTTCAAGCTGGAAGCCACAACCAGCGAGCCATAGGAGCAGGGCTCCGAATCACCTGAAGAGAGGCTCGCATGCGTATCTTGAAATCGTTCCTCTTCTTGTTGGTCGCCGGATGCTTGCTGGCTCAAAGCCAGGGGGGTTCCGCCCAACAGTCACGGCCCAATGATGAAATTACCAAGCTGGCTGATGACGTGTACCTGTTCAGGCACCAATTTCATCAGTCTATTTTCATTACCACGCCGAAGGGCGTCATCGTCACCGATCCGATCAGTTCTGATGCCGCGACCTGGCTGAAGGCGGAAATCACGAAACTTACGAGTCAGCCGGTGCGCTATGTGATCTACAGCCATCACCACAACGACCATATTACAGGAGGCAGTGTTTTTGCCGAGACGGCGAGTTTCGTCAGTCATTGGGCCGCGCGGCGTGAGCTTCTGAAAGAGCCCGACCCCCTTATACCGGTACCCAACCTCACGTTTACTGATCGGATGTTCATCGATCTCGGCGGCAAGCATGTCGAACTGATTTACACTGGGAAGAACCATTCGGATAACAGCCTCGTGGTCCTGCTTCCGCAGAACGGGCTGCTCTTCGCAGTGGACTTTATTCCGGTCGAGACGGTGGCCTATCGCACGATGCGGAACGATTATCCCGATGAATGGATTGAGTCTCTCAAAAAGGTCGAGCAATTAGATTTCGATATCCTGGTCCCCGGCCACGGCAAGATTGGCAGGAAAGAGCATGTGCGGCTGTTTCGCAGCTATCTCGAAGATCTCAGAGCTGTCGTGCAGGAGCAAGTCCAGAAGGGCGCAAGCATGGAAGAGGCGAAAAAGACCGTTCAGCTTCCCAGGTACGAACAGTGGCAGCGCTACGCCGAATGGCTCCCGGAAAATGTGGAAGGGATGTACCGGTATCTCTCTCAGCAGCGGAAGGGAAATCGCTGAACGTCCTCTCTGACCGCATGGCACAACAATTCGTCGGGAGGTTGACCATGAAGATCGCCTTGATCGGCGCAACGGGTTTTATCGGGTCGGCAATATTGCAGGAGGCCTTGCGTCGTGGCCACGAGGTGACCGCGATCGTTCGGAACTCGACGAAACTGACGCCGCATCCGAAGCTTCACCCTCAGGACGCGGATGTCCAGAACGAAGACGAGGTGGCTCGATTGGTGGCGGGCCATGATGCCGTCATCAGTGCGTTCAATCCAGGATGGAGCGCTCCGGACATCTATGACCAGCAAGTCAGGGGCACTCGAGCCATCATCGACGGGGTGAAGAAGACCGGCGTGAAGCGGCTGCTGTTCGTGGGGGGCGCCGGCAGCTTGGAAGTCAAGCCGGGTGTCCAGTCCATTGAGATGCCAGGTTTCCCGACCGAATACAAACAGGGGGCACTGGCGACGCAGGAAGCCCTGCACATGCTTCGGAAGGAAACGAGCCTTGAATGGTCGTACCTCTCCCCGTCGGCCGACGTATTTCCTGGCCAGCGCACCGGCCAGTTCAGGCTTGGAACAGATCAATTGCTGAGGAATGACCAGGGAGAAAGCCGCATCTCAGTCGAGGACTATGCGATGGCGATGGTCGACGAAGTGGAGAAGCCACAACATACAGGCCGGCGTTTTACAGTGGGCTATTAGTGAGCGGCCGGCTTCCGAGTCCACGGCAACGGCCCATCGATCGACCATGGGTTGCTCTTTACAATGCGATCACGCCTTTGCGGTTGTAGCAGGAACCCGCTCTGTCATATAACTAAAAGGGCTGGATTGACGTTCCTGTGAATCGGAAAGAAATAACTTTCGTCCATTAATCAGAGGGAGGATATCGTGAGCGGTCTATTTCGACAGAGACAGCGATTTATCATCGATACATGGAGGAGAACACTGATGCAGAAGATGACGGTTCTCAGTTCGATGGCCCTGAGCCTATTGATGCTAGCGCCCTACGGATTTGCCGACGAAGGAGCGAAACACGGAACAAGGGCGACGCACATGAAAGTCAATGGTGTCGTTTCGAAGGTGCAATCAGGCCTCACCACCGTGAAGACCTCCTGGGGTTCAATGACGATCGCCTCTACCGTCACACCCAAGAACCTTGCAGTCGGCGAGGAAGTGGAAATGCAGGTCAATGAAAACAATGCGGTGATCGACGTCCATCGGAAAGGGGAGAAGGCCCATTCCCATCGATACGTGTCGGGCAACCTGAGCTATGCCTCAGCCGACAAGAAGGAGATCAAGCTCTGGACGCCGGAGGGGGAGAAGACGTTTGACGTGCAAACCGGCCGATCTCAGCTTTCGGCTGTTGAGGAAGGCGCACCCGTCACGATAGAACTGAACGAAGCAGGGAAAGTGATCGACATCCATCGCTTCACGGTCGAGATGAACTTTGATGAGCACCCCCGTACGACCCCTGGTTATGTGATTCAGGTCAATGGGGCAGTGTCGAAGATTCAATCCGGCGTGATCTACGTGAAGACGCCGACCGGACAATATACCATCAGCGCGAAGACCGCCCCTGCCGATGCGGCGGTCGGTGATGAGGTGTCCCTTTGGGTGAATGAAGAGAATATGGTCATCGACCATCATGGAAAAGAAAAGCACAAAAAAGGAAGTCACCGCCTGATTTTTGGAAAGTTGATCTATGCCGGTATGACGAAGAAAGAGATCAAGCTTCAGACTCCGGAAGGCGAGAAAGTATTTCCACTGGACCGGATGGAAGTGAAGACCAAGCCGATCGCGGAAGGGTCGCAAATTGTAGTGGAGCTGAACGAGGACGGGACCGTTGTCGATCTCCGGAAAGCACAATAACCAAGTCTGACGATTGACTCCATCTGTACAGGGGGCTATCTGCTCTCATGACGATAGCCCCCTGCAGTCTTTTCGGAAGAGACTGCGCACGTCCGGATCGTGTTGACCATTCTCGCGCGTACTCAACACGACGATGACAATGGACGCGAAGCTAGAAGGATAAGGGATCGCGTGTTGAACGGGGAAAGCCAGTGAACATCGTGAATGTGCATCAGGACAAAGACTTCGAGATTGAAAAGTAAGCAGGGCCTAGCGGGGCGGATTGATAGAGATCGTTCAGGCCCTCGTGAGGTGAGCGATTGCATGGACGAACGTTCCGTTGGAGACTTAAAGAGCCGGTCGGATGAGCCCTCTTGAGTCGTCACGGATCTATAGGCCATACTGAACGTCTATGGATAGGCACGCCGCACCTCCTTGCGAGACTCTCGCGGAGCGGTACCAAGCCCTGTTGGAGGTTGCAGAGGCAATCTCCGCGCACCGTGATCTGCACGAGCTCTTTCGAGATCTTGCCCAACGCCTTCCCCGAGTGGTCCATGTCAATTTCCTCGCCCTGTCTTTACACGATCCTGCCCGGAACACCATGCGCTTACATACGATTCAGGCCAATGTGCCGGCCGACCTCGCCGGCGACCATGAGGAATTGGTTGAAGAGACTCCCGCCGGAGCCGTTTGGCAAACGCAGCAGCCGCTCCTCGTGCCGGATCTCGCCGAAGAACGTCGCTGGCCGACCGTCACAGGCCGAATGCAGGAGGACGGCGTGAGGTCTTTGTGCCTCGTTCCCCTAACCACGGCCGTACGACGACTGGGGACCATGGGATTCACGAGCCTGGAGAAGGATGCCTATGGCGAAGCGGATCTCGAATTCCTCCAGCAGGTCGGCAACCAAGTGGCCGTTGCCGTGGACAATGTGCTTCATCATCAAGACCTGATCCATGGACAGGATCGGTTACGTCTCCTGCTGGAGGTATCCGAATCCATCGTGTCGCATCGAGATCTGGGTGAGCTGTTTCATGATCTCGCTCAACGACTCCCTCGTCTCGTCCCGTTCGATTACATCAATCTCGTCTTACATGATCCTGCGCGCGATGTCATGCGCCTATGGATTTTGGTGACTTCGCAGCTCAGCACGATCAGTCCCGGCATGGAAACACCCGTTGATGAATCTCCCGGGGGACTGGTGTGGAAAACTCAACAGCCTTTGACCGTGAACGATATCATGCAAGAACGTCGCTTTCCGAAGCTGATGAGTATGCTGCGCGAGAACGGCGTCCAGTCCTTCTGTGCGGTTCCCCTCACGACGGCGCAACGTCGTCTCGGCGCCATGGGATTTGGGAGCTTGCAACAGAGAAGCTATGAGGAGGCCGAGATTAACTTCATGCAGCAAGTGGCGAAGCAGGTTGCGGTCGCCGTGGACAATGCGTTGAATGCTGAAAACGCGCTGGCCGCCCGGCAACAGCTCGCGAGCGAGCGAGACCGCCAACGGTTGCTGCTGGAGGTCAACAATGCCGTCGTCTCACATCTGGAATTGCGCGATCTATTCGACTCCATTACGGTGAGCATCCGGCGCGTGCTGAAAGCAGATGTCATTAGCTTGACGATCTTGGATCATGAACTGAACCAGCTGAAGCTCTATGCGTTGGACTTTCCAGGACAAAAGGGAATCATCGAAGAAGGGACTACTTACACGCTCTGCGGTTGTCCCGCTGCCACGGCCATCACGCAGCGAGAGGCGGTGGTCCTGAGCCGACAGGATCTCGAGCAGTCGGAGAGCATGGTCTCCGAACGTCTCGTCGCCGAAGGGGTGCGGTCCGCCTGTTGCGTCCCCCTTCTACTACGGGATCGAACGCTCGGGGCTCTCAACGTTGGCAGTGTACAGGAGGAGGCTTTCACACCACAGGATGTCGGGATGTTGAGCGAGGTGGCCAAGCAAATCGCCCTTGCCGTCGCCAATTCCCTGGCGTATCAGGAGATTGCTTTGCTCAGAGACAAGCTGGCGAAGGAGAAATTGTATTTCGAAGAAGAGATCCAGACGGAGTACAACTTCGAAGAGATCGTCGGTGACAGCCAAGCGCTCAAACGTACCCTCAAGCAAGTTCAAACTGTGGCCGCGACCGACTCCACAGTCCTGATCCTTGGCGAAACCGGGAGCGGGAAAGAATTGGTCGCGCGGGCGCTTCACAATCTCAGCGATCGCCGGGAGCGGACGTTCGTGAAACTCAATTGCGCCGCGATTCCGACCGGGCTGCTCGAGAGCGAACTCTTCGGTCATGAAAAGGGCGCGTTCACGGGTGCCATTGCGACGAAGATCGGTCGGTTTGAATTGGCTGACCGTGGAACAATCTTCCTCGACGAGGTGGGTGAAATTCCTCTGGAGCTGCAGGTCAAGTTGCTCCGTGTGCTTCAAGAGCAGGAATTTGAGCGATTGGGCAGCACCAAGACGATTCGTGTCAATGTTCGCATAGTCGCCGCCACTAACCGCGATTTGGCTCAGCTGGTCGAAGACAAGGAATTCCGCAACGATCTGTACTATCGACTCAACGTGTTTCCGATCACCGTGCCACCGCTGCGTGAGCGCACGGAAGATATACCCATGTTGGTCCGACATTTTGCCCAGAAGTTTGCCTTGCGAATGAAGAAGCGCATCGAGACGATCCCGTCGGAGGGCATGAAAGCGTTGCAGCATTATCCCTGGCCGGGCAACGTGCGCGAGCTTGAGAATTTCATGGAGCGTGCGGTCATTCTCACCGAAGGGCAAGAGCTTTTCGTGCCACACACCGAATTGAAGCGAGCCCCGAATGCCACGACACCTGCTGTAACCGCGACGCTCGAGCAGGCCGAGCGCGAACATATTCTTAAGGCGTTGCGAGAGTCGAACTGGGCCATCGGTGGTCCGACCGGTGCCGCGACCAGACTCGGCATGAAGCGTACGACCCTCCAGTCTAAAATGCAGAAGCTGAGGATCTCTCGCCCTTCTTAGCCTCGATTATTTATTCCTGGATTTCTGTTGCAACCGCGAATACTTCCCTGCAACAGGACATTTCACCGTTCGTTCCTGGCGCACTCGCAGTAGAATAGGTCCTCGCATTTGGCGGTTAGCGCCGACATGTCGGCGCTGTGCCTGGCCCTCGGCACGTAAATCTCGTCACCGACAGTGCCACTCTTTTTGCTGGCTCTGCAGAGTTTCAGCATCTCTCCGTTTTCGTTGAGCTATCTCAAACACCATGTTTGTGACCATTGATGGAACAATCATTGCTACTCCAGATTCTGCGAGAGATGGGATGGGGTGATGGTGATCAGGTGGTTCGTTGCGACGAAATCCGCGAAGATCAATCGTGACTGGAGGGAATGTTCATTTCGAGTCGGTCAGAACAGATTCAATTAGCTTAATAACTGGATCGTGGTTTCGCTCGCGAATCAGTGCTCGATGAAGTTCAGCAATAGGAAAAATGCCATGATACTTAAGATGCCGACTCTGTTCATGGTCTTCGCAGGAACTCCGGCACTCGCAATTGCTGCGAGCCAGGATCACCACGATCGGACCATGAAGGATCCATCGAACAAAACAATTCAATGCACTCAGGCGTGGTTCTGAGGTCGTTCCATGGAACCGGAGAAGAAGCAGTAACAGAGAAAGGAGCAATCACTATGGGTTTACTTGCTGAAAAAATAGCCATCGTCACCGGCGCGTCGAACGGCATCGGACGTGCCATTGCGGAACGGCTTGCACAGGACGGCGCCACGGTCGTCGTGAATTATGGCAGGAGTGCCGACAAGGCCAAGCAAGTGGTGGCCGGCATCGAATCCAAAGGAGGCAAGGCCATTGCGGTCCAAGCCGATATGAGCAAGGTCGCCGATGCGGTCAGGCTGGTCCAGGACACGGCGAGGAAATTCGGCCGACTGGACATTCTGGTGAACAACGCCGGGATGTTCATGTATAAGCCCTTGACTGAGACGACCGAGAAAGAGTTCGACAACATGTTTGCTCTCAATACCAAAGGCCCGTATTTTGCGCTCCAGGAAGCTGCGAAGGTCATGAAGGAAGGCGGACGTGTCGTGAATATCTCCACGGGCGGCACTCATATCGGTCTCGCCGGCGCCACCGCGTACCTCGGCAGCAAGGGTGCTCTCGAACAGTTCACGAAAGGGTTGGCCCATGAGCTGGCGTCCAAGGGGATTACCGTGAATACGGTCTCTCCCGGGTACACCATCACAAACATGCTCCCCGCAGATCCCGCCTTTCGACAGATCGGCGAGCAGGCCTCGCCGTTCAAGCGACTCGGTTTGCCGAAGGACATCGCTGACGTCGTGGCTTTTGTTGTGAGCGAAGAAGCGCGTTGGCTGACCGGACAGAATGTTCATGCCAGCGGCGGCGTGGTGATGTGAAGGATCGATGAAGGGGATCTCGTCACACATTGACGATCGTGCGCAGCCTAGGAGGCGCGATGAAGAACATGGCAAGAGTGAAGGAGGTCGCTCCAGATCACTATTCGATTTCGATCTATGTTCCGGAATTCAACCTCCGGTTCAATCACTTCTTGGTTAAGGACGAGGAGCCGCTGCTGTCTCATACCGGCATGTAACACATGTTTCCGCTTGTACGGGATGCAGTCGCGCGTGTCATCGATCCCTCCGCGCTTCGATGGATTTCGTTCAGCCATTTTGAAGCTGACGAATGTGGGGCGCTGAACGACTGGCTCGGTTTGGCGCCGCACGCTCAGACAGTGTGTGGGCTGGTCGGGGCACTGGTCAGCGTGAATGATTTCGCCGTTCGTCAGGCGCGCGTGCTCGCGCAGGACGAAATCCTCAAGACCGGCAAGTACCGCTTCCGATTCCTCCAGACGCCGCATGTCCCGCATAACTGGGAAGCCTGCCTGTTATTCGAAGAAGTCACGCACACGTTGCTGTGCTCGGATCTATTCTCTCATGAAGGAGACGTCGAGGCGGTTACCGGATCGGACGTGGTAGATCGCGCCAGGCGGGCGTTGATAGAGGGGCAGCAAGGGCCTTTCGCGAACGCCTATCCCTACACACCGTTGACCGGGCCGATCCTGCACAGACTCGCCGATCTTCGACCGAAACAGCTGGCTCTGATGCATGGGTCAACCTTTGTTGGGGACGGCGAACGGGTGTTGCGCGACTTAGCAACAGCCATGCAGGAGGTTCTGGGACGTGGTATGGAAGGCGGCGAGCGTTCACGATCTTAGTTTGTATGATGAAGAGCCACACCAGCCCGATCAGTGGTCCGTTCTTTCAACTCCTGCTGACAATTCGGCACGTGCCGGGATATCGGCAGAACACCATCGGCAGTTAGACTTGTGCAGTTGCGAGGGCTCAAAAACCCCGTAGTTCTTGCAATAGTTAAATTACTGTCGTCCCCTGCCGTCGCTGGAATGGTATTTGCCACGGTTAGGAGAGCAAAGGGAAGTAGAAAATGCTGAAGATTACCGGACAGAGAGATGGAACGTCGGAATCAATGTCTCTCATTCTGGAAGGGAGACTGGCAGGTCCTTGGGTAGGGGAACTCGATGGGTATTGGCGTCAAATGTCTGTGAACCAACAGAGTCGTACGGTGGTCGACTTGACCGGTGTGACCTTCGTGGATGCCGAAGGTAGAGCGCTCCTGAGCCAGATGTGGCAGCAAGGCGCCCAGCTTCATGCAGCCGGCTGTTTGAATAGTTGCATCGTCGAGGAGATTACGAAATCCGGCCCCGCCGACTCGTCTTGTTCGAGTCGGAAGGGCAAAAGAGAAGGAAAGTGAGCGTGCTCATGCTTGGTTGGTTACGTTCAGGACCATTATTTCCCCGCTCTTGTTTGGTCATGGACCTTGTTGATGCTGACAACAAACCGCTACAATCCTCGTACGACAGAGGTGATAAGAGCAAACGTCGATCGAAAGTCAGTCGCTCGGAGAAAGCTGCCATGCCTGCAAGCGGCCTCACGGTTCGAGTCGTTATGATCTTCCTCGCCTACGCATCAGTAACGGGCCTCCCAGGTTGCAAGCAAGAGGCGGCCTCCACTCCTGCCCGTCCCGTTCCGGAAGTGCAGGTGGTAACCGTGTCGCCCCAAACGATCTCGGACGAACCGGAGTTCATCGGGCAGACAGAATCTTCCCGACCTGTGGAAATCCGGCCTCAAGTAACGGGAATCCTCAAGGAGCGGTTTTTCTCGGAGGGCCGGGATGTCAAAAAAGGAGAGCGCCTCTTCCAAATCGACCCGGTGCCGTTTCAGGCCGCCTATCTCAGCGCCAAGGCAAAAGTCGCACAGGCGCAGGCGCGATTGGTCCAGGCGAAGCAAAATCTCGACCGCGTCAAACCGCTTCTTGCGGAACAGGCGGTGAGCCAGAAAGACGTGGACGATGCGATCGCGGAGGACCTCTCGGCCAAAGCCGCTCTGGCAGGAGCGAATGCCGATGTCGTGAAGGCCAAGTTTGACGTGGATAATACGCTCATCGTCGCGCCGATCGCCGGCCGCATTGAGCGGAGCCGCGTCTTTGAAGGGCGGCTCCTCTCCGCACAGACCGACCTGTTGACCATCATCCATCAGTTGGATCCCATGTATGTCTATTCGAGCGCTCCGGAGACCTTCGTCCTCAAACGCTTTCGGGATCGCGCGGAAAAGCGCATCCAAGGCGCAACACTCTACGAACTACGCGGGGCGATCACATTTTCCGATGGCAGCACGTATCCGCACCAGGGAGCCTTGGACATGCTCGATGTCGGTGTCCGCACCGCTACAGGAACGAGGGATTTTCGTGTCACGTTCTCGAACCCGGAAAAGGCGCTGTCCCCCGGGCAATTCGTCAAACTTCGGATTATCGGAGCGGTGAGGACAGATGTCATTCTGGTTCCTCAGAAGGCCGTCCAGCAAGGGCCGAAGGGCAGCGTGGTCTTTGTGGTTGGAGAAGGCGACAAGGTGGAATTGCGCGATGTCCAGGCGACAGCCTGGCAGGGCAGTCAGTGGGTTGTCCAGGAAGGGCTCCGGACAGGAGACCGGGTCGTCGTGGACGGACTCCAAAGGATCGGACCCGGAATGCCCGTGAAGCCGATTCCGGCTACCGGTCCTGAGGTGGCTCCCACGCCGCCGGCGAATCCAACCAAGACAGAAAGCGCCCTGTGAACTCGCGGTTTTTTATTGAACGGCCCATCTTCGCCTCGGTTTTGTCCATCGTGATTGTGGTGGTTGGGCTGGTGGCTCTCACGGCCTTGCCCATCGCGCAGTTTCCCGAGATCACCCCTCCAGTGGTCCAGATCGATGCCGACTATCCGGGGGCGAGCGCCGAAATCGTTGCGGATGCCGTGGCGCGCCCTATCGAGGTCCAGCTTCCCGGAATCGATAATCTTCTCTATTACGACTCGACCAGTACCAACGATGGACACATGACGATCCGGCTCACCTTCGAGATCGGAACCAATGTCGACATTGCGCAGGTGCAGACCCAGAACCGGGAGAAGCTTGCGGAGCCACAGCTGCCTCCAGAGGTCGTACGCCAGGGCGTCACCATCAAAAAACAGTCTCCTGATCTTCTCGCCGTGCTCACGCTGGAATCCGATGATCCCCGACACGACACGCTCTTTCTCTCTAACTATGCCATCTTGCAGATTGTCGATAACCTTAAACGACTGCCCGGTGTCGGTGATGCCTTGGTCTTCGGCGCACAGAACTACAGCATGCGGCTGGTGCTGGACCCGGTTCGCATGGCCCAGCTCAACCTGACGCCTACTGATATCGCCAATGTGGTCCGCGAACAGAATCGGGATTTTCCGGCCGGGATGATCGGACGGGAGCCGGCGCCTAAAGGCACCGAGCTGACGATCCCGTTTATCACACGTGGTCGGTTGACCGATGTCAAAGACTTCGAGGAGCTGATTGTCAGAGCTCTCCAGGACGGGTCAATCATCCGCCTCAAAGATGTGGCAAAAATCGAACTAGGGGCACAATCCTACGATCTCGAAGGACGCTTCAAAGGCAAACCGACGACTTTCCTCTTGACGTTTCTTTCACCCGGCGCGAACGCCCTCGATGCCGTGAAACACATCCACCAGCAAATGGATGAGTTGTCCAAGAGTTTTCCACCTGGTGTGAGGTACGACATCCCCTATAACCCCACACGCTTCATCGAAGTGTCGATCAAAGAGGTCATCCATACCCTGATCATCGCGATGGTCCTGGTCATTCTCGTCGTCTACCTCTTTCTTCAAAGTTGGCGCGCGACCATTATCCCGGCTGTCGCCGTGCCGGTCTCCTTGATGGGTACCTTTGCCGGTATGGAGGCCCTCGGGTTTTCGATTAATACCCTCACCTTATTCGGCATGGTCCTGGCCATCGGCATCGTGGTGGACGACGCCATCGTCGTGGTGGAAAACGTCGAGCGCCACATGGAGGCCGGGGAAGCGCCTACGGAGGCCGCAATCAACGCTATGATGGAAGTGAGCGGTCCGATCATCGCCATCGTCTTGGTCCTCTGCGCGGTGTTTGTGCCGGTGGGGTTTTTGGGCGGCATTACCGGCCAGCTTTACAAGCAATTCGCGATCACCATCGCGACCGCTGTGACCATCTCAGGATTCGTCGCCTTGACGCTGAGTCCCGCGCTGTGCTCACTGGTGTTAAAGCCACGGCAAGAAGCCCGCAAAGGCGTTGGGGGATTATTCGATCGGGGATTTGCCATTTTCAATCGAGGATTTGAGTGGACGCGGGTCAGGTATATAGCGCTGTCCGAGACAATCCTGAGGCGCTCCTTCTTAGCGCTGGTGGTCTTCGGTGGTATTTTGCTCCTTGCGGGCTTCCTGTTTAAGATCATCCCATCCAGTTTTTTGCCGGATGAAGATCAAGGCTATTTCCTCACCATGGTGCAGCTTCCCGACGGGGCGTCGCTGCAACGGACCAACGCGGTGCTCAGCAAGCTTGAACAGTACTATCTGGCAAACCCAATTATTCATAGCACCGATGCGCTCGCAGGACAAAACTTCGTCTTCAGCACCCGGGGATCAAACAGCGCGACGATGTTCACGCCGCTCCTGCACTGGGACGAACGGAAGCGTCCGGACCAACACGCCAAGGCGCTCATCGGGGACGCGTTCAAGGAATTCGCGAAAATCCCAGAGGCGCTGATTCTCGCTTTCAATGCGCCGTCTATCAGAGGGTTAGGGGCGACCGGGGGCTTTTCGGCCCAGGTGCAGGATCCGTCAGGAGGAGATTTTCGCAAATTTTCTGCAACCACGCAGGAGTTTCTGGCCAAGGTCAGGCAAGACCCGGCGATCGGTGCGGCGGGTACGAACTTTCGCGTCACCTCGCCGAGATTGTATGCCAACGTGGACCGGGAAAGAGCCAAGGCCCTGGGGATTCCCATCTCCGATATCTTCGACACCATGCAGGCGTTCTTCGGTAATCTCTATATCAACGACTTCCTGAAGTTCGGCCGGGTCTATCGGGTGCAGACGGAGGCGAAGCCCGAGTACCGTACCAAGCCTGAGGACATCTCGAAGGTCTACGTACGCGCCTATAGCGGGCAGACATCCTCTATGGTCCCTTTGGACACGGTCATCTCCACGGAATATACGAGCGGACCTGACCCAGTGACGCACTTCAACGGGTTAAATACCGCGCTTGTGCTGGGGGGAGCGGCACGGGGGTACAGCTCGGGCCAAGCATTGGATGCATTGGAGCGTGCTTCGCGGGAGGTCTTAGTCCCCAAGGGCTATGCACTGGATTTGAGCGGCATTTCCTACCAGGAACGTCAAGTCGGCAGCCAATCCATTGTCGCCTTTGCGTTCGGCCTCTTCATGGTATTCCTAGTACTCGCCGCGCAATACGAGAGTTGGTCGGTCCCCTTTGCCGTGATTTTGGCTGTGCCCTTCGGTGTGTTCGGCGCCTTATGCGCGGTATTGCTTGCAGGTATCGACAATGACATCTACTTCCAGATCAGCTTGGTTACCCTCATCGGCCTTGCCGCCAAAAATGCCATTTTGATCGTCGAATTCGCGAATCACCGCTATCAAAGCGGAGTGGGGATGCATGACGCGGCGATTGAGGCCGCCAAGCTTCGGTTTCGGCCAATCATCATGACCTCCATGGCGTTTATTTTAGGCGTCGTGCCGCTGGTGTTCGCCACAGGTGCAGGTGCGGCCAGCCGCCGTTCCATTGGCACAGGTGTGTTCGGTGGTATGTTGGCTGCCACGTTCCTGGCCATCTTCTTTGTGCCGCTCTTTTTTGTGCTGATCAAGAAGCTCAGATGGCTGGGTGCTGGTTCAGGTGTGGGGGACGGTCTCGGGAAAGTGCGCGTGATGCCGGCTCAGTCACAAGTGGAGGGAGAACATTGATATGCGTGGCCTACTAGCGCTGGGAGCGCTTTCGGTGCTGCTGATCTCCTGTGCCATGGGACCGGACTATTCTCGCCCCGACATTCCCACCTCCGACTCCTTCCGCATGGCCGAAGAAGAGAAAGATTTACCATCCCTCGCCAATGCGCCTTGGTGGGAAATCTATCACGATGAGGAACTCAAGAAGTTGATCCGTGTTGCGCTGGAGGAGAACAAGGATCTCAAGAGAGCTGTCGCGACAGTTGATGAATTTGCCGCTCGCGGGCTTGTCGCTAAAACCGATTTTGCCCCTCAGGTGAATGCGACGATCAACGCGCCGGCCTTCGGCAATTCAAAGAACGTTGCCTTCCCGGGATTCCCTAACCCATTCAATTACTATGTGCAGGGGAATCTCGTCTGGGAACTTGATATCTGGGGACGTATCCGCCGATCCAATGAGGCGGCTCTTGGTGACTTATTGGCGCGAGAAGAAAACCGGCGGGCGCTCATCGTGCAAATCGTGGGCGGGGTGGCCCAGGCCTATTTCGACCTTCGGCAGTTCGACATGCAGTTGGAGATCGCCCAGCGTACGCTGCAGGCATGGGAAGAGTCGGTGAGAATTGGCCAGGCGCGGCTCCGACAGGGCGTGATCAACAGGCTGGATGTCGATCAGTTCGAGGCCGAACGGGAAAATGCCGCGGCTCGCATTGCAGAGCTGACACGTCAGATCGTTCAGAAAGAGAACGAGCTCAGCATTTTGCTGGGGAGGAATCCCAGCCGAGTCTCCAGGGGTCGGTCGCTCACCGAACAGATGATGCCACCTGTGGTACCGGCTGGCCTTCCCTCCGAACTACTCCAGCGGCGACCCGATGTGGTCCAGGCAGAACAAGGCCTAGCGGCAGCGACCGCCAGGATCGGTATGGCCAAGGCAGACCGGTTTCCCAAACTCAGCATCACCGGCCTTCTGGGTATTGCTAGCCCACAGTTGTCCCGACTTGTGTCCCACGAGACCTTTTTCGGCGTGGCAGGCCCCAGCTTGACCGGACCATTGTTCAATGCACAGGTTTTGGGCTTCCAACAGAAAGCAGCTGAAGCCCAAGCCAGGCAGGCATTGGCCCAATACGAGCAGACGATCCTCGTCGCGTTCAGGGAAGTTGATGACGCTCTGGTGGGAGTCAGCACCGCCCGGGAGCAGGCTGCCGCGCAGGAGCGGCAGGTCAATGCCCTACGGTCGGCCTTGCACCTCGCCAGCGTGCGATACAAAGGCGGACTCGCGAACTATTTGGATGTCCTCATCGCGCAGCGGAGTCTGTTCGACGCGGAATTGTCACTCGCCGCCACCCGTCGCCTCCATCTGGTGTCGATCGTCCAGCTCTACAAGGCCTTAGGTGGTGGCTGGTCACCGGATGGCGCATCGAAAGGAGAGCCGGACGTGTCTCGAACGGAAAAAAGCAGCGGTTGATGGTGGCTGCGCCTCCTCGTCTACCACGGAAGGCATAATTGGCTCGATGAGAAGCAAAAGATAAGCGGAGGTCATGGAAAAACCGGCAGACACCCAGTACCCGATCCACGACCTATTGCGTCAGCGTTGGAGTCCACGGGCCTTTGACGATCGACGGATCGAGCCTGAAAAACTGCGGAGTCTCTTCGAAGCCGCTCGCTGGGCGCCCTCATCGAATAACGAACAACCCTGGCGGTTTATCGTCGGAAATAAGGACAATGAGCCGGACTGGAACCGGCTCTTCGATTGCCTATCGGAAAGTAATCGCAAATGGGCTTTTCGCGCGCCGGTCCTGATCCTGTCCGTGGCGAGCCTGAACTTTGAGGATGATGCCAAACCGAATCGGCATGCCTTTCACGACACCGGCATGGCAGTCGAGAATCTCGTCCTCCAAGCAGTCGCGCTCGGACTCGCGGCGCATCAAATGGCGGGCTTCGATGTGGAGAAAACGCGCGTTGACCTCAGGATACCGTCGGGCTATGAACCGGTTGCGATGATTGCAGTAGGCTACCCAGGCGATCCCGTTTCCCTTCCTGACCGGCTTCGCGAACGAGAACTGCAGCCACGAATCCGTCAGCCCATTTCAGCACGGACGTTTTCGGGACAGTGGGGAACTTTCCTGAGGTAGTGGGGTTAGGGAGAAGTCAAGCCTATGGGGTCGTTCCGCGAAAAAGTAGCAATTGTGACGGGCGCGTCCAATGGAATCGGTCGAGCGATCGCGGAGCAGATGGCCAACGACGGCGCCAGAATATCCACGCCGTCGGCGGCATTGTGATGTAGGAGAAATAGATGGGACGGCAGAATATTTCCACAGGTGGTCCTTGGGAAGGCAAGCTCGGGTATTCGCGGGCGGTTCGGGTCGGTGCCTCGATCTATGTCTCTGGTTCCACGGCCATGACTCCCTCCGGATTGGTGGGCAAGGGGGATCCCTATGCTCAAACGATTCAGACATTGAAGACGATTGAAGCGGCGCTTCAACAGGCCGGGGCGTCCCTCACCGATGTCGTCAGAACGCGCATGTACCTGGTGAACATCGATCAATGGCAGGATGTCGGCCGGGCCCATGGCGAAGTCTTCGGGACGATTAGGCCTGCGACGACGATGGTCGAGGTCAAACGGCTGATCGATCCCGATATGTTGGTCGAGATCGAAGCCGATGCCATTCTGAACCGGGAAACAACTCAGGGGTAACCGCAGGGCTCAAAGATGGATCGACCGGCCCAAGAAATCAGGCATCTGTCCAAGACCGATCCAGTCATGAAGCGGTTAATTCGGGATATCGGACCCTGCCGCTGGAGGCCGCGAGTCCGCCGGTCGCCATTTGAATCGTTAGCACGCGCGATCGCCTATCAACAACTGCACGAGAAAGCGGCTGAAAGTATTTTGGGCCGGTTCGTGGCGGTGTTTCCGACAGGACGTTTCCCTCAACCGGATGTGCTACTCGAAATGAACGAGCAGGCGCTTCGCGGCGCCGGATTTTCGCAAGCCAAGGTTGCGGTGCTTCGCGATCTGGCCGCCAAGACGCTCGATGGCACCGTGCCGACTGGCGCTATAATCAGGAAGCTCGACGACGAGGCGATTATCGAACGGCTCATCGCCGTATGCGGCAAAACCGTTTTCATGTAAACACGTAGAGGTCGTGGCATGGCCGATCAGAAGAAACGACTCGACTCCAATGTCGCGGGCAACTTTTTCGTCGATGCAACCTGCATCAACTGCGATACCTGCCGGCAGCTGGCGCCTGATAGTTTTGAAGAGGTCGGAGATTTTTCGGCAGTGGTGCAGCAGCCCGAGGGTGAGGAACGATCGCGTCAGGCCTATCAAGCGCTCCTCGCCTGCCCCGTCGGCTCGATCGGCACCGAGCATAGCGACAGGTTGCGGATGAAGGATGCCATGGCGAGCTTCCCGCTCCATCTGGAGGACGGCGTCTACTACTGTGGCTTCAACTCAGAGAAGTCATTTGGTGCGAATAGCTTCTTCGTCGAGCATCCGGACGGCAACTGGCTCGTCGATTCACCGCGCTACCTCACCCATCTCGTGGAGGCCTTCGAACAAAAGGGCGGTATCGCCTATATCTTTCTCACACATGAAGACGACGTGGCCGATGCGGACAAGTATGCGGTACACTTTGGGGCAAAACGGATCGTCCATCGGGCGGATGCCGAAGCGGTTCCGGACGCGGAATGGATCATTGACGGGACTGACAGCCTGGAAGTCATGCCGCAGTTTCAGGTCATTCCTGTGCCGGGCCATACGGCAGGCAGCATGGCGCTGTTGTATAGAGAGCAGTTCCTGTTCACCGGTGACCATCTGTGGTGGGACTCAAAACAGCAGATGCTCGGTGCTCCAAACCGGTTGGTCTGGCGGAAGCGAGTGCTGGTGGATTCCATTCAGAAGCTCCTCAACTATCGATTCGAATGGGTGCTGGCCGGCCACGGGGATCGCACGCGCTTGCCGGCTGACGAGATGCACGCGCAGCTGCAGACGCTAGTCGAGCGCCGCCAGACTGCCAAGGTCTTGCCATAGCGATGGTTACGCGGCTCGCCCGGTGGATCGACCGCAACATGCTTTCCCTCGGCCGTGAAGTGCGGCTCTCCTATCTGCCTCCGCTGATGGTCTACTTGGCCTATGGGATTTCTGGTCTCACCGGGATCGTCGGAACCTTCTTCGTCAAAGACTACCTCGGGCTCTCCGCCTCGTTTCTTGCGGCGCTTGGATTTTGGGCCGGCATTCCCTGGGCGCTCAAGATGCCGATTGGACATCTCGTCGATCTCTTGTGGCACTGGAAAGGCTGGCTCGTGGGCCTCGGAGCCGGCCTGCTGGCCGCAAGCCTTGGGATCATGGCGGCATTGATCGGGAGTCGAGACGCGATGACCTCCATCCTGCCGGCGGAAGTCTGGTATGTGATCAGTACATTGCTGGGGCCGGTCGGCTATGTCGTGCAAGACGCGGTCGCGGATGCGATGACGGTCGATGCCGTGCCACGGGTGGATGAACGAGGGGAGCCGTTCGACCAGCCGACACTCAAGCTCATGCACACCACGATGCAGACGCTCGGGCGTGTGGCCATTATCGGCGGCGGGATCCTCGTGGCGCTGATCAATTTCTACCTTTTTACCGGGGTGGAAGGGCTTCCGCAGGCGGACATCGTCGGCATCTATCGTCAGGTATACCTCATGGCTCTCGTGATCCCGTTCGTCTCGGTGCTCGGGGTGGGAGTGGCCTGGCTTCTCCAGCAACGTCACATGCGCCAGCTCCGACAGCGAGGATTTACGCGTGAGCAGATCAATGACATGGTACGTAAAGGGGGAAGCCCGGGGGAAGCCATCAGGCCAAATTGGTGGATTCTGGGCGGGAGTCTGCTCTTCGTCGCCTTTATCCTCGCGGTTGGCTTGGGCGGTCTCCCGTACAGTGAGGAGATTGTCTTCGTCGGTTCAATGGCGATCGTGCTGTTCCTCATGGTGAGGCTCGTGCGCGAACTGGAACCGGACAAGCGATTTACGTTGGTGGGCACAGCGATTGTCGTCTTCATATTTCGAGCAATTCCAGGGACCGGCCCCGGGACGACCTGGTGGATGATAGACCACTTGAAGTTCGATCAGCAGTTTCTCTCCGTCCTTTCGCTGATCGGCAGCACGTTGACTTTGGCGGGCATGTTTGTCTTTCGCCGCTTCATGGCCGAGCGTTCTATTGCGTATGTTGTGGGGTTTCTCACAGTCATCGGGACGATTCTTACTCTGCCGGTGGTGAGCATGTATTACGGCTTGCACGAGTGGACAGCGAGGATGACCGGTGGGATCGTCGATGCACGATTCATTGCGCTGGTCGACACCGCGCTGGAATCACCGCTGGGACAGATATCCATGATTCCGATGCTGGCCTGGATCGCGAACTCTGCACCCGCGAACTTGAAAGCCACGTTCTTTGCGGTGATGGCATCGTTTACGAACCTGGCCCTGTCATTGAGCCAGCTCGGTACCAAATATCTGAACGACATCTATGTGGTCAGTCGGGAAGTCCGTGACCAGGCGTCCGGCGCCATTCAAACGACGGCCGACTACAGTCAACTCGGTTCGCTTCTCATCGTGCAGCTGATTCTGGGGCTGGCCCTCCCCTTCGCCGCAATTGTATTTGCCAAAGTGACTCGCTTCAAAAGCGCATGAGATGAACAGGATCGCCGCATGAATGCCTTGCAGTTTCTTGTCGACCATGGTGCCTCGGTCTTATTCTTAGTCGTGTTTGTCGAGCAAGTGGGTCTTCCAATTCCTGCCATCCCGCTGTTGGTCGCCGCTGGCGCCCTCGTGGGAGCCGGCAAGATGAGTCTGGTAACCGCTCTTTTGGTTCCCATTGCCGCGTCCCTGCCCCCTGACCTGGCCTGGTATTACCTGGGTCGGATAAAAGGCGGAAAGGTGTTGGGCTTCTTGTGCCGGCTGTCCCTCGAACCGGAGTCCTGCGTGAGGGACACGCAGGATCTCTTCCATCGAAATGGACCGCGCGCTCTGCTCCTGGCAAAGTTCATCCCTGGATTGAGCACTGTGGCACCCCCCTTGGCCGCCATTGTGGGTATGAGTGCCGCGACGTTTCTCTTCTACGATGCAGTCGGGGCGCTGATCTGGACGGGATTGTGTGTCGGAATCGGCGCGCTCTTCAGCAATCAACTCGGGCAACTCGCATTGCTCTTTGAGCAAACAGGAGTCTGGTTCCTCACAATCATCGGGGTCGGCCTTGCCGGTTTCATCGGGTACAAGTTCTTCCATCGACAGAAGTTCCTGCGAGACCTCCGGATGGCGAAGATCACCGTGGATGAATTGAAGCAGCGCATGGATGCCGGCGACCTCATCACAATCGTAGACGTCAGGCACCCATTGGCTCTGAAGCTAGATCCTGAGATGATCCCTGGGGCTTTGAACTTCCTGATGGAAGAGATCGAACAGCGCCACCACGAGATTCCTCGTGACCGTGATATTATCCTCTACTGCTCCTGTCCGAACGAAGTCTCCAGCGCCCGCACCGCATTTCTGCTGAAGAAAAAAGGAGTCCAGCGTGTCCGTCCGCTCGAAGGAGGCCTCGACGCCTGGCGGGAACGGAAGTTTCCCCTAGAGCGGCGGGCGAATAAGGACGGTTGACAGGCCACGGCCTTCTCGCTAGGGTCGGGTGCGAGCGGCGCAAGAAACCAAACAGTTTCAATGTTGCTCTTGAGGTTGCAATGGCACGCCTAGCGCTGGTTACTCCTGGATCGGTTCTCATTGTCATGTTATCCGGATGTCTCGACTTCGCCAGCAATAATCGGCTTGAGGTCGCAGCAAACGCACTTTCGCACGCTGCAGATGAATACCTTTATCTTTATGATGTACGAGACAGAAAGCTTAAGTATGAAAGTGCACCGAATTGCACGGCCCTTAGCGCATTGTCGACGCAGTACATCGAAGCCGGAGGTTTCGATAAGAATATACCAGCCAAGTATCAACTGATTGCGGAGCAGGCGCGGACGGTGGCCTGGATGGCAAGGGCTATATCAGCGTCTGGCAATCCTGCTCTCCGGATCTGGTAATAATCCATCATGCATTTGATCGGGCGTCCATAGCTCCGGAGTGATCGATACCGGTCGGGCTGGCATCCCATTGATATGTGCGGTATCATGAGCATCTGTATATAAGTGAATAGCCGATGGCCGAGTCAGAGATCTTGAGGATGTTCAAAAAGGTCTTCTGGCAAGGCCGTAGCGAGCGAAGGGGCGAGTCGTACTGTTTCTGTACGTCGAGCCTCGGAGCGAAGCGAGAATGCTGTCAGAGGCCTTTTTCAACATCCGACCGAAAGGGGGCGACCGGAATCGACGGGGATACTAAAGTCAGCGGTGCATGTCGAGCTCTCGGGGTCTCGTAAATCCTCCGGGAAAATGTAACTGCCAATCAAGAACTGGCACTCGCAGCTTAATTAACTGCGACGTTCCTCCACCTGAGGCCCGCGGGGGTGGTCGGAGCGCGATACAGCGGGCTGGTCCAAGGCTGGTGCTCAGCGGCTGAGGACGAGACAATACTGGGCTAGCGGCCAGTCTAAGCTAGCCGGTGGGCGTGGGTGGCTGCGAAATTAAAACGATCGGCTACACATGTAGATCCGTTGTGCTGAAGGTCTTCGGACCCGGGTTCAACTCCCGGCGCCTCCACCAAACGACGACAGCCGTTCGAC